>Ga0209675_1000017_pt1 | contig 378002 bp, 351 predicted proteins | sample AraplaCol_mLB_r2_2_FD_184280 | JGI IMG/M metagenome (GOLD analysis project Ga0209675, IMG submission 184280) | Arabidopsis root microbial communities from North Carolina, USA - plate scrape MF_Col_mLB_r2 (SPAdes) (version 3) | ecosystem: Host-associated > Plants > Roots > Endosphere | place...
CGCGGGCAGCGTGCCCTACCTGATGCTCGCGGGCAACCTCGTGGCCGGCTGGCAGCTCGCGCGTTCGCTGCTCATTGCCGAAGACCTGGCGTCGCGCAATGTCGATATCGCTTTCATGCAGGCCAAGATGGCCACGGCGCGTTTTTACGCCGAGCACATTCTCAACAAAGTGCCTGGCATCCGCGACAGCATCGTCGAAGGCGCCGAGAGCGTCACGGCACTGGCGTTGGACGCGTTTTGATAGGCAAGATGTTGCAGTCGGGCCGGCACCACTACACGATCGAGCCGCTGCCGGGCGGCGGGGCGGGGGCAAAGGCAACAGCCTGGTGCGGTCGATCGCTATAAGGTTGAGTGACCGCATTGGGGCCTCATAGTGGCGGGCTTCGACCGGCAACTCAGGCCCATAGCTGAAGTTAACCTGCAGCCAACAGAAGCGTCGAAGGCTTCTGGAGCCCTTCATAATCAAAACCTGCCCCCGCTTGTTCGAGGTGCCGACCTTTCATCATGGATAAATTCTTGCTGCAACAGCAGGTGCTGGAACGGCTCGCCGAAGACCTGCTGCAGGCCGAACAGGCAGTGCGGGCAGCCCATGAAACGGCGACTCACGAAGAAAACATCGCCGAAAACAAATACGACACATTGGGACTCGAAGCCGCCTACCTGGCCGCCGGCCAAGCTCGGCGCGCCGAAGCCATACGCCAAGTGATGGCCAATTGGCGCCGATTCCGCCCGGGTCCCTACGACGCCAGCAAAGGCATACAGCTCGGCGCGCTGGTCTGCCTGGTCGATTCCGACGGCAAGCAGCAACAGCTCTTTCTCGGCCCGGATGGGGGCAGCATGAAGTTGGTCAGCGGCACTCAGCTTGTTCAGGTCATCAGCAGCGAAGCCCCATTGGGTAGGGCAATTCTGGGCAAATGCGAGGGTGACGAGGTGTCGATACAGGTCGCTCCAATCCGACAGCAGTTTGAGGTACTGCGGGTTCTTTAAGCCGCAAGCAAGTTCGCGCCGAATTGGCCGAGGTCAGCAGACGTGCAGGCGTTGTGAACGTACCGGCTGACAAGCAAGGTCAGCAGTACTTAGAACCGGCCACTGGGTCGAGATGACCTGGCGCATGAATGACCGCCGCGTGGCCAAGACCGTGAACTCAGGAGGCCGACATCACCGGCAGCAACCGCTGCATAGCCGCCATCAGCGGACCAAACGTCGAACGCGGAGGCTCTAGCTGCTATCGAGCGACAGTGGCCAGAGTGGCTGAACTCCTGTCTGTCTTGGGTTAGTAGGCACCCATGTAGTCGCGCTTACCGATCTCAATACCGTTGTGACGCAAGATGGCATAGGTGGTGGTCACGTGGAAGAAAAACTGCGGCAGTCCATAGTGCAGAAGATATGCGCCTGCGGTCAGCTTCTTTTCCTTGGGGGTGCCGGGGCGCAATACGATCTCGCGGCTCTCGCTTGAATCAAATTGCTCAGACTTGAAGGAGCCGATATGGGCCAAAGCTTTGGTGATCAACGCTTGCAGGTCGGCGAAGCTGACCTCAGTGTCGGGCCAGGACGGCACCTCGGCACCAGCCAGGCGGGAGGCAACGCCCTTGGAGAAGTCTGCGGCGATTTGTACCTGACGTACCAGCGGAAACATGTCAGGGAACAGGCGCGCCTGCAGCAGCGCATTTGGATCGATATTTTTTTGCGTCGCGTGGTCTTCGGCCTTCTTGAGCACGTCGGACAGGGCGCGCAGCATCTGCTGCATGACTGGAACGGAGGCGTTGTACAGCGGGCTGGTCATGGTGAGTTCATTTCTAAAATTTGGGCACGATGGCCGGAGTTGGCGTGGCAGAGGCCCTGCCGACCATGTAAGGCTAACAGCACAGGGCGAACTGAATCGCCTACATCGTCCGCCCGCGAGGAGCAAGGCGTGCGACCTTACATTCGGGCTGGTGTTGCAGTGATCCTGCTGCCCATGGTGGCTATACGCGGCCAGGGTTCCTACGCGAACATTGCGAAAGTGATGGCCGCTGGTCGATGCTCATCAGGTGAGGCGGCATTGACGTCGCACGCGACCATCTGCCTTCCGTTCTGATGTCTGACGATCAGTCGATCTGAATCTTGGCATCCTTCACGATGCGCTCGTAGGTGGCCGCTTCCTTGTCGATGTAAGCGGAGAATTCGGCGGGAGTGCTGGGGGAGGAGACGAAGCCCTGGGGCCCGAGGCGCTCGGCCATGAACGGAGAGCGCATGGCCACGGCAACTTCCGCCGAGAGCTTCTCCAGGATCGATGCAGGCAGCTTTGGCGGCGCCCAAAGTCCATACCAGGTGACCATTTCGAAGCCGGCAAAGCCGGATTCCGCGACCGTCGGCACATTGGGCATGGAGGGCAGGCGTTCGCGCGTGGTGACGGCGAGGGGCTTGAGCTTGCCGGCCGCGATGTTGGGAGCAGAAGACGGGATCGCGTCGATGATCACACTGATCTGCCCTCCCAAGACATCGTTGAGTGCACTGCCCGTGCCCTTGTAGATGACGATGGGCACGTCGAGCTTACCGTCTCGCTTGATCGCCTCCTGCGCCAGATGCATCGGAGAGCCGATGGCCGAAGTTCCGAACGCGTACTTCGACGGCTCGCGGCGGGCCGCCACGAGGAACTCTTGCAGATTCTTGCCCGGCACCCCCGGGTTTGCCACGACCACCATCGGCACCGACCCCAGCAGAGAAATCGCCGTGAAGTCGGTCTTCACGTTGTACGGCGTCTTCTTCATGAGAAAAGGGCTCGCGACAAGCGTCGGTGATTGAAGCAGGAGCGTATAGCCGTCGGGCGGTGCCTTGGAGGCGATGTCGCTTCCGATGGATCCGCTGGCACCAGGGCGGTTGTCCACGATGAAGGGCTGGCCCATCTGCTCTCCCAGCTTCTGGGCCAGCACCCGGGCCACCAGATCCACGGTGCCGCCCGCCACGTACGGCACGATGATTCTCACGGGCCGTGAGGGATAGTTGTCCGCGATGGCCGGGACGCTTGCAGCACACAGCGCAGCGGTGGCGATCGCTCGCAGGAAGATTCTCTTGTTCATTGTTTGTCTCCGGATGGTTTGAGGCTCGGCCTTGCAAGCGCCGTCTCAACAGCAATTCATCTTCAGCAAGCGAAGGGCATTGCCGAAATAGATGCCGTCCTGTACGTCCTGTGGAAGATCCAGTTCGTCGATCGCCTGAGGGATGGTTCTCAGGAACATCGGTCCCCCTTCCGGATCGAAGGGGCAATCGGTTGCAAAGACGACCTGCTTCGGATCAAAGAAGTCCAATCCGCAACGAATGCCTGACTTGCCGCCCGCCAGAGCTGTGTCGACGTAGAACATCTTGAAAAAATCGATGGGGCGCTTCTTCATGCGCTTGAGCAGGCCTTCGTAGTCCTCGTCCGATGTACGGGAGCCGAACTGGTCGAGTCCCGGGCCGACGCGTCCGTCGAAGTACGGAATCATGGCTCCCATGTGGTGCGTGATGACTTTCAGTTCTGGAAGGCGTTCGAAAAAGCCCGAGAAGACCATGCGCGACATCGCCGCGCTCGTTTCATAGGGCCAACCGAAGGTCCACCAGATCTCGTACTTCGACTTCTCTTCGCTCGCGTAGTCCGACATGGACGCGCCGCGCGCCGGGTGCATCCATACCGGCACGTCGTACTTCTTGCTGGCCGCCTCGAAGATGGGCCAGAACTCCGGGTCGTCCAGCGGCCGTCCATTGACATTGGTGAACACCTGGATGCCGCGTGCGCCGAGGACCGCGATCGCGCGCTCCATCTCCTCGAGCGCTGCCGGCACGTTGTTCATGGGAAGAGATGCGACAAATGCGGGAAACTTGTCGGGATGCGCATCGCGGATCTTTGCCATCTCGTCGTTGGCCAGGCGCGCTATCTCGGGCGAGGTTTGCGGCCCGGCGATCAGCTCGATGGGAGGGTTGGAAAGCGTCAGGACCTGCTGATAGCCAGGAAAGTCCTCCATCATCTTGAGCCGCGCGTCCAGGTCATGGAGGACCGGAATGGTCAGCCATCGCTTGATCGCGCCTTGATCCTTGGCGATCTCGGCCATCCTGTCGAAGTAGGCCTTCGGCAAGATGTGTGCATAGCTGTCGATCTTTCGCATTGTTGATTTCGTTCGTCGATGAAAGGCGGCGCAGGAACCGGGCCGCCACCGGCCTATCGCGAACGCAAGCCTCAATTCACGATTGGTGAATTATGAGGTCAAAAAATGGGACCCACAAGGCCCCATGGGTCGTTGCGGCTACCGCAGCGCGTAGGCGGTGACGACGTCGATGATGTGCAGCATCCGCTGGGTCAGCATCTTCTGGCTGCCGAGCTCGCAGCTGAAGCCGACGGAGAGCGTGTGGATGTTGGACAGGTAGAAGTAGGCGCAGCCTGCCATCGTGATGTACAGCTGCATGGGGTCGATGCCCGCGCGGAACACCCCGTCCTTCTGTCCGCGCTCGAGGATGTCCGCAAGGGTTAGCAAGAGCGGGGAATTCAGTTCCTTGATGCGGGGCAGGGCGGCCAGGTGCTTCGCCTTGTGCAGGTTTTCGCTGTTCAGGAACGTGATGAACTCTGGGTGCGCGATGTAGTAGTCCCAGGTGAATTCGACGAGCCGGCGCAGCGCAGCGAGCGGTGCCATGTCCTTGAGATCGAGGTACAGCTGTGCGTCCCGGATCTCCTCGTACACGCTCTCGAGCACGGCGGAGAACAGTCCATCCTTGTCCTGGAAGTAGTAGTACACCAACCGCTTGTGTACGCTGGCCTCGGCTGCGATCCGCTCCAGCCGCGCGCCCCCGAGGCCGTGCACGGAGAACTCCTGTCTCGCCGCCTCGAGGATGGCCTTGCGTGAACGATCCGCGTCGCGCGTCCTGGCTTCTGCTGTGCTCGCTGTCTTCATGGGCAATTCTTCGGCGCGGCTCGCCGTTGCCGAGCCGCTAGGGTTAATGCGTAGGCAAGTATGGCTGACATGCAGGGTCTTCCGCTCCACAATTCACCAATTGTGAATTAAAGGGGCGAGACGGCCCACTCGTGTGGGTGGTCTGTCCCGGTTCCGGCGCATTCCCATCAACCATCGAGGAGACCTCGTGAAGAAGAAAACCATCGCGGCCGCGGCCGTGCTGTCCTGCGCCGGTGCGGCCAGCGCGCAATCGTCCGTCACTTTGTTCGGAGCGCTCGATGCGGGTGTCAGCTACTACAGCACGACGAGTTCCTTCTACAACAACACCAGCCGCGTGCTCCTGCCGGGGGGCGACATCAAGCGCAGCCAGACCGCGCTCTCCAACAGCGGCACCACGCCGAGCCGTCTGGGATTCCGCGGCACCGAGGACCTGGGAGGCGGCCTGGCCGCGAGCTTCTGGATGGAGGCCGGCCTTGCGAACGATTCGGGCACGGGTGCCGGACCGGCCAGCGTCATTGTCTTCAATCGCCGCTCCACCGTGAGTCTTTCAGGTCCCTTCGGCGAGGTCCGTCTGGGCCGGGACTACACGCCCACATACTGGAACGACGCCGTCTTCAGCCCGTTCAGCACGCTGGGCGTGGGCACCAACGTGGTGTCGAGCGTCGGCAGCAACCTGCAGATCGCGAAGGGACCCGGTTCGGCGGTCTCGGCGACGGACAACTACATGCGCACCAGCAACAGCATCGGCTATTTCCTGCCGCCGGGCCTCGGCGGCTTCTACGGCCAGCTCCAGTACGCACTGCATGAGAACGCAAGCCAGAGCAATGTGCCAGGCACGCCGAGCGCGAAAGGGCGCTTCGCCGGCGGCCGGCTGGGCTACGCCGCGCAGGCGCTCGACGTGGCACTGGCTTATGGCGAAAGCACCGCCGCGGACGCGACAACGCTGAACGCCGCCGGCGTGGCAACGGGCGTGCGGCTGCGCGAGAAGATCAAGACCCTCAGTCTCGGCGCCTCCTACAACTTCGGTGCTTTCAAGGTCTCCGGAGAACTGTCGCAGGTGCGCGATGTCTCCGTCTCGACCGCGCCTGTGCCCCTCCTGGGCCTGATCACCGTGCGCGAGACCGACAAGTACAAGGGCGGTCTGCTCGGCGTGACGGTGCCTGCCGGCGCCGGCCTGATCAAGGGCTCCTATTCATGGGTGAAGTTCGACAACGACCAGGGTGCCGCGGTCGGTCCTTTCACACCGGAGCGCGATGCCTCGGTCCGCAAGCTCGCCATCGGCTATGAGTACAACCTTTCGAAACGAACCGCGCTGTACGCCACGGTGGCGCGCATCCGCATCAAGAACGGGCAGAACAACCCGGCCATCATGGCTGCGAGTACCGGCGGCACCGCAGGCTATCTTTCCAGTGGTGCTGGCGTGTCAGGCTATGCGCCTCGCAGCGCGATCGGGTACGACCTTGGCATGAGACACACGTTCTAGCTATTGATCCCAAACAGTCAAAAATCCCGCGGCGGCAAGCTGGGCGGTGATCGCGACCGAGGACAAGGCCTTCGACGTGCGGATATTGCACAAGATGGCCCGGCGCATTGGTGCCGCGGTGGAAGAGGTGAGGGCAAGCCATGCGGCTTCATGACCCAGCCGAAGAAAGTCGCCGACGTGATCGATCGTGCTGCCGGGCAAGCGGGGGCGCAAGGTCCCGTGATGCCGTTGATGCAGGGCAGTCCGGCTTCAATCCGACTCCCACAGCGAGGGCCGGTAAGTCGCCGGAAAGTCTTCCAGGCGGACGATCCGGAGATCCTGGTTGTTCTGGTGCGAAGTCAATGCCCCACTCTGTTGGCCCACGTTCCCTCCATCACAAATGGAGGAACTGAATCTGCTTGTGTTCCTGTGGCTTGCTGCGGGATACGAGCCGCGCGCTTGGCTGGTGTCTGCCGCGGGCGCCATTGCTGTCGGCGGGCCGTGGCTGGGCGGGGTCTTGCTGAGCCGGACGGCCTGGCTGCATCCCAGGGAACGCGGCTACCTGCTGGCCGTGCTGTCCTGCGCGGCGCTGGCTTCCATGCTGGCGCACGCAATCGCCGTGGAACTGAACAGGCCGCGACCTTTCATGTTGGGCTTGAGCCCGATGTACATCGAGCACGGTGCGCGCGGCTCGCTGCCGAGCGCGCATGCGACGGTCATGTTCACTGTGGCGCTGCTGTGCTTGCGCCGATCCGTACTGCGATGCGCAGGCGCGGTGATATTCGCATTGGGCGCACTTACCGGCTGGGCACGCATCCATGTCGGCGTTCATTTTCCCGCGGACATTCCGGCAGGGCTGCTGCTGGCCCTGGTGCTGGCGGCGGCCTTCAGCGCACTGGACGCCATGCTGGGTGCAGCCATCGCCCGCATCTCTCACGGTTCAAGGGAGTCGTCATGACGTTTGCTGCAACCCCCGCGATGCCGGCCGCCGGTGCCAGACGCCGGCGGTGGGTCCTGCCCTCAAGGTGGCCGAAATGAAGCGAACGACCATGCTCTTCGCCAAGCTTCGCTGGCTGTCAGGCCTCGGCTCATGGCTGTTCGAGTCCGGCCTGTTGGACGTCATCGCCAGCATCGCCGTCGTCGCTGCTGCGGTCAAGATCCTGTTGTTCGTTGACGGTGGCGCCGTGTCGTTCTGGCTGCTGCTTTGCTTCGGCCCTTGATCCTTCGCCGGTCCTGGAACTTGCGTGCGCCAAACTTATGCGCTTGGTTGGACCTGGTTGCCTCACCGTTCCGGCGTGAAGGCGATGACAAGTTCGGTGCCCGGCGATGCCGCATGCGCCGACAGTCGCCAGCCATGGGCCAGCGCGATCTCCTGGCATATGGCAAGGCCCAGCCCCGCGCCTTCGTCGCGCCGCCCGGCGCCGCGCCAGAAGCGGTCGAAGATCATCGGCAAGTCGCGTGGCGCAATGCCGGGACCTTCATCGCGCACCGAGATCTGCTGGGCGTCTGCCATGAGGCGCACCACACCATGCGGCGGCGAGTGCTGGATCGCGTTCTCCAGCAAGTTTTTCAGCAGCGTGAACAGCGCGCCGCGATCCGCCCGCCAGGAGACGGCGTTCGGCGCCACCCGCAAGTCCAGATACACCTCGCGGCGCGCGGCGAGCCGTCCGATATAGTCGCCGACCTCGTCCACCAGTGCGGCCGCGCCGACCAGGCGGACCTCGTAGTTGCACAACTCCGTCGCTTCGGCAAGGTGCAGAAGTTGGCTGACGTGCCGAGCCATCTGATCCACATCGCGGATCAGTGCGTCGCGATCGAAGGCGGCATCATCGTCGACGCTCAGTTCGATCTGCCCGCGGATCAACGAGAGCGGTGTCTTGAGTTCATGCGCCGCCGCCGCAAGAAAATCCTGCTGGGCGATGTAGCCGCTTTCCAGGCGGTCGAGCGCGCGATTGAAGGCCTCGATCAGCGGCAGCATCTCCGAGGGCAGCCCTTGCACGCTCAAGCGTGCGTCGAGCGTGCGGGGCGTGATGCGCGCGGCGCTTTCGGAGGCCACCCGCAGCGGCCTGAGCATGTGCCCCAGCGTGAAATACATGACCACGGCAAACACCAGCACCGAGGCGAGGCACGCCAGCAGCAGCCCTTGCCCGAGCGCCGGCAGGCCGACGCTGCGGTCCATGAGCTCGATCAGGCGCTGGCTCACCGCCACCTGCACATACCATTTCTGCCCTTCGTGATCGAGGCCATGTGTTGCCGCACGCACCGCGAGCCCGTCCGCGATGGAGTCGAACGTGTGGTCACGCGGCTCGAAGCCCTTGCCCTCCTGGGCCAGCGCCGAAGCATTTCGTCCTGCTGGCAGCACGACGTCGCCGGCCGCGTCGAGCACACGCACGGAGGTTTCTTTCCCCATGCCCGCATACAGCCACATCGGGAGCTCCGATTCGTCCAGGCTGCTCGGCCGGCCGCTGGCGTCGAACGCCAGTTGCCGGGCGATCAGGCGCGCATGGGTGGAGATCCCTTCATTCAACGTGTCCCCGCGCACAAGCAGGGTGGCGGCGCTCACGAGGACGATCGCCACGATGCAGACCAGGATACCGGCCACATACGTCGCGAGGAGCCGCGTGCCCAGGCTACGTGGCCAGTGGAGCTTCGCGAAGCGCATAGCCGCGTCCCCTGGCATTGGCGATCTGCAGGGTGGAACTCACGGCCTGCAGTTTTTTGCGCAGGCGATGCAGCGCCACATCCAGCGCATTCGGCGTCACGGCCTCCGAAAGCCCCCACGCGGCCGATTCGAGCGCGCTGCGGCGTACCGTCTGGCCACCGCTGCGGACGAGGCAAAGCATGATCTGAAGCTCGGCAGGTGCGAGCGTGACGGCCTCGCTGTCGCAGGTCAGCGTTCCGTTCTCGGGGTGTATGCAGATGTCGGCGTAGGCGGGCGACAGACTCAGCAGTTCGGCGGGTCGCCGCAGCAGGGCCCGCACGCGCGCCACGAGCTCTTCCATCGGAAAAGGCTTGACCAGATAGTCGTCGGCACCCGACTCCAGGCCGTCGACGCGGTCGTGCAAGGCGTCCCGCGCGGTCAGCATCAGGCATGCCGTTCGCGTACCGGCCGAGCGAAGCCGTCGCAACAGCTCGAGACCGTCGCCATCGGGCAGCCCTCGATCGATCACAAGCGCCGCGTAGGAGGTTCGGCGCAGGGCGTGCCAGGCGACATCGACACGCCCGAACACATCGGCCTCGATGCCCGCGGCGACCAGCGCCTTGCACACCAGGGTGGCCATGCGGTCGTGGTCTTCGATCAGCGCGATGCGGTTCATGCGGCCGGGGTGCCTCAGAAGCGGTACAGATAGCCCAAGGAGAGGGAGGTCTGGCTCGATCGGTCGACCAGCGGGCTGCTCTTGATTTGCTTGCCCAATTGCGTCGCGCTGACGTCGACGAACACCGATTGCCGGCGGTCAATCGCGTAGTCGACGCGCAGCCCGATTTCCGTGTTGACGGTCGAAGCGCCCAGGTATGCAGGACGGCCGGCGCGGCTCTCTTCAGTGCGCACGCCGTAGTAATAGTCCACGTATTTCCTGTCGAGCCAGTTGGCCCCGATGCGCGGCGTCAACGTGAAGCTGCCCGCGCGGAAATTTCGTTGCACGCCGAGCCGGAACTGCTGCCCCTTGCTCTTGCCGGAGGCGTCGCCGAGCCATTCGGCCGAGACGTCGGCGATTTCGTTGTGCCAGGTGACACCGGCGCCGAGCCACACGCTGACCTTGCGTTCCTGCATGCCTTCCAGGATGGGCGCATCGCCCGGCTCGTAGCCGCCGAGGCCGTACTTGGCGCGCAGGGCGAAGGACAAGGATGCATCGGCGCCCAGTTCGACCTTCGGAAGCTTGAGTTCCGCTCCTGCACCAAGCACTCGCACGTAGTTGTTTTCATAGTAGATGAGCGGAATGCCTTGGGTCTTTGTGCCTGCGCCGGTATATGGCTGCTGCTTGACCCCGGCGGCAATGCCCAGGCCCCAGCGGGAGCCATCGGCCGACCGCGGAGGCTGCGACTCGGTGGCAGCCGGCGTTTGATTGAGGCTGCCGTCCTGCGCCCACGCGGCGGGCGGGGCGAAGAGCGTCAGCGAGGCACCGAAAAGCAAGGGGCAAAAAGCAAGGAACGTACGAGTCGACGAAGCACGCGGCATGGCGGAGCCAATCAGGGTAGTGAGAAAGCTCCGATCGTTGATGCACTCGTCTTACCGAACTCTTACCGGCGTCAGCGGCGCTGCGAAGCAATCGGGACCCTCACTGGTCAGCGCCGTAGGCATCGATGTCGTGGATGAGCTTGGCTTCGTACATGCGGTCGAGGTCTTGCTCTTCGTGGCTGAACACGACGCGGCTGCGTTCCGACGTCATGTAAGCCATGAGGTACATCACCGTCTTGCCCACGTCCTTGCTGACGAGGCGCGCAACGCACAGCAGCGGCGAGCCGACCTCCACATGCAGGCTCGCTGCCACATGAGGGTCTGCGGCGACCGCGGAAATCTCCTCGGTCACGTACCGGAACCGCACGCCCTCCGACAGCAGCATTTCGGTGATCGAGCGCTTCTCGAGCGTGTCATTCTTGATGGTGCCTGCGTATTCCGGCATCACCCAGGAGTCGATGAAGAGCAGGGGAACGCCGGAGATGGAGCGAAGACGGCTCGCGTACATCACCTGCGCATCCTCGGCCAGTCCCATGGCCGCGGCGACCAGCGGCGGTGGCGAGCACTTGGAGACCTCGAGAACAGTGACCTTGGTCTGCTTCGATCGCTTCGCCAGGGATTCCGTGAACGTGGAGCCGGTGCGGTTCTGAGGCTTGGCAGCCGTCTGCTTGACGAAGGTGCCCCGCCCGAGACGCTTCTCCAGCCATCCTTCCTCCACCAGGTCCGCCACCGCGCGCCGCACCGTGATGCGCGAAACACCGAAGGACTGGCAGAGCTGATCCTCGGTGGGTATCGGATCGCCCTCTCTGTAGGCGCCCCGCCTGATCTGTTCCCGAAGGGCCAGGAACAGCTGGCGATGCAAGAGGTCACCGCGTTCGCGGCGAAGGATCACTGACATTGTGTCTTCTCGACTCATCTCGTGGCTGAAGGTTGCATTGTCAGGGAGGTCTGTCGCGTGCCTCCGGCATCGCGCGACGGAGCGGGTTTTCACTAGCATGTCATTATGACATCATGCTTGCATAATCTCTCAACCGATTTGCAGGAGGCCCCGGCGCCCGGCATGCGGTCAACACATCCAGGTTCATCGGCCAGAGGAGACACTGTGAGGAATCGAACGATCGGGCGCCGCATCGCGGTTGCCGGGGGCGCAACGCTCGCGGTGAGCGGCATTGCTTTTGCGCAGACGGGCAGCGTGCAGATCTACGGACGGATCTCCGCGGGCATCTCGCACAAGTCCCATCAAACCGGCCCCACGACCGAGCTCAGCAACTACCTGCTGAACGGGTCCTATCTCGGGTTCCGCGGCAGCGAGGATCTCGGCGGCGGCCTCAGAGCGATCTTCCGTCTCGAAACCAATATCGACTCGGACACCGGCGAGGTGGGTTCCCGGGGAAAGTTCTGGCATCGCGAATCGACCGTCGGCCTGGCCAACGAAGCCTTCACGCTCACGCTCGGCCGCCAGTTCCATGCCTCCACGGACCGTGTCACCCGGAGCCTGGACGTCTTCAGTGTGAGTGGGGCGAGCCTGCACGTCACGCCGCTGGCGCTGTACGGCGTCAACAAGTTCGCAGGCAACGACTCGCGCAGCGATGACGTCATCAAGGTCCGGTGGGATGGCCCGGCAGGAATCACCGCGGCCCTGAGTGCCGCGCGCAACGAAGGCTCGGGCTCGAGCACGGCTTTCGACCTGGCGCAGATCACCAACAGCTACACCGTTGCCCTTTACGGCGTGACCTTCAAGTCGCCGACGCTTGCGGCCACGGGTCAATACCCGCAGCACACGGTTCTTGGTGCGGGTGGCCAGCTTCGCCTGGGCGGAAGTGCGCGCCTCTACCTGAATGCGGCGCGGGCCACGCTCGACGGTTCCGCAAGGGGCAGGCCGGAGCAAACCAACACGTTGATCACGCCGGGGTTGCGCTATGACATGGCGCCGTTCATCTTCAGGTTCTCGTACACGCTGGACAGCGGCAAGAACATCAACAACGTGGCGGGCCGCAATGGCAAGAAGAAGACCGCGATCGCCGCGGTCGACTACCTGCTGTCCCGGCGCACGGCGCTGAGCTTTTCGGTCTTCAGCAACGCCTTCTCGGACGGCTACAGGCTCGACCCCGTCAACATCGCCGGCCTGACCCGGGACCCGTCGAGTTCTTCCACTTCCGGCTATGCCGTCGGGGTCCGTCACGACTTCTGAGTTTCCTTCGTTCGGGCCCGGGCGGACAGAGCCGCCCGGGTCTGCACGGCCTTCCAATCATCTGAATAGAAAGACAGTCATGGCCCTGCAAGGCAATGTGAAAGTACTGGTGCCCTGCGGCTCCCTTGGATCGGGGGTCCGCGAGAGCGAAATCGAGTATGGGCTGGCCAAGGGCGCCCACGTGATCGCAACGGACGCGGGCTCCACCGACAGCGGTGCGGCCTACCTTGCGCTGGGGAAATCCAAGAACAACCGCGGGGCGGTCAAGCGCGACCTGGGCATTCTGCTGCGGGCCCACGCGAGGACGGGCATCCCGATCATCGTCGGCACCGCGGGCCAGGCGGGCGGCGATCTCAACGTCGACTGGACCCGGGACATTCTTCTGGAGCTCGTCCAGGAGCTGGGCATCTCGCCGAAGATCGCGCTGCTGTACTCCGAGCAGGAGAAGGGCAGCCTCAAGGCGTTCAACCGGCAGGGCAGGGTGCGCCCACTGCCTCCGCTCGGTGCGCTGGAAGACTCGACCATCGACGCCTGCGAGCACATCGTGGCCTTGATGGGCGTGGAGCCCTTTGTCGCCGCACTCGAAGCGGGCGCGGACGTCGTGATCGGCGGAAGGGCCACCGACACGGCCGTGCTGGCCAGCTATCCGATCTGGAAGGGGGCGCCCTGGGCGGCTTCGTGGCACGCCGGCAAGATTGCGGAATGCGGCGCGCAGTGCTGTCTCAATCCGGGCGACGGCGCCGGGGTCCTGCTGACCATCGATGAGGCGGGCTTCGAAGTGGAGCCACTGTCCGCGACCAACCGGTGTACGCCGCACAGCGTGTCCAAGCACATGCTGTATGAGAACAGCGATCCCCACCATCTCCACGAACCCGGCGGAATCCTGGACGTGACCGGCGCAGCCTATGCGCCGCTCGGCGAGCGCAGCGTGCGCGTGGAGGGTGCCCAGTGGATCGTGCAGCCCTACACGATGAAGCTCGAAGGCGCAGCCGCCGGAGACTACCAGACGCTGATGCTCATCGGCATTCAGGACCCCGAGGTTCTCGACAACGTCAATGCGTTCCACGACCGTCTGCTGGATGCGCTCTACGAACGCACCCGCAAGTCGATTCCCGCGGAGGAACTGGGCGAGTTCCACATCTCGCTTCGCATGTATGGCTGGAACGCCGTGACCGGCGACGTGCCGGTGAACGTCCCGCCTCCACGGGAGATAGGGGTGCTGCTGGTTGCCACTGCCAGGACCCAGGAGCTGGCTAATGCGATCGCCCATGCATGCAACCCCTACTTCTTCCACTACCCGGTCGTGATGAACAAGGAGCTGCCGAGCTACGGCTTTGCCTTCAGCCCTGCGGACGTTCCGCGCGGCCAGGTCTTCGAATTCAAGCTCAACCATGTTGTCGCCGTCGACGACCCCCTGTCGATGGTCCGCATGGTCTGGCTCGACACCCATGGCAGCGTGACCGCGGCCTGAACGCAATCAAGAAGGAATCAGTGATGCCCAAGCTGCGTGAAGTCTGTCACCACATCCGCTCCAAGGTCGCCGGGCCGTTCTGGGTCACGGTGGATCTCTTCTTCGACGGCGAGGAAAAGTACAGGAAGTACCGGGACTGCGAAGAACTTTCCCCGGCGCTTTTCCACCGCCTGTACGGCGTGGATCCGAGCCTCGTCAAGCGCATTCCGGTCGATTCCCTCCATGTCCTGAAGATCTCCTTTCCGCGCGCGAGTCCTCAGGGCGGAATGGTCGAGCGCGACATGCACTCGGGCCAGCAATACGTGCGATTGCTCGACATCGAACTGAAGGCATGACCCCGCATCGCGCGCTCCAAAGGCGCAAGTTTGTTGCGGCTGCGCTCGGCAGCGCAGTGCTGGGCTCCGCCTGGGGTTCGACCTATCCGGACAAGCCCATCAAGGTCGTTCTGCCGGTCTCGCCCGGTTCCGCCATCGATGCGACGGCGCGGAGGCTTGCGCCCGTGCTCGAAGGCCCGCTGGGCCAGCCGCTGGTCATCGACAACCGGCCGGGTTCCGCGGGGTTGATTGCGACCTCGCAGCTGGTTCGCAGTCCTGCGGACGGCTACACGCTGGCCATCGTGGCGTCGACGCATTGCATCACGCCGCATCTCTACAAGGCGAGCTTCCATCCTGTGCAGGACGTGCAGCCCGTCGTTGCGCTGACCTCGGGTCCGACGATCTTCGTCGTGCATGCGAGCGTGCCCGCAAAGGACGTCCAGCAGTTTGTTGCGTACGCCAGGTCGCGCCCGGAGAAGCAATCGGTGGCGATGGGCAACGCGGGAAGCGGCACGCCGCTGCACATCGCCAGCGCGCTGATGTCCCTGAAGGCGGGGTTCAAGGCGCTCCATGTGCCATACAAGGGCATCGGAGCGTTCTCGACGGACCTTGCCGGGGGCCAGGTCGTCGCGGGTTTTCTTCCACTGGTGGCAGCGGCTCCGCTGATCAAGGCCGGACAGATACGGGCCCTGGGCATCAGCACGCTCAAGCGGCTGCCGGCATTGCCCGATGTGCCTACCCTGGCAGAGTCGGGGATTCCCGGCTTCGAGGTCGATGGCTGGCTGGCGCTGATTGCCCCGAAGGGAACGCCCGCGGCGATTGTCGAGCGCCTCAATGGCGAATTCAACAAGGCGCTTCGCACGCCCGACGTCGAACGGTTTATTGCCGAGAGCGGCGGCGCCGTCATCGGAGGCACGGTCAAGGACTGCGAACGCCTGTTCGAGCGCGACTTCGCCGAATACGGCCGGCTGATCGCCGAGGCCGGCATCAAGGCCGACTGAGCTGTGCGACATCCGCATCGACTGCCGCCCCCCCGACGACCTCCATCCATGCCACTCAAGAAAATCTTCCAGTGGGCGCTGCTGATGGGGAGTGCCGGGGCTTCCGTCGCTTTGCTTCGCGCGCTGCATGTTCCCGGTGCGGTGCTGCTCGGGCCGATGCTCGTCGCCATCGCTTTCGCGTTGAGCGGGGCGGGACTGGAACTGAAGGCGGACATTTTCCTGCCTGTTCAGGCGGTGCTCGGCTGCATGGTCGCTTCGGTTGTCAGCTGGGACTTGCTGCAACTCATTGCCGACCACTGGATGGTGGTGCTGGCGGTGAATATCCTGAGCGTGGTGGCCGCCGGCGTCGTCGCCGTGGCGTTCACGCGCAGTGGCTGGCTGCCGGGCCGGTCGGCCATCTGGGGGCTGTCGCCGGGGGCGGCCTCGACCATGATGATGCTGGGAGGACAGCAAGGGGCCGATCCGCGGGTGATCGCCTTGATGCAGCACCTTCGTATTGTCTGCGTGACGTTGACGGCCATTGCGGTCGCGGGTCTTGCCGGTGCAGGTGGCGGGGCCGCCGTTTCCGTTTCGCCGCCGGCACCGGTGTTTCTCTCTGGCGCCGTGTCTTTCGATGTGGCCGCAACCCTGGCGGGACTGATCGCCGCAGGCGTTGCCGTTGCCATCACAACAAGGTGGGGCCAGGCGGCGTTCTGGGTGCCCGTCATCGTGGGCAGCGGGTTGCATGCGGCGGGGCTGGCCGCTGTCCAGGTTCCGGTCGTGGTCGCGGCCGCCGCCTTCGCGTTCGGCGGCTGCTATGCGGGCCTGCGCTTCAACCGGCAGGCGCTGCTCGACTGCCTTCACCTGATGCCCGCGATGCTCCTCGGGATTTTCCTGATGATCGGCGCGTGCATCGTGCTGATGTGGCCGATTCTTCGTTCATTCGAAGGCATCGACGCTCTCACGGCCTTTCTGGCCATCATGCCCGGCGGCATCGATGCAGCCGTGGCGGTAGCCCACGGCATGCAGGCCTCGGTGCCGGTGATTCTTGCGGTGCAGGTGATGCGGCTCATTGTCGTCACGCTCCTGGCGCCTCGGATGGCGCGGCTCGTGTCCAGGTACTGCGAACCCCGGCAGCCCGGATGAACAAGGACCGACGGCGCCCGGCGAGCCTGCAACTGTCTCTTTGCCCCAAGCGCGGCCGCGACCACAAAGCTGAAAAGGTACCAAGCCATGTCCCCCCGGAATCCTGAAATCAACCGCTTCAACAAGAAGGCGGCCTTCTTCGTGGCGCTGGCGATGTTCGCGCAAGAGTCGGCCTGGAACTTCTACGACGCGCAGGTTCCCGCCTCGCTCAGGCAGTACATCAGCAGCGCCGCTGTCATCGGCCTGCTGATGGGGGTGGACAACCTGCTTGGCATCTTCGTGCAGCCCTGGATGGCCCACATGTCGGACCGGCACAAGGCCAAGGGCGGCAACCGGTTCCGCTTCCTGCTCATCGGTGCGCCGGTGGCCGCGGTGCTGTTCGCGCTCATCCCGTGGGCGATCTCGTTCGAGATGCTGCTGGTGTCGATGATCGGCTTCGCGTTTGTGGCAAACGGCTTCAAGTCCATCGCGGAGTCGCTCACGGCCGACTACCAGGCGCCGAACCATCGAAGCAAGGGCAACGCCGTGGCCCGCATCGGGGTGGCGCTGACCATTCTTGCGTCGGCTGCCATCAGCTACCTCCTGGTGGACAAGGACCTGCGCCTCGCGTTCTTCATTCCGGCGGCGCTCCTGGTCGTCGGCATGTACATCGCCTGCAGGGGGCTGTCCTCGCAAGAGGCCTACGGTGCGCAGGAGGACGCCGAAGAAGACACCGCGCAGCTCAACCTGAAGGCGCTGGTCCTGGATGTTTTCACTTCGCCGGACAAGCGCCGGCTGCTGCTCCTGCTGGCCGTGTTCGGCGCGAATGGCACCTGGACGGCGATCCGGTCCCAGCTGACGCCCTATGTGATGGAGGTGCTCGAGCTGTCGCGGGGCACCGCCGGCTCCATCGGCTTTCCGGCCGGTATTGCGTTCCTGGTGGCGGCCCTGCCGGTGGCCATCATTGCCGACCGAACCAGCCGTGCGGTGGTTTGCATGCTCGGCATGATCGTCGTCGCGCTCGGCTGCGTCGCCGTGTTCTTCGCGACGAGCACGGCCCAGGTCGCGACGGCCATGGCCTTGATGGCCGTCGGATGGGCGGCCTTCGCCATCAATGCGGTCGCGATTCTCTGGAGCATCGTGCCCAACCAGAAATACCTGGGCACCTACACCGGGCTCTACTGGACAGCGGCGGCCATCGGGCAGACGCTGATGCCGGCTTTCCTGGGCCTTCTGGTCGACCTGACAGCATGGCGCTACATGATGCTGCATGCAGCCGTGCTGGCCTGCCTGTCCGCGCTGCTGATGCTGAAGGTCGTCCGCGGGTCCGCTCCCCGGCAGCGCGAACAGGCGGAGGGCGCCGGAACCTTGCCATGAAGCAGTTCGAGTTCACGACGCTGAAGCTCTTCCTGGCCGTTGCCGATTGCGGCAGTCTCACGACGGCCGCCGACAAGTGCAACATCGCCATTGCCGCCCTGAGCAAGCGGATCTCCGACCTGGAGGCGGCAGCCGACACGCGTTTCTTCGAGCGCCGTGCCCGGGGCATGTCGCTCACGCCGGCCGGCCGGGCGCTGCTGCAGCACGCGCGAGAGATCGTTCACGGCGTCGAGCAGATGCAAAGCGACCTGCTGCTCTATTCCCGGGGAATCCACGGGCTGCTGAGAATCGCGGCCACTGCATCCGCCGTCGCGGAGTTCCTGCCGGAGGAAGTGCGGTCGTTCTCGGATGCGCACCCGGGGGTGGCGATCGATCTCTCGGAAGGCACGAGCCAGAAGGTGGTGGAGGCGGTGCTGGGCGGGCGGGCAGACCTGGGGATCTTTCTTGAACCCGTCCCGGGCAGCGAGCTCGTCACGTTCCCGTACCGCCGGGACGAGCTCTGCGTCGTGGTGCCCCGGGGACATCCGCTCGCGGCGCAGGCACGCGTTCGCTTTGGGGAAACACTCGGCTACGACCACATCGGCACGCAGACGCAGAGTTCCCTGAGCCAGAAGCTCATGGCCGAGGGCGGTGTCGGCTACCGCGTGCGGATCCGTGTCGGCAGCGTCGATGCGGCCTGCAGGATGGTCCATGCCGGCATGGGGATCTGCATAGCGCCCAGGCCGATCGTGGAGAACTACCAGGGGTGCTTCTCGATCGCGCTGGTCGGGCTCGACGAGCCTTGGGCCGTGCGCCAGATGCTGGTGGGCGCGCGCTCGAAACAGGGGCTCAGCGGGGCGGCACGCGCTTTCCTGCGCCGCTGCATCGATGCGGGGGCGGCCGAGCTTCAGCGGAACGAATGCGGCCCGGCCGCCAGCGCCCCTGCGGCATGCGCGCCAGAGGTTTCGCGTGCGGCGAAAGACCTGTCGCACGAAGCTAAACACGCCCGCACGCACCGTTCCTACGATGCAGTTCTTCCCAATGCAGACCTGGAGACAACGCATGAATGAGCAAGCAGACGGCATCGATGCCATCACGCTGGAAATATGGTGGAGCCGTCTCGTGGCGATCGTCGATGAAGGGGCCACCGCACTCCTTCGCACCGCCTTCTCGACGATCGTCCGGGAGTCGAACGACTTTGCCACCGTGCTGACCAACCTGCGCGGCGAGTCGATCGCGGAGTGCAGCGGCGGCATTCCGGCCTTCGCGGGAATCATTCCGCGGACGATCCGGGCCATGCTCGAGAAGTTTCCGCTCCAGACGTGGCGTGAAGGCGATTGCGTCCTGACCAACAACCCCTGGATTGCGACCGGGCACCTGCCCGACATCACTGTGGTGACGCCGGTGTTCTACAAAGGGCGCATCGTCGGGTTCGCCGGCTGTGCGGCGCACTCGCCCGACGTGGGCGGCAACCTCTCCGCGACGTGTCGCGACCTCTTCGAGGAAGGCGTGTGCATACCGCCGATGCACCTGTACCGGGCTGGCGAACGCAACGAGCCGTTCGTGGAACTCTTCCTCAACAACGTGCGGTTGCCGGAGCAAGTGCTCGGCGACCTGGAGGCGCAGTGCACTGCAAACCGGGTGTGCTGCGAACGCGCGGCCGATTTTCTGCAGGACAGCGGCGAGCCCGACTTCGAGCGCCTTTCGGCGGCGGTGCTGGCAAAGGCCGATGCGGCCATGCGCAAGGCGATCGAGGCGATTCCCGACGGCCGCTATGTCTCGACCATCGAGGCCGACGGCGTGCCGGGGCATCCGACCCGCATCCACTGCGCCATCACCGTCGCGGGCGACACGATGGTGGTGGACTATGACGGCACTTCCGCGCAGGTCGACAAGGGAACGAACTGCACGATCAACTACACGCGTGCCTACTCGGTCTATCCGATCAAGTGCGCGGTGGACCCGCTCACGCGCAGGAACGAGGGCTCCTACCGGGCCATCGAAGTGCGGGCTCCCGAGCGCAGCATCGTCAACGCGCAGTATCCGGCGGCCGTTGCGGCGCGGCACCTGACGGGACATCTGCTTTCATGCGCGATCTACCAGGCGCTGGGCCAGGTCATTCCGGACCAGGTCATTGCCGACAGCGGCGGTGCGCCCGCCTTCAGGCTGGGCTTCGCGGGGGTGAACGATGCGGGTGAACGGTTCGGCCAGATCCTGTTCGCCAGCGGCGGCATGGGCGCGTCGGCCCGGCAGGACGGATTGTCGACCACGGCCTTTCCCACCAATTCGGGGGCGGGAAGCATCGAGGCGCTCGAGGCCGTGGTTCCGCTGCTGCTGACCAGGAAGGAGTACCGGCAGGACTCCGGCGGCCCTGGCCGGTTCCGCGGAGGCCTCGGCCAGGAGTGCGTGGTCCGCAGTCTTGCCAGCCGGCCCGTGATGATGGGAATGCTCGGAGACCGCGAGTCTCATCCCGCGCTGGGCCTGCACGGCGGCATGCCGGGCGCCGTGGCGCAGGTCGTCCTGCCCGACGGCTCGTCGGCAAGCCTGAAGTCCCAATCGGCGCTGATGCCCGGCGGGTGCGTGGTCATCCGGTTCGCGGGCGGCGGAGGATTCGGCGACCCGGCGCAGCGGGCCGTGGCCGCGGTGGCGGCAGACCTCGCGGACGGCTTCGTCTCTCCGGAACAGGTCCGCAGCGCCTATCCCCAGGCGTCCGCACAGGTGCACGGGGGTGCCCGATGAAACGCAGCACCCGCATCGGCGTCGACATCGGCGGCACTTTCACGGACCTCGTCCTGCACGACGAATCGCGCGGCATCACGCGTATCGGCAAACGCCTGACCACGCCCGATGCGCCCAGCAGGGCCATCGTCGAAGGCATTCAGCGGCTGCTGGCCGAGACGCAGACCGATCCGGCCCGGATCGGCAGCATCGTTCATGGAACCACCCTCATCACCAATACCGTGCTGGAGCGCACGGGGGCCAAGGTGGGGCTGCTGTGTACCGACGGCTTCCGCGACGTTCTGGAAATGGGACGCGAAAGCCGCTACGACGTCGATGACCTTTTTCTGCCCGCCGTGCCCGTCATCGTTGCGCGGCGGCTGCGCCGGCCGGTGCGCGGCCGGCTGCTGGCGAGCGGCGCCGAACATGAGCCGCTGAACGTCGAGGACGTGGTCCGCGAAGTGCGATGGCTCGTGGAATCGGAGCAGATCGAGGCGCTGGCGATCGCCTTCATGCACGCGTACCGCAATCCCGTTCATGAGCAGCGGGCACTGGAGGCGGTTCGGGCGCTGTATCCGAACCTGCCGGTGACCTTGTCGTCGGAGGTCGCCCCGGAGATCCGCGAATACGAGCGCACGAATACCGCCTGCGTCAACGCCTACGTGCAGCCTCGCGTCCACAGCTACCTCGGCCGGCTTGCGAGCGACCTGGCAGGCATCGGGTTCGAAGGCGAGCTCTACATCATGCTGTCCGGCGGAGGCATCACGACCGTCGAAGACGCGCGCCGCTTTCCGGTGCGCCTCATCGAGTCCGGTCCGGCCGCGGGCGCGATGGCCGCGGCGTTCGTGGCGCGTCAGGTTGGCGAAAACCGCATGATCTCCTTCGACATGGGGGGAACCACCGCGAAGATGTGCCTGATCGAGGACGGCAAACCCAACCTCAAGCACGAGTTCGAAGCCGGCCGCATCCGCAAGTTCAAGCAGGGCTCGGGCCTGCCCTTGAAGCTCACGGTCGTCGACCTGATCGAGATCGGCACTGGTGGCGGATCCATCGCCGCCGTGGACGCCAACGGCCTCATGAAGGTGGGGCCGCGAAGCGCGGGCTCGGACCCTGGGCCGGTCGCCTATGGCCTCGGGGGCACCGAGCCGACGGTCACCGACGCCGACCTGTTGCTCGGCTATCTGAACCCGCAGTTCTTCCTGGGCGGCGAAATGGCGCTGTCCTCGGACGCCGTCGGGAAGGCGATGCAGGAGCGCCTTGGCACCCGTCTCGGCATCGATGCCATGGCCGCCGCGAAGGGCATCCGGGCCATCGCCGACGAGACCATGGCCGCGGCCACGCGCATGCACCTGGCGGAAAAGGGCAAGGACCCGCGGACGCACTCGCTCTTTGCGTTCGGCGGCGCGGGCGCCGTGCACGGCTATGCGCTCGCGCGCCTGCTCAAGGTGCCGCGCCTCATCGTGCCGATGGGGGCCGGGGTCATCTCCGCGCTGGGATTCCTGGTGGCGGCACCCGCCGTCGACGAGGTGCGCGGCTACGTCACGCGGCTGGACGCCGCCGACTGGCGGGTGGTGAACAGCCTTTTCGCGCAGATGGAGGCGGCCAGCCGGGAGCTCCTTGCCAAGGCTGCGCCGGACGAGAGCGAAATCTCGATCCGGTGGCAAGCCGACATGCGCTACGTCGGCCAGGGTTTCGATGTCACGGTGGATCTTCCGCGCGGGCCGCTCGACGCTTCGGATGTGCAGAGGGTCAAGGATGCGTTCAACGCCGCCTACCTGGCGCGCTTTGGCCGCGTGGTGAAGGGGGTGGCCATCGAAGCCGTCAACTGGCGGCTCAAGGCATCGCTGCCCGCGCAGGACATCACCTTGGCCTATTCGTGCGTGCACGGCGAGGCGCTGCGTGGCGAGCGCGAGGTGCACTTCGATGGCTACGGCTTCATGAAGGCCAGGGTCTATGACCGCTATGCGCTCGCGCCGGGTGTGCGAATCGCGGGCCCGGCCGTGGTCGAGGAACGGGAGTCGAGCTGCAGCTTCGGCCCCGACTGCAGCCTGGGGGTCGACCGCTTCTTCAACCTGGTCGTCGACATCGGCCATGGCGGGCGGCCCGCGCTCGCGGAAAGCGCCGCGTTGGCGAAAGAGGACGCGACATGAGCGGGCAAGCAATGCGGACCGTGGTGGTCACGCAGAGGTTCTTCGATGAAGACACCATCGCCTACCTGAATTCACGCGGGTGCGAGGTTCGCCTGGCCGAGATGCCGCCCGGCAAGGCCGATGGCGAATTGAGCGAGGACACCCTCGTGCGGACGCTCGCGGATGCCGACGGCTGGATCGTCGGCCATGCCCGCGTGACCCGGCAGCTGCTGAGCAAGCTGCCCAGGCTGCAGGTCATCGCCCGCCGCGGCGTGGGCTACGAAAGGGTGGACACCCAAGCCGTGGCGGACCTCGGGAAGGTGGCCGCCATTGCCGTCGGCGGCAACGACGCCTGCGTTGCCGATCACGCCCTGGCCCTGATGCTGGCCGTGAGCCATCGGCTGCGCGAATCGCAGATGCAGATGAATGCCGGGTCGTGGACCATCCTCACGGGGGCGGACCTGTACCGGAAGACCGTGGGCATCGTGGGGCTCGGCCGGATCGGCCGCGGCGTCGTGCAACGCCTCAAGGGCTTCGAGGCGCGCATGCTTGCGGTGACGGCCAGCGCTGAGGACGAATGGTCCCGGGCGAATGGCGTCACGCATGTCGGGCTCGACGAGTTGCTGGCCTCGAGCGACGTCGTGAGCCTGCACGCGCCGCTGACACCCGGGACGCGCATGCTGATCGATGCCGGGGCACTTGCTCGCATGAAGCCCACCGCAATCCTCGTCAACACGGCCCGCGGCGGCCTGGTGGACGATGCCGCACTGCTCGATGCACTGGCGGCCGGCAGGATTGCCGGTGCCGGACTGGATGTGTTTCTGAGCGAGTCCGACCCATCGAGCATGGGCGTGACCAATGCACTGGTTGCGTTGCCCAACGTGATTGCCACGCCGCACTCCGGCGCGTCCACGCGCGAGGGCCTGGTGCGCACGAACCGGATCGCGGCGAAATGCGTTGTCGCCGTGCTGGAGGGGAGGGCGCCGCCGGCCGAATGTGTGATTGCCGACGGCCGCCATCGCGCGGAGCCGAACCCCGAACAACCGAAAGGGCCTGTACATGTCTGACTTGACGCTCGCACGACGCATTGCACGGTATGCCTGCGCACTGTCCATCGACGATGTCCCCGAGCAGGTGAATGCCCGTGTGCGGCAGCGATTCGTCGACAGCCTGGCCTGCATCCTGGGGGCCTATGACGCGGGTCCGGTGAAGACCGCCGTCGCGGTGGCGTCCGGCACGCCGCAGCCGTCTTCCACCGTGTTCGGTTGCGGCCTTCGGACCACGCCCGAACTGGCCGCCTTTGCGAACGGCGTCATGGTGCGCTTCCTGGATTACAACGACGGCTACATGGCGCGCGAGCCCGGCCATCCGAGCGACAGCATTCCTGCATGCCTCGCCGTGGCGGAGGCGGAAGGAGCGGCCGGCGGCGAGCTCATCGCGGCCATCGTCGTTGCCTACGAGATCCAGATGAGGCTGCAGGATGCAGCCAGCCTGAACAAGCGCGGCTGGGATCACGTGAACTACATCAATGTGGCGATGGCCGCTGCTGCGTCCAGGCTGATGAAGCTCGATGAAGCGCAGACCGAGCAGGCGATCAACATCGCGCTCGGCGCGCATATTGCCATGCGCCAGGTTCGGTCGGGCTCGTTGTCGGACTGGAAGGGGTGCTCGGCCGCCAACGCCGCGCGGAACGCGATATTTGCCGCGACGCTCGCACGGCACGGGATGACCGGGCCGTCTCCCGTGTTCGAGGGAGACATGGGATTCTTCAAGCAGGTGACAGGCGCGTTCGAGCTGGACGTCGACGGCTTCGGCGGCCGCGAGAACGGGCAGTTCGCCATCCTGCGATCGCTCACCAAGACCTTTCCGACCAACGGCGAGCTGCATACCGCGGTGTGGGCGGCAATCGATCTCAGATCGAAGATCCCCGACATCGACGCCGTCGCGGCGGTTCGCATCGAAACGTCGGAATTCAACCTGCGCGTGCTGGCCGACACGCCCGAGAAGTGGCGCCCCCGGACGCGGGAAACGGCGGACCACAGCTTGCCGTACAACGTGGCGCGGGCGCTGCTGGATGGGGACATCACCGTCGAGTCCTGCTCGGCGCAGCAGATTGCCGATCCGCGCGCCATCGCACTCATGAGCAGGACGACCGTCAGTGAAGACCCGGCGCTGACGAAGCTGTTTCCCGGGCACCTCGCGAACCGGGTGACCGTCACGCTGGCAACGGGTGAAGAGTTCGGCAGCGAGCGGATCGGCGGACCCGGATCGTTGGAGACACCGATGACCGACGCGGACTTCGAGCGTAAGTTCCGGCGCACGGCTGCACCGCATATCGGCCCTGCCGCTCAAGGGCGTGTGCTCGAGTTCGTGTCCGATCTGGCGAACCAGACGGACTACCGGCCGCTGTTTGAAGCCATGCGCCGGCAACCCGCCTCGGGTTCGGCAAGGGAGCAGGCATGAACATGCGCGAACTTGCCGCAAACAGCAAGGCACGTGGCTTCCTGCGCGTGCTGGCCCTGGCAACCTTTTCGGCCGCTGCGCTCGCACAGGGAAACCTGCCCGTGGGACCGGCCGCGGGTGACATGGTCTTGTCGCCTTTCTATCGGGCGTGGGACGCGTTGCCCGACGCACCTGGCGTACTGCTGCGCGAGGAGGCGATGCCGGACCAGGCGGAGATCGATGCCGCCGCTGAGAGCCGGCGCATCCTCTACACGTCGACCGATGTGCGCTGGCATTCGGGCCGCATCCCGGTCAGCGGCGTGCTCTATCTGCCCGCCGGAAAGGCGCCCGCGCGAGGCTGGCCCCTCGTGGCCTGGGCACACGGCACCTTGGGAATCGCCGACGTGTGCGCGCCTTCATGGACCGGGTGGCGCCCGCGGGACGCCAGCTACATCAACAGGTGGCTCAAGGCAGGCTTTGCCGTGGTCGCCACCGACTACCAGGGACTTGGCGGCCCGGGCCCGCATCCCTACCTGAATTGGCAGGCCGAGGGCCGATCGGTGCTGGATTCGGTGCGGGCGGCCATCGCCGCGCGTCCCCGGCAGGTATCGAACCGCATCTTTGTCGCGGGCCAATCGCAGGGCTCCGGGGCTGCGTTGGGGGCGGCGCGGCTCGCTCGCGAATATGCGCCGGAGCTGAACCTGCTCGGTGCGGTGGCGACAGGCCTTGTCAGTACATTTCCCGCGGGGCCGTTCCCGCAGCCGGTGCGCGACTCGAGCAACATGTTCCTCGCCTTCGCTGCCGGCGGGCTGCGCGACGACGGCCCGCAGATCGACGAGATCGTCAGCGACAAGGGGCGGCAGCTCCTGGAGGCGGCACGCAGCGCCTGTACCGGGGACGTCGCGCGGCTCGCGCGCAAGCTGCGCGTTGCCGGCCTCGGCGAGGCTTTGTCGATCTCCGGCGAACGGCTCGCAGAACTTCGCCTGCCGGTGACGGACATGCCGATGGACCCTGTCGGCGTGCCGCTGTTCGTCGGCACGGGCCTGGCCGATGCCACGATCACGCCGGTGCGGCAGCACGCGGCGGTTGCCGCGCTCTGTGCCGCGGGCAACAAGGTCAGCTGGAACCGCTACGAAGGCCACGGGCACGACGGCGCACTGCACGGGTCCTTCAAGGATTCGCTGGCCTTCGTGCGTGCGTTGCTGGCGAAGAAGCGGGTCGATGGCAACTGCTCGGCGAGCGCGCCGCCCGGCCCCCCCGGGCAGCGCCGCGCGGATCTTCCGTTCAATGACGATTGAACCCGCCGCAGCCTCGAGGCGAAGCCGGTTCGAAACGCCTCAGGCCAGACCCGAGTCCGCGAGCGGCAGGCGCCGCACCTGGCGCCCGGACAGCGCCGAGGCGGCGGCCGCGAGTGCAGGCGCCAGCGGTGGAACGCAGGGCTCGCCGACACCGCCGAGCGGCGAACCGATCTCGACGATATGCGTGACGACCTCCGGTTCTTCCCCCATGCGCAGGATCTGGTAGTCGCCGAAGCTGGACTGCTCCGCGCGTCCGTCCTTGACGGTGATTTTCGCGCGCAATGCGACGGACATCGCGTCCACCACGCCGCCGCTCATTTGCGCCGCGACCTGGCCGGGGTTGATGGCGCGGCCGCAGTCGATGGCCACGTGCACCTTCTCCACCTTGACGTGACCGTCCCGAAGGCGCGCCTCCACGACCTGGGCCACGGTGCTGCCATAGCTTTCCACCACGGCAATGCCGCGTGCCACGCCCTGTGGCGCGGGGCTTCCCCAGCCGGCACTCTGCGCGGCGCGGTCCAGCACGGCCAGCATGCGCGGCCGGCCCTGCAAGTGCTGGCGCCGAAACTCCAGCGGGTCCTTGCCTGCAGCGGCGGCGCATTCGTTGATGAAGGCCTCGACAAAGAACCCGGTGAACGAGTTCGCGATCGAACGCCACGGCGACAACGCCATCGGCATCGGCACGACCGCATGATCGACCAGCATGTTCGGGATCTGGTATTGCATGTCGGTGATTCCCGTGAGCGACATGCCGTCGGCAACGCCGTTGGTCAGGGGGATGCCGTTGTCTCGTCCCATCTGGGGGCCGGCAACCCGGACACGCAAACCCTGGATGCGGCCATCGGCGTCCAGTGCCGCGCGCATGCGGCACATCATCGTCTGGCGGTACTGCCCCTGCTGCATGTCGTCCGCGCGGGACCAGAGCACCTTCACCGGACGGCCGCCCACGGCGCGGCTGGCGAGCATCGCCTGGATGGCCGCCTCGGCATGCGTCTTCCGACCGAATCCGCCGCCAAGGTACGCATTGTGGAAGTAGACCTGTTCGGGCCTGTAGCCGCCCGCGGCGCCGCAGTCGCGCAGCAGAATGTCCTGCGCCTGCGTACCGGTCCACAGATCGAGGCGGTCAGGCCTGGCTTGCGCCATGCAGTTGATGGGTTCCATGCACGCGTGGGCAAGGAGCGGCACGGCGTAGTCGGCCTCGACCACCTGGTGCGGTGCACGGAAGGCTGCGTCCATGTCGCCGCGCTGCAGGGCGGCCGGCAGCACGCCGCTGTCCAGCGCGGCGCGCATCCGTTGTTCGAGCTCGGGCGTGCCGATCCGGTCGTTGGGTGTAGCCTTGAAGCGGATGACGAGCTTGTCGGCTGCCTGCTTGGCTTGCCACCAGCCGCGGGCGACGACGACTGCACCACCGGGTACGGCCACCACGGCCACCACGCCTGGCATGCCCTGCACGCTGGCCGGATCCATCGACTCGACCTCGGCGCGGAACACGGGCGACAGGCGCACCGCCCCGTGCAGCATGCCGGGCGCCTTCATGTCGACCGCGTAGAGCGCCCGGCCGGTGACCTTGTCCGGCGTGTCGAGGCGGCGCATCGTCTTGCCGGTGAGCTTGCGCTGTTCCGCCGGCCGCAGCACCGGGTTCTGCGGGACCGGCAGCGTCGATGCCGCCTGCACCAGGTCGCCGAAGGGCACGCGCCGGCCGGTCGCCGCATGAACGATGTGGCCGTCTTCGGCTGCGAGCGACCCGGGCGGCACTGAGAGTCGCCCGGCCGCGGCCAGCGTGAGGAGCTCCCTTGTCTGCGCGGCAGCGCGCCGCAGCGGGTCGTGCCAGAAGCGCACGCCGAACGAGCCGACCGAGCGCTGCTGGCCCATGGGGAGCCGGTAGTCGGGCGTCACCTGGTCCGGCATGGCCGTACGGACCCGGGTCCAGTCTGCCCCCAGCTCCTCCGCCAGGATCATGGCTTGTGCCGTGTGGATGCCTTGGCCCATCTCGCAGGTGGGTAGCAGAAAGGTGACGGTGCCGTCGGCACCGATGCGAATGAACGAGCCGGGGGCGCGGTCGACCGGAGGCCGCGCGGGCGCCGCTGGCGCGCTCCCGGGTGGGGACGGTGGAGACTGAGTCTGCGCGCCCAGGGGAATGGCAACGGTCAGGACAGCGCCGCCAGCGGCCAATGCGAATTGGCGGCGCGAGAGGCGATGACCGGCCTGCGGCCAGGATTGAGATGCGGGAGCATCGGGCTTGGACATGGCGGCTCCTTCAAACCGACAGCGCGCGGGCTGCCTCGTGAATGGCCGCCCTGATGCGGTCGTAGGTTCCGCAGCGGCAAATGTTGCCAGCCATGGTTTCCGTGATGTCCTTGTCGCTCGGCACGGGCGTGGTGCGCAGCAAGACGGCCGCGCTCATGAGCTGTCCGCACTGGCAGTAGCCGCACTGCGGCACGTCGTTCGCGATCCAGGCGGCCTGCAGGGCGCGGCCGATCCGGTCCTGTCCGAGGCCTTCGATGGTGCGGACCTGCTGGCGGTCCAATGCGCCGACGGGCGTGATGCATGCGCGCGCGGGATCGTTGCCCACGTGCACGGTGCATGCGCCGCACAGGCCGACACCGCAGCCGTACTTGGTACCCGTCATGCCCAGTTCGTCCCGCAGCACCCACAAAAGAGGTGTCTCCGCTGCGGCATCGACGCGCAACCGGCGGCCGTTGATCTGAAGTTGCGTGCTCATCGCGATCTCTCCTGTTGCCGCCGGTGGCGGGTTGCAGGTATTTGAGAATGGCCAACACGCCGGAAAGTGACCATGACATTACATTTCTGCAAGCCTCGGGGGCATCGCCTGCTGGATGACAAATTTGTAATGTCGGGCGGACGGGATGCTGTGATCATCGCCCTCGGCGGTGGTTTTAATGAAGGCAAGCGATGCGGCTGCTGATAGTGGAAGACGAAAGCCGGTTGGTCGACTACCTCGTGAGAGGTTTGACCGAGAACGGCTATGTGGTCGACGTGGCGCGCGACGGCATCGAGGGCAGGCGCCTCGCCGAGGGAGGCGACTATTCCGTCGTGCTGCTGGATGTGATGCTGCCGGGCATCGACGGCTTCGGCGTTCTGCGCGCGATGCGGGCACGCAGCAACACCCCCGTGCTGATGCTCACCGCGCGGGACAAGGTCGAGGAACGCGTGCGGGGCCTGCAGGAAGGGGCGGACGACTACCTCGTCAAGCCGTTCGCTTTTTCGGAACTGCTGGCGCGGATTTCTGCGTTGATGCGCCGGGGCTTCGGCGGCGCATCGAACCACCCGACGACGCTCAGGCTGGCTGCGCTTGAAGTGGACCTGCTCGGCCGCAAGGCAACCAGGGATGGCCGCCGCCTGGAACTGACGGCCAAAGAATTTCTGCTGCTGACGGTCCTGCTGCGCCGGCGCGGCCAGATCCTGTCTCGCACCACCCTGGCCGAGCAGGTGTGGGACATGAATTTCGACTCCGACACCAACGTCGTCGAGGTCGCGGTGCGTCGCCTGCGCGCGAAGATGGACGACCCTTTCCCGCAACGGCTGCTCCACACGGTGCGCGGCATGGGTTATGTGCTGGAAGAACGCCCACGATGAAAAAGTCCGGGTATTCATTGGCAACGCGTCTGTCGATACAGCTGGCCTCGCAAACGGTGCTGGGCCTGGGCCTGCTGTGCGCGGGAATCTTCGGTGCCACCGAATGGTCGTTCGTTGACAAGCAACGGGCGCTCTTGACGACGAAGCTGTCTGCGACGCGCGATGCCGCGATTTCCGCTGAGCGCGCTGGCGGCCTGGCGGAAATGCGCAGGCACCTGCAGGCTGCCATCCCGCGCCGGGCCGGTACCTACCTGGAGCTGCATGCGGCCAATGGCGAGTTGCTGTATCGAGATCCGGAGATGCTTCAAAACCATGCGAGGGCCCAGCGCATGGCGTTCACGCTGCCTCTTACCGTGGGCGAGGCCCAGGGCGCGCTCTTGCTGGATATCACCGAAGACTCCCGCATGCTCGGAAGGCTCGCGTTGATCCTGATCACCGCAACCCTCCTGGGCGGTGTATCGGCGGGAATCGCCTGTACCTGGAGAGTCCGCCGCACCATGGAACCGCTGCGCGCATTGGCAGACCAGACGCGCGCCATCTCGCCGGGGCGAATGGAGCAGCGGCTGTCCCTGGCCGAGCCTGTCGCCGAACTCCAGCCGTGGATCGATCAATTCAACGCCATGCTGCGGCGGCTGGAGTCTGCCTATGTGCAGCTCGAGGCATTCAACGCCGACGTGGCGCACGAGTTGCGCACGCCGCTGGCCGCACTCATCGGGCATACCGAGGTCGCGCTGTCGCGCGACGATCGACCGGTGGAAGCGCTGCGCGACACCCTGACAGGCAACCTGGAAGAACTGCAGCGGCTTGCGGCGCTCGTCAACGACATGCTGTTTCTCTCGCGAGCGGACCGGGGCGCCACCGCGAGATGCGACGCCGCATCACCCCTTGCGGACCTGGTTCGCCAGGTCGTGGAGTTCCACGAGGGGCCCTTGAGCGAAGCGCAACTGCGTGTCTCCATCGAGGGGAATGCACAGGTCGCAGTGGATCCGCCGTTGTTCAAGCGCGCGGTGTCGAACCTGCTGGGCAACGCCACGCGCTATGCAGCCAAGGGTTCTGCCATCACGGTGCACATCAGCGTGAACGCGGAGGGCGGCGCCGAGATCTCCGTCGAGAACACCGGTCCCGACATCGATGCGCGGCATATCCCGCGGCTTTTCGATCGGTTCTTTCGCACGGACGAATCGCGTACGGACGGGCACCTGCATCAGGGCCTCGGGTTGGCCATCGTGGCTGCCATTGCGCGGATGCATTCGGGATACACGATGGCGGTCTCTGGCGGCGGGCGCACGCGCATCGGCTTTGCCGTTGGTTGCCCGCACATCAGGCCGACGACGCCTGGCTGATTGGCCGCGAACAATACCCTTCACGCATGGCCGCCGTCAGGCTGCCGCCCTGTGTCTGCGTGTAGACGATGGTCTTCGCCTCGTCGAGGTGGCGAGTGGCGTGTCGCGGCTCCTCGACGATGGCCGCATGCGCGAGCACGAACGTCGACGGTGCACCCGCCGCGACGGGACGATTCCTGTAGTACGGCGGGACCACGCAAGCGGTCAGGCCGGCCAGCGCCAGCAGCGCGCACACCCCAGGGCGCGGCGATGCGCGCGGGTCTCGAAATCGATCATGGCTTTTTCTCCTCGCTCCGCGATCCGACCGGCCGCTCTTAGGAGGCGGCGGAGGATACCCGCCGTCCCGGGCGCAGCCGTCGCCGGCCGGTCCTCAGATGCGCCCAGGGCGCATGGAAGCTTCGGCTTCGCTCACGCTCGCCGAAGGCGGCTTCGCAAGCACAGAATTGATCCACGCTGCGATAGCCACATGGCCTCAACACCACAGTGGTCAAGAACGCATGGGACGCCCGGGGCGATGAGCCCATGAGCGCGACTACTCAACACCCGCCTTCATCATTCCGCTTGTTCGGACGCGATCGCAGGTCGCTCAGGAAACTCTCTCTAGAGTCGCGCCTTTGCTGCCAACTCGGTCACGGATACGCCGATACCCGCCGCGATTTGCACAACGGTCATCACGCCGGGGTTTTGCATCCCCCTTTCGATGCTGCTCATGTAAGAGCGATCGACGTGACTGCGATGCGCGAGCTCTTCTTGAGAGATTCCACGCGCTTTGCGCAACGCCTTGATGGCGGTACCAAGCGCCAAAAGCGCTGGGTCGAGCGCATGTTTGGGCGAGGCAATTGGCATGGACAAAATGCTCTCGCTTTGTGTACGATCACACCACGGACGATCTTCCACATATCGACCGGCTCTTCCCATGCACTGCATCGCTTCCGGACTGGTTGTCCCGCCCAGGTGTTTTATTGCCGTATGACTCGCAGACACGCCACTTCGCCTCTGCCGACTACTCGACCGCTTCGACTGCCGGTCTCGGTGACGCGTGCCCGGTCACGGCAGCCGGCGCCTGTCGTGCGCAGCCTGTCCGCTGCGCGCATCGGCGCACAGGTGAGGGCGCTTCGCATGGCGGCGGAGGTGTCTGGCGGCGAACTGGCCAAGACCTCGGGGATTTCCGCCTCGATGCTTTCGCGCATCGAGCGCGGTCTGGTCTCGCCTTCGGTGGAGACCTTGGAGCGCGTCGCGCAAGGCTTGCATGTGCCGGCTTCGCGTTTCTTCAGCGACCAGGCGCGGCGCACGGATTTCTGCCATGTGCGCGCGGGGCAGGGCGTTGTCGTCGATCGTGTCGGTGCGGTTTCAGACTACCGCTACGAGCTGCTGGGCCACCTGCTGTCGGGCAACCTGTTCGTTGAGCCCTACCTGGTCACATTGCTGCCCGGCGCCGATCCCTATGTGACCTTCCAGCATCCGGGCCTCAAGTTCCTGTACTTCCTGTCGGGGGAGGTCAGCTACCGCTATGGCGGCAGGGCTGTGGAGGTGAGGGGAGGGGACTCGCTGCTGTTCGAAGCGACCGCGCTCCACGGGATCGAGGCGATTCGGAGCGGGCCGGTGTCTTACCTGTCGGTCGTGTTCACACTGCGCGAGTGAAGTCGGAGACGAGGCTTGATGCCGATCGGTGGAGTCTCGTGCTCTGGTGAAAGAGCCCATGGTGTCGGCGCCTCCGCGAATCCCTGCGGTCCTGTGAGGCGATGGAGTCGTATCCGCCGTTCAGTTCGTCGATGTTCGGCATGCCGAACTTCTGCTAGGCGCGTGTTCCGCCGCGGCGCATCTGTGGCAGATTGAAAAGACGGGCGATGTTGGCGTGGCTCGATGGTTCTAGGGCGAACCAAGATAGTTGACCAGCGCGGCCAAGTAGTTGGTGCGTGTGTGCGGCACGTCCACCACATCCACGAAATCCGGGTGCCGGAAATAGACGATCAGGTAAGGGTACTTGGGCAGTCTCCATGAATGCAGGCCGGGCATCCCCAGCTCGGCCTCTAGGCGTGGCGAGCCTGCGTCGGGATTGCGCTTGATGAGTTCGTAGGCACCCTGCAGTTCATCCACAAAGCCCCTGGCCGCGCTCGGAGCCTGCATGGTCACCGCGTAGTATTGAATCGCGGCGGTGATCTGCGCACCGGCACGAGGGCGGACAAGGAATCGCCTGGCGCCCTTCACGCTCAAGTCGCTTTCTTCTTCACAGCCTTCACGGTCTTCGCGGATGCAGTCCTGGCCTTGCGCTCGGCGGGAGCCCCCGCCGCTTTCGCATTCAGCGCCTCGGCATGGGCGATCTCAGCTCGCAATCCTTTGAAATGTCCCGGTGTCCACTCGACGGCAGGCCCGGATTCAAGGCCGGCAAGGATGGCGGCTCGGAACTGCTCACGTGCCAAGTCCCGCCGGATGAGGTCACGCATGTACTCGCTGGCATTGCCATAGCGACGATCTACGACCTGTGCATCCACAAACGCCTTCATCTCGTCGGGAAGAGAAATGTTCATCGTCGTCATTCGAGGCACTTTAACTCAGCATGGCAAACCTTGCCATAGCTGGCCAATTGCCCATGACATCGTTTCCGTGCGCCGCATTGCGCCGCCTGGTTGACGTGGGCAAGGCATCGCTTATCGGACTTCGGAATTTACGCCGAGTGGCTCGGTGAATACTCGCTTGAGGTGCCGGCCTGTCCAGACATAGTAGAACTTGCCAGCCGACTGTGCGTGATCGAGGCTGCCTGCAATGATCAGCAGTCGGCTATCAGGCCGAAAATCCACGCGCTCGTCATCGTTGCCCATCGCGCCGCTGATCTCATTCACGTTCGGCAAGGTGTAAACCTGGCCAGTTTCGTAATCAAGCACTGCGATGTTTCGGCAATCGGTGCCGCACCCCCAACTGACAACATGCAGATGACCGGCGAAGTTGGGAGCCTCGTTGTAAGCGCGATGGATTGCAGTGGTAAAGCGGCGGGCCGTTTGCGTCGTGAGCCGCAGCGGCGGACGCGTGCCTGTTTTTGGCTGATAGCTTGCCGTCGCCGGATAGTCGGTGAACTTTGGCGGGTTCTTCGCATACGTGGTGGCCGTGCACAGCAGGATTGATAGCGTGCAGATCTTGATAGCTTGCTTGATGTTCACTTTGGGACCTCCTGTTGCACAGTGTGACTCACTCAAAGTGCTGCCACCGTGGGGCGCCTGATCTTGCCGACCGATCGGCATTCCACCACTGCTGCCATTGCTCTGCAGACGACACCGGCTGTCATCAAAGCGACTGCGTGTGACGCATGTCCGCCCCTACCGGTGAAGTCGCGAAGCGAAATTTCATACCGGCGGGCGCGATCGTGATGATGGCCGACGTCGACTCATGGCCAGGGCCATAAGCGACTTGCTGGACGGTCGCTCACCGGACAAGTCTCAAAGCGCCACCAGCGTGTCCCACTGGCGTCGCCAGCGCCCGAAGCTCAGTCCCGCCAAGGATGTGCAAAGCCTGGCAGCGGCATTGCGTGCAAAGGCACTGTGCCGCACTGAGGGCAGGATCTCGGAAGATGGCGGCTGCATCTTGGATGCTCGCCGCGTCGCCGGTGCGCAGAGTTTGCACGCGACCGCCGGCTTCCGCGCAACTGTGCATGTTGGCAGGTGGCGAGCGATCGTCCTGGCGCTAGGCTTTGGCTGGCGTCGATCCTGTAGCTCGGCATGGGTCGCGCCGCTTGCTTCGGAGGTTCCCATGCACCTGCGCGTTCTGATCCATTGTCTCCGCGCCGGCGGCGCGATCGCCATCGCCATGGCCTCTCTCGCCTGTGCGTCGGATGCGAGCGGTCCCGAGCGGTCCCAGGGCTTCTCGGACCTTGTGGCGCTGAGCGCGGCGCGGCTCGATCTTTCAAGACAGGTGGCGCTGACCAAGTGGGACACCCACCAGCCGGTCGCCGATCCGCCCGGCGATCCGCGCGAACAGGAGGTCATTGCGGCCGCGTCGCGCGAGGCGGGTGGCCGCGGACTGCCGGAGGCGCTGGCGGCCGCGTTCTTCGCCGACCAGATCGAAGCGAGCAAGCTCGTCCAGTTCGCGCTGATGGCCCGCTGGCGGCGCGAAGGGCAGGCACCGATCGAATCGCGGGCGGACCTGAGAAGCGAGCTGCGCCCCGCGCTCGATCGACTTCGGACGCGCTTCATCGACCAGCTCATCGCGATCCGGCCGCTGCGCGAACGGGCGGATTGCCGCGAGCGGCTGGCCGATGCGACCGCGCGGCATGTCGACGCGCACGGGCTGTCGCCCTTGTTCGCGATCGCGCTCGACCGCGGCCTGGCACGCGTCTGTGCCGAGGGGTCGGACCCTCTGCGGTGAGCTCCCGTCAGAACACCTTGCTGAGGAACCTGCGGACCCGCGGGTCTGCGTCGTCGCCGAAGAACTCGCCGGGTGGCGCGGCCTGCACGATGCGCCCCTCGTCCATGAACACGACCTTGTCCGCCACGGCCCGCGCGAAGCCCATCTCGTGGGTGATGCAGATCATCGTCATGCCGTCCTGCGCCAGCAGGATCATGGTGTCGAGCACTTCCTTGACCATCTCCGGGTCCAAGGCGGACGTGGCTTCGTCGAACAGCATGAGCGAGGGGTTCAGGCACAGCGCCCGCGCGATGGCGACGCGCTGTTGTTGTCCGCCCGAGAGCTGGGCCGGATAGGCCGATGCCTTTTCGGCGAGCCGGACCTTGGCGAGGTACTCGAGGGCCGTCAGCCGGGCTTCGTCCCGGGAGCGGCGACGCACCCATCGCTGCGCCAGGGTGCAGTTCTCGAGCACGGTGAGGTGGGGAAACAGGTTGAATTGCTGGAACACCATGCCGATGCTGGCCTGGACCAGTTCGGTGTGCCGCATCCGCGGCGAGATCGCGATGCCGTTGACCGTCACGGACCCGCTTCCGTAGCTCTCGAGTCCGCTGATGCACCGCGCGAGCGTCGATTTTCCCGAGCCCGAGGGGCCGCACACCACAACGCGTTCGCCGGCTGCGACGCTCAGATGCACATCGCTGAGTACCTGATGTGCCTGGAAATGCTTGGACAGTCCGGCGACCGAGACCACCTGGGTGGCGACAGGGGAGATGGCCATGTCCATGCTCAGTCCGCCCGGCGGTAAAGCTGCGCGGCAGGGCTGTCGCGCCACGCGCTCAGTTCCCCCGCGCTCACGCGGATGCGTCCGTAGACCATCCAGGCATCGTCGACCGTGCCGACGAACTGCCTCACGTGCAGTTGCTCCGGGTGCCGGTCCGCGGCCGAGGCATAGCCCAGGCCGATCGCGAACTTGCCGTCGATCACGCCCTGGGTGACCTCGGCAACGGTGTCCACCAGTTCGATCTGCGGCCACCGGTTGCGGTCGAGGTACGGCAAGGTGGGGAGCATGACCGCAAGCGACGTGGGTTGCACGGCGTCGTTGCGCTGGAGGATGGCGAGGTCCTGGCTCGGCGAGATGAAGGTGTCGATCAGATGCAGTCCGGCGAAGCACTTCGCGACGGTCGACATGGCGGCCGGATGGACCGCGCACTGGACCATGAAATCGGCGGCGCCCTGCAGCACGGCGTCGGCGCCGCGGTCGAAATCAGGGACGAGGTCCACGCTCGCGCGGTCGCGAAGGCCGTGGAAGTCAAGGTAGCGGCGGGTCACGAATTCGTGGTTGCTGCCCGCCGGGCCCAGGGTGAGGAATTTCATGGTGGAGTGCTCGGTTCAGTGGGAACGGTTCAGCGAGGCCTCGAGTGTGCGCATGCCGCGCATCAGGATGTAGTTGATTGCGAGGTAGACGAGGCCCGCGGCGAGGAAGATCTCGTAGGGTGCGTAGGTTTCGGAGGTGAGGAGCCGGGCGCTGCCGGTGAGCTCGAGCAAGGTCACGGTGCTGGCCAGCGCCGTCGCCTTGCAGGTGAGCACGACCTCGTTGCCGAAGGCGGGGAGAGCGGCGCGTGCCGCGAGCGGCAGGTCGATCAGCCAGAAAGCCGGGGCACGACCGAGCCCGAGCATGCGGGCGGCCTCGCGCGTGCCTGGCGGGATGGCGGCCAGCGCGGCCCCCAGCGTCTTGCCGGTGTAGGCGGCCGTGTTCAGTCCCAATGCGATCACGACGCACCAGAACGGATCGCGCAGCAGGGGCCACAGGACGGAGTGGCGGATCGCGTCGAACTGGCCCGCCCCATAGTAGAGAAGGAAGAGCTGGACCAGCGCCGGCGTGCCGCGGAAGAAGAGCACGTAGGCATGGGCTGCCGCGCGCAGCCAGCGCAGGTGTGCGTTCCGGCAGAGGGCGACGGGGATCGACAGCGTCGTGCCGAGGAGGATGACGCAGCCGGTGAGCTTGAGCGTGAGCCACGCGCCATCGAGCAGCGCTGGCATGGCGGACCATAGAAGGGTGATGTCGAACATGGGATCAGCTTGCCAGCGGGCGTGCGGCGCGACGCTCGGCCCACTCGAGGCCGAGCGTGGCCAAGCCGGTCAGCGCCAGGTAGATGCATGCGGTGGCGAGGTACATCGTGAACGGCTCCCGCGTCGCGCCGGACGCCTCTGCCGCTTTTCGCATGAGCTCGTCGCAGCCGACGATGGAGACGATCGATGTCTGCTTGAGCAGGACGATGGACTGGTTGCCGAATGGTGCGAGCGCGAGACGCGCGGCCTGCGGCAGCACGACGGTCCACAGGGTCTGGAGGCGCGACAAGCCGAGGGTCCCGGCGGCCTCCCGCTGGGTCCTCGGAACCGACTGCAGGGCGCCTCGCCCGATCTCGGCGGCGTAGGCGCCGAACGAGAGCGCGAGCGCGACAACGCCCGCGACGAAGGTGTCGATCTCGACGTAGCGGCCGGTGAGTGCGGCGAGCGTGAGCGACCCTCCGAAGAAGACGGCGAAGACGATCAGCAGGTCGGGAATGCCCCGAACCACGGCGGCGTAGCCGTTGCCCACGGCCTGCAGTGCGCGTCGGCCCGAGAGCTGCATGGCGCAGATGCCTGCGCCGAGCAGCGTGCCGAGCAACAGCGCGGTCGCCGCAAGCTGCAGCGTCACGAGGGCGCCCAGGAGCAACTGGCCACCAAAACCATGGAGGGTGTCCATCGAGGGGCGGCGCCTACATCAGCTTGAACGGGAAGTACTTCGCCGTGATGCGGTCGTAGGTGCCGTCGGCCCGGATCGCTTCCAGCGCTGCATTGATCCTCGCGAGCGTCTGCCCGTCGTCCTTGCGCACCGCGATGCCATTGCCCTCGCCGAGGATGCCGCCTTTGAGTTCCGGACCTGCGAACGCGAAGTCCTTGGCCTCCGGGGTTTTCAGGAAGCCGACATGGTAGGTCACCATGTTGCCGAGGATGTATTCCACGCGGCCCGCGACGAGGTCGAGTTCGGCGGCCTGGGGCGTGTCGTACAGCTTGACGTCCGCGCTCCTGTAATTCTGGGCGAGGTAGGCCGCCTGGACCGAGCCGCGCTGGACGCCGATGGTCTTGCCCTTCAGCGCAGCCGGGCTGACATCGGCAGGCGCGCCCTTGCGCGCCACGAAGCGCGAGATGGTGTCCTTGTACTTGGCCGAGAAAGCGACGCGCTCGCGGCGCTGCGGCGTGATCGCCATGCTCGCGACGATCATGTCGTACTTGCGGGCGACGAGGCCCGGGATGATGCCATCCCAGTCCTGCGCGACGATCTCGCAACTGGCCTTCATCTTCTCGCACAGCGCTCTGGCGATGTCGACGTCCCAGCCCTGCAGCGTCCCCTGGGCATCCTTGAAGCTCCAGGGCGGGTAGGACCCCTCGGTCGCGATGCGGTAGCTGCCCTGGGCACTGGCCGCAGGGATCCAGAGGCACGACGACAGCGCGAGGCAGAAGGACCAGCGATGAAAGCCTGAAAGCGAAGTGCGAAAGCGCATGGACGTTGTCTCCGAGACGAATTGTTGTGAGGGCGGCATCGTCGGGGAGCTGCGGGATGTGCGCAACGCTTGCATGACAAGCAACTTCGCGGGCGATGGACGCGCCGGAACACGTATCGCATGTGGGCCGCCAACGGACCTTCGCGTTGCATTGCGGTCAATTTCGCGTTGGCGCCGATGCTTGTGAAGGGGCCCGTTCGCGCGCAGGGCGTCTTCTTCTTGAGCGCTGAACGCACCGATCGCGCGGGCGCCCGCGACACGCATTCCGCCGCGATCGCATGAGGCATGGCGCTCGCGCAGCCCGCATGCCTCGCGCCCGCGGCACGCCATCCGGTCGCATCGGGATTCCACGGGGCTGCCTCCTGGTTGTCCCTGCTGCATCGCTCTCCTCTTGAAAACGCAGCGCTGCATATGCATCGTGGCCGGTCCGGGAGACATTCGATGTGACGCGAGGGTGGCGATGCATGCCCTGGATCACGGCGAGTGCCGCGGCGGATCTGCTGTCGGTGCCACCTCTTGTCCGACGCATAGCTCGCCCGATCCGACGTCCAGGGCTTCGGGCTTCGCCACCGTCCTCACCCGGTCCCCGCTGCGCGCGGCTGCGGCTTGCGGGCGGTCCCTGGACTTCGGACCTTGCGCTCGCCCTTCATGCGTCGAGGCGGCTCCGAAAGCAGATGTTCAACGACCGCGGCACACGCCGCAGAAAGGCCAAGCCATGCACGCGAACTCGACTTCCAGCACCACCCCGCGCGATGCGGGCAGCCCGCATCGTCCGGGGAACCCGGGCAACCTGCGCGCCACGGGCGTTCCCCCCGTACCCCCCGAGGACTCACCCAAAGCAGGTGCGGGTGTTGCCGAATCCGCAGGCACCGCTGCGCGGGGGCGCAGCCGCATGGACGTGCGGCAGAACGTGACCGACCGGATCATCGCGATGCTGGAGAAGGGCGGCAGCGTGTTCCGCGAACGCTGGGTGCGGGCGGCGGCACGCGGGGTGCCGCGCAACGGCAAGACCGGGATGCCTTACCGCGGCGCGAATGTGCTGCTGCTCTGGGAGGCGGCGATCGAGGCCGGCTATGCGTCCAATGTGTGGCTCACCTACAGGCAGGCGCAAAGCCTCGGCGCACAGGTCCGCCAGGGCGAGCGCGGGGTGCTGTGCGCGCACTTCGAGCGCAGGGCACGGGGGCGTGGCGGCGATGCCGACGATGTCCTCCCGGAACACGGGGTGGACGAGGAGCCCCTCACGGCCAGTTCCGGTGCGCGCGCGGGCGTGCTGCTGTGCCGGCCGTTCTGGCTCTTCAACCTGGCGCAGATCGACGGGTTGCCGCTCGAGGTCGTGGATCTTGCCGTCGCCGCGCCGGCGGCCTCGCAGGCGCCGGTGGAGCAGGCGATGCGCCTGCTCGGGGGCAGCAACGCGAAGATCCGGCACGGGTTCGACCAGGCGGCGTACATTCCGGCGCTCGACGAGATCCGTCTGCCGTGGCCGCGGCAGTTCACGAGCGCCGAGGCGCAGTGCGCGACCGCGCTGCACGAGCTGGTGCACTGGACCGGCCATCCCGAGCGGCTGAACCGGCGTTTCGGGCGGCGATTCGGGGATGCGGCCTATGCGTTCGAGGAGCTGGTGGCGGAGCTCGGCAGCGCGTTCCTCCTGGGCCGGTGCGGGCTGGTCGATGCCACGGTCGAGGGGCACGCGGCCTACATCGACGCCTGGCTGCGGGTGCTGCGGGCCGACCGCACGGCGATCTTCACGGCGGCGCGCCTCGCGGAGGAGGCGTTCGCATACATCGTGGCGAGGGAAATGCCGGCGCTCGGGGAGACCGCGAGGGCCTGAGGACCGTTGCGCTCATGGCCAGGCAGAAGGGGTGCGCAGTGATCTCGGACGCGTGCAGGCTTGGCCGGAAGTCTTGCCGGCATTCCCCGCCTCAACAAAAGCGGAACGCACGAAGCTCAAGTCGGGATCCTGCGAGGGGCTGGAATCGTACTCGCCATCGGTTCGTCAATGTTCGGCATGCCGAGCTTCCGATTGGCGCACGCGGGCGCAGCCATTCCTGGCCTCAGGCGCGCCGCAACAGTGCGGCAAGAAGTATTGACGTCGTAGATACTTCGTTCATATCGACGTTTCTAGAATCGTTCATGTCCAAAGAAGCCATGTTCGCCATGAAGCTGGAGCCGGAACTGCGCGACGCCTTCATGGCCGAGGCCGAGGCCAGCCACCGCCCGGCGTCGCAGGTGGTGCGCGAACTGATGCGTGAGTTCATCGAGCGTCAACGGCAGGCCCGTGAGTACGACACCTTCCTGCGTGCCAAGGTCGACACGGCACGTGCGCAAATCGCCTCCGGTCACTACGCCAGTGATGCCGACGTCGAGGCTCGCTTTGCTGCCCGTCGCGCTGCGCTGCGGGCCAAAGCCGGCGGCACTGTAGCATGAGGATCCTGTGGATCCTTTCCGCCAGGCAAGACCGCGCCCGCATCTTCTTCCTCATCGCCCAGGACAACCTGCTTGGCCGACATCCGCATGGATGAGATTTTCTCGGCAGCGGTCGGCCGACTGGCCGAGCACCCTCTGCTGGGACGGGCCGGACAGATCCCGGGCACCCGCGAGTTGATCCCGCACGAGAGCTATCGGGTGGTCTATGAGGTGCGGGCTGAGACCGTCTGGATCTAGACCTTGGTGCATACCGCTCGCCTGTGGCCTCCGGCCCGGTCATGATCGACGGCCGCCGAAAGCGCGCCGTTTCTGACGTTAGAAGTGACGGCAAAGCACGATGAGGCGACTACGAAGGGCAGTATTCATGCGTCAGGAGAAGTTGGTCCAGTAGCACGGTGCGGGCCCGGATGTTCGGTATGGACAGTGAGCGTCGCGCCCACCAGCGCCTGTGCATTGCGACACGCCAATCGCTGGCCGGGAGAAAGACGCTGCGTATCACCGCGCGATGTAGCGGCGCATAGGCACTCTTCAAACGCCGCGCCTCCGCAGCAAGGCCCGACATCCGCCCGCTCACGGTTGAGCCGAGTGACTGCCTGCGACAGCATCCCGATCTCAACCGCCTGGCGCCCGCGCGCTGATCCACATTCCCATTCCAAATGCTGTCACGCAGGCCGGGCCCGATTAGGGCGGCGAGCGGGCCGATGACTCTTGGTCATCGGCCCTGGAACGCTCACTAGCACCTCGTCGGGGCGGGAGCACTACTCCGGCTCACTTGCCGTGATCCGCTTTTTTGTCGCACTTCGCCTTGCAGATGTCGTATGCGGGGTCCGACTTCCGAGTGTTGCCGTCCTTCTTGGTCTGGTTGTCTCGCTTCGAATGGCAGCCCTCCTCACAGGTAGGTTTGCCTTTGCCGTTGGTGTCAGCCGCAAACGCCCAAGAGCTTCCCATGAGCAGGACCGCGACAACCATAACGGACAGACTTTTGAACATTTCTTCTCCTCTTCATCGCCCTAGAAAATCGCCGCTAGAGCTTCAGCCCAAAGCGACAGCCCGATTGGCAGCGCGTTTTTGGACCTTGGGTCTTCGCCCGAAGGTCCCGGAGTCTCGAAGGCGCGAATCTGGCCGCCAATACCAAGTTCATGTGACCCTAAGGGGCATCACGGTAGTTAATTCCTCACTTCCCCTTGGGCGATGCCACGGCAACTGGGCGCAATTCCAACAGCTGCAGTCCCGTTCAGACCACAGAACGCCACGGCGTCGCTGCGGACATTGATGTTGGCGTTTTCGCCGAACTGATGAAAGGGAACAGGCATGCCCCAGCGAGCACAAGATCCCGGCGACGAGGCGGGCCGTCTCGACCCTATCGGCCCACCGCACGGCGATCTTTACGGCGGCGTGCCTCGCGGAGGAGGCGTTCGCGTACATCGTGGCGAGGGAAATGCCGGCGCTCGGGGAGACCGCAATGGACTGAGGACCGTTGCGCTCATGGCCAGGCAGAAGGGGAGGCAGTGATCTCGGACGCGCGCAGGCTTGGCCGCAAGCCTTGCCGACATTGCCTGCCTCAACAGCGGAATGCGCGGAGCTGGAAAAGCGGTCCCGGTGCGGGGCTAGAAATCGTACTCGCCATCGGTTCGTCAATGTTCGGCGTGCCGAACTTCCGATCGGCGCACGCGGGCGCAGCCATTCCTGGCCTCGCTCGCGTGACTATGTGACGGGCGCCACCTGGTGGTGGACAGCGGTGTGACGCATGCCCGCGCCTACCGGCGAACGCGCGAAGCGGAATTTCATAGCGGCCGGCGCGGGCAGGAGGACCGACTTCTTTGGGATGGTGCATCGGTGGCCCAGCGCGGGCTCGCAAAACTGTTGTGCCCGCGAGGTCATCCTTCGATCAACGCAACGCGGCGCTGTCGGGCCTCGTCAGGTGGGTGGCTTGGGCAAGCCGTAACCTAGTTGACGCTCATGTCGCAATGAGAGCAACACCACCTCTGCCCCGGAATGGGCGTAGAGCAAGACGTGCCGAGCCAGCACCAACTCTCGCAACTCGGATTGCCCGAGCGTTCGAGAAAGGTGCCTTGCCTGCTCAGCCTGAAACTTGCCCCAGCCCGACTCGGCATCGAGGAAACGAGCGGGCCGCCCGCTTGTGGGTGCGAACGAGACGAGTGCCCGCGCTTTGACTATTTCAGCCTGCAATTTCTTGAAACGCGCCGATGCAGAGGCGGCGTCCTGCTCCTCCATAAAGGTGCGGGCTGCCTGGAGGCACACCAGGAAGTTCGGAACCGCCCGAACCCTCGCGTTGACAGGAATGCTCACGAGGCCGGCGCGATGCCGAGTGCCTGGTCCAATTCGGTCTCGGACACGAACTCTCCTGCCACGGCCTGCCGCAGGCCGGCAATGGCATCTTCGACCAGCACAAGGTTGGCGTGTTCTGCCTCAAGCGCATGGTAGTAGTCCAGCCGGCGCGCATCGACCAAGGCAACATAGCTCGCCCCGTTCTTGGTGAGCACCTTCTCTGAACCGCTGCCGACGACGTCTTCTGCCAATTCGGTGAGCCGGGCGCGGGCTTCGCTGATGGGCACGATGTCCGAGGTCCTCAGTGACATGTTTCAGCCATTCATTAAGCTTTACGTTAATATTGAGTCTAGCAGCCGGAACCGGAACTCGCAATCGCCTGCGGGTATTCGCCCCGCGCACCGGCCATGCCACGCTGCTTTACTCCGATCTAGTGACCGACGTTCGCGCATCGGATCATTTCGGCGTCGACATCGGGTCGACGCGAGCGCTGCTCTTGCGGCGGATTCGCGGCGGTCGCGTGCTGGCCAGTGGCAACTGGAACTGCCGCAGACGGAACACAACCGGGAAGCTCTCCCGAACGCAGGCAACCCCACGGCATCGCTTCGGTATCCGATCTCGGCACTTCATGCTCGTCCGCCTCTGTGCCCCACGTTCCGAAGAATGATTTTGCGACAGACCGATGTATGAATCCGCCGCGGTCGCAATGCCCAGGGTCGAGAGGTTTCAGAGGGAGCGGTTGTCGATCTGATCGAGGTACAACTGGAAGCTTGTCGTCGTGCGGTACACCGCAGCGATGCCGGCCACGCCTGGCGCCGGGAGCTCGTAGATCGAATATTCGCGCGTCCCGTCTTCGAGCAGAAACAATTCCAAGGCCCGGTTCACGAGGTCGAGCGCTTGCCGCTCGATGATGTCCAGCGCGGCCGCGAACAGTGCGCGCTGTGTGGTCCAGGCCAGTTTCGGCGTTGAGACAGACAAGGCCGCAGTGGATCTCCGCCTTCGAATGAAGGCCGCCGAGGTTGCCAGGACCGCCCACCGCGAAAATCCACGGCGTTGTTGGTCACCAATGTGAAGTCTTCCGCCAGGACCTTCTCCATCAGGTCGCGGTCGAGCATGCCCTGCCAGCCTCGATCCCGTACGCACGTCGATTCGACGTGGCCACGCGCAACGGCGATCTGCCGAAGCCGCGGAGTCAGGCATTCGTCGATGAGAAACTTGAGCGTCATTGCACCGGCGGCTTGGCCGAGCCAAGCCGGACGGGCCGGCCTCGTTGCGGATGCACCTGGGCATAAACTTGCGCGGCGGTCAGCTGCTCGCTCGTCAGCGAATACTCATCCAGCACGCGATCTTCCAGGATTCCCTTTTCGAGGGAGGACAGAACGGTCTCGATGGGCAGTCGTGTCCCCTTGAAGCAAGGCTTGCCGCCCATCACGCTGTCGATCTTCGTGATCAGTTCGTCCGCTGTATCCACCACTTTGGCGCGAGCGAATGCCTTGTACACAATGGCCGTGAAATCAAGCTGCAGGCCAATCCTCGGGTCCACGATGATCCAGTCGATGTCCTTCGCCATGCCGTGAAGGCTGATCAGGTCTTCCCTGGATTTCGAGCGCGCAACGCGCGCGGTCAGCTCGCTCAGGATGTTCTTCCGAGCCGATGCCACAAGCCAGTCGTCCGACTGGAAGAAGAAACTTGCCCAGGCTGCCGTGATTCGCGCGAACCTGCGCGAACCGCCTTCCTGCGCGAGAAGCGAGTCGGGCACCAGGTGTTCGTCCGCCAAGCGGTTCATCTGCTGCTGAGTGACCCCGGCAATGAATGCCGCTTCGGCCGAAGGTACGAAGCTGTCTGTGGTGCTCATGATAATCCTTCTGAAGGCTCAGAATATATAACCCGGTCGCGTCGACGTCGAGGCCTGACGCATCTCCGTCAGCATGCGCGCGGCAGTTCGTGCCCGTCGGCGTTTGCGCGCAACGTTCCGAAGCGGTCGAGCAGTTGGGCATCGTCAAGTTCGCCTACAAGCTTTCTTCCGCAGCTCGGCAGCACGTCTTCATCGAAGGTCCGCCGGAGCTCGGCGTCGTCATTCCTCCGGCACAGCAATTCCGCCTGAAACTACAAAGCACCTTTTCATGCCTTGATGCATGGCGCAATTCCCCCGCTCCTAAACTGAGAAAAAACCACTCTCAGCGGCCCCTTCAGGAGACATCGCAATGCACATCCGAAAGCGCCTCAGCGGCTTTCTGCTCGGGCTGGGCCTGGCCGTCGGTACGGCGCAGGCTCAGCAACCCCTGCGTATCGTGGTTCCTTTCGCGGCCGGCGGTGGAACGGACCAGTACGCGCGGCTGCTGGCTTCGGAGCTCACCAAGCATGGCACCCAGACCATCGTGGAGAACAAGCCCGGCGCGAGCGGCATCGTGGCCGCGGACAGCGTGGCCCGTTCCAGGCCCGATGGCACCACCTTGCTGATGAGTTCGCTGAGCATTCTGGCCAGCAACACCGTGATGTACGACAAACTGCCCTACGACCCGGTGAAGAGCTTCACGCCGGTCACGCAGATCGCCTATCAGCCGACCATCATCGTGGGACGCTCGGATCTGCCTTACAGGAACATCAAGGAAATGGTGGCCTATGCCAAGGCGCATCCGGACAAGATCAACCGGGGCTCTCCGGGCGCATCCATCCTGACCAACCTGGCGCCACTGGCCTTCGAAGGCATGGCGGGCATTCGCACGACGCACATTCCGTTCAACGGAGATTCTCCCGGCCTGCAGGCCATGCTCGGCAGCCAGATCGACATCCAGGGCACCTCCATCACCGGCCCGCTGCAGCACGTCAGGGCGGGCAAGATGCGCGTACTGGGTGTGATGGACGCCAAGCGCCTCCCGCAGGTGCCCGATGCGCCCACTTTCAAGGAGCAGGGCTACGACATCGAGGCGCTGCTCTGGTATGCGCTTTCCGCGCCCGCCGCCACGCCGAAGGACACGGTCGACAAGCTCAACCGCGCCGTCAACCAGGTGCTGGCCGACCCCGACTTCATCGCGCGTTCGCAAGCGATCGGCATGGAGCCCCGCGGCGGCACGCCGCAGGCGCTGGCCGACTATGTGAAGGCCGAGACCGAGCGCTGGTTGCCCCTGCTTCAGCGCCTGGACCTGCCCAAGCAGGGGCAATGAATGGGGCCGCTGTTCGACGACACCGTGGCCCTGGTCAGCGGTGCGAGCCAGGGAATCGGTTTTGCCATTGCAAGTCGCCTGCTTGACGCCGGCTGCCGCGTGGCATTGACGGATCTGGACGACGACAGGACGCGCGACGCGGCCGCACGCACGGGCTACGCTGACGACCGGGTGCGGCCCTATGCGCTGGACGTGCGCGATGCCGCGCAATGCGCCGCCGTGGTTGCCGACGTGGCGCAGGCCTGGGGCCCCGTGGGTGTGCTCGTGAACAACGCCGGTGTGGGTGGCCGCAGTGCCGTGCTCGAGGCACAGGCGCTGTCGCAAGACATCGACCACGTGATGGCGGTGAACGTCAAGGGCGTGCTCAATCTGACGGCAGCATGCACCGAAGGCCTGCACCGCACACGCGGCGCCATCGTCAACGTGGCATCCATCACCTCGCTCGTCGCAACGTCGGCCCACATGGCCTATGGCGCCTCGAAGGGCGCCGTCGCCCAGCTGACCAAGTTCCTGGCGCGAGATTTCGGGCCTCATGGCGTGCGCGTCAATGCCGTGGCACCCGGCCTGGTGACGACGCCCATGACCGCCCACATCGCGGAGGACGCCGAGCGCCAAGAGCGGATGGTGCGCCGCACGTTTCTGCGCCGCGTGGGCGACCCGCAGGACATCGCAGGGCCGGTGGTGTTCCTCGCTTCGCAGCAGGCGCGCTACGTGACCGGAACCATCCTGCCGGTCGACGGCGGCTACACCGCCAACTGAGGCCGCCGTGCGCCTGCCGCCGGAGGCGGCCGGCCCCATCAAGAACAAGGCATGCCGCCGTGCCTTCATTGCGGAAAGAACACATGATCCGAGATCCTTCTGCGTTCGATGAAACGCTGGGCGCGCTGCGGCGCTACGTGCGCGAGCAACTGATTCCGCGCGAGGCGCAGGTCGAACAGCTGGACGAAGTGCCTGCCGACCTCGTCGACGACCTGGCGAAGCGGGGCTTTTTCGGCTGGTCCATTCCCCAGGCGTGGAACGGCGGCGGGATGACGACCGAAGAACTGGTGCTCGCTGCGATAGAACTGTCGCAAGCCTCCGTGGCTTTCAGGGCGCGCGTGGGAACCAATACGGGCATCGGCTCCGAGGCCCTGGTCGCAGACGGCACCCCCGAGCAGAAGGCCCGCTACCTGCCGTTGCTGGCCAGCGGTGCCCTGACCGGCGCGTTCGCGCTGACCGAGCCCGAGGCCGGCTCGGACGCGACCGCACTGACGACGAGCGCCGTGCGCGATGGCGATCACTACGTGCTCAACGGAACCAAGTGCTTCATCACCAATGCGCCGATCGCGGGGCTGTTCACCGTGATGGCGCGCACCGATCCGCAAGACCGGTCCGCCCGTGGCATTTCGGCTTTCCTGGTCGAGCGCGGAACACCCGGGCTTGCAACCGGGGAGCCGTACCGCAAGATGGGGCAGGCCGGATCGCCGGTGTCCGAGGTGCATCTGACCGACTGCCGCGTGCCGGCCGGCAGCATCATCGGCGGCGTGGAGGGCATGGGCTTCAAGACGGCCATGAAGGTGCTCAACAAGCAGCGCATCCATCTTGCGGCGCTGTGCACGGGCCCCGCCATCCGCATGCTGGACGAAGCCGTCGCGTGGACCTGCCGGCGTCGGCAGTTCGGCCAGCCGGTCGCCGGCTTCCAGCTGGTGCAGGCCTTGATCGCCGACTGCCAGACCGAAATCCAGGCCGCGCGGGCACTGATCCTGCAGACCGCGCGCCAGCGCGACGGCGGCGAGGACGTGACCATGCAGGCGTCGATCTGCAAGTACTTCGCGTCGGAGATGTGCGGGCGCGTGGCGGACCGCTGCGTGCAGATGCTGGGCGGCACGGGTTTCATCCACGGCCATCCCATCGAGCGCTTCTACCGCGACGTCCGGCTGTTCCGCCTCTACGAAGGCACGAGCCAGATCCATCAGCTGAACATCGCCAAGCGCACCATCGCCGCGGCCGGCTATCGCGTGGGCGAATGAGCGAACCGCATCACCCAAGATCCGAGGCATACCGAATGAACCACTCTTCCATGCAACCTCTTGCCGGCGTGCGTGTGCTGGACCTGTCCAGGGTCATGGCAGGCCCGCTGTGCGGCATGGCGCTGGCCGACCTGGGCGCGGACGTGATCAAGGTCGAGCATCCCGAGCGCGGCGACGACACGCGAGACTGGGGCGTGCGCATCGGCAGCCACAACACGTCCTACTTCAACAGCTGCAACCGCAACAAGCGCTCCATCTGCGTGGACCTGCAGGACAAGGAGGGCCAGGCCATCGTGCGCAATCCGGGGGGCCGGTCCGCGATGCGCGGTAGGTCTCGCTCGTCCAGGTCATGGACCGGCTCCTGCAGTGATGCGCCGCACACCTGTCGCGCTGGTGTTGTTGGAGGTGCGCGCTCCGCCGCCGACGAAGGACCGGTTGACCACGCAGCCGACCAGCCCGCCGCGCCGCAGCACGAAGCGGTGCGCCACGCGGTGGATCACCACCTCGTCCGCTTCGACGTTGAAGTTCAACAGCGACTCGGAACCGTCTTCGTTCTGGACGAACATGGCTGGAAAGTCGGAGCGCGCATGAAAACGCAGACGCGTTTGCACCCCGTCGTCGTGGGCGCTCACGGGCTTGAGCGAATTGCTTCCGCAGAACCAATAGTCGGAGTTGCGCGGCCGACCGGTTGCTCCTTCGCTCATGCGCGCCTCGGCCCGGCGCCGTTCCTGATCCACGGCTTCCGCCCGGGCTTCGTCCTCCGGATAGGTGAAACGAATCGAATACACCATGCGCCTCGCTGCTGCGCCTGCTGGCGCGGTGGGGCCGACGGTGTAGTGGAAATGATAGGCCCGCCGGTTCGTGAGGACAGTGAAGTTGGTCGTGGCGCGCGCTTCCTTGGGCTTGATGAAAAAGTGGTTGCGCTCGGCCCCGAGGTCGAAAGCGCCGTTGTCGCCGGAGCCGAGATTCACGAATTCCTCGCCTTCGGCAAACTGAAGATGGATCTGATAGCCCACGTATCCCTGCAAGCTGACGACGTCCTCCGGGTTGTAGGCGACCACCCGTATCCGGGCATCGACCTTGCCGGCCGGCGGCTCGGTTGCGGTCCGACCGTGCGGTGCGGCGAGCGCGAGACTTGCCGCCAATCCGATTGCCAACGGAACTCTGCGGTGCGCGCGCCGGGACGTCATCGCGCCTCCCGTCTGCCGGGTGCAACGTCAGCCGGAGCCACCTCGGGCTCGCGGCGGTACTCGACGACGCGAAATCCCAGCGGGTTGAGCGAACGCGTCTTGTTATCCGCCGATGGCGGGACATAGACGAACTCGATCGTGGAAACCCAATGGCTGGTCTGCTCCTCCCCGGTGCCGCCTGTACTTGTCGAACGGGTGAAGCGGACCTGTGCCAGCTTGTCCTTTCCACTCCCCAGCTTGAGGAAGGTGATCGAGCGCACCTGCGCGCGGATGGAAGTGCCGTCCTTGTAGACGTTCAGGGGCGACGAAGGGTTGTCGGCGGCCCACAGGGCCGTCCATTCCTGATTGAGACGAGGCGAATTCTGAGAGGCGACCAGTTCGTAGTCCGCTTCGGCGGTGCCGTAGAAGTAGCGCTCGCGCGCGATCACGTAGTTCTGCAGCAGGTTGCGTGTCACGACCTGCTCGATGTCGGTCGTGCCTTCGTAGGTGGGAACGATGTCGACGATCCCGCTGCTGCTGTCGACCCGGATGAGAACCGGAACCGGCTGCTTCAGTGGTGTGAGCCCGCTGACGGCGGCGACGGCAAGCACCGCGATCAGCGTCGTGGCTGCGGCCACGGTCCAGGCGATCCTGGTGGATCGTTCCGCCCAACGTGCGCGGTCGAGTTCCCAACTCCGGGCCTCGAGCAGGTAGTTTTCAGGGGCGGGATTCCGGGGCATCGACCGCTCCTGATGACGAAAGACTGTTCGAGATGTTGATGGGTGTAAGCGGCCCTTCGCAATCCGGCGGCACGGGCGGGCGAGTGCCGCATGCAACAAGCAGAAGGGCAAGGAGGGAAAGGATGAAGGACGGCTTCATCTGCACACCCGAGTGCTAGCGATTGCGCGTGGGACTCGGCATGACCCGCTCTCTGGAAAGCACCGTGCCGCCGCGGCGCGCGGCGCCAACACTGGCGATCGCGGCGACCCCGGCGCCGATGCGATTGCCTGCAAGGCGCCGGAACGAGTCCCATCGACTGACTGGCTCCCGCCGCAGTCCGTCCAGCACGCCGCGTCCGAACTCGTAGCCAGTGTGCTTCGCCCCGCCCATTGCCCACCGTGCCAGTCCACTGACGAGCCCAAATGAACTCAGCGCAATCCCGCTCGCAAGACCCGCTGCAATAGACATGATTTGGCGCATCACCAGCAGCACAAGCGAAGCACACAGCACCATGTTCAGTGCATCTACGGTCACGAGGGCCGTGCCCCTCGCAGCCGTCTGGGTGGCGTAGGAAGAAACAACCTGAAGCATGAGGCTCGCCACCAGTGAGCTTAGGACAGCAACCAGCGCATAGTTTGTCATCTGGGCGATCCACGCCTCGAAGAATCGCCGTGTAGCCTCGAAGAAAAGCAGGCAAATGAAGACCGGTCCCAAGGCCAGGATCAGTGCTAGTGCGAGCTTGGACAAAACGAGCAGGAAGAAAGAGTAGACGGTGACGCCGCCAATGATGAAGTAGACGATGGCTCCCGCTAAATAGAAGCCAAAATCACCGTTCAATACGCCGCCTTTGTTCCAAAGAATGGAAGCAACGGTGCCGCCTTTTTCCCAGATTGTGTCGATCACGGATACGGGGTTCGATGCCGCGGTGATCTTGGCAGCTAGTTGGGTTGGTGCGTTGAAGAATGTGTCGACGATGATTTCGTTGTAAAGCCATAGTCTCAGGCCGACGCCAAGTACGATCGCGACGAAAAGGATGCGCTTAATGCCCTCCCATATCGGTTCTTGAACTCGCCCCGTCAGGCTGAGGAACCCCCAAATCATCACGTAGATTGTCGCGAGCGTTACCACCGCCGGCTCAACGGCGCCGGCCACGTTCGCCGTTTTTCCCGCGAGGTATTCCGTCAATTGAGAGTTCAGCCACATCCAGAATTGCTGAAAGAACATTGTTCGTCCTATCGAATCTTCAGTTCTCGGAATCGCTCGCGGGTGGCATCGTCGGCCTTAACCGATTCTGAAAGTTCCCGTGCTCAACGCTTGGTCTTGCTGGCGTGCCGGTTTGGAAAGGCACGAGTTCAGTCGGGACTGTCGTCGTCGAGTCTTGTTTAAGCAAGCGATAGACGACCCCTGTAGCAAGTACCGCAATCACGGCAAAGAAGATCAATGATTTGGACACGGCGGTTCAGGGATTGGGAGCAAATCTTGTGCTGAATCCGCCGTGGCCAGCGATGACTTGCTCCCGAGCGCGTTGATGCTGCGTAGCTTCCTCAGCTCTTGCAATCTGATAGAGGCTCTGCAGCTTTGTCTGCTCGTTGGTGAGCATGGTCTGCTCGGCCTGGATCCTTGCCTGGAGGTCCTGGATCGCCTTGGGATCCTGTGCGGAAGCGATGCGATCGATGAGCACCTGCAGGGCCGAGAAACGCTGGCTGGTGCCCTGGTACGCGTTCTGCGTCATCCCGTTGAGCAGCGCTGCCGACTGCCTCCCTTGCTCGACGATCTGGCGCAACTCGGGACTGAGCCCTTCCATCTGCGTTCCAGTGAGAATGCTGTTGGCTTTCATGATCGACTGCACCTGGCTGGCCAGTCCGGCATAGCTGGCCGATGAGCCGTTGAGCGTGTGCATCAGTTCGCCGTAGCTGGGAGGCAGGTAGTTGCGCGCGAGCTCCGAGGTCGGCAGCAACTGCTCCATGCCCCGGCTTCCCGTCATGGCGTTGTGGGTCTGGGCCAACTGGTCCTTCGAGGCCTTCAGTTGCTCGTACTGCTTCTGCATCCCGGAGATTTGCTGCTGCCAGTACATGACCTGCTGTATCAGGTTGGCAACGGCCGCGAAGTCGATCACGGGGATACCGGCTTTCGCGTGCGGTGCTGCGAGCGAAGCCGCGGCCGCGAGGAAGAAGGCAGCAAGGTACCTATGCACGGGAGATCTCCTCTAGTGAGATGAATGGTGGGCGCGATCGGCAAGTGCCCTGCGGAAAGGCGGCAGCCACTGGCCGGGATCCGGTCCGAAGGCCGCGACGCACTCGCGCATGAGGCGGACGTTGCCGGTGCGCCCGGAGATGATGTGCAAGGCATCGTCGAAGCCATGGAGGTCGAGCTGCGCGACGACGCTGACATGGTTCTGCTTGATGAGGAACTGTCGAGAGCCGGGCTCAAGTTCCTCCTTGATGAGCGCGAACTCCCGGTCCGTCAGGTTGAAGCCCCGGGTGTACTCGTCGTAGTCCGCTTCCGGATTGGGGAACAGGATCTTCGTTGGCGTCTGCTCGACGATCGCGCGCGCGATGCTGGAATCGAGCACATGGCTGGTGCTCTGGGTGAAGGTGGCGATGTTCGCGTTTTTCTTGCGCCAGGTCTCCAGGCCGTTCTTGGCGAACTTCGCGAAGGCCGGGTCGCTCAGCAGCTTGGCGAATTCGTCCATCCAGCACACCAGCGGGCGGCCGTCGACCATTCGGTTGACGAGATGAAAGAGGTACAGTGTCAGCGGCGCACGGGCGATTTCGTTGTCTAGAAAGTCGGTCACGTCGAAGCCCACCAGGGCATGCCGGGCAAGCAGCGGGGCCACGTCGTCGCGATCGTTGTCGAAGACCCAGGCATAGTCGCCGTGCTCCGAGGCACACCATTTCCGAAGGCGCGCATGCATCCCCTCGGGATCCGTGATGTCGAGGAAGGCGGAGAGGCGGGACAGGCGCCTGAAAGGGAGATCGAGCTTCAGGGTGCCGCGCAGCGCCTGATCGAGGTCGTCTTCCTGGCGGACGGTCAGCGTGTCGCTCGGCGTGCGCATCACGAGGCGCCGGAGCCAGTGCCGCATGAACTCGACGTTGTCAGCGATCGAATCGTCGAGCTGCAGCGGATTGCAGCCGGTCGGAGTCCCGTTCTTGAGAGAAAGGTACTGCCCGCCGAGGGCCCGCACCAGGATGTGCAGCCCTTCATCCTTGTCGAAGATGACCTGGGTGGCGTCGAGGCGATTGCGGATCGCCACCATGCAGAAACCCAGCAGCGTGGTCTTGCCGGTACCGACCGGTCCTACGCCCGTGATGTGTCCGACGTCCCGGCGGCTGCCGCCGTCCGGGCTGCGCGGGTCGCTCGCATGCAGCGAGAAGTAGTAGGGCGAACCGGCACGGATCGTGAACATGGTCAGCGCGTTGCCCCAGTAGTTGCCCGTCGCGCGGCCGGTCGGGAAATTGTGGAAAGGCGACATCGCGGCGAAGTTGCGGCTGGTGACGGGCGCCTTGCGGCTGCGGTAGCCGAAGTTGCCCGGCAGCTGCGCCCAGAAGGCCGCCTCCAGTGCGAGGTCTTCGCGCGCCACAACCATTCCCGCGTCGCCCAGCAGGTAACGCGCGCGAGCGACGCTGTCATTGAGTCGCTTCAGGCGGGGCCGGCCCTCGGCTTCGCCGACGCCGTCGCAAGGGTCGTCCAGCACGTGCAGGCTGAAGTGGTGGTCGCCCACGACGAAGCGATTGCTCATCAGGTCGTCGAGTGCATCCTTGAGCTCGTCGGCCTGCGATACCGCCAAGTCGCCGGCGGCGGCCATCCTGTGATGCTGGCGGCTCATCATGTCGGTGGCCGTGCCCTTGGCCAGGAAGGTGAAGCTTTGGGTGAGCACGAAGGGGAAGGGCGCGGTCAGCAGGGCGCTGAACATGCCTGGCGCAGTCGGCGTGGGATATTCCTTGATGCCGAGGAAGGCCCCGATGCGGGTCTGAGTGCCCGTGCGGTATTCCATCGCTTCGTTACCGAAGAAGGGCCGGGTGGTGGCCAGAACCTGGTTGAGCGGCGCGCGCGGCAGCGGCATGCGCTGCCACTCCCCGTTGAGAAGCAGGCCGTGGAATTCCATGAGGGAGGAAAAAAGCCCGCTTTTCCCCTGCAGCCGATAGATGCCCAGTGCTTCGGGGTCGTAGCGCTCGAGCGCCGCCAGCAATTCCTGGCGCAGCTTGGTGCAGGCGTCCAGCGCATCGCGCAGCTCCGCCCGCGCACCCTCCGGGTCTGCGCGCTTGAACAGCCGCCATGCGGCATTGCCGATGCGGGTGGGCTGCGGCCGGAATACGGCCGACAGGTACAGCTCATTGACCATCAGGCACTCGCCAGCCAGCCTGCGGCGATAGCGTTGCTCGATCTCTTCGGCGAAGCCGGGCATCGTCCGTCCGTCCGGGTAGCCCGTCTCGCGACGGCGGATCACGTGGGCCCAGAGGGCCAGGTTGGGCGAGGCGATGTTGCGCAGCAGGACATTGAGGCGCTCGTGCCAGCTGTTGATGTCCTCGTCGTCCGCGCTTTCGAAGCTGGTGCCGGCCAGGCGGAGCGTCTGGACATAGTCACCCGCACGTGTCAGCGCCACATGCTCGTCCACATGTGCCGAAAGCGGGATCATGGACGCTGCGTCGGATTCGCGACGCAGCGTGCGCTCGGAGTGTGACAGCAGCTTCATGGTGCGATACGGCGTCAGGCCATGGTTACAGACGGCATCCGCATGCGGCGATGCCCCCGCCAGTCAGGCATGTCCAGCGCGAGGGGGCTGTACGAGTTCGCACGCCAGAGCCGCAGATTGCCGCCGAGCATGGCCGGCAGGCGCGTGCGGCCCCAGAGCTGCAGCAGGTCGAAGAAGCGGGGCTCGTACAGGCAGACCAGGTAGAGCACCCCGTGGATCGGCACGAAGGCCAGCAGCCACGCGAGGCTCTTGGTCACGATGAACGCCTCTGTCGTGACGACGATGTTGAACATCATGGCCGAGTAGGTGACGCCCCAGACCATGGAAGGTCGCGTCATGCCGACGAACAGAGGATCCGCGGTGATGCCCTGGTTGCGACTCATGGACTGCTTCCTTCAGACGCCGAACAGGCCTCGGATCCAGGACACGATCTGGGGGCCGCCGAAGACCAGCACGGTGCCAATCACGACCGCGACCATCCACCACCAGCTCAGGCGTCCGAACCAGGCCATGGCACCGGAGACCATCACCGCGACCGCCGCCAGCGGGGTCAGGATGGCGACGAGTTGCTGCTGAGTCGCGTTGGCACCGGTCGCGAATGGGCTTCCCGCCCACGCGACCTCGGCCGGTGCGGTGGCGATCAGCAAGGCGATGAGCAGCCATCCGGCCCATCTGGCGCGGATGCCGGCTCCGGGTGGGGGCGGCATGTGGATCGGGCATGCGGTCATGGCGTTGCTCCAGTGGGCCGAGGGGAAGATCCCGCGGGCATTTGTCCAGGCGCGGGCGCAAAGGAAAGTGAAGCAGGCGGCGCAATTCGCCGACTGCTGCCGTAGACGTCCCACCAGGGCGCTGGCGCTGCGCGCTTGCCGGCTAAAGGGGCCCTGGCGGCCGGGACGGCGACGGGCTTTGCCGCCGCGGTCTGAGTGGCGGCATGGGGCGCCGAAGCGATCTCCCGTTGGATGGCCGCGATGTCGCCCAGCATTCGGACGCGCTGTTCCTCAACCTCGGTCGCCGCCTCCGGGTCGGACGCGGCGAGGCGCTCGGCCTTTCGGCGCGCGAGACCTTCCAATTGCGCTTCCGACTTCCTGAGCTCTTCGCGAAGGATCTCGATGCGTTCGTGATCGCGGGCCGCCTGCTGGCGGGGACTGACACCCTGCGATGCACCAGGCTCCACGTGCGCGATCAGGCCCGCGAAGACAAGCATGGAAAGCCAAGCCGACCGTCGGCCCTCACTGCTCGCCTGCCTGCGCCGTACGTCGATTGCTTGCATGGGGCGCAATGTCCGCCTTCTCCCATGCGTGTGTCGACTATGTTTTTTGATAGTGGCGCCGCAAAGGGCAAGGCGGCGATATTTCGTGAGGGACAAGGCGGTACGGGGGGCCGATCCCGGCGGGCGGCCAAGCAGGTGCGCCGGTGCGCGGGTGAATGCCCTGCAGCATGTTTCAGCGGCGGTTGGCGACGCGCGCCCTCGGGTGTGACGGACCGCATGTTGCGCCGCGGCCTGAGGAGCAAGTCATGGGCAACGTGGTCATCTTCGGCAACCAGAAGGGCGGCGTCGGCAAGTCCACGCTGGCGGTGCTGTACGCATGCTGGCTGGCGGATGCGAAGCGCCAGTCGGTGTGCATGGTCGATCTGGACGCGCAGGCAAACAGTTCGAAATCGCTGCGCCGGTTCTCGACGATCGCGGAGTCGGTAGAACTGTTCGGTCAGGAAATGGGCCCGATCGTCCCCTCGCGCGAGGGTGCCATTGCGCTGGCGGCGGGCAGCAGAAAGCTGGCCGACGTCGAACTCGCGAGGGCGGACCTCGTGATTCCTTTGTTCCGCGGGAACGTGAGGCGCCTGGCGCAGGGCTTCGATTCGGTCGTGATCGACACTCCCCCGGCGCTGGGCCTGCGCATGAGCGCGGCGTTGATTGCCGGCCATGCGGTGGTCTGTCCGATCGAGCTGGAGGAGTACAGCATCGACGGCGTCGCCGACATGCTCCGGACCGTCTTCGGCGTCAGGCGGCGCTACAACCCGCAACTGCGGCTGGCGGCCATCGTGCTGAACCGGTTCAATCCGCATTCGCTGCGGCAGAAGGCGGCAATGCAAGATCTGGCGTTGAATTTCCGGGAGTTCGTGATCCCCGCGCGAATCTCGACCCGCTCGGCGATTCCCGAGGCGCTTGCCGCCGGGGTACCCGTTTGGCGGCTGCCCAAGAGCGCCGCACGCGAAGCGAGCCTCGAGGTGATGCAGGTGTTCGAGTTGCTGCAGCAACGCATCGAGGCCTCGAAGGCTTCGGTGCCAGCGGATACGCAGGCATGAAGGCGCCAGAGGGATTGGACCTGAGTGCGCTATCGCAGTTCAGGGCGGCCGATCTGCTCACGGGCGAAGCAGCCCCTGCGGGCCCGGGAGCACCGACGCAAGTGGCGCTCGAACGCATCGACTTCGACCCAGCCCAGCCGCGCCGACGCATACGATGCGAACGCATCGAGGAACTCGCCGAATCGATCCGCGCGCATGGCGTGCTGGAGCCGGTGTCCCTGCGCTGCCATCCCGAGCACGCCGACCGGTACATCGTCAACCGCGGCGAGCGCAGGGTGCGCGCGGCGCGACGGGCCGGTCTGTCCTGCGTTCCGGCATTCGTGGACCCGCGCGTCGATCCCTTCGCGCAGGCCGCGGAGAACCTGCACCGCGAGGACATGTCGCCGTTCGACCTGGCCGCCTTCATCGTCGAGCGGGAAGCGGAAGGCCATTCACGCGCCGAAATCGCCCGCCGGCTGGGCAAGCCGCGTTCCTTCATCACCGAGGCCGCGCGGCTCAGCGACGCACCGCCGCAGTTGCGGGAAGCGGTGGAGGACGGGCGTCTTGGCGCGGATGTGCGGATGCTCTACCAGCTGGTGGCCGTCGCGCGAGATCGCCCGCAGGAACTCCAGGAACTGCTCGCGCGCGGCGCCCCGATCGGACGTGTCCAGGCCAGGGGCCGCCCGCAATCACCCGGGCGGCTTGGCGGCCCGGCATCGGCCCCGCCAAGGAGCGGGATCCGCACAGCCCAAAGCGGCGGCCGCACGGTGCTGGTGGTCGAGCATGGTGGACGACGCGGGTCCTTGCGCATCAAGGCGAAGGACGGCAACGTCGGCGAGGTCCGCTTCGGTGACGGCACGCGTGCCCTGCTGCCGCTGGCGGATTTGCGGCTGGTGTGCTGGGCTACGGAGGAATAGCATGCCGGCGCTGGCCTGCCGCCGCGGCCGTTGGCCGAGCAAAGGGTGAGCGCTGTGTACCCGGCGATACCTGGTCCTGCTAGGCCGCGCCGGCAGCTTTCATCGTCGCGTGGCGGCGCCGGTAGTCGCGCGGCGTCATCTGCAGGTCGCGAACGAAGGCTCTCCTCATCACCTCCTGGGATCCGTAGCCGCACTGCGCGGCGATGGCCTTGAGGGGGCGCGTGCTCGTTTCGAGCAGGCGACGGGCAGTGTCGAGGCGGATCTGCTGCACGCCACGCCCTGGCGAGAGGCCCGTCGCGCGTTCGTAGAACCGTGCAAAGGAGCGCGTGGACATGTGGACCTCCTGCGCCAGCCGGGCGACGCTGAGCTTCTCCTGCAGATGTGTCGCGATCCACAGATGCAGCGCGCTGATCCGCGCATCGGGCGCCGGTGGTTCGACCGGCCTGCAGCGGCGGCGTGGCAGGCCGTAGCGACGGCCGCGCGGTCCGGGCATGCGTGCGGCAAGCGTCTCGACGAATGCGGCACCCCGGTCCTCTTCGATCCAAGACAGCGCCAGATCGGCGCCCTGGCCAGGTTCGATGACGCGCCAGCCGCGCGTTCTCGTGCAGGCCGTGAACGGGTGGGGTCCCTGCCCGCGACGGCGCAGCGCGGGCGGCGTGCCGCGCCCCTGCTGTTGCACGACGCGAACGTCCGGCCCGTGCGGCCGCAATGCCCTGGCGCCCAGCACGGCACAGCGGCTCAGATGCCGCCGGTTCCTGGAGAGCCATTCGCGAAGGCGCTGCGCGCCCGCCGCTCCGGCCGTGCCGGGACCGGGTTCGCCACTGATGAAGAGCGAGCTCGCGCGCCCGGCGAGCCGACATGGCAATGCACTCGTCGACAGTGCCACACCGCTTGAACTCAGGGTTGGGCCGCCTGCGGCGGAGGCCAGCCGGACATCGTAGCCGGCGAGTTTGTCGCGCGTGCGGCGCAAGGAGGCATTGGCAGCCTTGAAGACCGCGAGCATGCGGACGACATCGAGAAGAAGGAAGCCGGGAAGCAGCAGGAGCCAGACCTTGTGCATCGTCGTGAGGAGCCGGGGAGGGGATCAATCCGCCACTCCCCGAAGCCGGGCTCCGTGGCCGTGCGCGAAGCGCCGGCTCGCGAGATTGGCAGAAATGGTGGTGAATTTTGCCTCCGGGCTCCGCGAGGGGCTTCTAGACTTTCGCACCCTGGTCTCCATCACATGCTGGCACCGCAGGCCCGGCCGCCTGTCGCGCTCCGCTGCGGGAGCGTCGACGGCGCTCGCGAAGGAGGTGGGGGTGCCGACGACGCAGGAAGTGCACCTATGAACGAGTGGATCCAAGATGTTCTCGGTCGGTTGGACGAGGCAAGCGAAACATCCCAGGTGCTCGCGCGGGTCAGCGTGGCAGCGAGGCAGCTCGGCTTCGAGCACTGCGCCTACGGGCTGCGCACTCCCGTGCCCTTCACCCAGCCGAAGACTTTGATGTTCAGCACCTACGATGAGCGATGGCGGTGCCGGTACGTCGATGCGGGATATCTCGAGGTGGACCCCACCGTCGCCCACGGCATGCGTAGCCGGACGCCCATGGTCTGGAGCAACGAAGTTTTCCGGGGCGCACCGCAGATGTGGGACGAGGCACGCTCCTTCGGCCTGTGCGTCGGCTGGGCGCAATCGGTCTTCGAGCCCGACGGACGGGTCGGCATGCTGTCGCTTGCCCGCTCGGGCGAACCGCTGACGGCCGCGGAGATGCACGCCAAGGACTTCTTGCTCGAGGGGCTGGTGCACAAGGCCCACTGCGCGTTCTGCCGGCTCCTGGGCGGTCCGCTCGCAGAGATCGAACCGCTGACGAAGCGGCAGGTGGAGGTGCTGCGCTGGACGAGCGACGGCAAGACGAGCAACGATATCGCGGTCATCCTTTGCATCTCGAAACCGACGGTCGATTTTCATCTGAAGAACGCCATGGCGAGATTGGGTGCCGCCACCAAAAGCTCGGCCGCGGCGCTCGCGTCACGTCTCGGGCTCCTGAACTGAACGGGTGGCAGCGGACCCTGCGCCCGCCGGCCTGCGGGCGGCTCGGCCGATCCGGTCGGCATGGCAGTCCCGGCGCGGACTCCAGTTCTTGTCCACGTCCATGAGGCAGGCGTACAGAAGCTGGCCGTCAACCCGCACCGGCGGCGCCGCACGATGCGCGGCCAGGCCCGCGCGACGCAAGATGCGCTCGATGCCCAGGGGCGAGGCGCTGATGAGCCGTCTTCCGCCCTCGTTGGCGACGGTCCGCATCGCGACGCTCAGCATATCCAGCGCGAGCGACCATTCATGCGGGTCCCCGCCCATTCCGCGTCGCGTGCCGTCCCCAGCGGCGAATCGCGAGAGTTCCCAGATGTCGGGCGAGCAAGGCGGCGGCGTGTCACCGAGCAACTGTGGAAAAACGCTGGCCAGCAGATAGGGCCTGTGCGTGGGCAGCAGGCGGCTCGTGCCGACGATTTCGCCGTCCGGATTGCGCGCGATCAGATAGATGGTGTCCTTCCGGTCGAATTCGTCGAGTTCCAGCCGGCCGCGCGTATGAAGTTTCCAACCTAGCTTCTCGACGAAAACCTCGTGGCGGTAGCGCGCCATGTCCAACAGCACGTCCGCCGAGAAGGTGTCGACAGTTCCCGCAATGATCTCCATGAGGTCACCTCGTTGAATGAGGCCGCATTACAGCCTGATGACGCAGACCGGCGACACTGTCAGAGTTGATAGGTCTGGCGATTCGAGGCCCTTCGTCCTTGGGGCGGTCGCCCCCTAGGCCGTTGGCTTGAGGCAGATCGGTTGTCGGGGCCGTCCTGCCGCAGGCGAGCGACCCGGCGGGCCCGATCACGGGCGGCGCGCCACCCGGATGGTGAAGGCGCCAGCCGCGATGATCAGGGCCACGCCGGCGGTGGCTTCGGGGCGCGGCATGTCACCCCAGATCGCATACCCCAGCAGCAGTGCCCAGACGATCAGGCTGTAGCGAAAGGGCGTGACGACCGAGAGATCGACGCCGCGGCAGGCCACGATGAGCGCGTAGTTGCCCAGTGCCGCGCAACCCGCCGCCGCAGCGAGCATGCCCAGTTCGTGGCGCGTGAGCGTCGCCCAGCGTTCGACGAAACCCAGCAGCAAGCCTGCCAGGCACACGGCGAGCGTGGTCGCCACGGCGATGGTCGACGACGGGACCGTGGCGGGGATGCGCCGCGTCACCAGGTCGCGCGCGGCCAGCGAGGCGGCGCACAGCAGCGCGCAGGCGAGGCCGGCTGCAGGAACGTCGGACCGCGCGGACGGCTGGATCACCAGCATGACGCCGGCGAATCCCGCCGCGGTCGCAAGCAGCCTGCCCCCGTGCCAAGGCTCCCATCGCAGCGTCATCGCAGTGGCGGCAATCATCAGCGGCGCGGTCATCATGAGCGTGCTGACCATCGCGAGCGGCGCGAGCGACAGGGCGACGACGGAACTGAGGGCGGTCGTGATCTCGAGTCCGCACCGCACGCCGACGATCGGCCGCAGTGCCGTGTGCCAGCCGGTGCGCGCCCCGCGGGCGAGGGCCAGGACAAAGAGAGTGGCGAAGGCGCCGCGCACGGCCAGGACCTGCCCGGTTGGCAGACTCTGCGCTGCCAGCTTCACGAAAACATCGTTGAGCACGTAGCAGCCCATGGCCACCAGCATGAGCAGGATGCCGCGACGGTTAGCCTGTGCGCTAGCCATTGCCGGACGAGGGGGGTGACTGCGTGGGGATGGTCTGCGGGATCGCGGGCGCGGACGGCGGCCCGGAGGGCGGTGGAACGCCGGGATCGGCCGCGGCACCGGCATCGGGCGCCATCCCGGGACGCGGGCCGAGCGGTGCACCGCAACGCCTGAGGACGTCCCACAGCGCCTGCGCCTTCAGAACGATCTCCTCGACCTCGGCGTCCGGATCGGACATGGCGACGATGGCGCCACCGGCGCCGATGGAGACGCGGCCGTTGGCCGACACCAGGGTGCGGATCACGATGTTGAGCTGCGCGGCGCCGTTGAGCGACAGATAGCCGAGGCTGCCCGAGTAGATGCCGCGGGCCGCCTCCTCGAGCTCGTCCAGGATCTTCATCGTGCGCACCTTGGGCGCACCCGTCATGGAGCCGCCGGGGAATGCGGCGCGGATGCAGTCGACCGCTCCGAGATCGGTGCGCAGCTGCCCCCGGATCGTGCTGACCAGCTGGTGCACGGTGGCATAGGTCTCGACCGCGAAGAGGCTCGGCACGTGAACGCTATCGATCTCGCAGACCCGGTTGAGATCGTTGCGCAGCAGATCGACGATCATCAGGTTCTCCGCGCGGGTCTTCTCGTCGGCGACCATGGCGTCCGCGATCGCCTGGTCCTCGGCCGGCGTCGCGCCACGCGCCGCAGTGCCCTTGATGGGCTTCGATTCCACCTCCCCGTCGCGGGAGATGCGCAGGAAGAGTTCGGGCGAGGCGCACAGCACGGCATAACCGCCGATGCGCAGGTAGGCTGCATAGGGTGCGGGGTTGTGCCTGCGCAGGATCCGGTAGATCTCCAGCGGACGGATGCGCCCCTCGCCGACCAGTTGGTTCGTGAGGCAAACCTCGTAGGTCTCGCCTTGCAGGATCTCGTGCTGGCAGCGCAGGATGAGCTCCCGGTAGATCGCCAGGTCGATCCGCCAGGCCAGTGACCGCAGATCGCGGGCCGCCTCCGCGCAGTCGTCGGGCGCGGTTGCCTGTGCGCCTGCCAGCCGCGCGCGCATGGTCTGCATCCAGCGGCGATTCTCATTACACGGCGCGGCTTCATCCAGGCAGACGATCCAGACCTGTTGCTCGGCGTGGTCGAAGGCAAGGAAGCGATCGGCGAGGATCCACATCGCGTCGGGGGTGTCCGCGTCGTGGGCATGCGCACCGTCCAGCTCCCGCTTGAGCTCATAGCCGAAGTAGCCCACGAACCCACATGCGAAGTCGAAAGGAAGCGGGGGACCCGCAGGCGGCTGGCCCGGCAGGTGGTCGCGCAGGTAGTCGAAGATGCTCTCGTCGCGCACCTGGACGACGTCGCCCCGACGCACCATCAGTTCGCGTGGGGCGGTGCGGTAATTCAGCACCTGGGCGCGCGGGCCGCTCGCGTCGCCCATGAAGGAAAAGCGCGCCCGCCCGGGCTCGGCGAGGCTGCTGTCCAGCCAGAAAACGCAGTCGCGCTGCGCGAACGTGCTCATGAACACAGCCTCGGCATCGGCCCGGGTGTCGATGCACTCCGCATGCAGCGACAGCGCCTGCGGGCCTTCGAAGCGCAGCGAGGGCCCGATGCGATCCCGTGCCTCGCGCCGGGGCGCCTGTGCGAGCCACTCCAGCGTCAGGTCCCGGAAGTTGCGCAGCAGCCGCGCGCCGAACTCGGTGCAGATCGACTCCGGATGAAACTGCACCCCCCACCAGGGCAGGGAGACGTGACGCAGTCCCATCAATGTGCCGTCGGACGTCCAGGCGAGCGGCTCCAGGGACGAGGGCAGCTGCGTGACCGCGAGGGAGTGGTAGCGCACCGCCTCGAAGCGGTCCGGAATGCCGGCGAAGAGATCGCGCTGCGCGTGCGAGACCCGGTCCAGGCGTCCGTGCATCGGTCGCACCGCCAGGTCGACACGGGCGCCGCAGTGATGGGCGATGGCCTGGTGGCCCAGGCAGACGCCGAGCACGGGCTTTCGGGAACGTTGCAGAGCGTCCGCGGAGATGCCGAGGTCGGCGCGCCGCTGCGGACGTCCGGGGCCCGGCGAGATCACGATGTTGTCGAAGTGCATGCGCTCGACCTCGTTCCAGTGCATCTCGTTGTTGCGCAGCACGATCGGAGGCTCGCCGTTGCAGGCCGCCAGGTACTGGTAGAGGTTGTAGGTGAACGAGTCGTAGTTGTCGATCAACAGCGTGCGCATGGAAGGCTCCTCTGCGAAAAGCGGGGCTGTGCATCGTTGAAGAATCAGGTGGATGTCGCCACTGTTCAATGTGCTAGTTGCGCAGGCCGGCAGCGCCGGTGTATGCGACGCGTTGCCTGCGTCTCCGATCGCTCGCATTTCCGCGGCGTACCGGTTCCTGCCCGCGGCCTCTTGAAGGGGAGGGCGAGCGGCTGGGGCATGCCGCTAGGCGGCGAACGGTCGGGAAGCGCATTTCGGTGCGAGGACCCCGCGATCTCGCGCAGGCGCGAGTTCCGATCGTCCGCTGCAAACGCCACGGCTGGCCGATGCGCACCGAGAGCTGCACTCGCCAGGCGCCATGGCCTGCGGCCCCATGGCGCCGGTCTGGCGTGCGGAAAACCCGCCCGCCCGGCGAGCACGTTTCCTAGCGCCGCGAAGGCGACGGGCCCGTCTTCGCACCAAGCAGGTGGCCGAGGGGCAGTGCCACCTCCGACTTGATCTCGCGCAGCACGATGCTCGAGCGCACGTGCGTCACGCCCGGCAGGCTGAAGAGCACCTCGTGCAGGAAGCGCTCGTAGTGCTTCATGTCGGGCACGGTGACGTGGAGGATGTAGTCCGCGGGCCCGGTGGCCGACACGCAGCGGATGATCTGCGGGCTCGCGGCCACCACCTCCTCGAAGCGCTGCACCATCGCCTCGCTGTGGCGGTCGAGGTTCACCTCGGCCACGGCCGAGACGTGCAGGCCCACCAGTTCAGGGTCGACCCGCGTGGTGTAGCCGCGGATGACGCCGGCGGCCTCCATCTCCTTGATGCGCTTCCAGCATGGCGTGGGCGAGAGCCCGACGGCCTCGGAAATCTGCTGCACGGTTTGCCGCCCGTCGTGCTGCAGCGCAGAAAGGATCTTGAGGCAATGCTCGTCAAGAGAAACAGAATCAACGTTCATAGAGGTTTCCGAGAGGATTCTTCTTCAAACAAGGGTCTGCGCGAGTGTATTGAAGAAACACTTACTCGGGGTGCGGCAGAACAATTCCGGGCATGAACGCCCCCCACAAGACAACCGCGCTCCAACGGCCCGGCTACCAGCTTTCCGACAACCTCTGGGCCGAAACCGGCGCGGTCTTCATCACCGGCACGCAGGCGCTGATTCGCATCCTGGCGATGCAGAAGCAGCGCGACGCGGCGCGCGGCCTGCGCACGCAGGGCTTCGTCAGCGGCTACCGCGGCTCGCCGCTCGGCATGGTCGACCAAGCCATCTGGAAGGCCGGCGACCGCTTCAAGGAGATCGGCATCCGCTTCGTGCCCGCGGTGAACGAGGAGCTCGCGGCCACGCAGGTGCTCGGCACGCAGCGCGTGGAGTCCGATCCCGAACGCACCGTCGACGGCGTCTATGCGATGTGGTACGGCAAGGGGCCAGGCGTGGACCGCGCGGGCGACGCGCTCAAGCACGGCAATGCCTATGGCTCGTCGCCGCACGGCGGCGTCCTGGTGGTGGCGGGCGACGACCACGGCTGCGTGTCGTCGTCGATGCCGCACCAGAGCGACCAGGCCTTCATGGCCTGGCGCATGCCCGTGATGCAGCCCGCGAGCGTGGCCGAATACCTGGAGTTTGGCCTGTACGGCTACGAGCTGTCGCGCTTTTCGGGCGCGTGGGTCGGCATGGCAGCGCTGTCCGAGATCGTCGAGAGCGCCGGCACCGTGGACCTCGACGCGGTGAACGCACGCGTGGCTGTCTGGGAAGACGCTGATGCCGTGCGCGCCGCCACCGGTCACCGCACGCCCGCGGACGGACTGCACTACCGCTGGCCCGACCTGCCGTCGCTGCGCATCGAGTCACGGCTGGAGGACAAGCTTGCGGCCGTGGCGGCCTTCGCGCAGCGCAACAGCATCGACCGCCACGTCATCACAAGCCCGCACGCCAGGGTGGGCATCGTCACCTGCGGCAAGGCGCACCACGACCTGATGGAGGTGCTGCGACGCCTGGAACTCTCGCCCGCGCAGCTCGCGCGCGCCGGTGTGCGGCTCTACAAGGTGGGGCTGAGCTTCCCGGTCGAGCAGACGCGCATCAAGGCGTTCGCGCAGGGGCTCGACGAGATCCTCGTCGTTGAAGAGAAGGGGGCGGTGGTCGAGATGCAGCTGCGCGACATCTTCTACAACGCCCCCGCCGACGCGCGCCCCGTGCTCGTGGGCAAGCACGACCACGAAGGCCGGCCCCTCGTGTCCGCGCTCGGCGAGCTGCGCCCGTCGCGTCTCATCGAACTGGTCGCGCACTGGCTGGCCGTGCACTTTCCCGACAATCGCGACCTGGGCGACCATCTGCAGCATGTGCGCGACTTCACGCCGCCCGAGCTGCTGGGCAATGCGAGCGATGCCGTCAAGCGCCTGCCGTACTTCTGCGCCGGCTGCCCGCACAACACCAGCACCAAGGTGCCCGAGGGATCGACGGCGCGCGCGGGCATCGGCTGCCACTTCATGGCCAACTGGATGGACCGCAGCACGGCCGGCCTCATCCAGATGGGCGGCGAGGGCGTCGACTGGATCTCGCACGCGATGTTCACGAAGACGCCACATGTGTTCCAGAACCTCGGCGACGGCACCTATTACCACTCGGGCTACCTCGCGATCCGGCAAGCTGTCGCGGCCAAGGCGACGCTCACCTACAAGATCCTGTTCAACGACGCGGTCGCGATGACCGGCGGCCAGCCCGTCGACGGGGTCATCAGCGTGGACGCGATCGCGAGGCAGGTGGAGTCGGAAGGCGTCACCAAGGTGGTGGTCGTGAGCGATGCCATCGGCAAGTACGGCGCCATCAGGAGCCGCTTTCCGCACGGCACCGAATTCCACGACCGGGCCGCGCTCGACGAGGTGCAGCGGCGCCTGCGCGAACTGCCCGGTGTGACCGTGCTCATCTACGAGCAGACCTGCGCCGCCGAGAAGCGCCGCCGACGCAAGAAGGGCGAACTGGTCGATCCGCCCAAGCGCCTGTTCATCAATGAGGCCGTGTGCGAAGGCTGCGGCGACTGTACCGTGCAGAGCAACTGCGTGGCCGTGCTCCCGCACGAAACGCCATTGGGCCGCAAGCGCAAGATCGACCAGACCAGTTGCAACAAGGACTACTCCTGCGCCAAGGGCTTTTGCCCGAGCTTCGTGGGCGTCACCGGCGGCAAGCTGCGCCGCAAGAGCGGGGCGCTCGCGGCAGGGCGAGACGCCTTCCTGCATCGCGTGGCAGCGCTGGCGCATCCCGCGCCGCACGCATGGACCGGCCCCTACGACCTGCTGGTGACCGGCGTGGGCGGCACCGGCGTGGTGACGGTCGGCGCGGTCATCGCGATGGCCGCGCACCTCGAAGGCAAGTCAGCCAGCGTGCTCGACTTCATGGGCTTCGCGCAAAAGGGCGGCTCAGTGCTGAGCTTCGTGCGGCTGGCCGATGCATCCGAGCGGCTGAACCAGGTGCGCATCGACACGCAGCAGGCTGACGCCATCCTGGCGTGCGACGTGGTAGTGGGTGCCTCGGCCGATGCGCTGCAGACCGTGCGGCACGGGCGCACGCGTGTGCTCGCGAACATCCACGAGATTCCGGTGGCCGAGTCACTGCGCAACCCCGATGCCGAGCTGCACGTTGATCTGTTGCTCGATAAGATGCGCTTCGTCGCGGGCGAGTCACAGGTCGAGACCTTCGACGCGCAGAGCCTGGCCGAGGAGTTCCTCGGCGACACGCTGGCTGCCAACATCGTCGCGACCGGCTATGCGTGGCAGCGTGGCCTGGTGCCCCTGAGCCTGGAGGCGCTGATGCATGCGATCGAGCTCAACGGCGTGGCCGTGGCGGCCAACCAGGCGGCGTTCTCGCTGGGCCGCCTCGCGGCGGGCGATCCAGCGGCGCTGGACCAACTGCGGGCCGCGCCGATGCAAGTGCAGGCGCAGCAAGCAGACGAGCGCCCCCTGGATGTGCTTCTCGCCGATGCGCGCCAGCATCTCACCGGCTACCAGAATGCCGCATGGGCGCAGCGCTTCGAAAATCGAATCCGTGCACTGCACACGGCGGAGTCTGCGCTGCAGGGCGGGGACGCGCGTCTGCCCTTCACGCGCAACGCGGCGCGCAGTCTGCTCAAGCTCATGAGCTATAAGGACGAGTACGAGGTCGCGCGCCTCTACACCGACGGCACGTTCGTGCAGAAACTCAAGGAACAGTTCGAAGGCGAGCTCAAGCTCGAGTTCCACATGGCCCCGCCGGTGCTCTCGCGCGCCGGACATGGTCGAGCGCCAGCCAAGATCCGTCTCGGCGCATGGATGCTGCCACTGATGAAGTGGCTGGCACACGGCAAGCGGCTGCGCGGCACGAAGCTCGACCCGTTCGGCTACACGCAGGAGCGCCGGATGGAACGTGCACTCATCGCCCAGTTCGACCGGCGGCTCGATGAACTGACTGCGGGTCTCTCTTGCGCCAACCAGCATCTCGCCGCGCAGATCGCGGCGCTGCCCCTCTCGGTCCGCGGCTTCGGGCACGTGAAGCTGGACAACCTTGCGCTCTCCACCGAACGCGAGGCGCAGCTGCTGCACCGCTTCTCGCCGCAGCGCTATCCCCGCCCCGACAAGGAGGCGAAGGCAGGGCAGTTCAAAGGGATTGCGGTCGTCTCACAGTGATCGACGCAGCGGTGCCTGCGCGCTCATTGATGCTGGGAGAAGCGACACCAACTCCCTGACGTATTGGTCGCTTGCTGCAGGCAATACGCACGGCCTTTTCGCTCTATGGCCAGTACTTGAAACAAGACGGAAAGTTTCGAATTTCTGCCAAATCGCGGCATGGGCCGCGTCATCGATACGGCGCGGAAAGCCTAGGCACTGCTTGAGACAATTCCATTGTTTTGCCCGCGCCGGGGTCCTGCCTTGGTTCTCGAACTCGGGGCCAAGGGCCGCAACCGATCCGTTGGGCCCCGCGGCGAACCCAGCACAGTTCAAAGCGGCTGATTCGCGTCGCCTGCTGAACTCCGGTCAGGATCCTCCGGCACCGGGAGCAAAGGGGCCACTGTTTCACCGATGGTTGAGCGTTCCTGGGCGCGATTTCACGCATCTCCGGTGATAGCCGCGGGTCCGTTGCTGTGGCTGTCCACAAGCGGTTCGCCGCTTTGAACGCCTGCTCCCAGACGGCGGCGGCATCGAGCCGCCCTTGTGGCTCGTTGCGCCATCGCTTCAGTCGCTGGGGGCCAACCCCGACGATGGGCGCGTACATCATGGGGAGCATGTCGTAGGCCGGCGATACCTCGGTAAAGCACCTGAACCGCGCGGCTGTTCCCGTTGTCGAACGATGGCGTCAGGGCAATCGCGTTTTGCCCACACGAGCGCGATTCGCTGGTGGCCATCTCAACGCGCGTCGAAGCACTCGCCCGGCGTGAGCGGCGCATGGCGATAGGTTGCCGGCGTGCGGCCGAGTTTGACCGGTGCGCCGATGCCGCGGTAACCGCCCGGCATCTCCACCACCATTTCGCGATGCGCCGTGTGCGGATGCGCGAGCGCCGCGTCGACCGGCAGCACCGGCGCGGCGGGCACCCCAGCGGCCATCAGGGCCTCGACCAGCGCGTTGCCGTCGAACACTTTCATGGCCTCTTCGAGGCGGGCCTTCAGCGCTTCGCGGTTCACCGAACGCGCACCGGCCGTGGCGTAGAGCGGATCGTCCGCCAACGTCGGTACGCCGATGCAGCGGCAGAAGGTCGCGAACTGCCCGTTGTTGCCGACCGCCACGAAAACGGGCTCGGTGCCGGTCGCCAGCGCGTCGTAGGGATAGATGTTGGGGTGGGCATTGCCGGTGCGCTTGGGCGCCTTGCCGTCGACGAACCAGTTCGCCGCGTGCGGGTGCAGCAGCGACAGGCCACTGTCGTACAGCGCCGCCTCGACGAATTGGCCGCATCCGCTGCGATTGCGCTCCTGCAGCGCCAGCAGCACCCCGATCACCGCATTGAGGCCAGTGACCATGTCGACCACCGGCAGGCCGACGCGCAGCGGCCCACCGTCGGCTTCGCCGTTGATGCTCATGATGCCCGTCATCGCCTGCACCGCGGCGTCGTAGCCGGGCAGGGCACCGAGCGGGCCGTCGGATCCGAAGCCCGACACGCGGCACCATACGAGTCGAGGGAAGCGCTGTGACAGGGTCTCGTAGCCGATGCCCCAGCGCTCCATCGTGCCGGTCTTGAAGTTCTCGATCAGCACGTCGGCTTCGGCGACGAGCGAGAGCAGCGCTTCACGCCCGTCGGTGTTGCCGAGGTCGAGGTGCATCGTGCGCTTGTTGCGGTTGAGACCGTGGTAGTACGAAGCCACGCCGTCCTTGAACGGCGGCCCCCAGGTGCGCGTGTCGTCGCCCTGCGGCGGCTCGACCTTGAGCACATCGGCCCCGTGGTCGCCCAGGATCTGGCCGCAGTAGGGGCCGCCGAGGATGCGGGAGATGTCGAGCACGCGGACACCGGCCAGTGCGCCGGCCCGGGAAGGTGATGTGTTCATGGCGGCGTCAATCAAGCTGGGCGCCGGACTGCTTCACCACGCCGGCCCACTTGCCCATCTGTGCCTGGATGAACTTGCCCAGTTGCTGCGGGGTGTGGGCAGGTGCCGGCTCCAAGCCCTGCGATGCGAACAGCTGTTTCACTTTCGGGGTGTCGAGCACTTCGATGAAGGCCCGGTTGAGCTTGGCGACGCGCTCGGGCGGCGTGCCGGCCGGCGCGACGATGCCGAAGAAGACGCTCACGTCGTAGCCGGGCACGCCTTGCTCCGCGACCGTCGGCACATCCGGCAGCGCCTGCGAGCGCTCCGCCGTCGTGACACCCAGTGCGCGCAGCCTGCCGGCCTTGACATAGGGCAGGGCGGTGAGCACGTCGGTGAAGCTCATGCTGACCTGACCGCCCAGCAGGTCGTTCAGCGCAGGACCTGTGCCTTTGTACGGGATGTGCTGCAGCTCGACGCCGGCCGAGGCGTTGAAGAGCACACCGGCCAGGTGCGAGGACGCGCCGTTGCCCGACGAGGCGTAGCTCAGCTTGCCCGGATTGGCCTTGGCATAGGCGACCAGCTCCTTCACGTTCTTTGCGGGGACCGAAGGGTGCACCACCAGGATGTTCGGCAGGTGGCCGACCTGGATCACTGGCGCGAAGCTCTTCACCGGGTCGTAGCCCACCTTTCGGTAGAGGCTCGCGTTGATGGCCAGCGGCCCGGATGTGCCAAAGAGCAGCGTCTGGCCGTCGGGCGTGGCGCGCGCGACGTACTCGGCGCCGATGTTTCCGCCGGCGCCGGCACGGTTCTCCACGATCATCGGTTGGCCGAGGCGGTCCTTCATTTCCGCGGCCAGCGTGCGCGCCATCGCGTCGGTCGGGCCGCCCGGCGGGAACGGGACCACCAGCGTGACCGGCTTGTCGGGAAAGGTGTCGGCGTGCGCCGCGGGCAGCAGGGGCAGGGCCGCGGCGCTGGCGAGCATGAATGTGGCGAGAAGTCGCATGGTGTGTCTCCGTCGTTATGGGGGTGAATCGAGGTCAGGCTGAGAGGGCAACGGGGGTGCCGGCGGTCCAGTCGCGCGGCACTTCCGACGCGACCAGCGGGTCGCGAGGCATCACGCGATGCAGCAGCACCAGCTGCGCCCATCCGATGCGCTGCGCCGAGCCGCCGCGCGCACCCTCCCATGCCATCGCGATGGCGCTGACCACGTGGTAGAGCGCGGAAGCCGCCTGGCGCGCGAGCCGATCCCCGCCATCTTCGGCCGCGAGCAATGCGAGCGCGGCAGCACGTCCGAGCGCATCGCGCAGGGCGGCGGCAAAGGCCGGCGCGAGCGGCGCGTCGTCGAGGAGGCCCTCGAAGTGCGCTTGCAGCACCGGCAGCGAACCTTCGCGCTTGACTGCGCGGATCACATCGAGCGCGACGATGTTGCTGGTGCCTTCCCAGATCGAGCCGAGATGGGCGTCGCGCAGCAGCCGAGGGTCGCTCCATTCTTCGATGTAGCCGCAGCCGCCGCGCACCTCCATCGCGTCGCCGGTGACCTTGCGCGCATCGCGGCAGGCGCGAAACTTGATGAGCGGCGTGAGGATGCGCAGCAGCGGATAGGCGGTGCGCTCGCCGCCGTCGGAGCGCGCCAGCGCCTGCGCGGTCTGGAACAACATGCTGCGCGCCTGCTCGGCCGGCAGACGCAACTTGTCGAGCTGGCGCTTCATCAGCGGCATGTCTTCCAGCCGCCTGCCGAAGGCGCGGCGCTCGTGCGCGATGTACTCGGCCTCCGCCACGGCGCGGCGCATCAGGCCGGCGGCGCGCACGCCGTTCGACAGGCGCGAGTTGTTCACCATATCCGCCATCTGCACGAAGCCGCGGCCCTGCTCGCCGACCAGGTAGGCAAGGGCGCCTTCGAGCCTGATCTCGCCGCTGGCCATCGAGCGCGTGCCCAGCTTGTCCTTCAGCCGCAGGATGCGATAGCGGTTGGCGCCGCCGTCGTCGAGGCGGCGCGGCAGCAGGAACAGCGACACGCCTTTCATGCCTGGCGGGCCGCCGTCGGCGCGCGCCAGCACCATCGCGAAATCTGCATCGGGGTTGGAGCAGAACCACTTGTCGCCGGACAGGCGCCACTGGCCCTGCTCGTCTTGCCAGGCGCGGGTCTCGGTGGCCGCGATGTCGGAGCCGGCGGCCTGCTCGGTCATGAACATCGCGCCCTGCGCCAGGGTGTCGAAATCGAGTGACTGGAAGCGCGGCAGGAAGCGCTCGACCAGCTCGGGGCTGCCGAATTTCTTCAGGGTCCGCGCGAGCGAATCAGTCATCGAGACTGGGCAGCAAAGGCCGAATTCCGCCTGCACGAAGAGATAGGTCAGCACGTACTTGACCAGCGGCGGCATGCGGCCCTTCCAGCCGAGTGTGTCTTCGCGGTGCGACATCGCGGCAAGGCCGAACTCGCTCAGCGCGAGCCGTTCCATCTCGACGTACGCAGGGTGCTTGTGGACCTGCGGGTCGTCGATGCCGGTGCGGGTGCGCAGAGTCAGTGTCGGGGGATTGCGGTCGGCGGTGTGCGCGAGCTCGTCGAGCCGGCCACCGGCAAGGGCCCCGAGCCGTTCGAAGTGCGGGCGCATGTGCGCCAGCAGGTCGGCCGGCAGGTAGAGCGCCAGAAGCCTGTGCAGTTCTGTGTCGTCGGCATAGAGGCTTCGGCCGTGGCGATCGGGCACGGGATGGACGGCGGTGCCGCCGTCGATTGCAGCGTGGCTGGGCATTGGCTTGTCTCCTTGATGCCCGAATTTTTGGCGCGCTGACGATTCTTGTCTAATATCAAATTGGTTTTGATCAATCCGATATGACTATCGTTGAAAGGCCGCCGACATGGAGCTTCGTCACCTGCGCTACTTCACGGTCCTGGCCGAAGAGCTGCATTTCGGCCGGGCGGCGCGGCGGCTCTCGATTTCGCAGCCGCCCCTGAGCGTGGCCATTCGGCAACTGGAGGATTCGGTCGGCGCGCAGCTCTTCGAGCGCAACAGCAAGGCAGTGCGCCTCACCGCCGCGGGCAGGGCGCTGCAGGCCTCGGCGCGCGCGCTGCTGCGCGACGCGGACGAGGCGCTGCTGGAAGCGCGGCACGTGGCCGAAGGCTCCGCGGGGCGGCTGCGCATCGGGTTCGTCGGTGCCATGCTCTACCGCGGCCTGCCGCAGGCACTGACGCGCTTTCAGGCGGCGCATCCGGCGGTGCGGGTCACGCTCGCCGAACTCAATTCCGACCAGCAGATGGCTGAGCTTCTGCACGACCGGCTGGACATCGGCTTTGTGCACACGGGCCGGGTGCCGGCCGAACTGCAATGCCGGCTGCTGGTTTCCGAACCGTTCGTCGCATGCCTTCCGGCCGAGCATTCGCTGGCGAAGAAGCGCAAGGTGGCGCTCGCCAGCCTGCGCGACGAATCCTTCGTGCTGTTTTCGCGCGGCGCCTCGCCCGATTACCACGAACGTATCCTGTCCATTTGCGCCGACGCCGGCTTCAGGCCCGAGGTGCGCCAAGAGGTACGCCATTGGCTCGCGGTCGTGTCGCTCGTGTCGCAAGGCATGGGCGTGGCGCTCGTGCCCGACGCGATGCGCCATTGCGCGCTGCCGGGGGCGGTGTTCCGTCCTTTGGAGGGCGCGAGCACGCCGTCCGAGGCGTATGGCGTGTGGCTGGCGACATCGCAGAACGTCTTGGTGCCTCGGCTGCTCGATGAAATAGCTCGCAGCCGCTTTGACGCATCAGGTCACTAAGACATGCGATCACGCCAGACGGTCGACCGCACATCGCGGCGGCCCAGTGCCCGGTGCAACTCACCGACGTGAGCGGTGACAAGGGCGGCGTCGGGTGCGATCTCGAAGTTTGCGTCGCCCCAAGTCATCTCGAGTTGACCGGAGCGCGGTAAGCTCCTCTGCGAAGACGGGGCAGTGGCGCAAGCGCAGATGCCTTGGAGAACTGAAATGCAGGCAAAAGAGGTCGAACACTTTTATCTCGCGTATATCGCTTGTCTGAATGCGCAAGATTGGTCTCGCCTTGCCGACTTCGTTGAGGCCGACGTGCATCACAACAACCGCCCGCTCGGTGTGGCGGGCTATCGGGTGATGCTTCAAAACGATTTCGCAAGTATTCCCGACCTTCACTACGAGATTGAGCTGCTGGTCGCCAATACAAACTGCGTGGGGAGCCGGCTTCGATTCGACTGCTCGCCTCAAGGCGAGTTCTTGGGTCTGCCCGTCAACGGCAGGAGGGTCGTATTTTCGGAGAACGTGTTCTACGAACTTCGCGGTGACAAGATCGCCCGGGTCTGGTCCGTCATCGACAAGTCAGCAATTGAAGCGCAACTTTTAGACGCGCGAAGTGAATGACTGCCGCGAGCGGTGCTGCCCTGACGTACAAGCGGCGCCGAAGATGGTGTTGAGTGCTCGGCCTCCACACCGCGCTGATGCAGGACAAGGGCGCGACGGCGGCCGACTTCAATCGAGCCGTCTACGACCGGCTAAAGCCCGGTGGGTCCTACGTCATCGTCGACCACGCCGCCGCAGCCGGGGCGGGCACGAGCGCCGCCCAGTCGCTACAACGGAGCCTGCATCCGTTCGCGAGGAAGTCGAGGAGGCCGGCTTCCTACTGGAGGCGGAATGCACCATCCTCGCGAACAAGACCGATCCGCACTCGGTCAGGGTGTTCGATCCCTCGATCAAAGGCGCGACCGATCGCTTCGCCTATTGCTTCGTGAAGCCCTGACAGAGGGACGCCTCGACTTGTTCATCGCGCCGAAGATCCGGAGGCGTGATAGCTACGTGGAGTTCCAGAGAAGGGAATGCGGCACAGTCGGCGAAGCGCCGCAGGTGAAGATCAGAGCCCGTCTGCCAGGTTCCAGGACCGTCGAGGCGCCAAACGGGCTTGTTGGCGCGTATCTCCAATCCCCAGGCCGAAGGGGATCCTCGGCCAATGAGTGGATGTGGGTAGTCAGGTCTCGCTGAGAACTTGGCGGAGGCGCCAATTTGCTTTGACGCCTACTTCAGCGGCGTTTGATCGGCACCACAGTGCTCAAGGTGCCGGCCGGCGGAGAAATCGGTTCGGTTTCGAACTGAATCGTTGCGAGACCCCGATCGAGATGAAGATTCAGCTCGATCAACATCTCCTCGAGACTGTCACCAAGCGCGCATTCGAGGAATCGATGATGGTTTTCCTGGAAATCGACCTTTGGCGCATGCGCGATCTGGCAGATGGCAAAGCCGAGCTGGGTCTTCTGGGTCATCTGCTGCCAGAACGCCGGCATCAGGTGATTGCCGCATCGCTCGTAGACCAGCCCGTGAAAGTGCGCTTCGGCGCGAATCTCCTCAGACAGGTCATTGCCCTCGACTGCCTTGATCATTTCATCGAAGCGCCGCTTCAGCTCGATCTTGAACGCCTCGTCTCTCTTCGGCCAGATCCGCCGATAGGCTTGGCACTCCATCACCCGTCTCATTTCGTACACGTCCCGCAGGGACTCTGCGTTGACTTCAGCGACGAAGGTGCCCGCATACGGTCGGTTGTCGGCAAGGCCGCTTTCGATCAGTTCCCGAATCGCCTCCCGCAGCAGGCCTCGACTGACCCCGAGATCGGTCGCCAAGCGGCTTTCGATCAGCTGCGTCCCGGGTGGAATCTGGCCCGACAGGATGGCCCGACGCAATGTCTCGGCGACCTGGTCGCGCCGGGTCAGCGTTGGTACGGGTTCGAATTTTGGGATGCTGCTCATGTTGGACTCCTTGATCCTAGCCTGCCTATTGCCTAGGTGCGAAGCGCAAACCGCTTTTCCAGTCGCGAAGCCAAATAGGAGCCCGGATAGATCAGCAGGAAGTAGATGATCCCCACCGCGGTCAGGATCTCCAGGGGGCGGTAGAACGCAGCCGACAGCGCACGCCCTTGATACATCAGCTCCTGTACGGCGATCACCGAAGCAATGGACGTGTTCTTGGCGAGTTCGATTCCGCGATTCGTAAAGGCCGGGAGCATCCTTGCGAAAACCTGAGGCAGGATGACGCGACGCATGAGTTGTTGCCGGCTCATGCCCAGAGCCTTCCCCCCCTCCCACTGGCCATTGGGAACCGAAACAATTCCCCCACGAAAGATTTCCGAACAGTAGGCAGAGGCATTCAGGACCAATCCGCACAGGGCGGCGAAAACGGGAGTCAACTGTTGCCCGGTGAGAATTGGGAAGGCGTAGAAAAACCAGATCAACTGGATCATCACTGGCGTGTTGCGGAAAATCTCCACATAGGAGCGTCCTACACCGATCGCTACCTTGTTTCTCGAAGCTGTCGCCAACGAGATGAAGAACCCGACCAGCATCGAAAGTGGGAACGCGATGACCCAGAGAAGCGCCGTCATGCCCACGCCTTTCAGCAGAACCGGATAGTTCTGGAAGACCGGTGCGAAGTCCCAAGAAAATTCCATGTTGATCACCTCGCAGATTGATAGCTGGAGCGTGAAAGGCGTGCTTCGACAACGTGCGCGAGCATGCTCAGCGTCAGCAGGGTGACGAAGAAGATCGCAGCGACGAAGGTGTACACCTCCAGCGGGCGAAAGGTGATGGAATTCACTTGCATCGCTTGGTACAGCAGATCGGAGTACGCCAGCGTCGAGGCGAGCGCCGTCGTCTTGATAAGTTCGAAGGAACGCTCCATGAATGGGGGAAGCATGCGCTGCAGGGCCTGCGGCAAGACAACACGGCGCAGCACGTTGTGTGGCTTCATGCCCAGCGCGCGAGCGCCTTCCCACTGTCCCCGTTCGACCGAAATCACGCCGCCGCGAAACACCTCGGCATAGAACGCTCCCGACTGCGTCGACAGGGCAATGATTGCCGCCGCGTAGGGGTCCAGGCTCACTCCAAGAACCACAGGCAACGCATAGAACGCCCAGAAAAAATGGATGAGCGGTGGAGTGTTCCGGTAGAACTCGGTGAACCACAGGGCCGGATATTCAAGCCAGCGCACCCGCGACAGTCGCATCGTTGCCAGAACAGCTCCGATGACGACACCGAGCAGGATGGCTACCGCAGCGATCTTCATGGTCCCCAGTGCGCCATCGAGCAGCATCTGGCGATATTCCCAAACGGCGCCGAAATCCCAGTCGTAGTTCATGGCCTTCCTCCCTGCCGCTATCGGCTACTTTTCGAGGGACTCCTTGGTGACGCCCGGCAGCTTGTCTGGATCAAGCCCCTTGGTCTTCAGGTACTGTGCGTAGAGAGTCTGCGTCTGGCCGGATGCATACATCTTCTTGAATTGTTCATCGAGCGCGTCACGGAACGCCGTGTCCTGCTCGCGACGAACTCCGGCGCTCGTTGGAATTGCGACGACGGGCTGGGGAAGCTGCACGCTGCCCTTCTTGATCTTGGAATAGGCGATGACAAGCACCGAGTGATAAAAGGCGATCGCGTCGACCCGACCAGCGTTGAATGCGGCCACCGTCTCGTCCGTATTGGTGAAGCGTTCAATCTTGGCGTTCGGCAAGCGCTTGGTCAGATCGCGATCGGTCGCCGTACCGAGCGCCACACCCACCCGGACGTTGGATCTGTTCAGGTCATCCCAGTTTTTGGCGACCAAGCCGTCCTTGGCGAGGATGCCTTGTGCGTACCACAGGAGGGGCGTCGCCGGGAAATCAACGGCGCGCTTGCGCTCGTCGGTTGCGTCAAGGACAAACATGACGTCGATCTGACCCGACTGCAGCCCCGCAATGCTGTTGCCCCAGGTGGTTTCCACCGGAACCATCTTCACACCCAGGTTCTTGGCGATTTGCTCGCCCACGAGCACGCCGACGCCCGTCCATTGACCGGAAACCGGATCCCGGTAATACCAAGGATCCCCTGCAGCAACTCCGATGCGCAACTCGCCGCTCTGCTTGACCTTCTGAAGCGTCTGCGCGTGGGAGAAGGTGGCGGTAAGCAGGCCTAGGCATGTCAGGCCGACGAAAACACGACGGCGAAGGGCTGCAAAGCGAGATAGGACGTTCATGCGTAGCTCCTGGAAATGGTTGAGGGAATCAAGCGGCCTTCTGCGGTGCCGTGATGTATTGCTGGTAGAGATCTGCGAGACGTTGCGTCAGAGGCCCCATGCCGGAATTGGCCAACTGACGGCCGTCGATTGCAGACACCGGTGTGATGCCTCCCAAGGTGCCGGTGACGAAGGCCTCTTCGGCCGAATAGACCTCGGCCAGCGTGTAATCGCCTTCATGCACAGGGATGCCGTTTTCGCGTGCCAGTCGCAGAATGGTGGCGCGAGTGATGCCGTTGAAGCAGTAACGTCCCGATGAGGTCCACAACTCGCCGTTGCGCACCACGAAGAAGTTGGTGGAGTTGCAGCTAGAGACAAAGCCGTTCGTGTCGAGCATCAGAGCTTCATCAGCGCCTGCGTTGATGGCCTGGATCAATGCTTGAATGAAGTTGAGCCGACTGTGCGAGTTCAGGCGAAGATCGAAGACATCGGGCGTGCTGCAACGAATCGTCGAAGTGTGAAGCTTCAACCCGTCCTTTTTCGCTTCAACATCCACCACCTTGTGTTCGGCGACGCACACGATCGTGGCCTTGCCGAGGATGAATCGCGGATCCTGGTTCGGTGTCTTCTTAACGCCTCGCGTGACCATCAGCCGTGCGTGCGCGCCGTCGCGCATTCCGTTGATCTCGAAAGTCTTCACGATCACGTCCTTGACCTGTTGCTTGGTCAGACCAATGTCCATGGCGATCACGTTCGCGCCTTCGAACAACCGCTCTACGTGAGCATCGAAAGAAATGACCTGGCCATTGACAAGACGAACGCCTTCCCAAACGCCGTCACCGCAGACATAGCCGGCATCGAAAACAGAGACGCGAGCCTCGGCGCGAGGTACGAATTCGCCATTCACGTAGACCAGCACCTTTTCATTGCGATCATCGGCTTTGTAGGCTTGAGAGCTGGTCTTGGATGCTTGTGCAGAAAGTTGCATGAGGGGCCTTGATTCAAGTTAAAGATTCGGTTCAGAAGCTGAACGCGGTGAACCGTTCGAGGAAGCGCTGGGTGCGTTCTTTCTTCGGATGCTTGAGCACTTCGTCGGGCGTGCCGGTCTCGTAGAACTGGCCGTCGGCAAGGAAGAGGACCTTGTTTGCATAGTGATAGGCGAATCCCAGTTCGTGCGTCACGAGCAGCATCGTGCGGCCCTCTTGCGCGAGATCCTTGATGACGTTCAGCACCTCGCCGACAAGTTCCGGATCCAGTGAGGAGGTCGGTTCGTCAAAAAGCAGGACCTCTGGTTCCATCGCCAGAGCTCTGGCAATCGCCACGCGCTGCTGTTGGCCGCCGGACAGCCGGGCGGGATAGGCATCGGCTTTCTCGGCCATCCCGACTTTTTCGAGCTGCGCCATCGAGCGCTCCCGCGCCGCCCGAGAATTGATGCCCAAGACGGTCGTCAGTCCTTCCATGACGTTGCCAACAACTGTCATGTGTGGAAACAGGTTGAACTGCTGAAAGACCATGCCCACGCCTTTGCGCACTTCTGAAAGCTCGCCTTGCGAGTAGGTCATCCCCTCGTCATTTGGATGCTTTCCCGACGGCTTGCCCACGAGCTTCCCCTTGAGCTCGACGCGACCGGCGGTCGGCATCTCCATGAAATTCAGGCAGCGTAGAAACGTGCTCTTCCCAGAGCCGCTTGAGCCCAGGATGGCGACACGATCGCCCGGCTGGACGTCGAAATCGATCCCCTTCAAGACATGGTTGTCGCCGAACCATTTGTGCAGGCCGCTGATGCGAATGATGGGCTGGGTCATAGGGCGCGTTCCGGTTCAAGAGGGCTGAAGCTTGTTGGATTGTCCGACAATCGACAATCGGGTTTTCCCTCGCAGCATTCATGCCAGTCGTAGTTCCGCGCTCGGTAACCGATCGGTGGCTATCAATGCGCGCCGCGCGGGGGCCCTGCAAAACGCCGGCATTCGGACGCTGGCCGATTTGACAGTGCGGGTGCCGCGCCGGCGCCGCTGGTGGGCCGGAGTGTCCGGCCTCGGAGCACGCGGCGCGCACCAGATCAAGGCGTTCTGTGCCGCCGAACCGGCGTTGACCGAACGGGCGAGGGCGCTGGTGGCCGTGCCGAGCAGCACCGAGACCGCGCCGTGGGAGCACATGGTGGTGCCGCAGGCGGTCGATGGCTCGCGGGGCACCTTCCGGGCGCCGCAGGCCACCTGCGCCCTGTCCGCCAGCAATGCCCACGAGGCCGTCAAGGCCTGGCTGGGCCTGCAGGATGCGGGGGGCACCCAACGCGCTTACCAAGGAAGCCGAGCGGCTCATGCTGTGGGCCATCCTTGATCGCGGCAAGGCACTGTCGTCGCTGATGACCGATGATGCAATCGCCTTTTGCGTCTTCTTGCGTCGCCCATCGCCGAGGGAGCGCGGAGTCGGACCCGCGCGGCCGCGCACGTCTGCGGGATGGCGCCCGTTTTCAGGGACCGCTGGCGCCAGCGTCTGCATAGCAATTGCGCTACGATCGCGTCTATGAAAACTGCTCAGCTGCCTCCCGTGCGTGTGGAGCAATCCGTGCGCGACGAGATCGAGAGCGTCCTGCGCCAAGGTGAAACCTTGTCGCAGTTTGTGGAAAATGCGGCGGTGCAGGCCGCGCAGCGCCGGAGGTCCCAGCAAGAGTTCCTTGCGCGTGGCCGTGAATCGCTGAAGCGAGCGCAGAAGAGCGGCGAGTATTTCTCTGCCAAGGACGCGCTCGACGCAATGCAAGCACGCCTCGATTTACGGGTTGCGCAGCTTGCGCAGAAGAAGTCCAGCAGAGTTCGGTCGTGACCTATGCGGTCACTCTGACGCGCGAGGCTCTTGAGGATCTACTGCGTCTTGAAGATTTCTTGGTCGAGTCCGCTTTGCAGTATGGCGATTGGAACTTGCCTCGGCGGGCCATAGCGGCAATCCGCACGGAGTTTCGAATCCTTGAAACGAATCCGTTCACCTGTCGCATCGCTGACGCTGATCGGCTTGAGCGCGAGTTGGTGATTCCGTTCGGGGCGTCGGGATACGTCGCAATGTTTCGAGTCATCAGCGAACGAGAGGTCGTGGTCGCTGCCATCCGTCACCAACGCGAAGATGACTACCACTAGGAAGCCGGAGATCAGCGCTCGGACCGAGTGCCGGACAGCCTCGTTCGGCGTACAGGGACCCGGAGCCTTTGACCGAGGGGGCTCGGGAACCCTCAAAGCAATTGCTCGACATGGCCTGAGGCGACGAAAGTCTCCTGACACCAGATCGGCGGGCACATCACCCGCAAGGTCGCAGCGGCCGAGTGGGGCAGCGGCGTGGTCGACCGCCTCGCCGCACACATCGCTCGCGTTCATTCCGGGCTCCGAGGCTTTACGCCGCCGAATCTGTTCCGCATGCGGCAGTTCTACGAGGCGTATGTCGGGGCGGGCGAGAAAGTCTCGGCACTGCTGAGACAAATCCCTTGGGCATACCATCTCAGAGCAAGCGGCCCGAAGTGCGCGAGTCGAAGTGCGCGAGTTCTACCTGGAACTGGTCGCTCATTTTCGTACCCGGACGAGACGACCCAATGGAATGGTCTACTCCGAAGACAGCAACCTCATTCTCTCATTTGGGCTTGGCCAGGTTCGTGCCGAGAACGTTGTCGCGCGCGTCTTCCCAGGGCTTTCCGGGTTGCGCCGCACGCCAAAGCTTGCGCCATCGGCCCACTCGAATGATATAGACCATGGTCATCGCCACGCGCGCCTGAAGCACTGGAGATTCTGCGCCAGGCGCCGCATCTGACGCCAAACCTTAGCGCGAACAATCCCTTTCTCGAGGTGAAGTTCGTCGACCACTTTGGCAAGCAGTGACATTGGGGCTTCATCGAGCAGAGCCTGAAGATGTGGCCGGATCTGGTCCGGCGTGTCTCCCGTGAGCAGTGCATATTCCAACTGCCCGGCAGTCATCGCAGATCTATAACTCACGCTTGCTGTGGCCGCGGCGCGGTCCAGCGCCGACCTGTTCGGTCGGGATTGTTTATGAGCAGGGGAGGGCGCCTCCGAATTCACGTGCATTGACAACCCGATGGAGTCCAGCAGCTCCTCTGCTCTCGTGATACTCAAGTTGCCGATGGACTGTTTTTCGACCGCGTTGATGGTCGAGCGTGACAGCCCGCTGATGTGCGCGAGGGTCTCCTGAGTAAGACCCATCTCTGTACGACGCAGGCGGACAGCATTGCCAATTTCGTGAAGAGTGGACATGCGCATATCGTGCCAAGGACTGGCTTCATGTGCAATATATTGGACACCGACGTGCGGGCGCTGAGTGCGCCGGTGCGCAAACGGCATCCCTGTATGTTGATTGCCACCGATCTCTGCCCGGCGGGTCAGAGATCGGTGGAACTCAACAACGAGATCGACCCACGCCGTGGGTATGGGCTGCGGGAACAGGAGTTCAGCTGGTCCATGGTCATCCTCTTGAGCAAGTTTCGGCAAAGCTCTACGCACTTCCACCGAGGCTGAAACCTCCGCGACGCGAGGGCCAGCGCTGCAGCGCCTTGGCGATCATTTCGCCGTGGCGCTGCGCCTCCAGACGGGCCGCCTTCGCATCGGGCGGAGCAGGCCGCGGCACCGGCCGGCAGAACCAGCGCTGCGGGTAGGTGTCCGCCTTGATGTTCTTGAGCGCCCGTCCGCGCGGATTGATCTCGGTGCCTTCGATGAAGAAACCGCCCCGCACCTCGAGCATGCACGCGCGGTTGAGCAGCGGGATCACGTAGCTCTCCTGATCGTCGGCCAGCAGCATTGCAATCATCAGGCTGCGCCCTGGGCGCGGGTCATGGATGCGGGGCACGTAGAGCAGCTCTCCGATGCGGCGCGTGTGCTTCACCGCCTCCTTGGTGGAAAGCGCCTGGCCCTCAAACCGGTATCTCAACACTTCGCAGTACACCTGTATGAATGTACAGTAGTATGGCGGCATGGAAGACGACATTCCGACCGATCGGTGGATCTACTATTGCGCGCAGCAGCTCAAGCGCCATTGGCGGACGGTGGATCCTGAACAGCTCGAGGAGCTGGCCGCCGACCTGGCGTGCGAGGCGCATCTGCGCACGCTGTCGCCCAGGGCGGCCGCGCTCAAATGGCTCGTGCCGGTGATGACGCCAGGGCGGCCAGATAGCCGGAACGGCACAATGCGCCGATGCCGAACATTGCTCGATGGTGGCCATTCGGCAGCGAAATTTCGCTGAAGGCCCGAGTAGAAAACGAACTTTTCATATGGCATGCTAATTAGGGATGACTCCACCCCCTCCTTACACGGCCGAAGCCGGGCAAGCTGGCACTCGCGCGGTGCGCGAGCACGGAGGACTTCTCTTTTACAGGTTGGATGCCGAGAGCGGGAGCTACGGTTTCAAGTCGGCGTCATCCGCGACTGAGCGGTCGTCCTCTCAGAGCGTTCAGCGTCTCATCCACGAGTTTGGACTGAAGGCGCACTTGGACGCCTCGTGGGCCCTGAAGCCGACCGAACTCATACGTGAGGACGGCGACATCGCGATGCTCGTGGATTGGCCGGAGGGCGAGTGGCTCGACCGGCTGGTCGGCTCTCCCATGGAAACCGGCTGCTTCCTCCGAATCGCGGTTGCGCTGGCGGGAGCGCTCATCCGGCTGCATGCAAGCGGCCTTGTCCACAAGGACATCAAGCCGGCGAACGTGGTCGTGAACATCGAGGCCGGCAGCGCGTGGCTGACCGGCTTTGGCATCGCTTCGCCGCAGCGCCGCGATCGGCAGTTGCCCGAGCCGCCCGAACACATCGCCGGCACCCTTGCCTACATGGCGCCAGAGCAAACGGGCCGGATGAATCGCTCGATCGATTCCCGCAGCGACCTCTATGCGTTCGGGGTGGTGCTCTACGAGATGCTTACCGGCAGCCTGCCTTTCTCGGGAGAGGACGCGATGGATTGGGTGCATTGCCACGTCGCGCGCCAACCGGTCGCGCCGGCGCAGCGGCGACCCGATGTGCCGGCGACCGTCTCGGCCATTACGATGAAGCTGCTGGCCAAGACTGCAGAGGCGCGCTACCAGACCGCCGCCGCGGCCGAGCGCGACCTGCGCCGGTGTCTCGTCGAATGGGAGGCCACCGGACGCGTTGCATCGTTCGCTCCCGGGGAAGACGACATTCCCGATCAGCTGATGATTCCAGAGAAGCTGTATGGGCGGGAGAGCGAGATCGAGGCGCTGCTCGCCGCGTTCGACCGCACGATCGCCGGTGGCCGGCCGGAACTTGTCTTGGTCTCGGGCTATTCTGGCATTGGCAAGTCCGCGCTGGTAAACGAGCTGCACAAGCCGCTAGTGCCCCCGCGCGGCCTTTTCGCCGCGGGCAAGTTCGACCAGTACAAGCGCGACGCGCCCTTTGCCACGCTGTCACAGGCGTTCCAGGCCTTGGTGCGGCCGCTATTGAGCAAGAGCGAAGCCGAATTGCACCCATGGCGTGACGCCCTGCGCCAGGCGCTTGGGCCGAACGGCCTGCTGATCGTCGATCTGGTGCCGGACCTCCGGCACATCATCGGCGAGCAGCCTGCGGTGCCGGAACTGCCGCAGCAGGATGCGCAGCGCCGTTTCCAGCTGGTGTTCCGGCGGTTCATCGGAGTGTTCGCCAAGCGCGAGCACCCGCTGGCGCTTTTCCTCGACGACCTGCAATGGCTCGATGCGGCCACGCTTGACCTCCTCGAGGACCTGCTGACGCAAGCGGACCTGCAATACCTGCTACTGATCGGCGCGTATCGGGACAACGAGGTCACCGACCTTCACCCATTGCGGCGCAAGCTCGAGAACATCCGCCGCGCTGGTGCGGCGGTCCAGGAGATGGTGCTCGTGCCGCTCGCGCAAGAAGATCTGGCTCGGCTGCTGGGCGACTCGCTGCACTGCTCACCGACGAGCGCCGCCCCTCTGGCGCAACTGATTCACGACAAGACCAGCGGCAACCCCTTCTTCACGCTGCAGTTCATCCTGAACCTGGCCGACGAGGGGCTGTTGCGCTTCGACTACGACCGATCGCGATGGTCGTGGGATCTCGCGCAGATCCATGCCAAGGGCTACACCGACGCAGTCGTGGACCTGATGGTGGGCAAGCTGGAGCGTCTTCCCGGCGAGACGCGCGAGTTGCTCACACAATTCGCCTGTCTGGGCAACAGCGCGGGCTTCGACCTGCTGCAGATGGCCGGCGAGGCATCGCTTGAGCGTATGCACGCTCAGATGGCAGAAGCAGTCCATGCAGGCCTGGTCTTTCGTGCGAGCGCGTCGTACCGGTTCCTTCACGACCGGGTCCAAGAAGCCGCCTACTCGCTGATTCCCGCGGCGCTGCGGGCCGACGTGCACCTTCGCATCGGCAGCCTGCTCGCGGACCGAACGCCGCTAGAGCAACAGGAGGAGCGCGCCTTCGAGATCGCCAACCAACTCAATCGCGGTGCGCACCTGATCACCGATCACTCGCGGCGCCTGCAACTGGCCCGCATCAACCTCGTAGCAGGCAGGCGGGCCCGGGCATCGACCGCCTACGAGTCGGCGCTGGCGTACCTGAAGTCGGCGGCGGCGGTTCTCGCGGCGTCGGATTGGGACGGCGACCCTGCGTTGATGTTTGCGGTGGAGTACCTCACCGCCGAATGCGAGCTGCTGACCGCCGGCCTGGCCAGCGCGGAGGACCGTCTGGGCATGCTCGCGCTGCGCGCGGCCACGCGCCACGACATGGCGCAGGTGGCGCGTCTGCGCCTCACGCTGTACACGGCCCTCGGACGCGGCGAGCGTGGTGTCGAGGTCTTCCTCGATTACCTGCGGCAGTGCGGCATCGACTGGTCGCCGCATCCCAGTGGCGACGAGGTCATGCGCGAGTACGAGCGGATCTGGATACTGCTGGGTGACCGGCGCATCGAGGAGCTGGTCGATTTGCCGCTGATGGTCGATGCGGATGTGCTCGACATGCTCGACGTCTGTACCGAGATCGTGACGCCGGCCTTTTTCTACGACGAGAACCTGTCGTCGCGCATCCTGTGCCGCATGGTGAACCTGAGCCTGGAGCATGGCAATTGCGACGGGTCCTGCTTCGGCTACGTGTTCTTCGCCACGCTGGCAGGGCCGCGGTTCGGCAACTACCGTGACGGATTCCGTTTCGGGCAGTTGGGCCATGACCTGGTCGAGAAGCGGGGCCTGCGGCGCTACCAGGCCCGCACCTACATCTCGTTCGGCAACATGGTGATCCCTTGGGCACAACATGCCGGCAGCGGCCGCGACCTGATACGCCGTGCGTTCGACACCGCCTACGGGATGGGCGATCTGACCTTCGCCGCCTACAGTTGGCATGCGCTGGTCACGAACTGCCTCGCGACCGGCGAGCCGCTGGCCGAGGTGCACGCAGACGCCGACCGAGGCATCGCTTTCGCGCGCCATGCCGACTTCGGCATGGCCGTCGATCTCTGCGGAGCGCAGCTGGCGCTGATCCGCACGTTGCGCGGGTTGTCGCCGGCATTCGGTCAGCTGGACAGCGCAGGCTTCGACGAGCGCGCCGTAGAGCATCACTACGCCCTCAACCCCGCGCTGTCGCTGGCCGAATTCTTCTATCGCACCCGTAAGCTGCAGGCACGCTATCTGGCGGGCGATCACGCTTCGGCGGTGGAGGCCGCGCTGCGCGCGCAGGCGCTCCTATGGACCGCGCCGTCCCAGTTGGAGACGGCCGACTTCCGCTTCTTCGCCGCGCTGGCGCATGCGGCCGCATGGGACGCGGTGCCGGAAGAAGAAAAGGCGGAGCAACTCGCCGCTGCGCGCGATCATCACGCGCAGCTCGCAATCTGGGCCTCCCATTGCCCGGCCAACTTCGAGTCCCGAGAAGCGCTCGCTGCCGCCGAGATCGCGCGCATCGAATGCCGCACGCTAGATGCCCAGGCGCTCTACGAAACCGCCGTCCGTTCGGCGCATCGCCACGGCTTCGTCCAGATCGAGGCGTTGGCATACGAGGTGGCCGCCGGCTTCTATGCTGTGCGTGGGTTCGACGTGTTCGGCCGGGCCTATCTTCGCGAGGCGCGCACCTGCTATCTTGCCTGGGGCGCCGAGGGCAAGGTGCGGCAGCTCGACGAGCGCCACCCTTCGCTGGGACGGGACAAGGCCGTTTCCCTCGCTACACAGACAATGCACGCAGCGGTCGAGCAGTTGGACTTGGCCACCGTGATCAGGATGTCGCAAGCCATCTCCGGCGAGATCGTGCTGGATCGCCTGGTCGACCGGCTCATGCGCATCGCGGTGGAGCATGCGGGCGCGGAACTGGGCGTGCTGGTCCTGCCCCATGCCGATGATTTCCGGATCGAGGCATGGGCCACCACCGGGCCCGACGGAGTGAGCGTGGACATGAGGAAAGAACGCCTGAGCGCGACGAACCTGCCAGGCTCGGTCCTGCAATACGTGCTGCGCACCAGGGAGAGGTTGCTGCTCGAGGACGCGACGAACGCGCAGCCGTACGCCGCGGACGTGTACATCGCCGGCCGGCAGGCTCGGTCAATACTCTGCCTGCCCCTGCTAAAGCAAGCGCGCCTGCTGGGTGTCCTCTATCTGGAGAACAACCTGACGGCCGGGGCCTTTACGGCAAGTCATTTGGCGCTGACCGAACTGCTGGCTTCCGAGGCGGCGATCTCACTGGAGAACGCGCGGCTCTATCTCGAGCTCCAGGAGCGCGAGGCGCGGGTGCGGCGCCTCTTCAACGCAAACATCATCGGCATCTTCACGTGGAATCTCGACGGCCGCATCATCGATTCCAACCAGGCGTTCGCACAGATCATCGGCTACACCAGCGAAGACCTGGCGTCGGGACAGATCCGGTGGAAGGACCTGATGCCTCCGACCTGGAACGAAGGTGACGACCGCATCATGGAGGCCCTCCTGGCCGCGCGCGTAGTGGCGCCGTTCGAGGGCGAGTACGTGAGGAAGGACGGCAGCACAGTTCCCGTGCTCATCGGTGCCGCACTCTTTGACGCGGCGTCCAGCGAGGGGGTGTCCTTCGTGCTTGATCTGACGGACCGCAAGAAGGCCGAGGAAGCGGTGCGCGACGGCGAGCGGCGCTACTACGAGCTGGAACTGCGGCTGTCGGACGCCAACCGCATCGCGAGCATCGGGCAACTCTCTGCGTCGATCGCGCACGAGATCAACCAGCCGCTCGCCGGGATCGTCACCAACGCCAGCACGGGGCTGCGGATGCTGGAGGCGGATCCGCCGCACCTCGACGGCGCCCGCGAGACCCTCAAGCGCACGCTTCGAGACGGCAATCGGGCTGCCGAGGTGATCGCGCGATTGCGCGCACTGTTCGGCCAGGGCGATCTCGCTCTGGAGCCCCTAGACCTTAACGAGGCAACGCGCGAGGTGCTAGGCCTTCTGTCGAGTGACCTCGAACGTAACCGGGTGGTCCTCGACCTCCGCCTGGATCCGACTCTGCCTTCCATCGCGGGCGTGCGCATCCAGCTGCAGCAAGTCATGCTCAACCTGATTCGCAATGCCTCGGAGGCCATGGCCGAGGTTCACGACCGGCCGCGCCAGCTCGTGATCGAGACTGGACCCGAGGAGGGCGATCGCGTGCGTGTGCGCGTGGCGGATTCAGGCATGGGTCTGGGCAGCCAGAACTTGCACAAGCCCTTCGAGGCTTTCTATTCCACCAAGCGCACCGGCATGGGCGTGGGGCTGTCGGTCAGCCGTTCGATCATCGAGCGACACAATGGCCGACTGTGGGCCGAATCCAACGACGATCACGGCGCCACGTTCCTGATTTCGATCCCCCGCGACCCGGATTCTCCGCTCTCGAAACTGTCTTGAGGCCGTGACTGCAGACGCGCGCCAAGCTAGCTACGCTCGACACGTCCATGTACGAATACATCGCGTCGGAATAGGCCGCCGATCTTCGACACCTTCGTGCAATGGATCGGCAAAACAATGTCTGGTGTGATTTCCTTTTCTCCAGAGAAGGATTCACCATGACATCACCAGCATCCATTACCCGGCGCGACTTCGTTGCCGGCTCGACCCTTGCGCTTTCAGCCGGTCCCCTTGCGCTCGCCTCATCTGCACGCGCCCAGTCCGCGAACTCCAGACCTCCCAGTGCGGCGGGCGGCAAGAGGCCAGCGGTTCACGAGGATGCAATCCGGCCATTCCGCGCAATCTTTCCGCGCGGTGACTTGACCGACTTGCGCAGGCGTATCAAGGCAACGAAATGGCCATCGCGCGAAACGGTGAATGACGCGTCGCAGGGCGTTCAGCTTGCGACGATGCGGGAGCTCGCGCGCTACTGGGAAACGAAGTACGACTGGCGCAAATGCGAATCCAGGTTGAATGCCTGGCCTCAGTTCATGACCGAGATCGACGGCGTGGACATCCATTTCATCCATGTGCGTTCGACCCACCAGAATGCCTTGCCCGTGGTCATCACCCACGGATGGCCCGGCTCGATCATCGAGCAGATGAAGATCATCGACCCGTTGACCAACCCGACGGCGCATGGCGGAACGGCGGCGGACGCATTCGACGTGGTAATTCCTTCCCTGCCGGGACACGGCTTCTCGGGAAAGCCGACAACAACGGGCTGGGACCCTGTTCGCATCGCGCGCGCATGGATCGTGCTCATGCGGCGCCTCGGTTATTCGCGCTATGTGGCACAAGGCGGCGACTGGGGCAACGCTGTCACGGAGCAGATGGCCTTGCTGGCGCCAGCAGGCCTCGTCGGCATTCACACCAACATGCCGGCAACCATTCCAGACGACATTGCAAAGGCGCTCGCGGCCGGCGGCCCGCCGCCATCGGGCCTTTCCGCCGACGAGAAGTATGCGTACGACCAGCTCGACACTTTCTACAAGCACGGCCTGGCCTATGCCCAGGAGATGGGCAATCGCCCCCAGACGCTCTACGGGATCGAGGATTCGCCGATCGGCCTTGCCGCCTGGATGCTGGACCATGATGCTCGCAGCTACGCGCTCATCGCGCGTGTCTTTGCGGGCCAGTCTGAAGGCCTGATACGGGACGACATCCTGGACAACGTGACGCTCTACTGGCTGACGAACACGGCCGTCTCCTCGGCGCGCCTGTATTGGGAGAGCAAGCTCCCGTTCTTTGCGCCCAAAGGCGTGGCCTTGCCCACCGCGGTGAGCGCATTTCCCGACGAGATCTACACCGCCCCTCGCAGCTGGGCACAACGTGCCTACCCGAAGCTCGTTCACTACAACAGGCTGGAGAAGGGCGGCCACTTCGCCGCGTGGGAACAGCCGGCGGCCTTCTCGGCGGAACTGCGCGCCGGGTTCCGGCCGTTGCGTGGTTAGACCGTAGGGCGCGCCATTGCGCGCCCGCCTTGGCCTATTCGCCGGCGGGAGCGGCGGCCGAGGCGATGACCCGACCCGACACCAAAGTATCGTTTACGGCGTTCGGTGAACCGAGCATCCTGTAGGTGACGACGGGCAGGGAGGAATCAACGTACGTGTCTTTGGCCCCAGGACAACGCACGTGGATGAATTGTCACCTGCCCAAGATCAATGGAAGCCGCGAGGACGCCCAAATGTCTGCTCAACTGGTGGTCTCGGTAGTCGACGACGACGAGTCGGTACGCGAATCGTTGCCGCCGCTCCTGGAGGCTTTCGGCTTTGTCGCTCGCGCCTTCACCTCCGCCGAGGCGTTCCTCGCGTCGGATGCCATCGCCAGAACGAGCTGCCTGATCCTGGACATCACCATGCCCGGCATGTCCGGCGTGGAGCTCTACCGTGAACTGAAAGTGCGCGGATGCAACATCCCGGTGATCTTCATCACCGCCTGCGGGAATGGGCCGCTCCGGCAGGGCCTGCTCGAGGAAGGCGCGGTCGAATGCCTGGACAAGCCGTTCGACGACACCGCCTTGCTGCAGGCCCTCAAGAAGGCGCTGGCCGGAGGGTGAGGTGGTAGCCTACTTGCCGCCGTAGTTGTCGTTGAACGATGGCAGCTCACCGCTCCTGTTTTCGCGCGCAACCTCTGCACGGCTTGCCTTGCGGCCGGCCGAACGCTCGGCGCGCGAAAGCTTGGCGCTCGGCTCGGGCCTGGGGTCTCCCTCGCCGGGCATGAAGGTATGCGCAGCTTCTACGCCGCCTGGTTTGCGCGCCTGTCGAGCCGCGGCGCGCTCGGCCTTGGTGACCTTGGCCCGCGGATCGGGCTTTGGATCTCCTTCACCGGGCATGAAGTGATGCGAGGCGTCAACGCCTTCCGCCTTGCGTTCGGCACGGGTGGCCGTGCTGTCGGAAGAGGCCTGGGCGTAGGCAGTGGAAGCCAGGACTTGCGCGCCGGCGAGGGCAAATGTCGAAAGGATCAATCGCATTTCAAACTCCTTGGGTTCACAAAAGGCCACGCACGCAGATGCGTGCATGAACGAAGAGGGGACTCGGGTGCGCGCCGTATGGCGCGTGAGGTCATGAAATCAGAAAACCGATGCGAGAACTATTGGACGAAGGTGTCGCAGACACCTTGGTATGAGTACGCCCGGCAGCAGGAATGCGCAGGGTCAGCTGCGCACCAGGTATCGCTCACCTCGCGCAGCGTCGAGCACCGCAAGCGCATCGCGCGCTGCTACGTCCAGCGGCGTCGCGTCAGCAAGCCACGCATTCGGCGTAGCAAACCAGAGGCAGGCTTCCCAGTCGCTTAGCGCGGGAACCAGCTCGTGGATCACCGCATTCACCGGCGGGCGGAGCTTCATGGTTCGAAGGTCGAACTGGAACAGCGGCAGTACCGTATGCCCTTGCCATGGAAAGCTCAGCACGTCATGGTCGACGATCCAGTGCGCCAGCTGCGAAATCGGTTGCTCCGTGTGCTGCAGGAGCAGGCTCACGACCTCGTCGGAACTCACGATGCCACCGCTCGCGCGAAAGGCTCGCTCCATTTGCCGGTATTGCAACACCTCTACGCTATGCAGCAGCGCGGGCGCATTGGTTCGCGCAGGTGGCGGCATCGTGAACGGAATGGGAAGGTAGCTCGAGGAACGTATTTCGTAGTCACGCATGATGGGCTCCTGGTTGGCTCGTCCTGCCGTATCAATCGACATTTGCCGCCGGACGCAGCCGCGCCAGCGTTGCGGCCACGCGCTGGCCGAAGCGGCGCGCGGTTTCCAGGTCTCCAGGCACCATTTCGTCGACCGACGCATCCGACGGCGTGGTGGTCGCAAGGCCCATGAAAGACGCGACATAGTTGATGTCGTCCCGCTTCGCGGCCTTGGTGGTGCTCGGCAGCATGCCCATGCCGACCCATACCATGCCGTGCTGCTGCGCCATGGTGAACAGCGCGTACAGCGTCGAGGCCTTGTCTCCGTTCATGCCGGCAGAGTTGGTGAAGGCGGCGGCGAGCTTGTCCTTCCAGCCCATGGCGCCCCAGACCTTCGATGACTCGTCGATGAACTTCTTGAATTGCCAGCTCACGCTGCCGATATAGGTCGGCGCGCCGAACACGATGGCGTCGGCCGCGGCAAGCTGCTCCCAGCCGCCAGCCGGAAGGTTGCCAGCCTCGTCGACCCGGAGCAGCTGTGCGCCCGAGGCGGAAGCCACGGTTTCCGCGACTCGCTGCGTATGGCCGAAGCCGCTGAAGTAGACGACGACGATGCTTTGCTTGGACATGCTGGTTCCTTGGTGGTTAGAGGGATAGGGGTGGATTGCGGTCAGCGGCCCGAAGGCTGCTACGGTTCGAAATGGACGAAGGTCTTGCTGACGATCTGCCAGCGCCCGTCGCGATGCAGCAGTGACAGGTAGTCGTAGTAGTTGAAGCCGAGCATCTGCTGGTGCGTTCTGACCAACGCCATGCTCGCGAGCATCTCGGCCCCGAGAACCTGCATCCGGAATGGTTCGCCCAGCTCGCGTGGCGACTTGCGGTTGGCCACCCCCGCCACGTATTCGTCGACCGACTTCTCGTAGGGCGTTGCCGAAACGTTCGCGAAGAGCCGGCAGCCCGGGTGAAAAGTCGATCGAAGCGCGGCGGCATCACCCGTGTAGATGCTTTGAAAGTACGTGTCGGCCAACGCGAATATTTCCTCATAGGCATCGCGGCTGGCCGGCAAGGCGGCGGTTGCTCGTTCCATGTCTGGTTCTCCTTGACGAGAGCCAAGTTTTGACAACCGTGGGTTTCACGCCAACTTGCTTTCGCCCGATGGGTGCATAGGTCCGATGGCCGAGCGCTTGCAGCGGACATCGGTCTTCGGACCGAGCCGCGGGTACGGCGGCAGCGTGATGCCGCGCACGCTGCGGCTGCCTACGCTTCGATGAATCGTCTCGCACTGTCCGCGAGGCGAATCAACCCTCAAGGAGTAATTACATGGACGACAACACCCTGGTCAAGTCGAGCTTCTCGGCCATCATCAATGCGCCGATCGAGAAGGTGGATATCACCGACTGGTGCTTCACGCTGCCCGAGTTCGAATACCAGCAGGCCTCGCCGGCACACAACGCCTGCGGCACCACCACGACGCCAGACGGGCGCCGCATGTCGATCAACGTCGAGATACTGGGCGGCAGCGTGATGGTGCAGCACTACGTCGAAGAGATCGGAAAGCCCGATCACCTGCGGCTCGTGTCCAAGTCGGACATCTTCACGCCCACAGGCCGCACCAAGGTGGGTGTGATCTGGGACCTGAGCGTCAAGAAGATCGACGCCCACAGCTGCGAGTTCACGAACACGGTCCACAGTTCGTTCACGCCCGAGCTGCTGGAAATGATTGCGCAGCAGGGCATTCCGCGCGACGTGTTCCAGGCCAATCGCCGGCCCATCTCGGAAGCCCACAACCGCCAAGAGACGCCTTGCTTTGCCAAGAGCATCGAGCGCCACGCCCTGAGCCGAATGGCCACCTGAGCGAGCGCGCAAGACCATGGACACCATTACCTATGACAAGGCGCTGACCGGCCTTCTACTGATCGATCCGTACAACGACTTCATCTCCGAAGGCGGCAAGATATGGGACCGCGTGAAGGGCGTTGCCGAGGCGAACCGTTGCATTCCCAACATGCTGCAGGTGCTCGAAGCGGCACGGAAGACGGGGCTCAAGGTTTTCTACGCAATGCACCACCGGTATCGGCCCGGCGACTTCGAAACTTGGAAGTACATCGCGCCCATCCAGCGTGCGGCATGGCGGCGCAGAAGCTTCGAGTTTGGAACCTGGGGCGGCGAGATCCGCACGGAATTCACGCCGCTGCCAGGGGAGATCGTGGCGCAGGAGCATTGGTGCTCCAGCGGCTTTGCCAATACCGACCTGGAGCTGCAGCTGAACAAGCACGGCATTCACCAGCTCATCGTCGTTGGCATGGTTGCCCACACCTGCGTGGAGGCCACGGTGCGCTATGCGGCTGAAATCGGCTACGAGGTGACGGTTGTGAGGGATGCAACCGCCAGCTACACGGAAGAGCAGATGCACGCCGCGCTGGAGGTCAACTTGCCCAACTATGCAAGTGCCATCGTCACGACCGAGCAGATCGTCGCGGCCATCTCTGCTCTCTAGCAGGGTGGGCGCATCGCATCAAGCCAGCGGCATGCCTGCTCGAAGCCGGCCGCGGCGCGACAGGCTGCCGTCGCGCGGTGGCGCAACGCCGAGCCTGGCGGCCATGTGCACCAAGTCCGGCAGGGATTCGGCTCCCATCTTGCGCATGACGCTGCCCCGATGCGCCTTGACCGTGATCTCACTGATGCCAAGCTCGTCGCCGACCTGCTTGTTCAGCAGCCCGCTCACGACCAGCGTCATCACTTCAACTTCGCGGCGGCTGAGCGAGACGTACCGGCTGCGCAACTCGCCCATCTTCGCCTCTTGGTCGAGCGCCGCTTCGCTGCGTTCGAGCGCGCTCTGGATGGCGCCAAGCAGCGCTTCGTCGCTCAATGGCTTGGTAAGGAACTCCACGGCGCCTGCTTTCATGGCTTGCACGGTCGTCGGCACGTCGCCGTAGCCGGTGATGAAGATGATCGGCAGGTCGGCGTGCTCCAGGGCGATGCGCTTTTGAAGGTCGAGGCCGTTCAGGTCCGGAAGGCTCACATCCAGCACCAGGCAACTTGGTGCGGCCTCGCGTGGATGCGCGAGAAACTGGTGCGCACTCTCGAAGGTGACGGTCTGCCATCCGGCAAAGCGGATCAGCGCTTCGAGCGATTCGCGCACCGAGATGTCGTCGTCGACGACAAAGACGACGGGCGCCGGCTTCGGCGCTACCGGCAATGCCTTCTGATTCATCGAAACACTCAAGGATGTCATCTTTCCTCCGTTGCCCGTGTGTTCCACGCGCATGCGCGGGCAGCCGGGAGGGATTCTCCAACTTCCGGCAAACCCGTGGCGGTTCGCAGCGATTTGTGAACGCGGCGGGCCGGAATCACACCATGTCGAGGTGCCGGTTGCCATTAGACGATGGTATTGGTGCGATACGTGCGACAGGGCGACACCATCGTTCAATCGACCTGGTGCGGCCCTTCTGATGTGATGGCCATGTGCACGGCATCGACGCAAGCGTCACCATGCACGAACGCACTCCGCTCCCTAGGAGCCGGAGCGGATTGGCAGGCGCCGCCCACGGGCGGCTGATGGAGGTATCGAGAATGGCTCAGGAGTTCGACGTTGTGTGCCTCGGTGGCGGTGTTGCCGGCGAGGCGATTGCCGCGGGCCTTCAAGGCAGCGGCCTCACGCTCGCGGTGGTCGAGCGGGAGCTGGTCGGCGGCGAGTGCCCTTACTGGGGATGCGTGCCTTCCAAGACGCTCCTGCGCTCGGGCGAAACCTTGAGCGAGGCCGACCGCGCGCGTCATCTTGCGGCGTCCCGCGTCGATTGGCTTACGGACGTGCCGAAGATTCGCGATCGCGTGCTCTGGATGGCGCGCAACCTCGACGACAGCCGGCCCGCTGCCGCGCTCGAGGCCACCGGCGCCACGCTGATCCGCGGAGAGGGCCGCCTCGCAGACCCGCGAACCGTGAGCATCGGAGACGAGCAATTGGTTGCGCGCCGCGCGGTGGTCATCGCCAATGGCAGTACCGCGGCGGTGCCGCTCATTCCCGGGCTTGATACGGTCGAGTATTGGACCAGCAGGCAGGCGGCAATCCTTACCGACCTGCCGACTTCGATGGCCGTGCTCGGTGCGGGGCCCATCGGCATCGAGCTGGGGCAGGCCTATGCCCGGCTTGGCTGCAGCGTGACGCTGATCGAGGCCGGCCCCCAGTTTCTCGGCGCTGAAGAGCCGGAGGCCGGGCAGGCGCTCAGGCGGCACCTGGAGGCGGACGGCATCCGGCTGATGGTCGGCGACCCCTGCGTGGCCGTCGAGCGCAGGGCGCACGGGTTGCCTGGGCAGCCTTTGCCGCCGGACTCGGCCGTGGTCTTGCACCTGAAGTCGGAAATCCTGGTCTGCGCCGACCGGCTGCTGGTGGCCACCGGTCGCCGGCCCAACACGGCAGGCTGGCGCGGGGCAGGGCTCGCGCAAACGCAGCGGGGCTGGCTGAAGGTGGACCCAGCCACGCTCGAGGCGCAGCCCGGCGTCTACGGCGCCGGCGACGTGACGGGGCTGGGCGGCTTCACCCACCTGGCCTACTACCACGGCCAGATCGTGGCGCGCCGGCTGCGGGGCATCGATGCGCGGGCGGATCACACGGCCGTTCCGCGCGTGACCTTCACCGATCCAGAGGTGGCTACGGTCGGGCTTTCAGAGGCTGCGGCGCGTGCGCAGGGAATCGACGTGATCGTGGCCCGGGCCGATCCGGCCGAGACCGCGAGAGGCTATATCCACGACTTTCATGGAGGCGCGCTGAAGCTGGTCGGTGATCGCGCGCGGGGAGTGCTCATCGGCGCGACATGGGTGAGTCCGCGTGCCGGCGAAGGGCTGGGGGAGCTTGTGCTGGCCATCAAGCAGGGCATTCCGCTGGACGTGCTCGCCGATGTCATTCGTCCTTTCCCTGCCTTCAACCGCGTGCTTGGCGAGAGCCTGGGGGAGTTGGCGGCTAAGCTCCGGCGGGATTGAAGAAAGTCGCGCAGCCGCCGGTGCTCTGGAAAAACCAGGTTGCCCGGCGGCCCTTGGCTTACGCCAGCAGCTTGCGCAACGCCTGCGCAGCAGTGGTCGACGAAGCGGGGTTCTGGCCGGTGACCAGCAGGCCATCGGTAATGGCGAAGGGCGCCCAGTTGCCCAGCTTTTCGTAGCGGCCGCCGAGGCGCTTGAGTTCGTCCTCGACGAGGAACGGCACCACCTTGGTCAGCTGAACTTCCTCTTCCTCGGTGTTGGTGAAGCCGGTCACGCGCTTGCCCTTGACCAGCGGCTGGCCCTGGTATTTCACGTGGCGCAGCACGCCCGGCGCATGGCACACCGCGGCAACAGGCTTGCCAGCGTTGTAGAACGATTCGATCAGCGCAATCGAAACCGGGTCTTCGGCCAGGTCCCACATCGGGCCATGGCCGCCGGAGTAGAAGACCGTGTCGAAGTCGGACGCCTTCATGTCCGAGAGCTTGACAGTGCTGGCCAGCACGGCCTGCGCGGCCTTGTCGCCCTTGAAGCGCATCATCGAGTCGGTCTGGTTGCCGGGTTCGTCGCTCTTGGGGTCAATGGGCGGTTGCCCGCCTTTCGGCGAGGCCACGGTAATCTGTTCGCCCGCGTCCAGAAACACGTAGTAGGGCGCAGTGAATTCCTCGAGCCAGAAGCCGGTCGGCCGGCCGGTGTTGCCGAGCGTGTTGTGCGAAGTAAGGACCATCAGAATCTTGCTCATGCGATATACCTCAATGAGTTTGGGAATGAAGCTGTGCGCGGCGCCGGGAGCGGGCACCGAAGACCAGTCTATTTTTGGCAGCGGCGCCGCGAATCCCGAAGAAGTCACATGACCGGCTCCGCCGAAGGACACACGGGCTTGCAGGGCTTGTCATTCGCGCGAAGATCCCAAGATCATTGACTCCCGCTCACCTTTGGTGAGCCTTCATTGGAGAACCCGAATGCCCGACTACCGCAAGACGCCTGAAGCCGTTGCCGCGCTGTCACCGGAGCAATTCCGCGTGACGCAGCAAAGTGCAACCGAACGACCCGGAACCGGCGAGTACCTGGAGAACAAGGAACCTGGGATCTACGTCGACATCGTTTCGGGCGAGCCCTTGTTCGCCTCGTCGGACAAGTACGACTCGGGCTGCGGATGGCCCAGTTTCACCAAGCCCATCGAGCCTGCGCACGTGAACGAGTTGCGCGACACCACGCATGGAATGGTGCGCACCGAGGTTCGCTCGGCGCACGGCGACAGCCACCTGGGCCATGTTTTTCCGGACGGCCCCAGGGACAGGGGCGGCCTGCGCTATTGCATCAACTCGGCATCGCTGCGCTTCATTCATCGCGACGACATGGCCGCGCAGGGCTATGGCGATTACCTCAACCAAGTGGAGGACATCAAGTGAACAACGAACGCGCCATCCTCGCAGGCGGCTGCTTCTGGGGCATGCAAGACCTGATCCGCCGGTATGAAGGCGTTGTTTCAACACGCGTGGGCTATACGGGCGGCGACGTTCCGAATGCCACCTACCGCAACCACGGCACGCATGCGGAAGCCATCGAGATCGTTTTCGATCCCGCGACAATCAGCTACCGCAAGCTGCTCGAGTTCTTCTTTCAGATCCATGACCCGACCACGCTCAACCGCCAGGGCAACGACCTGGGGCTCAGCTACCGGTCGGCCATTTTCTTCACCAGCGAAGAACAAAAGCGCATCGCCGAAGACACGATTGCCGATGTGAACGCATCGGGCATCTGGCCCGGCAAGGTGGTGACCGAGGTTGCGGCGGCGGGGCCTTTCTGGGAGGCGGAGCCAGAGCACCAGGACTACCTGGAGCGCATTCCCAACGGGTACACCTGCCACTTTGTGAGGCCCGACTGGAAGCTTCCGGTGCGCGCCGGCGCAACGCAGCCAGCGCAGTAGCGTGCGGTAATGCGCGCGGCGCTCAGGCGAACTGCGCGCTTGCCTGGGCGGCGTGCAGGCGCTGCGGCATGAAGACCGGCTGAACAGGCCGGGCTTCTGCCACCAGCCCGCGCGACACCGCAATGCTGGCGGCCTGCGTGCGCGAAATGGCCCCCAGCTTGGTCATGATCGCGCGCACATGCGACTTCACCGTTCCCAGCTCGATGGCAAGCTGCCTCGCAATCGCCTTGTTCGGCTGCCCGGCCGCGACCAGCCGCAGCACCTCGCTCTCGCGCAGCGTGAGCGTTTCACCCGCCAGGCTCTCGGCAATGCGCTCAGCCACGATCGGGCACAGGCATCTTGCGCCGTTGCCCACTTTCCTGATGCCTTCGATCAGTTCGTCCAGCGTGCCGCCGAGCAGCAGGTAGCCGTGCACCCCGGCCTGAATAGCGCGCCGGATGTCTCCCTCGCGGTCGTTGGCGGTCAAGGCCAGGATGCGCGCGGCGGCAAGCCTGCGGTCCGCCTTGCGCGAGTCCGGGTCGGCAAGGCGGATCGCGTTGTCGTAGTCCGCTATCACCACATCGATTGGCGGCCCCATCGGCGACTGGTCATCGACGTCGTGCACTGAAATGCCCGGGCCCGCATGCTGGTGCAGTGCCGCGATCAGGCCGGCGCGAACGATGGGATCAGGGTGCCTGACCAGGACATTCAATTGACGAGTTGGGCTGTAGTTCATCGAATTCTCCGGTGAGTGGACATCTGGCGCGAAGCGTCGGTCACGTGTGTGCATCGACATCACACCAGACCATGCGCAAGGGGTCGATTGGACGATGGTGTTGGCGAACCTAAAGAACGTTCAGGGCGTCGGCGTCGCGCGGATCGTCGCGCGCATCCAGGTAGTGCAGGCCCAAGGGGCCCATGGCAGTGACCTGGGTGACGTACTCCCCAGACTTCGCCCAATGAAAGTGCGGTGTGTTGCCGGGCAGAACGACCACGGCGCCGGGCGGATAGGCCATCAGCTTCTCGGCATCGAAGCGTTCTCCGAGGCCGATGTAGAAGACACCGGAGATGACGGTGTAGAGCCTGTCTTCAGGGTGCGAGTGCGGCATGAGCCTGACGCCCGAGGGTACCTTTACCCTGATGAGATACGGACCCGGTCTGGCCGGCTCACCAACGATGACGGCGAGGCGGACCGATGGCGGAAACGCCGCAAACGGCCTCCAATCGATTTCTTCCGGCAACACCGATCTGAAGGCGTCTTGCCCGGGCTGGTGGCTTGGATTCACTGCGTTCTCCGACGGGGTTGTGCCTGTGCCTTGTTGGCAGCGTGAGCGGTTAGCGGGTCGCCCCGAACATCACGAAGAGCATGGTTGCGGGTTGGCTGCTGCGGTTGCGCCAGCCGTGCCGCGTTCCGTTCTGGACCACGACGTCATGCTGCCGAACGACCGTGGTCACTCCATCGTCCAGCTCCATCAGGAGCTCGCCTTTGAGCAGCACGCAATAGTCGACGGTGTCCGTGACGTGCATGCCAGGGTTCTCGCGCTCGAAGCGCTCGGCCAGTCCAGGGAATACCTTCGCAAGATCGGCCCCCAACTCGGCTTCCGTCGCCAGCGCAGCCTCGGGCGAGGCATCGGGCGGAAAGGTGACAACCTGGATGCTGGTTCGGCCGGACTTTGGAAGCAGCGCGGTTGCGCCGTTCACCGGGTCGCCGTCAATCGCCGGTGGCAGGCGTGGTGGATTCGCCGTCTGCCAGAGCAGCTCGGTGCGCAATCCAGGCACATGCAACGCGTCTTTCGCCCAGGGAGAAAAACCGTCCGAGACGACGATGGCTCTTCCCGTCGGTGAAAGCCCGGTAACGATGCGCCTGGTTCCCATGAGGCCGGTGGCGTGTGCCTGCCTCGACTGGCTGTCTGTAGGCGAGCTCATAGGCGCACCGCATCGACGACCGCAGCCGCAAAGGGCTCGGGTGCTTCCTGAGGCAGGTTGTGCCCGATGCCGCCCTTGATAAGCCGATGCGCGTATGGGCCGGAGAATTTCTTTGCATAGGCGGCTGGTTCAGGGTGCGGCGCGCCGTTCGCGTCGCCTTCGAGCGTGATGGTCGGCACGCCGATGGCGGGTGCTTTTGCCAGGCGCGCCTCGAAATCCGAATACTTCGATTCACCCTCCGCAAGCCCGAGCCGCCAGCGGTAGTTGTGCACCACGATGCTCACGTGGTCCGGGTTGTCGAAAGCCTGCGCGCTGCGCTCGAAGGTTGCGGCGTCGAAGTCCCACTTCGGCGAGGCAAGCTGCCATATCAGCCTGGCAAACTCGTTCCGGTTCTGTTCGTAGCCCGCCCGGCCGCGTTCTGTGGCGAAGTAGTACTGGTACCACCATTGCAGCTCGGCCTGCGGCGGCAGCGGAATCTTGCCGGCCTCCTGGCTGCCGATCAGGTAGCCGCTCACCGACACCAGCGCGTTTACGCGCGCCGGCCACAGCGCGGCCATGATGCAGGCGGTGCGCGCACCCCAGTCGCAGCCAGCGACCGTCGCCCGCTCGATCTTCAGCGCGTCCATCAGCGCGATGATGTCCACTGCAATGGCCGCCTGCTGCCCGTTGCGCACCGCATCGGCCGAAAGGAAGCGGGTCGCGCCATAGCCGCGCAGGTACGGCACGATCACTCGGTAGCCGCTCGCGGCCAGCATCGGCGCCACGTCGACGTAGGTGTGAATGTCGTAAGGCCAGCCGTGCAGCAGGATCACGGGGTCGCCGTTGGCGGGGCCCGCTTCGAAATACGCCACGTTCAGCACGCCGGCATCGATGCGCCTGAGCGGCTCGAGACGCTTCTGCGGCGAGCTGCGCCGCGCGCTCGCGGCCCGGGGAAAGGCGGGCGCACCGGCAGACTGCGCCATGGCGGGCAGGCCGGTGAGGAAAGGGGCGGCTGCGACATTGACGGCCGCGGTTTCGAGAAACGACCGGCGAGGCCGGTTGATTGGAACGGACATGGGAAGCTCCTTGTGGTCAGAGGTGCGATGCGTGAGCGCGCATCTCATCGCACAGCCATGGCCCTGTCGATTGGACGATGGTGTCGCCTCCCGGCCCGGGAGCTTCAGGTCGCCGGCTGGATCTTGTCTTGCGCCGCAGCTTCGGGCTCGGCTTCAGCTTCGTCCTTGGCCAGCAGGTTGGCGGCGGCCAGCGCGCTGGCGCTCGTCTGGGTAAGCAAAAACTGGAGCATCGACTCCAACGACTCGCCGGTGAGCTCGGCGGGCATCAGAACGCCCGTGCCTTGCACCTCGGCGCGGCTCACGCCGCCGTCCGAACTGCCGTCCATGCGGCTTCGATACTCCTGCTCGCTGATGGACAGTTCGTCGTTCTCGTCCAGCGCAATGCCGGGCTTAAGGATTCGTAGAAAGACCGGTACTCCTCGGCGTTGAGCTTGCCGTCCTTGTTCGCGTCGAATTTGGTGAACGCGTTATCCAGCATGCGTGCCAGAGGATTGGTCAAGTTGTTCGTGATGGTCATAGGCTGACTCTGTGTTGCGGCGACCGGCACAGTGTGTCGGCGGCGCCTCATGGCCAATCGAGCGAACAGCGATGCGATTTCCTGCTTGATGCCGCAATGAAAGCGCTGTTGCGATGGGTGCTTGCTCTGGCTGAAGCCGTACGTTCATGTACGACTTTCTCCAAGACGGCCGGTATGCATTGAGCGGGATGCCGCCCGCCCGGGCGCTTCCTATTCTTTCTGGTCGGGAAACGATGCGCCGGCAAGACGGCAGCTCGGCTCGCGACGTGCACCTCGCACATCCTCACCATCGCCTGGAGATTCACCGTCATGAAGTTGCACCTACTCGCCGCGGCGCTCATTGCCGCCGGCATTGCATTCTCTGCGCCTGCATATTCGCAGAGCGCCGCCTCGAAGGCCTCGCAAGCCGCAAAGCCGCGGTCGGCCACCGATGCCAACGACCAGGTCCGCATTACCCGCGTGACCCCCGAATATTGGCGAGTGACTTTTCACAATCCGCCGTTCAACATCTATGGGCCCAATACGACGCCACAGCTGAACAAGGCCGTCACCGCAATCGAAGCCGATCCGCAAGTGAAGGTGGTCGTGTTCGAAAGCGACGTGCCCAACTTCTTTCTGACGCACTATGACTTTGTGCCGCCGCTCACCGACACGACCAGTCTGCCGCCGGGGCCGACCGGCCTGCCGCAGTTGCCGGACATGCTGGTGCGAATCAGCAAGGCGCCGGTGGTTTCCATAGCACTGATCCGCGGGCGGGCGAGCGGCGTCGGCAGCGAGCTGGCGCTGGCCAGCGACATGCGGTTCGCCAGCCGCGAGAAGGCGATGCTCTCGCAGTTCGAGATTGGCGCCGGCTTTGTTCCCGGCGGCGGGCCCATGGCACGCCTGCCTCGGCTGATGGGGCGCGGCCGCGCGCTGGAGGTGTTGTTGACGGGCAGCGACATTGGCGGTGAGCTTGCAGAGCGCTACGGCTATGTGAACCGTGCGCTGCCCGACGCCGAGCTGGACGCCTTCGTCGACGCGATGGCGCGGCGCATCGCCGGGTTCGACAAGCAGACGATTGCCGACATCAAGGGCCTGGTCAACCTCAACAGCCTGCCGCCCAACGACCAGATCGGCGCCGAGTGGGAGGCTTTCCTGGGCTCGGTGAAGCGCCCTTCGGCGCAAAAGCGGCTGTCGGAGTTGATGGAGCTGGGCCTGCAGACCAACCCCGACGTCGAGAGACGCCTGCCGGAGTACACCGGCAAGCTTGGGCAATCGCCGAAGTAGCGCCTGCGTTTACCAGTGGCCGGCGGACTGGCCGCCGTCCACGTGCAGGATCTCGCCGGTCACGAAGGGTGCGTTCTCCAGGAACAGCACCGCGCCGACGATGTCGCTGATCTCGCCCATGCGGCCGACCGGGTGCAGCTTGTCCAGGGCGGCATGCATCTCCGGCGGGTTCATGGGCGTCTTGACGATGCCGGGAGCCACTGCATTGACGCGAATGCCGCGCGCGGCGTACTCGATGGCAAGCGACTTGGTGGCGGCATTCAGCCCGCCCTTGGTGATGGATGCGAGCACCGAGGGCACGCCGTTGATGGGCTGGTCCACCAGGCTGGTGGTGATCTGGACGATATGGCCAGACCCCTGGGACTCCATCTGCTTGACCGCGCGCTGGGTCACGTGGAAGAAGCCGCTCAGGTTGGTCGATAGATTGTTGCTCCAGTCGGCCAGGGTGAACTCGGTAAAAGGCTTGGCCGAGAAAATGCCAGCATTGTTCACCAGCGTGTCGATGCGGCCGAAGCGCTTCAGCCCCTCGCTGACGATCTTGTCGGCCGTGGCCGGGTCGGCGATGTCGCCCGCAATGTTCAGGATGTCCGGATCGGTGCTGGCGCCGATGGAACGCGAGTTGGCGACAACGCGAAAGCCAGCCTTGCGATAGGTCCTGACCAGCGCTTCGCCGATGCCTTGCGATGCGCCTGTGATCACCGCAACCTTGGAGTCGATGCTCATGATGTTTTTCCTTGAAGAAAGGTCGATGGGACCGTTGCTACGCCGTGCGCAGCTGCTCCCCAACAGGCAGCTTGCGAATCCGCTTGCCGCTGGCGGCAAAGATGGCGTTGGTCAGCGCGGGCATCACGCACGAGGTGCCGGGCTCGCCAATGCCGCCAGGCGCTTCCAGGCTCTTGACGATGTGCACGTCGATCTGCGGTATTTCATTGATGCGCAGCACACGGTAGTCGCCGAAGTTGGTCTGCTCCACGCGGCCGTTCTTGATGGTGATCTCGCCGTACAGCGCAGCCGACAGGCCGAACACAATGCCGCTTTCCATCTGTGCGCGCACCGTGTCGGGGTTGACGACGACGCCGCAGTCGACCACGCACCATGCGTGCAGCGGCTGCACCGTGCCGTCCTTGTAGGTACTGACCTGTACAACCTGCGCGATGAAGCTGCCGAAGCCCGTGCAAAGCGCAATGCCGCGGGCCTGGCCCGCCGGCAGCGGCTTGCCCCAGCCGGCCTGCTGCGCGGCAAGCTGCAGCACGGCCTTGGCGCGCGGGTTCTTGTCGAGCAGGGCCGCGCGGTAGGCAAGCGGGTCTTGCTTTGCATTGGCCGCCAGCTCGTCCACGAAGCTCTCGACCGCGAAGGTTCCACGCGTCACGCCCACGCCCCGCCAGAACGCGGTCGGAACACCGGGCGGCTCCAGTGCCACCCAGTCGACATGGATGTCGCTGAAGCCGTAGGGCTGGTTCGCCGATCCATCGACCGCATCCGGATCGACGCCGTTCTTGATCCACGCCGGGGAGTAGCGCGCCACAATGGATGAGCCGGCGATGCGATGCGTCCAGGCGAGCGCCTTGCCGGTTGCGTCCACGCCCGCGCTCAGGCGGTCGTAGTAGTACGGGCGGTACATGTCGTGCTGAATGTCTTCCTCGCGCGTCCACAGCACCTGCACGGGCCCTTCGACTTGCTGTGCAATCTGCACGGCGCGTACGGTGCCGTCGAATTCCAGCCGCCGGCCGAAGCCGCCGCCCAGCAGGTGGTTGTGAATGCGGACCTGCTCCCGCTTCAGGCCCGTCACCTTCATGACGGCAGCTTGCGTGAGGCCCGGCACCTGCGTGCCGACCCAGATGTTGCAGCCGGCCCGCGTGATGTGCACCGTGCAGTTCATCGGCTCCATGGCCGCGTGTGCAAGAAAGGGCTGCTCGTACACCGCATCTATCTTGCGTGCGGCGCGTGCCATGACGGCGGCGGCATCGCCGTCGTGCCGGGCGGGCACGCCGGGTTTTTGCGATGCGGAGGCGAGCTGCGCCACGATGTCTGCGGTGGAAAGCTGCGCGTTCGGCCCGGCATCCCACTGCGGGTTGGCCGCCGCAAGCCCCTGCTTGGCTGCCCATGTGTGGCGGCCCACGACCGCCACCGTATCGCCGAGCCGCACCACCTGGGTCACGCCCGGCACCGCCTTGGCCTCTGCCTCGTCGAGCGAAACCAGCTTGCCGCCGAAGGTGGGTGACGCGGCGACAACGGCGAACTTCATGCCCGGCAGACGACTGTCGATGCCGAACTTTGCGCTGCCGTCGACCTTGCCCGAGGTGTCCAGCCGCCGATGCGGCGTGCCGATCAGCTTGAAGTCGCGCGGCTCCTTGAGCACAACGTTCTCGGGCACCGGCAGCTTCGCGGCGGCGTCGACCAGGCTGCCATAGCCCAGCCGGCGGCCTGTGGCGCCGTGCACCACCTGGCCGTTTTCGGCGTGGCAGGCCGAGGGCTCGACCTTCCAGCGAGCGGCCGCCGCCGTGACCAGCATGACGCGCGCCGTTGCACCCGCACGCCGCAGCGGAATGTAGGTGCCGCGAATGGCGGTGGAGCCGCCCGTCATCTGCACGCCGATCAAAGGGTTGACGTAGATCTTGTCGTCGGGCGGTGAATGCTCGATGGCAACCTTGTCGACATCCACCTCGAGCTCTTCGGCAATCAGCATCGGCACGGAGGTGTAGGTGCCTTGCCCCATCTCGATGACGGGCATCACGAACGTGACCTTGCCGGTGCGGTCAATGCGCAAGAAGGCGTTGGGTGCGAAGGCCGATTGGGTCGTAGCGGTGTCGCGTATCTCGCCACGCGCGGGCAGGCCGAAGCCAAGCAGTAATCCTCCGCCTGTCGCGGCCATTGCGCCCAGCGCGCCGGTTGCGGTAACCGCGAGAAAGTCTCGGCGGGAGGCCGGGGCGACCGTGGAGGTGTCGATTGACCGGGTTTTCATTTCGCGCCTTCCCTGGCCGAGCCGGCGGCCTGGTGGATGGCCGCGCGAATGCGGGGATAGGTGCCGCAGCGGCAGATATTCCCGGACATGGCCGCGTCGATGTCCGAGTCGCTCGGCTTGGCGTTGGCCGCGAGCAGCGCGCAGGCCGACATGATCTGGCCCGATTGGCAGTAGCCGCATTGCGGCACGTCCGATGCAAGCCAGGCCGCCTGGATCTTCTTGCCTGCCGGCGTGGCGCCGATCTCTTCGATGGTGGTGATCTTCTTTGCCACCGCGGCCGAAGCCGGCGTGAGGCAGGAGCGCGCCGGCTGCCCGTCGATGTGGATCGTGCATGCGCCGCACAGCCCCATGCCGCAGCCGAACTTGGTGCCGGTCATGCCCAGCACGTCGCGCAGCGTCCACAGCAGCGGCATGTCCGCGGGAACATCGAGGGCGCGGTTCTTTCCGTTCACGTTGAGAGTGATCATTGGTTTTCTCCGTGGGGGTTTTGCGGCCTTGGTCAGGCCTGCGAAGGGGCGGCGTACTGGCCTACGTGGTGGCCCAGCCGCAGCTCGACGTCGGAAAGCGTTTGCAGTCCCTTGGCGGCCAAAGCCGCCGACCTGGCCCGCGTCTCGGGCCTCGCAACCGATGCGTAGAAGGCCATGAGCGCCGGCGGAAGCTCGCTGTCTGGCGGCAAGCTGGCCTGGTCGACGAAGGCCTTGGTCTCGGCGATGGCTCGCTTGTCGAAGCCGGCCAGCCGGCGTGCGAACGCATCGACGAAGGGCAGCAGCTCGTCGTCGGGCAAGGCCCGGTTTACGTAACCGTAGCGCTCGGCCAGCTCGCCGTTGAAGTCGTCCGCACCGAGCAGCACCTCCAGCGCTCGGCCGCGGCCCATCAGCCGCGGCAGGCGCGCCATAGGGCCGCCGCCGGGAACAGCACCCACGCCCACTTCGAACTGGCCGAGCACTGCTTTCTCGCGGCTTGCAAAGCGCATGTCGCAGGTGAGCGCGAATTCGCTGCCCGCGCCGCGCGCACGGCCGCGAATGCAGGCAATGGTGGCGGCTGGCACCCGGCTCAACCGCGTCAGCACATCCAGCCAGGGGTGCATGCCCGAGCGGCCCGGCTTCATGGCCATGGTGGTCGCCTTGTCGACGAACATGTCGTAGTGCGCCAGGAAGAACTCCGGGTTTGCACTGTCGAAAACCACCACACGAACCTCGGGATCGGTCTCGAGGCGCGATAGCAGCGCGTCGAGCTCGACGATGGTGGGCGGGCCGATCACGTTGATGGGTGGATGGTCGAATGTGGCGGTCCAGTACGCCGGTGTGTGCTGGGCGAGCTTGATCTGCGAGGTGGGTGTGTTCATGGTCTATCCAGGAGGGAGCGGGTGCGAAGAATCTCTTGCATGTGAAGCGCGGCGGCGGCCTTGGCCTCCTCGATCGTCTGGCCCCGCGAGCGGGCCGCGATGAAGGCGGCATACCAGTCCGACCAGTGGTGCTTGGGCGCGCTTGCTTCGTAGGCGCCGTGGTGAAGCTCCGTTTCGCGGAGCAGTGCGGTCAGGGCTGCGACGTCCATGGCGGCAGTACTCGCTGCTGGTGCGGTGCGCGCTACACGCGGCCGGGGAGCCGCGTTGTCACTTCCTGCAGCAGCCAGCCATTGCCGTCCGGGTCGGAGAACGACGCCCACGAGCAGTAAGAGCGTCGCTGCGGATCGGGGCCCGGCATGCGTGCTGCCGTTCCGGCGTGGTGAAACACACCGCCCGCGTCGTGGAACACTGCGCTGACCTCGACGCCCTTTGCAATCAGATGCGCACGGGCGGCTTCGATGTCGCTCACCACCAGCATCAGGTCATGCACCGATCCAGGTGCCGCGGCGGTCACGTTCTTTCCGAAGATGACCGAGCAGGGCGAACCCGGCGGCGTCAGCTGTACCACCCGCAGGTCGTCAACGTTCGCAAAGTCGGCGTCCAGGCGCCATCCCAGGTTTGCGTAGAAGCGCTTGGCGCGATCGACATCGGCCACCGGCAGCACGACGACTTCGAGCTTCATCTCGACCGCGCCGTCGGCCGTGCCGGTTGCCGTTTTTTCATGGCTCTGAACCTTGCTCATCTTGAACTCCATGTGTTGAGGACAAAAGGATTTGTCGAAAGGCATGACACCAGAGCGAAGGCAAGCCGTCGATTGAACGAAGGTATCGAAGGCGGTGTTGGGTGCCACCGACACCTTTGTGCAATGGCTGTTCCCGAAGCGTTCTGCTTTGATCACGGCGTGCCTGCCAATGCCCTTGCATGCCATTGCGCGCGCACCTCACCGAACACTCACACTGGAAGGACGATGACCATGTCTTCAGCAACCGCGCCCAGCACCCGGCGCCGTTTTTTTGCGGCTTCCGCAGCTGCAGGGGCCGCCGGCCTCGGCGCTCTCTCTTCTTCTCCCGCATTTGCGCAGAAGACCACCGGCGACGATCTTCAAGGGCCCGCTGCGAGCGCTTTTCCTGTGCAACGCGTGCCCACGGGCGACACCTCGGTCCGGCCATTTCGCATCCACGTGCCCGAGGCCGTGCTGACCGACCTGCGCCGCCGTGTGCTGGCCACGCGCTGGCCAGAGCGCGAGACGGTCGACGATCTCTCGCAGGGCGTGCGGCTGGAAAAGATCAAGCCGCTCGTGCACTACTGGGGCACCCGGTACGACTGGCGCAAGATCGAGAAGAGGCTCAATGCGCTGCCGCAGTACGTGACCGAGATCGACGGGCTCGACATTCAGTTTGCGCACGTGCGCTCGCGGCACCCCAATGCCATGCCGCTCATCATGACCCACGGCTGGCCCGGCTCCGTGATGGAAATGCTGAAGGTAATCGGCCCGCTCACAGACCCGACCGCGCATGGAGGCAAGGCCGAGGACGCCTTTCACCTGGTGCTGCCTTCGATGCCGGGCTACGGCTTTTCGGGCAAGCCGAAGCGCGCTGGCTGGGGCGCCGAGCGCATTGCGCGCGCCTGGGACGTGCTGATGAAGCGCCTGGGCTACAAGCGCTATGTGTCGCAAGGAGGCGACTGGGGTTCGGTCGTTGCCGACAAGATGGCTCTTCAGGCGCCGGAGGGTTTGCTGGGCATTCACGTCAACATGCCCGCGACCATACCGCCCGATGTGGCCAAGGCCCTGAACAATGGAGAGCCTGCCCCCGCCGGCCTTTCAGAAAAGGAGAGGGCCGCCTTCGAGGCGATGGACTACCTCTACAAAAAGGGCGCCGGCTACGCCGCCATGATGGTGACGCGCCCGCAGACGCTGGGCTATGCCCTGGAGGACTCCCCGGCAGGGCTGGCCGCCTTCTTCTACGACAAGTTCACCGAATGGAGCGACAGCGGCGGCAATGCCGACAAGGCCTTCACCAAGGACGAGATGCTCGACGACATCACGCTTTATTGGGTCACGAAAACGGCAACCTCCGCGGCCCAGCTCTACTGGGAAAACAACGCCAACAACTTCAATGCGGTGAGCATTTCGCTGCCCGCGGCGGTAACGGTGTTTCCGGGTGAGATCTATCGTGCGCCCCGCAGCTGGGTCGAGCGCAGCTATCACAAGCTGATCTATTTCAACGAGGTGGACAAGGGCGGCCACTTTGCCGCCTGGGAGCAGCCCGAGCTCTTCAGCGCGGAAATCCGCGCGGCGTTCAGGCCGCTGCGCTGACCGGCGCCGGCCCACGACGGAGATCTCTTCATGAAGCTGCTTGCTTGCGGCATGGTGCTGGCGTCGATGATTGCCGTGGCCGGCGGCGGGGTTGCGCCGCAGCCGATCGCATCGGCGCGGGCGTCCTCGCTCCAGGACCCATCTTCCGAGCGCGGCCTGCGTTCGCTCGACGGCGCCGAGCAATGGCTCAACTCGCCGCCGCTGACCGCGGAAAGCTTGCGCGGCAAGGTGGTGCTCATCGATTTCTGGACTTACTCGTGCATCAACTGGCGGCGCCAGTATCCCTATGTCAGGGCCTGGTTCGACAAATATAGAAGCCAGGGGTTGGTGGTCATCGGCGTGCATTCGCCCGAGTTCGCTTTCGAAAAAGACGCGGGCAACGTTCGCCGGGCGGTGAAAGACATCGGCGTGGGCTACCCGGTGGTGATCGACAGCGGCCACAGGATCTGGCGCGCATTCGGCAACGCGTACTGGCCGGCGCTCTACTTCATAGACGGCCAGGGAAAAATCAGGGCTCACCAGTTCGGCGAAGGCGACTACGCCCGGTCGGAACGAATCATCCAGCAGCTGCTCTCCGAAGCGGGTTCGCCTGCGGCAAGCACCGATCTGGTCGCGGTGAACGCTGGGGGCCCGGAGGCCGCCGCCGACTGGAAGAACCTGAAGTCGCCGGAGAACTATGTCGGGTACGCACGCACCCAGTACTTTGCTTCTCCCGGGGGCGTTGTGCCGGACAGGCGCCAGCTTTACTCCTCACCTTCGAGGCTTGCGTCCAATCGATGGGCCCTGTCCGGTGACTGGACGATCGGGCCGGAATCCGCCACCTCGCAAGCGGCGAACGGGCGGATCGTCTACCGCTTTCAGGCACGCGACCTGCACCTGGTCATGGGGCCGGGGCCAGCGGCTCGCGGCACGCCCGTGCGCTTTCGCGTGCGCATCGACGGCAAGCCGCCGGGTGCGTCGCGCGGCGTGGATGTGGATGAGCAGGGCTACGGAACGCTCGACTACCCACGTATGTACCAGCTGATACGCCAGGCCGGCCCGGTTGCCGACCGGCTCTTCGAGATCGAGTTTCTCGATCCCGGTGCGGAAGCGTTTTCCTTTTCATTCGGTTGACCGCGCGCGGACATTGGAATGAACAAGGTCGCGAATACCGAACCCCGGCCGCACACGCCGGCAGTGAACGCGTGGTGGGCCACCGCGGCGGGGTTTTGCGCCAGCTTGGTGGGCATTGGCCTGGCGCGCTTCGCCTACACGCCGCTGCTGCCGGCAATCATCGGAGCGCACTGGTTCGAGCCCTCGAGGGCCGCCTACCTGGGCGCCGCCAATCTCGCCGGGTACCTGGCCGGCGCATTGCTTGCGCAGCGTGTTGCGGCAAGCACTCCGGCCGGGGCCAAGCTGCGCGCAATGATGCTGCTGGCGGCGTTGTCTTTCTTCGCCTGCGCGTATCCGCTGTCGTTCGCCTGGTTCTTTGCTTGGCGCTTTCTTTCAGGGCTGGCGGGCGGCGCACTGATGGTGCTGGCCGCGCCGACGGTGCTGCCGCACATATCGCCATCGCGCCGCGGCCTGGCGGGAGGCATCATCTTCATGGGCATTGGCGTGGGCATCGTGGCCTCGGGCACGCTGGTTCCGCTGCTGTTGCAGCGCGGCCTGTGGGACGTGTGGATCGGACTCGGCGTTGTCTCGCTGCTGCTCGCGGCCGTGTCGTGGTACGGCTGGCCGCGCGAGGCACCGCCTTTGGCTGCGCCCGTGGCGCGGCACACGGCGCGGCCCATGGCTCCGCTGCGCGCGCTGTATCCGGTGTATGCGGTTTATGCGCTGAACGCCGCCGGCTGGGTGCCGCACATGATCTTCCTGGTGGACTACGTGGCCCGCGGAAAGGGCTGGGGCCTGGATGTAGGCGGGCAGTACTGGGTGCTATTCGGCATTGGTGCGACCGTGGGCCCGCTCCTTGTCGGCGCGCTGGCCGACCGCACGGGTTTTGCACGGGCGTTGCGTATTGCGCTGGTCGTCGAGATCTTCGGGGTTGTGATTCCCGCTCTTGGCCTCGGGCCGGTGTGGCTGGCGGCATCGAGCGTGATCGTCGGCGCTTTCGTCACTGGAACTGTGCCGCTGGTGCTGGGCCGGGTGCACGAGATCTTGCTGCATCACCCCGCGCAACAAGGCGCGGCCTGGCGCAAGGCCACTGTTGCTTTTGCGCTGTGCCAGGCCGTGACGGCCTATGCACTGTCGTTCATCTTCGACTTCAGCGGCCATGCCTACGGGCTGCTGTTTGCCATCGGCACCGCCGCAATCCTGGTCGCCCTGGCGATCGACGTGGCGGCGGGCGCCTCTCGCCGCGCCTCGGCGCAAGCCTGAGCCACTTTCATTTTTTAGCTCCTCAACAGAGAGAAAGGTATTTCACATGCCAGCAGTTCCGCAGGACATCACCGGAGGCGAAGTCCTCGCCAACGATCAAGGCGCGTTCGACGCTCTGATCTCGTTCTACCGTGCGTTCAACGCCAGGGACCTCGATGCGCTCGCACGCAACTGGGCGACCGGCGACAGCCCGAGCATGGACAACCCCATCGGCGGCATCCGCAGGGGGTGGAGCTCCATCGCGCAAGGGTATGAAAAGCTGTTCAACGGGCCGGCGACCGTGCGCGTCGCTTTCCACGACTTCACCAGCCAGGGCGGAGACGACTGGCACCTGTTCGTCGGGCGGGAGAAGGGCGTGTGCGAAGTCGGCGGAAAAACCGTCGAGCTGCGCATTCGCACCACACGCTGGTTCACCAAGCAGGAAGGGCAGTGGCGGCAGCTGCATCACCACGGCTCCATCGAGGAGCCGGGGATGCTGTCGACCTATCAGACGGCCATTTTCGGTGGGCCGCTCACCCGGCCGGCGTAAGTCTATGGCCCGCGTGCGGGCCGTCTCCGTTTCAAACAGAAAGAGAGATCAGTCGACGCGCCGCGCGTCGCGATCAATCAAGACGGATGCCCGTCGCAACCACCACGCGGCGCCACGCAGCTATGTCCGCTTGCCAGAGGTTCCGAAAGGCCTGGCGATCCATGGGCCCAGGGTCGTAGACGAGCGTGCTCAGCGTCTGTTTCACCGACAGGTTCTCCAACGCCGCCTGCAGCGCCGCCTCCAGGCGTGCCAGCTCTGCAACCGGCGTGCGGGCGGGTGCAAAGAGCCCGCACCAGCTTTCGGTGGTGAACGGCACCTGAGCTTCGCCAAACGTGGAAACCTGCGGCAGTTGGGCCAGGCGCGTGGAGCCGGTAACGATCAACGGCACGAGCTTGCCCTCGTTCACGCGGGCGATGGCGCCAGCCGTGTCGCTAATGGCGAGCGGGATTCGGCCCCCAAGCAGGTCTTGCATCATCGACACAGTGCCTTGGTAGGGCACGTGATTGAGGTCGATGCCGAACTGCATGCGGATGGCCTCGACGGCCAGGTGGCCGCCAGAGCCGACGCCCCACGAGCCATAGGCCAGCGGCGTTGGCGCGGCGCGTGCGGCATCGATCAGCTCGGCCAGTGAGCGGGCCTGGAACGATGGGTGCGCCACAAGGACGAATCGCGCGGTACAGATGCGCCCAATGGCGGCGAAATCCTGCTCCGGCCGGTACGGCAGCTGCGGGAACAGGCTGGCCGCAATGGCGTGGGTGGCGCTGGTGCCGAGCAGCAGCGTCCGACCGTCTGGCCGTGCATTGGCCACCTGCACGGCGGCGAGCTTTCCGGTGGCGCCGGGAACATTGGCAACGACGACGTTCGTCTCCAGGTGCCGGCCCAGCGACTGCGCCAAGACTCTGCTGAGGGCGTCCAACGGGCCGCCAGCCGAAGAGGGCACAACCAGTCGGATGGAGGGCGCCGAATCCGCTGCCGCGGTTGGCTGAACAAGGAGGGTTGCCAAGGCGCCGCCCAGTACGGCACGTCTGGAGAAGCTGTGCTTCATGTTGTCTTCGTCTATCGGAGGCAAGGGCAGTATTTTCAGCGGCAAAAACCGGATCCTGCAACGGTGACATCGCGCGGATTGCGGGTGTCGTTCGCGGGTAATAATTCGGCCCGCCCCAGACGACGCTGCCGAGGTTGCGAACCGGACGAGGCGCCCGGCCAACATCTTTCCGCGCATGCACCGGCTCTACTGGTTCGACACTGACGACGATGCTCGCCCCCCAGAGGAACTGTGGGAGGAGGGCGATCGCAGGTTCTTCAAGATACGGCGCAAAGGGCCGGACGGCTCACACCACGAGCGCATCGTGGTGTTTCTCGATCCGGACCGCACAACGCCGGGCAACATTCGCCGCCTGCTCCACGAGTTTTCGCTGAGAGAGTTTCTGGGCGGCGCGTGGGCATTGCAACCGCTCGAGCTGGTGCAAGACCGCGAGCTGACCATGCTCGTGCTCGAGCACCACGACGGTCGGTCGCTCGATCGGCTCATGGGGCTACCCATGGAGACCGGACAGCTCCTGCGGCTTGGTGTTGCGCTCTTGGCGGCGGTCAGGCAAATGCACGAGCGCGGCCTTGTGCACAAAGACCTCAAACCGGCCAATGTGCTGGTCACCCCTGAAGACGAAGTTCGGCTGACCGGCTTCGGCATTGCCTCGCTGCTGCCGCGCGAGCGCCAGGCACCGGACCCTCCAGAGGTCATTGCCGGCACGCTGCCCTACATGGCACCGGAACAGACCGGCCGGATGAACCGGTCGATCGACTCGCGTAGCGACCTTTATTCGCTTGGCATTGTTCTCTACCAGATGGCCACGGGCTCGCTGCCGTTCCAGGCTTCGGACCCGATGGAGTGGGTCCACTGCCATATTGCGCGTAAACCAGCGGCGCCGCGGGAGCGGTTCGGCGGTATTCCGGTGCCCGTCTCGGCCATCATCATGAAGCTGCTGGCCAAGACACCGGAGGAGCGCTACCAGACCGCGGCTGGTGTGGAGCACGATCTGCGCAGATGCCTGGTTGAATGGGAGGCCGGCGGCACGTGCGAGGCGTTTGCAATCGCAGAGCAAGATCACTCCGATCGGATGGTCATTCCCGAGAAGCTCTATGGACGGGCCCGGGAGATCGAGGCCCTGCTTTCTTCTTTCGACGATGTAGCCGCCACCGGCATTCCGGCGCTGGTGCTCGTTGCCGGCGAGCCCGGCGCCGGCAAGTCGTCCGTGGTGAATGAACTGCGCAAGGTGCTGGTATTGCCGCGCGCGCTGTTCGCATCCGGCAAGTTCGATCAATACAAGGCCGACATTCCCTATGCGACCTTCTCGCTGGCGTTTCAAAGCCTTATTCGACCGCTTCTCGGCCAAACGGAAGCCGAGTTGGGTCGATGGCGGCAGGCGTTGTCCGAAGCGCTGGGCCCGAACGCGGCGCTGCTGCTGGACCTGGTGCCCGAACTGAAGTTCATTCTTGGCGAGCAACCGCCGGTGATGGACTTGCCGGCGCAGGATGCGCAGCGGCGGTTCCACCTCGTCGTGCGCCGCTTCATCGGCGTTTTTGCCCGCCCCGAGCATCCGCTGGCGCTGTTTCTCGACGACTTGCAATGGCTTGATGCGGCAACCCTCGATCTCCTGGTCGACCTGCTGACGGCGGGCGATGTGCGCCATTTGCTGTTGATAGGCGCTTACCGGGGCGAAGAGGTGAGCGCGCAGCATCCCCTGGCGGGAAGACTCGCCGCGCTCCGGCAGGATGGCGCGGTTGTCCGTAGCGTGACCTTGCCGCCGTTGTCCGAAGACGATCTGCTGCAGCTCGTCGCGGACGCGCTTCATGCGCCGCCCAATCATGTGAGGCCGCTCGCCGGCCTTGTGCAGCGCAAGACCGCGGGCAACCCCCTGTTTGCAGTGCAGTTCTTGAACTCGTTGGCAGAGGAGGGGCTGCTCGCGTTCCATCATGCGACGGCCCGGTGGGCCTGGGATGAAGAACGAACACTGGCCAAGGGCTTTGCCGACAACGTGGTGGACCTGATGGTGCGCAAGCTCGGCCGGTTGCCGGAAGCCACCCGGCAGGCGCTGCAGCGGCTTGCCTGCCTTGGCCACGGCGGAGACGCCGCCACGCTCGGCATTGTTTGCGGAAAGCCGGTGGAGGAGGTGGAGGCGCAGCTCTGGGAGGCCCTGCATCAAGAACTCATCCAGCGCACGGAAGGCGCCTACAGCTTTGCCCACGACCGCGTGCAGGAGGCCGCCTACTCCCTGATTCCGGAAGAGTCGCGCGCGCAGCTTCACCTGGACATCGGTCGCCGTCTTTTGGCGCATACGTCCGCTGAGCAGCAGAAGGATGCGGTTTTCGAACTCGTCAACCAACTCAATCGCGGAGCGCACTTGGTCACGGCGGCGGAAGAGCGGGAGCAATTGGCCGAACTCAACTTCATCGCAGGGAATCGTTCAAAGGCGTCGGTAGCCTATGCCTCCGCGCTCGACTACTTCAAGGCGGGCGCTGCGCTGCTGCCAGAAGACGGCCGGGAGCTGCGCCACAACCTTTCTTTCTCTCTTGCGCTCGCACAGGCCGAGTGCGAGTTTCTGACGGGCGACACGGCCGGGGCGGAGGCGCGCTTGATGACGCTGTCTTCACGCGCGGCAAATTCCATCGACAGGGCGACGGTCGCCTGCCTGAGCATCGACCTGTACACCACGCTCGACCGGAGCGACCGCGCGGTCGAGGTTTGCCTTGCCTACCTGCGCCACCTGGGCATCGATTGGCCTGCGCACCCGCCAGAAGAGGTGGTGCGCCGGGAATACGAGCGGATGTGGTCGCTGATCGGCAAGCGGGAGATCGAGGAGCTCATCGATTTGCCCTTGATGAGCGACCCGCGATCCATCGCGACGCTGGACGTGCTGACCAAGGCACAGGTGCCGGCATCGTTCACGGATGCGAACCTGTTCTCCCTGCTGCTCTGGAAGATCGTCAACCTGAGCCTTGAACACGGCAACACCGATGCGTCATGCCAGGCCTATGGGCACATCGGGAGGATTGTCGGCCCGCGTTTCGGCGACTACGGGGCCGGTGTCCGGTTTGCCCAGCTTGGCTACGATCTGGTCGAGCGGCGCGGGCTGAAAAGATTCCAGGCCCGAACGTACCTGGGCTACGCGGTCTCGAGCGTTTCGTGGACGCATTTTCGCGTGGCGCGCGACCTGATGCGCCGCGCATTGGACGTCGCAAACAGCACCGGCGACGTCACCTACGCGGCCTTTTCGCGCCATCACCTTGTCGCGAACCTGCTCGCGGCCGGTGATCCGCTCTTCGACGTGCAATGCGAAGCCGAGCGAGCCATGGAGTTTGCCCGGAAAGCCCGCTTCGGCCTTGAAAGCGACGTTGTCGCGGGGCAGCTTGCGCTTGTTCGCACGCTGCGCGGCTCAACGCCCACCTTCGGCTGTTTCGACGACGCGAACTTCAATGAAACCGAGTTCGAGCGTCGCATATCGAGCGATCCGCGCCTGGTATTCGCCGCATGCTGGTACTGGATACGCAAGCTGCAGGCGCGTTTTTTTGCTGGCGACTATGCGGCGGCTCTTGCTGCGTCATCGAATGCACAGCGGCTGCTGTGGACACCGCCATCTTTCTTCAGAACCGCGGAGGCGCACTTCTATGGCGTGCTGAGCCGGGCAGCTTGCTGCGATGCCGAGTCTGCGGCTCGACACCAAGAGCATCTGGAGGCGCTGCTCGCTCACCACAAAGAGCTCCTGGAATGGACCAAGAATTGCCCTGAGAACTTTGAGAACCGCGCCGCTCTTCTGGGCGCCGAGATCGCGCGCATCGAGGGCCGGGAGCTCGACGCGGAGCGTTTGTACGAAGCGGCAATCGGCTCGGCACGCGAAAACGGCTTTGTTCATAACCAGGCACTCGCGGCGGAGCTGTCCGCGCGCTTCTACGCCGCACGCGGCTTCGACACGATCGCGCGGGCCTATCTGCGTGACGCACGGCACGGATACCTGAAGTGGGGCGCCACCGGAAAGGTCCGCCAGCTCGATGAGCGGTACCCTTATTTGCGGGACGAAGACCGCGCCGCCCCTTCGGCAATGGTGCAGACGTCGCTCGACCATCTCGACTTGGCTACCGTGCTCAAGGTTTCGCGGGCGGTGTCGGCGGAGATCGACCTGGAGAAGCTGATAGCGACTGTCATGCGCCTGGCCCTGGAGCATGCCGGCGCGCAGCGGGGGCTGCTGATGCTCCCGCACGGCGACGGCTACCGGATAGAGGCTGAAGCAAAGGTCGAAACGGAGGGCGTCACGGTCGATCTTCAGCATGCGGACATCAGTGCCGAGCACTTGCCGGCGTCGGTATTCCATTTTGTTCTTCGCGCGAGGGAAGGCGTTCTTCTGCAGGATGCCTCGGGGCAGGGGCCGTTTTCGGACGACGACTACATTCGCCGGAACCACGCCCGTTCGGTGCTTTGCCTGCCGTTGCTCAAACAAACGCGGCTTGTAGGCGTGATCTACGTCGAGAACAACCTGACCCCGGGCGTCTTCGCACCGGCCCGGCTGGCGCTGCTCGAACTGCTCGCCTCGGAGGCGGCCATCTCACTGGAGAACGCACGCCTTTACCGCGACGTTCAGGAACGCGAGGGGCGGGTGCGCAGGCTGTTCGACTCGAACATCATCGGCATCTTCACCTGGAGCCTCGACGGGCGGATTCTGGACGGCAATCGGGCCTTCGGAGAGATCGTCGGCTACAGCGACGACGAGCTGAGCTCGGGGCAAATGCGCTGGAGGGACTTGATGCCGGCCTGGTGGGACGAGGGCGACGACCAGATCATGAGGACGCTCCAGGCGACCAGCGTGGTGCCGCCGTTCGAGGGTGAATACTTCCGCAAAGACGGCAGCATCGTTCCCGTGCTGATCGGTATTGCGCTCTTCGACGGAAAGCCGGCGGAAGGCGTTGCATTTGTTCTTGACCTGACAGACCGCAAGAAGGCCGAGCAGGCCGCGCTCGACAGCGAGCGGCGATACCACGACGTGGAGCTCAAGTTGCTGGACGCGAACCGGGTCGCGAGCATTGCGCAGCTGTCCGCCTCCATCGCGCACGAGATCAACCAGCCGCTCTCGGGCATCATCACCAACGCGGGCACCGGCCTTCGGATGCTGGACGCCGACCCTCCCAACATCGACGGCGCGCGCGAGACCGCCAAGCGCACCATTCGCGACGGCAACCGGGCGGCGGATGTGATCGCGCGATTGCGTGCTCTTTTCAGCAAGGGCGACCTGGCGCTGGAGCCGATGAATCTGAACGAGGCAACGCGCGAAGTCGTGGGAATGATGTCGAGCGACCTCGAGCGAAGCGAAGTGGTCCTTCAACTCGACCTTGACGAGAACTTGCCGGCCATCGCGGGGGCCCGCATTCAGCTTCAGCAGGTCATCCTGAATTTGATTCGCAACGCCTCGGAGGCGATGGCCGATGTGCACGACCGCCCGCGGCATCTGTCGATCAGTACTGCGCTGGAGCCGGGTGATCGCGTCCGCGTGAGCGTCAAAGACGCTGGCGTGGGCCTCGACAGCCAGAGCCTGCACAAGATATTCGACGCTTTCTATTCGACCAAGAGCGCGGGAATGGGTATTGGCCTTTCGGTGAGCCGTTCGATCATCGAGCGGCATAACGGACGCCTGTGGGCAGAACCGGGCGATCCGCATGGCACGACTTTCCTGTTCTCGGTTCCTATTGGCTGAGCGGGTGGTCTTCTGCGATGCGAAGGTATCGCCGATACCTTGGTTCAATGGCTCAGCTGTCTTGCTTCTGGTGTGATGGCTCCTGTTTTCAATCTTGAGCAGGAGTCGCGCAATGAGCACCACGTCGAAAGAGCGCGTGCAAAGCCCTGACACGGGCGTCGAGCAAAGGCTGAAGGTTCTCGGCATCAGCCTGCCGGAGCCGCCCGAACCGTTCGGCATCTATGCGATGAGCGTGCAGTCAGGTTCGCAGCTTTTCCTGACGGGGATGCTGCCCACGCGAGGCCATACCCCCCAGTTTGTCGGGCGCCTGGGCGCGGAGTTGGACGCGGACGCCGCGCGGGAGAGCGCACGCGTTGCCGCCCTCAATGCGCTTGCGCTCGTGCGAAGGCAGCTGGGTTCGCTCGACCGCATCGCGCGTGTCGTGCGGCTGGGCGTGTTCGTCGCGACCGCTGGGGACGTTCGCGAGCACCCGAAAGTGGCCGACGGTGCCTCGGTGCTACTGCAAGACGTGTTCGGCAAGGCGAGCAACCCGTCCCGGGTGGTCGTTGGAGTCGCAAGCCTGCCGCTGGGTGTCCCCGTTGAACTGGATCTGATCTTCGAGATCGCTGAATAAGGAAGTGCAATGAAGAAGCTCTCTTGTCTCGTACGTGCATTTGTTGCTGCCGGCGTCATGGCGCTGCAGTTTCTGGCCGCCTCCAGTGCTGCCGCATTAGATGTGCCGGCCGCAAAGCCCACCATCGTGCTGGTTCACGGCGCGTTCGCTGAATCGGCCAGCTGGAACGACGTGGCGCGTGAACTCGGCGCCAGGAACTATCCGGTCATCGCGGCCGCCAATCCGCTTCGCGGTGTGAAGACCGATGCCGACCACGTGGAGGCGGTCATCGCCGCCGTGCAGGGCTCGGTAGTGCTGGTCGGTCATTCGTATGGTGGCTCGGTGATCTCCGCAGCTGCGGCCAAAAGGCCCAACGTTCTGGCCCTCGTCTTCGTGTCCGCGTTTGCACCCGAAGCCGGCGAGTCGGCAGCTGACCTGTCGGGTCGGTTCCCCGGCAGCACATTAGGCTCGGCGTTGGCACCGCCCGTGATGCTGCCCGATGGCTCCAAGGACCTCTACATCGTTCAGGACAAGTTCGGCAAGCAGTTTGCTGCCGACGTAGCGCCTGCGGTCGCGCGCTTGATGGCTGTTTCGCAGCGCCCGATCACCGAAGCGGCACTCGGAGAGCCGGCCCCTGCCGCGGCCTGGAAGACAGTGCCTTCCTGGTTCATCTACGGTGACCGTGACAAGAACATCCCGCCAGCCGCATTGGCATTCATGGCCGAGCGTGCCCACTCGAAGAAGACAGTCGTGGTCAAGGGCGCGTCGCACGTAGTTATGACCTCTCGACCGAAGCTCGTGGCTCGTCTCATTGTCGAAGCCGCGGAGGCGAAGACGGCGCAGCCCTGAGCCTACGTCGCACGCGGTTGCACGCTCTGTTGGGTTGTTGAGAGCGCTGGGCGATGATGCGGTGGCGCCTCCCACGGCATCTCCGCTACCCATCAGAAATCCTCCTGGAATAATCCGGCTTGGCGAAGTCAAGCCACCGCCACCCGGCATCTATCCAAAGCCTTGAACGCATGCAAGCAGACCGCGCCGAGAAATTGGTTGCCGCCCAGAAGGCATACACCGACGGGCTGCTTTATCTGGCCTTCGATCTCTATCGACTACTTGCAGATGATGGACACGTTGAAAGTCAGGTATTTGTTGCTTGGACGCTGAGTCAGGGCATCGGCTGTCAGAAAGACGAAAGCCAAGCCGCTGTTTATTACGAACGGCCGCCACTCATGGGCATTCGCTGGGCTGCTTCTATTTTGGTCGCTGGCTGACGAGAGCTGGTGACCATGCACGGGCGTACCGCTTTTATGCAATGGGCGCAGAGCGGCGACATCTTCCTTCCATGTTTCGCGTCGGCTATTCGCTAGCCCATGGCAAAGGTGTTTCAGTCGATCTGCATCGCTCGTACAACGTCTTGAAAGAGGCTGCGATGCGCGGTCATGCATTTGCATTGCGAGAACTGGGCCTTCAAGACCTGCGCGGCAGACGCGGTGTTGCTTGGCAGCCCGTCGGGCTCGTGGAGGTCGTCGCCGCAGTCTGTTGGGGCTTCATGGTCTCCATGTTGAATGACGACTCCGAGTTTCTGATCTCCTAAACCTGATCTGCCCCGAAAAAAAGGGCCAAGTCGCCTCATTTGTCCTTCACTTGGCGGCGTCCTAATGGGCGAGGGCTCGTGCTGGAACTTCATTCTTGCGACAACCAAATTCGAATGGTTGCAATCGATCGGCGATTGGAAGTGCACCAGGTGGCTGCTATCGTGATAACTCTTCTTATCACGATAGCAAGTTCGTGCAGCTAAACTGGCGAGCATGAAAGTACGCACCGTCAGCGGGGCAGGGGCCGGAAGCGGCGATTTCCCCAGCGCTTCGCAGCTGGCGGCGCTGCGTGCCTGGTACGCGGGCATGCCGGCGCGCGCCGCCGTCGTGCAGTATCTCGGCGAGAGCAAGGCCACAGGGCAGTCCTCCCGCGCCATGCTGGGCGATATCCGGCGCCAGCTGGCGAGCTATGCGCGCCTGCGGCACCGCGACGACCTGGCCTCGCTGCTCGCGCACCCCGCGGTCGAGCGCGAGCAACGCGCCCGCGCCGTCAGGGATGCCATCGAGAAGCTGCGGCAGTTGCCCCTGCCCGCGCCGATGGTGACGGACAGCGTCGATCGGTGGCTGCCGACGCGCGCCGCGCGGGCCCTGCAAAACGCCGGCATCCGGACGCTGGCCGATCTGACGGTGCGGGTGCAGCGCAGGCGCCGCTGGTGGGCCGGCGTGTCCGGCCTCGGAGCACGCAGCGCGCGCCAGATCGAGGAGTTCTTCGCCGCCCACCCGGCGTTGACCGAGCGGGCGAGGGCGCTGGTGATCGTGCCGAGGACCGAGACCGCGCCGTGGGAACACCTGGTCGTGCCGCAGGCGGTCGACGGTTCCCGGGGCGCCTTCCGGGCGCCGCAGGCCACCTGCACCCTGTCAGCGAGCAACGACTACCAGGCCGTCCAGGCCTGGCTGGGTCTGCAGGACGCCGCGGCGACCCAGCGTGCCTACCGCAAGGAAGCCGAGCGGCTCATGCTGTGGGCGATCCTGGAGCGCGGCAAGGCGCTGTCATCGCTGACGACCGAGGATGCCGTGGCGTACCGCGCCTTCCTGCGGCGCCCAGCGCCGAGGGAGCGCTGGGTCGGACCCGCGCGGCCGCGCGCATCACCAGAATGGCGCCCCTTCCAGGGACCGCTGGCGCCGCGCTCCGTCGCCTATGCACTGTCCGTGATCGGCGCGCTGTATCGCTGGTTGATCGAGCAGCGCTATGTGCTGGCCAATCCGTTTGCCGGCGTGAAGGTCAAGGGAGCAAACCGTGGCGGCGCCCTTGATGCGTCCCGGGTGTTCACAGAGCACGAATGGACACTGATTCGCTCCACCGCCGACGGCATCGAGTGGATCGGCGGATGGAGCGAGGAGGGCGCCCAGCGCCTGCGCTTCGTGCTGGATTTCTGGTACGCGACGGGCTTGCGGCCCAGCGAGATGGTCGATGCCCGACTGGGCAGCATCGAGCACGATGCGCAAGGCGACGACTGGCTGCATGTGGTCGGCAAGGGCAGCAAGCACGGCAAGGTGGCCTTACCGCTGCTGGCACGAGGTGCGCTCGATCAGTATTTGGCGCAACGAGGCCTCCCTGTAACCCGGTCGCGCTGGAATCCCAAGACCGCGCTGGTGCCCGGCCTGGCAGAAGACGGGACCGGGATCAGCGCGTCACGCTTGTGGTCGGTCATGCGCCGCTTCTTCCTCCATGCCGCACAAGCCTTGGAAAGCGTGAGTCCGTCCACCGCGGACAAGCTCAAGCGTGCCACACCGCACTGGATGCGGCACACCCATGCGACCCATGCGCTCGCGCGCGGGGTCGAGTTGACGACCGTGCGGGACAACCTGCGCCATGCCTCCGTGGCGACCACCTCGGTCTACCTGCATACCGACGAGGTCAAGCGGGCACGGCAGATCGGGGATGCTTTTCCGGCGCGGTCTTCTGCGCGGGCCCCGTAGTCCAGCGGCGCGGGTTCTATGCGCGCGTTTTTTGAGCGCGGCCAAGCCGACTTCGGTCAACTACCAACGACTGCTCGAATCTATCGGCTACGTCCTGCCTGCAGAGGCTGAGGCAAACTACTATCGGCGACTCGCCAGCTAGGCCGCCGCTGCGGCGGTTTGACCTCGTTCAGGGCTGCCTCTCCCTGAATGAGGTACGGTTAGCCCTAAAAGAGGGATTAAAATCCTTCAAAGCAGTAGTACACTCCTCGTTTAAGGGCTAGAGTGGGAACTTTATCCCTGAGTGAGGGACATAGCGGTATGAGTTCTGCCGACTTTTTATTCACCCCGACAGTTCAGCGCGTTCTGGCGGCCACCCTGGCCAACCCGGACCGGTCATTCCTGCTGAGTGAGCTCCTGGACCTGGCAGCAGCCGGCAGAGGTGGCGCTCAGCAGCAGATTGAACGGCTTTTGCAAGCTGGAGTCTTGAGTGAGGAGCCTCGGCGGGGGCGTCAGCGCAGCATCCGAGCTAACAGGGACTTCTTCCTGTTTGACGAGCTAAGCAGCATTGCCCGCAAGTCCTTCGGCGTCAAGGAGCCCCTGATGCGAGCTCTTGAGCCGTTTGGCGATGACATACAGCAGGCGTTCGTCTTTGGCTCTGTGGCCAAAGGCTCTGACCACGGCCGGAGCGACATCGACCTGGCCGTCATCGGGCGTGTGACTTTGCGTGAGGTGACCAATGTTCTTCTGGACCTCGAGCAGGAGCTTGGAAGACCTATTCATCTGAACTTGTATGACCCAGAGGAGTGGGAAGAACTGATTTCAAGTGACCGAGTCATGGCCCAGATTGCAGAAGGGCCAAAGTTGGAGCTGATTCGCCATGCCGAGGCCGCCTGAGTACGAAAACCTAATTAGAACTCGTGCACTCGAAGAGGTCCAACAGACTCCTGGAGCCATCGAGGGGTTCCTGAAGGATGCGGCAGAGAGTCTCGAAGTGGCTCGGACCGTGGATGTGAGGCGGCCGAAACAGCGATTCATCCTCGCTTACGAAGGCTTCTACTCGCTGGTCCAGGCAGTGCTCGAGTTCTATAGCGTTCGAACCAAGGAATCTGGCCGCAACCTCGCCATTCTTCGCGCCGCAGCGGATCTAAACCTCGACGCGGACGAAATTAGGCTGGTGAGCGCCGCTCATGGCCGGCGCAACGACACCACCTATCGTTCGCCTTTCCCGCCCATCTCGCGAGCGGAAGCGCAGGCGATGATTGACGTCCTTGGCAAGACTCTCCCGGTTACCCACATGCTCACTGGTGTTCCGGCTCCGGCGGCTGGCCAAGCCTGACTGCGAATGCGTCCGCGAAAGCGAGGGGGCTCGAAGTCAACGGGCGCTTCGTCGCTAACGACTGGAGATGCTCCCGAGTGCGCCGCCCCTGTATTTAACATAACATACATTGTTTAAATTTTGTGCTTGGGAGCAAAGCTGTAATGTCGCGTTTGGCCCGAATCAGATCGCGACCGGACGGCGCGCGTGGGGCAATTGCATTGCGCGGGCGTCCAGGCATTGCCGGACGCCGGCCTCTTCACCGCGGCCTGGGAGAGGCGCTCGGGCCCGTCGAAACAGCGACGAGCTGGTAGCCTTGCCCGTAGATGGCGCGCAGGACAAAGCCATTCTCATCGCGCAAACTCAATTTCTTGCGCACCTTCGTCGCGCAGACGTCCACCGTGCGTTGGTTTGCGAGTTGACGCCTGTTTGTCCAGAGTGAGTCCAGCAGCCAGTCGCGCGTCAACACTCGGCCAACATTGCGAAACAGTTCGAGCGCAAAGGCCAGTTCGAGCGGCGAGAGGTGAATTTCGTGTCCTCGGTGCTGCACGGTGGTGCTGTCGGGGCTGAACTTATAGTCGCCCCAGGTCATGGCGGTGGCCATCCGGGGAGCTCGGGATACATCGCTTCCGCGATGCAGAAGCGTTTGCACACGCCAGTTCAACTCTTGCACACGCGGCTGCAGAACATCGAAATCAATGACGTCGTCCCAGACGGCTTCCTCGCCGGCAAGAGGAAGCACAAAGGCCCAATCCTGCTCCTCCACCACAAGCAGCGTTGGTATGGAAAGCCGCTTGCACACTTCGGAAATGCTTTGGTGCAGCGAGGGATCGTGCAGCGACAAGAGCAGCAGATCGAAGCGCTGCCCGATGCAGAACCCGACCAGGAGATCTGCTGCGCTGGCAAATACGGTCGTTTGATGCCCGAGTAGAAGCAGCATGTCGTGCAATGCCGCTCTACGCTCCCTGTTCATGTCCAGAAGCGCCACTGACAGGGAGCGTTCAGGGCTGGCGCTCATGTCACCGCAGCTGGCTCAGGGATTGTTTCGGACTCCTGGCTGTGCTCGGGCCCGAGCTCATGGGAAGCCATCGGGGGCTTGAGGGCGGGCACCCCATCGTACGTAGTGGTGGCGTGTTGCGCATCGGGACCTCTGGTTCACGCGAACGATGGCCGCCCGCAACGTGAAGCCAGTTTAGAAGCATAAAGTTCTCCTTGCCAGCAATCTGACGATGTCTTGCAATCTCCGGTGCATATCTCCCAAGTCAGGACGGCTATCGCCTGATGTCGGTCTACGGCATGGGTTATCGCTGGAATCGATCACCGAGGTTGCCCCTGTCGATGCGCGGCATTCCCAAGAAGCGGCGGTCGCCTGAGTGACGCATGCATGCAGGGTTAGCGCAGGGGCGATCTTCGAAAAATTCAAGCGGCTTCACGATCGTGCTGCCGGCCGCCTGACCAAGTCCTGGGCAATCAGGCAAAAAATGCCCGATTGATTCCCACTTGCCTTCATATTTGTCATGCATTGTCAAACGACTAGGCATGCCTCGAAGGTATCCATACATTCGATCCATTCGCGTCTTGGGAGGGGGTTTCGTTCCACGAACGAGAGCCATCCCGGCGACCAGCGAGACGACAGTCGCGGAGATTTCGCCCGAGCACAGGCTCGATCGCGCAAAGGCATGCAGGCGCCCTGCCAAAGCCAAGGGAAAGAAAAAAATGCTGGGTTCACCGTGGAGCTTGCGCTCCACACATCCTGTCTATGCGCGGCTTCTCATCTCGCTCATGGACAGCAAGGGTTTCCGGTCGACGCATCTGTTCATTGGGCAGGAGGCTCTTGCCGCCACCTTGTCGAGCAGTTCCGAATTCCTGCCCTTTCATACGGTTCGAAGCCTGATCGAACGCGCGCTGCGCATGAGCGGTGACCCGGCCCTCGGGCTCGAACTGGGCGCACTGCAATCGTCGGGAACCTACGGCTGCCTCGGCCAGGCGGTCACGACGAGCAGGACCGTGCGCCAGGCCATGCGCGTGCTCCATCGCCTCGGTAAGCTTCAGACGGGTTCCTTGCAATTCGACTTTGCCGAGATCGAATCAGGCGGCGTTTTCAGCGTTTCAGAACTTCATCCACTCGGAAGCGCGGGGGTGTTTCTCTTCGAGTCCGCCGCCATGGCCATCGTCGGCCTTCTTCGGGAACTGACGTTGCGGCCTGCATCCGGCGTCTGGGTTTGCTTTCCGTTTCCAAAACCCGAGTGGGCTGCCCGGTACCAGGCACTGGAGGCGGACGAGGTCTTCTTCAGAAGCCGCGAGTTGCAGATCGGAATCCCCTCGAAGTTGCTCGATAGCCATTGCATCACGGCCAACGAGGAAGCCTTTGCGGTCGCCGAACGGGCGTGTGAACAGGCACTCGCCCAGCGGACCCAGGGGATGCTCACACGGCAATTAAAAATCATGCTGCGCACGTACTCCGGCAGATACCCCACGCTCGAGGAGATTGCGGCGATGCGCCTGGTTTCCTCGCGAACCATCATCCGCAAGCTCAAAGCCGAGGGAACGACCTACCAGGCGTTGCTGGACGATGCGCGCAAGGGCTTGTCGATCTGGTTGCTCCAGAACACATCGGACACCATCGACTTGATTGCCGTGAAAATGGGCTTCTCGAACCAGAGCAACTTCGGCAGAAGCTTCAAACGATGGTTCGGATTTTCCCCCGGCGGCGTGCGCCGCAACGCCCCCCCGCTCGGCTTGCCACCCGCAGGTTCGCCGCTCTACACGGAAACGGGGCTGGTTCGCGAAACGGATGGTGAATCTCCAACCAGCTGCTCTGGCTGAGCGAGGTTGTCCGTTTCTCGATGAGCTTCCAGGCGGAACGCCTCCCCTACCCTACCCCAGCGCGTCGTTCACCTGCTCGCGGAATTCGGTCATTCCCACGGCGGTGCCGATCTCCCGCGGCAGCGCGTCGCGCACCGAGAAGACGCCGAGGACCTTCGCTCCCGCCACCAGCGGCAGGTGGCGGAAACCGCGTTCGAGCATCAGCACCACGGCATCGGACACCGGCGTCTCGGGCGGCACGCAGATCGGATTGGGCGTCATGACCTCGCGCACCGCCGTGCGGTCGGGGTCGAGCCCGCGGGCCAGCACGCGGGTCATCAGGTCGCGCTCGGTCAGGATGCCCAGCAGCATGTCGGGCAGCTCCATGACGAGCACGCTGCCGCAGTTGGCGCGCGTCATCACGCACGCGGCGTCGCGCGCGCTCGCCTGCGGACCCACGCTGATCACGTGCTTGCGCGAGATGGATTGGAAAACCGTGCGCTCGGCCATGGTGCGCCCTCCGGAAGGAACGTAATGGTGACGCCGGACGCCGCTCAGCGCAAGGACGCGTTGAGGCGCGCGAGCGCCTCGGCGCCAGGACACAGCTCGGCCGGGCCCAGCGCGTTGAGTGGCCGGTCGCTGGTGTTTAGCGCCGTGTGCAGGTCGCTGGCCAACGGATCGACGAAGAGCAGCCCGGTCACCACCTCGCCCATCTCCTGGTGCCGCTGCATGTGGGCCATCGCGGCCTGTCGGTCGCCGGGGTCGTAGCCGGGATGCAGGCTGCGCAGGCGCAGCAGCGTGCCGTCGTGCTGGCGCACGTCCATCACTTCGCCCGGCCCCATGTCGATGGTGATCTCGTCCCGCCCGCTGATGAAGTCGATGCGGCTCACTGCCTCGTTGTGCTCGCGCACATAGTCGTAGCTCTTGGTGCTGCCCGGGTGGTTGTTGAAGGCCACGCAGGGGCTGATCACGTCGATGAAGGCCGCCCCGCCATGGCTGATCGCCCCCTTGATCAGCGGCACCAGCTGCGCCTTGTTGCCCGAAAAGCCCCGCCCGACGTAGCTGGCGCCCAGCTGCAGCGCCATGGCCACCAGGTCCACCGGGCTGTCGCTGTTGACGACGCCCTTCTTGCTCTTGGAGCCCTGGTCGGCGGTGGCCGAGAACTGGCCCTTGGTCAGGCCGTAGACGCCGTTGTTTTCAACGATGTAGGCCATGCGCACGCCGCGCCGCATGGCGTGGGCAAACTGGCCCAGGCCGATGGACGCCGAATCGCCGTCGCCGGAGACGCCCAGGTACAGCAGGTCGCGGTTCGCCAGGTTGGCGCCTGTCAGCACGCTCGGCATGCGGCCGTGCACCGTGTTGAAGCCGTGCGACGCGCCCAGGAAATAGTCCGGCGTCTTGGAGCTGCAGCCAATGCCCGAGAGCTTGGCCACGCGATGCGGTTCGATGTCCAGCTCCCAGCAGGCCTCGATGATCGCGGCGGAGATCGAGTCATGGCCGCAGCCGGCGCACAGGGTGGAGATCTTGCCTTCGTAGTCGCGCCGCGTGTAGCCGACCTGGTTGGTGGCCAGCGTGGGATGGCGCAGCCGGGGCTTGGCGAGGTAGGTCATGAGGTCTCCTTCGTTTCGCCAGTGCCGGTGCCGGCGGCCGGCGCCTTGTGCACGTGCGCGTAGATCGCCCCGGCAATGAAGCGCGCCGTGATGGGCGTGCCGTCGAAATGCAGCACCTTGGTCAACCGTGCGGGATCGATGTCCAGCTCGTTGACCAGCAGGCTGCGCATCTGCGCATCGCGGTTCTGCTCGACCACGAACACCTGCCGATGCTGCGCGAGAAATTGCACCACGCTGTCCGGGAACGGGAAGGCGCGCAGCCGCAGCGCATCGAGGTGGATGCCGCGCGCTTCCAGCGCCTGCAGCGCCTCGTGCATGGCCGGACTGGTCGAACCGAAATAGATCACGCCCAGGTCGGTCTTCTGCGCGGCCGGTCGCAGCACGGGCTGCGGCACCAGCGTGGCCGCCGTCGCCAGCTTCTTCAGGAGCCGCTCCATGTTGTAGATGTAGTCCGGTCCGCGTTCCGAGTACCGGGCGTAGGCGTCGCGCGTGGTGCCGCGGGTGAAATAGCTGCCCTTGGTCGGATGAGTGCCTGGCAGCGTGCGCCAGGGAATGCCGTCGCCGTCCACGTCCTTGTAGCGGCCGAAGTCGCGTCCCGCCTCGAGCTCGTCGGCGCTCATGACCTTGCCGCGGTCGTAGACCCTGCTGTCGTCCCAGGCAAAGGGGGCGCACAGGCGCTGGTTCATGCCGATGTCCAGGTCCGTCATCAGGAACACCGGCGTCTGCAGCCGGTCGGCCAGGTCCAGCGCCGCCGCCGCATGCTCGAAGCACTCGTGCGGATCCTCGGGAAAGAGGAGCACGTGCTTGGTGTCGCCGTGCGAGGCGTAGGCGCAGGCGAGGATGTCGGCCTGCTGCGTGCGCGTCGGCATGCCGGTGGAAGGGCCGCCGCGCTGCACGTTGATGAGTGTGATGGGGATCTCGGCAAAGTAGGCCAGGCCGATGAATTCGGCCATCAGTGAAATGCCCGGCCCCGAGGTCGCGGTGAAAGCCCGCGCGCCGTTCCAGCCGGCGCCGACCACCATGCCGATGGACGCCAGCTCGTCCTCCGCCTGCACGATTGCAAAGCGCTGCTGGCCGGTAGCCGGGTCCACGCGGAACTTGGTGCAGTACCTCTGGAACGCCTCGGCCACCGAGGACGACGGCGTGATCGGATACCAGGCCGCCACCGTGGCGCCGCCGTACACGCAGCCGAGCGCAGCGGCGCTGTTTCCGTCCACGAAGATGCGGTCGCCCACCGCCTCGGCGCGCCGCACCCGCAGGCCCACGGGCTCGAGGTTCTCGCGCGCGAAGTCGCAGCCCAGGTGCAGCGCCTGCACATTGGACGCCAGCAGCTTTTCCTTGCCCTTGTACTGTTCGCCGAACAGCTTCTCGACCACCGCGGGCTCGATGCCCAGCAGGATGGCCAGCGCGCCCACGTAGACGATGTTCTTGAACAGCTGACGCTGCCGCGGGTCCTGGTAGACGGCGTTGCAGATCTCGGTCAGCGGCATGCCGATCACGCGGATGTCGCTGCGGAACTTCGAGGGCGGCAGTGGCCGCGTGCTGTCGTAGAACAGGTAGCCGCCCGGCTCCAGTTCGGCCACGTCGGCGTCCCAGGTCTGCGGATTCATCGCCACCATCATGTCGGTGCCGCCGCGCCGGCCTAGGTGGCCCGCTTCGGTCACGCGAACCTCGTACCAGGTCGGCAGGCCCTGGATGTTGCTCGGGAAGATGTTGCGCGGGCTCACCGGCACGCCCATGCGCAGGATGGCCTTGGCGAACAGCTCGTTGGCCGAGGCTGAGCCCGAGCCGTTGACGTTGGCAAACTTGATGACGAAGTCGTTGACCGCCTCGATGGGGGCGGCCCCCTCGCCCGCCACCTCATGTGCCTTGCTGCGTTCGGGAGGCGCCGCCCTGTCGTCGGGTGGCCGCACGGCGCTCATCGGGTCGCCCCCTGCCCCGCCGGCGCCATTTTCAGCAGGAACTTCTGCATGTCCCACGCGCCCGTGGGGCAGCGTTCGGCGCACAGGCCGCAGTGCAGGCACACGTCCTCGTCCTTGACCATCACGCGGCCCGTCTTGAGTCCGCCCGAGACGTACAGGTCCTGCGCCAGGTTGAGCGCCGGCGCCTTGAGCCGCTGGCGCAGATCCGCCTCGTCGCCGTTGGTGGTGAAGCTGATGCAATCCATCGGGCAGATGTCCACGCAGGCATCGCATTCGATGCAGGCCGACTCGGTGAACACCGTCTGCACGTCGCAGTTCAGGCAGCGCTCGGCCTCCTTGAAGGCGGTGGCGGCGTCAAAGCCCAGCTCCACCTCCACCGCGATGCTCGCCAGCGCCTTCTCGGCCTTGGCCCACGGCACCTTGTAGCGCAGGTCGTTGGAGGTGTCGTTGTCGTAGCTCCACTCGTGGATTCCCATCTTCTGCGACACCAGGTTGGTCATCGGCGGCGGACGCACGTAGACCGGCTCGGCGCGCAGCAGCCGGTCGATCGACACCGCCGCCTCATGGCCGTGGGCCACGGCCGTGATGATGTTCTTGGGACCGAAGGCGGCATCGCCGCCGAAGAACACATGGGGCACGGTCGACTGGAAGGTGTTCTTGTCGAGCACGGGCAGGCCCGTCTTGTCGAAGGCGATGCCGCTGTCGCGCTCGATCCACGGGAAGGCGTTCTCCTGGCCCACCGCCACCAGCACCTCGTCGCATTCGAACCAGGCGTCGGGCTCGCCCGTGGGCACCAGCGTACGGCGTCCCTGCGCGTCGTACTCGGCGCGCACGCGCTCGAAGGTCATGCCCTGCAGCCGGCCCTCGTCGTGCACGAAAGCCTTGGGCACGTGGAAGTCGATGATCGGAATGCCTTCGTGCTGCGCGTCCTCCTTCTCCCAGGGCGAAGCCTTCATTTCGTCGAAGCCGCTGCGCACGATCACCTTCACGTCGGTGCCGCCCAGGCGCCGGGCCGAACGGCAGCAGTCCATCGCTGTGTTGCCGCCGCCCAGCACGATCACGCGACGGCCGATCCGGCTGACGTGGCCGAAGGACACGGAATTGAGCCAGTCGATGCCGATGTGGATGCCGGCCGCCGCTTCCCGCCGCCCGGGAATGTCCAGGTCGCGCCCGCGCGGCGCGCCGCAGCCGACGAAGATCGCGTCCCATCCCTCGGCCATCAGCGCCTTCATCGAGGCGATGCGCTCACCGCCGCGGAATGCAACGCCCAGGTCCAGGATGTAGCCGGTCTCCTCGTCGATCACCGACTCCGGCAGCCGGAAACGCGGGATCTGCGTGCGGATGAAGCCGCCGGCCTTGGCGTCCTCGTCGAACACGGTCACCTCGTAGCCCAGCGGCGCCAGGTCGCGCGCGACGGTGAGCGACGCCGGCCCGGCGCCGACGCAGGCGATGCGCTTGCCGTTCCTGGGCGCGGGCGTGGGCATGCGTGCGCGCACGTCCTCCTTCATGTCGGCCGCCACGCGCTTGAGCCGGCAGATGGCCACGGGTTCGGGGTCCTTCGCGTTGCTCTGCTCTACCCGGCCGCGCCGGCAGGCCGGCTCGCACGGCCGGTCGCAGGTGCGCCCGAGGATGCCGGGAAAGACGTTGGACACCCAGTTGACCATGTACGCGTCGCCGTAGCGGCGCTGCGCGATCATGCGGATGTATTCGGGGACCGGGGTGTGCGCCGGGCAGGCGTACTGGCAATCGACGACCTTGTGGAAATAGGCCGGGTTCGCAATGTCGGTTCGCTGCAAGGCGTGCCTCCTGACAGGCGCCCGGAACCCCGGAGGGGCCGACGAGCGGCGCTGCGGCAAGTATGCGCCGCGCCGACCGCCGCCGCGCCTTGGTGAAATCCCGCAGGTATCCCGCGTTACCGGCGGTACTCGCTGGCGACGTCCCGCTCGCCTTCGCTTAAGCTTCACGCCCAAGCTTTCAGAGGTTCCGCCATGCTTCAAATGCGCCCAGGGTGTGAGTGCTGCGACCGGGATTTGCCCCCGGATTCGGCCGATGCCCGCATCTGTTCCTTCGAGTGCACGTTCTGCAGCGATTGCGCGACGCGGCGCCTCGCCGGGAGGTGTCCAAACTGTGGCGGAGAATTGCTTCCACGCCCTTCGCGGGCGGCGGCCAAGCTGGAGAAGTTCCCTGCTTCGACCACGCGGGTGTTCAAGCCTGAAGGCTGCGCGGCCGCAACTTGAGCTTTGGCTTGGTTTCACGAGGAGCAGGTTTGCAAGTTCGCAGCACCTCCACTTCCGATCTCCATGCCATCCACCGCCTGCTTTCGAGCAGCGGATGGGCCCACAGGATCGGGGGCGTTGAAGAACTCGGCCGGCTGATCTCGGCGTCGCAGCGGGCGGTCGTTGCGGTGGCGGACAACGAAGGCTCGGCCGCGTTCTTCGCCAAGCTCGGATTCAAGGTGTCACAGACGGCCATGGAGCGCCCGCGACGCTGAGCGCGTGCGTCCTTCCGCGGCGATGATGTTGCTTTGCGGTCGCCGCATGGGGGGCGGCTCGGGTTGCCGCTGACACGACGGTGCGGTAGCCTTCCGGCTCCAATACTGCCAGGAGTCTCCCGATGCCCAGCCGCTTCTATCTCTCCGTTGGCGCCGCCGTCGCAGCCTCCGCACTGATCATCGGTTGCGGTGCGATGCGTTCATCGGGCGGCAGTCCCATGAGCTTCTTCATCACCAGCGCCAACCCCGGCAAGGGCGGGGACCTCGGAGGCTTGGCCGGAGCCGACCGCTTTTGCCAGTCGCTGGCCACGAGTGCTGGGGCGGGCAACAAGACGTGGCGCGCGTATTTGAGCACCGTTGCCGCGGACGGGCAGCCGGCCGTCAATGCCCGCGACCGGATCGGCACCGGTCCTTGGACCAATGCCAAGGGCGTGGTCGTCGCCACCAGCGTGGCCGACTTGCACAGCGCCAACGCCAAGGTCGGGAAGGACACCTCACTGACCGAGAAGGGTGAGGTTGTCTCCGGCTTCGGCGATCCGGTCAACCGCCACGACATACTCACTGGCTCGCGCCCTGACGGCACCGTGGCCGTGCCCGATCCCGGCAAGGACACCACATGCGGCAATTGGACCAAAAGCGACGGCGGCTCCGCCATCGTGGGTCACCACGACCACAAGGGCACCAATCCCGATCCAGTAGCCAATGCTTCGTGGAACTCTTCGCACGGTACGCGCGGCTGCAGTGTCGACCAACTCAAAATGAGCGGCAGCGCTGGGCTGATGTACTGCTTCGCGGCGAACTGACCTTGGCAGATGGCGGGCCTCGGCCCGCGTCGGAGGGGACGTAGCGCCCCCGATGACTGGTCAACAAAGGTTCCGACAACGTCAAGCCCGGCGGCTCGAGCCCTCGCCGCTTTTCGATTGCGCCGATCGAAGCGCCTGCGGCGTTGATCCGGTCCACGACTGGAACGCCCGCACGAAGGATTTGGGATCCTCGAAGCCGAGCAGGAACGATATCTCCGTGCTGGACAGTGACGAGCTCTGCAGGTAGCGGTGCGCCAATGAATTGCGCAGAGCGTCGAGCGTCTGCTGGAAGCTGCTGCCCTCCTCCTGCAACCTGCGCTGCAGAGTGCGCGTGCTGACGCCGAGCTTTCTGCACACGGCAGGCATGGACACCTCGCCGGCGGGCAGGGCCTCGAGCAGCGCACTGCGCAGGCGTTCGACGGTGCTGGCGTGTTTCTCCAGGTCGTCCAGGCGTTGGCGCAAGGCCGGTTCGAAGAACTTCCACATGCCATGGTTCGCCGTGAGGAACGGGCGCTGCATGTCTTCCGCCGTGAAGACCACCGTGGGCAAAGGCAGGTCTTCCACGGGAACGCCGAACCATGCGGCGTAGGCGGCCGCATCACTGGGCGACAGTTCGGGTGCGGGCCACCCTACGCGCAGCGGGTGCACCGGGCCGCGCGTGGCCATGCGCGCGAGCTGCACGAAGAAGACCAGCTTGAACGCCATGAGCACGCGCGGCGGCGTCAGCGCTCGGTCGAGGAACTCCATCGTGGCCTTGGTGCCGCGTGCATCGTGCTCAAGCTTCAGCGCCATCGGCCCGCTCTTGTATTTGGCGAGGCGGGCCAGCGCAGCGTTCATGTCTTCGCTGCACAGGGCAACGAAGAGTTCCAGGTTGAACCAGTCAGCCGACATCTTTTGCGCAAAGCGCAGCGGCGCGGGGCCGCCCGAGTTCCCGGCCTCCTCCTCGACCGCTTCCCAGAGCCGGAAGTAGGTCGCGGCATCGAGCCGGACACTTTCTCGTGCGAACAGGTCGCCCGGCAACTTCGCGCGACGAAGCACGTTGGCGCGGTCCACTCCGGCGTCTTGCATCAGCACCTGCCAACCGGGCCAGACCCAAAGTGTGCGGGCGTGGCTGAGGCGGTCGTTGGGAGCAGTCAGGTCATCGGTACGCTCGGATGGCATGCGTCGAGTCTAGTTCGCGCATCGCGCCAGCGCATCGGCGGATCGCGCCAAACAGGCAGGGCTTGTTGGCGCGTTTGGCTCCCATTCTGGCGCCATTGGTGGGTGCGCGCAGGCGGCGCCGTTGGAACAATTGCGTCGTTGAACCAACAGAACGATGGACATGAAGCTGACCGTCAACGGAACGTCCCACGCGATCGACATCGAGCCCGAGATGCCCCTGCTGTGGGTGCTGCGCGATGAGCTGAACCTGCCCGGCACCAAGTTCGGCTGCGGCATGGCACAGTGCGGCGCCTGCACCGTGCACGTGGACGGCAATGCGGTGCGCTCGTGCGTGACGCCTGTCGGCTCCGTCAGCGGGGCCGTCACCACCGTCGAAGGCCTGGGCACGCCGACCACCTTGCACGCAGTGCAGGCGGCCTGGATCGAGCATCAGGTCGCCCAATGCGGCTACTGCCAGTCGGGCCAGATCATGAGTGCTGCCGCCCTGCTGCAAACGAACCGGGCGCCCACCGACGCGGACATCGACGAAGCCATGTCCGGCAACCTCTGCCGCTGCGGTGCCTATCCGCGCATTCGCGCGGCCATTCACGACGCTGCCAGGCGGGTCCAGCGCACAGGGGGAGCCTGACCATGGGCAAGCTCGCAACCATCGCGCGCCGCACGTTCCTGATCGGCTCGGCCGCCGCCGTCGGTGGCGTCGCCTTCGGCGTCTACAAGGTCAGGCAAACGGCGCCCAATCCGCTGCTGGGCGACCTGCCGCAAGGCATCACCGCACTCACGCCTTACGTGCGCATCGATGGCCAGGGCGTGACCCTGATCGCTCCTCGCGCCGAGATGGGCCAAGGCATTCACACCACGCTCGCGGCGCTGGTGGCCGAGGAACTGGATGTGGCCTGGGACAGCATCCGCGTCGAGCACGGCCCGCCAGGGGCGGCCTACTACAACCGCGCTGTGATGGAGCACAACGTCCCGTTCGCCGACCTGGACCAAAGCGTGACGGCAGAAGCCATGCGCGGCGCCATGGGCGTGATGGCCAAGCTGTTGCCCATTCAGGTCACCGGCGGCTCCTCCAATGTGGTCGACCTGTTCGACCGGATGCGTACCGCCGGAGCGGCTGCGCGGTTCGCGCTGGTGGCGGCTGCGGCGCAGAAGCTCGGGCTGCCGGCGGCGCAGCTGAAGACCGACAACGGCAGCGTTCTCGCCCCTGACGGCCAGCGCCTGACCTACGTGGAACTGGCGCCGGCAGCGGCCGGGATCGACCTGCCCGCCAGCCCGCCGCTTAAAGCCCGTGAGCAGTGGCGCTACCTCGGCAAGTCGATGCCGCGGGTCGACATGGTGGCCAAGTGCAACGGTACGGCCACCTTCGGCATCGACGTGCGGCTGCCCGGCATGGTGTTCGCCACCGTGCGCATGAATCCGGCGATGGGCGCGGCGCTCCTCAGGTTCGATGCCACCGCTGCCAAGACGATGCGCGGCGTGTTGAAGGTGATCGAGCTGCCCGGCGGCGTCGCCGTCATCGCCAACAACACCTGGCGCGCCTTCCAGGCCGTGCAGGCAGTGCAGTGCGAGTGGGCCGAGCCCGGCTACCCGGCCAGCACGGCGGCGGCGATGGAGGCCATCACTGCATCAATGACCGACAAGCACCGCGACAGCCGGCTGCGCGACGACGGCGACGTCGACAAGGCGCTGGCCGGCGGCACGGTGCTCGAGGCCGAGTACCGCGTTCCCTTCCTGGCGCACGCAACGATGGAGCCGATGAACGCCGTCGCCTTGCTGAAGGACGGCAAGCTCGACATCTGGGCCGGCGTGCAGAACCCCACTGCGGCGCGTGATCTGGCGGCCAAGGCCGCAGGCCTCGACGCCGCCCATGTGCACGTGCATGTCATGCTGATGGGCGGAGGCTTCGGTCGGCGCCTCGAGTCGGACTATGTGGTGCAGGCCGCGCAACTGGCCGTGGCGATGACGGGCACGCCGGTCAAGCTGACCTGGCGCCGTGAAGAAGACATGACGTTGGACTTCTACCGCCCCGCGGCCGTGGCACGTTTGCGTGGCGCAACGGCCGGGAAGCAGGCGCACGCGCTCGATGTGCGGGTGGCCTCGTTGTCACCGGCCGAGTCGAACCTCGGCCGCCTTGGCCTGCCGGCCATGGGCCCGGACACGAAGATCATCGAAGGTGCCTTCGACCAGCCCTACGGCATCGCCAACTACCGCGCCACGGCCTACCGCACGCCGGCCGGCCGGCCGGTGAGCTACACGCGTTCGGTGGGCAACTCATACAACGGCTTCTTCATCGAGAGCTTCATCGACGAACTGGCCGCGCAAGCCGGCGACGACCCGCTGAGGATGCGGCTGGCGCTGCTCACGCACGAACCCTCGCGCAAGGTGCTGTCGGCGGTGGCGTCCATGTCGGCCTGGGGCCAGCCCATGGCCGCAGGCCGCGGCCGGGGGGTGGCCTTTCACCTGTGCCGCGGGGTGCCGGTGGCACAGGTGGTCGAGATCACGGTGACCAAGGACGGCGTGAAGATCGACAAGGTCTTCGTCGCCGTCGATGTGGGCACGACGCTGGACCCGCGCAACCTCGAAGCGCAACTGCAGTCGGGCGTGATCTTCGGGCTCAGTGCAGCGCTCTATGGCGAGATCACCTTCGCCAAGGGCGCGGCCGAGCAGACCAACTTCCACGACTACCCGGTACTGCGCATGCAGCAGGCGCCACAGATCACGGTCAAGGTGCTGGAGGGCGGCGGTGCGATCCGGGGCGTGGGCGAAACCGGTGTGCCGCCGGTGGCCCCGGCGCTGGCCAACGCGATCTACCAGGCCACTGGAAGACGCATTCGTGAACTGCCCCTGCGCAAGCACATCGCCTTTGTCTGACGGCAAGCACGTTCTGCAAATGGCGCCCCAACTCCTCTCCATTTCACCTACAGTCGAGCACCCACACCAACAAGGAGCTCCGGCGATGAAAGCAATCTCATGTTCGCTTTTGGCCGCGGGCATCTTGCTTGCGGGATGCGCCTCGAACCCATCGGGTTCCACATCTGCGCGAACCGAAGTCTGCAAGGTAACCAGTGAGCAGGAAGTTGCCGCGCTGTTCGACCGTTGGAATCAGTCTTTGCAAACCGGCGACGCGCGCAAGGTGGTTGCAAATTACGCTGAGAAATCAGTCTTGCTTGCCACTGTTTCCAACACACCGCGTCTCGATCCGGCGCAAAAGCAAGACTACTTCGAGCACTTTCTGGAAAACAAGCCGTTCGGCCGCATCGACTCCAGAACCATAGAGATAGGTTGCACCACGGCGGTGGATGCTGGCCTGTATACCTTCACGTTCGCCAAGACGGGTGCCGTCGTCAAGGCGCGGTACACCTACACCTACAAATGGAACGGTAGCCAATGGCTGATCACCAGCCACCATTCATCGGCCATGCCGGAGAAGAAAGTTGGGAGTCAAGTCGACTGAGGTCAACCGAAAAGATCGAGCGTGTTCGCGTAGAGCACTACGAACTCCGGGCTGAATGGGTTTTGCATGTCGAACAGACTGCGGTAGATGGTCTCGTGTGACACGTGGAAGCTCTCGTCGCACGGATAAGTATGCTTGAGCCATCCAGCGATTTGCTCTGGCGACCACAGCAGGCGCAGCTTGTTGGTCACGACACACGCCAAGGCGCGGTTCTCTGCAAGTTTGCAGCGCTTGGGACATGTGCCCGATCCCAAGCTCCGCTGTCGGCCTGGTTCGCTCGGCCAACTCGTCCACCATTGCGCTCGATCTCGCGGCTAGTCGAGTAGTTCGCTGTCGATAGGCTGTGCGACATGCATCGCGGCCCTCCACGAAGACGAAGCGCAGTCTCCTCAGCAGTCCAGCGGTCTCAGGCCGCGCGGCAATGCGCAGAAGCTTTTATGTTCATCGGCATCAGTGTGGTGACCGGAATGGCCGCCCCCGCCTCGCTGTAGGGGATGAACTTGGCACCAATGAGCGCTCGCGCTGCGGCGCCATCGAGCACGGCACTTGGAATCGGCGTGCCCGGAACTGCTCGAATGCCCGCTCTTCGACGCATTGTGCGGGCTCGTTAAATTCCGCGCGGGGAGCCGCTACAGGGCAACATTGGCGGAAAACGCAACTTCGGTGATGAACTTCTGGTGTTGGCCGCGCTGACCTCTGCCGAGCAGAGCGCTATCGAGCCAGTGCGCTCGCTAGGTTTGTCGTAGTAGCGCCATGGCGTAGCTGTCGGCGTACTCGCCGTCGACTCGAAACGAACGTCGCTGGAGGCCTTCGATACTGAAGCCGAGGTGTTCGTATAAAGCCTTGGCATTTTCATTGTCAGTGCGAACCGTAAGCTCAATGCGCGTCAAACCTGTCGTCCAGGCCGCCTCGATGGCCGACTTCATCAACTTCTTGCCGATTCCGAGATGTCTTGCCGACGGGATGAGCCCGATGCCGAGCGTGCCGACGTGTGACCTCGCTTGACCGTGAGTCGGCAACACGTCGCACCATCCAACCACGACGCCGTCCAGAAGCGCGACCATTTGGCACCACCCGTTCGCGACGATGGACGAATAGAAGGCCCAACAAACTTCCTCCGAAGGTGCCTCTGTGAAGGCGAGAAACCTCTTCTCCCGTGCCACGGTGTCGAGCGCGCGCCGCAATCCGTCGAAGTGCTGCTTCGTAACCGATTCGATCGACAAATTCATCTGGTTGGCGCTACTAATGGCAGACTCGCGCGATTGTGACCAGGCTAGCGGCCAGTGCGCATGCGTTGAGAGCTCCGGTCAACCGCCCGCTCATGTCCGGGCGCGGGCGTATCAGTCCCATTCTGCCGTGTCCGCAGCCCGCGCCTTTGGCTAGCCCAGAGCGCCACGCGCAGCGGCTGGCCGCCTGCCATGCGATGAGCATGGCACTCCGAGTTGGACCGCTGGGGTGGCCGCGTCAGGGGCACCTATGGGGCGCACGGTCGAACTGGCAGCTTCGCGGCCATGGCCAGGCTCTTGCCACGGTCCGCTGACGGCAAGTCAAAGAGCTGGCAAGCGGTCCGTAAACAGGCAAGAGTCTTCTCAGGATCAAACCTCAATTCGAAGAGCGATCCTGCGCGGAAGCCTTGTCGGTAATCAGCTCCCATTCGCCGCGAAGGCTCTTGAGAGCGTAGTCGGCAAAGTGGCGCACTCGCGGTGCCAGATGCAAAGCATGCGGGTACACGACATGCAGCGGTGCGCTGGGGATGCTGTATCGCCCCAGCACGCGCACCAGTGTTCCATCCCTCAGCTCCGAGGCCACATCCCATATTGACTTGAGAAAGATCCCGCCGCCGGCCAGCGCGAGCGCTTTGGCCGCGTTGCCGTCATTGCACAGGAAGGTCGCGTTCACCTCGGCCGAGACCGCTTTGCCTTCGTGCTGGAAGAGCCAGTGCCGCGCGCTTCGCGTGCCGTAGAGGATGCAGTTGTGCGCTGAGAGCGCAGCAGGCGTGTCGGGAGCGCCGAAGCGCCGCAAATAGTCCGGCGCGGCGCACAGGACGAGCTCGCTGTCGGCGATGTGGCGTGCCGTCATCGTCGAGTCGTCGAGCACCCCGAAACGCAGCGCCAGGTCAATGCCTTGTTCCACGAGATCCACAACGTCGTCGCTCAAGACGAGCTCGATCCTCAACGCCGGATGCATGGCTTGGAACTGCGCTGCCAGCGCTGCGAGATAGCGCGTGCCCAGCATGCGCGGTGCCGTCACCCGCAGGTGTCCGTCGATGTCGGTACGGCTGTGCTGCATCACCGCCTCGGCCTGCTGCACCTCCGCAAGGATGCGTACGCAATGCAGGTGGAAGCGTTCGCCTTCCTGCGTCATTGATTGCCGCCGTGTGGTCCGGTTGAGCAGGCGAACGCCCACGCGCGCCTCGAGGGTGGCCAAGCGCTTGCTGACCACTGCCAAAGACAGGCCCAACTCGTTCGCGGCCCCCGTAAGACTGCCCGCACTGGCAACCTTGTCGAAGATTGCCAGCTCGACCAGGTTGTCGATCATTGTTTCCATATCGTTGATTGTGAAATCGCAATATCAATCTTTATCAATCATATGGAGATAACTATAGTGCCTTCATCACTTACTTCACAAGAGCCTCACGATGAAACGCACATTCCTTGCGGCCTTCATGGCCGCCGCTGTCGCCACCAGCTTGGTCGCCCCGGTCTCATTCGCGGCCGAGGCGCCTCCGACCAAGGTCAGCCGCTATCAAGCCGGCTACTACCACTTCAAGCTCGGCGACTTCGAGGTCGCGGCGCTCTCCGACGGCACGCTGCCGATCCCGACGCTGAAGCTGCTGACCAACGCCCGGCCCGGCGAGGTGGCGTCGCGCTTGGCGGACACGTATCAGACGACCGAAGTCGATGCCTCGATCAACGCCTTCCTGATCCGGGCGGACGGCCGCCTGATCTTGATGGACGCCGGCACCGGCGAGCTGTACGGCCCGACGTTGAACAAGCTCGAGGCCAGCCTCAAGGCGGTGGGCGTCACCCCCGAGCAGATCACCGACATCCTGATCACGCACATCCACACTGACCATACCGGTGGCTTGATGGATGGCAAGCGCATCGTGTTTCCCAATGCCACAGTCCACATCGAGCAGAAGGAGGTTGCGTACTGGCTGAATCCCGAGAATCGCGCCCGGGCGCCGGAGGCGGCGAAGAAGTACTTCGACGAGGCTTCGGCCAAGGTGCAGCCCTATGTCGATGCCGGCAAGGTGAAGACGTTCTCCGGCGCGACCGAGCTGTTCCGCGGCATCCGTTCCATCCCCGCTCCGGGCCACACACCGGGCCACACGTTCTACGCGCTCGAGAGCAAGGGCGAGAAGCTGGTGTTCTGGGGCGACCTTGTTCACGTGGCGGAAGTTCAGATGCCCAACCCGGGCGTGACGATCGCCTTCGACGTCGATCCCAAGGCCGCCGCAGCAACCCGCAAGAAGGCTTTCGCTGACGCAGTCAAGGGCCGGTACTGGGTCGCGGCCGACCACATCTCCTTTCCTGGCGTCGGCCATCTGCGCCGCGACGGCTCGGGCTACCGGTGGATCCCCATGACCTACGTGAACGACCATTACGAGGCGAAGTGAACCATGGCCGAGTGGTTGCTGAATCACTCCGCGGCACTGCTGCTGGGCGCGTGTCTGGCAAGCCCTTTCGCGGCCCTGTACTCGCCCGGCGTCACACCCTTGCGTTTGAGAAAGTGGCGATTGAAGTTCGAGATGTTGTTGAAACCGACGTCATAGCAGATGCTGCTGATCTGACGCTCCGTATGGAGCAGCAGCTGGCAGGCCTTGCCGATGCGCAGCTGCGTGACGAAGTCGGTGAAGGTGGTGCCCGTGATTCTGCGGAACTGTCTCGAGAGCGCGGCTTCATGCATCTGGACCATGGCACTGATATCGGACAGCCTGAACTCCTGCATGTAGTTGCCCCGAAGGTAGTCCAACACCGTGAAGACCTTCTGCGACCGGATACCTCCGGCGCTGGCGGGCTTCCCGTCTTTCCACGCGCTGAGCGTGCGGGCGTCCTGCCAGCGCGCCAGCGCATGCAGGAGCGCGGCAAAGGCCGAGAACCGTTCGAGTCCCCGGCTCCCCGTGATCTGCCGCAGATGCGCCAACGCCAGGTCCCTGAACCCCACGAACTCGACGCCGTGCCGAGCCCTGTCCAGCAGCGGCTCGGCTTCGCGCAGGTCGGGTAGCCAATCCATGCTCCGGCGCAACGGATCGTCGGCGAAGCGCAGCGCCGGGCTGGGGGCTCCGACGCCTTCCTTCGTTGCATCGACGAACTCGAAGTTGTGGGGCAGGCAAGGTCCGAGCAGCACGACGTTGCCGGCGGCCAGGCTGTGAACCCCATCGCCGACAAAGGCGCGCGCAAAAGGCGCCATGATCACGTGCAGCTCGAAATCCTGGTGATACCGCCAGCGCCCCGGTTGCCACCGCACCCCGCCCGCCGCGACCGAGACGCAGGAGTCGAGGCCGGGCCATGCCGGGCGCCGGTGCGGCGCTGTCGCACGAGGATCCTCGAGTTCCGGCAACTGCAGCAGCGGCTCGCGTGCTCCTGCGTCCCTGGCCAGCGGCGGTGGACGAAAGCTCACGGGCATCACCTGCAAGCCACCACCTTCGAGCCGTGCCCTGCGCCTCCCATCGCATGCGGGGGCGGTTGAAGCCAACGAGCCGTTCACGCGGCAGCGCCTACTGCAGCGCGGCCACGATGGAGACGCCGTGGTCGGCCAGGTGAAGGCTCACGGGCGCGCCGGGAGCCAGTGTCTGCTTGACCTCCGGCGACACCACGAAGATCTCGCCCAATTGGCTGGAGAAGGTGTATTCGACGGTGCTGCCGACGTAGGTCCTCTTGAGCACGCGCGCGGCGAGCCCGTCGCTCGCCACCGGCTTGATGATCCATGCTTCAGGGCGAACCGCGACCTTGACCGGGCCCGGGCCGGCGCCGGGCGGTGCCGTGATGCTCAACGTGCCCAGGGACACCCTTCCCTGCTCGCTGCAGACGCCGTCGAACAGCATGGCCTCTCCCATGAAGCCCGCGACGAATTCCGACTGGGGCGACTCGTAGAGCTCGTGGGGCGCGCCGCGCTGGGCGATCACCCCCTGGTCCATCACGATGATGTGGTCGCTGACCGCTAGGGCTTCGCTCTGATCGTGCGTGACGTAGGCCACGGTCAGCGACAGCCGCTGCTGCAGCGCCCGGATCTCCTCGCGCATGGAGCGGCGCAGCCGCGCGTCCAGGTTGGACAGCGGCTCGTCGAACAGCAGCACGGCCGGCTCGAGCGCAAGGGCGCGCGCGAGCGCGACGCGCTGCTGCTGGCCACCGGACAGCTCGCTGGGCATGCGGTCGTTCAGCCCTTTGAGGCCCACCGTTTCGAGCATCAGCCCTGCTTTCTCCTTCGCCTGCGGCTTCGGAAGGCCCGACATGCGCAGCCCATAGGACACGTTCTCCACGACGCTCATGTGCGGGAAGAGCGCATAGCTCTGGAACACGAGGCTGACGTTGCGCTGAGCTGCGCCGAGCGTCGTCACATCCACGCCGTCGATGAAGATGCGGCCCGAACTCGGGGTTTCGAGGCCCGCGATCATCCGCAGCGTGGTGGTCTTGCCGCAGCCCGACGGGCCGAGGATGGTGGTGAGCGTCCCCTTCGGCACGCCGAAGCTGATGTCCTTGACGACCAGCGGGGCACTGGCGGTGGTGCCGTAGGTCTTGGAGACGTTCTTGAATTCGAAGCCGTACATTTTTGGTTTCTCGCGACAGAGGATCGGATTAAAGCGGCACCGGCGCAGCCGGCGGGCGGTGGGTGTCGAGGGCGCCGGCGCGCGGCCGAGCGGCAGGGGAAGCGCGCCGGCCCAGCCGGCGATCGCCGACCCACCACTGGACACACCCGGTGGCGATGCCCATCAGGACGATCAGCGCCGTGCTGTAGGCCAGGGCCACGCCGTAGTCGCCCTGCCCCACGCGTCCGATGATGAACGTCGTGGACAGTTCGGTCTCGGCCGTCACGAGGAAGATCACGGCCGACACCGTGGTCATCGAACGCACGAAGCTGTAGATGAGCGAAGCGGCGAGCGCGGGCTTGAGCAGCGGAAGCGTGACGGACCAGAGCGTGCGTACCGTCGAGGCCCGCAACATCAACGAGGCCTCGTCGAGCGACTTGTCGAGCTGTTTGAACGCGGCCGAGCCGGCCCGCACGCCCACGGGCAGGTTCCGGAAGATGAAGCACATCACGATGATCAGTCCGGTGCCCGTCATCTCGAGCGGCGGCACGTTGAACGCCAGCACATAGCTCACGCCCAGCACGGTGCCGGGGATCGCGAAGGCCATGAGCGCCGAGAACTCGAACGCGCCCTGCGCGCGGAACTGGACGCGCGCCAGCAGCCATGCGATCAGCAGGCCAAGGCCGGCGGTGAGCGGCGCGGCCAAGGCCGCGAGCTTCATCGTGGTGAAGAGCGAGGCCCATGCCGCGCCCAGCCACTGCACGCCGCCCGCGTCCACCGCGACCGAGAAGGCCGTCCGGAAGTGCGCCAGCGTCGGCGAATAGTCCCGGCCCCATGTCTGGACGAATCCGCCGCAGAACGCGAAAACGTAGACCACGAGCGTGAAGGCCAGCCAAGGCACGACCACGCACATCGCCCCGCGCCGCAGGCCGTCGGGCAGCCGCATGGACAGTCCCGCGTCGCCCTTGCCCGAGACCGTGGTGAAGTTCTTCCGCCCCAGGATGGCACGCTGCAGCGCGAAAATTCCCAAGGCGAACACCGTCAGGATGAGCGCGAGCGCAGCCGCCCTGCCCTGGTCGAACTGGGCGCCGACGATGGCGAAGAAGATCTCCGTGGACAGCACCGAGAACTGGCCCCCGACGATGATGGGGTTGCCGAAGTCCGCGATGCTTTCGATGAATCCGACGAGAAAGGCGTTCGTGAGGCCCGGCAGCATCAGTGGGAAGGTGACGTGGGCGAAGGTCCGCCAGGCGCCCGCACGCAGCGTCTGGGAGGCTTCCTCGAGCGACGGGCTGACCCCCTGGATGACGCCGCGCACGATCAGGAAGGCGATGGGCGTGAAGGCGAACAGTTGCGCGAGCCAGACGCCGAACCAGCCGTAGAACCAGCGCGTCGGTGCGATGCCGAAAGCCCATTCGATCAGCTGGTTGACGAGCCCGGCGCGGCCGAACAGAAGGATGAGTCCCAGCCCCACGACGAAGGGCGGAGTGATGATGGGCAGCGGGGCCAGGAAGCGCAGCGCGTGGCGGATCCGGGAGTCGCTGCGGTTCTCGACCAGTGCGAGCAGGGTTCCGAGCACTGTCGTCGTGAGGCCGGTCAGGATCGCGAGGGCCAGCGTGTTCCAGGCAACGCCGCAGCTCTGTGTGGAGTGCACACAGCCGAGGCCCCAGATCCGCTCGCTCGCGATGCGGGCGATCCACGCCGCGGCGCTCGGTTGGCCGGCCTCGTCGAGAAAGGCGCCGGCCAGCGACCGGAAGACCGGGAATGCAACGAAGGTGATCAGCAGGCTGGCTGCACCGACCACCGCCGCGGCGACGAACAGGTCGCCCCGGAAGGCACCGGCACGTGCGAGGCCGAAGGCCGTCTGCATCAGCAGCGCGCACAGCACCAGCATGGCGCCCCAGCCGAAGCCCGGCTGACCGGTTCCGGAAGGGTCGAGGAACCCCGAGAGCGCGCCGGGTCCCGGGAGCCCGACGGCGAAGCCCTGGGCGAGCAGCCCGGCGACACCGAGCGCTCCGCACCAGGCAAGAAGGCGTCCCTGGGCGCGCCCCGGGGCCATCCAGAGCACGGGCAGCGCAGCAAGCAGAGGCCAGACGCCGAGTGCCAGCCAGGGGCGCCGATGCAGCAGGAGCTGGGCGAGCCCTGACGCGCTGTCGCGCCCGGCGAACAGTTCGCTCAGGCCTTGCAGGCCGGACAGGCCATCGGGGAGCGCGTACCACGGGAGGATGCCGAAGGCGGCAAACCCGACGATCGACCAGATCGCGATCGTGCGATTGTTGTCATGGATTTTCATGGGGTTCACTTCAGCGCGGCAGGGAATTGACTTCGCGCTCCCAGCGCTCGATCAGGCGCTTGCGTTCGGCCGATCGGCCGTATTTCGCATAGTCGTAGGCGATGAGCTTGATCTTCCGGAAGTCGGGAATGTGGCTGTCCAGTGCGGCCGACTTGTTGGCGGGCAACTGATACTGGTGGGCCGCGGCCGCAAGCTGCTGCGCCGCAGGGGTCAGGGCCCACTCGTAGAACTTCTTGGCGTTCTCGAGGTTGCGCGCGCCCTTGATGATGGACATCGAACCGATCTCCGCGCCGGTTCCTTCGCAGGGCGTCGCGGTCTCGATCGGGAAACCCTGCATCTGCTCGCTGGGTGCGTCGTGGACGAAGCTGATCGACACCGTCGTTTCCCCGCGGGAGGCAGCCTTGATCGGGCCGGTGCCCGAGCGCGCGTATTGGCTGACGTTCTGGTGAAGGCCCTTCATGTACGCGAAGGCCTGGTCCTCGCCCATGAGCTGGACGAGCGTGGCGATCATCGTGTAGGCGGTTCCGGAGCTGGCCGGATTGGCGACCTGGATCTCGCCGCGCAGCGCCGGCGCCAGAAGGTCCTTCCAGCACTTGGGTGCCGGGAGCTTCTTCTTCGCGAGCAATTCCGTGTTGAACGCAAAGCCCAGCGGTCCGGAGTACACCCCGACCGTCCGCCACTGGGATTGCTCGGCCTGCGCCTGCGCCCACGGGTGGAGCTGGGGAAGCGACGGGGACTTGTACGAAAGCGTCAGGTCCTGCTCCGCGGCCTGCAGATGGGGGTCGCCGGTGCCGCCGAACCACACGTCGGTCTTGGGGTTGCTGCGTTCGGTCAGAAGCTGCGCCAGCGCCTCGCCGCTGCCGCGCTTGAGGACATTGACCTTGATGCCGGCGCTGCGGGCAAAGGTCGTGCTCATGAGCGAGCACCACTCGTCCTGCACCGAGCAGACGACGTTCAGCTGGCCCGTGCCCTGGGCATGGGCGGCGGGGAAATACGCGGTCAATGCGAGTGCGAGAGAGGCAACGGCATTTCTCTTCTTCATCTTTGTCTCCGAAAGAGGTTGGATCGAGAGTCGATAGAAAACACTGCGCCCCGGCCACATGAGGGCCGTTGATGAAGGGAGCAATGGGTTGTGGGAATGCGGGCAGCGCGGCGTCGGGCCGGCAGTCAGGGGCCCTGGCTCCAGCGGACGACCGCATCGACGCCGATGACGCGGCCGGCGTCCACGCGGTTGTGGATCTCCATCGATGCGCCCATGGCCTCGGCGATCTGCCGGCAGATGGACAGCCCCAGGCCGACGCCGCCCTTGGTGGCCGAGAACGCCTGGAACAGCCGGGGGCGCAGCGCATCGTCCACGCCCTGCCCTTCGTCCCATACCACCAGTTCCACGGTGCCGGCGTAGGCGCGAAGCACGATGCCAAGGCGCCCGGTGTCGGGCGTGTGATGGATCGCGTTGGCCAGCAGATTGCGCAGCAGTTCGCCGAGCATGAGCGGATCGCCCCTCGCCTCGAGCTTCTCGTCGCCTTCCAGCGCGAAGTCCAGGCGCTTGGCCGCGATGAGCGGCGCAAGCTCCATCACCGCATCCAGCGCGACGGCGTGCAGCGCGATCGCCTGCAGTTGGCCCGCGCGCTTGATCTGCTCGAGCTTGCTCAGGCTCAGCAACTGATTGGCCATGTCCGTCGCCCGGTCCACCGTGTGCAGCATCTGGGGCAGGATCTCGGACGCGGGCACGTCCCCGGTGATGGCCGACTGCAGCTGGGTCCGGAGCACCGACATGGGGGTTCGCAGTTGATGCGATGCATCGGCCAGGAAGCGTCGTTGCTCCTCCACCCATTCGCGCTGCTTCACATGGAGATCCTGCATCCGCGCCACGGCGGGGCGAAGCTCCGACGGCCCGTCGTAGAGCGCGAGGTCCAGCTCGGGGGCATCGAGGGCACGACGGGCGCGCTCCAGCCAGCGCGATGTCATCGCGACGCCCGTCACGATCACCAGGGACATGCCCGCGGCGACCAGGCCAAGCCAGCCGAACAGCGCCGGCGAATACGCGCGCCAGACCGCGAAGCGTGCGTTCAACGGTTCCGCAACCTGCACGACGACGCGTCGTCCGGTGGCGCCGAGCTCATCGCGCAAGGCTGCCGCTGCGCGCACCGGCGAGCCGTCCCGCCGACTGACATAGAGCCAAGGCTCGCCGGAGGCGGGCAGGCTTGCCGTCCACGGGAAGGCCTCCAGGAGCCGGTCGCCGGCGATCCAGCTCCCGTCGATCAGGCCGACCCGATAGAAGGCGGCGCCGCGGTCCTTCGGTGTCGCAACCTCGCCCGGGTTCGACGCCTCACGATGGCTGAGCCTCTCGACCAGGCGCTGGTCCTGGGCGCGCGCCAGGTCCGTGAAGCCCGCCACCAGGTGGAAGAGCGCGATGCTCGCCATCACGAGCCCCAGACCGCCCAGCAGCCATCGCAGCAGGAAGTGCCGAAGGGAGGTCGCGCGCGAAGGGCGGGTCGGCAGCTTCATCTCAGGCCGTCGGGCGCTGGGCTGCCGCAGACGCGTCGTCGCACAGCAGATACCCGACACCGCGCAGGTTCAGCACCTCGACGTTCGCGCCGACGAGCTTCTTCCTGAGCCGATGGACCACCACATCGACGGCGTCGGCTTGTGCCGCGTCCGCACCGAACACCGCTTCCCGGAGCACCTCCCTGGGCACGACGTGATCGACGCGCGACATGAGCTTTTTGAGGAGGTCGGCCTCGCGCTGCGACAGGTCCAGGGGGCTCTGGTCCTTGTAGAAGACGTTGGTCGCCGCGTCGTACCGCAGGCGGCCGCACCGGAGTTCGCCGTTGCGCCCAAGCCGGCGCGTGAGAGCGCCGATGCGCGCGATCATTTCCTCGAGGTCGAACGGCTTGGCCAGGTAGTCGTCGGCGCCGGCGTTCAGTCCCGCAATCCGGTCCCCGACCGCGCCCCTGGCCGTCAGGATGAGAACCGGGGTCGTGTTCTCGTCGTCGCGCAGTCGGCGCAGGAGCTCCAGGCCATCCAGGCCCGGGAGCGACAGGTCCAGCACGATGACATCAAAACGCTTCTTCCGCGCCGCGGCCAGCGCCTCGAGGCCGTCGCTGCAGCACAGAAGCTCGAAGCCGCGCGAAGACAGACTGCGGGCGAGCACACCCGACAGATCGAAGTCGTCTTCAACGAGCAGAAGTTTCATGGCCGGAATGTTGCCACCCCGGCCTTCTTCCTGAACTGGGACTTGCACCACGCATTGGTGAAAGACTGTCGAAAGAAAGGGATCCTCGCCGTGAGAAGGTCCGCGCAAATCAAGCACCGATCCCGCTGCCGGCACTTGCCAACAGGCCCGTGGCAAACTTTGCACCGACGCCGCCACACTCCTCCCTTGCGCTGCCGCGCCGAAAGAACGCCATGCTGGATCTCTTGACGGACCCTCAGGTCTGGATTGCCTTCGCGACCCTGACTGCGCTCGAGCTCGTCCTGGGCATCGACAACATCATCTTCATCTCGATCCTGGTGGACAAGCTCCCGCCCGCGAAGCGCGAGCTCGCGCGCCGGGTCGGCCTGTTCATGGCCATGTTCATGCGCATCGGGCTGCTGCTGGTGCTTGCCTGGATCGTTGGGTTGGTCGCCCCGCTCTTTTCGGTTCTCGGCAAGGACATTTCGGGCCGGGACCTGATCCTCATCCTCGGCGGGCTGTTCCTCATCTGGAAGAGCACGAGCGAGGTCCACCAGTCGCTGGAGGGCGGGCACGAGCAGAAGGCCAGCGCGGCCAAGGCCACCCTGACGTCCGTCATCCTCCAGATCATGGTGATCGATCTGGTGTTCTCGCTGGACTCGATCATCACGGCCGTCGGCATGGTCGACGACGTGCGCGTCATGATCGCGGCGGTGATCGTTTCCGTTCTGCTCATGATGCTGTTCGCCGGTCCGATCGGACGCTTCGTCTCCAACCATCCCACCATCAAGATGCTCGCGCTGGCCTTCCTGGTCGTGGTGGGCGTGGTCCTTGTCGCCGAAGGCTTCGGACATCACGTGCCGAAGGGCTACGTTTACTTCGCGATGGCCTTTTCCCTGGCGGTGGAAATGCTCAACATCCGCCTGCGCAAGAAATCCGCGAAGGCCGTGGTGTTGAACCCGCCCCACATGCCGGGAGAGTGACCCTACGGAAGCCGCCCGCGTTGACCGGGCGCCGTTCAGCGACGGGGGCGTTCGCCACGGGCATCGTGCGTCCGCGCTAGCCCTGGAGATACCCGGTCACGAGGCGCGCCCCTTCATCGATGAGCGCATCCATGCGATCGCCGGCCAGCAGGCCGGCATGGTGCAGCACCGCGTTGTGCGTCAACGCCTCGATCGTCGTGACACAGACGAAGGATGCGAGCTCGAGGTCGTCTACGCCGAGCTGGTCCCGGGCACCCTCGAGATAGGCCCTGAACAGGCTGAAGTTTTCGCGGCTGAAGGTCTCCAGCTTCTCGAGCTTTCCCACACGCGGAACCTGCTCGGCGAGCACGCGATGCAGCGCCGGATCGACACGGTGCGCGTCCACCGCGACAGCGACGAACCTGCGCATCGCCGCCTCGAGCGGCAGGGACGAGACCTGCGCCAGCGCACCGCGGACCCTCTGCATGATCTGCTGCTGGTGGCGCTCGATCACGGCGGCCACGAGCGCCTCCTTGCTCGGGAAATATTGGTAGAGCGAGCCGATGCTGACCCCCGCCACTTCCGCGATGCGGTTGGTGCTCGCCTTGTCGAAGCCTTCCTTCACCAGAATGCGAGCAGTTGCCTCGACCAGGTGGTCCACCGTCGCGCGCGACCGCTCCTGTGTCGCGATTTTCCTGGGCCTGATGGCCGGTCTCTTCGCCATTCGACGCATCCTTCAATGCGAGTGGAAAAAGCGAATGATCGCTCATATTCTTGACGAACGCGCAAGGCCGCGGCACCACCTCGCCGTGAGAGCTGCCGCGCGCCAACATCCCAGGAGATCCATGACATGCACGACACCTTGCAACGCCTCTTCAGATTCAAGGCTTGGGCGAACGATCAGTTGTTGACGGCGCTGGCCCGACTCGGCGAAGACTCGCCGGTCACCGCGCTGGCCATCCAGGCCCTGAGCCACACCTATGTGGTCGATTGCATCTTCGCCGCGCACCTTAGGCGGGAAGCGCATCCGTACCCGTCGGCCAACCTGAGCGAGCTGCCGACGCTCGAGGTGCTGGCCGCCGACCTCCGACGAAGCGACCAGGAATACATCGGCTATGTCTCGGGGCTCGATGCCGCCCAGCTGGCCGAAAGCATCGATTTCGCATTCACCGACAGCGCGCCGGGCCGCATGTCGCGCGAGGAGATTCTCATGCATGTGGTCACCCACGGCGCCGGCCATCGCGGACAGGTCAGCGCGGTGATGCTGCTGCGTTCGGTGCCACCCGCTAAGGATGGCTTCGCGACGTACCTGCACGAGACGGAAGCATCGGCGAGACGGCGCATGGCGTTCTGAACGTCGTCGGGCGCCCAGGAACGGGCGCTCGCAATCGAGCGCCGCCTCAGGCGGCTCTGGCCGTTGGCGCGCGTCCTCTCGCCCCCAAGCGCCGCCTGGACCCTTTCGGGCGAGGGCGGTGCTTCTCGCATTCGCGCGCCACGGCGGCGAAGATGGCTTTCGCCACGGCAACGAACACCGGACAAGTCGCCTGCCCCCCCCGCGCCCAGCGAGGGCTGGACCGGCCGGTCTAGCAGGCTGATGCAGATCTCCTTGGGCAGCGGGCTGAAGCGGAGGATGGGGTGGCTCGACGAGTCCAGACCGCGCACACCTTCGGGGCCGAACGAGACGGATTCGAGCAGTGCCCGGCTCAGCGCCTGGTGGACCTCTCTCCTGCTGGCGTGATTGCCCGGATTTCGCGCCCGGGCTTGCTGCTGTCGCGCCGATCGGAGCAATGGCTCGAGCCGTTGGGACTGACCTGGGAAACGAAACGACCACTCGAGCGACAAGCAAAGAGGAACCACCTCGCGCGGAGTTGACGCCGCTTTCTGCGGACTGAGTCACGGAGCGGGCGGTGTAAACAACTATGGATCAATACGTCGTTTCGCAGCAATCGACGAGGCCAGCCGCTGCAATCATCTCCCGGTGATGGGCCGCTGCGAATCGGTGCACGGCCGATCCGGCGCATTGCTCTCTTCTCGCGCTTCAGATTGCGGGTGACCTCCCCGGATCGCTGGGGCTGCCGGTCAGCCCCAGGATCGCGTCAGCAGCTCATCCATTGCGTCGGCAATCTGTTGGCCGTGCTCTGCCAACGAGCCGACTCGTTCGCCCAATTGGTCGATAGCGACCGAAACCGTGTCCAGCGGGTGCAGGACAACGTCCTCCCCTTCTATCCTGAACACGGGATTCATGCGTGTCCCGGCGAGAGGGGGGCCGCCAGGCAATGCACTCCGCTGCACCAGCGGGACGACGACTCTACGGCGATAGCGATCGAACTGCGCCGACTGAATGATCACAACGTAGGGGATCACATGTTTTTGTGCGCCCCTGTTCCTGTGCAAATCAAATTGGGACATCGATCAGAGCGTGGAATGCTCGTCTGCAAAAGAGCCCAATTGGGTCTGTACGGCGTTCCAGCCGTCAGCACACGCATCGGCCCATTGACGATGCTGCTGGAGCTGATGCTGCCCGCGCGCGCGCCGCGCTTCTAGCAATTCATCCATTTCTTGCGGCGAAATGATGTATGCCGCTGGGCGCCCGCGACGGGTGATGGCGACAGGTTCGCGCTGGGCCGAATCGAGCAACTGCCCGAAACGATTTTGCGCTTCGACGGAAGTGAGGGTCAGCATTACGACGTTCTAAACTAGCTAGTCTGTACATTATAGCCATTTACCGAGGTGCATGCGATTGCCGAGCGCGTCATGCGTCCCCGGCCAGTTCGCACGATCCCCACGCAGGACAAATCCATTCTCGTTGCGCAAGCTCAGTCTTTTTGCACATGGCCCGATGCGACCTCATCCCTTGAGACCCCATGCTCCAGCAAAATGGTTCTCAAAGCGCGCTTGCCACGCGCGTTCTGGGCTCTGTAGGCTTGGCGGGCCAACTCGACGAAGCGCTCTTCCCCCGGGTCCGGCATTGCCTCAGCGCTTGGAGGCGCATCGAGCCAGAGCGCCGGCCTCCCACAACGGTTTTCGATCTGCCGTGCGAGCTTGTCCGAGATGACACGGCCCTTCTTGATCTGGCTCCACATGCTCGCGGAGATCTGCAGCTTTTCCGCGAACTTCGCTGCGAGGCCCAGCGGTTCTGCCCCATGGGACGCATGCTCCGCAACGAACTCGCCGAAGAGAATCAGGACGTTGCTGCGACGAATGGCTGGTAGTGACATGCTTGAAGCGGCGGAGCGGAATGCCCGGAAGAACCGGGTGAAGTGAGAAAAAAACACAACATGCAAAAAAGTTGTTGCGCCGTACAGTAAACCCAGTTTACATTACATGCGTCGAGGAAATTGATTCGTCCCGTTTCTTCGCAACCATTTCGATTCATCAAGAACGCGCCAACACTGGAACCATCGTGAAAGCAAACCTGACCTCACTGAATATTCGACCCGCATCGGGCCGGACGTTCGTGCGCGTCTCGTTCTGTGGTGGTCGCAGCCTGACGACGTCCAAGATGCATTCGCTGCTGAACTCCCTCCCCGCGATCCCGGCCAGCTTGTGGCTTGGACAGCAGTACGAGGATCAGCCGCACCCGGGTGGAGGTAGCGCGTAAGCGCATACCTTCCAAGCTCTCTCACCAGAGGCCCGGATTCCGAAATGGATTCCGGGCCTTTTTGTTTTTCCGCGCGGACCGAACCGCACACAACCGCGAGTGGCACCTGGTGCCAGCCGCCACGACAGTGATCGCGCTGCCGTGAACTCACCCGCCGAACGGCGCCGGTGGGTGATCCTTAAAAATTTGCCGCGAGTCGCGCCCCTCACTGGTGGGGCCGCCGATTCGCAAAAACTTGCAGCCGTAGCTCAGTCAGGTAGAGCGCAACATCGCCAACGTTGAGGCCGAGGGTTCGAAGCCCTCCTGCTGCTCCATTTCGGGTGTGCCTTTGCATCACCTCCAGAGGCCAACCGCGTCGGCGGCCTGGAGGGATGTGCACGGTCTGGACCCAGCCATGTGCAGCGATGTCGACGTGGGCGCGCAAGCGCCCGAATCGCGTGAAGACACAACCGAAATGGAAATACCCCCCGATGGCGGAATTGGTAGACGCACCGGTCTCAGAAACCGGGGACGAAAGTCATGCAAGTTCGAGGCTTGCTTGGGGGACCAGTGCTTTGACTCAGGCAATCGCACGTTCGAATCGTGCACGGTCTGGCAGGAACATACCAATACCGGGGCGTGGCGCAGCTGGCAGCGCGGTTGCTTTGGGAGCATCAGGTCGCAGATCCGATTTCTGCCGCCCCGACCATACAAGAGCGAGACAGGGCGATGCAGATCGTTCTCTCGTGGAAACCGGACGCAAAAATTGGGCGTCGCCGGAACTCGTAACCGGACACAGTGAGCATTGACCGAGAGGCGGTCCGATGCCGACCTTCTCCACCACCATCATTGATCCGTTAACTCAGCGGCCAGAGTGCCTCCCTGTCCAGGAGGAAGCCAAGGGTTCAACTCCCTTACGGATCGCCATCAACTTCATCCACCCATTTCCCTCCCGCGTTAGCTCAACGGGATCAGAGCACCGGCCTACGAAGCCGGGGGTTGCACGTTCGAATCGTGTGCGCGGGGCCAAACACCTGGAGTGCGAGCAGCATGGGTGACTGCACTGGACTGTAAATCCGGCGTCCTTGACACACGGGGTTCGAAGCCCTGGCACTCCACCATCACGCCCCGCCCTGCGAGCTCAGCCGGATAGAGCAGCCGCCTTCTAAGCGGCAGGTGGGCCTTCGACTGGTCCGCGGGGCGCGCCGTCTTCATCTTTTTTCCTCGGTAGCTCAGTTGGTAGATGCACCGCACTGTTAATGCGGATGTCCCTGGTTCGAGCCCAGGTCGAGGAGCCACATGCTTTCAGCCGCATAGCTCAGTGGCAGAGCACCGTCTCGATAAGGCGGGGGCCGATGGATCGTTCCCATCTGCGGCTACCAGTTCAATGGTGCGCGTAGCTCAATGGCAGAGCCGCTGGTTGTGGTCCAGCTGACGACGGTTCGATCCCGTTCGTGCACCCCATCTTCTCCGCCGTGGCGCAGCCAGACAGCGCGTGCGCCTCCGAAGCGCAAGGTCGTTGGGGCGGATCCAACCGGCGGGTCCAAACACAGCAGATCCCGACAAGCACTCGGCCATGAAAGGAGGCCGTCACCATGAAACCCCAAGTACTTCAGCTGGATGTCCAGGGCACGCCTCAGGCGTGGATTTCGCTCGAGCAAGCGGCATCCCACTACGCCACGGGCGCCGTCGTCTGGGAAGACGGCGAAGGCCCCTTGGCCACAATGCGCGGCGGTTTCAACGTGGCGCGCGGCGCACAGTCGCGGCTTGTGATTTCGCCCATCATCGCTCTCAAGGGCTGCGCGAAGGTCAACCTGTTCGATCACACACCGGCCTTCGGCCGGCGCAAGCTCTTTGTGCGCGACCGTTTCATCTGCGCCTACTGCGCCCAGCGGTTTCGCGAGCAGGATCTCACCTGCGAGCACATCCTGCCCGAAAGTCGCGGCGGTACCTGGGACTGGATGAACCTGGTGGCCGCGTGCCGCGCATGCAACGCCGACAAGGCGGACCGGACGCCGGAGGAGGCCGGCATGAAGCTGGTCTATCTTCCGTACGTTCCAAGCCGGTGGGAGGATTTCCTTCTGGAAGGACGCAACGTGCGAGCCGACGTGCACGAGTGGCTGGCAAGCCGGCTGCCCAAAGGCTCCAGGCTCAACTGAAAGACGAAGGGGCGCTCCCGCAAGGGGGCGCCCCTTTTCCGTTGGCTTCGCGGCTACCCTATTGACCATGTTCACCAAGCCCCTGTGCGCCGCGGCGCTATTCGCAAGTCTTCTGTTTCTGCTCGGAAGCGCCACGCAATCCCCGGACCCGTGTGCGGCCACCCAAGACTTCGTGTACCCGCTCGCCGCGCCTTTGTTGATCCTGGGATCCATCGGCTGGCTGGGTGTGTCCTGCTGGTGCATTCCCTTCGACGGAGGCTGGCCGATTCGCCTTGGCTGCGCCGCCCTGTATGCCGTCGCTTCAGTGGTGCTGGCGGTCGGCCTCTTGATGGTCGCGTTGCTTGCCGTTTTGAGACATGAAGACCTGATGCCGTTTCTGCTGGAACGCGATTGCTATGGGGATGCCACACCTTCGATGCTGGGCATGACCGCGACGGGCGCGATCGCGATGTTTCTCGGGTTGCTGAGCATCGACCGTGCGGTATCGGCGCTGCAAAGCCGTCGTCGCAAGTCTGCCGAAGCGCGTTGAACCAGACGGCGTCCACCGAGGCTCGATCACGAGTGGCTCATGGCAGGACCCCAGGTATCGTTTCACGCAACTCCCGCACAGACTTCACGCCGGCTTCACTCGCCTCGCGCACACTGCCTCTCGACAGCGGTCGGCGCCGGTAGAGGCAAGGGGAGAAAAGCAATTGCTCAGGGAAACGCCTCGATGCCGACCGCTGTCACCTTTGCATGAGTGAAGCTCTCAAAGCTCGCCAAGGCTCTGTGTAAGTGCGAAGTACGCGTGGGAATCCCCGTCCACCCGACTAGAAGAGTCCGCGCTGCGGGGTGGTCAAGGCCATGAAACTTTCTCCGAGCGGCTGAAGAATGGCATCGGCAATCGGCTGGAGCTGCCGGGTGAGGTAGTGCTCGTAGTCGATGCGCGAACGGCGGGTCTCCAGCGGCTCCGGCCCGTTCCGCGTCATGACGTATTCGATCCAGCCGCCCTTCTGGTATTGCATGGGCCGGCCGAGCCGGCCGTTGTGTTCGTCGGCCATGCGCGCGGCCCGGACCTGCGGCGGCACGTTGACGAGGTAGGCGTCGAGCCGATGGCGCAGGCGCTTGCGGTAGATGAGCAGCGCATCCTTGTCGCCAGCCAGCGTCGACCTCGCATAGTCGGTCACGAATGGCTTGTAGGGTTCGCCCTGGAAGATGCGCGAAAGCAGCCCCTCCTGGAACTGGCGCGCCAGTGGCGTCCAGTCGCTGCGCGCCATCTCCAGTCCGCGGTAGACCATTTCCTCCTTGCCCGCGGCATCGACGCCGAGGCCCGCGTAGCGCTTCTTGCTGCCGACCTCCGAACCGCGGATGGTGGGCATGAAGAATTTCCTGTAGTGGGTGTCGACCTCGATTTCTAGAAAGCTCTCCAGGCCCTGCGCCTCCCGCAGCGTACGCGCCCACCAGTCGTTGATGTCGGCCGCCAGGCCGGCCGCGACGGCATGCGCCTCCTCGTTGGTATGGGTGCGCTTCAGCCACACGAAAATGGAGTCGGTATCGCCGTAGATGGCCTCGTAGCCCCGCTTCTCCACGAACTCTCGCGTGCGCTTCATCATCTCGTGCCCGCGCAGGGTCACGGCGGACACGAGCGCTGGATTGAAGAACCGGCACTCAGCAGCCCCCAGCACGCCGGCGAAGGAATTCATGAGCAGCTTCAGCGCCTGGGACAGCGGCTCGTTCTTCGCCCGCTTGGCCTCGTCACGGGCGCGCCAGAGCGTGGTCACGATCTCGGGCAGGCAGTGCCTGTCGCGCGAAAAGACGGTCCCCTGCGGCCCCTGGACGCGCAGGGCCAGGTCGCCGGCTTCCGCGCCTTCGACGAGGCCGACCGGATCGACCAGGAAGGTCCGGATGATCGAGGGATAGAGGCTCTTGTAGTCCAGCACCACGACCGAGTCGTAGAACCCCGGTTTCGAGTCCATGACGTACCCGCCGGGGTAGGCCTTGCTCGCGATCTCGCCCACGTTCGGCGCCACGTAGCCCAGGCGGTGCATCCGCGGCAGATAGTGGTGGCTGAACGCGGCGATGGAGCCGCCGAAGTGGTCGGCCTGCAGGCCGGTGGCTTGGGCCCGCTCCATCACGAACTGCAGCAGCTTCGTCTTGTCGAAGATGCGCAGGACCAGCTCGCAGTCCTTGATGTTGTAGTTGGCGAGCGCGGGCTTGTCTTCCTGGTAGCGCCGCTCGATCTCCGCCATCTTGTCGTAGGCATCGCCGATGGCCTTGCCCTCGCCGAGCAGCGCCTGCGCGACCGTCTCGAGGCTGAAGGACGGAAAGCTCCACACCGCGGCCTTGAGCGCGTCGATGCCGTCGATGACCACCCGCCCCGGCATCGGCGCGAACAGGTAGCCCTGCTTGCCCGGATGGGTCCGCCACTCGATGGGTCGGCGCTCCCGCCCAAGAAGGAGCGGCACGCCGCAGTCGTCGGCGGTCTTCTGCAGTACGCGCAGGTCGAACTGGATGACGTTCCATCCGATGAGGACGTCGGGGTCGTTCCGCTCGAACCAGTCATTGAGCCTCTCGAGCATGACCTGGCGCGAGGGGCAGTAGATCAGCGAGAAGGCCATGGGAGCATTCGTTCCGGATGGCGCGTCCGATGGCCGGGGCGGCGGGTCGCCCAGCATGAAGACGACACGCTCCGGCAGGCCGTCCAGCGCGATGGAATAGAGCGCTTCGTTCTGGCTTGTCTCGATGTCCAGCGACACGACCTTCAGCACGGGCCGGAATTCGGGCGCGGGCTTGAGTTTGCAGTCGACGATGGTGGCACGCTCTGCCCGCCCGCCTTCGACCTGCACGCCCGCGGTGATAAAGCGTTCCATCAAGTAACGGTCGTGCGGCCGCACGTCGGCTTCGAGCAAGGGAATGCCTTCTGCTTCGAGGGCGCGCGCCAGCCGGCCGAGCTGCCGGAAGTGCTTCGCATAGACACCGAGCACGGCTTCCCGTTGGAAGGTCTTGAGCTCAAGCGCACGCAGCTGCACGCCCGGCATGGCCGCGAGCTGCGCTTCGACTGCCGCCCTGTGCCTCGCGGCGACGAACGCAACGTTGCGCCGCGCGGTCAGGACCACTTTCCTCGGCCCCGCCTCGGTGGCCAGCCAGTACGCGATCTCCGTGCCGGCGGGCGAATCTTGCCAGTGGCGTGTGAGGATGAAGCCCTTGAGTTCGGTGGATGTCACGAAAGCGCGGAGAGTCGGGTCGAGGGGGAGGCGGACTTGGGGAGTGGGTGATTTTCGCGCCCATTCAGCAGGCCTTCGGGCATCGCCTCCCGATAAGGGACACCTTCCCATCCACCGGAGATCCGGTCGGCGGCTCCGGGCGCCGATGCTAGTCCTCGTCGCGCACCCGGTACTGGCTCACCAATGCCTGCTGGACGGCCGGCGGCACCGCTTCGTAGTGCGACAGCGCCATCGTGTAGCGGCCTTGGCCGCTGGTCATCGCATTGAGCCGCGACTGGTAGCTGGCGAGCTCGGCCTCGGGCACCTGCCCCGCGATGGCCACCGTGCCACCGCCCAGGCCCGACGATGTGCCGGCGACCAGGCCGCGCCGCGCCGACAGGTCGCTCGTGACGTCGCCCACGGCATGCTCGGGCACGGCGATCTCGATCTGCACGATGGGCTCGAGCACCGCCGGCCGGGCCTCGCGGATCGCGGCCATGAAGGCCTTGCGGCCGGCGGTCGCGAAGGCGATGTCCTTGCTGTCGACGCTGTGGTGCTTGCCGTCGTACACCACGACGCGCACGTCGACCACCGGGTAGCCCGCAATCGCACCGTACGCCAGCACCTCGCGCACGCCCTTCTCGACCGCGGGGATGAACTGGCCCGGGATCGCCCCGCCCCTTACTTCGTCGGCAAACTCAAAACCGGCGCCGCGCGCGAGAGGTTCGACGCGCAGGAAGACCTCGGCGAACTGGCCGGCTCCACCGGTCTGCTTCTTGTGCCGGTGGTGGCCCTCGGCCGGTGCAGTCACGGTTTCGCGGTAGGCGATGCGCGGCGGCCGCGTCAGGACCTCGAATCGGTACACCTCGCGCAGGCGCTCGAGCACGATGCGCAGGTGCAACTCTCCCAGGCCGTAGAGGACCGTCTCGTTGGTCGCGGCCACATGCTCGATGCGCAGGCACGGATCCTCGGCCGCGAGCTTGCCGAGGATCTCCCAGGCGCGCTGCTCGTCGCCATGGCGCTTGGGCTCCACGGCCAGGCCGTGCACCGGCACCGGAAACGGCAGCGCCGCGAGGTGCACGTGAGCGTCCTCCGCTGCATCGTGCAGCACGGCATCGAAATGGATCTCCTCGACCTTGGCCACAGCCACGATGTCGCCCGGCACCGCGTGCGGCACCTCCACGTGGTCCTTGCCCTGGAGCATGAACAGGCGTCCCACCTTGAAGGGCTTGCGGCCGTCGCCGATGTAGAGCTGGCTGTCGCGCGTGACCGTGCCCTGGTGCACGCGGAAGATGCCCATCCTGCCGACAAAAGGGTCGACCGTGACCTTGAACACGTGTGCCAGCACGTGCAGCGACGGGTCGGGTTTGGCCTCCATGGGCCGCGCGTCCGCGCCTTCGCCGACGATGAAGTCCGGCGGGTTGGCTTCGGTCGGGTCGGGCAGGAGCTTGACGATCACGTCCAGCAGTTCGGCCACGCCGGCGCCGCTGCGCGTTGAGACGAAGCACACCGGGATCAGGTGGCCTTCGCGCAGCGCCTGCTCGAGCGGCGCATGCAGCTCCGAAGGGTCCACGTCGCCTTCCTCGAGGTAGCGGTCGACGAAGGCTGCATCGACCTCGACCACCTGCTCCACGAGCGCGCGGTGCGCCGCCTCGACCGGGCCGAAATCGGACCGGCCGAAGCGGTTGTAGAAGCAGTCCACCACCTGCCGGCCGACTCCGTCGGGCAGGTTCAGCGGCAGGCATTCGCGGCCGAAGGTGGCCTGGATGTCGGCCAGCAGGCCGGCCAGCGAGACGCCCTGCGCGTCGATCTTGTTCACGATGATCATGCGGGCCAGGTGGCGCGAGGCCGCGTAGTCCATCATGCGCACCGTCATCGGCTCGATGCCGGTCGCTGCGTTGATGACCACGGCCGCCGTCTCGACGGCCTCCAGCGCCGGCAGGCTCTGGCCGAGGAAGTCGGGCCCGCCGGGCGTGTCGATGAAGTGGATGCGCGTGCCGGCGTGCGTGAGGTGCATCACCGAGGCGTTGAGCGAGTGCTGCATGCGTCGCTCCAGCGGGTCGTGGTCGCTGACGGTGCTGCCGCGCTCGATGCTGCCGCACGCCGCGATGGCGCCCGCCTTGTGCAGCAGGCTCTCGGCCAGCGAGCTCTTGCCCGCGTTCGCCGCGCCTACCAGCGCCAGCGTTCGCACGGCTCCCATTTCGGCCGCGAGGCCGTTCGATCGGCTTGGCATGGCATGCACTCCTTTGCGCACGCAACGAGCGGCCCGGCGGCCCGCTGGGCTCGGGTGCTGCGCGTGGGCGCCGGGTCAGCGTACGGGATTGGCGGTGGCGATGCAAGCCGGCGGAAGGGCCGATGGCGTCGGCGCCTGGGCGGAGCACCACGCTACGCGCGGGCGAGACCGGCCGGGCTCAGAGGCCGGTCATCGGCGCCTTGTCACCGCCGCATCCAGGCGATTGGCGCGTGGATGGTCGACCGCGTTAGCCAGGCGTGCCGCCACTTCGTCGTGGTGTCGTACGCCGAACGACAACAAGAAAATCTCGAACTGCGTCCGGTCGTGCTACGCGATGAGGGTTGGCGATGAGCACCGCGGTGGCGTGCGCATGGAAGTCCGCCGAAAAGTAGCCGATCCGGATGCGCATGATCATCGTCGCTTTCCGGCTCTTCCTCTTCTCTTTCAGCTTGGCCAGGATTACACCGCATTGGCAGATCGTACGGAGCGCACCGCAGCTTTGGCGTCAAAGTACGGCCATGAACGCCGGCTCTGCGGGCCGGAACTGGGTGCTATAAACGAATTGGCCCCATTAGAGCTAAAAGCATTATTGGCATACTTACATATTGAAATTCATATCCTTTCGGACTGACATGACCTCAAAAACCAAACTGCTGATCGGCGCCACATTCCTTTCGGCCTGGATGAGCCTGGCTTCGGCGCAGGACGCAGATCCGACAAACATGGTTCGCGGCGGACTGCAGGCTATCCAGATGGTGGACCAGGGCAAGATCGGCGAACTCTGGGACGGCGCAGCGCCAGCCACCAAGAAGCGGTTTGCCCGCCCCGAATTCGTCCGACAGGTCGAGGCCTCGCGCGCGCCCCTCGGCGCAGCGCAGCAGCGCACCTGGGTTTCGGTCAATCGCCAAATGGTCGCGAACGATGATGCCGACGTGGCCGGCCAGTACATCAATGTCGAGTACGAAACTCGTTTTGCCAATGCCGCCAACCGGTTGGTACGAGAGATGGCGAGCTTTCGGCTCGACGCCAGCGGCACCTGGCGCCTGAGCGGCTACGTGCTGCGCTAGTTAGACCTCCCCTTCGGGGCGCTGCGATTTCGCCGCGGCGCCTCTCCTCGACGAATGCCCGAAGCGGCAGGCATTCAGCGCAAGCTCTCCCTCCGCTCATCCGATTGCGCTACAGCAGCCTCGGGGCGGGATCTCCGCCAGATCCGTCCCGGCAGTAGCCATTCTTTCCTGACCCACCGCGTTTGCACTGCCAGAAAAGCCTCGCCCTCCGGCGTGGTCGCGGCGGTGTTTCGATTCGTGCTTCCCCTTGCAACTGAGCGCCATTCGGTGCGCTACGCACCTTTATTGAGTCAGCGGAGCGCGCAATTCGAAATCACGAGGAGCGCGACCCAATGTGGTGCACTAAGACTTTCGCGCGATCAATATGAAAATTAAATCAAGCGCATCGAGCACTCGTCACGGCAAATGAAATATTTAAACACTTAGTGTTACTATTCTATTCAAATGATTGATAGAAAAACTTGAATGAGTGTTTCTCTCGCCTGTGATAAGGAGGCCGGCTAATAACTACTCGGTGACGTTAATGCACCACAGCAGCAATCGCGCTTAGCCTCCATCTCGTAAGATTTGCCCAAAAAATGTTTCCGCTTAATTACTGTTAATTGAAATTAACACCTATTTCTGAACCTTATGGCGCATGCCATCCGCGGATTCCATTGGCCTTGGAGCAGGGCTTTGGGTGTCTTGAACAATCAAGGAGAAATGCATGAATAAGTCGTATCGCAGCATCTGGAACGAGGCATTGGGCGCCTGGGTGGCGGCCTCGGAGCTCGTCTCGGGCCGGGGCAAGAAGGGATCTTCGCGCGCACTGGCGAGCGGGTCGGATGCCGAGGGATCGCGGCCGGCGGAACCCTCGAGGGTGCACGTCAAGTTCGCCAGGATCGTGGCAGCGCTGGTGGCGATGAGCGGGCTGGGATGGGCCTCGTCAGTCCAGGCGCAGGTGAGCTGCACTGGGGCGCCCTACTACTCCTATAGCGGCACCTTTACATGCGCCGGCCAGCAGGCCCAAGCGACCTTCGGCGGAGCCACTGCAATAGGTTTTGGCGCGTGGAGTACCGGGATAAATGCCACGAGCCTTGGCTTCAGCGCGCTTGCCTCAGCCACCAACGCCATCTACGTGGGTTCGCGCACCACTGGAACCGGAGCGTCCGCGGAGTCGGCAATTGCCATCGGAACAGACGTGAACTCTAGTGGTGAGCGTGCCATTGCAATTGGCCTCCAAGCCGGGGCCGCCGGCGCATCAGCCACCGCTCTCGGGGCGACTGCTCGGGCGATCGGGGACGGCACAGTTGCGGTCGGCCAAGCGGCCGGTGCGGCGTCGACGAGCGCCAATACGGGTTCGGTCGCCGTGGGTGTTGCCTCGGGACAATTTGTCTCCGGCGCGCAGAACACCGCCATCGGCGGAGGCGTCGCGGGCACGGTGCGGGGCGCGGGTTCGGGCGTCACGGGAACGCGCAACGTCGCCTTCGGCACGGGCAACGGGACGGTCGACTACGATGGCACCACGAAGGCTTCGGCAGGCAGCCTGGTGAGCGGCAACGACAATATCGCCATCGGCACCAACGCCGGCATCGGCGTCACGGCCAACGCGACGACGTCGATCGGCTTGAACGCGAATGCGACCGCGATATCTGCAGTCGCGGTAGGTACCGGCACCGTCGCCAGCAACATCAATGCGGTCGCGCTGGGAGCTTCCGCCACTGCCACTGCGGCTGGCGCCAGCGCGTTGGGCACCTTCGCCAATGCCTCAGGAGCGAACTCCACCGCGGTTGGCGTCAGTGCTACGGCCGGCGCCGATTTTGCATTTGCCGGGGGATGGAGTAGCAAAGCGCTTGGGCTGCGCACCGTCGCGCTAGGCAATGAGTCTGAGGCAACCAGCGACGCGGCCACCGCTGTCGGCAACGCCGCTCGCGCGGTAGGAAATAGTTCGCTTGCGCTCGGGGCACAAGCGCTCGCTATGGGTGCCAGTACCGTTGCGGTCGGCCAGGGTGCCGGTGCGGGCTCGACGGCGGGCAATACCGGTTCAGTCGCTTTGGGTATTGCATCCGGGGCACTGGTCACCGGCGCACTGAACACCGCCATCGGCGGCGGCACTGCGAGCGTGATGCGGGGCGCGGGTTCAGGCGTCACGGGAACGCGCAACGTCGCCTTTGGCACAGGCGACGGGTCGGTGGCCTACGATGCCAATTTGGACGCTTCGGCAGGCAGCCTGGTAAGCGGCAACGACAATATCGCCATCGGCACCAACGCCGGCATCGGCATCGCGGCCAACGCGACGACGTCAATCGGCCTGAACGCGAATGCGACGGCCGGCAACGCGATAGCCATCGGTACTTCCGCAGTTGCAAACACGGCCGAAGCGGTTGCAATCGGCACCAACGCTACCGCCACCGGCGGTCGCTCGGTCTCCATTGGTTCGGGCAACGTCGCCAGCGGCAACGGCGCGGTGGCAATCGGCGACCCGAACACCGCGACCGGTGATGGCGCGATTGCAAACGGCATGGACAACACGGCCACCGGGAACGGCTCGGTGGCAATGGGCAACACCAACATGGTGGGCGGCGGCGGCCAAGCGGTTGGCATCGCCGGCACAGCGGCGCAGGGCGCGGTCGGCATTGGCTATCAAAACACGGCGGTCGGCCAGGGCAGCGTCGCGATCGGCAGCACCAGCAAAGCGCTGGCCGCGGGCGCGGTGGCGTTCGGCGACACAGCGGTCGCGAACAACGCGCGCGACGTGGCGCTGGGCTCCGGTTCAGTCACGGCGACAGCCGTCGGCACGCCCAGCACGACGATCAACGGCACGACCTACAACTTCCAGGGCACCACGCCGACAAGCACGGTCAGCGTCGGCACGGTGGGCGGCGAACGCACGATCACCAACGTGGCGGCGGGCCGGCTCTCTGCAACCAGCACCGATGCGATCAACGGCAGCCAGCTGTACCAGACCAACCAGGCGGTCGAGGCGGTGGCAACTACAGCGGGCAAGGGATGGAACCTGAGTGCCAATGGCGAGGCGACGCCGCAAAACATCGCGCCAGGCGCAACGGCAGACTTTGCCAACGGCAGCAATACGACCGTCACGCGCACGGGCAACCAGATCAGGGTCGATGTGGTGGCAGATCCGACCTTCAACTCCGTGACCACAGGCAACACCAGGATCGACAACAACGGCCTAACCATCGTGGGAGGTCCGAGCGTAACGACCACCGGCATCAATGCCGGTGGCACGCAGATCACGAACGTGGCCGCCGGTACGGCCGCCACGGATGCCGTCAACCTGACCCAGCTGAACTCCACGGTGGCCGGTAGCAAGACCAAGTACTACGGCGTCAACTCCATCGGCGGCGGCAACGAGGCCAACGAAGGTGCGACAGGGGCCGACGCCATCGCGTCTGGCAAGGGCGCAACGGCCGCAGGTGCCTCCAGTGTGGCCATGGGCCTGGGCGCCACGGCCAGCACGGCCAACAGCGTGGCGCTCGGTGCGGGCTCGGCTACGGCGACAGCCGTCGGCACGCCCAGCACGACGATCAACGGCACGACTTACAACTTCCAGGGCATCACACCTGTGGGCACGGTCAGCGTCGGCACGGTGGGCGGCGAACGCACGATCACCAACGTGGCGGCGGGACGGCTCTCTGCAACCAGCACCGATGCGATCAACGGCAGCCAGCTGTACCAGACCAACCAGGCGATCGAGGCGGCGGCAACAACAGCGGGCAAGGGATGGAACCTGAGTGCCAATGGCGAGGCGACGCCGCAAAACATCGCGCCAGGCGCAACGGCAGACTTCGCCAACGGCAGCAATACGACCGTCACGCGCACGGGCAACGAGATCAGGGTCGATGTGGTGGCAGATCCGACCTTCAACTCCGTGACCACAGGCAACACCAGGATCGACAACAACGGCCTAACCATCGTGGGAGGCCCGAGCGTAACAACCACCGGCATCAATGCCGGTGGCACGCAGATCACGAACGTGGCCGCCGGTACGGCCGCCACGGATGCCGTCAACCTGACCCAGCTGAACTCCACGGTGGCCGGTAGCAAGACCAAGTACTACAGCGTCAACTCCGCTGGCGGCGGCAACGAGGACAACCTTGGCGCGACAGCCGCCGATGCCATTGCCTCAGGCAAGGACGCGACCGCGAGTGGCGTGGGCAGCGTGGCGCAAGGCCTCGGAGCCAGCGCCACGGTCGACGGCGGCGTCGCGCTTGGCTCGGGCTCGGTTTCGGACCGCTTCGTAGCGCCTTCGACCGGCAGCATTCCGGCCGGCAGCAGCCTGATCGAATACAACACCACCGACCGCACGCTGCTTGGCGCGCTCTCGGTCGGCAGCGCCACCACCTACCGCCAGATCACCAACGTGGCGGACGGCACGCAATCGCAGGACGCAGTCACGGTGCGGCAGCTGTCGGGCGCACTGCAGTCCTTCGCAGTAACCCCGACCTTGTACTTCCACGCCAACTCGAGCGCGGCGGACTCGCTGGCCATCGGTGCCGAGTCGGTGGCGGTGGGGCCGCAAACGGTGGTCAATGGCAACAACGGTGTCGGCATCGGCAATGGCGCCGTGGTGCAGCAAAGCGCACCGGGCGGCGTGGCCATCGGCCAGGGTGCCACGTCCCACCTGGCGGACTCGATTGCGATGGGCACCAATGCCTCAGCCGCCGGGGTCCAGGGCGTGGCACTGGGTGCAGGCAGCAGCGTGACGCAGGCCGGCGGCGTCGCCCTCGGCGCAGGCTCCGTGGCCTCCACCGCCGCGGGCGTGGCGGGCTACGTGCCGCCCACGGCCACCGATGCGCAGCGCATTGCCATCGGCGCGACCACCAGCACGCTTGCGGCGGTGTCGGTGGGCGACGCGGCCAACGGGCAGTTCCGCCAGATCACCGGCGTGGCCGCGGGCACGGCCGACAGCGACGCGGTCAACGTGTCGCAGCTGCGCGGGGTGCAAGGCGCGGTGGCGGTGATCGACCAGTCGACGGTCAAGTACGACACCAACCCGGACGGGTCGATCAACTACAACAGCGTGAGCATGGGCGGCAGCAACGCGACGGGCCCTGTGACGGTGCACAACGTGGCGCCCGGCGTGGCCGGTACCGACGCGGTCAACGTGAACCAGCTGAACAGCGGCATTGCAGGGGCCAACGCCTACACCGATGCACGTGTCAACGCCCTGGGCGGTGAGATCCGCAGCATCGCGAAGGATGCAAGTGCCGGCGCCGCCGGTGCCATGGCCATGGCCAACATGCCGCAGGCCTACATCCCCGGCAAGAGCATGGTGTCCGCGGGTGTCGCAGGTTTCGACGGCCAGGCCGCGCTCGCCATCGGCGTGTCGAAGCTCTCGGACAACGGCCGCTGGGTCGTCAAGTTCAGTGGCTCCGCAAATTCCCGCGGCAAGGTTGGCGTGGCTGCCGGCGCGGGCTTCCATTGGTAAGCCGACCGCACAAGAAGAGGAACAACATCCATGAAAACGCAATTCCATCGCAACTTGGCCACTGCACTGGCTGCGGTCTCCATCCTGGCGCTGCAAGGCTGCGGCTCTTACGTCAGCAAGGGCATCACCGACGACGGCAAGGCCACGGAAGTGGTCTTCCCGAGCATCGACAACGATGCCTGGCTCAAGGAAGGCACGTTTCCGAACCTGGACAACCTGCGTGCGGTGGCGCCCGGCGTCACCAAGGACCAGCTGTACGACCTGCTCGGCCGTCCGCATTTCAGGGAAGGCCTGGCGGGCCCGCGCGAGTGGGACTACATCTTTCACTTTCGCAAGGCGGGCGGCGGCGTGACCACCTGCCAGTACAAGGCCATCTTCGACAAGGATTACAAGGCGCAAACATTCCACTGGCTGCCGGCGGGTTGCGGCGATGTGCTTGCGGCGCGTCCAATGCCGGTGGCGGAGCGGCCGGCCGGGGCCGCTCCGGCAGCGCCGCGCAAGATTACCCTCGGTGCCGATGGCCTCTTCCGCTTCGACGGCAGTTCGCTGGCCGATTTGCTGCCCGAGGGCCGGCGCAAGCTCGACGCCTTGACAGCAGAGATCAAGGGGAGCGTCAAGTCGGTGGATGCCGTCAAGGTGACGGGCCATACCGACCGTCTCGGCAGCAACGCCTACAACAATGCGCTTTCAATGGCGCGCGCGAACACCGTGCGCGATTATTTAGTGCAGGCCGGCGTAGCGGTGCAGAACATGCAAGTCGAGGGCAAAGGCGAATCCGAACCAAAGGTGCAATGCGCTCAAGCAGGGCGAGCGCAGCTCATTGCTTGCCTGGCACCGAACCGGCGCGTCGAGGTCGAGGTCTTCGGCGGAAGTTGAATACAGCGGAAAGAGGGTCGATTCCCTTGCCGACCGAGGCCGAAGAAGCGGCCGCGCCGCGGACTGTTCGATGGCACGGCCGCTCTCACCGCTTCATGCGCGCATCCGACTCGGTCCTTCGGGGTTACGTCGGCGTAGGTCAGTAGTGCGTTCAGTTAGTTATCCTGCATATGTACTACCAATTGTGTACAACATCCTTCGCGCCGCCCGTGGATTCGCTGAATTCAGAGGGCGAGTTCTCCACCGTGGCGGTGGATAAGTCGGTGGAGAAAGCTGTGCGGTTTGCCAAAAACCGTTGCCACGGTTGAGTCGCCGGGCTGCGCCTCCAAAATCAGCACCTCGCTCCAAGGCTCCAGAACAGCTTCCCCATGTTTTTGTAACTGCGTCGTCGAGCGCGTATCTGCGATGTTGCAGACGCGGTTGCGCCGCTCGTGTATGCCTGATGGGTGAGGCTGACCGCCAGTGCGGCACGTGGCGCCGCGGCGCGTCAGCGCTCGCGTGCGGCGCGACGCAACACCTGGGTGATCGGCTCCACCAGATACTGGAGGGGGGTGCGCTGGTCCCCCTGGAGGTAGATCTCGGCCGGCATGCCGGCCAGCAGCTTCAGGTCACCTGCCGTCGCGAGCGAGGCCGCATCGGCCTCGACCAGCACCGAGTAGTAAGGAGCGCCGGTCGCACGGTCGATCAGGCGGTCCCCCGACACATAGACCACCTTGCCATGCACCAGCTGCGTGGTCCGGTACTTGAACGCCGTGAAGCGGATCTCGGCCGGCTGCCCGCGCCGGACGCGGCCGATGTCTTCGGGACGGACGCGGGCATCGGTCACCAGGCGCGTGTCGTCGGGCACGACGTCGGCAATGGTCTCGCGGGGCGGGATCACCGCGCCGGGCGTCGAATACTTCAGATCGATGATCTCGCCGCTGGCCGGCGCAGTGATCACCTGCCGCGCCGAGGCGTCGGCCGACTTGCGCCGCTCCTGCTCGATTTCCGCCAGCCGGGCTGCCGTGATCTTGAGCTGGTCGCTCGCCTGCTGGCGGTACTCACTCTCCAGCGAGCGGATGCGCAGATCGGCGTCGACCGTGCGCTGCTCGGCGCGCGCGAGCTCTGCGCGCCGCTCCTCGATCTTCACGCCGTAGTCGGCCACGGTGCCTTCGAGCTGCGCAATGCGCGCGGACGAGATGAAGCCGTCCTTGAGCAGCTTGCGGTTGGTCTCCAGATCGTTTTTCTGGAACGTCATCGACTCGCTCGCCCGCATGATCTGGGCCCGCAGAGCGACGATTTCCTCGGCTACTTTCTCGCGTTGCGAACGCAAGAGGCGCACCTGGCCCACCATTGCATCGCGCCTCGCCTCGAACAGCGCGTTCTCCTTGTCCAGCTGCGCGGCCAGGCGCGGATCGGCTGCCGCGGTCTCGGCCACATCGGGCGGAAAAGTGATCGCACGCGCCAGGGTCTGTTCCGCGTCGAGCCGGGCGAGGCTCGCACGCTCGGTCTTGACGCGATGATCCAGCCGGTTCCTGTCGGCATCGACGGAGACGTCGCCCAGCACCAGCAAGGGCTCCCCTTGCCGCACGTGCTGGCCGTCGCGCACCAGCACCTCGCGCACGGTGCCGCCTTCGGCATGCTGCACCGGGCGCCGGTTCAGGTCCACCTTCACGTGGGCCTGCGCCACCACGGCGGACGACAGCGGCGCGAAGCCCAGCCAGGCAGCCGCCGGCAGCAGCGCGCAGACCAGCACGGCCAGGCCCCAGTGCGCGAGGCGATGCGCTTCGCGCAGATGGAGCGCCAGCGGGTCGTTGGCCGCGATCGCATGGGCCATGTGATTCATCGGGCAACCTCCGAAGCGCGCGCCGGCATCATCACCACCTGGGCGCCGCCTGGGTTCTGGGCGGGGCGCCTGATCGCCTGCATCACTTCCGCCACCGGCCCGTACTGCTTGACGCGGCCGGCCTCCAGCACCATCAGCTTGTCCATGTGCTGGACCAGCGCGCTGCGGTGCGTGACGACGATCACCGTGACTTGGCCGCGCAGTGCCTTCAATGCCTCGCCCAGCGCCAGTTCGCCCGCCCCGTCCAGGTTGGAGTTGGGCTCGTCCAGCACCAGCAGCTTCGGGTCGCCGTAGAGCGCGCGTGCCAACGCGATGCGCTGGCGCTGGCCCGGCGACAGCATCACGCCCATGGTGTCGACGACGGTGTCGTAGCCTTCGGGCAGTGTCAGGATCAGTGCATGCACGCCGGCACGCTGCGCCGCTTGCACAACCTTGTCCGGATCGACCTCCCCCAGCCTCGCGATGTTGTCGGCAACGGTACCGGCGAACAGCTCCACATCCTGCGGCACATAGCCGAGCCAGGGGCCGAGTTCTTCGCGCCGCCATTGCGCGATGTCGACATCGTCCAGCCGCACGACACCTGCGTTGGGCCTCCACAAACCCGTCAGCAGGCGCACCAGCGTCGACTTGCCGGCACCGCTGGCGCCCGTGATGGCCAGCGACTCGCCGGGCTCCAGGCTCAGCGACACGCCGGCAAGAATCATCCGCTCGCCCAGCAAAGGCCGGAACACAAGGCCTTCCGCGTGCAGGCGGCCTACCGGAGACGGCAATGCCATGCGTTGCGGCTCGCGCTCGGCGGCGCCCAGCATCTCGGACAGGCGCGCGAATGCCAAGCGCCCCTCGGCCAGCACGCGCCAGCTACCCACCACCTGTTCGACCGGCGCCAACGCCCGGCCCAGCAGAATGGTGCAGGCCACCAGGATGCCCGGCGTGCCTTCGCCCGTGATGACGAGGTAGGCGCCGAGCGCCTGCAACAGCACTTGCACCGCCTGGCGCGTGGTGCGCGTGAGCGCAGCCATCGCCACCGATCTGCGCGCAGTCGGACCCTGCAGCGCGGAGACACCGGCGTTGAGAGCCCGCCAGCGCCCGATCACCGCCTCTCCCATTCCGAGCGATTGCGCCAGCTCCGCGTTCTGCATCGACGATTCGAGGTAGCGCGTGGCTCGGGCGGCTTCCTTCTGCAGGGCTTCGATGTCGAGGCGCGTGAGGCGGTCATTCACCACGGCCAGAACGAGCATCAGCACTGACGAGGCGGCGGCGGCCATACCCAGCATCGGATGCGCCAGCCAGATCACCGCGACATAGACAAATGCCCATGGCACGTCGAACAAAGCCAGCAGCCCCTGCGAGGAAAAGAGATTGCGCAGTGCCGCGACATCGCGCAAGCCCTCGCAGGGTGCACGCTCTGCACGGCGCGCTGATTGGGCGAGCATGACCTTGGCCACCACCGGCGACAGCTGATCGGCGATCAGGCTGCCCGCGACGCCCTGCAGCCGGCTGCGCAGGTAGTCCAGCACTAGCATGAGGCCGAGCGCCACGCCGACGCCGAGCAGCAGCACGACCAGCGTCTCCTGGCTCTGGCTCGTCAGCACGCGGTCGAAGACCTGCAGCATGAAGAGCGCGGGGGCCAGCAGCAGCAGGTTCACGAAAAAAGAGAAGCCTCCGACAAAAAGAAGCGGTCGCCTGAGAAGCTGGAGAAGCGGCTTCATGGTGATGTCTCTCGCGTGCGGCCACCCGCGTCCGCGGGCGCTTGGCGAAATCTCACAGGCCCACCTTGATGTCGTTGCTGTCGAAGGTGTCTGCCGGATTGGTCAGCGTCAGCGTCGCCACCAGCGTGCGGTTGGCGGCGCTCAGACCGTCGGCGTCGTAGTACAGGTTGCCTGTCGCGCTGTCGTAGATCACATGCACGCCCGCGCCCACCACGTCTCCCGCACCCCCGCCGTCCGACAACGCGAACTCGGCCGCCGACAGCGTGCTTCCGCTCGCGGTGGTGAGGGCCGTGAATGTGCCGCGGGACAGCTCGATCAGATCGCCGCTTGTCGCCGATCCCGAAGCATTGAAGTCGGTGACCGTATCCACGGCGTTGGGTGCCGAATCGAACACAAAGGTGTCGTTGTCGGCGCCGCCGGTGAGTATGTCGGCGCCGGTCCCGCCGACAATGCGATCGTCTCCCGCCAGGCCGTTGATCACATCGTTGCCGCCGCCGCCGCGCAGCTGATCATTCGACGCCGAACCGGTGATCGTGTCGGCGAAGGCCGTGCCGATGACGCCTTCGAAGTTCTTGTAGCTGTCGGTGCCTAGCCCGGCCGCGCTGGCATTGAAATTCGTCGCGCCGCTGCTTTGCGTCAGCGTGAACGTGAGGCCGGCGGTACCGTCGGAGAAGTCGAGCAGGTCACCGGTACCCCCTGCCCCATCGAGCGTGTCGTTGCCGCCGCCGCCGCGGATGATGTCGTTCGAGGCGCTGCCGGTCAGAGTGTCGGCCAGACCCGTCCCGATGACGCCTTCGATGTTCTGGTAGGTGTCGTTGTTGCCGAGCCCGGCGGTGCCGTTGGCGATGCCGGTCAATGCGGCACTCTGGACCAGCGTGAAATTGACCGCCAGAGTCCCATCCGAGAAGTCGAGCAGGTCTTCACTGCCGGCGCCGCCGTCCATCGTGTCGCCGTTGCCGAGGCCGCCTCGCAGCACATCGTTGCCGGCGCCCCCCGACAGCGCGTCGTTTCCGTCGCCGCCGATCAGGAGGTCGTTGCCGGAAGAACCGAGCAGCGTGTCGGCCCCGTTGCCGCTTCCCCCGATGAAGACGTCGCCACCTGCACCGCCGGTCAGGTCGTCGGCGCCGCCGCGGCCATCGATGAAGGAGGCCTGGTAGGTGCCAGCCGTGCTGAGATCGATCGTGTCGGTGCTGTTTCCGCTGGACACGGCCCGGATGTCGATCGTCGCCGTGGCCGTCGCGGTCCCCCCGGCACCGTCCGACACGGTGTACTGGAAACTGCCGGCGGTAGCTCCCGCCGTGCTGCCGCTGGTGAAGCTGATCGTGCCGTTGGCGGCGTCAAGCGTCAGGCCGGAGATCCCGACGGCGCTGCCGACGCTGGTGATCGTCAAGGCGAAACCGTCGATATCGGTGTCGTTGCCGAGCAGCGAACTCGCCGACAGCGTGACGAGTGTGCTGCTCGACACGATGATCCTGTCGGCCGCGGCAACCGGGTTGTCGTTCACTGCGTTGACGGTGATGCCCGCCGTGTCGGTGGCGCTCGAGAACGCAGAACTGTTCCCGTTCGTGACTGTGCTCGCCGTGGTGCCCGCCGTGCCGCTCGTCTGATCCCAGGCGCGGAAGGTGAGGCCATCGGTGACTGTCCCGCTGAAGTTCGAATTCGCCTGGAAGTAGACACGCGTATTCGCGTCCGCGGCCAGCAGCAGTGCGGAGGTGTCCGATACCGTACCCACCGCCGCCCAGTTGGCGCCCCCGTTGGTGGAATACCACCAGCTTCCGTTGGCGGCATTCACACCCGTCAACGCAATGCCGGTAGCGGCACCGCTGTCCGCGTCGCTCACGTTGTCGAGGCCGCCCGCCGGCGGATTCAGGTTCACCAAGCTCGATACGAGCGTCCCGACAGCCCCAATCGGTCCGCCAGCATCCTCGTTGACCGACGCCAGAGCGGGTGTCGCGGCAGCACTCAGGATGGGGGCATCGTTGGTGCCGGCGATGGTCACGGTGACCACCCTGCTGGCGGTCCCGTCGGACGACACCGCAGTGAAGCTGTCGCTGATCGATTGGCCTGCGGCCAGCTGTTGAATCGCTGTCTGGCCGTTACTGGCCGTGTAGCTCCAGTTGCCGTCCGCCAGCAGGTTGAAGCTGCCGTAGCCATTGCTGCCGGCAGTGCTCGCTTGCGGTGTGAAGTTCGACTGGCCTTGGTCGACGTCGGTGATCGTCAATGCGCCGCTGGTGCTCAGGTTCGGTGTCGAGCCATCCTCGCTCACCGCGCCACTCACGACGCCGCCAATCACCGGCACGTCATTGGTGCCGGTGATCGTCACCGTTACCACTTGGCTGGCCGTGCCATCGGACGACACCGCGGTGAAGCTGTCGCTGATCGATTGACCGGCGCCGAGCTGTTGGATAGTCGCCTGGCCATTGTTGGCCGTGTAGGTCCAGTTTCCGTCCGTTGCCAGTGTGAAGCTGCCAATGCCGTTGCTGCCAGTGGTCCCGGCCTGGGCTGTGAAGCTGGACTGCCCTGCATCGACATCAGCAATCGTCAACGCACCGCTGGTGCTCAGGTTCGGCAGGGAGGCGTCCTCGTTCACCGCGCCGTTCGCCACCCCGCCGATGACCGGCACGTCGTTGGTGCCGGTGATCGTCACCGTCACGAGCTGGCTGGCCGTGCCGTCGGAGGAAACCGCGGTAAAGCTGTCGCTGAGCGACTGGCCGGCCCCCAGTTGCTGGATTGCGCTTTGGCCGTTGTCGGCCGTATAGGTCCAGGTGCCATCGGCCAGCAAGTTGAAACTGCCGAGGCCGTTGCTGCCGACGGTGCTCGCCTGTGGCGCGAAGTTCGACTGGCCGGCATCCACATCGGCAATCGTCAGCGCGCCGCCGGTGCTCAGGTTCGGAGTCGAGCCATCCTCGCTCACCGCCCCGCTGGCCACCCCGCCGATGACCGGCACGTCATTGGTCCCGGTGATCGTCACGGTCACCACCTGGCTGGCCGTTCCGTCGGATGACACTGCAGTGAAGCTGTCGCTGATCGATTGGCCTGCGCCAAGCTGCTGGATCGCGCTTTGGCCATTGTCAGCCGTGTAGGTCCAGGTGCCATCGGCCAGCAAGCTGAAGTTGCCGTGGCCGTTGCTGCCGACGGTGCCGGCTTGAGAGGTGAAGCTGGACTGGCCAGCATCGACATCGGCAATCGTCAGCGCACCGCTGGTGCTCAGGTTCGGCGTGGAGTCATCTTCGCTTACCGCGCCGGCTGCGACGCCACCGATCACGGGAACGTCGTTGGTCCCGGTGATCGTTACCGTCACGAGCTGGCTGGCCGTGCCGTCGGAGGAAACCGCGGTAAAGCTGTCGCTGAGCGACTGGCCGGCCCCCAGTTGCTGGATTGCGCTTTGGCCGTTGTCGGCCGTATAGGTCCAGGTGCCGTCCGCCGCCAGCGTGAAACTGCCGTAGCCGCCGCTGCCGGTGATGCCGCCCTGGGCTGCAAAGGTGGACTGTCCTGCATCCACATCGTCGATCGTCAGCGCGCCGCCGGTGCTCAGGTTCGGAGTCGAGCTGTCCTCGCTCACTGCCCCGCTTGCCACGCCACCGATCACCGGCACGTCGTTGGTGCCGGTGATCGTCACCGTTACCACCTGGCTGGCCGTACCGTCGGACGACACCGCCGTGAAACTGTCGCTGATCGACTCGCCGGCACCGAGTTGCTGGATCGCCGCCTGGCTGTTGTCAGCGGTGTAGGTCCAGGTGCCATCGGCCAGCAAGTTGAAGCTGCCGAGGCCGTTGCTACCGGCGGTGCCAGCTCGGGTTGCGAAGCTGGACTGGCCCGCATCCACATCGGCGATCGTCAGCGCGCCGCTGGCCACGAGGCTGCCACCGGACACTGCAACATCTTCCTGCGCCGCGCCGCTCGCAACGCCACCAATCACCGGCACGTCGTTGGTGCCAGTGATCGTCACGGTTACCACTTGACTGGCCGTACCGTCGGACGAGACTGCAGTGAAGCTGTCGCTGATCGACTGACCAGCACCAAGCTGCTGGATCGCGCTCTGGCTGTTGTCAGCGGTGTAGGTCCAGCTCCCATCGGCCGCCAGCGTGAAGCTGCCGTAGCCGCTGTTGCCGACGGTGCTCGCCTGTGGCGCGAAGTTCGATTGGCCCGCATCGACATCAGTGATTGTCAGCGCACCACTGGTGCTCAAGTTCGGTGTCGAGCCGTCCTCGCTGACCGCCCCGCTGGCCACCCCGCCGATGATCGGTACGTCATTGGTCCCGGTGATGGTCACCGTCACCACTTGGCTGGCCGTGCCGTCGGAGGACACAGCGGTGAAGCTGTCGGTGATCGACTGACCAGCGCCCAGTTGCTGGATCGCTGCCTGGCTGTTGTTGGCGTTATAGGTCCAGGTGCCATCGGCGGCCAGCGTGAAATTGCCATGGCCGTTGCTGCCGGCAGTGCTCGCTTGAGGTGCGAAGTTCGACTGCCCCTGGTCGACATCGGCAATCGTGAGCGCACCGCTGGTGCTCAGGTTGGGCGACGAGCCGTCTTCGCTCACTGCCCCGCCGGCAACGCCACCAATCACGGGCAGGTCGTTGGTCCCGGTCACCGTCACGGTGATCTGCTGATTGACCGTGCCGCCGTGGCCGTCGTGGATGCTGACGGTGAAGGTCTCCGTCGCCGTCTGGCCCTGAGCCAGATACTGCGTGGCCGCGTTGGCGACGCTGTAATTCCAGCTCACCGTGCCGTCTCCCGCGCCCGTGGCCGCATCGGTGACGCCGGCCGTCAATACCCCGCCCAGCGCGTTCCCCGCACCGGCGGCCACGCTGACGCTGTGCGCATCGCTCAGGTCCACGTCGTCGAAGGTGATCGTGCCGCTGTCGCTCAGGTTCGGCGCCGCCGCATCTTCAGTCATCGGCGCAGCCGCCTCGGCCGCGCCGATCGTCGGCACGTCGTTGGCCCCGGTGATGGTCACATCGACCTGCCGGGTGACGATGCCGCCGTGTTGGTCGTTCAACGTGAGGGTGAAGCTCTCGACCCGGGTCTCGCCCGCGGCCAGGTAGTCAACGGCCGCGGCGTCCACGGTGTAGGTCCAGGTGAGCTGGCCGCCCGTGCCGGTGCCGGTGGTGTCGGCGTCCTTCACCGCCGTCAGGCTGCCCAGCGCGCTGCCGACCGGTGTGCCGGTGGCGCTTACCAGATGCACATCGCTCAGGTCCAGATCGCTGAAGCCGATGACTCCGCTGTCGCTGAGCGTGCCGCCCGGCGCGACCTGCTCGTTCACCGCACCCACCAGGTCCTGGGCCGTGATGATCGGACCATCGTTGGTGCCGGTGATGGTGACGGTCACCGTGGCCAGTCCCGTTCCACCGTCTGCGTCGGTCACCTGGTAAGTGAAGGTGTCGGTTGCGTTTTCGCCCGCGGCCAGGTGCTGAAAATGGGCTGCATTGGGCTGGTACTGGAAATACCAGGTCGACGGATCGCCCATCGCCGGCTGGACGAGCGTTGCCGTCCCGTGGGCCGGCGCCAAGGCCAGCGCCAAGCTCTTGACCAGGTCGGGGACCAGGTCGTTCTGCAGCACATGGATCTGGATCCCCGGGCCGTCTTCAGTCGTCGCGCCTGTATCGCCTTGCGCGCGTACCGCCTCGTTGGACGGATTCACCGCGACCCCGTCCACAAGGACTCTCAGGACTTCGGTCATCTGCACGGTCAGCGTGGACGACCCGAAGGTGAAGACGAAATCACTGGCCGAGCCATTGGAAACCTCGCCGGTCTTCACATTGGTCACGGCCGCAAGATGGGCGAGATAGGCGGCGATCTGCGTCTGGGTGGCAGACTCCAGCCACTGGGCCCGTGTGAACTGCAGCTGGAGGGTGTCGACACCCGCACCGCCCGTGTACACATCCCTGGTGCCCGCGACGAGGTTCTCGCTGACGTTGTAGATCAGGGTGTCGTTTCCCGATCCCCCGTTGAGCTGGTCACTGCCGCTGCCGCCATCGAGCGTGTCGTCTCCCGCGCCACCATTGAGCGAATCGTTCCCGGCCCCACCGCTGACGGTGTCATCCCCGTTGCCGCTGTTGATCGTGTCACTTCCGGCTGTGCCGGTAAGCAGGTCGTTGCCATTGGAGCCGGTGATGGTGGTCATGCGCTTCCTTCGTGAACGCCGGAAAGTCCGGCGCGTGCCGATTGCGACCCTGAATTCCTGTTGTCCGGCAATTTGATCGCGGCGACGAAGCACGCACATGACGAGAATGCCCTTGCGCACGCTGTCGATATGTCCCGGAAGGACCTCGAAGCGCCTGGGACTTTTGCCCTGCTGTCGCGAGCTGTTCGCCGTCTGCCTCCCGACCGGTGCGGTAGCCGGTTAGACGGGTCCGGGGTTGCGCTGACGCGCTATATGGAGGACGTGAGCCTGCGCCCGGATCGATGCGCCGCCGCTCCACGCTTCGTGAGCGGCGGCGCCGGTGCCTACTTCGATTCCGCTGCGGGCTGCTTGGGCATGCTGTCGTTCGGCGTCGAACCCCGGCTCGTGCGGTCGCCCTTGGTGCTGCTTCCCGACCCCGACTTTGACGACGCGCGGTCACCGGCGCGTCCGGCATCTTCCGACGACGGGGAGCTTTGGAGCACCGGGTTCTGCTGGCGTGCGGCTTCCGGCGTGGCGGCGCTGGTCCCGCCGGCCGGGTGCGTGGGCGGGGTGGTCGGGCTTGGCGTCGACGTGGTGTCGCCGCCGACCGCGGGGTGCGTGGGGGGCGCGCCCGTCGTTCCGGTCTGGGCCGCGGCACCGGCAAATACAAGCGCCAGGCACGTCCCGCCGAGCGCTCTGTGGATCATGGACATGTTGCGTCTCCTTGAAGCCAACGATGTTCCCGATTTGGCGCGCGCGGCGGGCTTCAGCCGTGCGCGGTGGACCTCGGTTGCTGTCGGAAGGTGCCTACGATGCGGCGCCGGGGAAAAGCGTCACTTTTTCAGGAAGTACCCGATGAACCCGCCGGCGATCAGGGTCACGAGCGACTGCACCCAGCGCGCCTGGTCCGTCGACAGGGTCGCGAAGATCAGCGCATAGGCGCAGATGCCCAGCGTGGCCAGGAGCAGGAACAGGGACACGTAGAACAGCACGATCTCCCTGTGAAGTCGCCAGTGGCGGTCGCTGGCATGCTCCTCGGGTTCAAGCTTGTAGTTGTGCTGGTGCCCCGGCGGCGCAGCCAGGTTGAACGGCGTCGCTGTCGTGATGAGGGGCGACTTCTCCGCGGACCGCGACGGATCCTCGATGGTCACAGGCCGACGAACTCGGTCTTCATCTCGCGAGTCGTCGGATCGACCATGCCTACGGCGAGGCCGCGCTGGCGGCCGTTGCGGGCAGCCGTGTACAACTGGAGCGCACGGCGCAGGATTTCGCCCTTGCTGGTCTCGTCTTCGGTCGCGACCTTGTCGAGTTCCCGGACCATGTCGTCCGGCAGGACAACGTTGAAACGTGAGGACATGAGGCTCTCCTTGGATGGACGATGATGTGCGTTTTATACACCTTTTCGGCGCATTGTGCAGGCCAGGGTAAATGCCACCGGCTGCGAAGAGCTGCGCGACGAAGGAGCGGCAAGTGGCACCCTTCATCGATGCTGGCATGACCGCTCGCGCGCTACGCCCTTCTCACATCACGCCAAAGGTCCTGAACGCCTCGACGGTGCTCATGCCCTGCTTGATCGCTAATCTCACGCTGCTTTCCGTGCCGACCTTCTCCAGTGCGAGGGCGATCGCCTCCTCTTCTGCTTCGCGCGGAACGATCAGTACACCGTCCTGGTCGCCAAAGACGATGTCGCCCGGGCGCACGCGAACTCCCCGGATCTCCACGGGCACGCGATAGTCGACCACCTTGCCGCGTGGTCCCTGGTCCTGGGAGTAGCCGCCCAGCGAAAATACCGGCAGGCCCAGTTCGAGCACCTCCGTGGTGTCACGGGAATACCCGTCGAGAACGGCGCCGGCCGCTTTCAGATGAAGGGCGCGCGTGGTCATCAGGCCGCCCCAGAGCGCGAACTCGGGCGCCGATCCCGTCGCGACATAGACCTCGTTCGGCGCGAGATTGTCCAGCGCCTCGAAAAGCAGCCCGAAAGCCTGCTGGCTCAGCGGCGACTTGCCGCCGGGCGCGCAGCGCTCAAAGCAGTTGGTCTCCAGCACGGGCATGGCCCTGCCGGCCACGACCATGGAGCGTTCAACCGGCTTGATGGCAGGCGGCAGAAACTGATGCATGAACCCGAGCGTGTCGAGGATATCGCCCACCACGGCAGGGAACAGGCGCGCCCGCATCAGGCTGAACAGTTCGTCATCGTCTTTCCACATTGCTTCTCGCTCCTGAAGAACTGCGGATTAGTCCATGGCGATGTGCAGAGGGCAACCTGTCAACCTATATGATAGGTCAGGAGACGACGCATGAATGCACACCCCTTCGTTCTGGGCCGCCTGGTACGGACCTCCCTCGTCGAACAGGCGGTTCAGGGTCTTCTTCAGCGCATACAGGACGCGAAGCTCGACCCGGGTTCTCCCCTGCCCTCGGAAGCGCAGCTGGGCGAGTCGCTCGGAGTGAGCCGAACCGTGGTGCGCGAGGCGCTGAGAACCCTCAAGGGCCTGGGCGTGATCCAGATCTCGAACGGCAAGAGGCCGACGATCCGGCCCGACCTGGACGCGACGGCGCTGGACATCTACTTTTCGCGCGCCATACAAGTTCTGGACAATTCCGCGGAAGACTTGATGGATGTGCGGGCGAGCATCGAGGGCCGTGCCGCGGCCTTGGCAGCGCTTCGTCGAACTCCGCAACAGCTCGCCCGGATGTCAGAGCTGGTCATCCAGATGCAGGCACAGCTTCGCCACCCATCACGCTATGCATCGCTCGATACCGAACTGCACCTGGAGATAGCCCGGGCGAGCGGAAACCTGTTGCTGTTCCAGATCATCGGATCGATCCGGACCTCGTTGGAAGTGCAATCGCGCCAAGGCATGGAACAGCGCAGGACGGCAGCCAGCCTGCAGCAGGTGCAGCAAGCGCATGTGGAACTCGTCGAGCGGATCGCCGAACAAGACGCGGAAGGTGCGAGCCAGTGCATGCGATCGCACATGGACAGTGCTCTGAAGGTGCTCCTGAGGTCCCAGAGGCACCGGTGATCGGCCGGGGCAGCGCATTCACCCACATCGGCGGGGAGCGCCTGTGCGCCGTCCGTTCAGCCACTCGCTCGGCGCACCGGGAAGTTCAGGCACTGTTAGTGGAGCAGCAGGTGCAAACGCCAGCCTGCTGGAATCGCCGATAGCCAGCATCGTGGTTCTGCGCTGCCGCCCGACGGGCGGTCTCGCCGTTTCGCCGCATGCCAGGAAAGTCCGGCACGCTCGGCATGCGACCGGACTCCGTCCCGCAGCTGGGGCATGACGCCGGCCGGTCGAACAGGGCCATCGGCCGGTGCGCGGTGAACGGGCCGCAGTGCAAGCAGCGGTAGTTGTACGTGGGCACAGAAATCCCTACCAGCCGCCCGACTCTCCACGCGCCACGTAGCGACCGCTGCCGGCGCTGCCGAGCCATCGGTCGCCCTCGACGATGAGTTCGCCACGCAGCAGCACCCCTTTCACTTTGCCGGTCACGCTTCGGCCCTCGAACAGCGTGAAATCGCAGTTGCCATGCTGGGTTTGCGCCGAGATCACATGCTGCGCCCCCGTGTCGAAGAGCACCAGGTCGGCATCGCTGCCGACGGCGATCGTGCCCTTCTGCGGGAACAGCCCGAACAGCTTCGCAGGCGCCGTGGATACCAGCTCGACAAAGCGGTTGAGCGAAATTCGGCCCGTGCGCACGCCGCCATCGTAGAGGGTCGCCATGCGTGTTTCCACGCCGGGTACACCGTTGGGAATCTTCGAGAAATCATGGCGTCCGTACGGTTTCTGGTTCACGCGTCCCAGATGCCCTTCCTTCATGCAGAAGGGACAGTGGTCGGTCGAGACCAGCTGCAGGTCGTCGGTGCGCAATGCAGTCCACAAGGCCTGCTGCGCTTCCTTGGAGCGCAGGGGGGGACTCATCACGTAGCGCGCCAGATCGAAGTCCTCGCTGTCGTAGGCGCTGTCGTCAAAGAACAGGTAATGCGGACAGGTTTCGGCGAACACCGGCACGCCCATGTCCCGCGCCTCGACCACATGCTTGAGCGCCTCCTTGGCCGAGAGATGGACGAAGTAGACGGGTGCGTCGGCGAGTTCGGCGAGCTTGATGCCGCGATGCGTGGCTTCGCCCTCCATGATCGCCGGCCGGGTCAGGGCGTGGTACTTGGGCGCCGTGTGTCCCTGCTCCAGCGCCTCCTTGATGAGAAGTTCGATGATGGTGCCGTTCTCGGCGTGCAGCGCGATCATGCCGCCGTGCTGCCCCACCATGCGCATGGCCTGGAAGATCGCCGCGTCGTCGACCATCACCGAGCCCGGGTAGGCCATGAACATCTTGAAGCTCGAGACCCCCTCATGGCGGATCGCATGCTGCATGTCGGCCAGCGTCTGGTCATCCACGCCCGTCACGATGACATGGAATCCGTAGTCGATGCAGGCGCCGTCGGCACCCTTTGCGCGGGCGCGCTCGACGGCCTCCAGCACGCTTACCCCCTTGCGCTGGAAGGCGAAGTCCACGATGGTGGTGGTGCCTCCGAAGGCAGCCGACCGCGTGCCCGATTCGAAGCTGTCGCAGGTGGTGGAGTCGCCGAAGGTGTTGTCCATGTGGGTGTGGCAATCCACGCCGCCCGGCAGCACCAGCATGCCGGTGGCGTCGATGATCTCGACGTCGGCACCGACGTCGAGTGCGCGGCCGATCGCGACGATACGGCCATCGTCGATCAGCACGTCGGCGGTGTAGTCGTCCACGGCCGTGACGATGCGGCCGTTGCGGATGATCTTGCGGGTCATGGGTAGGTTCTCCGGATCGGGTCGGTTCAGGCGTGCACGCCGGCCTCGACCAGCGCGCGTTCGAGTGCCGCGACTTCATCGCGCGGCAGCGGTCCTATCGGCGGGCGCATGGCGTCGCTTGGAAAGCGGCCCAGCAGCTTGAGACAGGTCTTGAGGCGGGCCGTGGCATATCCGCCGGGCGCGGTGCCGTAGATCGCCTTGGCGAGCGGGTAGATGCGCTCATTGAGGCGGCGTGCCTCCGCGAGGTCGCCGCGCTCCATCGCGAGACCCAGTTCGATCACCAGTTCAGGAACGACCGCGGCCAGACTCACGAGGCTGCCCTCGCTGCCAATAGCGAAGCAGGTCAACAGATGTTCGTCGCCCGAGGCCATGACGGCGACGTGCGGCGCCACCCGCTTCAGCAGGCGGCGATTGGCCTCGTAGGCCGCGGCCTCCCAGCTCCCCTCCTTGACGCCCACCACGTGCGGCATCTGGGCGAGTTCGGTCAGCACTTCGGGACGATAGCCGAGGGCGCCCGCATTGACACCGGCCTGGTAGAGCATCAGGGGCATTCGCGCATTCGCATTCGCAATCCGGTGGTGCGTCGCGGCCATGCGCGCGTCCTGCGACAGCGCCCAGGAGAACGGCGGGAAGACCAGCACGGCATCGGCGCGCGCAGCCTTCGCGTCATCGACATGGCGCTGCGCCTCGAGGCTGTCCTCAGCATTGATGCCGCACACCAGCAGCGATCGTTCGCCGCAAACCTCGAATGCGATCTCGGTCACCCGGCGCTTCTCCTCGCGCGAGAGCGAGAAGTTTTCGCCGGCATGGCCATTGATCAGCAGGCCCTTCATGCCCGGCACAAAGGCGTTGGCCTCGAGATGACGCGCCAGCGTGGTTTCGTCGATGCGGCCGTCGTCCAGCAGCGGACACAGCGTGGCGGCATAGATGCCGTGGAAAGCGTTGGGTTGTTGGGGAATCATGGGAATGGGTGTCAATTGCCGGGCATCGGCATGCCCAGCAGGCGGGCGGGATCGAAAAGAGGCAGCTCGGGCTGCTGCCCGAGGATGTGCTGGGCCATGATCCGGCCCATGAAAGGACCGCTGGTGTAGCCCGAATGGGCGCTGCCTACCACGTAGGCCTGCGGCACACCGGGCACGTCGCCGATGATCGGCATGGCATCGGCCGTCTCGGCCTCCAGGCCGAGCCAGATGCGCGCGATGCGGGCCTCGGCCAGTGCGGGCACGGCATAGGCCGCCAGACGCATGTTGCCCACGAGGTTCTGCGGACGTGCCTCGACGCCGCCGCGTTCGCGATCGCCGTCTCCCTGCCAGCCGCCGCCGATCAGCACGGTGCCGTTGGCGAACTGCTTGAGCGACAGCAGCCCGTTGGCGACGCTGAGCACGGTGCGCATCAGAGGCCGCACGCGTTCGGTGATGATGAGCTGGTTGATCAGCACCTTGATGGGGATCTGGACGCCAAGCCAGGCAAGCATGTTCTCGATCCACACCCCGCCGGCGAGGACCACGCGCCGCGCCTGCAAGGCCTCCCGACCCGCTGCGCCGCCGAAGCGGACCACATGGCCTGCATCTCCCGAATCGATGCCTTCGACGGGCGTGTTCTCGATCACGTCGACGCCCGCGGCCGCGAGCGCATGGCGGAAGGCGCGGCCCGTCAGATAGGCGCTTGCGAAACCATCAATGTCGCAATATCCCGCCTTGAGCAGCCCTGGATGCACGCCCGGCTCGATCTCTCTCGCGCGCGCCGCCGAAATGACTTCGATCGGTGCGCCGTATTCGCGCCGGGCCTTGGCGCGCAATTCGACCAGTTCGCACTCGGCCTCGGTGAACGCCAGTGTGAGGCCCGGCACATGGGTCGCGAGCACACCCATGCCCAGCCATTTCTCGGACTCCATCCACATCTGCCAGGCGCGCATGGCATAAGGCACCAGCGCGGCGCGCGTCATGTGCAGCGTCAGCGTGCCGGCATTGACGCCGGATGCCTCTCGGCACAATGGTCCGCGATCGACCAGCGCGACCCGCATGCCGCCTTGCGCGAGATGCAGCGCGGTCGAGCAGCCCATGACGCCACCGCCGATCACGATCGCGTCGTAAGGTGCCGAGGCACGCAGGTTGACGCTCATAGCGGGGCCGCCTTGGGGATCGGAATGTCGGCGTACGTGTAGTTCCCGGCGACCTCGGCGAGCGACACCGGACGCAGCGGGGCCCGGCCCGTGAAGCAGCCCACGGCTTCGCGGCTGCCCACGTGGACGGCGAGCACGGCTGCCGCGACGTCGCCGCAGGTGCGGCCCTGGCAAGGCCCCATGCCGCAGCGTGTCCAGGCCTTGAGCTGGTTCATGTCGCGGGCGCCTTCGCGGGCGGCGGCGTCGATCTCGGCGCGGGTCACGTCTTCGCAGCGGCAGACCACCGTGTCGGACGCGATGCTCGCGACGGTGCCTTCGCGCAAGGCCATCAGACCGGCCATCGCGCGCCCGAAGCGGGCGGGCTTGTGCCATTGCGCGAGCAGGCGGTCGCGCTCGCGCGTGTGGGCCTCTGCGCTCAACCGGCCCAGATCGTGGGCGCAGGCCACGGCCGCGAGCTCGCCGTGGATCCCGGCGGCAGCCGCTCCTGCAATGCCGGCACCGTCGCCGGCCACGTACAGACCGGCGACGGACGTGCGGCCCTGCGGATCGGCGTCGGCAATCCAGCCACCGCGCGACGCTTCGTAGCGATGGCGCGCGCGCAGCAGCCGGGTGACGTCGGTGCCGGGCACGAGACCGTGCCCCACCGCGACGGCATCGGCCTCGAAGATCGGGGACGCGGCGCCTGGAACGGGCATGCCGGTCTTGTCGACCTGCTGCGCGTGGACCCGGAATCCCTTGCCGCCAGCCTCGACGGATGCAATGCCATGGCGATAGAGCATCGGCACCCCGGCCCGACGCAGGCGCGCCTGCCATTGCGCGCCTTGCCACAGCAGGTCTGGCCTGCTTGCGAGCGACGGCAGGGTCTGCAGCCAATCGCCCCGGCTGGCCAGGTCCAGCACGGCAGTCACCTCTCCGCCGGCCTTGAGGATGCCGTTCGCCACGGCCAGCAACAGCGGGCCGCTGCCTGCCACCACGGTGCGGCGCCCTGGCAGCATGTTCTGGGACTTGAGAAGAATCGTGGCTGCGGCCAGGCCGATGACGCCGGGCAGGGTCCAGCCCGCGAAGGGCACGACCCGCTCGGTCGTGCCCGTGGCCACCAGCAATGCGCGCGGCTGCCAGCTCGCGACGCCCTCAGGCCCGATCAGATCGGTGCGAAGGCTGCTGCCCACGTTCCACACCTTGTGGCCGAACAGGCATTGGATGCCGGAACGGCCCAGCTCGGCACGAAGCGCGTCGCCCTGCAGGGCTTCGGCCGAATGCGGCACGCCTGCCGCCCGTTTGAAGCCGGGCGGCAGGGGACGCCACACCTGCCCGCCCGCGTCACCGTTCTCGTCGACCAGCAGAACCTCGAGGCCGCAGGACTGCGCGCGCAGCGCGGCCCGTGCACCGGCCGGCCCGGCGCCGATCACCAGCAGATCGATGGGAGCCGGGCGCACGTCAACCAAGACGCTGCTCCCGAAAACCGAGCGTTTCGATCTCCATGCCCGCTGCCGCCGGCACCTGGCAGGCCGGCAGCTTGCGCGCTTCGATCCATACGAGGCACTCCTGGCAGGACCCCATGAGACAGAACATCCCGCGCGGCGCATGGTCGCGCGGACTGCGCCGGAGTTCACGGCGCCCCGCGGCAAACAGCGCCGCGGCCACGCTCTCGCCCTCGAAGGCATCCACCGGGCAGCCGTCGACCAGGATTTGCATCGCGGGCCCGCGCCGCACCGCTTGGTCGGCGCGCAGCGATGGCGCGGGAGAAGTTGAGCTTTTCTTCATGAGAGAGGAGTCGCAAGAGGAGCGGGTAAACGCGGCGAAAGCAGCATCGGCTGGACCGCTCGACTTTGATTGTATACACTCAATATATAAATCTTATTCGTTTTGAAGACAAAATGCGATCTGGCATTCGTCTTGCGTCCGCTCACCAGACATCCGGGCTGCTTCGGCGACCGGTCCGACCTTCAACCCTAGGAGTTTTTCTCGATGAAGCAAACAAGAAACATCGCGCGCCGCGCCCTCGTGTTCGCGGGGTCACTCGCGCTCGGTTCGGCGTTGATCGGCCTGCCCGCCGTCAGTTCGGCGCGAACACTCGATGAAATCGTGGCGAGCAAGAAGCTGGTGATCGGGGTCAATCCGACCCTGCCTCCGCTGGGCATCTTCAATGACAAGAATGAAATCGACGGCTTCGATGTGGACGTCGCGCGCAAGCTCGGCGAACTGCTGGGCGTCAAGACCGAGATCGTGCAGGTCGGCTCGCCCGACCGCATTCCCTTCGTGAGCAGCGGCAAGATCGATGCTGTGCTCGGCGCCATGACCATCACGCCCGAGCGCCAGAAGGTGATCGACTTCACCGTGCCGCTGCATACCGAGGTGTTGGGCGTGCTGACCACCAAGACAAAGCCCTACAAGGACTGGATGGAGCTCAACGATCCGGCGGTGAGGCTGGTCGAGGTGCGCGGCGCCACGCCCGTGAAGCTGGTGCAGGAAAAGCTCCCGAAGGCGCAACTGCTGCTGCTGGACAACTACCCCGACGCGGTGCGCGCCATCGCCCAGGGACGGGCCGACGCCATCATCGACGTGATGGATTTCATGACCGAGCACACGGCCAAGCACAAGATCGACTGGCGCATCGTGGACGCACCCATCGAGGTCTACTTCTGCGGCATCGGCGTACAGAAGGGCAATGACGCCCTGCGCGAGAAGCTCAGTGCGGCCGTGAAGGAGCTGCACAAGAACGGTTTCGTCGACGAGCGCTGGAAGAAGTGGTTCGGCGGCCCGATGCTGCACGATCCGCGTAGCGCACCGACCTACAAGTAAGGCGCCGCCGGGCATGCAATTCGACTACTCACCGGTGCTGGAGCGCCTGCCCTACCTGGTGGGTGGTGCCTGGCTCAGCCTGCAGATCGCATTTCTCGCGTTTGCCTTCGGAATGCTGCTCGGCCTGGGCGGCGCGTCGGTGCGGGCCTACGGCCCGCGATGGGCGCGCCGCGTCGTCGGCGCCTATGTGGTTTTTTTCACCAATACGCCGCAGCTGGTTCAGATTTTCTTCATCTTCTTCGCGCTGCCTGATGCCGGCATCCTGCTGTCGCCGTACCAGGCCGTGTTGATCGGCATGACGCTCAACGCCGGCGCCTATCTCACCGAGATTCAACGCGCAGGCTTCGAATCGGTGCGCCTGCCCGAACTTGAAGCGGCTGAGACCTTGGGCTTCTCGCGCATCCAGACCATCCGCTACGTGATCCTGCCGCACATCGTGCGCGTGCTGTTTCCCCCGCTGTCCAACCAGTACATCCTGATGACCCTCGGTACCTCGATGGCGGCCGTATTCGGAGTCGAGGAGCTCACCGGGCGGGCCTACAACATCAACTCCGAGACCTTCCGCTCCATCGAGGTGTTCTCGGTCGCCGCGGTGCTCTACATCGTGATCACCCTGATTGCCACGCTGTCGCTGGCCTTCGTCGGAAAACGATTCTTCCGCGCCAAGATGAGGTGGTTCTGATGCTCGACCAGATCCTCCAGGAGTTGCCTCGCTTCTTCAGCTACTACAACCTCCTCTTCTTTGCCAAGGCGCTGGGCGTGACCTTCGCCTTGTCGGCCATCGGCTGCGTGGTCGGCTTCTCGCTGGGCTTTCTGCTCGCGGCCGTGAGGCTGGACTCCCGGCCGGCAGGCCGGCCCCTGCGCATTGCTTCGACGGTCTTCATCGAGTTGTTCAGGCGGATACCCTTTCTTGTCACGCTGATGCTGGTGTTCTTTATCTTCCAGGGACTCAACGCGGACCTCGCGATGTTCACGGTGGCCTTGATCAGCGTCTGCCTGATCGCCACCGCATTCATCGCCGAGATCGTGCGCAGCGGCCTCGAATCGGTGCACCGCAACCAGTGGGATGCCGCCGCCGCCATGAACTTCACCTACCTTCAGACGCTGCGCCTCGTGATCATCCCGCAAGCCTGGAAGATCATCCTTCCGCCGGTCTTCGGGTTCTTCGTCCTGTTCATCAAGGACACCGCGCTGGCTTCGCAGATCGGCGTCGTCGAGCTGGCCTTTGCCGGCAAGACGATGAACAACAAGGGCTTCTCGGCCGCCCTCGTCTACGGCACGGTACTGGCCCTTTATTTCATGCTGTCCTATCCGCTGGCCCGGTTCGGAAAACACCTGGAGAAAAAACTTGCCCCAACTCGAAATCGTTGACCTGAAGGCCAACTACGGCGCGCACACCGTACTCGAGCGCATCAACCTGTCCGTCGAAAAGGGCGAGATCGTCAGCCTCATTGGCCCATCGGGCTCGGGAAAGAGCACCTTGCTGCGTGTGCTGATGGGTCTGCTGCCGCCGATCGAGGGCCAGGTGCGCATCGACGGCGAGTCGCTCGACTACAACGACCGCGAGCAGCTTCGCCGCATCCGCTCGCAGATGGCCATCGTGTTCCAGCAGTACAACCTGTTCCAGAACATGACCGTGCTCGACAACGTCACGGTCGCGCCGATCAAGGTCAAGGGACGCCCGCGCAAACAGGTCGAGGACTATGCGATCCAGCTGCTGGAGAAGGTGGGCATGGGTGCCAAGCTGCAGGCCTATCCCGACCAGCTGTCCGGCGGCCAGCAGCAACGCGTGGCCATCGCGCGCGCGCTGGCGCTGCAGCCCGGCATCCTGTTGCTCGACGAAGTCACGGCCGCCCTGGATCCCGAACTCGTCAACGAAGTGCTGGACACGGTGCGGCTGCTGGCCGCCGAGGGCATGACGATGTTCATCGTCTCGCACGAGATGGGCTTCGTGCGCGAGGTATCGAGCAAGGTCGTTTTCATGGCCGACGGGCACGTGGTCGAGATCGGCGGGCCGCGGCAGATCTTTGACGAACCCCGCGAGGCTCGCACGCGCGATTTCGTCGGCAAGATTCTGAGGCACTGACCGGCCCGTGCGCCGCTGCCGAGCTGCTGCGGAAGCTAGGACACCAGCCCGTTGCTGAGTCTTGAAAGCGTATAGCGCGCAAGATTGCGCAGATGGGCAACCACCGCTTGTTCAGCGGCTTTCTCGTCGCCTGCCATGTAGGCGGCCAGGATCGCCAGGTGCTCTGCCCTGTCGTCCTCGATGCGGTTGAAGGGATCGACTACCTCAAACAGGCGGCACAGCACGCGAAGATGGGCGATGGTTTCGGCCAGCATCGCATTGCCGGACGCGCGCGCGAACATGCCATGAATCTCGTCGTCGGCATGCCAGTGGCTCGAGCCCTGCTGGCTCGAGTCCAAGGACAGGATGTCGTTGCGCAAGCGCTGCACCACGTCTGCCGGCACATGCCCCATCGCGAGCGACACCGCTTGCGACTCGAGCCGTTCGCGCACCTGCAGGCACTGGAAGTAGTGCGATGCGGTGATGCGTCGCACCGCATAAGAGCGGGCATTGGCCCGCACCAGCAAGCCTTCGCCCTCAAGTCGAAGCAGGGCCTCGCGCAAGGGTGTGCGCGACATCTGGAGCCGCTCGGCCAAGCGCCCTTCCACCAGAACCTCGCCGCCGCTCAGCTCGCGTTGCAGAATCAGCCGCCGTACGATTTCATATGCGCGGTCGGTCAGATTCTTCGGGGCTTCACTGGAGGCGACGGGGGCCGGCCGCCCGGCCGCCTTTCGTGGCTTGGCGCCGCCTGCGGACTTGATCGTGGGGTTGGGCTTCATATGGTTTGTCTACAAATTGTGTGCAATCGAAGGATGCCACAGCTTGCGATGTCCCATTTCCGATGCGGCTATGTCACCGGACGGATGACGACAGTGCACTTGCCATGCCCCGTCATGCCTGCGCGCCCGGGCGATGCACGGGCAGGCGGAGCCGGCCTGTCAGATGACCTTGCGCAGGAGTGGACCGACGCCATCAACGCCCGTGGGGTTCCCGGCGCATGTAGAGGGGCCGCCGCCCGCAGGCACGGTCACAACGCCGGGCGCGCCGGCTTCCACGGCGCGAGGCCGGCTCTCTTTCCGAAGGCCCGGAATGAACCGGCGGACTGGTGCGGCGACGCCGCTTTTTCAGAAGCCGGGCACTTCCGCTTCCGGTGACTTGCCGGCGAGCACCCGTTGCTGCTCTGCGAAGATCTCGCCGATGTAGGCCAGCAGGCCCGCTCCCGGGGCCTGGGCTTCGCTCGCGCGCACATCTTGCGGCGCGGCATCGGTTTCGGCGGTGGCCGCGACCTGCACGAGTTCGAGCGGCGAGCGGCTCTGCTGGCACGCGCCCGCGACCAGGCCGAGCGCCGCGAGCGCTGCGGCGTGGAATGTCCTGTTGAAGTCCATGTCGACTCCTTGCTGGTTGGACAGTGAGAAAGGCATTGATGCCGCATCGCTGCTGTCGCGTGCGGCGCCGCGAAGACTGCTGTTGCGCAAGCGGACCTGCAAGCTCGCGCCATGCCATCCCGTTTTCTACCGCGCGGTAGAAATCCAGATATCGACCTTTGGAAGGCCTTGGGCAGCGGGAGAGGCCGCGCATGCGCGCATCACCGCAACTGAGGCCCAGCGTACTACCGGCTTGCGCCGCCCACCATTGAACTTAAGGCATAGGAATGCGTAAAAGTTCTGAGCAATCCTGCGCTTCCAGACACAACCTGCAATGCATCGCTCACGACGGCGACAATTTCAGGTCCAGAGCGCTCAGGCCTCCAGCGCCTCCAGCGGCCCGAAGAACTCGTAGCGCAGCTGCTGCTTGGGCACGCCGAGCGCCAGGCCGTTGGCATACACCGACTTCATGAAAGGCTTCGGCCCGAGGAAGTAGAGGTCCACGTCGCGGTCTTCGGGCAGCTGCTGCGCGAGCAACTCGCGCGTGACGAAACCGGTCGCGTGTGGTCGGTCGGCATCGCGCGGCGTGTCGTACACATAGACCGGCTTCACGTTGGCATGCTTGGCCGCGAGCGCATCGACACGCGCGCGGAATGCATGGGTGCCGCCATGCCGCGCCGCGTGGATGAAATGCACCGGCCGGCCGGTGTGGGCCATCGACTCGAGCATGCTCATGGCCGGCGTGATGCCGACGCCGCCCGTCACCAGCACCAGCGGACGCGCGCTCTCGCCTGTTGCGGTGGGTTGCAGCACGAAGTCGCCGCAGGGCGCCTGCACCTTCAGCAGCGTGCCGACGGTTGCGGTCTCATGCAGCCAGTTCGATGCCTTGCCGCCCTCCTCCTTCTTGACGCTGATGCGGTACCAGGCCTTGCCTGGTGCGTCGGACAGCGAGTAGTTGCGGCGCAGGGGTTCGCCGTCGATGTTCAGCACGAGTGTGAGGTACTGGCCCGGCGAAAACGCGAGCAGCGGACCGCCGTCGGTCGGCTCTAGGTAGAACGAGGTGATGATTTCGCTTTCTTCCTCGCGCCGCGCCACGCGGAACTCGCGCTCGCCGCGCCAGCCGCCCGTTTGCGCCGCGTTGGCGCGGTAGACCTCTTCCTCGGCGGCAATCAGGAGCGCCGCGAGCGACTGGTAGGCCTCGCCCCAGGCCGCGATGATCTCGTCGGTTGCGGCGTCGCCGAGCACGTCCTTGATGGCGCGCAGCAGGCAGGCACCGACCACCGGGTAGTGCTCGGGCAGCACGCCCAGTGCAGCGTGCTTCTGGATGATGCGCGGCAGCGCGCCGGCAATTTCCTCGAGCCGGTCGATGTAAGTGGCATAGGCCAGCACCGCGCCCGCGAGTGCGCGCGCCTGGCTGCCGGCGGCCTGGTGCGCCTCGTTGAAGAATGCCTTCACCTCCGGATGGCTCTCGAACATGATCCGGTAGAAGTGGCTCGTGATCGCCTCTCCGTGTGCCTGGAGCGCGGGTACGGTGGCTTTGATGATGGCGATGTTCTGCGGGGTCATGGTGGGTCCGTCTCGGGTTGAAAAAAATGGGGGATGCCGTGACCCACTCACGATCTGTGCCAGGCGGGCCCGCCGCGCAAGTGCCTGGTAACACTGGTGATTTCCGAGGCGTGGTCAAATTCACAACAGAATGGATGTTGCGTTCATGACCACAGAGAGTGTCAATCAAACCACAGCGAGCGACCGCTACCGCCCGCTCCTTGCCGCCGCGCGCGGCCTGGTCCGCTGCGATGCCGCGGCGCTGCTGCAGCTCGACGGCCAGGTGCTCAGGCCGGTTGCGGTCGATGGGCTCAGCGACGAGACCCTGGGGCGGCAATTTCCGATTGCATCGCACCCGCGTTTTGCGCGTCTGCTCGAGAGCGGACGGGGCCTGCGTTTCGCCCACGACTGCGGCCTGCCCGACCCATACGACGGCCTGGTCGCGGGGCAGCCCGGCATCCTGCCGGTGCACGACTGCATGGGTGCGCCGCTGCGCCTGCGTGGCACCCTCTGGGGCTTGCTGACGCTGGATGCGCTCGAGCCCGGCGCGTTCGAGACCGTGACGCCGGCGCAGCTCGATGCGATGGTCGCGCTGGTCGAGACCGGCATCGAGGCCGCCCACACGATCCAGGAGATGGAAGCGCGTGCCGTGCGCGAGCACGCCGTCGCCCGAGCCCTGCGCTCGGGTCGCGGCACCACGCGCGAGCTGCTGGGCAGCAGCGCCGCGATGAAGCGGCTGTGCGGCGAGATCGACACCGTGGCGGCGTCCGACCTCACCGTGCTGCTGCTCGGCGAGACAGGTGTCGGCAAGGACCTCGTGGCACAGCGCCTCCATGCGCGTTCGCAGCGGCGCGAGCAGCCGCTGGTGCAGGTGAACTGCGCAGCCCTGCCCGAGACGCTGGCCGACAGCGAGCTGTTCGGCCACAAGCGCGGCGCCTTCACCGGCGCGGTGCAGGACCGCGAGGGCAAGTTCGAGATCGCGGATGGCGGCACGCTCTTTCTCGACGAGGTCGGCGAGCTGCCGCTCTCGGTGCAGGCCAAGCTGCTGCGCGTGCTGCAGAGCGGCGAGGTGCAGCGGCCCGGCAGCGACCGCACGCTGAAGGTCGACGTGCGCGTGATTGCGGCCACCAACCGCGACCTGCCCGCCGCCATTGCGCAGGGCCGCTTCCGTGCCGACCTCTACCACCGGCTCTCGGTCTATCCGCTGGTCGTGCCGCCGCTGCGCGAGCGCGGCCGCGACGTGGTGGCGCTGGCCGGCGGCTTCCTTGAAGAAAACCAGCATCGCTTGGGTGCCCGTAACCTGCGGCTGTCGCCGGCTTCGAAGGCCGCCCTGCTGGCGCACAGCTGGCCGGGCAACGTGCGCGAACTCGAGCACGTGATCAGCCGCGCATCGCTGCGCGCCTTCACGGAGCAGCGCCGCGGCGCGCGCTGGACGGCGATCGAGCCGCATCACCTGGCGCTCGATGCGGCAGCCGGTGGTGTCGCACCGGCCGTGGTTGCGCCGCCCTCGCCCTCCCCCGCGATCGAGCCGGCGCCGGACGCACACGCCGGAGGTGCCGCCGCGGGCGGCACGCTGCGCGAAGCCACGGAGGCTTTCCAGCGGGCGTGGCTCGCGGACGCGCTGGCACGGCACCACGGACACGTGGCCAACGCCGCGCGCGAGGCCGGCATCGACCGCAGCAACTTCCATCGCATGCTGCGCAAGCTCGGCCTGCGGCCGTCCCCGTCAGGCGACTGAACGCGCGCTGCGCTTCCTGGCCGGCGGCGGACGGAGCGACGCGAAGGCCTCCGGCAACGACAGCACGCGGCCGCAATCCACCGCCTGGTAGCCCGGCAGCCGGTCCACGGCGCGCTGGTAGGCCTCGCCCTGCAGGATGTCCAGCATCCGCCGCACGATGGGCGCACCGAGCGAGCGCTCCTCGCACAGCAGAAAGTAGCGCTCCACCTGGTTGGAGATGAAGTCCAGCTTGAACTGGCGCGCCGGCGTTTCCACGCCGTAGCCTGCGTCGGCCATGCCGCTGGCCACGAAGGCTGCCACCGCCGCGTGCGTGAATTCGCATTGCTCGTAGCCCTTGATCGATTCGGGCGCGATGCCCTGCTCGCGCAACTGCAGGTCGAAGAGGTAGCGCGTGCCCGAGCCCGCCTGCCGGTTGATGAAGCGAATGCCGGGACGCGCCAGGTCGGCCAGCGTGTAGATCTTCTTCGGGTTGCCCGGCGCCACCATCAGGCCCTGGTGGCGCGTGGCCATGCCGATGACTTTCTGCGTCTCGGGGTTGAGCCAGGCGCCGTAGTGGGTCACGGCCTCGGCCTCGAACGCGCCCAGCGGCACGTGAAACCCCGCGACGTCGCAGCTGCCGTGGTGCAGCGAAGCGACGGCTTCTTCGCTGCCGCAGTAGCGCAGGTCGCCCGGCACCTGCGCCGCGGCCAGGAAGCCGTGCAATGCCTCGATCGCGAAGCCGTGGCTCGCGTGGATGCGCAGCAGCGTGGGCGAGGTGGGAATCAGCTTCTCGATCTCGGCGCCCAGTTCGGACGCCAGCGAATCGAGCAGCGGCGACAGGCGCGCGGTGATGCGGCGATCGGCCCACACCAGCTTTTCGCCGAGCGGCGTGAGGCTGGAGCCCTTGCCGCGCTGCATGGCCACAAGGGGCTGGCCAAACATGGTTTCGCCCTGGCGGATGAGCTCCCAGGCATGGCGGTAAGACACGCCGCTTGCCGTGCAGGCGCTCGACAGGCTGCCGTGCTCCAGCACCTTCACCAGCAGTTCGATCACCCGGGGCGCCAGCGCCGCGCCGTCGGGCTGGCGAATGGTCCATTGCGGCTTGATGTGCACTTCATGCATGAGTTTCGGCTTTTCAAAGCATATTTATTGGGCTGAACGCCTCATATTGTGGCGCCTTCTTTCGCTCCATACACTCGCCCCACCACGAATATCGCAACTCCAATTAGGAGATCGAAAGCATATGCAAGACCTGGGCATCGCGACCACCATCGCCGCCGCGCACAAGGATGTTCCCGGCGGGCTGCTGCCCGCGCTGCACGGCATCCAGGACGCGCTGGGACACATCCCGCCCGAGGCCGTGCCCCTCGTCGCCGAGCAGTTCAACCTGTCGCGGGCCGAGGTGCATGGCGTAGTCAGCTACTACCACCACTTTCGCTCCGCGCCGGCCGGCCGTGTGCTGGTGCAGGTCTGCCGGGCCGAGGCTTGCAAATCCATGGGGGCGGATGCACTGCTGGCACATGCGGCGGATCGGCTGGGCTGCGGCGTGCACGGCACTTCGGCGGATGGCCAGAGTTCGCTGGAACCGGTGTTCTGCCTCGGACTGTGTGCCTCGTCGCCCGCCATCGCGGTGAACGACGAGGTGCATGCGCGCGTCACGCCGGCGATGTTCGACGCCATCGTCGAAGAAGCCAGGAGCGCCGCATGACCGTCACGCTCTATGTGCCGCGCGACTCCGCGGCGCTGGCCGTCGGTGCTGAGCGGGTCGCCCGGCGGATCGCGGCCGAAGCCCTAGCGCGCAAGGCGGATGTGCGCATCGTGCGCAACGGCTCCCGCGGCCTGTTCTGGCTGGAGACGCTGGTCGAAGTGGCAACGCCCGAAGGCCGCGTGGCCTACGGGCCGGTCACGCCGGCCGATGTCGCCGGCCTGTTCGACGCGGGTTTTCTTTCCGGCGGCGAACACGCGTTGAGCCTCGGCCTGACCGAAGAAATTCCGTACCTGAAGAAGCAGGAGCGCCTGACCTTCGCCCGCATGGGCGTGACCGACCCGGTCTCGGTGGCCGACTACGAGGCGCACGAAGGCTTTGCAGGACTGCGCCGCGCGCTCACGCTCGCACCTTCCGAGATCGTGCAGCAGGTGCTCGACGCGGGGCTGCGCGGCCGCGGCGGCGCAGCGTTCCCGGCGGGGATCAAGTGGAAGACCGTGCTGGCCGCGGAGGCGCCGCAAAAATACATCGTCTGCAATGCGGACGAAGGCGACTCGGGCACCTTCTCTGACCGCATGACGATGGAAGGCGATCCGCTGATGCTGGTCGAAGGCATGGTCATCGCTGGCCTTGCGACCGGCGCGACCGAGGGCTACATCTACGTGCGCTCGGAATACCCCATTCGATCGCCACGCTGAACGAGGCCATCCGCAATGCGGAACAAGCGGGCTTCCTCGGCGACGACATTCTGGGGTCGGGCCACCGCTTTTGCCTCATCGTGCGCAAGGCGGCCGGCGCGTACGTGTGCGGCGAGGAGACCGCGCTGCTCGAAAGCCTGGAGGGCCGCCGCGGCATCGTGCGCGCCAAGCCGCCGCTGCCCGCTCTGCAGGGGCTGTTCGGCCAGCCGACCGTGATCAACAACGTGATCACGCTGGCGTCAGTGCCACTCATCCTGGCGCGCGGCGCGGACTTCTACAAGCACTATGGCGTGGGCCGCTCGCGCGGCACGCTGCCGTTTCAACTGGCCGGCAACATCCGCCGCGGCGGCCTCGTCGAAAAGGCTTTTGGCCTGACCTTGCGCGAACTGCTCTACGACTTCGGCGGCGGCAGTGCGAGCGGCCGCCCGATCAAGGCGGTGCAGGTGGGCGGGCCGCTGGGCGCCTACGTGCCGGAATCGCAATGGGACCTGCCGCTCGACTACGAGGCCTATGCCGCCGTGGGCGCGGTGGTCGGGCACGGCGGCATCGTGGTGCACGACGACACGGCCGACATGTCGCAGCTGGCCCGCTACGCCATGGAGTTCTGCGCGATCGAGTCCTGCGGCAAGTGCACGCCCTGCCGCATCGGCTCCACGCGCGGCGTGGAAGTCATCGACAAGATCACCGCCAACCAGAACCGGCCGCAGCAAGTCATCTTGTTGCGCGACCTGTGCGACACCATGCTGCACGGCTCGCTCTGCGCCATGGGCGGCATGACGCCCTACCCCGTGCTGTCGGCCATCAATCACTACCCGGAAGACTTCGGCATCGAAGCCCCCGATCGCGCCGCCGCCTGACCGCCGAGACCCACAGGAAACTTCCCCATGCTGAACCCCATGCAAGAGATTGACTACGGCACGCCCCGGCGCGAATCCATCGAAGAGGTCACGCTCGAGATCGACGGCACGCCGGTGACGGTGCCCAAGGGTACGTCGCTCATGCGCGCCGCCGTCGACGCCGGCGTGCAGGTGCCCAAGCTGTGCGCGACCGACAGCCTGGAGCCCTTCGGCTCCTGCCGACTGTGCCTGGTGGAGATCGACGGGCGCAAAGGCTATCCGGCGTCGTGCACCACGCCCGCCGAGGCCGGCATGAAGGTGCGCACGCAAAGCCCGAAGCTGCAGGAGCTGCGCAAGGGGGTGATGGAGCTGTACATCTCCGACCATCCGCTCGACTGCCTCACCTGCGCCGCCAACGGCGACTGCGAACTGCAGGACATGGCCGGCGTGACCGGGCTGCGCAACGTGCGCTATGGCCAGGACGGCGCCAATCACCTGGACTGTGCCAAGGACGAGTCCAATCCCTACTTCACCTACGACCCGTCCAAGTGCATCGTCTGCAACCGCTGCGTGCGCGCTTGCGAAGAGACGCAAGGCACCTTCGCACTCACCATCAGCGGCCGCGGCTTCGAGTCGCGCGTGTCGGCGGGCCAGGACCAGCCCTTCATGGAATCCGAATGCGTGAGCTGCGGCGCCTGCGTGCAGGCCTGCCCCACCGCCACGCTGCAGGAGAAGTCGGTCATCTGGCTCGGCCAGCCCGAGCACAGCGCCATCACCACCTGTGCCTACTGCGGCGTGGGCTGCGGCTTCAAGGCCGAGATGAAGGGCAATGAAGTGGTGCGCATGGTGCCCTGGAAGGACGGCAAGGCCAACGAAGGCCACTCGTGCGTGAAAGGCCGCTTCGCCTGGGGCTACGCCACCCACAAGGACCGGGTGCTCAAGCCCATGATCCGCAGCAAGATCACCGACCCATGGCAAGAGGTGAGCTGGGACGAAGCCGTCAACTACGCCGCGAGCGAGTTCCGCCGCATCCAGGCCAAGTACGGCACCGATTCCATCGGCGGGCTGGTGTCGTCGCGCTGCACCAACGAGGAAGGCTACCTGGTGCAGAAGCTGGTGCGCGCGGCCTTCGGCAACAACAACGTCGACACCTGCGCGCGCGTGTGCCACTCGCCCACCGGCTACGGGCTGAAGCAGACCATGGGCGAGTCGGCTGGCACGCAGACCTTCAAGTCGGTGGAAAAGTCGGACGTGATCATGGTGATCGGCGCCAACCCGTCGGACGGGCACCCGGTTTTCGCCTCGCGCATGAAGCGGCGCCTGCGCGCCGGTGCGCGGCTGATCGTGATCGACCCGCGCACCATCGACCTGGTGAAGTCGCCGCATGTGAAGGCCGACTATCACTTGAAGCTCAAGCCCGGCACCAACGTGGCGGTCATCAGCGCGATGGCGCACGTGATCGTGACCGAAGGCCTGGTCGACGAAGCCTTCGTGGCCGAGCGATGCGAGCCCAAGTCTTTCAGCGAATGGCGCGAATTCGTCGCCCGGCCGGCCAACTCACCCGAGGCCATGGAAGCGGTGACCGGCGTGCCCGCAGCCGACTTGCGCGCCGCCGCACGGCTGTTTGCGCAGGGCCACGACGGCAAGCGCAATGCTGCCATCTACTACGGCCTGGGCGTCACAGAGCACAGCCAGGGCTCGACCATGGTGATGGGCATTGCCAACCTGGCCATGGCCACCGGCAACGTGGGCCGCGAAGGCGTGGGCGTGAATCCGCTGCGCGGCCAGAACAACGTGCAGGGCTCGTGCGACATGGGCTCGTTCCCGCACGAGCTGCCGGGCTACCGCCATGTGTCGGACAGCACCGCGCGCGGCAGCTTCGAATCGGCCTGGGGCGTGGAACTGCGGCCCGAGCCGGGCCTGCGCATTCCTAACATGTTCGACGCTGCCATCACCGGCAGCTTCAAGGGCCTGTATTGCGAAGGCGAGGACGTGGTCCAGTCGGACCCGAACACCCAGCACGTGGCCGAGGCGATGATGGCGATGGAATGCATCGTTGTGCAGGATCTGTTTCTGAACGAGACCGCCAAGTACGCCCACGTGTTCCTGCCGGGCGCATCGTTCCTGGAGAAGGACGGCACCTTCACCAACGCCGAGCGCCGCATCTCGCGCGTCACGAAGGTCATGCCGCCCAAGGCCGGCTATGCCGACTGGGAGGTGACGCAGCTGCTCTCCAACGCGCTGGGCTATCCCATGAACTACGCGAGCGCCGAAGAGATCATGGACGAGATCGCCGCGCTGACGCCGACCTTCACCGGCGTGAGCTACGCCAAGCTGGCCAAGCTGGGCAGCGTGCAGTGGCCCTGCAACGAAGCCGCGCCGGAGGGCACGCCGACCATGCACATCGACGAGTTCGTGCGAGGCAAGGGCAAGTTCATCATCACGCAGTACGTGCCCACCGACGAGAAGGTCACGCGCATGTATCCGCTGATCCTGACCACGGGGCGCATCCTCTCGCAGTACAACGTGGGCGCGCAGACCCGCCGCACCGAGAACAACCAGTGGCACAGCGAAGACCGGCTGGAGATCCATCCGAACGACGCCGAGGACCGTGGCATCGCCGAGGGCGACTGGGTCGGCATCCGGAGCCGGGCCGGCGAGACCGTGCTGCGCGCCACCATCACCGAACGCGTGCAGCCCGGCGTGGTCTACACCACCTTCCACTTCCCCGAATCGGGCGCCAACGTGATCACCACCGACAACTCCGACTGGGCCACCAACTGCCCCGAGTTCAAGGTGACCGCGGTGCAGGTGATGCCGGTGATGCAACCCTCGGAATGGCAGCAGGAGTACAGCCGGTTCAACGCGCTGCAGGAAGAGCTGCTGAGCAAGCGGCTCGGTGAAGCGGCAGAAACAGCGGTGGCCAAATGAACCTGGCCGACATCCCGCTGCGGCCCGGAGGCGCCGAACTGCTGCCCGTGCGCGGCGTGCGCGCACGCGAGGCGTTCGACAACCGCGACTGGGTGGCCGTGGAGGTGCCGGTCGCGCTGGAGTTCAACGGCATCGCGCACGCCGTGATGCTTGCAACGCCGACCGACCTGGCCGACTTCGCGCTGGGGTTCGCGCTCAGCGAGGGCATCCTGCTTTCGCGCGGCGAGCTCTACGGCATCGAGGAAGAGTTCGCGCCCGAGGGCATCACGCTCAAGCTCGACGTGGCCAGCGCGGCCTTCGCGCGGCTGAAGGCGCGCCGCCGCTCGATGGCCGGACGCACCGGTTGCGGGCTGTGCGGCACCGAGAGCCTTGCGCATGTCGCGCGCACGCTGCCGCCGCTGCCGCCGGGCCCTTCGCTGTCAAAGCGCGCGGTCGCCCGCGGCATGCGGGAGCTTGCGTCGCTGCAGGTGCTGCAGAAGGTCACCGGCGCCGTGCATGCGGCGGCCTGGTGCACCGCACAAGGCGAAGCGCTGCTGGTGCGCGAGGATGTCGGACGGCACAACGCGCTCGACAAGCTCGTGGGCGCGCTCGCCAAAAGCACGCTGGACGCGTCCACCGGGTTCATCGCCGTGACCAGCCGCGCGAGTTTCGAGATGGTGCAGAAGACCGTCGCGGCCGGCGTGCCGCTGCTGGCCGCGGTGTCGGCCTCGACCTCGCTGGCGACCTCGGTCGCGCAGGAGGCCGGCCTGACACTGGCGGGTTTCGTGCGCGGCGACGACCTGGTCATCTACACCCACCCGGGGCGTCTGAACGGCCAGCCCACCAACGCCGGAGATCTTCTGCAATGCACGTCGACCAGTTGATCCGCATGGTGAACCAGATGGGCAGCTTCTTCGAAGCCATGCCGGACCGCGGCGAAGCGCTGCAGGACTTGGCGCTGCACCTCAAGCGCTTCTGGGAGCCGCGCATGCGCAGGGAACTGCTGGCGCACCTGGATGCCGACGGATCCGGGGCATTGAACCCGGTTGCGGCCGAGGCGGTCCGGATTCACCGCGCGCTGCTCGAATAGCGCGTCCGCCCGTGCCCCGTGCGGCCCCCGAGGTAATCTCGCGGGCATGGATTCCCTGATTGCCGCCTCTGCACGCGCGCTCGCCACCGGCGACGCGCTCGGCGCGCTCAAGCGGGTCGCCCTGCGGGACGATCCGCCCGCGCTGGCGCTGCGCGGCATTGCGATGGCCCAGCTCGGCGAGCATCCGCGTGCACGCGACCTGTTGCGGCGCGCCGCGCGCGGCTTCGGTGAGCACGAGGCGCTGGCGCGGGCGCGCTGCGTGGTGGCCGAAGCCGAGGTGGCCATGGCCATGCGCGATTTCGGCGGTTCGCCGCGCACGCTGGCTGCGGCGGCGGACACGCTCGACGCGCATGCCGACCGCGCCAACGCGCTGCAGGCGCGGCTCATCGCGGCGCGGCGGCTGCTGTTGCTCGGCCGGCTCGAAGCAGCCGCGGCCGCGCTCGCGCCACTGGAGGTGCGCGACCTGCCGCCCGCGCTCGCGGCCGTGGCCGAGCTGACCGCCGCGGAACTCGCGCTGCGCTCGCTGCGCATCGGCCCGGCGCGCACCGCACTCGCCCGCGCGCAGGAGGCCGCAGTGCGCGCGCACGTGCCTGCCTTGCTGGCCGAGGTGGCCGAGGCGCAGGCCGCGCTCGACCGCCCTGCCGCGCGGCGCCTCTTTCCCGGCGGCGAGCAGGCGCTGCGCCTCGGCGAAGTCGCCGCGCTGCTGGCCTCCGATGCCCTCGTGGTCGACGCCTGCCGCCGCGGTGTGGGCAGCGGCGACGCGTGGCGGCCGCTGGCGCGCCGGCCGGTGCTCTTTGCACTCGCCCGTGCATTGGCCGAGGCGTGGCCCGGCGACCTCGATCGGGAAGCGCTGATCGCCGGTGCGTTCAACACCCGCCGCCCCGACGAAACCCATCGCGCGCGGCTGCGGGTCGAGATCGGCCGGCTGCGCGCGCTGATCGCCGCGCAGGCCGGCATCGAGGCCACGGCGCGCGGCTTCGCGCTCCGTCCGCGCGACGCGCGCGAAGTGGTCGTGCTCGCACCGCCGATCGACGGCGAGCAGGCCTCGCTGGTGGCGCTGCTCTCCGACGGCGCGGCCTGGTCGACCTCGGCGCTTGCGCTGGCACTGGATGCGAGCCAGCGCACGGTCCAGCGCGCGCTCGCCGAACTCGAAGCCGAAGGCCGCGTGCGCTCCATCGGCCGGGCACGGGCGCAACGCTGGCTTGCGTCGCCGCTCGCGGGATTCACGACGATCTTGTTACTCCCTGCTGCGCTGCCGATTGAATAGAGTTGTCTCCACGGCACCGGTCCCGGCGCCCCCACACACAAGGAGCCAACGATGAACAGCACCACAGCCAGCAAGAAAGACAAGCCGCAGGCCCGGCCGCGCGCGGCCGAGATCGTGCGCGAGTACGGGCCCTTCGGGGGGGATGGCAACGTGGCCGGCGTGACCCACGACGGCCGGCACGTCTGGGCGGCCGCGGGGACGCGGCTGGTCGCCTTCGATCCGGCGAGCGGCGAGACTGCGCGCACCCTCGACTGCGTCTGCGACGCGGGCACCGCCTTTGACGGCACCTACCTCTACCAGATCGCCGAGGCGCGCATCGACAAGATCGATCCGGCCAGCGGCAAGGTGCTGTCGTCGATCCCCGCGCCCGGCCGGGGCAGCGACTCGGGCCTGACCTGGGCCGAGGGCAGCCTGTGGGTCGGCCAGCACCGCGACCGCAAGATCCACCAGATCGATCCGGTGAGCGGCGCAGTGCTGCGCACCATCGAGTCGAACCGCTTCGTCACCGGCGTGACGTGGGTCGACGGCGAGCTGTGGCACGGCACCTGGGAGAACGACGAGAGCGAGCTGCGCCGCATCGACCCCGCCGACGGCGCCGTGCTCGAGCGCCTGGAAATGCCGCGCGGCGTGGGCGTGAGCGGGCTCGAGTCCGACGGGGCCGACCTCTTCTACTGCGGTGGCGGCGGCAGCGGCAAGGTCCGCGCCGTGCGTCGGCCCAAGGCCACCGGGGCCTGAGCGGCCCCATTCATCCCCCGGCGCATCCGTGCGCCGCAAACCCCCTTTCGGCCTGACCGCCGAAGACGAGCGCGCCAGCCACCGGCGGGTGAAGCCGCGCATGGACGAACCCCGCATACGGCTCATCGAGCCCAAGGAGAAATGCATGAACACCGCCGTTGCCGCAACCCCCGCAGCCCACCACGCCGTCGTGTCCAAGGACCGATGGCTGGCCCAGCGCAAGGCGCTGCTGGCGCGCGAGAAGGAACTGACCCACCTGCGCGACCAGATCGCCCGCGAGCGCCGCGCGCTGCCGTGGACGCGCGTCGAGAAGGACTACGTCTTCGACACACCCGAGGGTGCGCGCGCGCTGGCCGACCTGTTCGAAGGCCGCCGCCAGCTGCTGGTGCAGCACTTCATGCTCGGCCCGGACTGGGAACAGGGCTGCCCGAGCTGCTCCTACATGTCGGACCATCTCGACGGGATGAAGGTTCACCTGGAGAACCGCGACCTCAGCTTGCTGGTGGTCTCGCGCGCGCCGCTGGACCAGATCGAGCGCTTCCGCCGGCGCATGGGCTGGCAGTTCAAGTGGGTCTCGTCGCACGGCAGCGACTTCAACTACGACTTCAACGTGAGCTTCGAGCCGCGGCAGTGGGCCGAAGGCAAGGGCGAGGTCTACTACAACTACAGCGTGCGGCCCTTCCCGGCGCAGGAGGCGCCCGGCATCAGCGTGTTCTACAGGGATGACGCGGGCGAAGTCTTCCACACCTACTCGACCTACGAGCGCGGCGTGGAGGCCATGATGGGCACCTACAACCTGCTCGACCTCACGCCCAAGGGCCGGGACGAACCCAACCCGGTCCATGCGATGGACTGGGTGCGGCACCACGACCGCTACGAGCCCGCGGCGCCGGCCGCGAAGCCGGCGGGCGGGTCGGGTTCGTGCTGCCACGGGCCCGACTGAACCGGGTCCTCGGGAGCGCCGCATGGCAAGCCTCTGGCCGTGGCTCGTGGTCGCGGGCGTGGGCGCCCTCCACGGGCTGAACCCCGCCACCGGATGGATGTGGGCCGCGGCCTGGGGCGTGCGCTCGCGCGACCGCGCCCAGGCGCTGCGGGCGCTGGTGCCTATCGCCGTCGGCCATGCCGCCTCGGTGGCGCTCGTGGCGGGCGCGGTGGCCTTCGGCCTTTCGCTGGACCGCACCCTGCTGCAGATCTCGGCGGGCGTGGGGGTCGCCGTCTTCGCGCTGCTTCACCTGTGGCGCCGCACACCCAGCGCGGCGCGGGCGCCGGCCGGGCATGCCGGGATGGCACTCTGGTCCTTCATGATGGCCACCGCGCATGGCGCCGGCCTGATGCTGGTGCCGGCCTTGATTCCGCTGTGCATGGGCGATGCCTCGGCGCGCGGGACGGGCGCATCGGGCTCGCTGTTGCTGGCGTTCGCGGCTGTGGGCGTTCACACCGCGGCCATGCTGGCGGTGACCGGCGCGGTCGCGTTCGGTGCCTGCCGCGGCTTCGATGCCGGCGCGCGCCGGCTGTCGAGACTCAAGCGGAAGCTGCTACCCGCGGCTGCGCACCGTCCTTGATCTGCCCGGCGCGAGGAAACGCGAGCGCAATGGCCACGGCGCCGAGGCCCACGGCCATCGAGCCGATGTACATCCATGCATAGCTGCCGTAGCGGTCGAAGAGCCAGCCGCCGAGCACCGGGCCGAGCGCCATGCCCAGGCTCGAGAGCATCGTCGCCGCGCCGAGCACCGTGCCGAGGATGCGCGCACCGAAATAGTCGCGCGCCAGCACGGCATAGAGCGGCATCACGCCGCCATAGGCCAGGCCGAAGACCAGCGCCACGGCGTAGAAGCCGCCGAGCCGGTTGACCAGCAGATAGCTCGCCGCGGCAAAGGCCTGGATCAGCAGGCCGGCCACGAGGACCCGCTTGGTGCCGAGCCGGTCCGCCAGCACGCCGAACAGCAGGCGCCCGCCGAGGCCCGCCACGCCTTCCATGCTGTAGATGGTGACCGCCGCAAAGGTCGGCAGTCCGCAGCCGATGGCATAGCTCACGGTGTGGAAGATCGGCCCCGAATGCGCCGCGCAACAGGCGAAGAAGGTGGCGCCGAGCACCAGGAAGGCGCGCGAGCGCAGCGCCTGGCCGACCGGCAGCGCGGGCGACTGCGCGGCGCCCGCGGCCGCCATGCCCGCGGTGCCCGGTGCTGCGCGAATGAACCAGACCGCGGGCAGCAGCACGATCCACGCGCCGATGCCGATGATCAGCTGCGCCGTGCGCCAGTCGTAGCGGGTCACCAGCCATGCCGCCAGCGGCGCGATGGTCATGGGCGCCACCCCCATGCCGGCCGAGACCAGCGACACGGCGAGGCTGCGGTGCTTTTCGAACCATGACGCGGTGGTCGAGATCACCGGCGCGAAGAAGCTGCCCGCGGCCACGCCCATCATCACGCCGAACAGCAGCTGGAACTCGAGCAGCGAAGTCGCGCGGCTCGCCAGCACCGTGGACAGACCGAGCAGCACGGTGCCCGCCAGCACCACCAGCCGCGGCCCGAAGCGGTCGCTCAGCGCGCCCCACGCGAAGCCCGCGACCCCCATGCTCAGGAACGCGAAGGTCATGGCGCTCGAGATGCCGGCGCGCGACCAGCCCGTGGCCGTGCCCATGGGTTCGAGGAAGACCGCCAGCGAGAACACCACGCCGATGGCGACGCAGGTCATCAGGGCGCCGGCGGCCACGATGGACCAGTTGCGATCGGTCTCGCTCGAGAAGGAACGGGCTGCAGGCATGGTCATTCGTCGTGTCCCCAGGGCAGGTCGGATATAGTCAACCAGACGGTTCACTATATCCCGATTTCAGTTGGAGGAGTAGTCCGGACGACCAAAACCGCGTGAGCCGAACGAGATCACCAGCAGAGGCGCTGCCACTCCCGGTGGCTCGTCGATAGCGACGGCCAAGGCCTGCCGTCAGCTGCAGCCGAGACGGGCAAGCGCCTTGCCCGCGCCAGCCACCCCAGGCAACTTCTGCTTCACGCAGGCCGGGTCGTGCGCGGTGTACGCGTAGGGGATGGCCACCGGGAAGACGCCAGTCGTGATCCAGTCGTTCGCGTCGCGCGTCGGAGAGGACGAGCTGGCGACCCAGGTGATCCCGTAGGTGCTGAAGTCCGCCGGTGTCCTGATGTTGTTGTTGCGCAGTTCCCAGAAGCCGATGGCCGTGCTGTCGCGCGAGGTCACGGGGTTCTGCGCGTTCTCGAAGTAGTTGCCTTCGATCAGCGAGAAGCCACCCATGCGGATGTTGGCGCCCGAGGTGGTCACGCCGCTGTACAGGTTGTTGTAGAGGTGGGTGTAGCCGCCGCGTTGCAGCGGCAGGCGTGAGCCGACGTTCTCGTAGACGTTGTGGTGGAAGGTGATGAAGCGATCGCTGGAATCACTGTCGCTCGAGCCGATGAGGCCGACCTTGTGGTGGTCGTGGATGTGGTTGTAGGAGTAGGTGATGTGGTGTGCGCCCGCCTTGTTGTCGAGCAGCCCGTCGAACTCCAGGTCGCCCGCGCCCGAGCACTCTTTCAGGCTGCTGAACAGGGTGTTGTGGTCGATCCATATATGGCCCGGGAACTTGCCGCTCTGTCCCTCGATACCGATTGCATCGATCGAACCCGGCAGCAGGCCGATCGTCATGTTGCGGATCACGATGTTGCTGGCATCGGCCTTGATGGCCAGCCCGAAGTTGCCCGACGAGTTGTCCGAGCCTTCGATGGTGATGTCCCTTTTGTCCTTGATATCGACGATGGCTCCGGCTGGCAACTTCCATTGCGTGCAAGCGTCGGTGATGCTGGCGAAATCGAAGGTTCCGTCGTAGCGGATCACGAGGCCGCCGGTGCCGGAGTAGGCGTCAATGGCTGACTGCATCTGCGCCGCGGTAGACACCGTGATGGCCGCGACCTTGCCGCCTCCGGTGACCTCGCCGGCAAACCCGCCGCTCAAGCTGTCCGAGGTGAGTGCGGGTGCAGGTGCAGGCGGGGGCGGGGGCGGGGCCGGGGCCGGGGGCGCGGTAGCAGGCGCAGGCGCGGGAGCTTCAGCAGAAGATGTCGTGGATGCAGGTGCAGCTGCCACTGAAGGCAAGCCCGTCGCGCCGCCCCCGCCCCCACCTCCGCAGGCCACCAGCAAGAGCGAGGTCATCAGAGCACCCGTCGCGCGCGAACGGGGGCTTGTTTGCTTCATTTTCTTCATGAGAATTTTTCTGTGTTGATGCCCCCATCCAAATGACGAATGTCAAGGCGGGACGCCGCATCGATACGCACGCGGCATGCCGGCAATGCGTTTCGGTTTCTTGTCGTCGATGTGGACGCACTTTGTCGGAAACAATCCGGATTTCGATGGAAGCGGCAGTTGGCGCGATCCGAGGAACGACAATTTGTGTCTCTCTGTGACAAAACAAAGCAGTCGGGGATGCGCTGCTCCCGACCATTCCGTAGCACTGCGTTCAAATCGCTTTAGACGTGCACCGATTTCGACCCGATCTCTCTGCGTGAACTCAGGGCTCCCAAGGGGCTCTGAGTGCGCCTCAACTCGCTTGGCGCGCCGGCAGCGCCAACCGCGGCCTGCCGAGCACCTGGGTCGCCACCCGCGACGCGAACCGCCGCGTCAGGAATCGCACGCCGAAGCACGAGAGCTTGTTGAACAGGCCGGGCACCACCGTGCGCTTGCCGCGCAGCATCGCGCGGATCGCGGCGTGCGCCACGAACTCCGGGCTTTTGGTCGACGCGTTCGCGATCCACGAGTAGTCGCCCCCGCCGGACGCGGCGTGGAAGTCCGTTTCAGTACCGCCAGGGCAGATGCAGGTCACCGACAGCGGCGTGCCCTGGTGCTCGTCATGGAGGCCCTCGCTGAAGTTGCGCACGAACGCCTTCGACGCGGCGTACAGCGCCATGTTCGGCACTGACTGGTACGCGCCGGTCGACGCGATGTTCACCATGTGCGCAGGTCCCGTGCTTGTCTTGCGTGCATCGACGAAGCACCGCGCGAGCGCGACGAGCGAGGTCATGTTGAGCTGGACGAGCTCCGCGTCGCGCGCCCAGTCGACTTCGTCGAAGCGGCGGAAGTAGCCGAACCCGGCGTTGTTGATCAGGATGTGGATCGGGCCGCCGGCGATCGCCTCGTCCCACAGCGCACGCGCGGCATCGGGCTTGCCGAGGTCCGCGGTGATGATCTCGACCTTCACGCCCTTGCAGGTCGCGGCGACCGCTTCGAGTGCGTCGCGTCGCCGGGCCGTCAGCACGAGATCGACGCCGAGCGCCGCGAGCTCACGCGCAATGGCCGCGCCGATGCCGCTGGATGCGCCGGTCACCAGTGCGCGCTTGCCGGGGTGGACGGCTGTGTGTGTATTCAAATCGCTCTCCTTGGCGTGCGAAAAATGAGGCTGGCGCAGTTATCCGGGACTTTGCGGTTGCTGATCGCGTCTATCGCACCTTGACGACAACCTTGCCCCTGGAGCGTCCCTGGGCGAGGTATTCAAGGGCTTCCCTGGCTTGCTCGAACGGAAACACCTTGTCGATCACCGGCCGGATGCGCTCGGCCTGGAGGAGTTCGCCGATCTCGGCGAGTTGATCGCCGTCGGGACGCATGAATAAGAATGAATAGGTGATTTCGCGCTTCTTCGCCAAGCTTTTGATCTTTCGGCTCATCATCGCGAAGACGAACGTCAGGATGAAGTTCAGCCGTCGAGCGCGACCGAATGCCGCATCGAGCGGCCCGACCAGGGAGACCATGGCACCCCGCGACTTGAGGATGCCGACAGATTTCTCGATTGCATCGCCTTTGACCGTGCCAAGCACCGCGTCATAGCCGCGCAGCACGTGCTCGAACTCCTGCTTCTTGTAGTCGACGATCTCGTCTGCGCCGAGGCTGCGCACCAGTTCGACGTTGCCGGTGCTGGTGGTCGTTCCCACCCTGGCGCCCAGGTGCTTGGCCAACTGGATCGCAAAGGTGCCAATGCCGCCGGAGCCCGCCGGAATGAACACCTTCTGGCCGGCTCGAAGATTGACGCGTTCCTTCAGCGCTTGCCACGAGGTGAGCCCGACCATGGGAATCGATGCGGCCTGCACGAAGTCCAGGTTGGGCGGCTTCAGCGCGGCAGCGCTCTCCGGGACCACTGCGAACTCGGCGATCGAGCCGGTGCCCAGGTCGAAGACGCTGGCGAAGACCGCATCACCCGGCTTGAAACGGGTCACGCGGCTGCCGACCTCGGTCACCACGCCGGCCAGGTCGCTGCCCAGCGTGGCGGGAAGCTCGAACTTCAGCACGGCTTTGAAAACCCCGGTCGGGACTACGTTGTCGATCGGGTTCACGCCCGCTGCGTGGACCTGAACCAGCAGTTCGTCAGGCTTCAGCGTGGGGCGGGGAACTTCGGCAATCCCGATCTCAGGAGATTTGCCATAGCGTTTGAAGGTAAGCGCTTTCATGTCTTTCTATTCCTGCGCACTCATGCGTTGACGTCAACGACGGTGCGGCCCTGCACTTTTCCTGCGAACAATCGCTCGACGACGCCGGGCACCTCGGCAAGGCCAACCACATGTGTCGTTCGCGCGAGCTTGTCCAGATCCAGGTCCCGCGCCAACCGTGACCAAGCCTCGATGCGCACCTGTTGGGGTGCATTGACCGAATCGATGCCGGCCAGCGTCACATTGCGCAAAATGAAAGGCAGCACCGAGGCCGGAAGATCCATGCCCTGGGCCAGGCCGCAAGCGGTGACCACGCCTCGGTACTTTGTCTGTGCCAGCACGTTGGCCAGCGTGTGGCTGCCGACCGAGTCGACGGCGCCAGCCCATCTCTCACTGGCGATTGGCGCCCCCGGTTCCGAAAGCGTTCGGCGATCGATGATGTCGGCTGCGCCCAGGCTGCGCAGATAGCCGCTTTCCTCCAGTCGCCCTGTGGAGGCGACAACCCGATAGCCGAGACCGGACAGGAGAGCGATGGCGATGGACCCGACGCCGCCATTGGCGCCCGTCACGAGGATGTCCCCCTGCTCGGGCGTGAGCCCGCCATGCTCCAGCGCCAGCACCGACAGCATCGCCGTGTAGCCCGCCGTGCCGATCGCCATAGCATCCTTGGTGGACAAGGCGGCTGGAAGCTTGATCAGCCACTCACCCTTCACGCGCGCCTGCTGCGCATAGCCGCCGTGATGGGTTTGGCTCAGGCCCCAGCCATTGGCGACGACGCGGTCGCCAGCTGCAATGCCGGGGTAGGAAGAAGTCTTGACCGTGCCGGCGAAGTCGATGCCGGGAATCAACGGGAACTGGCGAATGACCTCCGCACGGCCGGTGACGGCCATTGCGTCCTTGTAGTTCACGGTGGAGTAGTCGACGTCGACCACGACGTCTCCGGGCATGAGGTCTTGTTCGCTCAGCGAGACCACATTGGTGGTGATCTTGTCACCTGTCTTGCTGGCGAGCAGTGCTTGGAATGTCATCGACTTCTTTCAAATGCTGTGTTGTTCGGGGTGGTGTGCGAAACGGTTAGTGGCCTATGGCGTCGAGCTGCAGGTCTTTGCGCACTCCGGCGTCCAGCACGCTGGCAGGCGCAAACCTGCGCAGCAGACGCAGGCGGCTCGCCATGCCGGGGGCGTAGTGGGTCTTGGGCTGTGCGGCCATGGCCGCCTTCAACACGATGTCGGCCACCACCTCGGGTCCTTCTGCACCCGCGATTCCCTCCTTGAGCCGCTGCTCCATGCCGGCGCGAATTTCGCGGTACATGTCCAGAGGGGTGTCGGGCTGCAATGAATTCGCTTCGAACGGCGTGTTGATATAGGGAGGCTCCACCACCGAGACGCGAATGCCCTGCGTGCGCAGTTCATGGTCCAGCGATTCCGAATAGCCGGCGACCGCGTGCTTGGTGGCGGAGTACAGCGCCATATAGGGTGAAGGCAGGAACCCCACCACGGAGCCGATGTTGATGATGCGACCACTCCCCTGGCGACGCATATGAGGAACGGCGGAGCGGATCATCCGCACCATGCCGAAGAAGTTGGTGTCGAAGATGGCCTGGGCCTGCGCAATCGAACTCTCTTCGGCGCCGGCTGGAGCGACTCCGAAGCCGGCGTTGTTGACCAGCAGGTCGATGCGGCCCTCCAGCTGAATCAGTTGCTGGATCACTGCATCGACCGACGCGTCCTGGGTCACATCGAGTGGCAGCATCTTGAACGCTTGCTGACCCGCGTGGCTGCCGCGACGGCTGGTGCCATATACCTTGTAACCAGCCTTTGACAGCTGCTGCGCAATGGCTTCGCCTATGCCGGACGAGGCCCCTGTCACCAGGGCCACTTTGTGCTTCGTGCTCATGCCGTTTTTCCTTCAGTATTTGGTAGTCGCATGATATTCATCATATTTTTGAGCGAACAAAAATAGACGGGTTTCTGTGGGTTTACGCGATGGGCAGGTGCTTCAAGGCAGCCTCCCGGAGGCTGTCGGATAGCGCAGGCTCGTCAACGACGCGGGCCAATAGCAAGGTGCCGACCATGGTGGCGACGGTCACGAGGGCGCGTTCGTGGACACCGGCCTGCCCCCAATCTGGCGATTGGCGGGCAATAAGGTCGACCATTTCCTTGACGTACCGGGTGGTCACGCGCCGGACTTCGGGCGCTTGGCGAACGGTTTCAGAGCCCAAGGCGGCCAGCGGGCATCCCCGCTCTACCTGCGCCAGGTTTTCTCGCGAGAGATAGGCGTGGAGCAGATAGGTCAACGCCTGTTCCGGAGGCACGCTGGCGACCGCCTCTGCCGCCAAGGCAGCCGAATCCGCACAGGCCCGCCCTGCCGCTTCCGCCAGCATGGCCTCGCGCGATTCGAAGTGGGCGTAGAAGGCGCCATGGGTCAGGCCGGCCTCCTTCATGATGTCGGCGACACCGGGTCCGTCGTAGCCACTGCGGCGGATCGCCCGCGATGCAGCCGAGACGATTCGCTCATGGGAGGCTTCCTTGGCTGACGTCCTGACGGTGTGTTTCGAATTTCGCATGATCGCTATCATATACGTGTTCGAAAAATATGCGAGTGATTTTTTCCAGCGTGCCACTCAGGACCGCGCCACGGCCGCGGAGGGCTTTGGGCGGCGCCGTACGTCGGCGCCGGCCTCATGCATGTCCCTGGAGTTATTTCTCAATGCGCGAGGTGTTGCACCCCAGCAAGATTTCACCGCATGCCAGAAAGAGCTGGGCTCCGCGTAGCCCAGCCGCTCGGCGATTTCCGGAAGAGGCATGCTTCCTTGCGTCAGCAGAAAAAGCGCTTCGTCCATGCGTGCGGCCTCGAGCACCCGGCGGAAGGGCATGCCGGTTTCGCTGAGCCGCCGCTGCAGCGTGCGCGGCGCGACGCCCAGGCTTTTTGCCACGTCGCCGCACGAGACGCGATCGAAGCCGAGGTTGCCTACTGCGGCCCTGACCGCGGCCTCCAGCGACTCGGATGAACTCTGCGCGCGGAGCATGCCGTCGGCCTGCGCACGAAGCACCGACAACAGCGCGTGATCGGCGCCCTGGAACGGCGTATCCAGCGTGGCGTCGTCATAGCAGACGCGCACATGCGCTGCGCCCAAGGTGACGGCGCAGCCGAGCAGATCGGCATAGTGCGGCGCGAGCCGCGCGTCCGATCCCGTGAGTTCGATGAGGCGCGGTGCCACGCTCCGCGTGCTGCAGCGCCTCAAGAATGCCAGCAGCCCACCGAACAGCGAATCGATCTGCATCGAGTGCATGGCGACATGGCAAGGCGTCACGGCATAGCGCAGCTCCAGCCCTCCTTTCACCTTGTGGACGCCGATGCGCCCGCTGTTGCTCACCAGTTGCTGGTAGCGCTCCATGTGCCATACCGCTTCCCGCAGCGACGCGCTGTGCATCATGAGGAGCCCGGCCACGTTCATTGCCTGTAGCGGGAGGCTCGTGCCGACCTTCACGCCCAGCAACGGATCCGTCGTCAGCCGGGCCGCGCGTTGCCAGAGCCGCCGCGCAAGCACCAGGCCCACCTGGCGTGTCGGCGCCATGCGTGCCGCACCGGGGCCCCACAGCCCCGCGGTGAGGCGCGACGGATCCAGGTTCTGAAGCTCCAGTTGATCGACCACGGCGTCTAGCCACGTCGAGAGGATCGTCATGTGCGCGGCCATGGCGGGCAAGGCTAGAGCGGCGAGTGTCCTGCGTCAATCAGGGTTGGTATCTCGGCACAATTTTCTGTCGCGCCGAAGCAATGACAGCCTCGCTCGCGCCCATGAAACTTGTGCTGCGCAGACAACAACGAAGGAGACGACATGGCAGTGGAAAGCCACTACGAGCACATCCGCGTGCAGCCGCAGCCGCACGGCTTTGGCGCCGCCATCACGGGCCTGTCGATCGCCCAGCCTCTGCCGGCGCCGGTGCTGGGCGAAGTGAAGAAGGCGTGGGCCGCGCATTCGGTCATCTGCTTTCCAGACCAGCCGCTCACGCACTCGCAATTGGAGGCGTTCACGCGCCAGTTCGGTGAGTTCGGCGTCGACCCCTACATCGTGCCAATGGAGGGGCATCCGCACATCCTCGAACTGCGGCGCGAGCCCGATGAGAAAGCCGTCAACTTCGGCGCGCAATGGCATTCCGACTGGAGCTTTCAGGAAGAGCCGCCCGCCGGCACCATCCTGCACGCCAAGGTGACGCCGCCGGTGGGCGGCGACACGCTCTATGCCGACTGCTACCGTGCCTACGAAGACCTGTCGGACACGATGAAGCGGCTGCTCGATGGACTGGTCGCGATCCACTCCGCCAGCTTGCCCTACGGCAAGGAGGGCCTGTTCGCCAAGGAAACCGAGGCGCGCACGATGAAGATCTTGGTGAGCGAAGAGGCCGACAAGACCTGGCCGCATCCTCTGGTACGCGTTCACCCCGTCACGCGGCGCAAGGCGCTGTATGTGAGCCCTGTGTACACGCTGGGCATCGAGGGCATGACGCGCGGCGAGTCGGCCGCGTTGCTGGGCTACCTCTACCAGCACATGGTGCGCGATGAATACGTGTATCGGCATCGCTGGTCTCCCGACATGCTCACCCTCTGGGACAACCGCTGCACGGTGCACAACGCCGACGGCGGCTATGACGGGCACTTGCGTGTCATGCACCGCACCACCATTGCCGGCGAGCGCCCCATCGGCGTTTCAGCGGCCTGACCACACCCCTTCCAAAGAAAGAACCTTCCCATGATCGACGTGAGCATCTTCTACCCTGCCGACGCTGGCTGCAGCTTTGACTTCGACTACTACTGCAAGTCCCACATGCCGACGATCAAGGAAAAGATGGCGGGCGCCTGCAGTCATTTCACCGTCGAGAAGGGGCTGGGCGGCGGCACGCCGGGAAGCCCTCCAGCCTACGTCGCGATCGGACATCTGTTCTTCGCGTCACTGGACGGCTTTCTCGCGGCGTTCGGCCCGCACGCACGCGCCATTGCCGCGGACGTGCCCAACTACACCAACGTGAAGCCGATCGTTCAGATCAGCGAAGTGCTGGTGGGCTGAACAGCACGGCCGAAGTAACCGGAGACAAAAAATTGCACACCCCTGATCTGAGCTTCAAGCGCGCACGCGACCGTGGCGAATTGCACGGCAGCTTCGACACCATCGTCATCGGCTCGGGGGCCGGCGGCCTGACGACTGCTGCGCTGTTGGCGCTGGACGGACAGCGTGTGCTGGTGCTGGAGCGCCATGCGGTATTGGGCGGCTGCCTGCAGTCGTTCACGCGCAAGGGCTTCGAATGGGACGTGGGCCTGCACTACATGGGCGAGGTGCACCGCAAGAGCAGCGGCCTGTATCGCCTCTTCGACAAGGTGTCGCGCGGGCAGCTCGAGTGGGCGCCCATGCCGGCGGTCTACAACCGCATCGTGGTGGGAGAGCGCAGCTACGACCACGTGGCCGGTGCCGAAGCCTACAAGGAGCAACTCAAGGCCTATTTCCCGGACGAGGCCGCCGCCATCGATCGCTATGTGGAACTGGTCGTCGACGCGAATCGCGCCGCCAAGGCATTCTTCGGCGAGCGTGCGCTCCCGCACAGCCTGTCCGATGCTTCGGCCAGCGCGCCACAGACCGCCTTCGCTCCCTACTCCCAGCGCACCGTGCTGGAAGTGCTGAACGAATTGACCGGCAACGACGATCTCAAGGCGGTCTGGTGCGGCAACTATGGCGACTACTGCAACTCTCCCGCCGAAGCGTCCTTCGCCATCCATGCGATGGTGTTTCATCACTACATCGACGGCGCGAGCTATCCCGTGGGTGGCGCGCCGCGCATTGCCGAGGCCATGGCGGAAACGGTGCGTGCCGCTGGCGGTGCGTGCCTGGTGGCCGCCGACGTGGTGGGCCTGAAGATGCACGAGGACCGCGTGGTGGGCGTGGTGGTTGCCGACGGCAGCGAGATCGAGGCGCGCCGTGTCGTCAGTTCCATCGGCATCGCGCAGACCCTGCCGCTGCTGGCACACGCCAATTCCGAACTGGGCCGGCCGCTGGCGGAAGCCAGCACCCTGGGAACGACACAGTGCTTTGCGGTGCTGAACATAGGGTTGGGTGCCGGCAATGGCGAGCTCGACATCCACCCGTGCAATCTCTGGGTCCACCCGGGCAACGACCTCACGGGCAATCTGGCGCGCTACAAGGCCGATCCCGCGGGACAGCCCATGCCGCTCTACTTCATCACGCACCCCTCGCTGCGCGACCCGAGCTGGGCGCAACGCTACCCGGGGCGCAGCACCATGGACGTTTGCGGTCTCACCGACTGGTCGGTCTTCGAGCGCTTTGCCGGCACCGAATGGATGCGCCGCGGTGCCGAGTACGAAGACATGAAGGCCCGGCTGACCGAACATCTGCTCGCGGAGGCTGTTCGCCACTATCCTCAGATCCAGGGACGCATCGCCCACACCGAACTGGCGACGCCGCTGAGCTTCAATCACTTCCTCAACCGTACGCAGGGCAACTTCATGGGCTTCGAGCAGACGCCGCGTCGTTTTGCGCAGCAATGGATGCGCGCCCGCGCGCCGGTGGAAGGCTTGTACTTCAGCGGCCAGGACGTGGCTGCCGCCGGCGTCAGCGGTGCGATGGTCGGGGGACTGGTGGCCGCCAGTGCGGTGCTCGGGCGTGATCTGTTTCGCGAACTCAGAAGCTGAAGCCGGGCCGCCAGGCGTGTCCAGCGGCATTCTACATATTCGTCATTTTATTCGTTAAGGAGATATTTGACGAATATGCGTCAGGGAGATAAAGTGCACCTATTCGCACCACGAATATTTGCATGCAATACCCTTTGTCGAATCCGCTGCAGCTGGCTCACCTCCTCATGTCCGCCCGCAAGGCCAAGGGGCTCACGCAGGCCGCGGCGGCCGCACGGGTGGGCATCAGCCAGAGCCGGTTGTCGGTCCTTGAGACCGACCCCTCGTCGATCACGTTCGAACAGCTGCTTGCCTTGATGAGCCTGTACGAGCTGCGCGTGACGGCGCACGACAAGCGTACGGCCAGCGCACCCGGGAGCTGGTGACATGGGCAGGAAATCCCGCGCCCAGACGCTTTCGATCTGGGCCAACGGCTTGCGGGTCGGCACCTGGCGCATTCCGGCGCGCGGCGCGGTCGAGCTGCAGTACGACCGGGCCTGGAAGGATTCGCCGGCCGGCCGGCCGCTGTCGCTCTCGCTGCCCTTCGGCGTCGACGATGCGCCGCTCAGGGGCGAGCGGGTGCAGAACTACTTCGACAACCTGCTGCCCGACAGCGACGCCATCCGCAAGCGCATTGCCGGCCGGTTCGGCACCGGCTCGGTGGACCCGTTCGACCTGCTGAGGGCCATCGGCCGCGACTGCGTCGGTGCCGTGCAGTTGCTCGAGGAAGACGAAACGCCGGGCGACGTGCAGCGCATCGAAGCCACGGTGCTGCGCGACAAGGACATCGAACAGCTGCTGGAGCAGACGGTCTCCCCGGCGGGCTTCGGCGCCGCGGCCGACGAGGACGACTTCCGCATCTCGCTGGCCGGCGCGCAGGAAAAGACCGCACTGCTGCGGCACAAGGGCAAGTGGCTGCGGCCGCATGGCGCGACGCCCACCACGCACATCCTCAAGCTGCCGCTCGGCCTGGTGGGCAACCGCAAGATCGATCTCGGCACCTCGGTCGAGAACGAGTGGCTGTGCCTCAACATCTTGCGCGAATTCGGCCTGCCGGTCGCGCAGGCCGAGATCCACACCTTCGGCCGCCAGAAGGTGCTGAGCGTGGCGCGCTTCGACCGCCAGCTGCATCCCGACGGCAGCTGGTACCTGCGGCTTCCGCAGGAGGATTTCTGCCAGGCGCTGGGCCTGCCGCCGCACGCCAAGTACGAGGCCGACGGCGGCCCCGGCATGGAGGACCTCGCGCGCATCCTGCGGCAGTCGGAGGATGCCGAGGCGGACCTGCGCACGCTGCTCACCGCGCAGATCCTGTTCTGGATGCTGGCTGCGCCCGACGGACATGCCAAGAACTTCAGCCTGCACCTGCTCGCGGGCGGCTTGTTCAGGATGACGCCGCTGTACGACGTGATGTCCATCTGGCCCGCGGCCGGCACCGGGCCCAACCAGTTCAACTGGCACCGCGCCAAGCTGGCCATGGCGGTCTCGGGAAAGAACCGGCACTACCTGATGAAGGACATCCAGCGCCGGCACTTCAATGCCATGGCGACCAAATGCTTCTTTGCGCCGTCGGCCGAGCCGATCATCGAGCGCATCCTGGAACAGACGCCCGCCGTCATCGACAAGGTGGCGGCCGCCCTGCCGCGCGGCTTTGCGGGCCATGTGAGCGACGGCATCCTGAACGGGTTGTGCGGGTCCGCGAAGCAACTCGCGGGCATGGCGCCCGGCTGATCTCCTCGCGCTTTCTGGAGACAATGAACCCGCTCGCAACCGACCCTGAAGGAATCAAGATGTCAGCCGACGACTGGTGGAAGTGCGGAATCGTCTATCAGGTCTATCCGCGTTCGTTCCAGGACAACAACGGCGACGGCATCGGAGACCTCGATGGAATCCGCGCCCGGCTCGACCATCTGGTCTCGCTCGGCGCCGATGCCATCTGGATCTCGCCGATCTACCCTTCGCCGATGGCCGACTTCGGCTACGACATCTCGGATTTCTGCGGCATCGACCCGCGCTTCGGCACGCTGGACGGCTTCGATGCGCTGGTGCAGGAGGCCCACGCGAGAGGGCTCAAGCTCATCCTGGACTTTGTGCCCAACCACACGTCGGACCGTCACGCGTGGTTCGTGCAGAGCCGCAGCGCCCGCAACGGTCCGCGGCGCGACTGGTACATCTGGCGCGACCCGGCGCCGGGCGGCGGGCCGCCCAACAACTGGCTCAGCAATTTCGGCGGTCCGGCCTGGACCTTCGACCCGGCCACCGGCCAGTACTACGCCCATTCATTCCTGAAGGAGCAGCCCGACCTCAACTGGCGCAACCCCGAAGTGCGGGCCGCGATGTACGAGGTGCTGCGCTTCTGGCTGCGGCGCGGCGTCGACGGATTCCGCGTCGACGTACTGTCCCAGATCATCAAGGACGCGGAATTCCGCGACAACCCGCCGAACCCGGACTTCGCCGAGGGCCAGGACCCGTTCTTTCGCTGGTTGATGCTCTACAACACCGACCTGCCGGAGGTGCAGCCGATCGTGGCCGAGATGCGCCGCGTGGTCGACGCGTTCAGCGATGCGCGCTCGTCGCGCGTGCTGATCGGCGAGCTCTACCTGCCGCTCCCGCAACTGGTCGCCTACTACGGACGCAATGCCGAAGGTGTGCTCGAAGGCGTGCAGCTGCCCTTCAACTTTCAGTTGATCGCGACCGAATGGCAGGCAGCGCGTATCGACCGCTTCGTGCGCGACTACGAAGCGGCCCTGCCGGCCGGCGCCCAGCCGAACTGGGTGCTGGGCAACCACGACAGATCCCGCATCGCGACCCGCGTCGGGCCGCGGATGGCGCGGCTCGCGGCCATGCTGCTGCTCACGCTGCGCGGCACGCCGACGCTCTACTACGGCGACGAGATCGGCATGACGGACGTCCCCATTCCCGCCGATGAAGTGCAGGATCCGTTCGAGAAGAACAAGCCCGGCATGGGCCTGGGCCGCGACCCGGAGCGAACACCCATGCAGTGGAGCGCCAGAGAGCACGCGGGCTTCACGACCGGTACGCCGTGGCTGCGGCTGGCAGCCGACTGGTCCACGAACAATGTGGAGGCGCAATCACGCGACCCAGGGTCGATGCTCGCGCTGTACCGGCGGCTCATCGCGTTGCGCCGCGCGCAGCCTGCGCTGAACCGGGGCGACCATGAAGCGCTCGGCGTTGAGGGGGAGGTGCTCGCCTATGCGCGCAACTGCGAGGGACAGCGGCTGATCGTGCTTCTGAACTTCGGGGCCACGTCGGCGCCGGTCTCGCCGGCGCTGATGCCGCGCGCGCCGGTCGTGCTGGCATCGACCGATCCCGCGCGCGCCGAACTCATCGACGGGTCCCTGGTGCTGGGGCCGCACGAAGGCGTCGTCATCGGCACCGTGAACGCCAAGAGGCCGACGGCACGGTGAGCCATCAAGCCTTGCCAGCCTGGATCTCGATGTAGCTGCGCGCATGCCAGCGCACGCGCACGGGCCACTTCGCGTCGGCGATGGTTTCCGAATTCACGTCCTTGCCGCTGCCGTAGTTGATCTGCCGGTCGGGGCGCTTGTTGAGGGCGATCAGCAGCACGATGCGGCTGCCCGCCGCAAGCCGGCGGGCCGTGACGCGTTCGGCGGCGAACGCGAGCAGCTGGCGCTCGCCGGCCCGAAGAAGCCGGCGACGCACGCGATGGCCTGCGTAGCTCGCGCGGAAGTCGTAGGGATCGAACAGCAGTTGGTAGTCGCCGCTTTCCGTCTGCTCGTAGAGCGAGATGTGGAAGTCCATGTCCTGCCGCGAGGGCGTGATGTCGAACACGCCGCGCAGGCTGCCGACGATCTCGGTGGTCTCCGTGAAGGGATCGCTGACGAAGCGGATGCTGTTGCGCGCCGGCAGTTCCTTCAGGCGCAGCGCGTCCGGCCACGGCATGCGCACATCACGCCGATCGGCGAGGTCGACCGAGAGCCGTGCACTGCCGCCGCCTTCGGATGGCGAAGGCAACAGGCGGTGCGGGTCGTCGCGCTCGCGCGTGTCGAGGTAAAGGCGCAGCGGGCTGCGCTGCGCTGCATCCAGCGCCGGCGCATGGCGCCACTGGTCCGCGCCCATCACCTGGTAGTTGACGCGATCCGTCAGCAGGGAAGGCTTGTTCGCTCCCTTCAGGATGTGGTCGAGCCACTGGTAGCGCAGCTCTGGCAGCTCCACGCGTGCGGCGGGGTCCAGCGTGTACCCGCGCAGCGTCGGCGCGGTGCCGAGCTGGATCGAGGCCGCGTCGTAGGGGCCGAGCAGCAGCGTCGTGTCGGCCTGCGGCCGGTTGCGAAGATGCTCCTGGTGGAAGTAGAGCGCGCCGGCGTCGGCGCCGTAGTAGCCAGCAAAGCTGAGCACCGGGATATCGATGCGCGCAAACTGCTGCGCCGACGGCAGGAACTTCTGCCAGTAGCGATCGTGGCTGGGGTGCGTCAGCCAGGTGCGGACGAGCCTGCTGCGCTTGCCGATCAGCACGCGGTCGATGTCCCAGTAAGGGCGATTGCCTCGATACCAGCGCGCGTCGAGTGCCTGCCATGTCGCATCCGCGCCGGCGTCCGCGCCGGCCCGCACCGGCTCGTCATTCGCATGCTCCTGCGCCCAGCGGACCATGGCGTTGCGGAAGATCTGCCCGGCCATCGGGAAGTCGATGCCCGGCGCCATCGGCGCGATGGTGGCGATGGCCTTGAGGGCGGCCGGCCTCAGGCGGGCGGCAGCCCAGGCGGCGTAGCCGGAGTAGCCGTCGCCGATCATGCAGACGCGGCCGTCGCTCCACGCCTGGCGGGCGATCCAGTCGATCACGGCGGCAGCGTCTTCGCCGTCGCGGACGAATGGCCACGCGGCGCCATTGCCGTCGGGCGTGCGTCCGCGCACGTAGGCCGTGACGCCGACGTAGCCCTTGGCCGCGCTGCGCTGCGCGTCGTCCTCGGCCGGATCGAGCGTGAAGCGCAGCAGTGTCGGCAATGCGTCTTTCGTGCGGCCTGGCCGAACCAGGCTGGCAAAGATGACACCCCCGCGCACGGGAATCTGGACGTCGGCCTCCGCCACGTAGCGGGCGCGGTTTTCCGCCGCGAACAGTTCGGGCAGCAGCGCACCGAAGCTGCGGCGCGACTGGTACGAAAGCCAGGTACGCACGAGCGCCAGCGCATCGGCCTCCGGGAGGCTGCCCTTCGCGCGCCACTGATCGAAAGCCTGGCGCAGCGGCTCTCTGTAGACCGCCGCCGGAATTTCGAGCCGCGCCATGATGGCCTGGGCTTGCGCGTTGTCCAGCGGCGACACCAGTTCCTGGAACGCGCGCGCGTACGCTTCGGCGAACCCGATGCGCCCGTCCGCTTCGAGTGCGCGCGCACGCGCATAGATGCCGTCGAGGATCGCGCGCTGGACCAGGCCGTCGAACGGCTTGCCTTGTCGGCGGGTGCGCAGGGCCCCGCTGCTGTTGGAGGCTGCACGGTAGGCGCCGCTGACGATCTGCAGCGCGGTCACGTTGGCCAGGAAGGCATCGGTGTCGGTGTCCTGGTACACCGGCAGGATGCGCTCGGCCAGATCCCGCATCAGGTCCGCCGCGGCGGCATCGTCGGGATCGCGCGGCGGCCGGAAGCCGAAATCCGCCGCCCAGGCCCACGCGGGCAGCGCAAGGACCAGCCGCGCGAGCGCGCGGCGCGCACGACTGACGGTCGACGCGGGGTGTCTCATGGTCGCTGCTCCTCGGTCACGCCGTTCGGCGCCTTGACCAGACGCACCACCTGCGTGAACAGCCGGTCGTGCGCTTCTCCGGCCGAGCCTATGTGAACAATGCCCGTGTGGGTGAGCTTGCCCAGCACGTCGATGATGAGCTCGAGCGTGTCGTCGTCGAACGCGCCGAAGGCTTCGTCCATCACCAGCCAGGCCGGTGCCTGCAGCGCCACGCGGGCGAAGCCCAGGCGCAACTGCTCGTCCATGCTGAGGTCGCTCTCCCAGCGACCCGTCCTGTTCAGCAAGGGTTCCAGCCGCTGGAGGCCCACGCTCGCCAGTGCGGCCACCATGGCTTCCCTCGGATAGCTCGACGGTTCCATCGCATACGACAGCACTTCGGCCAGCGTGCCGCGGGGAATGTAGGGCGTGCCGCGCGGCATGTAGTGGATCGTCTCGCCGGCGGGCCGGCGCACGGTGCCGGAGCCCCAGGGCCAGAGGCCCGCGAGCGCGCGGAACAGCAAGGTCTTCTCGGTGCCCGGCGTGCCGAGAATCAGGACACGCTGCCCGCGGTGCACGACGAGCTCCGGGGCGTCCAGCCGGTCGTGGCCGGTCCAGGAGCGGACCTCGAGCGCCTCGATTGCAAGCGCCCCGGCTTCGCCCTCCTCATAGGCGATGCGGCTGCCGCCTGCTTGTGCCTCCAGATCGGAAGCCAGCATGCGGCGCAGGTCGGCGACGCGCAGCAGCGTGGCGCGCCAGTCGGCAATGATGCTGAAGTTGTCCACGAACCAGCGTAGCGAAGACTGTGCCTGCGTGAACGCCGCGGCGGCCATCATCAACCCACCGAACGAAACCTTTCCCGAGAAGTACAGGGGTGCGGCCACCAGCGTTGGCGCGATGATGGTGACCCAGCCGAAGCCCGCGGTGACCCAGGTCAGGTTGGTCAGCCCGAGCACCACGCGCGACGTGGCGCGCAGGACGTCGCCGAAGTGCATGGCCACGCGGCGCTTCTCGTCGGCCTCGCCGCCCGCCAGGGAGATGCCGTCGAGATGCTCGTTGATGCGCGTGAGCGAAAAGCGCAGTTCGCCTTCTCGCGCGTAGCGCTCGGCGTTGCGCGAGACCAGGCCGTTGCCGACCCAGTAGGTGACCAGTGAACCGGCGACCGCATAGGCGATGGCCGCCCACAGCATGAAACCCGGCAGCACATGGTCCTTGCCGTCGAAGAAGAGGCTGAAGTCCTTGGAGAGCACCCACAGCACGCTCGCAAAGCTGCCGAACAGCATCGCTGCCTGCAACAGACCCACGCCGAGGGTGACCGACAGGTCGCACAGCTTCAGCGTGTCGTCGTGCATGCGCTGATCGGGGTGGGCCCCCATCGGGCCGCTGGCCTGGAGCCAGAACGCCCGGCGCGGCTGCAGCCACAGCCCCACGAGGTCATTGACCAGGGCCTCGCGCAGCTTGAGCTGCAGGGTTTCGCCCAGCCACCTCTGCGCGACGTTCAGGACCAGCAGCGCACCCGCAATGATCGCGAAGACGCCGACCTGCGCGACGAACTCGCTCAGGTCGCGGCGCGAGATCGCATCGAAGAACGGCTTGTTCCAGCTGTTGAGCTCGATCTGCCCGTACGCCGTGAGGGCGACGACCACGACGATCGCGCCCATCAGCGCGACAAGCGTCTTCGCGACCGGGGACACGCGCAGCGCGCCGAGCAGCTCGCTGACCTGGCGGAAGAAACCGGCCCTTGCAGCCGGCGCGGCAGGGTTCTTGGGGCTTGCGCTCATCCCCGCCGCGGCGCCTCGCAAGCGGCGGCCGCGAGGCGGCGCGCCGAGACACACGAAATGAACGCGGCATGGCTCCAGGCCAGTTGTTTCGCCGAGGTCTGCGCGCCGCTGCGCTGGTCGAACTGCTCCGACAGATCGCCGCCCGCCGGCGTGTACGCGCGCACGGTGGCGAGGTAGGCGTCACCGCGTTCGAACCAATGGCGTGCATCGCCGCCGACCGCCGCCGCGGCGCGGAAACAGAACTCGGCGGCGCCGAGCGTCGAGAAGTAATACGCGCCGCCCGAGTAGTACACGTCGCCGTCGTACCGGCCCATCGCCGCGCCGCGGCCTGCGCTGCGGCCATGGTTGATCGAATAGGCCGCATCGAACAGCGCGTCCAGGCGCGCCAGCGTGTCCTGCATGCGCGGATCGGCCGGTCCGTGTGTGTCCCCGGTCCCGAGGCTGTGGATCGCCGACAGGATCACCGCGATGTCCAGCGCCTTCGGACCGGGCCGATCGTCCACCAGTGCGCGTGAGCGGTAGTAGCCGTGCGCCGCGCCGTGCCGTTCATCGACCCAGTATTCGTCGAGCAGCCGCAGCACGGCCTGCGATTCCTCCCGGCAGCGCTGCGCCAGCGCCGTGTCGCCCAAGCCCTCCAGCCACGCCGCGCCTTCGGCCAGCGCGGCCCCTGCGACGCGCAGTGTGTAGTAGTGGTGGCCGAGCTCCTCCTCCCAGATGTCGTAGGACGCCTCGCGCCAGTAGCGCAGCGTGAAGTCGATGTCGAAGCGGATCAGCTCGGAGGCTTCCGCCAGCAGCGGCGCGTCGAGGTGCCCGCCGGCTGCCCAGCGCAACAGCGCCAGCGCGCGCAGCGGCGCGCCGTCGTGCTGGGGGCGATTCCATCGGCAGACATCGAGCGTGCCGTCGGGATTCACCCGCGTCTCGGCGGCCACCAGGTCACCGAAAGCTTTCGCAAGGTCATGGTCCTCGCGCAGGTACTGCAGGAGCTCGGGGGCCACGCACGCGCTGCGGTCCTCCACCGCGGCAGCCGCGCGGCCGTCGAGACGGTTCAAGTCGAGGCTGAAGCGGATGAAGTCGCGCAGGTGCTGCAGGGCTTCGTCGCCGACGAGCCCGTCGGCGTGGAGCAAGCGCAGTGCATCGATGACGACGGCGGAATCGCGGAACCAGTGAAAGAAGTAGTCCGGGTCCGGGTTGTAGTCGGCGAGGACCGGCGAGGCGACGATGGCCCCGGCCAGCGGCCGTATGGTCTGGCCGAAGCCCGGCCGCTGCTTGACGATCGACACCGGCGAGATGCTGCACAGCATCGCCGCCGCCGAATGGCGCAGCTGCGTTTCGAGCCAGGACTCAAAGTCCGGGTCTTCCAGGCTCGCCACGCCGGACTTCATGCTTCCGGTGGCACGAGATGCGGGCTGCTGAAGTCGAGGCGCCGCAGGCCGGCCTGCACTTCAGGCACGCTCATGAACAGTTTCCACAGAAGGCCCGTGCGATGGTTCTCCATCATCACCACGATCGGGCCCTGGTCGATGGCAAGGTAGGTGTCTGCGAACCAGTCTCGCTGCTCGCAGAACGCATCGACGAAGCCGTAGTCTCTCCACAGCCGCTCGCCATGCGCGGTGAGGAAATGCCGCACCACCTGCATCACCTCGGCCGGCGCGTACGGCAGGCTCGCCAGCGCGGCCGTCGGCGAGATGGTGCCGTTGTCGTTGTTCGGATCGTGCGCGAGGTAGCCGTCGGGGTCGTCGCTCGCCGTGAGGCCCCAGCACGATTCGCCGTAGCCCGCGTAGCCCCGAGGATTGGCGACGCAGTGGGCCCGGTTGATCTGCACGTGGCGGGTGTTCAGGTCCCAGTAGTCGGCATAGCGATCCTTCAGGCCGCGCGGATCGAGGCCGCAGAACGAGTAGTGCGCAAAGAACAGCGGGCCGGCATTCGGCGGGCCCAGCGGCAGTTCGATGCCGTGGTACGAGTGGCCGTTGCGGAAGTCCGGGCCGGAGGCGTAGCCGCGGTGGTAGACCTTCGGATCGATCGCATGGCGCGGCGCGGCCGCCGCCAGGAAGTAGGTGATGAGGCACTCGTTCCAGCCGTGCACCTGATGGTTCATCGCCCAGCCATGCGTGGGGCTCCAGTGCCAGTACAGCACATCCTGTCCACCCTGGGTGAACCAGTTCCATTCGACGTCGTGCCACAGCGTGTCGAAGTCGGCGCGCAACCGGCGCGCCATGGCCGTGTCTTCGCTGAAATACTGGCGCGCGCACAGCAGGCCCATGCAGAGGAACGAGGTCTCGACCAGATCGCCCGCGTCGTCCTTGGGGCTCATGGGGATCGTCGCGCCGCTCGCGCCGTCCATGAAATGCGGGAAGGCCCCGTGGTAGCGCTTGGCGCGCATGAGCGCGTCCCGCATGCGTCCCAGGCGCTCCAGCGCTGCGTCGCGCGCGATCCAGCCGCGCTCGACCGCGACGATCAAGGCCATGATGCCGAAGCCCGTGCCGCCGATTGCCACCCTCTCGTCGGCCAGGTCTTCACCCGTGGCGCCGACCAGCGTGCGGCGGTCGAGCGCGAGGCCGCTGGCGGCATCCGCGCCATCCCAGAAATAGCGGAAGGTCTGCCGCTGCACGGCGTCGATCAAGGCTTCATCGGGCAGGGCTGCCAATGCCCTCGGGTTCCTGTCATCCTTCAGCACGAACGGCTCCTTTCGTTGTCGTCTCGGTAACACGTTTGGTTTCACCGAATTGTCGGCAGCGCAACGCGGCCGAAGCTCTCTGCCCGCAGCATGCCATCATTAAGGCCCTTGGGTCCTATTCGAAATCCCTGATGAGCCGTATCGACACACTCATGGCCCGGATGACGCTGGCCGAAAAGCTGGGTCAACTCACGATGACTGCCTCGAGCTACACGGTCACGGGACCGGTGCTCGCGGGGGACTCCACGCAGTCGATCATCGACGGCACCGTGGGCAATCTGCTGAACATGGTCGGCGCCGGCCCCACGCACGAGATGCAGCGGCTGGCGGTCGAGAAGTCACGGCTTGGCATTCCGCTCCTGATTGGCCTGGACATCATCCATGGCCATCGAACGCTCTTTCCGATTCCGCTTGCCGAAGCCGGCACCTTCGACGAAGACGTGTGGGAGCGCACGGCGCGCGAAGCCGCGCGTGAAGGCGCCGCCGACGGCCTGGCGATGACTTTCGCGCCGATGCTCGACGTGTCGCGCGATCCCCGCTGGGGCCGCACCGCGGAAGGGCCGGGCGAAGACCCCTGGCTGAACGCACGCATCGCCGCGGCCAAGGTGCGCGGGTTCCAGGGGGCCGACCTGTCATCGCCCGAATCGCTGGCCGCCTGTGCCAAGCATTTCGTGGCGTACGGCGCAGTCAACGCGGGGCGGGAATACGCCGCCGTGGACATCTCCGAGCGCACCTTGCGCGAGGTGCATCTGCCGGGCTTCGCAGCAGCGATCCGCGCGGGCGTCGCGACGCTGATGCCTGCTTTCACCGACCTCAACGGCGTGCCGATGACGGCGCACATCCCCTTGCTGCGCGACTGGCTGCGCGGCGAGATGGGCTGGGACGGCGTCATCGTCAGCGACTACAACGCGATCGCGGAATTGATCAAGCACGGCGTCGCAGCCGATCTCGCCGATGCCGCGGTCCTGGCGCTGAAGGCCGGCGTCGACATCGACATGATGGCCGACGCGTATCGCAAGGGCCTGCCGGTCGCGCTCGAGCAGGGTCGGGTGACGATCGAAGAGATCGACGCAAGCGTGCGCCGCGTCTTGCGGCTCAAGGAGCAGCTCGGGCTGTTCGACGACCCTTACCGCCGCGGCGCAACACCGGAGCCCGCCGCGGTCGTCGCCGAGCGGCACGCGCTGTCGCGCGACGCTGCGCGCAAGGCCATCGTCATGCTGAAGAACGAGCGGGACACCCTCCCCTTGCCTGCTGCACCGAAGGCACTGTGTGTCATCGGCCCGCTGGCCGACGCGAGCACAGAGATGAAGGGTCCGTGGTGGGGCGCCGGCGAACACGAGCCGGCCGTCAGCGTGCTTGCCGGCCTGCGCGCCGCGCTGCCGCAGACCGACATACGCCATTCACCCGGCGTTGCCATCGAGGGCGGCGACGACAGCGGCATCGACGCTGCCATCGCGATGTGCGACGGCGCCGACGCCGTCCTGCTGTGCCTGGGCGAGCGTGCCACGATGAGCGGCGAGGCGGCGAGCCGCGCCACGCCCGCGCTTCCCGGCCGGCAACAGGCGCTGGCCGAAGCCGTGACGGCACGTGCACGCGCACTCGGCATTCCCGTCGTCGCCATCCTGTTCTCCGGCCGCCCGCTCGTCGTCCCCTGGCTGGCCGAGCACGCCGATGCGCTGCTGGCTGCGTGGTTCCTCGGCGTCGAGGCCGGCCATGCGATTGCCGACGTGGTCACGGGCAGGGTGTCGCCTGGCGGCCGCACGCCGATGAGCTGGCCGCGCGCCGTCGGGCAGGTGCCGATCCACTTCGGCGAGCGTCCCACCGGCCGGCCGATCAATCCCGCCGACTATTTCACGAGCAAGTACCAGGATGTCGAAAACACGCCGCTGTATGCCTTCGGCCACGGCTTGACCTACGGCCGGTTCATCTACGACGAGCTTCAGGTCGAGCCGCGCCGCGTGTGCGAGCAAGACACACTGAAGATCAGCGTCAAGCTGCGCAACGTCGGCGCGCGCGAGGCTGAGGAGACTGTCTTCCTGTTCATTCGCCGCAAGCTGAGCCGTGTCACCCGGCCGTTGCTGGAACTCAAGGGCTGCGCCAAGCTGCGCTTGATGCCAGGAGAAGCCGGCTCGGTGAATCTGGAGCTGCCGGCAACCGAGCTGCGCTATCTCGGCCCGGACCTGCAGCCCTTGTTCGAGGCGGGCGAAGTCGAGATCCTCGTCGGGCCGAGTGCCGAACAATCAGGGTTGCTGCGCCAGGCCATCGACTTGTGTTGAAAAACGCCAACACGACTGACGTCGTCAACACTTCGCCTCGCTGACCACAGCGGATCATTTCCGTCCTCGCCTTTGGCCTTTTCTCATGCTGACGCAGACACTGCAAGACGGTGGTAGTTCATTCGAGGTCTCCGAGCGTAAGGCGGCCCCGGGTTCGCCCGTCGTTCTGTTCTCGGTCGGATCGGGCGGTCAGCCGCAACGGCTCTCTACGCTGCTGGACGCCCTGATCGAATCCGGTTGCACGGTCATTGCACCGCATTTCGAGCGACTTGCTTCGACGGCCCCCACGGAGGAGGAACTGACCCTCCGAGCAAGACGCCTCACGCTTGCACTGGACGCATTCGCCGAGCCCTCCGCAAGAGTGATCGGTGTGGGGCATTCGATTGGTGCTGCCACGCTCATCGCAATGGCCGGAGCTCAACTGCGGCTAGGGCCAGGTCGGCGCGTCGGCATCGCACCGGACCGTCGCTTGGCTCGTCTCGCGCTTTTGGCACCCCCAACCGGGTTCTTTCAAGCTCCCGCGGCACTTGATAACGTGCAGATCCCGGTTCTGGCGTGGGTGGGGTCGGCGGACAGCATCACCCCGCCGGCCCAAACAGAATGGCTCGCACGTGCGATGCACGATTGGAACGTTGTGGATGTCCGCATCACCGAAGGGGCTGGCCATTTCTCGTTCATGGACGTTCCTCCGCCGCACACCACCGAGCCGCTTTCCGACAAGCAAGGGTTTCTGCGAGAGTATTCGAGCGAGATCTGCAAGTTCGCGCGGGCAGCCTAGGTGGACAGGAAAACCGCAAAGCGGGCGCGCTCGCGGCGGGCGTGGCTACTGTGCGGCGCATGTGTCGTCACGCTGCTTCTGCCGTTCGGGTGCGCGACCGCAACGCCGGACGCGCCAGTGGTCTTCCCGGGCGCATCCTGGTCGGCGGCGTCCGAGGCCGAACCGGGTAGCGCCTGCCGCCGTGACCTGGACGCCGCTCGCGACTACATACGCACGCTGGACACCACCGCTCTCATGGCCGTGCAGGATGGCCGCGTGCTGTTCAGCGACGGCCCGGTCCGGACCGCCAGCATCGTGTTCTCGGTGCGCAAGAGCGTGCTCTCGATGATGTACGGCAGGTACGTGGCCAACGGCACCATCGACCTCGACCGCACGCTGGCCGACCTGGGCATCGACGACGTGGGCGGTCTGCTGCCCATCGAGCGGCAGGCCAGGCTGCGCGACCTGCTCGCCGCGCGCTCGGGGGTCTACCACGCAGCCGCCAATGGCGGTGACGATGCCGCGGCCGCGCCTGCGCGTGGATCGCATTGGCCTGGCAGCTACTTCCTGTACAACAACTGGGACTTCAACGCCGCGGGCACCATCTTCGAACGCCTGACCGGCCGGAGCATCTACCAGGCTTTTGCGGACGATCTGGCCACGCCTTTGCAGCTGGAAGATTTCGACCTGGCCCGCCACGCCCGCAGCGGCGATGCGCGGCGCTCGCAGCATCTGGCCTACCCCTTCTACCTGTCCACGCGCGACATGGCTCGTCTCGGTTATCTGATGCTGCGCCAGGGCAGCTGGCGCGGCCAGCAGCTGGTGCCGGCCGACTGGGTCAAACAAATGACGAACCAGACCACGCCCGCCGCGCAGATGCATCCGCCCCACACGGCGCGGCGCGGCTTCGGATATGGCTATCTGTGGTGGCTGCTCGAAGAGCCAGATGGCTCGCCGCTGAACGGCGCCTACATGGCTTGGGGCGTGCATGGCCAGTACATCCTCGTGGTGCCGAAACGGGAGATGGTGATCGCGCACAAGCGCCAGGTGCCGGTCGCGGGCAACTGGAATGTCAGCTGGGTGGGCCCGGTGGCTTTCCTGCGTGCGGCGCGGATGTTGGCCGCAGCGCCCTGCCGGGTGGGGGAACGGTAGCGGATCCCCTCGTTCATCGAGCGAGCCCGATGCCGACGTGGCTGCTGCGGGTGGGCAATGTCATTGCAGTGACGCCGACCAACACGCACGCAAGCCCGAGCCACGCGGTAGGAGCCAGCCGTTCGCCAAGGAATGTCACGCCGATCGCCACTCCGATCGGTACCCGCAGGTAGGCCTGCGCGGAGGTCGACAGCGGGCCCAGCGTGCGGATAAGCCGGAAGTAGATCGTGAAGGCCAATGCGGTCGAGAACACGGCGAGCGCCAACACCGCGAGCACCGAACCGGCAGCAGGGGCCAATGTCCACGGCCTGTCGACGGCCAGACTGGCGGGCAGCAGAGCCGCCGCGCCGCTCAGCAGCGAGCCTGCGGCCGGCACCATCGGATCAAGGCCCCTGAACATGCGTCCGAGCGTAGCCGCACAGGCATAGCAGACGGCGGCCGCCACCAGGGCGAGCTGCGCGAGCAAGGAACGCCCGAGCCCGCCCAACGCTTCAAAGCCGACGATCAGGCAAATGCCCGCGAGCCCCGCGCCCACGCCGACCAGCCGCAGCGGTGAAGCCTTCTCTGCGCGTCCCAAACCAAGGCTGAACAGAAAGATGAAGATCGGCGAAGTCGAGTTGAGGATGGTCGCAAGGCCTGCGCCCACGCTGCGTTCGGCCCAGGCGATCAGCGTGAACGGCAGCACGCTGTTGAAGCATGCCTGCAACATGAAACGACGCCAGCTCGCCGCATCGCGAGGCAGCCGCACGCCGCGCAGCCGCAGTATGGCCAGGAGCAGCAGGCCGGCGACAAGCGTGCGCGACGCGATCAGAGTGAGTGGCGGAATGGTCGCCACACCGATCTTGATGAAGGTGTATGAAGCACCCCAGAGGGTGGCAAGCAGTACGAGCAATGCCCATTCCGTGGCCGGCGAGGGCCGGCTCGCGTCCGGGATGGTTTGGAGGGTGTTGGTGCGCATGGTGCGCCGATGATCGCAAGCAAGGGCGTCCTACACTTCGCTGGCGAGCGAAGCGTGCTCATCATTGAAACAAAGGTCTCGCACGGCCGAGCCGCGGCCGGCGAGCGTCAGGCCCGGTCTCTTTCTGGCCACTCACCCGACTCATTTACAAGGAACACCTTGATCCATCGCATTCGCTCGGTCCTCGTGACCTGCGTCTTGGGCACCGCCGTGCTGGCCGCTTCCGCACAGGTAAGGATCGGCTTCATCGGCACGCTGTCGGGCCCGGCGGCAACGCTCGGGCAGGAACAGTACGACGGCTTCATGCTGGCGGTCGAGCAACGGCAAGGAACGCTCGGCGGCGTCTCGGTGGCGGTCATCAAGCAAGACGACCAGCACAACCCCGACCTCGGGGCGCAGCTGGCGCAGGACCTGATCGAGAAGGACAAGGTCAGCTTCATCACCGGCGTGACCTTCTCCGACGTGATGTTGGCCATGGCCAAGCCGATGGCCAGAGCGGGCATGCTGTTCGTGGGCTCGAATGCAGGCCCCGCCCAGATTGCCGGCAAGCGGTGCAACAGCAAGTTTTTCTTCACCTCGTATCAGGACGAGTACCAGGCCGGGATCGTGGGACGGTACGCAGTCGATCGGCACTACTGGAAGACGCTGTTTCTGGCGCCGGACAGCCCGTCGGGCAAGGACCAGCTGCGGGGCTTCAAGCGTTACTACTCGGGCGAGGTGGTCAGTGAAATCCACGTCCAGGCCGGCCAGACCGACTACGCGGCAGTGCTGGCGCAAATCCAGCGCGTCGCGCCCGATGCGGTGGTTGCCTACTTGCCCGGCGACATGGGCGTCAACTTCATCCAGCAGATGAACCGCTCGGGCCTCTTGAAAAAGGTGCCCCTGCTGACGGTCGGCACGGTCGACGGCACGACGCTGCCGCTGCTCAAGGATGCCGCGCTCGATGTGCTGGCCGGCGCGGTCTGGGGCCCCGACCTGCCGAGCCCGACGAGCAAGGCTTTCGTTGCCGCCTTCGAAAAGAAGCACGGGCGCATCCCGTCGCAATACGCTGCGCAGGGTTTCGATGCGGCGCTCCTGATCGACAGCGCGCTGAAGGAGACCAAGGGCTCGGTCGCCGATCGCGATGCCTTGCGCAACGCACTGGACAGGGCCGACTTTTCTTCAGTGCGCAGCGGGTTCAGGTTTCTTCGCAACGGTTTTCCGGTCCAGGACGGGCACGTCTTCGTTGTCGCGAAGGACGCGCAGGGCCGCGCGTCGCTCAAGCGGATCGCCACGCCGCTGGAGGGAAATCCTGACTGGTACTGGGACGAGTGCCGGTAGGCGCCCGTCTTCCACCTTGAGCGCGGCAGCGCTACTCCCGGAACCAGATCTTGAGTGTCACGTGCACCGCATAGCTCAGGGCGAGGACCAGCCACGCGAGGAAAAACATGTTGGCCCAGTAGTCGCCAGCATTTGCAGCCAGGGTGTAGACCTGCATCCTGCAAGCCTTGCCAACGCATGGCACCTCACCCAGGACCAGCGCACGCAAAAGCTCAAACAGGAAATAGCAGACACCGGCGGCAGTCACGAGCAATCCCACCGGTCCTACAAGTCCTTCGGTGCGTTTGCCGCTGTCATCCCAGCGCCGCTTCCGAAGCAGGTTTTGCCCGAATTTGTACCAGGCAAATCCGAGCAGGAGCATCAGCGAGTAGTAGATGGCGGTGCGCATGTTGTCAAATCGTTGTGCTGCGACGGGGATCGCGTCGTCCGAAGTATCGGGGCAACGAGCACGGCCTGGCGGCAGGGGGCTGGACATTGCCCAGACGTGTTGCACACGATGTCGAGAAACTCTTGAATGACGACCATCGGCTCCCGGCGGCCTCCGTCATACAGGAAAATGCCCCATGGACCCCTTCCGGTGACGATCGATCGCCGAAAAGGTGCACCCGGAACTTTGCACGCCCTGCAACAGGTCGCGGCAACATCTGCGAGAACCCTGCAATGACGATCATCGTGTCCGCTGACCGACGCCGCGAAGCCCTCTATGCGGTGGCGGCGCGTCTTCTGCCCTACCTGGGCATTGCCTTCGCCGTGGTGCTGCTGGACCAGGTGTCCAAATCGCTCGCCACGCGGTTCCTGGGCGGAGGCGAAGTGCTTTCCATCACGCCCTTTGCCGGCCTCGTCCTGGCGCACAACCGCGGCGTTGCTTTTTCCTTCCTGGCCGACGCCTCGGGCTGGCAGCGATGGCTGTTCACGGCGCTTGCCATCGCAGCGGCTGGGTTCATCCTCAAACTGCTGGTGCAGCCTGGCGGAACGCTGCTGTTCAGAACGGCGCTGGCACTTGTGCTCGGCGGTGCGCTGGGCAATGCGATCGACCGCTCGTGGCAGGGGCATGTGGTCGACTTCATCCATATTTATTGGCGCGATGTCTACGACTTCGCCATCTTCAACGTGGCCGACTGCGCCATCACCGCGGGCGCGGTGCTTCTGGTCGTGGCCGAGATCAGGCGGTCGCGCGCTGCCTGAAGCAGATCCGGCCTTGCGCGGAAGCGGCGGGTCCGTCGCTCCTGCTGCGAACCTGGATCCAGGGCGGGCCCCGTAACGCAGCGCCGGCGGTCAGTGCGCCGATTTGTACGCGGCCAGAAACGCATCGGACGCCACCTGGTCGGCGAGCGCCCTCAAGTTGGCGGCCGAGGCGGGGCCCAGCACGGCCTCCACCCGGTCGTTTGCCGCAGCCCAGCGCACCACTGCTTCTGAAAGCCGGGCCTTGCCGAGCGGCGTGAGAACGCCGTGCTTGGTCCGCCGGTCCTCGGCGTCCGGCCGCAGCTCGACCAAACCATCGCGCACCAGCGGCCTGAGCGCATGGGTCAGGGCCGAAAGCTGAATGGCGAGCCGGGCCGCCAGCTCCTGCAGCACCGGTCCTCGCGGATTGGCGACGGAGAGCTTCTCTATCTCCGCGATGAGCGCGAGCTGCGTGGCCTTGAGCTCCATCGGCGCCAGTGCTTCGTCGTACAGCTGGCCGAGCCGGCGGGCCGCAAGGCGCAGTGCCGTGTTCGTGCAGACGCGCCCGCCCAGGATGTCCTGCTCTGCGCTCGGCGCATCCAAGGTGCTTTTCGCGTCGGGGTGTTCTCTGCTAATTCCCATAAAGTCGAAATGGTTGAGTACTGCACTAACTGCAATCGGCAGCCGTCCGCTTCTACATTTGAGCCCTCAACTTTATTGGTTGAGCCCTCAATTTTATTGGAAAGCCATCAATGACACCTCCCACCCCGAAGAAAGTCGCTCTCGTCACCGGGGCTTCTTCCGGCATCGGCGCCGTCTATGCGGACCGCCTTGCTGCACGAGGCTACGACCTCATTCTGGTCGCGCGCCGCGCCGACCGCCTCGAAGCGCTCTGCGCACAGCTCTCGAAGGCGCACGGCGTCAAGGCCGAGGCGATCACGGCCGACCTGACCCAGGACGGCGACCTGGCGCGGATCGAGACGATCCTGTCCACCCGCGCCGACCTGCGGGTTGTGGTGAACAACGCCGGCATCGCGCGGCTGGCACCTGTCGCCCAGCAGACCGCAGGCGACGCGCTGTCCCAGATCGCCCTCAACATCACTGCGCTGACGCGCCTGACCCAGGCGGTGGTGCCGGCCTTCATTGCGAAAAACGAGGGGGTGATCATCAACATCGCTTCGGTGCTGGGCATCCATTCGCTGCCGATCAGCGCCGTCTACAGCGGCACCAAGGCCTTCGTCCTGCAATACAGCCGCGGCCTGCAGGAAGAACTGGCCGGCACCGGGGTGAAGGTCCAACTGGTCCTGCCGGCTTCGACAGCCACCGAGATCTGGGATCTGTCGGGCGTCCCTCTGGCGGCCCTCAACCAGGACGCCTTGATGACGACCGAGCACATGGTCGATGCCGCACTGGCGGGCCTGGACCAGGGCGAAACGATCACCTGGCCGTCGGTTGCCGATGCAGCGCTCTGGGGAAAGTACGAAGCTGCGCGCACCGAACTGTTCGCCGCCACGCAGGTGGGCAAGCCCGCCCCGCGCTACCAGGTCGCCTGAGCCGCTTGGGGCAGAGATCTTCTCTCCCCTTCCCTACTTCCTCCTCCATCTCCCCAGGACAGTTTGATGCTTTTCGACGCCTTCTCCCTGCGCGCCACGCCGCTCAAGAACCGTGCCGTGATGTCGCCGCTCACACGCAGCCGCGCGGTCGATGCCAACACGCCCAACAGCCTGATGGCCACGTACTACGCCCAGCGCGCGAGCGCCGGGCTCATCATCACGGAAGGTACCTCACCGTCGCCCAACGGCCTGGGCTATGCCCGGATCCCGGGCCTGTTCAATGACGCCCAGGCGCAAGGCTGGAAGCTCGTCACGGATGCAGTCCATGCCAAGGGCGGCAAGATCGTCGTGCAACTGATGCACACCGGCCGTGTGGCGCACAAGGACAACTTGCCTGCCGGCGCCGAGGTGCTGAGCTCGTCATCGGAGACATGTCCCGGCCAGATGTGGACCGACACGCAGGGCAACCAGCCCCACACGCCGCCGCGCGCCATGACTGAAGCCGACATCCAGGCCGCGATCGGCGAGTACGCAACGGCCGCGCGTCTTGCGATCGAAGCCGGCTTCGACGGCATCGAATTGCATGCAGCCAACGGCTACTTTCTCGAGCAGTTCCTGAACGCCAACGTCAACCGCCGCACCGATGGCTACGGCGGCTCGGCCGAAGGGCGCAACCGGCTGGTGCTCGAGGTCGCTCGCGCGGCGGTGAAGGCGATCGGCGCCGAGCGCGTGGGCATCCGCCTGTCGCCGCACGGCGTGCTCAACGGCACCGGCGCATTCGAAGGCGTGGACGAACAGTACCTCGCGCTGGTGAAGGAACTCTCCGCGTTCGGCCTCATGTACATCCACGTGCTGGACCATTCGGCGATGGGCACCCCGCCTGTCCCCGCAAAGCTGAAGGCCGACTTGAGGGCTGCGTTCGACGGCCCCTTCATTCTTGCCGGCGGACTCGACAAAGCCAAGGCACAGCAGGCGCTGAGCGAAGGCCGCGCGGACCTGACGGCCATGGGCCGGGCCTTCATCGCCAACCCCGACCTGGTCGATCGCATGCGCCAGGACGCTCCGCTGAACGCGCCCGCGCCGGAAACGTTCTACACGCCCGGCGCCAAGGGCTACACGGACTATCCGGCGCTCGCCGGCTGACCAGAAAACAAGCTGCGTCCGCTCCGATCACCGATGCCCGTTGTGCCGAGCATGAGCATGCAGGCCTGATCGAACAACGCGCTGCCGGGCGATGAGAACTGACGCAGCAGGCTGAAATGATCGGCGCGGGGTGCGACGTGCAACGCGCTCCGGTTGCCCGCCCTCCTCCACGCATCGTCAAAGCGCCGGCTTTGCGCGATGAAGGCCGGCGTTTCTTCGTCGCCGACAGCCACCAGCGCAGGTGCCAGCGGCGCGCCGATGCGGTGGATCGGAGAACAGGCCGCCGCGTCTGCCGGATCCAGCCGGAGCTTCTGGTTGAGGGTGGTTGCGACCAGCGGCGCGAGGTCGTAGATGCCGCTCAGGGCGACGAGGCCTGCGGTGCCCCCGGGATCCGCCAAGGCCATCTCGGCCGCGATATGGGCGCCCGCGGAATGCCCCGACAGAAAGAGCGGTAGACGATCGGCATGGCCCAAGGCCGCCTGCGCCCGGATCGCCGGGACGCAGGCCTTCGCAGCCTCGACGAGTTCGGGGAGCGATACGGCCGGGCACAGCGGATAGTTGACCAGCGCCACGTTCAGGCCCACCGCCGTGAAGGCGGGTGCGATGAAGCGGAAGGTCGACTTGTCCCGTGACTGCCAGTAGCCCGCATGGAAGTAGGCCAGCGTGCCCCGCGGCGTTCGGCGCGCTTTGAAGAAGTCGAAGGTCTGGCGCTCGAGCGGTCCGTAGCGCTGGTCGAGCGCGCAGGATTCAGCGGCCACGGCCGCGGCGCTCTCGGCCTCGAACGCGGCCAGCAGCGGCGCGAAGCCCGCGCGCGATTGGCCTTCGACATACTGGAACTGCGGGTCGTCCATGCCGTCAATCCGTCTTGAGGCCTGTGGTCTTCACGAACTGGGTCCAGCGTTGCAGTTCGCCATGCACCAGCGACGTGAATTGCTCGGGCGAGTTGGCGGGCGCCGCTTCCATGCCGAGCTCCGTAAGCTTGTCGCGAATCTGGGGCAATCGCATGATGCGTGTCAGTTCCTCGTTCCACTTGGTAATGATCTCGCGCGGCGTGCCGGCCGGCGCGACGATGCCCTCCCATTCTTTCAGATCGAACCCGGGAACGCCGCTTTCGGCCATGGTCGGCACCGACGGCAACGCCGGAAGCCGCGCGGGGCTGGTCACGGCCATCGCCCGCAGCTTGCCCGCATTCACCAGCGGCACGGCCACCGAGGTGGTTGCGAACATGGCCGACACATGGCCGCCGAGCAGCGCCTGCACGGCTTCGTTGGGCCCCTTGAACGGCACATGCAGCATCTCGGTCTTCGTGAGTTGCCTGAAGGACTCGCCGATCAGGTGGGCCGGCGAGCCGTTGCCGCCCGATCCGTAGGTGAGCTTGCCGGGCTGGCTGCGTGCAAGTTCCACCAGTTCCTTCGCGCTGCGGGCCGGCACCGCCGGCGGCACCACCAGCACGTTGTAGAGCCACACGAGGTTGGCAACGGGCGCGAGGTCCGAGCCGGTGTCGTAGGGCACCTTGCCGAACAGCGCCGGAAGCACCGTGTGGGTGAGGAACATGATTCCCACCGTGTAGCCGTCGGGCGCCGACTTGGCCACCGCATCCATGCCGATCATGCCCGTCGCACCGGGCCGGTTATCGACCACCACAGGCTGCTTCCATGCGTCCTGCAGGCGCTCCGCGACAAGGCGGGCGAGCACGTCGGGCGGGCTGCCGGGCGGCAGCGGCACCACGATCCTGATCGGCTTGGCGGGATAGCCCTGGCTCCAGGCCGGGAACGAGGTGGCTGCGGCGAGCGGCGCGGCGCCGAGCGCGCCCAGGATGCGTCTGCGTTGGATCGTCATGGTGTTCATGCCGCCGATGAAACGGGCGGTGCAAAGATCACGTCGTAGTCGCGCGCCGCGGCCACCACTTCGGCCGGACTGGACATGTTGTGGATGCGGCGGTAGAGCGCCTCCAGCTTGCCGGCCGGCGTGGCCCAGAACAGCGCCGTCACCGGCTCGCCGGTGTTGTTGAAGAAGGCGTGCGGGATGCCGCGCGGCATGCGCACCAGATCGCCCGCCGCGGCGTAGGTCTTCTTGCCCCCCAGCAGCAGGTCGATGCGGCCGTCGAGCACGAAGATGTATTCGTCCTGGTGAGGGTGCACGTGCGGCGGCACGAAGGTCTCCACCGGGAAGGTCGCGTGCCACGAAAAGCTGTCGTCGCTCGCCTGCTTGGGCACGTAGATCTGCCCCAGGATGTTCCACGACACGCCGTCCATGCCGGTCTGCGCGCGCGTGATGTCGGGGGTTTCAATGGTCATGGGGCACTCCTTCTTGGCGGGTGAGTCGGTCGAGCGTGGGTTTCACGAGCGGGTTGGTCGATGCAAAGCGCGGCTTGAAGCGCTTGCGCGCCTCGGTCAGGTCTTCTTCGTCCCAGTAGCCGATGAGGATGCCGCCCTCTGAGATGCGCGGCTGGATCTCCATCGTCTCGATGGCACCGTCGGGAATGGTCACGCGCTGGCGCGGCTGGCGCGCCCAGCGAAACAGCGCTTCATGCAGGCGCTGGCGCACCGCTTCGTGTTCGGGCGCGGCGCCCAGGTCGACGAACTCGTGCGGATCGGATGCGAGGTCGAACAGCATCGGGCGGTAGCCTTCGGCGAGCACGTATTTCCAGCGGCCATCGGAGATCATCCGCAGCCAGGCGCTGCGCGACGGTGTGCCGAGCGCGATGCGCGAATCCTGGAAGGCGTAGTCGTACTCGCACACCACGTGCTCGCGCCAATCGGGCGGACGCGTGCCGAACAGCAGCGGACGCAGCGAGCGGCCGTCCATGATGTGCGGCACCGGCACGCCGCCGCAGGCGTCCAGGAAGGTCGGCGCAAGGTCGATCGCCTCGACCAGCGCGTCGCAGCGCGTTCCGCGCGTGGTGTCGGCGCGCGGGTCCGGGTCGTAGACGATCAGCGGCGCGCGAATGATCGGCTCGTGGAACAGGTCCTTCTCGCCCATCCAGTGGTCGCCCAGGTAGTCGCCATGGTCGGAGGTGAAGACGATCATCGTCGTCTCCATCAGGCCGCGCTCCTCCAGGAAGCCGAAGAGCTTGCCCAGCTGGTCGTCGATCTGCTTGATGAGGCCCATGTAGCCCGGCATCACGGCCTCGCGCACGCCTTCGCGCGAGAAGGTCTCGGACACGCGGTGCTTCATCATCGCGCCATACACCGGATGCGGATCCTGCCGCTCGGCTTCGGAGCGGACCACCGGCAGCGCATCCTCGGGCTTGTACATGCTCGCGTACGGCTCAGGCACGATGTACGGCCAGTGCGGCTTGATGTAAGACAGGTGCAGGCACCAGGGCTGGTCGCCCGCCTCGCCGATGAAATCCATCGCGCGGCGGGTGATGTAGGGCGTCTCGGAGTGCTCGTCGGGCACGCGGGCGGCGCGGTTCGAGTACTTCAGGAACCAGCCGGAACGGATCTGGCCGCTGCCGTCGACGGTGGAGTTGGCCCAGCTCTCCCACGGGTTGTCGCCGCCAAAGCCTTGGCTGCGCAGGTACTCGTTGTAGCTCGGGTCGGGATCATGGCCCGAATAGGGATGGATGCCGTCGTCCCGCTCGTAGGGATCGAAGCCGCACTCGGCAATCCGCACGCCGATCGTCGATGCCGGGTCGATGCCAAGGCGGGACATGCCCGCCAGATCGGCGCGCATGTGCGTCTTGCCGACCAGCACCGAGCGCACGCCCAGCGGGCGCAGGTGGTCGCCGATGGTCATCTCGCCCGCCTTGAGCGGCACGAAGTTCCAGCTCGCCCCATGGGAATGGACATAGCGGCCGGTGTAGTAGCTCATGCGCGACGGCCCGCACACCGGCGACTGAACGTAGGCGCGGTCGAAGATCACGCCGCGCGCGGCCAGCGCATCGAGGTTCGGCGTCTGCAGCTTCGGATGGCCGAAGCACGACAGGTGGTCCGCGCGAAGCTGGTCGCACATGATGAAGAGGATGTTCTTCACGCGTCGGGTCATATGCCGGTTCCTGTCGTGTGGTGGTATGCGTCGCATGCTAGAGGGCCCTCTGCCCCTTGTCGCTTCACATGTTTTGATGTCGATTACCATGGGTTATCACCACCTGCGGTCGGCGACCACCATGCGGCTCCAGCACCTTCATCTGCTGCTGACTCTTGCGAAGACGGGCAGCCTGCGCGCCTCGGCCCTGACCCTCAACGTGTCGCAGCCGGCGCTGACCAAGGCCCTGCGCCAGCTCGAAGACGAGTTCGGCACGGCGCTCGTGGTGCGTACGCCCAAGGGCGTGCGGCTGGCGCCGGCGGGCGAGCTGCTGGCCGCACGCGCCGCCACCGTGGTGCGCGAGATCGAACGGGCACGCGAGGAAGTCGCATGGCACCTGCGCCATGCCGAGGCGCAGGTCACGGTCGGCGTCTCGCCGGTCGCGGCCATCCTGCTGGCGCCCGGCGCGGTGGAGCGTTTCGGCGCGCGATGGCCCCAGGTCAGCCTGCGCATGCGCGATGCGCTCTACCCCCGCGCGCTGGAGCAGGTGCGCGCGGGCGAGCTCGACATGGCGCTCGGGCCTCTCCCGGTGGAGGGTGTCGGCCGTGACTTCGTGGTGCAGCCGCTCTTCGACAGCGAGTCGGTGCTCGTCGCACGCCGCAGCCACCCGCTGGCGCATGCGACGCAGTTGGCGGAGCTGCTCGACACGGGCTGGGTGCTCACCGGACCGGCCGGCGGACCCGGCGACCCGCGCAACATCCACTTCGGCGAGACGATCGAACGCACGCCCCAGGTGCGCCTCGAATGCGAGTCCTTCGCCACGCTGCTGGCGCTGATGCCGAGGCTCGACGTGATCGGCATCATGCCGGCGGGCTTCTTCGAGCGCTATGGTCCGGGCATGGGCCTCGTCCGGCTGCCCGTCGACAACGTGCTGCCCAGTACGACCATCCACGTGCTCCACCGCGCCGACACGCCGCTCACGGTGCCCGCGCAGCGGCTGCTGGAGGCATTCCTTGCCGAAGCCAACGCGCTGCGGACATCTTCCCAGCGCTGACCGGCGACATGGCGTCTGCGTAACGGAAGATCGCGTGCCGGTGTGCGCGATCGGTCCGCCGGCGCGCGGGTCGCATCGCTGCGATCACTACGGCTCGGATTTGGGTCCTGTATTTGTTGCCGTCCGGGTTGTAGAAGGCGAGCGTGCCGCGGCCGGCCTTACGGCGCCTCGATTCCGAACTCCCGCATACGCCGGGTGATGACGCCGAAGCCGCGCTGCGGTTCCGCCAGGGACGGTTCAGCGAACCCCCATCGCCTGGTCGAACGACAGGCGCCCGCCGCCGCGGCCCACCAGGTACAGCAGCAGTGCGGCCCATGAGAGGTGCGTCGGCCACGCGTCCGGGTAGACGAAGACCTGGATCACCAGCGTCATGCCCAGCAAGGCGAGCGCCGACAGCCGCGTGAACAGGCCCAGCACCAGCAGCAGCGGGAACAGGTGCTCCGAGTAGGCCGCCAGGTGCGCGGCGATCTCCGGCGGCACGAAAGGCAACTTGTATTCGGTGCGGAACAGCTCGTAGGCGCTGTCGGTCAGGGTCAGGAAGCCTTCGACCTTGGTGCGGCCGGAGTAGAAGAAGATCGCGGCCACGCCCAAGCGCGTGGCCAGTGCCAGCGCGTCGTGGGCCACGAGGCGCGTGAGGCGATCGGCCAACGCATTCCAGCGCGCGCGAAGACCTCGATGGTGGCTGTCCTGGATTGATGCGGAGGCCTGAAGGTGGGTGCTCATGGTGCTCTTTCGTTGGCTGTGGACGATGCGGATGTGCCCGTGAAGGCGCCGGCGCGCAGCAAGGTTGCAAAGACGGCCGAGATGTCGGCCGCCGGGTCGGCAGCCAGTGCGTGTTCCGCCGCGTCGGCAAGGCTCGACCCGCCGGCGCACGCGTCGAGAAACGCGCAGCCGGCCTGGGTGATCTCGTGCCATTCGACCGCGTCGTGCGGCCGCGTCAGCAAGGCGCCCTCGCCCTGCCAGGCCAGCTCTTCGCCGACATCACCCTGCCGGCGATTGCGCTCCCAGATGCTGTAGACCGGCTGCGCGTCGAACCAGGCCCAGCGTGCGGCCGGATGCGGCGCCAGTGCCAGGCCGGCGATCTGGTCGGGGGTGTGCTGTGCGATCCATGCGGCGTCAGCGGCCGGTGCGTCCGATGCGGCATGGGCTTCGCGCCAAAGGATGTCGAGCTGTGCGACGCCGGGCAGGTAGACGAGTTCAGCGGCTGGTTCGAAGGCGCGCAAAAAATCGGGAAAGCCACTGCCGTAGTACAGCAGACGGCCGTCGCGCGGTACATCGGCGGCCACGTAGAGTGCGGCGGCGGCGCGAAACCACTCCTCGCCCACCAGCTGTGCAACGGTCGGAAAGTTGGCCTGCAGTGCGTCAATGCAAGCCTTCATCACGGTGTTGCGGTACACCGCAAACGCAGGCTGCATGGCGAGCTTCCGCACCACGGCGTGCACGGCTCGCGACGGATCGAACAGGGCCTCTGCAAAGGCTTGCTGGAAGGTGTCATGCGGCGTGTTCATGCCGTGGCCTCCTGCGCCGAGCGCTTCAGTTCGGCCGCGGCGCATTCCTGTTCGGCCATGAGCTCTCCGAATGCCGGCACGTTGCCGTCGCGCTCGATCAGCGTGGGGCGGGCTCCGGCACGTTCGATGAAGCGCCGATACAGCTGCCAGACCTCCGGTGCAACGGGCGCGTCGTGCGAATCGATCAGCAAGGCATCGCCCAGCGTGGGATCGGTCGTGTGGCCCGCAAGGTGGATCTCGCCGACCCGCGCCTGCGGAAAACGATCGATCCAGTCCACCGCGGAGAAGCCGAGGTTGCGTGCGGACACATACACGTTGTTGATGTCGAGCAGCAGCTTGCAGCCGCTGCGCCGCGACAGCTCAGAGAGAAAGTCGATCTCGTCCCATTCGTGCCCATCGATGCGCAGGTAGTGGGACGGGTTCTCGATCGCGATGGCGGTGCCGAGCGCGTCCTGCGTGCGCGCAATGTTGGAAGCAATGCGGTGCAGCGCGGCAGTGGTGCGCTGGAACGGCAGGAGATCGGGAAAGTACTGGCCGTTCCAGGTGGACCACGCCAGGTGCTCCGAGATCAGCGCGGGCTGGATGCGGCAGACAAGTTCGGCCAGCCGTTCGAGATGCGCGACGTCGGGTTCCGCCTCGCCAGCGAGAGAGAGCGAGACGCCGTGCAGCGACACCGGATGACGCGAGCGGATCGCTTCGAGCCATCCGATGCGCGGACCGCCCGCCACCATGTAGTTCTCGGGGTGCACCTCGAACCAGAGGCCTTCGGCGCGCGCGCCGAGCGCGGCCTCGTAGTGCTCCGGCTTGAGGCCGACGCCGGCGGCGAGAGTGCGAGACATGGCGGCCTGCGCGGTGGGTCGTCGATCAGGACTTCATCGGTGCCAGCGAGCCCATGCCCTTGGGCGTCTTGATCGTGGTGCAGGTGCCGGCCGGCACGTTCTTCCAGGAGTTGCTCTGGTAGTCCACCTTGGAGGTGCCTGCGCAGGTGGTGCCGGGGCCGGCCGCGCAATCGTTCTTGCCGGCCATGGAGACGCCGTAGCACTTTTCCATCGTGGCCATCTTGTCGGCCATGGGCTTGTCTTGCGCCATGGCGGAGCCGGCGGCAAGGGCACCCAGTGCAAGGGCGGTGATCGCGAAAGAACGATTGATCATGGATGAACTCCGAAGATTGGTTGAAATGCAACCACGCCGAATGCGCGGTCACTTGCTAGTTCGCGGGTTGCGCTGCCGGGGTTACAGCGGCGTGCATAAACGGCTCAGATATTTTTTTCTCGTCGGGCAGATCGAGACGTCGTCGATCACCGGATGAGCGGCACCGAGAACGGCGGCTACCGTGGAGGGGGTAAGACCGGCGCGCACATGCCATCGCGCGCGACTCGCACGCACGGTCTCTGCGCTAATCGAACTGCGAACGATCGCCGGACACCAGCGCGCGGTTGCGCCGCCGGTCGGCCGCAATCTCACGAGCGAAATCCTCGATGCTTCCGCCCACGGGGAGGTTGAAGGCGCTGCGCAGCCTTGCGCGCACGGTGTCGCTGTGCACCACGCGATGGATCTGCGCATTGAGCCGCTGCAGCACGGCCGCGGGGGTGCCGGCCGGTGCGAAGATGCCGAAGAGCGAATCGCGATTTGCGCGCTCATAACCCAGTTCGGCGAGCGTCGGCACCGCGGGCAAGGCCTCGATGCGCGCGGGCGAACCCACCGCCAGCGCCTGCAGCCGTCCTTCCGCGATGTAGCGCAGCTGCTGCGCGGCGACGTTGGTCGACAGCACCTCGAACTGCCCGCCGAGCGCATCGTTGAGCTGCGGGCCGCCGCCCGCGTAGGGGATGTGCGTGATCACGGCGCCGCTCAGCATGCGAACCTGCGCGAGCACCAGGTGGCCGATGGTGGCTACGCCCGAGGTGGCCCACCGCACCGCGCCGGGCTCGCGGCGCGCGAGCCGGATCAGCTCCTGGAAGCCGCGGCCTGCAAAGGCTGGGGTTCCGGCCACCAGCACGGGCGTGCGCATCACGCTGGCGACCGGGGCGAAGGCGCGCAGGGGATCGTAGGGCACGCGCGCAACCAGCGGATGCAGCGTGATCGGGCTGATGGCCGAAAACGCGAGCGTGCAGCCGTCGGGCGCGGCACGCGCCAGCGCATCCATGCCGATGCTGCCGCCCGCGCCCGCACGGTTCTCGACCAGCACCGGGACGCCCAGCGACAGCGCGAGCGGCTCGGCCAGCACGCGGGCCATGCCGTCGCTCACGCCGCCCGGCGGGTAGACCACGATCAACCGGACCGGACGGCCCGGCCACGGCGTTGGTGCGGACGATGGGCCGGCGCGCAGTAGCTGCGGCACGGCGCAGGCGGTGGCGAATGCGGCACCGGCAGCGCGCACGAGCCGGCGGCGGCGCGATGAAAGGCTCATGACCCGGGCTTCTCGCCCGCGTGCCTGCGCAGCAGCGCGGCGAAGTGCCGCGCGGGCAGGTTGTCTTCTTCGGCGCGCGACACCAGCGTGAGCGGCGCGTCGAGCTGGCCGCCGTCGGCGAGGCCGGCGTAGGCGATGGCATGCGCATGCACGCCGGCCATGGAGGCCGGCACCACCGACAGGCCGACGCCCGCCGCAACGAGATTCAGGTTGGTCATCATGCGTTCCACCTCGGCCACCACGCGCGGCCGCAGGCCCTTGGCATGGCACAGCGCCAGCAACTCGGCATAGAGGCCCGGCGCGCCCGGGCGGCGCACGAGGATGATGCCTTCCTCGCACAGCTTCGCGAGCGGCAGCGCGCGCGAGGCCTTGCTGCGCGCGAGGGCAAAGCGGTGGTCGCTCGGCATCGCCACGAGCACCGGCTCGCGCAGCAGCGTCTCGAAGCGCAGGCCCTCGGGCCGCGCGACCGGCACCCGCAGCAGGCCGCAGTGCAGCCGGCCGGCGTGCAGCGCCTCGGTGAGTTCGGCGGCATTGTCCTCGCGCAACTGCAGCTCCACGCCCGGATGCGCCCGGCGAAAGGCGCGCAACGCCTCGGGCACGAAGCGGTGTGCCGCGGCCGAACTGGTGAAGCCCACCGCCAACGTGCCCACCTGCCCCGTCGCCACGCGCGCCATGCGCTGCTTCATGGCCTCCATGTCCTGCAGCATGCGCAACGCCTCCACCTGGAACAGGCGCCCTGCGTCGGTGAGCGCCACGCCGCGCGGATGACGCCGGAACAGCAGCACACCCAGTTCGCGTTCAAGCGCCTTGATGGCCTGGCTGAGCGGCGGCTGCTGGATGCCGAGTTGTTCGGCGGCCCGCGTCATGTGGCCGGTCTCGGCGACGGCGACGAAGTAGCGAAGCGGTCTTATCTCCATACTTTTTTTATATAGCAAGTGCCTCCTTATTTTATTTGACCCTAAGTCACCGCGCACCTATCGTCCGCCCGCTCATTCCAAAAAGACCGGGCCGCCGAGGCCCATTCCGGAGACATGTCCATGCGCACCTCGCGCCGTTTCGCCCACTTCCACGCGCGGTTCCTCGCCTGCCTTTCGCTCGGCGCCGTGATCGGCATCTCGCTGGTCCTTGCCGCCTGCGGCGGTGGTGGTGGCGGCGGCGGCGCCGGCGCCGGCTTCTTTCCCATCTCGTCGCCGCAACCGCCCGCCGGCGGCGACGGGCCCGAGACCGATCCGCCCGACAACCCGCCGCCCCCGCCGGTGCAGCCGGTGGCGGCCTGCGCGGATCTCGCCGGCAAGAGCCTGCCGGCTTCGCTCATCAGCCTGCCTACGCAGGGCGCCACCGTCACCAGCGCCGTGCCCGTGGCCGCGGGCGACGCCGGCAACCGGCTCGGCGACTACTGCCGCATTCGCGGCACCATCCAGCCGATCGATCCCGCGTCGCAAGCCATCAGCTTCGCGGTCAACCTGCCCGAACAATGGAATCGCAAGACCATCCATTTCGGCGGCGGCGGATTCGACGGCGTGCTGATCGACGGCACGGAGGTGATCCGCTTCGGCCCTGCCGGCAAGCCCGCGCCGCTTGCGCTGGGGTATGCAACCTACGGCGACGATTCGGGCCACCAGTCGGGCAGCATCACCGACGGGCGCTTTGCGGCCAATGACGAGCAGCTTGCCAACTACGGCGGCAACTCGCTCAAGAAGACGCGCGACGTCGCGCAGGCGCTGGTGCTCGCGCGCTACGGCGTGAAGCCCGCACATGCCTACTTCCTCGGCACCTCGACGGGCGGGCGCGATGCGCTCAGCTACATCCAGCGCTGGCCGCAGGACTACGACGGCGTGGTCGCCAACGAGCCCGCGCTCAACTACACCGGCACGCGGCTGTCGAACGTGGCCGTGGGCCGCGCGCTCTACAGCAACGGCGGCGCGGGCTGGATGAACATGGCCAAGACGCTGCTGGTGCAGAAGGCGGCCATGCAGGCCTGCGACAGGCTCGACGGCGCGGCCGACAACATTGTGAGCAACGTGGAGAGCTGCCGGCTGCTGAACACGCAGATCCTCGCGTCGCTGCGCTGCACCGGCGGCACGGACCTCGGCGACACCTGCCTGTCGGACGCGCAGCTCACCACGGTGCGCACCATCGAATCGCCGCTCGAATTCAGCACCTACGCGCTGGCCAACGGCGTGCGGCGCGCGGGCGGCTACAACCTCCTGGAGGGCGCGCTGGTGGCGGGCCCCTACACCACACGCGACCTCGGCACGCGCAAGGTGCCGGGCAATCCCGCCACGTCCGCCGACGCCAACATGTATGTCACCGGCGACCAGTGGGTGAAGTACTTCGTCACGCGCATCGGCACTTTCGATTCGCTGGGCTTTGATCCGCTGGATCCCGGCAGCCATGCCGCGCGCGTGAGCGAGGTATCGGCACTCACCGATGCCACCAACCCGAACCTCGCGCCCTTCTTCGCGCGTGGCGGGCGGCTCATCATGCTGCACGGACTGGCCGACGAGGTGATCAGTCCGAACTCGACCATCGACTACTACAAGCAACTCATTGCCACCGTCGGCCAGGCTGCGGTGGACGAGCACGTGCGCTTCTATACCGTGCCCGGCATGGGCCATGGCACGGGCAGCTTCATTCCCAACTGGGATTCGCTCGCGGCGCTCGAGGGGTGGGTCGAGGCCGGCCTGGCACCCGCCACCGGCGTGGCGGTCGATGCCGTGGCCGGCACCTACGGCCGCACGCGGCCGTTGTGCCAGTTTCCGGCATGGCCCAAGTACCGCGGCAGCGGCAGTCTCGATTCGGCCGTCAACTACAGCTGCGTAACCGAGGTCGGCGATCCGCTGGCCTGCCCGAACCTGCCGGCCGCCGTCACGAGCTACAGGGGCGGCAACAACTTCGGCGAGGAACTGCGCGTGCAGATCGATCCGGCCACCATGGCCTACACCGTGACCATCGATGCCAGCCTGCAGCGCACGGCGGGCACGCAGCGCACCGGTTCGCTTGTTGCGCAAGGCAGCTGCAGCTACACGAGCGGCGAGAGCGCGGCGGTCTTCAGCTTTGCGCCCGGCGGCGTGCTGCTGGGCGGCGTGAATGCGCCGGGCGGCGGCGGCTTTGCGCCGTTCGTGGCATTCCAGAACACTTTCGAGAACACGGCAGCGCCCACTGTCTTCAACCCGGTCGCCAACATCTTCAACGCGGTGGGCGTGCAGCAGGGCACGGCCGGCACGGCGGCGCATGCGTCGTCGGTGCGGCTTCGCAATGCCGGCACGTTCCAGTATTGCCGCGACCCGGTGACCGGCGGTTTCACGACCTACGACGCCACTTGCACGCAGACGGAAAAGGGCTACATCACCTACAACGACGCACGCGGGGCCTTCGACCTGCGCACCACCTCACCGACCGGCGGCGCCGTGACCACCGGCGGCACGCTCACGGGGTCGATGGTGATCGGCCTCGTGAACGGGGCCGCGGTGCCGCTGCACCTGGTGCGCGAGTCGACCGCCAACGCCGGCCTGCGCCTGTTCGGCCTGCAGCAGCCACTGATGCCTGGCGCCGCGGACGGCAGCTACGCCATGGCCGGCGTGACGGGCGAAAGCCGCGAGGCCACGGTGGCGGGCAGCAGCCTCAACCTGGGCGGCGCGGCCGCATCCCTCAGCTACGACACGCCGGTGCCCGGCGTGGTGCAGGCCGATGCGGGTCTGCCGGGCAATTTCATCTTCAACAGCGGCGTCCTCGGTTTCGTCTCCACGGCGGGAGCGAACGCGGCGCTGGAACTCGGAGTACGCCATTGAAAGAACATTTTTGCGCGCTGGCCGCCTTCGCGCTGATCGGCGCCGCCCTGCCGCTTTCCGCGCAAGCGGCGCTACCTGCCGCCACATCGCCCCCCCGATCGGCGCCCTGCCCCGCCCCCGTGCCCGAAGCCGCACGCTGCTACACCGGCGAAGACGGCAGCGGCGCTTTCTATTGGATCGCCATCCCGAAGGACTGGAAACGCGGCGTGCTCGTGATGCATGCCCACGGCGGCCCCGAGACGGGACCGCCCAGGCTGGCGCGCAGCGAGGAAGACCTGAGGCGCTGGGCCGTCACTGTGAAAGCCGGCTATGCGTGGGCCGGCTCCACCTACCGACGTGGCGGCTACGGCGTGACGATGGCGGCAGAAGACACCGAGCGGCTGCGCCGGATCTTCGTGCGCCATTTCGGTCAGCCCGCGCGCACTCTGCTGCACGGCCAGAGCTATGGCGCGGGCGTGGCGGCAAAGGCTGCCGAACTCTACGCACCGGCCGGCGGTGCGAACTCGCCGTACGACGGGCTGCTGCTCACCAGCGGCGTGCTTGGCGGCGGCAACAGTGCCTACGACTTCAGGCTGGACCTGCGCGTGGTCTACCAACACGTGTGCCGCAATCATCCGAAGGCCGATGAGCCGCCGTATCCCTTGTGGCAGGGCCTGCCCCAGGATTCGAAACTCACGCGCGCCGAACTGGCCGTGCGCGTCAAGGAATGCACCGGCGTCGGCATGCCGGCGGCGCAGCGCACGCCAGAGCAGGCCGCACGGCTCAAGACCATCCTCTCGGTCGTGAACATCCAGGAGCGCTCGCTGCTCGGCCACCTGAACTGGGCCACCTGGCTGTTCCAGGACCTGGTGCAAAAGCGCCTGGGCGGACGCAATCCGTTCGGCAACGTCGGGGTGGTCTACCAAGGCTCGGGCGACGATGCAGCGCTCAACGCCGGCGTGCTGCGCTATGCCGCCGACCCGCAGGCCAAGGGCGCCCTGGCGGCCGACAGCCAGCAGACTGGGCGCACCGCGCTGCCTACGCTGGGACTGCATGCCATCGACGATCCGATCGCCTTCGTCGAACTCGAGAACGCCTACCGCCGCATCCGCGATGCCGCGGGCACGGGCGGCACGCTGGTGCAGACCTTCAGTGCCGAACGCGAGCACAGCTACCTGAGCGACTCGGAATACCCCGCGCTTTTCGCCGCGCTGCTCGACTGGATCGACAAGGGCGAGAAGCCCACGCCGCAGGGCGTGGCGCAGCGCTGCGCCGCGCTCGCGCCGCGCTACGACACCGACGGCAAGAACGGCTGTCACCTGCGGCTCGATTGGCAGCCGCCCATGCTCGAGAGCCGCGTGCCAGCGCGAGCGCCGTGATTTCAGAAGCGCTCGGCGCGGTGGTGGCAACCGGCTGCCGCCGTCATCGGGCATTCGCACCAGCCCTTGCTCCAGATCAAGCGGGCCAGGGGGTCCGCGGCCTACATTGGATGTTCAATGAATGCACATCCAGGCCTGTTCCAGCGTCTCGTCCTCCTGCCGGGCTGCGCGGGCGCGCTCGCCGTGCTCGCCGCCTGCGCCGCCGTACCCGCACCTTTGCCGGCCCCGGCCGCCCGTCATGTGCCGGACGCCTCTGCGGCGCCGGTTTTTTCTTCCCTCGTCGCGAGCCGCAGCGCCTCCGTGGTCGACATCAGCACGCTGCGCATCGGGCGCGACCAGAGCCCCGAGGACATCGAACTGGAGATCGCGCCCGAGCACGACTTCGCGGACCGCCTCGCCTGGCCGATGCCCGCCAATGTGCGGGTCAGCCAGATCCGTGACCTCGCCTCCGGCGTGATCGTGAGCAGCGACGGCCTGATTCTCACCAGCGCGCACGTGGTTGCGAACATCGACGAGGCCCAGGTCCGCCTCGACGACGGACGGCGCTTCACGGCCCGCGTGGTCGGCGCGGACAGGCGCAGCGACGTCGGCCTGCTGAAGATCGATGCCACCGCCCTGCCCGTGGCCGCGATAGGCGATTCGTCCCGGCTCGCCGCTGGCGACTGGGTGGCCGCGATCAGCGCGCCATTCGGTTTTCACGGCAGCGTCACCGCGGGCGTGGTGAGCGCCGTCGACCGCGTCATGGGCGGCGCGGGCGACGTTCCCTTCATCCAGACCGACGTGGCCATCAATCCCGGCAGCTCGGGCAGTCCGCTCTTCGACAGCCGCGGCGAGGTGGTCGGCATCAACTCGATGATCTACAGCGGCAGCGGCGGGTACATGGGCCTCTCGTTCGCGGTGCCCGTCAACCTTGCGATGCGGATCGTCACGCAATTGCGCGCAGGCGGCGTGCGGCGCGCGCACCTGGGCGCGGAATTCCAGGAGCTGACGCCCGCGCTGGCACAGTCGTTCACGCTGCCCGGGGCTTTGGGTGCGCTGGTGGTCCGCGTCGATGCGGGTAGCCCTGCACACGCCGCCGGTCTCGTGCAGGGAGACATCGTGACTGCGTTCGACGGCATCCCGGTGTCGCGCCTGACCGGCCTGCTGGAGCAGATCGGCGACCGTGTGCCGGGCGACCGCAGCCGCATGGAGGTATGGCGCCGCGGCGCGCAGCGCACGCTCTGGGTCACGCCCGTCGAAGAGCGCACCGGCAAGGCCGGCTCCGCGCCCGCGGCCGCGCCGGAATGGAACGACGGCCTGGGGCTGAGCCTTGCCGAAGTGTCCGCCGCGCAGAAGGCGCAACTGCGCATCGACGGCGGCCTCCTGGTGCGCGACGCCGCAGGGCTCGCGCGCAGCGAAGGCATTCGCGCGGGCGACTTCATCGTGGCCGTGAACGACACGCGCGTCGACCGCATCGAGCAGTTCGGCCAGGCACTCTCGCGCCTGCCGGCCGGCCCTTCGGTGGCGCTGCTGGTCATGCGCGACAGGCGCCTTGCGTACGTGGCAATCCCGCTGCCGGAGCGGCGCGCCGACCGGCGAACCAATTTGCTACCTACGCCAACCTCATCGAGAACACCATGAAACACCTGAACGAAACCGACCGCCATGCGCTCACCCGTCAACTCGAGCGGATGAGGTCGCAGGTGCTGGACGAACTGTGCGGCACGGCGCCGGACATCCCCACGGCGGGCGATGCGCACGAAGTGCGCAGCCATGCCGACGAGGCCGAGACCGCGCGGCAGGACGACGTGCGCTTCGCGGAGGCCGAGGTCGACCGTGTGCGGCTGCGCGAGATCGAGCAGGCCATGAACCGACTGGCCGAAGGGCGCTACGGCGTCTGCATGGATTGCGGTGAAGACATTCCACGCGAGCGGCTGCTGGCGCAGCCGACAGCCATCCGATGCGCGGCCTGCCAGGCCGCGGCGGAGCGGGGCAACGGCCGCTGAGAACATGCCCCTCTCGGCTGCGCGCCACTGCGGCTGCTTCAGCCGCTTACGGCCTAGCGTCGGTTGTATTGCTCGTCAGTCACCTTTTCCATCCATTCGACGTTCTTGCCGTCCACGGTGCCGGTGACGGCCAGGTGAACCAGTGCCGTGAAGGGCGCTGCGCCGTGCCAGTGCTTGACGCCGGGAGGGCACCAGACGACATCGCCGGGCCGGATTTCCTGCACGGGCTTTCCCCACTCCTGGGTCAGGCCGACGCCCGACTGGACCACGAGGCGTCGTCCCGCCGGGTGCGTGTGCCATGCGGAGCGCGCGCCAGGCTCGAAAGTCACCATGCCGCCGGAGGCGTTGAGCGTTTCGGTGGCCGGCCAGACCGGGTCCACACGAACGCGGCCGGTGAAGTACTCGGCAGGACCGACCGTGGACGGTTGGCTTCCGGCTCGTGCAATCTGCTGGGCCGCTCCCGGAGCCGGTGCGGGTTCGGCGCCTGCACCGATGGTGTTCAGGGCCGCAAGGTAGAGCGCGGTCTTCAAGGGTCGGATGCACATGGTGGGTCAACTCCTTGTTGTCGATGGAATGAATGCGCCAAGCCGAAGCGGCAGGCGGATGCTTGGGGGTCTTTACTGCACGCAAAGGCGCCGGCGTTTCGGCGTTGCGCCTAGTTCCTTGAGAACTCGATGCGCGCGCTGCCGCCGCCGAGCGCCTGCGCCAATGCAGCGGGTTCGTCCACATGGCCAAGACGGGTGTACGCGTACGACGAGTTGAAGGTCTGGTAGAAAACGACCAGGGTTCGCGATCCGTAGAGCATCAGGTCGCCGCTGCGGATCGTGCCGGGACGGATCGCGCTCGTCGGCAATGATTTACGCAACTCCGCGTGCTTCTCGTTGTTGTTCAGGTCGGGCATGTCCATCGAGAGCGGCAGCATCGCGGCGAATTCGCGGGCTGCCTCGGTGTCTGCCAAGGTGATGGCGAAGCGGCGTGTGCCAACAGTCATCCACATGCGTGATTCCTCCGGTTGGGCAGCAGCCGCCTGGGCAACTGCGGCGGACGTGCCTGAGGCGCCAGGCTGGGCGGCGTCACATGCCTCGAGCATGAACAGGCCGCACAGCAGGCCAAGCGCGGGCAAGGCACGCAGCCCGCGCACCCGGCGGTTCTCGAAGGCCGCATGGCGTCGGCTGGCGCGAAAAACATCGAGGCTCATGGCTGCCGGCTTCTCCTGATGCCAAGTGCGGCTCATGTCGCTTGCCGCACTTGCGAACGTGAGGTCAGCCAGGCGAGGACGGCTGCAAGCAGCAGCAGGCAGGAGCTCGCTACGAAAGTGCTTCGATAGCCTGTAGCGTCGAACAGCAGGCCGCCCATGGTCGAACCCAGTGCGATGGCCAATTGGATCACCGCCACCATCAGCCCGCCGCCGGCTTCGGCGTTGTGCGGCATGGCTTCGGCAATCCAGCTCCACCAGCCGACCGGGGCGGCAGTTGCCATCAGGCCCCACAGGCCCAGCAGCGCCGCGACGGCCGGGAGCCGAGCGCCGAACGGAATGAGCGTCACGGCGATGACCGCCATCAGGATCGGGATGGCGATCAGCGTGCGGTACAGGCCGCGCTTGAGCATGGCGCCGATCAGTGCGGTGCCGACGAACCCGGCCACGCCGACCAAGAGCAGGACGAGCGACAGCGTGGACACGTTCACGTGCGTCACCGTTTCGAGGAACGGACGCACGTAGGTGAACAGTGCGAACTGCCCCATGAAGAAGGTGCCGCATGCAGCCATGCCCAAGGCAACCGGGCGGCGCTTCAGCACCTTGAACACATTGCCCGACCCCGGCGCGCGCTTCTGGGCTTTCATGGCCGGCAGGCTGATCCATTGCCAGACCCAGGCAACCACCGCCACGGGAACCAGGCACAGAAAGGCGCCGCGCCAGCCCATGACCGATCCGAGGTAGCTGCCCAGCGGCGCGGCGATCACCGTGGCCAACGCATTGCCGCCGTTGAAGATGGCCAGGGCGCGCGGCACCTGCCCTGGCGGCACCAGCCGCATGGCCGTTGCGGCCGACATGGACCAGAAGCCACCAATGACCACCCCGATGAGCGCACGGCCGGCCATGTAGACCGGATAGCTCGGCGCCGACGCGACCAGCGCACCGGAGAGCGCCATCAGGGCCGTCAAGCCCAGCAGCAGGGTCTTGCGGTTCATGCCGCCGGCGAGCGCCGATATCGACAGGCTGGTCAGCACCGAAAATGCGCCCGAGATCGCGATGCCTTGCCCCGCCAACCCCTCCGTGACATGGAGATCGGCGGCGATCGGCGTCAGCAGACTGACGGGCATGAATTCCGAGGCGATCAGCGCAAAGACGCACAGCGACATCGCGAACACGCCGCTCCAATGCGCGGCCGCCGATCGCGCGCTCGCGTGAAGGAGGCCTTCCCGATCCGAGGCATCGGCCAGTTGTGCCGTCATGAAGCCGCCGTCTGCCCCAGATGCCTGCCGAAGAACGAGGTCAGCTTGTCCCAGGGAATGAGGTTCACGCGATCGTAGAGATCCACGTGGCCGGCGCCTCGCACCCAGACCAGCTCCTTCGGCTCCGCGGCACGCCGGTAGGCATCCTCGCTGAACTCCCTGGAGTGCGCCTGGTCGCCGCTGATGAACAGCAGCGGACGTGGCGAGATCGTCTCGATGTCGTTGAAGGGATAGAAGTTCATGAACTTGACGTTGCTGGCGACCGTCGGCTTCGTGGTCCTTTGCGGGGATGCGCCTGCCGGCGTGAACTCGCCCCGCGGCGTGCGATAGAAATCGTAGAACTCGCGCTGGATCGGATGCGTGTCTGCGGTCAGCGCAAGATCGGTACCGCCCGCTACCGCGACTTCGCCTCCCTGGAACTCCGCATCGCGCTGCTCGGCGGCCGCGGCGATGATTGCCTTGCGCTGCTCCAGCGTCTGGGATTTTTGGAGCGCATGGCGGTTGACGGCGCCCATGTCGTACATGCTCACCGTGGCAATGGCACGCATGCGCGGGTCGATCTTGGCCGCACTGATGACGAAGCTTCCGCTGCCGCAGATACCGATCGCCCCGATGCGGCTGCGGTCCACGAAGGGCTGCGTCCCCAGGAAATCGACCGCCGCGCTGAACCCTTCGGCATACATCTCCGGCGACACCAGGTTACGCGGCCCTTCGCTCTCGCCCCAGCCCGGCAGGTCGATGGCGAGCGTGACGAACCCCTGTTCGGCCATCTTGGTCGCGTAGAGGTTCGCGCTCTGCTCCTTCACGGCTCCCATCGGGTGGCTCACGACGAGCGCCGGATGGGCTTTGCTGCGGTCGAAGGTCTTGGGGACAAAGAGGTTCCCCGCGACGCGCATCTGGTATTGGTCCTTGAAAGCGACCTTCTGCAGGGTCACTTTGTCGCTCTTGTAGAAGTTGTCTGCGCCATTGGACATATCTGGGTTCGCTTTCATGTTCGCCGCATGAACGGCGTTGCCGGTGATTGACAGGAGCCCGAGCGCCGCTGCGCCGGCGCTCGTTTTCTTCAGGAATTCGCGCCGCTCGCTTGCCTGGCTGCTCATGATTTCTGCGGCATGTTCTGAGTTGAATGGGTTGCTCATTGGTCGATCGGTTTGTGTAGGTAGTCGGGACGGGCGACCGAACGAATCTTCATCCGGAGATCCTGTTGGCATCCCCATATCGGCTTTCTCCTGCCCTGAATGTTGGAGCACGGAAGTCAATCTGACTAGCTAATGAACTCTTAAAGACTATATTAGACAGACTAATTAATCAAAATGGAAAACTGCCCTCATGGTCAGACGCAATCTCAACGATCTCCTGTATTTCGTGACCGTTGCCCGGGAGGGCAGCTTCACGCGCGCCGCCTCACTGCTGGGTGTGACTCAATCGGCCCTCAGCCAGGCCATCAGCGGTCTGGAGGCGCGGCTGGAGATTCGGCTGCTCACGCGCACCACGCGCAGCGTGTCGCCCACGGTCGCCGGAGAGCGGCTGCTGAATGCCATCGGGCATCGCTTCGACGAGATTGGCGCAGAACTCGATGAGTTGACGGAGTTGCGCGACAAACCGGCGGGCACGGTGCGGATCACCTGCGGCGAACATATTCTTCGGAGCACGCTCCTGCCCAAGCTCACTCCCCTGCTGCGCGAATACCCCGACATCAAGGTCGAGTTCGACATCAACTACGGATTCCGGGACATCGTTGCCGACCGCTTCGACGCGGGCGTGCGTCTGGGCGACACCATCGACAAGGACATGATCGCGGTGCCGATCGGGCCGCAGTTGCGCATGGCGGCGGCGGCCTCCCCTGCCTACTTCAAGTCTCATGCGCGTCCCAAGACGCCGCACGACCTGCTCAAGCACAACTGCATCAACATGCGCATGCAGACCGCAGGGGGACTGTGGGCCTGGGAGTTCGAGCGGCGAAGCAAGCCGTTGAACGTGCGGGTGGATGGGCAACTCACCTTCAACACGTCGCCCAGCATGGTGGATGCCGCGCTGGCCGGGCTGGGCATCGCCTTCCTGCCTGAGGAGGAGTTCGCACCGCACCTCGAGCAAGGCCAGCTGGTACGTGTGCTGGAGGACTGGTGTCCGCCGTTCCCAGGCTACTACCTGTATTACCCGAGCCGCCGGCAACCATCGCACGCGTTCTCTCTGGTCGTCGGCGCGCTGCGCGTATAGAGGCTGTCAGGCACCGTGCAGGCCGGCCGCTCTGGCTGTCGTCAGTGCGACATCAGCACCGGCAGCGTCATCGATGCGAGGATGGTCCGCGTTGCGCCGCCAAGGATCCATTCGCGCGCCCGGCTGTGGCCGTAGCAGCCCATCACGAGCAGACTGGCGCCCACGTCGGTGGCCCTGGACAGCAGCTTCTCGCCTGCGTCGCCCTCGTCGGAGCCGCCGTCATGCAGCGAGACGTCGGGGACGCCCTGCGCGGCCAGGTAGGCCCGCAGGTTTTCCAGCGATGCACCGGCCTGCTCGCCGTAGCAGATCGCGTGCACGTGTGAGGCCCGGCGCAACCAGGGCAGCGCCGCCGATACGGCGCGGGCGGCTTCAGCGGTTTGCTTCCACGCCAGCAGGACGGGGCCGCCGAGCGGCGCCGCCGCTCCTGCGTAGGGCAGCACCAGTGCGGGCCGCCCGCTCTCCACCAGCAGATTGGGCAGGAAATCGCCGGGGAGTTCGCAGGCCATGGGGTCTTCGGCGTCGCGCTGGCCCACGATGACGAGGTCGGCGTACAAGGCGCGGCGGGCGAAGCTCCATGGCGCGTCGGCCTCTGGCTCGGTCCAGTGCATGCGCGGCGATCCGGCGGCGTGGGCCGCGAAGCCGGCGTGCATCCTGTCGCGCGCGGCGTTGTCGCTGGCGCGCATGATCGCGACGGCCTCGGCCGCGCCCTCGAGCGCGAACGGATAGCGCATCAGCGACGACAGGGTGCAGGGCATGCCGGTCACCTGCGCATTGAACGCCTCGGCCAGGCGGCGCGCGAGTTCGACGCGCTCCGCGGTGCGGGCCGAGCCGTCGAGATGCAGAAGGATGGCTTGAGGGGTCTGCATGAACGCTCCTTCGAGAGATGGTGTGCGTCGCAGACCATAGTCTTCAAGGGGGGCGCCGCGCTTGCGCCATATCAACGCGGATGCTCCCTACCGCTTTTACCTTCATCCGCCTTTTGCGCATGGAAGGCTGGCACTTCTTCGATTTCCTTGTCCGTCATCGGCCGGGCCATGTTCCGCATCCGGGCCTGCGAGTCGTTGCGCCGCTCACCGTCGTGAACGCGGCGAGCAGCTGGACCCGTGTTTCACTTCGGTGTCCGCCGCGAGACCGTGTGAACGGCCGGTGAATGGTCGGTGTCATTCATTCTCGAGATGGCGAAGACTTGACGGCCATCAAGGATTGCGTCGCCACCGACTCTACGCTGCGTTCATGCTGCACTCGACCCTGCCTTCTCCCACCACGCCCGGCTTCTGCCCGGGCGATGCGTTCGCGGCCGCCGACCTTCCGGCAGTCTGCGAGGTGGCATTCCGGCGCAAGGCCGCATCGCTGGCGGGCATGGGCGACAGGCCGCTCGCGGGCAAGAACATCGCGCTGCTGCGTGCGGGCCCGCCCGCACTGCAGCCATCGGCGCTGCATCATGCCGCACTCGACCTGGGTGCGCGCGTCGCGCATGTGCGTCTTGGCGCCCCGGTCGAGCCGAACGGCATCCAGTTTCGCGGCCTCTCGCAAATGCTGGGACGGCTGTACGACGCGATCGACTGCGCGTCGCTGGCGCCGGCGGAAGTACGGCAGATCGAGCGGCATGCCGGCGTGCCGGTCTGCGACGACCTCGAAAGCGCCGACCACCCGGCGCGCGCGATGGCGGACCTCATGACCTTGCGCGAGCATGGCTGCGAGCCCGGGCCGGACGGCCGAATCGTCTTCCTCGGCGACCCGCTTTCCAGACGCGCGGAAAACTTCGTCGAGCTCGCGCGCTCGGCGGGCTTCGTCGTTCGCCGGTTCGATCCCGCGGGAGCGACGGATGGAACCGGGTTCCTGGTGGATGCGCTCGATGCGGACCGCTGGGTGCTGCACGCGCCCACGGGTGCGATCGACGACGCGGAGTGCTCGCGCAACCATCGCTTCGTGCTGCAGGCGATGCTGCTTGCCGCAATGCATGGAGCCTGAGCCGGGCGCCGGCTTTCGATCGATCCTTGCGCCAGGTCAAGTCCGCAGGCCCGCACGCGCGTGACACTGCCATTTCCATAGGAACTGCCGGGGACATGATGGACGAAGCGACTGCCGTGGAACTGGAACTGCGTGACGCGTACCGGTTCGCCGTCCGATTCGGGCCCGATGGTGCCGGCGCACTCCTGACCGATCTGGGCCCGCCGCTCGGAACCGGTGCGGGCCCGGATTCGGAACAGCTGCTGGTGGCGGCGGTGGCCAACTGCCTGTCGTCCAGCCTGCTCTTCTCGCTGCGCAAGTTCAGGAACGATGCGGTGCCCATCCGCACGGCGGCGGCGGCCACGCTGTCTCGCAATGCCGCGGGCCGCCTGCGCGTCTCTGGTATCGAGGTGGACATCCGCCTCGGGGTTGCGGCATCCGCCATCCGGCAGCTCGACCGGGCGTTGGTCCAGTACGAGGATTTCTGCGTCGTCACGCGGAGCGTGCGTGCCGCCATACCGGTCGTGGTGCGCGTGCACGACAGCAGCGGCGCAGTGTTGACGCCCTGAACGGGCCCGGCATCCGGAGGTCATCATGAACCACAGCAGCCTGATCATCATCCGTCACGAACATCATTTCCTCTCGGCCATGCTGCGCTCGATCACGCTGCTTCTGCGGGAGCACCGCCGGCACGGCACCCTGCCCGATTTCGACGCCCTCCAGGCCATGCTGTTCTACGTGGACGAGTTCCCCGAGAAGCTGCACCACCCCAAGGAAAGCCAGCTGCTGTTTCCCAGGCTGCGCGGCCGCAGCGAGCGGACCGACACGGTGATCGACCGGCTCGACCGAGAGCATGCGCAAGGCGAGTCCGCCATCCGCGAGCTCGAGCATGCGCTGCTGGGCTTCAGGGTCATGAGCAGCACGGTCCAGACCGAGATGCGGCGCGACCGCTTCGAGCAGCAGATGCGGCTGTACGCCGACTTCTACCTGCAGCACATGCGCGTCGAGGAAGCGGAGATCCTTCCGCTGGCCGAGTCGGTGCTCGGGGCCGACGACTGGACCGAACTCGACGCCGCCTTCCTCGCCAACCGCGATCCGCTCACGGGCCACGAGGCCGACACGCCCTACAAGCCGCTCTTCCGCACCATCGTCGGCGCGCTGCAGCATTCCGGCAACGTCGGCTCGGTGCTCGAAGCATTTGCCGGCACCGCGCTGCCGACGTACACGCCCGATCGCTGAACACACCTTCTTCTCTCTCTCCAACAGGAACACCGAATGCAGCAAGACCCTGATGTGCTCATCGTCGGCGCGGGCCCCGCGGGGCTGGCGCTGGCCATCGCACTGGCCGACGCCGGCTTCACCGCCACCGTGCTGGACGCCCAGCCGCGCGAGGCGCTGGCCGCACCCGCGGAGGACGGACGGGACATTGCGCTCACCCATTCGAGCGTGGCCACCTTGCGCGCATTGGGCCTGTGGCAGCGCCTCCTGCCCGAGGAGATCGGATGCATCCGCGAAGCGCGGGTCTTCGATGGGGACCGGCAGGCGTCGGCCCTGAGCTTCTCCTCGCGCGGCAAGGGCACGGGCGTGCTGGGCTGGATCGTGCCGAACCATGCGCTGCGCCGCGCCAGTTTCGCCGCGGCGGCGCATCGCCCCGGCGTGCGGCTGATCGACCGCGCGCAGGTGCAGCGCATCAGCACCTCGCCAGGCCACGTGCAGGTGGATGTCGAGAACCCCTCGGGCGTGCTGCAGCAGCTGCAGGGCCGCCTGTTCGCGGCGGCCGACAGCCGCTTCTCCTGGTCGCGCAAGCAGCTCGGCATCGGTGCCGACATGCACGACTTCGGCCGCGTCATGATCGTGTGCCGGATGGCGCACGAATTGCCGCACGACGAGGTGGCTTACGAATGCTTCGGCTACGAGCGCACGCTGGCGGTGTTGCCGGCTGTGGGCAACGTGTCGTCCGTCGTGGTGACCGCCGATGCGCCGGCCGCGAAGCAGCTGCTCGCATTGCCCGAGGCCGAATTCGCAGCGCTGATGGAGCGGCAGTTCCGCAGCCGGCTCGGGCCGATGCGGCTGCTCGGCCGGCGTTTTGCGTATCCGCTCGTGGCCGTCTATGCGCGGCGTTTCGTCGGCGAGCGTAGCGTGCTCGTCGGCGACGCGGCCGTCGGCATGCATCCGGTCACGGCGCATGGCTACAACCTCGGCCTGCAAAGCATTGCATCGCTGGTGCATGCGCTTTGCGATGGCCGAGCGATCCACCGCGACATCGGCTGTCCCGAGGTCCTCGCGGGCTACGAACGCGCGCACCGCCGCGACGCGGCCCCCATCTATCACGGCACGAACGCGGTGGCGAGACTCTATGCCAGCACGGGTGCGCCGCAGCGCCTCGCGCGGCAGCTGATCCTCCGGGGTGCCCAGCATCTTCCACCGCTGAAGGCGGCCATCACCGCACGGCTCACGGGCCGCGGCGGGCTGCGGCTTCCGGACGCCGTCGCCTGAGGATCAACGCAGTGCCGCATGCAATGCGGCGGCGCGGCGAGCGGGCTGCACCTGCGGGGGCGCCGCGGCGCTCCTGCGGCCGGATCGCAGCGCCCGCAGGTGGCGGGCAAGCGGCGCGTCCATGGTCCCGGCGTGCGTTTCATACCAGTCCCGCAGCTGCTGCGCCATCTCCCGCACCTGCGCCAGCCGGCCCTGCGACGCGTGGACCGCACCTTCGCGCATCACCTCCAGCACCACGCGGTGCTGCAATGCGTGATCGCTGCGCAATGCGTAGCCGGACGCGCGCATCCAGATGTCTTCGCATGCGAATTGCGCGGCGGCGCATTCGAGCAGCTCGCGCCACGCGGCAGGCAGCGCAGCGTTCCCGGCTCCATCCACGCGCGCCAGCAGCCTTGCGAATTGCGCGCGGGCGCGGTCCATGAAGGGCAGGCCGAAAGATGTTGCGTCGGAACGGTGCAGCACAGCCATACGGTCTCCTCGGAAGATAGAGCTGGAGTTCGAGCTTAGGGGCGCCCGACGGGCGGTTCCTTGATGCCGCTCAACGAGCGTGCGGCCGGCCGGTGGTTCCACATCAGGACCAGGTTCACCACCACCGCGGAGACGATCGAGCAGGCCACGCGGCCCGGTTCCACAAGGGCGAAGGCCGAAGCGACGATGGCGGCGTCGCACGCCATCTGCACGGCCCCGGTGCTCCATCCGTAGCGGCGCTGCAGAAAGAGCGCCAGCACGCCGAACCCGCCAAGGCTCGCGCCATGGCGGAACAGCACGAGCAGGCCGACGCCGATCAGGAGGCCGCCGGCGACGGCCGCGAACAGCGGATGCGCCGTGTGCACGCTCAGCACCCTGCCGATGCCTTCAACGCTCAGCGACAGCCCGGCGACGACGAGGATCGTCTTCCAGGTGAAGCGCAGCCCGAAGGCATGCCAGCCGAAAGCGATGAACGGCAGGTTCACGATGAGGAGCGTCCACCCCAGCGGCCAGCCCGTTGCGTAGTTCAGCACGAAGGCCAGGCCGGGAATACCGCCCGTCAGCAGCTGAGCGCTGCGAAGCACGGCCAGGCCGAGGCCGACCAGCAGGATGGCCGTGGCGAAGCCTTGTGCGTCATCGAGCACGGGATATCGGCGCTCGGCCTTGGCGGCCTCGATGCGCGAGCTTGGTTCCATGGCCCAGTGTCTCCCTCCGCCCCCGCACGGGCCTTGCGCCAGGACAAGGTTCGCGAGCGCTGCCGGTTGATGTGGATCAAGGCCCTCCGCAAGCACGCTCCTAAGCTTCGGTGGCCCCTTCAGGAGACCTACAGTGCAGCAGCGCGCAACCGCAATCGCAACCGCAACCAGCCAAGAAATACCGGCGCTATCGGCGCACCCAGCTGTGCCCGCGAAAGCCTGGCGCGTGCTCGCGGTGAGCACGCTGGCGTTCACGGTCTGCTTCATGGTCTGGATGATGTTCGGCGTGATCGGCATTCCGATCCGCAAGGCGCTCAACCTCAACGCCACTCAGTTCGGCCTGCTCACCGCGATGCCGGTGCTCACGGGCTCGCTGGTGCGCGTGCCGCTCGGCATGTGGACCGACCGCTTCGGCGGCCGCATCGTGATGACGCTGCTGATGGGCGCGACGGTCCCCGCCATCTGGGTGATGACCTACGCCACGCAGTACTGGCACTTCATCGTGCTGGGCATGTTCGTCGGCCTCGCGGGCGGCTCCTTTTCAGTCGGCACGCCCTACGTGGCACGCTGGTTCCCGCGCAGCCGCCAGGGCTTCGCGATGGGCATCTACGGCGCTGGCAACTCGGGCGCGGCCGTCAACAAGTTCGTGGCGCCTGCGATCGTAGTGGCCTTCGGCTGGGCCGTGGTTCCGCAGGTCTACGCGGCAATCATGCTTGGTGCCACGGTCCTGTTCTGGATGCTGAGCGCCAGCGATCCCGCGCACCTGGTGGGCAAGAGCGTCGGCTTTGCCGAGCAGCTCAGGACCCTGAAGGACCCGCGTGTGCTGCGCTACTGCCAGTACTACAGCATCGTGTTCGGCGGCTATGTGGCCATCTCGCTGTGGATGGTGCAGTACTACGTCGGTGAATACGGCCTGGACATCCGCGTTGCCGCGCTGCTGGCCGCCTGCTTCTCGCTTCCGGGCGGTGTGCTGCGGGCCGTCGGCGGCTGGCTGTCCGACCGGTACGGCGCGCACGGCGTCACCTGGTGGGTGATGTGGGTGTGCTGGATCTGCCTGTTCCTTCTGAGCTATCCGCAGACCGATCTCACGCTCCTCACGGTGAACGGCCCGCGCACCTTCCACATCGGCCTGAACGTCTACGGCTTCACGGGGCTGATGTTCGTGCTCGGCATCGCCATGGCCTTCGGCAAGGCGAGCGTCTTCAAGTACATCAGCGACGACTACCCCAAGAACATCGGCGCAATCAGCGGCGTCGTCGGACTCGCCGGCGGCCTGGGCGGCTTCGTGCTGCCCGTGATGTTCGGCGCGCTGATGGACCTCACCGGCATCCGCTCGAGCGCCTTCATGCTGATGTACGGCGTGGTGTGGGTCTCCCTCATCTGGATGTACTGGACCGAAGTGCGCAAGACCCAGGTCATGGGCGGCTTGCGCGCTCGGACCGCGAATCTCAACCTGGAAACAAAATCATGAGTACCAGCACCATCGTCGTTCCCCCGGGCACGGCCGGCGGCCGCGCCGACATCGCCGACTGGCGTCCCGAGGACGAGCAGTTCTGGGAAAGCACCGGCCGGCACGTGGCCTGGCGCAACCTGTGGCTGTCGGTCCCCGCCCTGCTGTGCGCCTTCGCGGTATGGGGCATGTGGGGAATCATCACCGTGCAGATGAACAACCTGGGCTTTCCCTTCACCCAGGCCGAGCTGTTCACGCTCACCGCCATCGCGGGCCTGGCCGGCGCCACCATGCGCATCCCCGCCTCCTTCCTGATCCGCCTGGCGGGCGGGCGCAATACCATCTTCCTGACCACGGCGATGCTGCTGGCGCCGGCCGTCGGCACCGGCATCGCGCTGCAGCACAAGGAGTGGCCGCTCTGGGTGTTCCAGCTCATGGCGCTGTGGTCGGGCGTGGGCGGCGGCAACTTCGCCAGCTCGATGTCCAACATCAGCACCTTCTTTCCCAAGCGCCTGCAAGGCACCGCGCTGGGCCTGAACGCCGGCATCGGCAACTTCGGCGTGACGACGATGCAGATCGTCATCCCGCTGGTCATGACGGTCGGCCTGCTGGGCAACATCGGCGGCGAGCCCATGACGCTGCTCAAGGACAGCGGCTGGATCATGGGCAAGATCACCGCGGGCACGCCCACCTGGATCCAGAACGCGGGCTTCGCCTGGGTGCTGTCGCTGGTGCCGCTGTCGGTGCTGTGCTGGTTCGGCATGAACAACCTTGCCACCGTGTCGCCCGCCACCGGCGGCGCCGTCTCCGCCTTCCTGAAGATCATCTGGCTCTACACGCTGTCGTTCGCGCCGGCGATCGCAGGCTTGTACCTGTACCTGCCGGCGCCCACGGGCCTGGGCCTGCTCAACATGTGGGTGGCCATGCCGCTGATCATCGTCGTCACGCTGTTCACGATGAAGCTCGCGGCGTTCGGCACGATGAAGGAGAACATCGCCAAGCAGTTCGAGATCTTCCGCGACAAGCACACCTGGTCGATGACCGCGCTGTACATCGTGACCTTCGGTTCGTTCATCGGCTTCTCGATGGCGCTGCCGCTGTCGATCGCGGTCATCTTCGGCATCAGCCACGTGCCCGATGCGGCCGGCGTGCTGCAGCACACGCTGAAGAACCCGAATGCGCCCTCGGCCTTCACCTATGCGTGGATCGGCCCTTTCGTCGGCGCGCTGATCCGCCCGGTGGGCGGATGGATCTCGGACAAGGTGGGCGGCTCGATCGTCACGCAGGCCATCTCGGTGGTGATGGTGATCGCGTCGGCGGCCGTGGGCTACGTGATGCTGCTGGCCTACAGCTCGCCGCAGCCGGAGCAGTATTTCCTGCCCTTCATGCTTCTCTTCGTGCTGCTGTTCGCCGCCAGCGGCATCGGCAACGGCTCCACCTTCCGCACCATCGGCGTGATCTTCGACCGCGCCAAGGCCGGCCCGGTGCTGGGCTGGACCTCCGCCATCGCCGCCTACGGTGCATTCATCGCACCGGTGGTCATCGGCGCCCAGATCAAGGCCGGCACGCCGCAGTACGCGATGTACGGCTTCGCGGTGTTCTATGCCCTGTGCCTGGTTCTCAACTGGTGGTTCTACCTGCGCCGCGGCGCCTACGTGAAGAACCCCTGAGCCAGCCAACCGAATCAAAGACGAAAGACAAACGATGAGCCACTTTCTCGACCGCCTGACCTACTTCGCGCAGGCGCGCGAATCCTTCGCCGACGGGCACGGCCAGGTCACCGGTGAAGACCGCACCTGGGAGGACGCCTACCGCACGCGCTGGGCGCACGACAAGATCGTGCGCAGCACGCACGGCGTGAACTGCACGGGCTCCTGCTCGTGGAAGATCTACGTCAAGGGCGGCATCGTCACCTGGGAAACCCAGCAGACCGACTATCCGCGCACGCGCTGGGACATGCCCAACCACGAGCCGCGCGGTTGCGCCCGCGGCGCCAGCTACAGCTGGTACCTGTACAGCGCCAACCGGGTGAAGTACCCGATGGTCCGCGGCGCGCTGCTCAAGGCCTGGCGCGAAGCGCGCAAGACGCTCCCGCCGGTCGATGCCTGGGCCTCGATCGTGCAGGACGAGGCCACGCGCCGCGGCTACCAGAGCGTGCGCGGCCTCGGAGGCTTCGCGCGCTCCGACTGGGACGAGGTCAACGAGATCGTCGCGGCCAGCAACATCCACACCGTCCGCCGCCACGGGCCGGACCGCATTATCGGTTTCTCGCCGATCCCTGCGATGTCGATGGTGAGCTATGCCGCGGGCAGCCGCTACCTGAGCCTCATCGGCGGCGTGTGCATGAGCTTCTACGACTGGTACTGCGACCTGCCGCCGGCCAGCCCGCAGGTATGGGGCGAGCAGACCGACGTGCCGGAATCGGCCGACTGGTACAACTCCAGCTACATCATCGCCTGGGGCTCCAACGTGCCGCAGACGCGCACGCCGGACGCGCACTTCTTCACCGAGGTCCGCTACAAGGGTGCCAAGACGGTGGCCATCACGCCCGACTATTCCGAGGTCGCAAAGCTGTCGGACCTGTGGATGCATCCCAAGCAGGGCACCGATGCCGCAGTCGCGATGGCCATGGGCCACGTGATCCTCAAGGAGTTCTACTTCGACAAGCGCACCGCGTACTTCGACGACTACGCGCGCCGCTACACCGACCTGCCGATGCTGGTCATGCTCAAGGCGCACACCCTGCCCTCGGGCGAAGAGGTCATGGTGCCCGACCGCTACGTGCGGGCCTCGGATTTCGACGACCGGCTCGGGCAGCCGAACAACCCCGAATGGAAGACCGTCGCGCTGGCCGGGGACGGCCGCGTGGTGGTGCCGCAGGGCGCCATTGGCTTCCGCTGGGGCGCAGACGGTCGCGCCGACGCCGGGCAGTGGAACCTCGAAGCCAAGGAAGCGGAGCGCGGCGCCGACGTGAAGCTCACGCTGTCGCTGCTCGACGGCGAAGCCGCGGCAAGCCAGACGGCGCAGATCGGATTTCCCTACTTCGGCGGCATCGAAAGCGAGCACTTTCCGAACAACGCGCAAGGCGACGTGCTGGTGCGCACGGTGCCGGTCCAGCGCATCGCGCTCGGGGCCGAAGGCCAGACCGCGCTGGTGGCCACGGTGTTCGACCTGCAGGCCGCCAACTACGGCGTGGCGCGCGGGCTGCCGGGCGAGATGGCCGCCGCAAGCTACGACGACGACACGCCCTACACGCCGGCCTGGCAGGAAAAGATCACCGGCGTACCGCGCGACCAGGTCATCACCGTGGCGCGCGAGTTCGCGGCCAACGCCGAGAAGACGCACGGCAAGTCGATGGTGATCATCGGCGCGGCCATGAACCACTGGTACCACAGCGACATGAACTACCGCGGCGTGATCAACATCCTGATGATGTGCGGCTGCATCGGCCAGAGCGGCGGCGGCTGGGCCCATTACGTGGGCCAGGAAAAGCTGCGCCCGCAGACCGGCTGGACGCCGCTGGCCTTTGCGCTCGACTGGATCCGCCCGCCGCGGCAGATGAACTCCACCAGCTTCTTCTACGCGCACACGGACCAGTGGCGCTACGAGAAGCTCGGCATGGAGGAGGTGCTCTCGCCGCTGGCCGACAAGGCTGCGTTCGCCGGCACGATGATCGACTACAACGTGCGCGCCGAGCGCATGGGCTGGCTGCCGTCGGCGCCGCAGCTGCAGACCAACCCGCAGCAGGTGGCGCGCGACGCGCAGGCCGCCGGCCTCGACGGCGCCGCCTACACGGCCAAGGCGCTGAAGGACGGCACGCTGCGCATGAGCTGCGAGGACCCCGACCATCCGTCGAACTGGCCGCGCAACATGTTCGTGTGGCGCTCCAACATCCTGGGCTCCTCGGGCAAGGGGCACGAATACTTCCTCAAGCACCTGCTGGGCACCACGCACGGCGTGCAGGGCAAGGACCTCGGACCAGACGATGCCAAGCCGACCGAGGTGGTCTGGCATGACAAGGCGCCCGAGGGCAAGCTCGACCTGCTGGTGACGCTGGACTTCCGCATGAGCACGACCTGTCTCTACTCGGACATCGTTCTGCCGACCGCCACCTGGTACGAGAAGAACGACCTCAACACCAGCGACATGCATCCCTTCATCCATCCGCTGTCGACCGCAGTCGACCCGGCCTGGCAGGCGCGCAGCGACTGGGAGATCTACAAGGGCTTTGCGCGTACCTTCAGCGCCCTGTGCCCCGACTACCTCGGCGTGGAGAAGGAAGTGGTGCTCACGCCGCTGATGCACGACTCGCCCGCCGAGCTGGCGCAGCCCTTCGGCGTGGCCGACTGGAAGCGCGGAGAGTGCGACCTGATCCCCGGCAAGACCGCGCCGCAGATCGCGGTGGTCGAGCGTGACTACCCCAACCTCTACAAGCGCTTCACCGCCCTGGGCCCGCTGCTCAAGAAGATCGGCAACGGCGGCAAGGGCATCGGCTGGAACACGGAGGTCGAGGTCGACGAGCTCGGCAACCTGAACGGCCGCGTCACCGACCCCGGCGCGACCGAGGGCATGCCGAGCATCGACACCGACATCGACGCCTGCGAAGTGGTGCTGCAGCTCGCACCCGAGACCAACGGCCACGTGGCCGTGAAGGCATGGAAGGCCCTGGGCGTGCAGACCGGGCGCGACCACACGCACCTGGCCATCTACCGCGAGGACGAGAAGATCCGCTTCCGCGACATTCAGGCGCAGCCGCGCAAGATCATTTCTTCTCCCACCTGGAGCGGCATCGAGAGCGAGAAGGTCTCCTACAACGCCGGCTACACCAACGTCCACGAGTTGATTCCATGGCGCACGCTGACGGGCCGCCAGCAGTTCTACCTGGACCATCCGTGGATGCGCGCGTTCGGCGAGAGCCTGGCGGTCTACCGGCCACCGGTGGACCTGAAGACCACGAAGGACATCCACAACATCCGCAGCAACGGCAACAAGGAGATCCAGCTCAACTTCATCACGCCGCACCAGAAGTGGGGCATCCACTCGACCTACACCGACAACCTGCTGATGCTCACGCTGAACCGCGGCGGGCCGGTGGTGTGGCTGTCGGAGGACGACGCGAAGAGTGCCGGCATCGTCGACAACGACTGGGTCGAGCTGTTCAACATCAACGGCGCCATCGCGGCGCGCGCGGTGGTGAGCCAGCGCGTCAATCCGGGCATGGTGATGATGTACCACGCGCAGGAAAAGATCATCAACACGCCCGGCTCCGAGATCACCGGCACGCGCGGCGGCATCCACAACTCGGTGACCCGCATCGTGCTGAAGCCCACGCACATGATCGGCGGGTACGCGCAGTTCAGCTACGGATTCAATTACTACGGAACCATCGGCACCAACCGCGACGAGTTCGTGGTGGTGCGCAAGATGAACAAGATCGACTGGCTCGACACGCCCGCGGACACCGCGGTTGCGACAGCGGCCTGAACGAGGTACCCACGATGAAAATACGCGCGCAAATCGGCATGGTCCTGAACCTGGACAAGTGCATCGGCTGCCACACCTGCTCGGTCACCTGCAAGAACGTGTGGACGAGCCGGCCCGGCGTGGAGTACGCCTGGTTCAACAACGTCGAGACCAAGCCCGGCATCGGCTACCCGAAGGAATGGGAGAACCAGGGCAAGTGGCAGGGAGGCTGGGTGCGCAAGCCCGACGGCTCGATCGAGCCGCGCCAGGGCGGCAAGTGGAGCCTGCTCATGCGCATCTTCTCGAATCCCAACCTGCCGCAGATCGACGACTACTACGAGCCCTTCACCTTCGACTACGACCATCTGCAGTCGGCGCCGACCATGAAGGCGCCGCCGACGGCGCGCCCGCGCAGCCTGATCACGGGCAAGCGCATGGAGAAGATCGAGTGGGGCCCGAACTGGGAAGAAATTCTCGGCGGCGAATTCTCCAAGCGCAGCAAGGACGCCAACCTCGACAGCTTCGACGCGGTGCAAAAGGAGATGGTCGGCCAGTTCGAGAACACCTTCATGATGTACCTGCCGAGGCTGTGCGAGCACTGCCTGAACCCGGCGTGCGTGGCCTCCTGCCCCTCGGGCTCGATCTACAAGCGCGAGGAAGACGGCATCGTGCTGATCGACCAGGACAAGTGCCGCGGCTGGCGCATGTGCGTCTCGGGCTGCCCCTACAAGAAGATCTACTACAACTGGCAAAGCGGTAAGGCCGAGAAGTGCATCTTCTGCTATCCGCGCATCGAGGCCGGCCAGCCCACCGTCTGTTCGGAAACCTGCGTCGGGCGCATCCGCTACCTCGGCGTGGTGCTGTACGACGCCGACCGCATCCAGGAAGCGGCCAGCGTGCCGGACGAGAAGGACCTCTATGAAGCCCAGCTCGGCATCTTCCTCGACCCGCACGATCCGGAAGTGATCGCGCAGGCGCGGCGCGACGGCATCCCGGAGGCATGGCTCGAAGGCGCGAAGAACAGCCCCGTCTACAAGATGGCGATGGAGTGGAAGGTGGCGCTGCCGCTGCACCCCGAGTACCGCACGCTGCCGATGGTCTGGTACGTGCCGCCGCTGTCGCCGATCACCGCTGCCGCCAATGCGGGGCATGTCGGCGCCAAGGGCGCAATCCCGGACGTCACGCAGATGCGCATCCCGGTGCAGTACCTGGCCAACCTGCTGACCGCCGGCGCCACCGAGCCGGTGGTCCGGGCGCTGGAGCGCATGCTGGCCATGCGCACCTACCAGCGCGGCAAGCACGTCGACAACTTCGCCGACCCGGCCGTGCTCGCGCAGGTCGGCCTGAGCGCGGCGCAGGTCGAGGAGATGTACCAGGTGATGGCCATCGCCAACTACGAGGACCGCTTCGTCATTCCGTCGACGCACCGCGAGTACGCCGAGAACACCTTCGACATGAAGGGCGGCTGCGGCTTCTCGTTCGGCAACGGCTGCTCCGACGGCAGCTCCGAAGCCAGCCTGTTCGGCGGCGCCAAGCGCCGCACGATTCCCATTCACGCCAAGGTCTGAGGCCGGGAGCCAAACGATGAAAACCCAACGCCACACCCTTCGCGCACTGGCCCTGCTGCTCGGCTATCCCGATGCCAAGGCCCGCGCCGTGATGCCGCAACTGGCCGATGCGATGGACGCCGAAGCGGCGCTGTCTCCCGCGCGCCGCAATGAGCTGCGGGCACTGGCCCGCGCGCTGGTCTCGATCGATCCCATCGAAGCCGAGACTCAGTTCGTGGACCTGTTCGACCGCGGCCGCAGCACTTCGCTGCACCTGTTCGAGCATGTGCACGGCGATTCGCGCGAACGCGGCCCGGCCATGATCGACCTGATCCAGACCTACGAGCAGTCTGGGCTGCTCCTCGGGCCGCACGAGGCGCCCGACCACCTGTGTGTGGTGCTCGAGTTCGCCTCGACGCAGCCGCCGGCGACGGCACGTGCCTTCCTCGGCGAGATGGCGCACATCCTTTCGTCAATCTTCAGCGCACTGCGCAAGCGCGAGAGCGCCTACGCCAGCGTCCTGGCAGCCGTCATCGAGCTCGCCGGCCACAAGGCCGAAGCGGTGGCGGTGGCCGACGAGCAACCGATCGACGAGAGCTGGGCGGAGCCCATCGTTTTCGACGGCTGCAGCACCCAGGGCCAGGCACGGCCCGGCGATGCGCAGCCCATCCACATCGTTCGCAAGGCGGCTGCGGCCGCAGCCAGCGGAGCCCGCGCATGAAAGCCCTCGACAACTTCCTCTTCGGCATCTATCCGTACATCTGCCTGAGCGTCTTCTTCATCGGCAGCCTGATCCGGTTCGACCGCGACCAGTACACCTGGAAGAGCGACTCCTCGCAGCTGCTGCGTACGGGCCAGCTGCGCTGGGGCAGCAACCTGTTCCACATCGGCGTGCTGTTCCTGTTCTTCGGCCATAGCGTCGGCATGCTGACGCCGCACTTCCTGTATGAGCCCTTCATCGGCACCGGAAGCAAGCAGCTCATGGCGATGATCTCGGGCGGCATTGCCGGCCTGTTCGGCTTCATCGGCGTCACGATCCTGCTGCATCGGCGGCTTTCCGACGAACGCATTCGCGTGAACTCCAAGACCAGCGACATCGTGCTGCTGGTGCTGCTGTGGCTGCAGCTGGCGCTGGGCCTCGCGACCATCCCGCTGTCGGCCCAGCACCTGGACGGCAGCATGATGGTGCTGCTGGCCGAATGGGCGCAGCGCATCGTCACCTTCCGCGGCGGCGCGGTCGAGCTACTCGACGGCGCGAGCTGGGTGTTCAAGGCCCACATGTTCCTCGGCATGTCGATCTTCCTGATATTCCCGTTCACGCGGCTGGTGCATGTCTGGAGCGGCTTTGCCACGGTGAGCTACTTGTTCCGGCCCTACCAGGTGGTGCGCAGCCGCCGCACGCTGGAAGCGCGCAAGCCGGCACCGGCTGCGGCGCCGAGCGGGGCACCTCTCGCACCGCCCAAGACCGTGCCGGCCGCGGTGGTCGCCAAGACGACCGGAGCCGCATCGTGAGCGGCGGTGGATGCGGCGGTGGAGCCTGCCACTGCGGTGAAGCCGCGGCGCCGGCGCCGGCGACTGTGGAAGCCCCCTGCGCGTCGATCAACGGCATCGCCCTGCATCAGCCGGGCGAGCGGCCCGACGAATACACGCTGCGCGAGCTGGCCTGGGCCGAACTGCTGCGGCAGGCCGCGGTGGCGCGGCAGCTGCTGCCGAAATCGGATGCGACGCTCGCGCCGCGCCTGGGCAGTGCCGAGCAAACGGTGATCCAGCAGATGCTCGATGACGAGATCGAGGTGCCCGCGGCCAGCGAGGACGAATGCCGCCGCTACTACGCGGCGCGCAGCGCGCACTTCGCACTCGGCCGCCGCGTGCATGCACGGCACATCCTGTTTGCCGTGACGGACGGGATCAACGTCGCGGCGCTGGCCGCGCATGCCGAGAAGGCGCTGATCGAACTGCGCCACAAGGATGTGGCACCCGGCCGCTTCGCTGAACTCGCGCGCACCTTGTCGAACTGCTCGAGCGGCGCCGACGGCGGCGACCTGGGCTGGATCGGCCCGGACGATTGCGCCGACGAGCTCGCGGCCGAGCTGTTCCACACCACCGAAGGGCTCGACGCGGTGGGGCTGCATCCGCGCCTCGTCCACAGCCGCTATGGCTTTCACATCGTCGAAGTGCTCGCTCGCGATGCGGGGCGCCAGCAATCGTTCGAGGAAGTGGGCCCGCGCATCGCGGTGCAGCTCGCACAGCAGTCGCGCGCCAAGGCGCTGCACCAGTACATGCAGCTGCTGGCCGGCCGCGCCGACGTGAGCGGCTTGGTCCTCGAAGGGGCGGACTCCCCGCTGGTGCAATGAACGGGCAGGAACCCGACGACCTCCTCTTGCGGCTGCGCAGGTTCCGCTCCGACTATTTTCCCCGGCACCAGCAGCGCTTCCAGGACCTGGTCGCCGAAGGCCAGCATCCGAAGACGCTCTTCATCGGCTGTTCGGACTCGCGGCTGATGCCCTACCTCCTGACGGGCACGGGCCCGGGCGAGCTCTTCATCATCCGCAACGTCGGCGCGTTCGTGCCGCCCTGCGACGGATCGCACGGGCTGCATGGCACGGTGGCCGCGATCGAATTCGCCCTGCTCGAGCTGAAGGTCGAGCGCATCGTCGTGTGCGGCCACAGCCATTGCGGCGCGATCCGCGCGGCCTACCACGGCGTGGCGGACGAGGCGGTGGCGCTCAAGTCCTGGCTGCGGCTGGCCGACGAGGCCCTGCTGCCGGTGCGTCCCAGCCCCGCCGCATTGCGCCGCAGCGAGCAGCGTGCGGTCGTGCTGCAGCTCGAGCGCCTGATGGCCTACCCGATGGTGCGCAGCCGCGTCGAGAGCAACGCGCTCACGCTGCATGGCTGGCACTACGTGATCGAGGAAGGCGAAGTGCACGTGTTCGACGCCCAGGCGGGCGACTTCGTGCCGGCCTCGCTGGCCTCCAACGCCGGTACCGGCCCCTATCAACCTTATGTGGAACATGATGGATCGATCCTCTGAAACCGCAGTCGCCCTGCAAGCGCTTTCGCGCGATTCGGGCCTTTGCAACTGGCGCCTCAAAGGCGCCGAACTCCTGCCTGTGGTCCAGGGCGGCATGGGCATCGGCGTGTCGGCCGGCGGCCTCGCCGGCACGGTCGCGGGGCTGGGCGGCATGGGCACGATCTCGGCCGTCGACCTGCGCCGGCTGCACCCGGACCTGATGGCCCGCACGGCGCACCTGAATGCGGAGCCCGACGCGGGGGCGCGCATCGACGCCGCCAACCTCGAGGCACTCGGCCGCGAGATCGCGCGTGCCCGTGAACTCTCCGGCGGACGCGGCCTCCTGGCCGTGAACGTGATGAAGGCGCTGACCGCCTACGAGGCTTACCTGCGCCACGCGATGGCCTGCGGTATCGATGCGCTGGTGGTCGGTGCGGGCCTGCCGCTCGACCTGCCCGACATTGCGCGCGACCACCCCGACGTGGCGCTGATTCCGATCCTTTCCGACGCACGCGGCGTGCAGCTGGTGGTGCGCAAGTGGGAGAAGAAGGGGCGCCTGCCCGACGCCATCGTGATCGAGCACCCCCGGCTCGCGGGCGGCCACCTGGGCGCGTCGAAGATCGGCGACCTGGCCGACACCCGCTTCGACTTCGAGGTGGCCATCCCGCAGGTGCTCGAGTTCTTCAAGACAGCCGGCATCGAGGGCCGCATTCCGCTCATCGCGGCGGGCGGCGTCGGCAGCCTGGAGGACATCCGGCGCCTGCAGGGCCTGGGCGCCTCGGCGGTGCAGCTTGGCACCGCCTTCGCGGTGACCGCCGAATGCGATGCGAACCCGGCCTTCAAGCAGGTGCTGGCCGACGCGCAGCCGGCCGACATCGTCGAGTTCGTCAGCACGGCGGGGCTGCCTGCGCGCGCCGTGCGCACGCCCTGGCTCGACAAGTACCTGCGGCTCGAACCGCGCCTGCAGCAGAAGGCACACGAGAAGGAGAGCTGCACCATGCGCTTCGACTGCCTGGCGCACTGCGGGCTGCGCGACGGCACCGCGAGCTGGGGCCAGTTCTGCATCGACAAGACGCTGGGGCATGCGCTGGAGGGCCACGTCGACCGCGGCCTGTTCTTCCGCGGCGCGGGCACGCTGCCGTTCGGCAGCGAGATCCGCCCGGTTCGTGACCTGATGCAATGGCTGCTCGGCGGCATCCGCCAGGCCGTGCCGGCCGGAGGGTCCGCCGCATGAAGCGCGAAGACGCCCGGATGGAACCGCTGGCCGTGCAGCCCATCAGCCGCGATGTGCTGCATGAAAAATACCTGAAGCCCGGCGAGACCGACGTCGAGCACCTGTTCGCGCGCGTGGCGCGCGCGCTGGCCTCGGTCGAGGCCGAGGAAGAACGCGCCCCTTGGGAAGCACGCTTCCTCGCCAACCTGCGCGCGGGCGCGATCGGCGCGGGCCGCATCATGAGCGCCGCGGGCACCGACCTGCAGGCCACGCTCATCAACTGCTTCGTGCAGCCGGTGGGCGACTGCATCCAGGGCCAGGACGCCGGAGGCTACGCGGGCATCTACGAGGCGCTGCGCGAAGCGGCCGAAACCATGCGCCGCGGCGGCGGCGTCGGCTACGACTTCTCGCGCATCCGGCCGCGCGGCGCCGAGGTGCGCACCACCGCATCCACCGCATCGGGACCGTGCAGCTACATCGACGTATTCGACCGCTCCTGTGCGACGGTGGAAAGCGCGGGAGCGCGCCGCGGCGCGCAGATGGGCGTGCTGCGCATCGACCATCCCGATGTGCTGGACTTCATCACGGCCAAGCGAACGCCGGGACGCTGGAACAACTTCAATGTCTCGGTGGCCGTGACCGACAAGTTCATGCGCGCGCTGGCCGGCGACGAGGAATGGCCGCTGGTGCACAGCGCCAGGCCGGGCGCCGAACTGATTGCGCGCGGTGCGGTCCAGGCCAGCGACGGCCACTGGGTGTACCGAAGCCTCCCTGCGCGGGAGCTGTGGGACCTGGTGATGCGCTCGACCTACGACTTCGCCGAGCCCGGCATCCTGTTCACCGACACGATCAACAGCGACAACAACCTGCGTTATTGCGAGCATATCGAGGCGACCAACCCCTGCGGCGAGCAGCCGCTGCCGCCTTACGGATGCTGCGACCTCGGGCCGATCGTGCTGACGCGCTTCGTCGAGCATCCCTTCGGTCTCGGCGGTGCGGCGCAGTTCGATTTCACGCGCTTCGCCGCATCGGTGGCGGTCCAGGTGCGGGCGCTGGACAACGTACTCGACCTCACTTTCTGGCCCCTGCCCCAACAGCGCGCCGAAGCCATGGCCAAGCGCCGCATCGGCGCGGGCTTCACGGGCCTGGGCGACACGCTCGCCATGCTGTGCCTGCGCTACGACCAGCCCGAGGGCCGGGACATGGCCGTGCGCATCGCGCGCTGCCTGCGGGATGCCGCGTACGCGGCCTCGGTGGCGCTGGCGCGCGAGAAAGGCGCCTTCCCGCTGTTCGACGCCGAGCGCTATCTCGCGCCCGGCACCTTTGCCAGCCGCCTCGCTCCCGCGCTGCAGGAAGAGATCCGCACGCACGGCATCCGCAACAGCCACCTCGTGTCGATCGCGCCGACCGGCACCGTGAGCCTCGCGTTCGCGGACAACGCGTCGAACGGCATCGAGCCGGCGTTCTCCTGGACCTACCGGCGCAAGAAGCGCGAAGCCGACGGCAGCCTGTCCGAGTACGACGTGGAGGACCACGCCTGGCGGCTGTACCGGTTCCTGGGCGGCGACACCGGCCAGCTGCCGCCGTATTTCGTCTCGGCCCAGTCGATGCACGCGGCCGCGCACCTGGCCATGATGGAAGCGGTGCAGCCCTTCGTCGACACAGCGATCTCGAAGACGGTGAACGTGCCCGCCGACTACCCCTACGAAGACTTCAAGGGCCTCTACGTGCAGGCCTGGACCGCGCGGCTCAAGGGCCTGGCCACCTACCGGCCGAACAGCATCCTGGGCTCCGTGCTGGAGGTCAGGCCGGCCGCGAAACCGGCGGCACCCACCGCCGACAACGCCGCGGCCGACCCGATGCGCGCGATGATCGAGAGCCGCCCAAAGGGTGCCCTGGATGCCGTTGCCGAAAAGATCGAGTACTGGACGCAGCAGGGCCGGCAGACGCTCTACCTCTTGGTGTCGTTCCTGCCGCTCGTCGACGGCCGTGAGCGCGCGGTGGAGTTTTTCATGCCCGTGGGCCAGAGCGGCGAGTCGCAGCAGTGGATCACCGCGAGCATGCGGCTGCTGTCGCTGGCCGCGCGCGGCGGCTTTCTCGAACGTGCGTTGGCCGACATGCGCAAGGTCGCGTGGGACCGAGGCCCCGTTCGACTGGGCCACCACCTGAAGGCCGACGGCACGCAGGTGCCGATGTGGCACGATTCCGAAGTGGGTGCCATTGCCTATGCGGTGCAGCAGCTGATCGCGCGCCGTGCAGGCCAGGCGCCCGCGGCGCCGGATGCGCCCATGCCGCCGGCTGCAGCCGCGGCCCCGATGGCGGGTGCCAAGTGCCCCGAATGCGGCGCCCACGCCATGATCCGCAAGGACGGCTGCGACTACTGCACCCAGTGCGGACACATCGGGAGCTGCGGATGAGCCCGGCGGCCTGCGCCGCGGCCGACGCGCCGGTGACTGCGCGGCAGCTGGCCGCGCTGATGCACGCCCGCCGCACCGTGCTGCCCAAGCGGCTCGGCGCGCCCGGTCCCGAGCCTGTCGAAATCGAGCAGATCGTCGGTGCCGCCGCTTCGGCCCCGGACCACGGCAGCCTGGTGCCATGGCGCTTCGTGGTCGTTCCGCCGGCGCAGCGCGGCCGTCTTGCCGAAGTGTTTGCAGAGGCCCTGCTGCAGCGCGACGCCGCCGCCACGCCCGAGCAGCTGGGCCAGGCGCGCGAGAAGGCTTTTCGCGCGCCGCTCCTGATGCTGGCGATCGCCCGCATGGGCCCCGGCAACGAGGACATTCCGGCCGCCGAACGCCTCGTGTCGGCCGGTTGCGCGATCCAGAACATGCTGCTAACCGCGACCGCGCTGGGCTACGGTTCGGCGCTGACCACCGGCAAGGCGCTGCAGTCCGATGAGCTGCGAGAGCTTTTCGCGCTTGGCAGGCACGACGAGCCGCTGTGCTTCATCAGCGTGGGATCAGTGCTCGCGGAAAAGGCCGGGCCCGCGCGGCCGGCGCCCGGCCGCTACGTGAGCGAACTGGGCTGCGCGGCCCGGCACCCGCCGTGCGGCTGATGCGCGCACTGCGCGGTGCGATCCATGCGCTGCTGCTCGGCGCGAACACGCTGCTCGCGTTCGCGCTGATGGTGCCGCCGGCGCTCGTGAAGCTGCTCGTGCCGGGCGAGCGCATCCGCACCGGCTGCGACCGCGTGCTCAACGCCCTCGCCGCCGCATGGGTGGCGGTCAACAACGCGTGGATCGCGCGCGCCTGCCCCGCGCCATGGCGGATCCGCGGCCTCGAGGGGCTGAACCCGCGCGGCTGGTACCTGGTGTCGAGCAACCACCAGAGCTGGGTCGACATCCTCGTGCTGCAGCGCGTCTTCCACGGGCGCATTCCGTTCCTCAAGTTCTTTCTCAAGCGCGAGCTCATCTGGGTGCCGGTCATCGGCCTGGCCTGGTGGGCGCTCGACTTTCCTTTCATGAAGCGCGCCCGCGGCATGGGACGGGCGGACCTCGCAACGACCCGGCGATCGTGCGAGAAGTTCAAGCGCGTGCCGACGACGGTGATCAACTTCGTCGAGGGCACGCGCTTCACCGCTGCCAAGCATGCGGCGCAGAACGGCGGCTACCGGCATCTGCTGGAACCGCGCACGGGCGGCCTCGGCGTGGCGCTGGCCACCATGGGCGATCAGTTCGACGCGATGCTCGACGTGACCATCGTCTACCCCGAAGGCACGCCGAGCTTCTGGGCGCTGCTGTGCGGGCAGGTGAACGCCGTCACGGTCGACGTGCGCCGGCGCGCGATTCCGCCGCATCTGCTGGGCGGACATCCATCGGGCGACAAGGCGCGCCGCGAGCGGCTGCGCAAGTGGATCGACGCCCAGTGGCGGGACAAGGACCGCCTGATCGAAGGGCTGCTGGCCGCCCGCGGCAGCCGTCCGCGCTGAAGCGAACGGCGCTCAGCCGAACTGCACGGGCCTGCCTTCGGTGTCGAGCGCAAGGTAGCCGCCGAAGGCGCCGCTTCGCACGGCCTCGACCATCGCCTCCAGCGCGCTGTCGATGCGCGCCGGCGACGGCGGCTGGCCGTTCGCACCGGACAGGCCGGCCGCGAACACCACGCGCCACGGCAGGCTGGCACGGCGCGACTCGGCGGCCAGCGCGGCAAAGGTGCTGAGCTCGGCCAGGCTTTTTTCCACGCATGCCACGGGCGTCAGGGCGCCGCCCTGCCCCGCCTCGAACCGGGCCCGCTGCGCCGCATCGGCGTCGCCGGGCAGCTCCGCTTCGGCGAACACGAACAGCAGGCGCTGTGGCTCCGGCTGGGCGGCCGCCGCCTGCAGCAGCTGATCGAAAAGAGAGGAGGAGGAAGAAGAAGTCATCACGCGAGCGTCGCCGCCGGGGCACCGCGGCGCCTTGCGCTGCATCAAGCCGATGCGCGGCAGCGGCGGCGATGCGCTCGTGTTCGGCAGCGCCTTGGCCGACGTTCTTGATGCAGATCAACCGCCGCCGCGCGCGCCTTCCTAGCATTAGGTGCATACCAAATACACCTTCAAGTCCATCCGATCTCACCGGGGAAATTCCATGACATCTGCATCGCCTTCATCCTCCGTCGTCGACCTGCGCAGGCTCGAGCCGCGGTTTCGCCACGCGCATGTTTTCTCGACCTTTGCGGCCCTCGACGTCGGCAGCGCCATCGAGCTGGTGAACGACCATGATCCCGAGCCGCTGCATGCGCAGTTCCAGTCCCAGTGGCCGGACCGGTTCGCATGGAACGCGCTCGAAGAAGGCCCTTCGGTCTGGCGCGTGGCCATCACCAAGGTGCCGCCGTTCGACGCGCACGGGAGCGGCGGCTGCTGCGGCGGATGCGGTGGCGCCGCGGCCCGCTGATCCTGCTTCTTCCATCCAAGGAAAAACGTGATGACAAACAACAACAGGCTGTGGCGCTGGCTCGCCTTCATCTTCGTGCTGTCGTTCGGGGCGCTCGGCTACCTGGGCGTGCAGATCTACCTGACCGCGCCGCCGATCCCGAGCGCAGTCACCAGTGCCAACGGCGAGGTGGTCTTCACCGGCGAGCAGGTGCAGCGCGGCCAGCAGGTCTGGCTGTCGGCCGGCGGGCAGCAGCTGGGCTCCGTCTGGGGCCACGGCGGCTACGTCGCACCCGACTGGTCGGCCGACTGGCTGCACCGCGAGGCCGTGGCGCTGCGCAACCGGCACGCCGAGGCTTATCGCAAGGACTTCGATTCGTTGAGCCCGGCGGACCGCGGTGCGCTCGCAGCCACCGTGATGGACGAGATGCGGCGCAACACCTACGATGCGGCCAGCGGCGTGGTCACCGTGTCGGCCGACCGTGCCAAGGCGATCCGCGAGGTGGCGGCGCACTATAACGCCCTGTTCGGCGACAGCGCCTCCCTCGCCACGCTGCGCACACAGTACGCGATGACGCCGGGCACGCTGCCCGAACACGCCGACCGCCAGGCGCTCACGGCCTTCTTCTTCTGGACCGCATGGGCCGCGGCCACCGACCGGCCCGGAGAGACCGGGCTGAGCTACACCAGCAACTGGCCGCACGAGCCGCTGGTGGGCAACACCATGACCAGCTCGGCGGCGGTGTGGTCGATGGTCAGCATCTGCCTGCTGCTGGCGGCCATTGCCGCGATGCTGTGGCTGCACGGCGGACGCAAGCACGAAGCCGAGGCGGTGCCGCCCAAGGCGGACCCGCTGCTGGGCGCCGCGGCCACGCCCTCGATGAAGGCCACGCGCAAATATTTCTTCGCGGTGATCGGGCTCATGCTGCTGCAGATTGCAATGGGCATCGTCACGGCGCACTATGCCGTCGAAGGGGAATCGTTCTTCGGCTTGCCGCTGGCCGAGCTGCTGCCCTATGTCGTGAGCCGCACGGTGCACACGCAGGTCGGCATCTTCTGGATCGCCACCGCATGGCTGGCCACCGGCCTGTACATCGCACCGCTCTTGTCCGGCCGCGAGCCCAAGCTGCAGAAGCTCGGCGTGGACCTGCTGTTCTGGGCGCTGATCGCCATCGTGGTCGGCTCCACCCTCACGGGCTGGCTCGGCACGCTGCAGCACCGCGGCGTCGACTTCAGCTTCTGGCTGGGCAACCAGGGCCTCGAATACACCAGCATGGGCCGCGTCTGGCAGGTGCTGCTGTTCGTCGGGCTGCTGTTCTGGGTCTTCCTGCTGGGCCGTGCGCTGTGGCCTGCGTTGACCAGGCCTTCCGAATCGCGCGGGCTGATTGCGATGGTGTTCCTGTCGGCCACCTGCATCGGCGGCTTCTACGCCACCTCGCTCACTTGGGGACAGCACACCCACTACTCGATGATCGAGTACTGGCGCTGGTGGCTGGTGCACCTCTGGGTGGAAGGCTTCTTCGAAGTGTTCGCCACCGCCGTGGTCGCACTGATCTTCACGCGGCTGGGCCTGGTGCGCACCGAGAGCGCCAACCGCGCCATCATTGCCGAGACGATCGTGTTCCTGTTCGGCGGCATCCTGGGCACGCTGCACCACCTCTACTTCACCGGCACGCCGACCTCGGTGATTGCCGTGGGCGCGGTGTTCTCGGCGCTCGAAGTGGTGCCGCTGACGCTGATCGGGCTCGAGGCGCTGCAGACCTGGCGCCGCTCGCAGGCCATGCCCTGGCTGGCCGCCTACAAGTGGGTCGTCATGTGCTTCGTGGCCGTCGGCTTCTGGAACACGATCGGCGCCGGCGTGCTCGGCTTTGCCATCAATCCGCCCGCCTCGCTCTATTACGTGCAGGGCCTCAACATGACGGCCGCGCACGGCCATGCCGCGCTCTTCGGCGTCTACGGCATGCTGGGCATCGGGCTTATGCTGTTCTGCCTGCGCGGCCTCTACGACCGCCAGCTGCATGCCGACCGGCTGCTCAAGCCCGCGTTCTGGAGCCTCAACATCGGCTTGGCGATGATGGTGTTCCTGTCGCTGCTGCCTGCCGGCATCTACCAGGCCTGGGCCAGCGTGACGCAAGGCTTGTGGTACGCCCGTTCCGCCGAGATCGTGCACTCCCGCGTGATGGAGATCCTGGTCTGGATGCGGGTGCCGGGCGATGTCGTCTTCGCGGTGGGTGCGGTGCTGCTGGCCGCGTACGCACTGCGCCTGCTGCGCCGGCCCGCGGCGCAGCCCGCGACCCACGCCTGGGTGCAGCGGCAGCCGGGCAAGTTGCAGCCATGAAGCTCACTGCCTTCACCGACTACAGCCTGCGCGTGCTGATTTACCTGGCCGCGCAGCCGGAGCGGCGCGCCACCATCGGCGAGGTCGCCGCCTCGTTCGCGGTGTCCGAGCATCACCTGACGAAGGTGGTGCACTTCCTCGGCAAGGAGGGGTGGCTGGCCAACGTGCGCGGCAAGGGCGGCGGGCTGGCGCTCGCCGGGCCGCCGGAGTCGATCAACGTCGGCGAAGTGGTGCGCCGCACCGAGGCCGGCGCGTTCGTGGAATGTTTCGGCGAGGGCGGCGCGTGCCGCATCACCGGCATTTGCCGCCTGCAAGGCGTGCTGGGCGAAGCGGTGGCGGCGTTCCATGCGGTGCTGCACCGCTACACGCTGGCCGACCTGGTGCAGAACCGGGAGGCGCTTTCCACGGTGTTCCTCGCGGGCCGCATGGGCATGCCGCAACCCGAATGGAGGGCCGCATGAGCGCGCTGGCCCCCCCTGCCGAGGCCGTGTTCCCGTACGAAGGACCGGCCCAACTGCGGGCGCCGATTGCCGCGGCGCTGTCGCGCGTCGTCGATCCGGAAGTCTCGATGAGCATCGTCGATGTCGGCCTGGTCTACGGTGTCACGGTCGATGCCGCGATGGTGCATGTGCGGCTCACGATGACCTCCGCGGCCTGCCCGGTGATCGAGCTCATCCTGGACGAGGCGGAAGCCGAACTGGACAAGGCCGTGCCGCCCGAGCTGCACATCCGCCTCGAACTCGTGTGGGAGCCGCCCTGGGGACCGGAGCGCATGAGTGCCGGCGCCAGGCGGTTCATGGGATGGTAGGCGCCGCCACCCCGGCCGCCCGGTCCGGCCGGCCCGCCAGACCAGCGCCCAGGCGTGGCTGGATGGCCGCGCGCGCGCTGTTCGGCGCGCTCGCGGCGACATCGCTGGCCGGAGGCATCGCGGGCGGGCTCTGGCGGCTCGGCGTCGCGGTGCCGGACCCGCTTGCCTTCGCCTGGGCCGGGCAGGTGCTGCTGGTGCATGGCGCCTTGATGATCTGCGGTTTCCTCGGCACCATGATCGGCATCGAACGCGCCGTGGCCGTCAAGCGCCGCTGGGCATTCGCCGCGCCGCTGGCATCGGGCGCCGGTGCGCTGTGCCTGGTTCTCGGGCAGCAAACCGCCGGGGCATGGCTCGGCGTGGCGGCCGCGCTGTGTTTCCTGGCGGTCAACGCGCTGGTCGTCTGGCGCCAGCGCGCAGTCCACACGCTGTTGCTGGCCGCCGGTGCGGGCGCATGGCTCGCGGGCAACCTCCTGTTCGCGCTCGGCCAGGGCGGCGACGCCGTCTTCCCCTGGTGGTTCGCGTTCCTTGTCATGACGATTGCCGCCGAGCGGCTCGAGATGACGCGGCTCATGCGTCGGTGGCCCGCCGCGAGCGCCACGATGCCCGCGGTGCTGTCGCTGCTGCTGGCAGGCGCCGCATGGTCCGGTGCGGCCCCGCGCGCGGGTGGACTCCTCTATGGCGCGGCGCTTGCGCTGCTGGCCGCGTGGCTGGTGGTGTTCGACGTCGCGCGGCGCACGGTGTCCACGCACGGCGTGAGCCGCTACATGGCGGTCTGCCTGCTTGGCGGCTATGCCTGGCTGGGGATCGCCGGCGCGGCATGGGCCGCGGCGGCGATCGGATGGCCGACCCGGGACATCGCGCTGCATGCGCTGGGCCTGGGCTTCGTCGTCAGCATGGTGATGGGGCACGCGCCCGTCGTGCTGCCGGCCGTCGCACGCATCAAGCTGCGCTTCGGCACGTTCTTCTACCTGCCGCTGGCCGTGCTGCACCTGTCGCTGGCTGTGCGGCTGGTGCCGGGAAGCTTCAGTGGTCCGCTGCGCGCCGTGGGCGCTTCGCTCAATGCGGCGGCGATCGCCTTCTTTGCCGTCACCGTGGCCGGCGCGGCCGTGGCGTGGCGGATCCAACATGGCGCCGAGGGCGCCCGAAAGGCCAGGTGATGGCAAGCTTCATTCCGCTCGAACCCGCGCAGCCTCCTTCGGCGCCGGTGCCGGCCTTTGCCCTGTGGCAACTGGGCTTCAGGCCTTTCTATCTGCTCGCGAGCGCCTTCGCGGCGCTGTCGATTGCGTTGTGGGCGATGCAGTTCGCCGGCTGGCTGCCCGGCGCCTACCTGAAGGGGCCGATGTGGCATGCGCACGAGATGCTGTTCGGCTTCGCGCTCGCCGTGATCGTCGGCTTTCTCTTCACGGCGGGGCGCAACTGGTCGGGGCAGCCGACGCCCACGGGATTGCCGTTGGCGGCGCTGGCGGCGCTGTGGGTGGCGGGCCGCATCCTTGTGCTCACGCCCTTCGCGCTGTCGGCCGCGGTGGCCAATGCGGTGTTTCCGCTGGCCTGCGCAGTGGCCCTGGCCCGCCCGTTGATCGCCGCCCGCAACCGGCGCAACTACTTCTTCGTGGGATTGCTGCTGCTCCTGTCGGGTGCCGCCGCCGCGTTCCATCTGTCGGCGCTCGGCATGGTCGAGGTGCCGGGCTGGCTCGGAATCCAGGTCGCGCTGGACGTGCTGCTGTTCATCATGGCCGTGATGGCCGGCCGGGTCGTCCCCATGTTCACCAACAACGGCATTGCCGGTGCCGGCGCCACGCGGAATGCCTGGGTCGAGAGGATTGCGCTGGGGTCGGTGCTCGTGCTGTTCATGGCCGATGCGGCGGGCCTGCCGCCGGCGCTTGCCGCGGCGGTCGCGCTGGCCGCTGCCTTCGCACATCTCGCGCGCTGGCTGCTGTGGCGCCCTTGGAAGGCGCCCGCTAACACACTGGTGCTGGTGCTGCACCTGGCCTACGCGTGGATTCCCCTTCACCTTGCGCTGCGGGCGCTGGCGCTGCACGGGTGGGCGGCGCCCTCGCTCGCGACGCATGCGCTCACGGTGGGCGCCGCGGGCGGGCTCATCATCGGCATGATGGTGCGCACCGCACGCGGCCACACGTCGCGCGTGCTGCGCGCGGACCAGGTCGACACGGCCTGCTTCGTGCTGGTGCTGCTCGCCGCGCTCGTGCGGGTCCTGGTTCCGCTGGTCTCCCCGGCGCACACCATGGCTGCGGCGCTTTGCTCCGGTGCATTCTGGAGCCTGGGTTTCGGCCTGTATGCGGTGCGCTACTGGCGCGTCCTCACCGGCCCGCGGCTGGACGGCCGGGCCGGCTGAGCGAAATGCGAGAGGCCGGTGCTCACGCGGCGCCGCCGCGGCCAACCGGCAGCGCGTTGAGCGGAATGCGCAGGTAGCACACGCCGTTGTCGTCCGCGGGGGGCAGCCGGCCGGCGCGCACGTTGACCTGGATCGACGGCAGGATGAGCGTCGGCACGTCGAGCGTGGCGTCCCGCGCGCGGCGCATGGCGACGAATTCGTCCTCGGTGATGCCGTCGCGCACGTGGATGTTGTGCGCCCGCTGCAGTGCCACCGTGGTCTCCCAGTGCGCGCTGCGCGACGCGGGCGGATAGTCGTGGCACACATAGACCGGCGTCTCGGGCGGCAGTTCGAGCAGCCGCCGCATCGACGCGTACAGCTGTCTCGCGTCGCCGCCCGGAAAGTCGGCCCGCGCGCTGCCGAGGTCCGGCATGAAGAGCGTGTCGCCCACAAAGGCCGCGCCGCCGATCAGATAGGCCATGTCGGCCGGCGTGTGCCCCGGCACGAGCAGGGCCGTGGCTTCGATGGTGCCGATGCGGAAGGTCTCTCCGTCCGAGAACAGGTGGTCGAACTGGCTGCCGTCGGACAGGAAGCTGCGCTCCAGGTTGTAGAGCTTCTTGAAGGTGGCCTGCACCGTGCGGATGTTCTCGCCGATGGCGATGCGCCCGCCGACCCGCTCCTGGAGAAAGCTGGCTGCCGAGAGGTGGTCGGCATGCGCATGGGTCTCCAGGATCCAGTCGACCTGCAGTCCGTGTTCGGCCACGCACGCGAGCAGCCGGTCGGCGCAGGTGGTGCGGGTGTGGCCCGACCTGAAGTCGTAGTCGAGCACCGGATCGATCACGGCGGCGCGCAGCGTGGCCGGGTCCCACGCCAGGTAGGAGACGGTTCCGGTCCCCGGGTCGTAGAAGGCCTGGACGGAGGCTGTTGTGTTCATTGGGTACCTCGCGGTTCGATCAGTCGATTTGATCGATTGGAAAATATTCTATATATTCATATAATGTTGTCAAACACCGATGAATGGGACGACCGACCGATGCCAGCCTTGCAAGCCAAGAAATCCCCGCACCCCGTCTTCGATGCCGAGGTGCTGCGCGGCGCCGCCTCGCGTGCGGTCGGCGTGATGAAGGTGCTGGCCAATGAAGACCGCATGCTGCTGCTGTGCCAGCTTTCGCAAGGCGAGATGTGCGTGAGCGAGCTCGAAGCCCAGCTCGACATCCGCCAGCCGACGTTGTCGCAGCAGCTCGGCGTGCTGCGCAATGAAGGCGTGGTCGCCACGCGCCGGCAGGGCAAGAACATCTTCTATGCCGTGGCCGATCCGGCGCTGCTCGAGATCCTCGCCCTGCTCTACCGCATCTACTGTCCGAAGGAAGAACAATGACCATCGACTGGCCTTCATTCACCCCATGGACCGCACTCGCGGGCGGCGTGCTCGTCGGCACGGCCACTGCGATGTTCCTGCTGCTCAATGGCCGCATCGCCGGCATCAGCGGCATCGTCGGCGGACTGCTTCGGCTCGCCACCGGCGACGTGGCGTGGCGCGTGGCGTTCATTGCCGGCCTCGTCGTCGCGCCGATGGTCTACGCGCTATATACGGACTGGCCTAGGCCGCAAATCGAGGCCGGCTATGGGACGCTGGTGCTGGCCGGTCTGCTGGTCGGCGTGGGCACGCGCTATGCGGCGGGATGCACGAGCGGCCACGGCGTCTGCGGCCTGTCGCGCCTGTCGCCGCGCTCCTTGGCGGCCACCGCAGTCTTCATGGGGGCCGGTTTCCTGACCGTGTTCCTGATGCGCCATCTGCTGAGCTTCTGAGGAACACTGCCATGGCCTTCTTCACTTCATTTCTCGCGGGCCTGGTGTTCGGCCTGGGCCTGATCGTCTCCGGCATGGCCAATCCCGCCAAGGTGCTGGGGTTCCTGGACCTTGGTGGACGGTGGGATCCGTCGCTTGCTTTCGTGATGGCCGGTGCGATCGCCGTCGGAGCCGTCGCGTTCGCGGTGGCAAGGAGGCGCACGCAGTCGCTGCTCGGCGCGGCGATGCGGCTGCCCAGCCTGCAGTCGATCGATCGGCGCCTCGTCATTGGCAGCGTCGTGTTCGGCATCGGCTGGGGCATCGCGGGCTTCTGTCCCGGTCCGGCGTTGGTGGCCGTCGGCATGGGACAAGCCAAGGCGCTGGTCTTCGTGATCGCGATGCTGGCCGGCATGGGCGTTTTCGAATGGCTGGAGGGGCGCAAGGAAGCGAAGCACGAGCGAGAGAACCGTTCGAAGGCATCTCATCGCGGTCGCCCCTCTCGCCGCGCACATTGATACGGCGCAACGCCGGGTGCGCGCAACGTTCCTTCAGTGAATCCGCGGTCGCGCTTTTTTCAGCCCGAAAGCGACCCGTCCGCTCTGCCAGCGGTCACTGCAGCATCGCGGGCGCCGGCGCGAGGCAGCGCTGCACGAAAGCCGACAACGCGCCCACGTCGGGAATCTGCACGTCGCGGCGTCCCTTTTCGACAAACTCGATCACCTTGTCGCGCGCCAGCCGCGACAGCGCCCGGCTCACGCTCTCGAGCGTCATGCCCAGGTAGTTGCCGATCTCGGCGCGCGTCATGCGCAGCGTGATCTGGTCGGTGCGCATGCCGCGCTCCGCCAGCGACTCGGCCCAGTAGCGAAGGAAGTCCGCCACGCGTGCATCGGCGGGCAGCGTGCACACCGACATCAGCGAATCGCGGTCGTGGGAGATTTCGCGGCTCATTGCGGTGTGGAACACCTGCAGCAGCGCCGGCTCGGCCAGACAGGCGGAGAGCAGCGCTTCATACGAGACCACCCAGACTTCGCCCGTGTCCATGGCCACGGCGTCGCACGAGTAATGCCCCCCGGCGATGCCGTCGAAGCCCAGCCAGTCGCCGCGGAACTTGAGGCCCACGACCTGTTCGCGGCCATCGGCCGAGAGGTTGACGATCTTGAAGAGGCCTGAATTCAGGATGTACAGGTTGCCGAAGCGCTCGCCGGATTGGTAGATCACATCGCCCGCGTGCACCACGCGACGTTGCGGCGCGAGGCGGTCCTGCAGGAGCTTCTGCGTTTCCACCAGCTTCTGGCTGGCCCGCTCATGGACGGCCTTGCCCTCCGGAGGCAGCGCGCGCGAAGCAAGGAAGCCATTCATCGCGGGTGCGGCGGTTTCGGTGCGGGCGGGGTTGAACATGTGAAGAGCTCCTGGAGATGTGTGTGTCGCGGGTCGATGGAGGGATGCTAGGAAGCGCTCGGCAACACAGTGACAACGTTTGGAGTCGGTGCGTAACGCTCGGTGAATCGTTTGTGTCCGGCGCGTAACAGCACCGCCGCGCCCGCGCTTGATCTGCATCAAACCCCGCCGCAATCCGGGGACTAGCCTTCCGGGCTCACACAAGGGAGTTCATGCGCTTTCCCTTCGGAATCCACAATCCGTCGGCCTTTCAAGCCCTGTTGCCCGAGGACGAGGCCGCCCTGCTCGGGCGTGCCCGCTTCCTCCAGGCGGCATCGTTGCGCGGGGCCCTTGCGCTGCAGCTCAAGGGAAAGAAGCTCGGCCTCCTGTGCGATGACGGCGGCGACGGGGGCGAAAGCCGTGCGCTGTTCCAGCGCGCGGCGGAGGAACTGGGCGCCCACGTGGCGATGATCCGTCCCGCTCTTTCCAGCCTCGGCAGCCCCGTCGAGGTGCGCCACACGGCGCTGATCCTGAGCCGCTTCTACGACGCGGTGGAATGCCAGGGCATGGCGCCGGAGGCGGTGCGCGAGATCGTGCGCGACGCGGCCATTCCGGTCTATGACGGCATCGCATGCCCCGGCCATCCCACCGCGGCGCTGGCCGCAGGGCTCGACGACCGGACATCGCCCGCGGACAACAGGCGCTTCGTGCTGCAGGCGTTGCTTCTGGGAAGCATCGGCTGACCCGTGGCGTGGTGCACCGGCGGCACTCGGCATCGTGCGCTGCCTGCCATGCCGCGGGACGGCACGCCACACGTATCGGCTACAGGGCCAGCTGGGTCAAGGCCCAGGCCACGGTACCCAGTTGCACCACGTTGAGCATCATTCCGGCGATGTGGAGCCGGCGGAAACGCGCGATCGACGTGTCGGCCTCCGGAATCGTGTGACGCAACATGTCCATGCGGGGGATGATGACCCAGCGGCGCAGCGCGAACGCCAGGGCCGCGATGAAGGCCATGCCTAGCGCGAACGCAGGCTTGCCAGACCAGAAATAACTCAATGCCGCGGCGCTCGCCGTCAGCATCACGGCGATGTAGTAGACGTTGAACAGGCCGCGGATGAAACGTCCGTCCAGCGGGGTGTCGTGCTTGAGCACCAGCAGTGGCAGCGAGCCCATCATGAAGAAGCCCATCCAGACGAGCAGGACGACCGTCGTGATGAGCGCAATGACGATGGGGAGCATGTGAACCTCTGCGTCCCGAAGCATACCGGGGCCGAACAGCCGACCGTCGAATTCCATCAGGAAAATCCGAGGGATACGTTCAGCCCAGGTGTTCGGCCTTCACCCTCCACCGGTGGGGCGTGAAGAGGACCGTGCCGTGAGCGAGAACGCGGGTCCGACCCTCCGCGCCCGTGATCGCGCCTTGCAGTTCGAGAATGCAGCCGCCGTTCGCGCGAGCCGCAATGGAAGTCACGTTCCATTCGATGAAAACAGTTTCGACGGCCAAGACGGGACGCAGAAGGTCCATCGAGAAGTTGATCCCCTGCACGTTGCCCTTCGCGGCGAAGTGGCTGGCAGTCAGTCCGATCAACAAGGATGCGGCGTGGGTCTGGCTCGCCGCCAATCCACCGAGGCCCGGGCCGCCTGCGGTCTCCACATCATCCTGCAGCGCTTGCTCGTCGCCGAGGGCCCGTGCGAATGTCCTGACCTGCTCTTCATCGAAGGTATGGCGCCGCGAGAATCGGTAGCCTGGTCCGATGGGTGCGACGGCGGCGATCTCGCACTCAACCATGGCCCGCCAGCCTGGTGATGGCTTCCTGGCTTCCGGCGCGTTCGCGCAGGCGGAACTTCTGGATCTTTCCCGTGGCCGTCTTCGGCAGGCTGCTGAAGATCACCCGGCGCGGACACTTGAAGTGCGCCAGCCGTTCCCGGCAGAACGAAATGATCTCCTGCTCCGACGGCGCCGCCACGCCTGCCCTGAGTTCGATGAACACGCACGGCACCTCGCCCCACTTCTCGTCGGGCTGGGCGACCACGGCGGCATGCAGGACCGCCGGATGCCCATGGACGACCTCCTCCACTTCGACGGAAGAGATGTTCTCGCCGCCCGAGATGATCACGTCCTTCGAACGATCGGTGATCTGCGCATACCCGTTGCCGTGAAGCACCGCCACGTCGCCGGTGCGGAACCATCCGTCGGCGAGGGCCTTGCGCGTTGCGGCCTCGTTCTTGAAGTAGCCCATCATCACCGTGTTGCCGCGCAGCATGAGCTCCCCTGCGGACTTGCCGTCGGGCGAGACGGGTTCGAGGGTGTCGGCGTCGCCGACCATGAGGCCTTCGAACATGGCCGCGCGCACGCCCTGGCGCACCCGCAGCCTGCCCTGCTCGGCCTTGGGAAGATCGTCCCAGCCGTCCTGCCACACGCAGCTCACGGGCGTACCGCAAACCTCCGTGATGCCGAAGACGTGCTCCACGTCGAAGCCCATGGCCAGCACCTGATCGAGCACGGCCAGCGGAGGAGGAGAGCCCGCGGTCAGCACGCGCACGGCGCGGGACAGCCTGGTGCCCTGCGCCGAGTCCGCGAGCATGGCCATGACCACAGGCGCTGCACACAGATGATCGATCCGTTGCCTGTCGACGGCCTCCAGCACCGCTTCGGCCGAGACCCTGCGCAGGCAGACATGGGTGCCCGCCGCCGCGGTCACGGCCCAGGTGAAGCACCATCCGTTCGCGTGGAACATGGGCAGCGTCCACAGATATCTCGGTGCCCGCGGCATGGCCCAGTTCGTGATCTGCAGCAGGCTCATGAGGTAGGTGCCGCGGTGGCTGGCGACCACGCCCTTCGGGTCTCCGGTGGTGCCGGAGGTGTAGTTCAGGGCAATGGGCTGCCATTCATCGCCCGGCCAGCGGCCGGCAAAGCGTGGGTCGCCGCTTGCCAGCAAAGATTCATAGTCGGTCTCGCCGATGCGGTTACCGGGCGGCGCGAGGTGGTCGTCGATGTCGATGACCGCAGGCGGCTCATCGAGCAGGTCCAAGGCCGCGGCGACCGTGGCGGAGAACTCGCGGTCGACCATCAGCAGCTTGCACTCGCCGTGGCGCAGGATGAACGCGATCGCTTCGGCATCGAGGCGGTGGTTGATCGCATTGAGAACCGCGCCGGCCAGCGGCACGCCGAAGTGTGCCTCCAGCATGGCGGGGGTGTTGGGCGAGAGCACCGAGACGGTGTCCCCCGGCTCGATGCCGCGAATCACCAGCGCCGAAGCCAGGCGGTGACAGCGCTCCCGCGTCTGCGCCCATGTTCGCGACAGATCGCCGTGCACCACGGCCGCGCGTTCGGGATGCGCCAGCGCGGCGCGATCGAGAAAGCCGAGCGGCGTCAGCGGCACGTGATTGGCCTCGCAGCGGTCGAGACCCTTTTTATAGGATTGCGCGCTCATGCTCTTGTATCCTTTGCATTGTTGTGGAACGTCGTGAACGTGGAAACCGGCTCCCGCTCGGTGACCAGCGAGTTCTCGATCGACGACTCGTCCGCGTAGCCCAGGCTCATCCCGCAGACCAGCATCTGGTCCGCGGGTATGTCCAGCAGGTCGCCGATCTGGCGGTGAAACTTCAGGAAGGCGGCCTGGGGGCAGGTGTGAAGGCCAAGGCTTCGCGCGGCCACCATCACGCTCTGCAGGAACATGCCGTAGTCCAGCAGGCTGCCTTCCTGGAGCGAGCGGTCGACCGTGAAGAACAGGCCCACCGGCGCATCGAAGAAGCGGTAGTTGCGACCGTGCTGCAGGTGCATGCGCCGCTTGTCGCCCTTCGCAATGCCAAGCAGGCCGTAGAGATCCCAGCCGACCTTCCGGCGCCGCTCGAGGTAGGGAGAGAACCATTCGCGCGGGTAGTAGTCGTAAGGCTCCAGCAGTTCGCCCGATCTGCGGGGATCGTCGTCGAGCGCCGCAATCGCCGCGGACAGGCTCGCCTTCGCGGGGCCGGTCAGCACATGCACATGCCACGGTTGCATGTTCATGCCCGAAGCGCTGAAGCGCGCGGTCGAGAGGATCGCCTCGATCTCCTGCCGTGCCACCGGCCTCGGCAAATACGCCCTGACGCTGCGCCGGGTGCAGATGGCCCAATCGACAGCCGATCGCAATGCTTCTGCGCCGAGCGGCGGCGCCATCATTCGGTTCATTCCGGGTTTCCTTGCTTCCAACAAGCGCTTGGCGCATCAAAAGGTGCGCGTGCGAGCGGAGGTTAGTTCTGCAGGGAACCGGAGCCCATGCCCGGACGCCTCCATTCGATCGGGGCCTTTGGGCATGCAAGGTTCTTCCCGGTGCGCACCTTGGGCGCCTGGCTCTATTCCCGCGCGGGACCGGCGGACCGGTACGCCCCGGGGCTCACGCCTGTCCACTTCTTGAACGCACGATGAAAGGCGCTCGTTTCCTGGAAGCCCGTCCGCGCCGCCACTTCGGCCACCGTCAACGACGCGCTCGACAGGAGATCGATCGCAATGTCCCGCCGGAGATCGTCCTTCACGCGCTGGTAGTTCATGCCCTCCAGCTGCAAGCGGCGCTGGAGCGTGGTGCCGGAAACGCAGAATTCCTGCGCGAGCCTGTCCAGTTCGGGCCAGGCGTCGGGCAACTGGCTGCGCAACCTGTTGCGAACCTGCGCGCTGGTGCTTGCGTCATTGCGGTACTTGACCAGCAGGTTGGCCGGCGCCGCGCGCAGGAAGTTGTCGACCGTGTCCGGAGATTCCGCGATCTTCAAGTCCAGCAGATCGCTCGCGAACGTGATGTGCGTGGCCGCGCCGTTGAACTTGACGTTCTCGCAGAACCGCGTGCGGTAATGGCTGTCATCGGCGGGAGCCGGGCATCGGAACTGCATCTCCCGCAGCGGTATTCGCCGGTGCACGAGCCAGCATGCCAGGCCATGGACAAGAATGAACCAGGTGCCGTAGCCGAACAGCCGGCGCAGCACGCCCCCGTCGTGCAGGATCACGCGGGCCTCGTCTTCCGAGCGCACCAGTTCGCCGCGGAAGTCGTCCAAGGTGGCGTGAAGAAACCGGAGGATGCGGCGCAGCGCGTGCTCCAGGTTGTCGGAGCCGACCGCCGCGCGCGCCATGAGCGCATAGCTTCCGCGGCGAAGCCCGTGGCTGTCCAGGCCGAAGAACTCGTCGTCCATCAGATCGGCCAGCGCCACCCACATTCGCGAGTACGCCGCAGCGGAGATGCGCGCACGCGGCGCATTCAGCAGGTCGCGATCCAGCTTCGCGCTTTCAAGAACGCCGCTGATATCCATGTTCCGGAGCGCCGCCGCGTGAATCGCCTCGTGCACGAGTTCGATGGAGACGGTGCCCTTCAGGCCTGCTGATTTCATACGCGCTTCGTCCTGCCTGTTCAGGTGGATGGCCGGAATCCGGGAAGAGAAAGCATTCTGGCCCTGAGCGCCTCGATGAAGGCGGTCACGCGTGCGGGCCTGTAGACCCCCGGAGGAAGCGCGACATGGATGGCAACTGGTTCGAGCCGCCAATCCGCCAGCACCCGGCGCACCCGGCCGGTCTTGAGGTCGTCCTCGCACATCCAGGGCGCCGCGGCACCGATGCCGGCGCCGTTGAGGATCGCGCGATAGCTCGACAGCAGGCTGTCCGTCTGGATCGGCGTGTCGAGCATCACCATGCGGGAGCGTCCGGACCGGTGCAGCATGCGCACATTGCCCGTCACGTAGGGCACGAGCCCGATGCAGGGCAGTTGCGGAAGGCGTGCGATGCTGACGGGCCCCAGTGTTTCGAGCAGTTGCGGCGCGGCGATCAGCACCCGTTCCATCATGCCGAGCTTGCGGCTGACCAATCCGGGATCGCGCACCTCCCCCACGCAGACCCAGCAATCCGCTCCCCAGGCGGTCAGGTCGAGCACCCGATCGGTCAGCGTGAGCTCGACGCGCAATGCGGGATGCGCGGCGCGCAGGCCTGTCACGGCATCGGTCAGGAAGCCGGTACCATAGCCCGAAGGCCCGATCACGCGCAGCGTGCCTTCGGGCCGGCTCTGTCCGCCCTTCAGGCGTTGCGACAGTCCGGACCAGCGTTCGCCGAGGTCGCGGGCCTCCACGAGCAACGAGCGTCCTTCGTCGGTGAGCGAAAAGCTTGCCGTCGTGCGCAGCGCCAGCTTGCAGCCGAGCAGCCGCTCCAGTTCGAGCAATCGCCGGCTGACCGTGGGCTGGGTCATGCCCAGCAGCCGCGCCGCCTTGCTGAGCGATCCGCTCTCGCCGATCTTCTGGAAAGTCTCGAGCAGGTCGAGCCGGTCATGGACGTGCTTCATGCGCCTAGCGTATATGACTTCATCGCTCCATGCGTCTACCGCAAAGCGGCCGCGCTTCGTATCGTCGGGACCATGACCAGTTCGAATTCCAATGCGATCGACCTTCCCCGGATCGGCGACAGCCCCAAGGGCGGCTCCGTCCTCGGCTTCTACGCGCCCAAGGGAGCGGCCCGTCCGCCGCGCGTGGCCCGCGGCGAGGGCATCTTCCTGTGGGATGAGAGCGGCAAGCGCTATCTCGATGCCACCGCCGGCGCCGTGGTCGCAAACATCGGCCATGGCAACCCGCGCGTGCTGGCCGCGATGGCCGAGCAGGCCTCGAAGGTGACCTTCGCCTACCCGCGCTTCTTCGAGAGCGTGCACAACATCGCACTGGCCGATCGCGTCTGCGAGCTTGCGGGCGACGGCTTCGACCGCGCATTCTTCGTATCGGGCGGATCGGAGGCCAACGAGGCCGCGATCAAGCTGGCGCGCCAATATGCGGTCGTGACCGGCCAGGGCAGCCGCTCGAAGGTGATCTCGCGCGATCCGAGCTACCACGGCTCGACGCTCGGCGCGCTGGCGGTCACCGGCGATGCCAACACGCTCGACCTGTACGGTCCCATGGTCCGCGCGATGCCCAAGGTGCCGGCGCCCCTGTCCTACCGCGTGCCGGATGGCCACACGGTCGAGTCGCACGAGCAGGCTTGCGCGGATGCGCTGGAGCAAACCATCCTGCGCGAAGGGCCGGAGACGGTGCTGGCCTTCATCCTCGAACCCATCGGCGGCCTGTCGACCGGCGCGGTGGTTTCCTCGGCGGCCTACTTCCGGCGCGTGCGCGAGATCTGCGACCGGCACGGCGTGCTGGTGATCTTCGACGAGATCATGAGCGGCGCGGGCCGCACCGGCGCCTTCCTGGCCGCGCACCACTGGGAGGGCGCCCGCCCCGACCTCGTCACGCTGGCCAAGGGCCTGGCTGCCGGCTACACGCCGCTCGGTTGCCTGCTCGCACCGAACCGAATGGTCGATGCGGTCGCGGGTGCCGGCGGCTTCGTGCATGGCCACACCTACTTCACGAATCCGTTGTCGTGCGCGGTCGCGCGGGCGGTGGTCGACGAGGTCGTGCGGCAAGACCTCGTGATGCGCGCACAAGACATGGGCGAACTGCTGATGGCGCGCCTGCGCGACATCGCATCGCGCTCGCCCATCGTGGGCGACGTTCGCGGCAAGGGCCTGCTCACGGCCATCGAGATCGTCTCGGACAAGGGCAAGCGCAGCCAGTTGCCGGTGGCCTTCAACGCGCCCGCGCGGCTGACCGAACACGGCCTGAAGCATGGCATCGCGCTCTACAACCGCCGGGCCAACCTCGGCGCCTTCGGCGATTTCCAGATGATCACGCCGCCACTCACGATCACCGAAGCGGAGATCGACCAGTTGGCCGAACTGCTGGAGAAGTCACTGGCCGATCTGGCCGACGAAGTCGCGCGCAAAGGTCTCGCGCGCTGAACCCGGCGACCGGCCCGATTTCGCAACCCCCCACCAGGAAAGCCCCCGATGACGCTCACGTTCACTCTCAGGGCCACGCTCGCGTGCACCGCATTGGCCTTCGCCGTCGCGGCCGGGGCACAGATCAACACCGCGCACGGCCCGCTGAAGCTCATCGTCGGCTACCCGGCCGGCGGCTCGGCCGACGTGCAGGCGCGCACGCTCGCCGACAAGCTGGCGGCCGAACTCGGCACGACCGTCGTGGTGGACAACCGCACCGGCGCGGGCGGGGCGATCGCGGCCGACTATGTTCGCACGGCGCCGGCGGACGGGCTCACCGTGCTGCTCGCCAACATGCACATGATGGTCATGCTGCCGCTCACCACGAAGTCGGTGCGCTACGACCCAGTCAAGGACTTCAAACCCGTCGGCCGCATCGCGAGCTTCTACGAAGGCATCGCAGTGCCCTCGGAGCTGCAGGCCAGGGATGTGAAGCAATGGCTCGACATGGCCGCCAAGGACCCCAGGAAGGCCAATTACGGCGTGCCCGCGCCGGGCAGCGTCGCCCAGTTCATGGGCTACCGGCTCGGCAGCGACGCCAAGGCGGGCCTGGTGGCCGCGCCCTACCGGGGCGCCGCGCCGCTGGTGCAGGACCTGCTCGGCAACCAGATCTCGGCCGGCATCCTGCCCATTGCCGATCTCGTCGCGCACCAGCAGTCGGGCAAGCTCAAGGTGCTGGCGGTGAACGGCGCCAAGCGTGCCGCATTGCTGCCCGACGTGCCGACGCTCAAGGAACTCGGCCAGCCGCACTTCGACAACCTGGAATGGACCGGCCTCTTCGTGCCGGCCGGCACGCCGCGGCCCATCGTCGAACAGCTGCATGGGGCGCTCGGCAAGGCACTTGCCAGCAAGGACGTGCAGGAGCGGCTGCTGAAGCTCAGCAGCGATCCGAATCCGAGCACGCCCGAAGAACTCTCGGCGCTCATCGCCGACGACCTCAAGCGCTGGGGACCGGTGGTGAAGGCCTCGGGTTTCACGTCGGAATGAGAGCGACCGCGCCGCACCCGATCCCGCCGCACAAGGCGCTGCAACTACCCGGCCTCCACGGCTACGCCGATGCCAAGACCGTGGCGGCGGGTGATCTCGTCCGCTTCCACGTCAGCAGCGACGTGCCCTACGAGTTCGCGGTCTGCCGGCTGGGCAGCGACGTCGAAGGACGCAGCGACGACGTGGCGCTCGAAGCCTTCGCGCCGCATCCGGCACGCGTCCAGCCGATCCATCCCGGCTCCTACGTGCATGTCGAGCGCGGCTTGCCGGCCGGCCTGCCGCTGCGCGGATTGAGCTTCGAATGCTGGATCAAGCCCTGGACGGTCGATGTCAGGCAGGCCATTGTCAGCCAGCACGATGATCCCGCGCAGCGCGGCCTTGCGCTCTTCGTCGAGCCGGGCGGCGCGCTGTCGTTCCACCTGGGCGGCAACGCCGCGCCGCCGCGCGGGCGGCTTGCGGCACGCCGCTGGCAGCACATCGCCGCCACGTGGGACGGCAGGCTCGCCATGCTCTACATCGACGCGGAATGCGTGGCGCAGTGGTCTGCGGTGCAGGCCCTCACGCTTCCCGCGGCGCCGCTGCGGCTCGGCGCAAGCGCCATCGGCGGCCAGGCCGACCTGTTCCTCGAAGCTGACCTTGTGATGCCGGCGCTGTATGACCGGGCGCTGTCGGCCGGCGAGATTGCCACGCGCCGCGAACAGCGCGGCTTGCGCATCGCGACGGGGCGTTCGGTGCTCGCCTGCTGGCCGCTGCGCGAAGAACGCGGGTCTCAAGTGGCCGATGCCAGTGGATACCAACGCACCGGCCGCATCGTCAACCACGCAACCTGGATGATCGTCGGCCCGGCCTTCGAGCCCGGCAAGGTCGGCCGGTACGAAGAAGACGAATCACCCTACGACCCGCTTCATGATCCCACGCGCGGGCACGGGCTGCGATTCGCCGGCGACGATCTCTATGACTGCCGCTGGGACGCGGTGCACGAGTTCCGCATTCCCGACGACGCCAGATCGGGCGTGTACGTCGGACGCGCGCGCTTCGGCATCGAAGGACGCAGGGCGGACTACGACATCACCTTCATCGTGCGCAAGCCCGCGCATGCGGCGCCGGCGCCGGTCCTCGTGCTGTGTGCCGTCAACAGCTGGCTCGCCTACGCCACCACGCCGTTCGCCAAGAACGTGGTCGACGATCCGGTGTGGCCGCGCCGTTCGGAGGGCCTGGAAAACAGCCACCCCGACGCGCCGGCCTACAGCAGCTATGTCTATCACCGCCACGGCCAGCCCTGCTACCAGATCGGGCTGCGCATGCCCTGGCCCAACGCCAGCCCCAATGCGCTCTACGACCCGGCCGAGAGCGGCTTCAGCCAATGGATGCGGCTCGAGCGCCACCTGCACGTGTGGCTCGACAAAGAGGGCTACGACTACGACGTGATCGGCGACATCGACCTGCACCGCGACCCTTCGCTGCTCGCGCGCTACAAGACCGTCTTCATCAACGGGCACAGCGAATACTGGTCGCTGCCCGGCGTGGAGGGGCTCGACGACTTCCTCCAGCGCGGCGGCAGCGCGGTCGTGCTGTCGGGCAACACCATGTACCTGCGCGTGAGCTACGACGAAGACTTCACCGTGATGGAACAGCGCAAGGTCAACGGACCCGGGCACGACGAATCCAGGCCGCCTGTCGGCCCGCCGGCCGGCGCGTTCGGCGAGCAGTACCACAGCCAGGATTGGACACGCGGCGGCCGGCTCAGGGCATCGGGCCGTGCGGCCGCCGGCATCATCGGCCTGGAGACCGCAGGCTGGGCCTTTGCCGATGGCGATGACTTCGGCGTCTACCATGTCGAGCAGCCGGGCCATGCGCTCTTCAACGAGCCCCAGCCGCTGGGCCTTGCCAAGGGCGGAACCTTCGGCCATGCACCGGGCGGCGGGCTGCCGCGCGCCATCGGGCACGAGTGGGATCTGACCCTTTCGACACTCGCGAAGATGACCAGGCATCACCCCCCGGGAGCGTCCCTTCCGGTCGCGCAGAAGGGCATTGAAGTCATCGCCAAGGGCATGCGGCGCATTCCGGGCAAGCTCGACACTTACCTCGACTATTACTCGAGGCCCACCGAATCGCTCGACGGGCTGTCGGCCGAAATGATCTACTGGGAGCGGCCGCAGGGCGGGCGCGTGTTCCACGCGGGCGCGGTCGGCGCGGCCTGGGTGGTTGGCAGCGATCCGCTGTTCGGCAAGCTCCTTCACAACGTGCTGCACCGTTTCGGAGTGACGCCGCGCGACCCTGCGCAAGGGCCCGCCCGACCGCCCTCGGTTTCAAGGGCACCTGGCGAAGCTACGGAGTGATTGGATCGCGGCGGAAACCGGCGTCAGCGCGCGGTCTTGCGTCGCCAGGGAGGCGGCGCAAGGGATTGGCGCAGCATCGTCAGGAAGGCCGTGGCCCGGGCGCTTCGCCCGAAGCGGGTGCCCAGCATGGCGACCACGTCGGCCGCAGGAACCTCCCAGCTCGCAAGCTCCCGCTTGAGCCGGCCGGCCGCCAAGTCGGCAGCGACGTTCCACTCCGACCGGATCGCGACGCCCTGCCCCGCCACCGCCCACTCGCACACCACCGCGCCGTCATTGCTGCACATGGTGGGGCGGATCCGGACCGTCTCGGACCCGCGCGACGCGTGCACGAAGCGCCACAGCGTGACGTCCTCGTCGTTCTCCCTCACCACCAGGCACCGGTGGCGCAGCAAGTCGGAGGGCGACTGGATCGGCGGCGCGCTGGCGAGGTAGGCCGGGCTCGCGCAGAGGATGCGCCGGTTCGGCGCCAGGGTGGTGACGATCTGGTTCTGCGCGGCGGGCGGTCCGATGTGGACGATGACGTCGCTGCTCTCGAGCAGGTGCGCGCCGGGATGGTCGGCAAGGTCCAGCGTGACCGTCACCCCGGGATGCGCCTTGGCGAACGCATCGACCACCGGTGCGACATGCAGCCGCCCGAAGCCATGCGGCGCGGCGATGCGCAGATGCCCGCTGACGGCCTTCTTGCGGTTGGCCAGGGCCTCGGACAGCGCCTCCATCGCATCGGCCACGATCGTGCCGTGCGATGCGACCAGGTCGCCTTCATCGGTGAGGACCATCCTGCGGCCGGAGCGGTCGATCAGGCGGATGCCGATCCGTGCCTCGAGTGCCTGCAGGCGCTGTGTGACGGCGGGCGGCGTGACGTCCATCTTCCGCGCCGCCTCGGCGAGCGACGCGGACTGGGCCAGCACGTTGAAGAAGCGCAGATCCTCAGAGCTGATCATTCAGTTCGGCCTTAACTTGCGATGCAGGTTCGATAAATTGTAGGTTCAATCGATCGGGCGCAACATCCGGGCCATCTGACTTGCTCGGTGCCGGTCTGCATCCAGCAAGCCGCATCGGACAAGCACAACCCGGAGCACGACATTGGTCCAAGTCAAAGCCATGCAGCAGGCGCCAGCCGCCACGGCGAGCCCGTCCCGCCAGGATGACGACGACGGCGTGGTGCTGCTTCCGTTTGGCACGCAACACCTGGCAGGCGCCCTTCTGCTTTCGCAGGAAATGTCCTGGCCCTATCGGCTGGAGGACTGGGCCCTGGCGCTCGAGCTCGGCCAGGGTTTCGTGCTTTGCGACCGCGCCGGTGCAGTCATCGCGACAGCGGCCTGGTGGGCCTATGGCGAGGACCATGCGTCATGCGGGATGATCATCGTCGCCAAGGCGGCCCAGGGCCGTGGTCATGGGGCCCGGCTGATGGATGCGCTGCTGGCGGCGGCGCAGCCCCGGACGATCAGGCTGAACTCGACGGCCGAGGGACTGGCGCTCTATGAAAGGCGCGGCTTTGTGCGCATCGGCGTCATTCAACAGCACCAAGGCATTCCCGGCGGGCGCCATCAGCCGCCGCACGCCGAACTGGTCCGGGCGATGGCGCCATCGGATGATGAGGCCGTGGCGCGCCTCGACCGGCAGGCCACGGGCTGGGCCAGGCGCCCGATGCTCGATCGGCTGATCCACGCCGGCGACGGCCACGTGCTCGTGCGCGACGGCGAGCCGCGCGGCTATGCCATTGCACGCCCGTTCGGCCGTGGGCACGTCATCGGTCCCGTGGTCGCCGAAAGCGCCGCCGATGCGCGCGCCTTGATCGAAGCCGCGCTCGCACGTCTCGGCCAGGTTTTCGTGCGCGTCGACACGGCGGCCACTTCGCAGCTCGGGGACTGGCTCGAGAGCATCGGCCTCTGCCAAGTCAGTGACGCCACCACCATGGTCAAGGGCTCGCACGTTCCGCCGGCGGGACCGGCATGCATGTTCGCGCTGGCCAACCAGTCGTTCAACTAGGAGACATCACGATGACGCGCTCGAAGACGCCGGGAAGACGGCCATGAAGCTGGCCTCGTACTGGCTGGAGACCTCGGAGCCCTTCCGCAGCGCCACCGCGGGAGCGGTGCAGGGCAGCTGCGACGTGGCGGTGATCGGCGGCGGCCTGACCGGCTGTTCGGCCGCGCTGGCGCTGGCCAAGAAGGGGGCGCGCGTCGTGCTCCTGGAGGCCGAGACCATCGGGAACGCCGCGTCGGGGCGCAACGGCGGCATGTGCAACAACGGCTTCGCCCAGGACTACGGGATGATGTCGGCCAAGCTCGGCAAGGAAGTCGCCGACCGGCTCTACCGGGCCTTCGACGCCGGCGTCGATATGGTCGAGCGCCTGGTGGCCGAGGAGAACATCGATTGCAGCTTTGCGCGCGTGGGCAAGATCAAGCTTGCGGCCAAGGCCGAGCACTACGACAAGCTGGCGCGCAGCCAGGAACTGCTGGCCGCCAACGTGGACCCCGACACGGAGATGGTGAGCCGCGCCGACATGGCGCGCGAGGTCGGGTCGGACCGCTTCCATGGCGGCCTGATCTACCGCAAGGGCGCCGGCATGCATGTCGGGCGCTTCGTCCGCGGCCTGGGCGAAGCGGCGGCGCGGCGTGGCGTGGAGATCCACGAGCATGCGCCGATGACCGCGCTGCGACCGGCCTCGGGCGGAGGGCACCAGATCGAAACGCCGACGGGCCGGCTCCACGCCAGGCAGGTGCTGCTGGCGAGCGGAACCTCGCAGACGGGGCCGCTCGGATGGATCCGGCGCCGCATCGTGCCGGTCGGCGCGTTCCTGATCGTCACCGAGCCGCTGCCCAAAGAGACGCTCGACCGGCTGTTGCCGCGGCGCCGGATGGCGGTCGATACCAAGAACCTCATCAACTACTTCCGGACGACGCCGGACAACCGGCTGCTCTTTGGTGGACGCGCCCGCTTCGCGGTCTCCAACCCGAACTCCGACGAGAAGAGCGGCGCAATCCTCAAGGCCGCGCTGCATGAGGTCTTTCCCGAGCTGCGCGCCGCGCGCATCGACTACTGCTGGGGCGGCATGGTCGACATGACGCGGGACCGCCTGCCGCGCGCCGGCGAGCGCAACGGCATCTACTACTCGATGGGCTACAGCGGCCACGGCACCCAGATGTCGACGCTGATGGGGACGATCATGGCCGAGGTCATGGACGGGCGCACCGAACTCAATCCCTGGAAAGAATTCGACTGGCCCGCCATCCCGGGCCATGTCGGACCCCCGTGGTTCCTGCCGGTGGTCGGGGCCTACTACCGGCTCAAGGACAAGCTCGCCTGACGTCCGGCTGGACACATCAACACCCGCGGGCGGCAGCCTCCAGCGGTGGCCGCCACTACGAGCAGGTATAGCTCGCGGCTGAACCGATGTCGCCGCTGGTGTACGTGATCTTCTTGGGGTACACGCAGATGGGTCGGGTTTTTGCTGCGCCGCCGCCCGGGGTCTGCAGCGTGAGGGCATCAGGACCGGTGCCTTTTTCCACCCAGGCCGTCAGTGCGTCGTAGAACTGGGTTGGCGTGAAGTAGGGAACTTCGGCGCCCGGGTTCGACGTTCCGTTCGGGTTGCCATGGCCGGCGCCCGGCACCAGATAGAGCCGATAGAAAGCTTGGACATCGCTCAGCCCGCCGTTCCTGGCGACAACGCTGTTGTAGTAGTTGACCGTCCCCTGCGGCATGATGAGTTCGTCGGCCAGGCCATGCCACGTGAGCATCTTGCCGCCGCGGTTCTTGAACGCGGAGAGATCCGGGTTGTCCGTGTTGATGTTCCCGAACTCCGCCTGCAAGGTCACGCCGCGGTCGTAGGCATTGCTCAACTGTGCGTAGCTCAGCTGCTTCCAAAGCGATTGGCCGTTGCCGGTCGCGTTCACGAACGAAGGGTCGGCAACGGTGGGATTCTGCAGCTCGAGCGCGACCTGGTCGGACGCGATGGGGAACGCACCGTTGGGGCTGGCGAGGCCGTTCAGGCCGAAGGGCGCGAACATGGCGGCGTACAGCGAAGTCCCGCGAGTCAGGCCGTACCAGCGCTGGTTGGCGGAACCGAGCAGCACGGAGGACGAAGCCGGCGACCAACCGTTGTCGGTCGCCGGCGAGGGCACCGAGCCGTCGGCGGTCATGCCATACCAGATCTTGTTGATGGCCGTCGCTTGTGCCTTCGTGACGCACGCGATGGTGCCGTTCGTCCCTCCGTCGGCCGTGCAGAGAACCGCGAGGTCCGCGGTGGGGTCGTAAGTACACGAGGCCGGGTCGAGCACATAGCCGAGATGCTGGCCGGCCACCAGGTCGCACGCGGCTACGGCCGCGTTGGAAACCAGGTCCTGTTGGGCCTGGGTCGGCGCAACACCCCCGAGGTCGCGCTGGAAGACGATTTGCGGATACAGCTCCGCGGTGATGAACCTGCTCCAGTTGATGGCAGGGTAGTTGGCGATGATGCCGTCGAAGTCCGTGGGATGGTTCTGCGCCAGATTGAGGCCTTGGCGCCCCCCCGTCGAGCCCCCGTCCCAGTAGGCGTATTTGGGCGCCGTGCCGTAGTAGGCCGTTGCGAGCGCTTTCGTCTTGACGGCCTGTTCATGAATGCCTCTGCTGGCGAAGTCGGTCCACAGCGTCTTGTTGATGGAGCCATCCGGGTTCATGGCGAACGAGCCGCCGGCGAGCGAGGCGTGGCCGGTGTCCGTGGTCGACGAGACGGCGCCCTCCTTGCCCGCCACGCCGGCCGCGTCGGTGCTCGCAATCGCCGTCGGGCTGCCGGCCACGCCCCCTTGCCAGCCGCCGCCTCCCAAGGCATGGACGCGCGAGTTCCAGGCTGTTTTCGACGGCAGCCAGATCTCGATGCCGATACCCGGCGACGTGGAAGGAGCGCCTTCGGGCCCCGGATTGCCCGGCCCCACATTGAGCTTGACGACGCACACATCATTGGCGGCCACGGGTGTCGAGGCCGTGGCGGCACCCGACAAGAGGAGCGCATCGCCCTTCTTGAATGACTTGACCGCCACGACGCTGGTGTTGGCGTCGGGCTTGAAATTCGCCTTGAGCGTGTCGTCGCATGTCAGCGGTACGGCGGAGCTCGGAGGGGGCACGGTCGGCCCCGGGGGATTGCCGCCTCCGAAAAAGGAGGGTGTGCCGTGGCTTCCTCCACCGCACCCACTGGCAAGAAGGGCTGCGACGATCGCAGAAACGGTCAAAGGCTGATGCGTTTTCATATGTCTCCTTCAAAGTGACAGGCGCTTGCAGCAAAATGCACTTTGTTGCCAACTTTTGACTGCAACATGCACTATTAGGCGTGCGCTCTTCGATGCCATTTGCGCGGGTTATCCCGCAGATAGGGAATACGCCGTGCAGCGAGCGTGGAGAAAAAAGCCGACGGAGCACCTCAAAGCTGGCCTGCGTAGAGCGAGGTCTTCGGAAATATAGTGCGTGTGCTGCTGGCTCGGCGCTTCCTGGAGATGTTGCAAGCAGGATCAGCGCGTCGAAGCCCATGTTTCGATGTGCCGCTCAGCGCGCCTGCGCGGACGAGGTCAACGGGTTTCGTCGACTTTGGCATATCACTTCTGTCTGATGCGCCGAGCCGCGGGGCACGTCACGATGCGCGTCGGGGAGTTTGGACGTTGGTTCGGCGTCCGTTGGGGAAAGGCCCAACCACCGAACGCGAGGAGCGACCATGGTTCAGGACCGGCTGGCTGCTGCCCAGCGGGGCGTGGTGCTTGCCGAGGTCATCGAGACCGCACCCGGCGTGCGCACAAGCGGGAAACGGGCTGGACGCGCAGCGAAACCCGTGCGGCGGGTCGGTGGGCCTGCAGCAGCGGGCGCCCGGCGGACACCATCGAAGCGGGAGCCAATCGGTTTCACGGGCCCTTTCCTTTCACCCTCCTCCTTGACGAAGGCCGAGCGGCTGAAGCTCGTCGATGGCATCGAACGTGTCATCGAGGGCGTGTTCGCACACCTCCCGCTCAAACGCGCGCGCTACGGCATCGATCCCGTGCAGCGGCTGCGCATCCTGCGCACGCAGGTCGGGCAGCTGTCGAGCTACGACTTCCACATCGAGCTGGCCGACGTCGTCACTCGGCTACGCGATGCGCACACCCGCTACGCTGGGCCGGCGAGCTTGTCGACCAAGGTGGCGGCCCTGCCCTTCCTTGTCGAAGCGTTCGGACCGCCGGACGCGCCGACCTATGTCGTGACACGCGTGGGCGCCGGGCTGGATGCCGCCTTCAAACCGGGCGTGGTCCTGGAGTTCTGGAATGGCGTGCCGATCGACAAGGCGGTCCGCCGGCACGCCGACGAGGAGGTCGGCGGTCGGCCTGACAGCCAGCGTGCATGGTCGGTCCTGACCCTGACCTTGCGTTCTTTGCAGTACGGCCCACCGCCGGACGAATACTGGGTGGTGATCGGCTACCGGAGCACCGCGGCCGACGGCGCCCCCGCCGGCTCGCTCCGGGAAATCAAGATACCCTGGCGCGTCGTCGACCCTGGGGAGATCGATGAAATGCAGCCGAGCGGCCCGACAGGCAGCGCGGCCAAGCGCCTGCGGCGCACGCGTGCGGTGGATCCGGCGGCCGAGATCACGCGCCGGGCCAAGATGCTGCTCTTTGCCCCTGGCGCGCTGATCGGCCAGCAGGCCGATGCGCGGCCGACAGCGAGATTGCCCTCCGGTCGAAAGGCCCCGAAAGCCAGGGTCATCGAGACCGAACTCACGGGCACGCTCAAGGCCGAATCGCTGACCGTGCCCGGCGGGGCGATCGGCTACCTGCGGATCTACGGCTTCGACGTCCCGCCGGAGGACTTCATTCCCGAGCTGCAGCGCCTCATTCCTCTACTGCCCGACGACGGACTCATCATCGACGTGCGCGGCAACCCGGGCGGCTACATCCTTGCGGCGGAATCGGCGCTGCAGCTGTTCACGCCCAAGCCGATTCAGGCGACGCGCTTCTCGCTCTTGAGCACTGCCTTCACGCGCGCGCTCGCCGCACTGCCCGAGATGGCCAGAGAGCTCGGCCCGTGGAAGGAGTCGCTCGAGGCAGCGGTGCGCAACGGCGAGCTCTATTCGCAGCCGCTGCCCATCACGAGCTTCGCCGAGTGCAACTCGATCGGCCAGCAGTACGGCGGCCCGGTTGTTCTCGTGGCCGACTCGACGACTTATTCCTCAGGCGATCTCTTCAGCGCCGGGTTCGTGGACAACGGCATCGGCCAGTTCGTCTGCGTCGGCACGGCAACCGGCGCCGGCGGCGCGAACGTTTGGGACTACGAGGACCTGCGACCGTTGATGGCGGGCAGCGCCTTCGAGCTGCCGGCGCTGCCCGACGGCATCGGCATGTCCTTCGCGTTCCGTCGCGCGACCCGTGCCGGCGCGTCGGAGGGCCTGCCGATCGAGGACGTGGGGGTGGGCGGGATGCCTTACGTGATGACGCGCGACGACCTGCTGGCCGGCAACCCCGACCTGCTGGCCCATTGCTTCGAGCTCCTTCGACAACAGCGCCGCAGCAGCCTGGCTGCCGCCGCGAGCAAGGCCGAACGTGAGATCACCGTGCGCCACGCCGGCCTGACCCGGCTCGACGTGCTCTTCGACGGCCACCCAGGCAACAGCCAGCGCCTGCGCGCGCGGACTCCGGTGGTCGTGCCGTACCCGGCGGACGCCCGCGTGATCGAACTGTTCGGCTTTGGCGGCGAGCAACTGCTTCAGAAGCGGCGCGTGATTGCACGCCGCTGACATGACCAATCCGCGACACGGACAACGACGAGCCGCCACAAACAAACGATCAGGAGCTCCCAATGACTTTTCGCCTCTCGCCGGCCGTCCTGCTCGCGGCCTCATCCTTCGTCCTTGCGACGGCATCGGCCCAGTTCCCTGACGCGCGCGACGCGCCGCCGAATGGATGGACGGGCCCAGTCTTCAAGCTCAAGCAGGACTATCCCCAGGCATTGCCCTCCGTCGGCGCTCGCCCATGGATGAGCTTCGACTTTCGCACCCAGCCCAACGAGTACATCAAGGCGGTGCTGGCCTATGCGCTGGAGGGCAACAAGCAGGTCGACTTCGTCGTGCAGAACAACACGACGCGCGGGTGGTACCACGCGCCTTGGATGCACGTGGGGGCGGCCGGCCGCGAGTTCGTGCGCGGCCTCACGCGCGAGCGCGCATCGCGTCCGGGCGAGCTGGCGCCAACGCAGACGGGCACCTTCGAGAACTGGGCCGTCAGCGTCTACAACCCGCGTGGGGGCTACACGCTCGGGCGCGTGTGGAAGGACCCGGACGCGCCGAACCCTAGCCTGGCGAAGTTCCCGGTGGGCGCCGTCAGCGTCAAGCTGATTTTCACCGAGGCACCGGTGAGCCAGGTCCCGTACCTCGCAGGCTCGGTCGAATGGCAGGCCGACATCAACCGCAGCAGCAACACCAACCCGCGGCCGACGCTGCGCCTGCTGCAGGTGGACGTGGCGGTGCGCGACAGCCGCGCGGCGTCGACGACCGGCTGGGTGTTCGGCACCTTCGTCTACGACGGCAACGCTCCCGGCGCCACCCCGTGGGACCGGCTGGTGCCGGTCGGCCTCATGTGGGGCAACGATCCCACGCGTGTGGGCACGACCCAGACGCTGCAGCAGACCAAGGTCAACGCGCAGCTGCAGATCCCGCAGCACCTGGGTTTCGAGAAACGGCTCAACGGGCCCGTCGACAACCCGCGCTCATCCTGCCTGTCCTGCCATTCGACGGCGCAGATCCAGCCCGACCTCTCGCGCCCGACACGGGACGCGATTCCACCGGCCAACGCGTCCGCCGCGACGCTGCGCCTGTACTTTCGCAACATCAAGGCGGGCGCGCCCTTCGATTCGAATGCGCTCGCGCTGGACTATTCGCTGCAGCTGCAAAACGGCATCGCCAATTGGGCGCTGACGGATGGACCATCCTCCGGTCCGCAGGGCCGCGCCACGGCGACCATCGGTGCAGGTCCGAGGCGGCTTGACCGCTCGCACGGCATCGCCATCCGTCGCATCGACCGGGACGAGTGAGCGATGGCCACGCGAAAACCCATCGATCCTTCGGACAGCCCGAAGCTCGTGCTCCAAGGCCGCGTTGTCACGATGAACGGCGCCTCCAAGGTGATCGCCGACGGCCGCGTCTACACGCACAACGGGAGCATCGTCGCCGTGCAGGAGGCGACTGCGGCTCCACCGCCCGGCTTCGGCAGCACCGCCGTCACGGATACCGGCGGCACCCTCTTTCCTGGACTGATCGACCTGCACAACCACCTGCCCTACAACGTGCTGCCGCTGTGGCAGGTGCCCAGGAAGTTCAGCAACCGTGGCCAGTGGGGCCGCCACCCGGAATACCACAGCAAGATATCCGCGCCGATGCAAACGCTCGCGGCCACGCCCGAGCTGCTCGCATCCATCTGTCGCTACGTCGAAGCCAAGGCGTTGATCGGCGGCACCACCACGGGCCAGGGGATCACGCTGGCGAACCAGTCGGGCATCCGCCGCTACTTCCGCGGCGTGGTCCGCAACGTCGAGGCCACCGATGACGAAGCTGCGCTGCCCGCGGCCTCGACCCGGGTGCCCGACGTCGCAGCCAACGACGCACGCGCCTTCCTGGCCCGGCTGAAGAAGGAGAAGACCTGCTATTTGCTGCACCTCAGCGAAGGCACCGACGCGACCGCCCGCCGCGCCTTCCAGGCGCTGCAAATCGGCGACACCAACTGGGCGATCACGCCCTCGCTCTGCGGTATCCACGCGGCAGCGTTGCAGGCGCCGGACTTCCAGGTGCTGGCGGCCAACGGGGGCAGCATGGTGTGGTCGCCCTTCAGCAACCTGCTGCTGTATGGCGGCACCGCCGACATCCGCGCGGCGAAGGCGTCCGGCGTGCCGATCTCGCTCGGCTGCGACTGGGCGCCCTCCGGCAGCCGCAACCTGCTCAACGAGTTGAAGGTTGCACAGATCTTCAGCGAGGCGCACGGCGGAATCTTCACAGCGCGCGAGCTGATTGCGATGGTCACCCGGGAACCAGCCGGGCTGCTCGGTTGGGAGCGCCTCGTCGGCACCCTCGAGACAGGCAAGCTTGCCGATCTCATCGTGGTTGAGGGCAGATCGGGCGACCCATATCAACAGCTCATCCGTGCCAAGGAATCGGACCTCGCGTTGGTGATGATCAATGGGGTGGGCCGCTTCGGCGACGCGGCGCTGATGCGTACGCTGGGCTTCACCGGCGAGGCACTCAGGGTGGGTGGAGCCGGCCGCATGCTGTTCCTCGCGCACCCGGCGGAAGATCCGTTGACGCAGAAACTTTCGCTTTCCGGTGCCGGCGATCGTCTGACGCGTGCGTTGCGCGGCTTGCCCGCGCTCGCTCGCAAGGCCGAGCGGCCACGGCCGACCTCGCCATTGGCCCTGGCGCGGGGTGGCGCCACCTCTTGGCGGCTTGCGCTCGACGAGATCCTCGACACCGGCGTCGACATGCGCGCCAACCTGCCTGTGCGCGTGCCAGGCGGCCGCACGCTGCGAGCGGCGGCGATGCGACCGATGTTCGCGGAGACCAAGAAGCTTTCGGCCGTTGTCATGCCGTTGGCCATCGATGCGCTGACGGTCGTCGACGACGCGGGCTACCTTGACGCCCTGGACCTTCAGAAGAACGTCCCCGACGCGATCAAGGAGGGTTTGCGCGACCTCTGGTCGTGAGCCGCAAGCCGGTCTGCGCAGAACTTGTCGGACACCTCATCGATGTTCTCTGAACCGCGGGCCGCGACAGGCGCCCGGAGTTCCTCCGCGTGCTCGATGACTCCTCCGACGCGCCTCGCAGCATTGAAATACACTAACGGCAAGCAGAACCTAGCTACCTCCTCGCGAACTCGCTCAGCAACCTCAATCGTCCGCCGTTAGCGTATTTTATGTCTTCGCTTCCCCTCTTCCCCGAGCCCTCCGGCGGGTCGCACCAAGCCGCCTTCGAGCGCTGGCTCGCGGGCCAGCTGGAAAACGGCGGCTTGCGCCAGCCCTCCTCCATCGCGGTCTACCGCGACATGTGGGGCAGCTTCACGGCCTGGTGCCTCGGCCAGTCGCCCGCGGTGACGCTGGCGTCGCTGAACACGGGCGACCTGTCCGCATTCCAGCAGGCGCGCTTCGGCATGAAGAGCGACGACCTGTCGCTGTCGCCTCGCTATGCATTGCGACTGCTCCGCCTGATCGACCGGGTGCTGCGGCACCATGCGCATGTCCAAGGAACGGCCCCCAACACGGCGGCAGCGGAATGGATCGCATCACAGCCCGAGGTCCGGTACGCGGATTCGGCCCGGGCGGATCCGCTGCCCGAATTTCTCTCCGTGTCCGAGGCCAGGCATCTCATCACCTTCCTCTCCAGTGCCCGACCACGGCCGGGCGCGCGGCACGGCCAGGCGGCGCTGAGCTGGCAGGCGTTGCGCAACCGCGTGGCGGTCGCCCTGCAGCTGGGCGCGGGGCTCACGCCCGGCGACGTGCGGGTGCTGCGTCTCGATGCGCCCACTTCGCTGATCGCCGGCCGGCGCGAGCGTCCGTGGAAGGTGGCGGTACCCGGCAACGGCAACTCTCCGGCGCGCGAGGCGCCGGTCGCCCCATGGGCTGGCGAGCTGCTCCAGCACTGGCTCAAAGTGCGGGCCGAGGCGCAGATCGCGGGCGACTTCCTGTTTCCCGCGACGCGCACCGGCAAGCCCTGGAGCAAGGAGGCGCAGTACGTGGCCGCCAAGCAGGTGCTCGAAGATGCAGGCATCGAAGCCGCAGGCGGCGGGTCGTTCCTGCTGCGCCACACGTTCGCGCTGCGCCAGCTGCGCAGGGGCGCCAAGCTCGACCAGGTGGCGCGCTGGCTCGGCATCGAGCCCGAGGCCATGGGCAAATATCAGCGCGTGCTCACGGGACCCGCCGAAGTCGTCTGAGCGAATCGGCTCCTCACTGCTCGGGCCGGGTCCACAGCCACACCGCCACGGCCGCCATGAACAGCGGGGCGCCGATCTTCACGGCGGCCGGCGCGCCGGTGGCGAGCAGCACCACCGCGCTCAAAGTCATCATCACGGTTGCAGCCCACTTGGCGCGGCGCGGCACCGCGCCGCCGTCGCGCCATCGCCGGATATAGCTTCCATAGCGGGGATGCTCGAGCAGCCAGTGCTCCAGCGCCGGCCAGCCGTGTCCGGCGGCCCATGCGGCGGCGAGCAGAAAAGGCACCGTGGGGAGAACGGGAACGAACGCTCCGATCAGGCCGAGCGCGACCAGCACCAGCGCCAGCGCTCGCCAGAGCAGCCTGGCAACGAGGCCGGAGGGACGCATCACAAAGCGCGCGCTCCGCAACGGCCGGCGGGAAACTGCGAGTCAGGCATCGGCGGATGGTAAGCCAGCCGCCGCCCGCCAATGACAAGCCTCGCTTGCCACAACGCGGCCGTTCTCCGCCAAAATCGGCGCCCATGACGGAGACAGACCCCCTGTACGGCCCAAGCCGAAGCAGTCCCGGCCACCCGCGCGGCGCCTTGGCCGAGGCCATGACCAGCCGGGACGCACAACTCGGCGAAGCGATCGCTGCGCTGCGGGCGGCCGCCGGCAGCGTCTGCACCCATGTGCGGACCCTGATGCACGTTGCGGGTCCGGACGCGCTGCTCGGACCGGTGCGCACCGTCGCGGAAAAGATGGCTGGTCACGCCGGGTTCGCCGGCGCCGCGCAGGAACTGCACGACATCGCCCACCAGTTGCGCGTGCTCGAGGCCTCGGTGCAGCACGCGCTCGAGCAGGCCGGAGGAAACATCGCCCAGGACGAGTAGCAGGCGCCAAGCGTCCGCCTCGCCTCACCTGACCGGATCCGAAGCGGCGCTGACCCCCTCGTCCTGGTTCCAGTAGCCGCCGGTCATCAGACGCTCGCGAAGCATCGTGCGTGCGCGATGCAGTCGGCTCTTCACGGCCTGCACGCTCACGCCCAGGCGTTCGGCCACCTCGGGCGCGGTCAGCTCCTCGACATCGCGCAGGATCAGCGCGACGCGATAGGGCTCCGGGAGCGCGGCAATGGCCTTCGTCAGGTCGAGCCGCAGGTCGGTCGGGATCTGCGGAGCCGCGAGCGCGTCTCCGAGCGGTTCCAGAAGCCGGCCTCGCCCCGCGGCGCTGCGCCTGAAGATCCGGAAGCACTCGCGCTCGATGATCCGGAACAGCCACGTGGCAAAGGCGGCCACGGTCCCGAGCGTGCCGATCTTCCGGTGCAGCTGCCACAACGCGGCCTGGACCGCATCTTCGGCGTCCTCGCTGCTGGCGCAGGTGCGGCGTGCGAACCGCTTGAGGTCAGGCTGGCATGTGCGCAGCAGCTGCGACATCGCGTGCTCGTCCCCCGCGCATGCGGCTTCGACCAGCGCAGCGGCGGCGCGGATCATTTCATCCGCCCGCCGGACCCGCGGCCGAGCATTGCGCACGCGGGGCAGAAACCGACGGCAGCCGTGGCGGCGAGCATGCCGGCCGCGGCCCAGCCCAGAAGCCGGAGCGCTCCCGGCGGCAGGAAGTAGAACGCGCCGAGCGCGGCAAGGAGGGCCAAGCCGACGCGGATGGCGCGCTCGAAGGCCGGGACGTTGCGTTTGAGGTGAAACACGTTGCAGTTCCAGTGATATTGACTGTGACATGGAGGGCCGTGCCTGCGCCAAAGGATTCACCGCACCGAAAAGATTTCCGCGGGCACGGATGCCTGAGCCCCTGGCTTGCCGCAGGCGTTCGAGCGCTGCCGGATTGCGCGTGCAAAAACAACACTTTGAAACATCTCAGTCGAATGTGAGAACTAAATACCTCAAACTTTTGTAGCTCATATTACACTTCTCACTTCCCGTGACTAACCTAAAAGCATTCATTTTCATGAAACACCTTCTCCTGACTGCGACCGTCGTCGTCGCCCTGGCTCCTTTTGCCGTCCAAGCCGAATCGAACTTCGTGACCAGCACAGGCGCGTTGAGCGCGAGCGCCAAGCTCGACTTCAAGGTCGTCGTGCCGAAGGTGCTCTTCCTGCAGGTCGGTGCCGGCACCAACATGGCCGACAACACCACGGTGAACAAGGTCTCGTTCGACGTGCCCGCAGCCTCCCTGGGCAACAGCACGGCAGTCGCCGGCACCGGGGGTGATCTCGCCGGCGGCGGCGTCACGGTTCGCGTGCTCGGCAACAGCGGCACCGTCACCCTGACCAATGCGACGACCGGCCAACTCAGCAGCGGCGTCGCTGGCAACCCGACCGTGCCGTGGACCGACATTGTCGTGACCCCCGGCGCCCTGACGTCCACGACCACCGGCTACACCAACGCGGCCATCGCGCACCCGCCATTCAACAATGCCGCCGGCGGCGGCGCTTCGGCGACAGCCACGACGCTGACCGCCTCGGCCGGCCTCGTCCGCCGCGAAGGCAGCTGGACCTTCGCCTATGCGAACACGGCCACGCTGCCGGCCGGTACCTACGGCGACACGGTGGGCAACAACGGCCGCGTGACCTACACCGCGACCGCCCCCTGATCGCGAGCACCTCGTCGTCCCGGGACATGCGGCTTTCGATACACGATGACCGGAGGCAGGACCGTCCTGCCTTCCCCGTCTGAAAAAGGTCGCATGAAATTCGCGTTGCCACCAGCCTCCCGCATCCGGCGTGCCACGCTCGGCCTTGCCATGCTGGGCGGGGCTTGCGTGTCGCCCGCGCATGGCTTCACGGTGGCGATCGATTCCGGCACGCGCTCGCTTTTTCTTCAGGTGGGTGCCGGCACGATGACCGGCGGAAACTTCAACAATCGCGGCACGCCCGGCAACAACACGACCGTCAACTCCGTATCGGTCACCGTGCCGGCGGCCCAGGTGGGTTCGGGAACCGCCCTGCCCATGGCCACCGACAGCACCGTCTTCAGCAGCCCCTGGGACGGCTTCGCGTTCTGCACCTCCCCGGCCACGACGGGACAGGTGTACGTGGGAGGCTTCTACCGCGTGCCGGGCGGAAGCACCGCGGGCGCCGCCACGCTGACCGTCACCACGCCGCTCGCCCTGACGAGCACGAGCGGCGACACGATTCCTTTCAACCGGATCGCCTGGACCTCCACGGGCAACAGCGACAACACGCCGACGATCGCGAGCGCCGCGTTCACCGGCGGTGCCCAGACCCTGCTCTCCGTCACCCGCAATACATGGTTCGAGACCTGTCTGGCCTTCCGCTACCTCAATAGCGCGGTGGTTCCCGGCGGCACCTTCAGCGGCACCGCGACCTACACGCTCACCGCCCCATGAAAGCCCGACTCTTGCCCGCCGCGTGGGCCGGCCTGCTGGCGCTCGCCGCGGCATGTCCCGCCCACGCCGCGACCTACCGCGTGGACGACACCGGCACCTTCGTGAGCCAGCCGGTCACGCCGATGCGCTGGCGCCAACTGGCGCCCGGCCGCTCGGGTGACCACATGATGGAAGGCCGCGTTTCCGCGGCGCTGCGGCTCAACCTCTCGGCCTGGGTCGGGCGGCCCGCGCGCATCTATCTCTCACTGGCACCCACCGACGGCGACCAGCTCGTCGCCACGTGGCGCACGCAAGGCCGCCTGCTGCCGGGCACGGTCCGCGGCGGGGGCCGCACGCTGGTGTTCGAGGGCGTCGTGCGCGAATCATTCCTGCAGGAAAGCATCGTGCTGGACCTCATGGCCGACGGCCGCAAGGTCGAGCGCGCGCAATCCCTGCAATTCTTCTTCGAGATCGAGGTATCGTCGTGATGCGCCGAGCCGCACTTCTTTTCCGTGGCTGCGCGCCGGCCGCCTTCGTCTTGCTGGCAGGCGCCCTCGCGGCGCTGACGACCAGCACGCCCGCGCAGGCACAGTTTTCCCTTGCCGTGTCGCCGCCGCGCTTCGAACTGTCCGCCCAGCCCGGCGAGCGCGTGCGCGAGGTGATCGAGCTCACGCACCGCGACACGCCGAGCGGCGCCTACAAGCTCAAGACCGCCGACTGGACCTTCCGTCCCGACGCATCGGTCGATTTCAGCGACGAGTTGCTGCCGGGCAGCTGCCGGCCCTGGGTGGCCATCGAGCGGCGCGAGCTCGGCCTGAGCTCCGGGCGCCCTTACCGCTTCCGCTTCGAAGTGACGCCGCCGCCCGGCACGCCGCCGACCGAGTGCCGCTTCGCGGTGATGGTCGAGGGGCAGCAGGCCGCCACCGCGCCGGGCGTTCCGGTCGCGCTGGGCGCGCGCATCGGCGTGATCGTCTACGTGGCCGTGGGTGATGTGGCGCCGGTGCTGGAAGTCGTCGGCAGTTCGGTGCAAACGGTCGACGGCCGTCCCACGCCCATGCTCAGGATCCGCAACACGGGCACGGCGCACGGCCGCCTGGCCGGCTTCCTCTCGGGCACCGATGCCGGCGGCACGGCACTCGAGCTGCAGGCCAGCACCACACCCATCATGCCCGGCGAAACCCGCGAGATCGCGCTGGTGGCCAACAAGCCCGGCGACACGGACAACACGGTCACGGTGCGTTTCCCGATCACGATCAGCGGCAAGCTCGAGTGGGGCAAGAGCGGCTCGCTGCCGATCAACCAGCGCTTCGCGCCATGAATCGCTGGCTCCGCTACAGCGCCCTCGGTTTGTGCGGCGCGGGGCAGGTGCTGGCCGGGCCCGCCGCATGGGCGCAGCCGGCCGCCGCCGGCTACGTCGACCGCGTGCTCGACGACAGTCCGCAGGCCGCGCCGGCCGACGAGCCGCAGGGCCAGGGCAGCGGCTGGCCGCGCGGCTGGAGCATCGAAGGGCAGTCCACGCAGCAAAGCGGCGACGCGCGCGCGCGCAGCCATTCACTGCTGTTCTCGGGCTACCTCGACACGCCCGGCCACGGCACCTTGTCCGCCAACCTGAACCTGAACCGCGATTCGGTGCCCGTGAACGGCATCGCGCTGTACGGCAGCACCGGCACGCCGCTCACGCAGGTGCCCTACACCTACCGCAACGGCAGCACCTGGCGCATCGACCAGCGCGCCATGCCTTTCGACGGCGGCTGGTTCGGCAACAACAGCATCGGCAACATCAACATGGCGAGCACGCCGCTCGCGCGCGGCGTGGGGCGCGTCTACCTGCCCAGCCTGCCGATCGAGGGCGCGTCGCTGAGCATCGAACAGCCGGGGCGCACCACGCTGAATGCGTCGGCCGGCCGGCTGGGCTACTTCGACGGCATCTCGTTCCAGGGCTTCTCGGCCGGGCGGGGCACGGCGGCGGGTGCCGGCGGCCAGACCCAGCTGGGCGGCGGCGAAGGCCCGCATGCACTGGGCCGGACCGACGCGGCGGTCCAGCTGGTGGAGACGCGCAACTTCAGCGCCAACGGCGTGCCCGGCTTCGCCCAGGACACGCGCTCCGTGTGGAGCGCGGTCTCCTGGCAAGGCCAAGCCCCGTGGGCCGACGCGGTCGGCAGCGGCTTCGGCGGCGTGGGTGAACGCGTGGGCGGCCTGCGCGTGCAGGCCAACCTGGCTCACAGCGCCGGCCAACCGTCCGACGCAGGGTCACGTGCGGCGCGCGATTCGGCCACGGGCGGCTGGGTCGACGCGACCTGGCGCACGCAGCTGATGCAGCAGAGCGCCTCGGTGTTCTATTTCCAGCCGTCGCTGCGCTGGGGCGGCGATTCGCTGCCGAGCGACCTGCGCGGCGCTTCCTGGCGCGGCGATGTGTCCACCCGCCAGTGGCAACTGGGCGGCAACGTCGAGGCGAGCGACAGCGTCAGCGGGCTCCAGCGCCGTTCGCTGTACGGGAGCCTCTTCGGCCGCTACCGCTTCGATTCGCGCGACTCGATCTCCGGCAACGTGGCCGCGCGCACCGGCAGCTATGCGGCGCAGTCGGCGCAGCTCACCTGGGAGCACAAGTCCGACTGGGGCTACACCCAGTGGCGCACCGACGCCGCGCACGGCACCGACCTGCGCGTGCTGCGCACCGGCCTCGACCACGCCTGGCGCGTGAGCGAGGATCAGACGCTCTCGACCTCGCTGGCCTACGAGCAGTCGCGCCAGGCCGGCGTCGATTCGCGCGCGGTGCACTGGGGAGTGCTCGGCACCACGCCGCTCGCCGCGGGCGCCCGGCTCGACCTGAGCCTGCGCGGCAGCAACGGCATCACCGGCACCGAATCGCGCTTCCTGAGCGCCAATGCGCGGCTGGGCTGGCCGCTCGGGCTCGGCTGGTCGTTCATCGCGCAGTACGCCGCCGCGCGCGGGCAGGAGTCGCTCAACCCGGCCGTGGTGTCGGCGCTGACCACGGCCTTGCAGCAGGCGGTGCGCGTGCTGCCGTCGAGCCGCTCGTTCATGGTGGCGCTTCGCTACGAGAGCCGGGCCGGCGTGGCCAGCGCGCCGATCGGCGGCGCCCCGGGTGCCGGCGCAGGCCGCCTCGAGGGTTATGTCTTCTTCGACCAGAACAACAACGGATTGCGCGAGGCCAGCGAAGGCGGCGTCGCCGGCGTCACGGTGGTGCTCGACCGCGGCTACGTGGCACGCACCGACGCCCAGGGCCTCTACAGCTTCCCCGCCGTGGCGGCCGGCAGCCACCAGATCGAGCTGGTGCAGGACAACCTTCCGCTGCCGTGGAGCAGTGCGGGTTCTCCCTCGCGGCGCGTGAACGTCTACGTGCGCGACGCCGCGGTGACCGACTTCCCGATCCAGAAAGACCGATGAATCCGATGAAAGGCAGTTGCGCCCGGCGTGTTTGCAGTATTTACTTTCCCTGCCGGCCTTCATTCTTGAAGCCGGTTGCCGATATACGAAGGTCGGGCATCGCCGCGATGCCCCAGGCCCCATGTTTTTCGGGGGGAAAGCCATATGTCCGGGAGCAGGTTGTCCACCGGGGTGTGCATCAAGAGCGCCCTGTCCGCGTTGCTTCTCCTGCCGCCCGCCTGCACGGCGGAAGCTCCGACCGGCAGCGCCAGCAGGCAGCTGGGCTTCAGGGTGGTCGTGCCGCCGGTGCTGCGGGTGCTGCAGGTCACTCCGCTGCAGGACGGCTACGAATACCGCATCTGGACCAACACCCGGTCCGCCTTCTTCAATGGCCGCGAGCATCGTTTTGCCAAGGTGGGCGAGCACACGTTGCGGCTGCCTTCGCCGCCGCAGGGCATGGTCCTCGTACACGGTCTCTGACGCCGCCGGGCCGGTCCCGCCGTCGGCGGTCGGCGCCGGACTGAGCGGCAGCATGCCGACCTCCTATTGGACACGCGCGTGCGCGAGCTGCCTGCACGGGCGGCTCGTGCTGCAGCACGACATCACGAACGACCGGCTCTATGCGCATTGCGAAGACTGCGAGATGGGCTGGCTGCACGCCGCCGACCAGGGCAACGCCGCCAAGGGGTTCCTGACGCTGCTCGTCGACTTCGGATCGGTGGACCCGGACGCCGAGGACGTTGCGCGCTCCGAGTGGGCGGACCACGTCGCCGGAACGTTCGAGAAATGAGCCGCTAGGGCGCCGGCCCCTGGCGAAGCGGAAGCCAGAGCGTGAAGCGGGTTCCGGCGGTGCCGGATTCCCAGCTCGCGGTCCCGCCGATGGCCGCCGCGCGCCGCTGCTGGTTGCGCAGCCCCCGGCCGCTTCGGCGCAGGGCCTCGTCCACGGCGAAACCCGCGCCGTCGTCCTCGATCACCACGCACACGCCCTGCCCGTCCGTGGCGGTGCTGAAGCGGATGAGGCTGGCCTGCGTGTGGCGCAGCACGTTGGCCACGCACTCCTGCATGATGCGCAGGATGTGCAGCGCACTGCTCGGGTCCAGCCAGGGCAGCGCGGGCACCGACTGCACGTCCCACCGCAGCGCGAGGCCCGCGCTCTCGATGCGCGGCGCGAGGCGAAAGCGCAGGGTGGCCAGCAGCAGCAGCAGGTCGGCGTCCACGCTTTCCATCGAGTCGATCGCCAGCTTCAGGTCGTCCATGCAGCCCTTGAGCACGCCGGAAATCTGGGCCTCGTTCATGGCGCCCTGCTCCACCGAACGGATCGCGCTGATCAGCGATGAGCCGAGCCCGTCGTGCATGTCCTGCATGAGCCGGCGCCGCTCGGCGCTGAGCATGTGCTCGTTCTCGATCACGCGCAGCCGCTGGTAGCTTTGCTCGAGTTCGGCTTCGCGCGCCCGCAGCCGCTCGGCCAGCCCCCTGTTGAGCCGGGCCACCTCCGCGAATGCGCCGGTGTACCGCTTGAACATGATGTACGAGAACACGAAGAACAGGCTGATGATGGCGTAGGGCGAGGTGTACACGCTCTCGGGGCTGACCAGGTTGTTCTGCAGCAGGCCGTCGCAGGAGGTGAACACGAGCGCGAAAACCGCCCAGCCCGCCACCAGACGCCCTTCGGGCAGCTGGGCGCGAAGCGCCTTGCGCAGGTTCACCGCAAAGATCAGCACGGCCATCGGCAGCACCATCAGGTTGAGCAGCGGCGTGAGCAGGTACAGGCTGGCGACCGCCGCATGAGGCATTGTCGCGATGGTGCTTGCCAGCACCACGCCGACCGACACACGGGTCAGCCAGGGCGAAGGCTGCTGATGCAGGCGCTGCAGGAAGAGATGGATGAGGATGATCAACCACAGCAGCGAAGCGACGGTGATCCATTCGAACCATTCGTCCGAGATCGGGAGATTCTCGCCGCTCACGAAGTAGTGAAGCGTGCGCAGGAACGCCGTGGCCGATATGGCGAAGAACAGCAGGTAGAGCAATTCGCGCCTTCGGCCCAGCCACACCGCGAACGCGAACGCCCCTACGGCGAGGAATGCGGCGCTCCCCATGAACGGCAGTTGCACTTGCAGGAGCTGGCGGGCCAGATAGCGCCAGTTGAGCGCATCGTGGTCGCCGACCCACACCGTCGAGAACCCGCTCCCACTGCTGCGCAGGCGGTCGACGCGGATCAGCACCGATGCCGGCGGCGACGTCCCGGCGGCCGCGTTCAACGGCAGCAGCAGCGGACGGTTGTACCCGTTGTGCACGGCGCTGCCTTGCGATTGATGGAGCAGGACGCCGTCGCCGTACACGGCGATACGGCCCAGCGTCTTCCAGCGCGGCAGGTAGAGAAAGCGCTGCTGCTCCGACGGCCCGAGCCCCGCCAGGTCGATGCGGTACCAGTCGGTGACGGTGAGCGTACCGGCCGTCGAGGTCGGGACGAGTTCGCGCGCGGCGGTGTGCGGCAGGTCGACCTCTTTCCAGCCTTCGCGCGGCAGCCCGGCCTCCTCGGCACGGCGCGGCGGTGCGGAATAGCCGGTGCCAGGAATCGACAGCAGTTCGGCGTGCGTGATGTGGACGGCACCCTCGGATCGCAGGGCCTGCTGCACCTCGTCCGCGGTTGCGGTTTCATGGGCGTGCGAGAGCGGCAAGGTCGCCAGCAGCAGCAAGGGCCACAGCCTTGCAGCCCACCGACGCCGCGGCCCGCAGCCCGCACGGCCCACGCCTCGGAACGATAGCGGGGCAAGGGCGGGGGGCTGCGGTTTCATCAAGACACAATTATGTGCTCGGCGATTTCCCGGCGCCTTGAAGCGGAAGACTCGCTTCCACAAGCCCCGCAGCGACCAGCACAGCGGCGCACTGGCTGTCTGCCTTCTCATGGATGACCAAGGGAAACGAGGCTTCCTCGATGCTGCGCAGGAAATTCACAGGCATGGCTTCTCCCCAAGCTCGCAGCGTGGCCTGACAACGATCCGGCCGATGCGAACGGATGCTTATTGTCGGAGGGTTCTTTCGCGTCTGTCGCGCCCAAGGTCCTGCTCCGAAAACGAGCAGGGCAGTACCAGACGTCGGCCTTCTCCTACAACGCGCATACTCCCGCGATGCGCTTAAGCGAATTCATCACGAACAACGTCGAGCTGATCCTGGTCGAGTGGGAGACATTCGCCCGCACCATGATCCCCCCAGCGGAGACCATGTCGGTCGCAGAGCTGCGTGACCATGCGCATGAAATCTTGATCACCATTGCCGACGAAATGGATTCAAGCCAGTCCGAAGACGAGCGGGAGGCCAAGTCCAAGGGGCTGGCCGGGCCGCGCATCCAGAGGACGTCCGCCGCGGTGCACGGGACGCTGCGGCAACGTGTCGGTTTCGACCTGACCCAGCTGAGCGCAGAGTACCGGGCTTTGCGTGCATCGGTGCTGCGGCTGTGGATGGCCCGCATCGGCACGGTCGATTCCACCGTACTCGAGGAAGTAATCCGGTTCAATGAAGGCATCGACCAAAGCCTCGCCGACGCCATGCGCGCCTACTCGGAGCACATGGCCAACTCGAGAGACACCTTTCTGGCGGTGCTCGGCCACGATCTGCGCAGCCCGCTCGGCGCGCTGAGCTCCTGCGTGCATCTTCTGGGCCATGTGGTCGACGGCAAGCCTAACGAACGCGCTTTGCGCATCGCCAGGCAAAGCATCACGTCGATCAGCGAGATGATCACCGACCTTCTCGAATACACCCGTACCCGTCTTGGTCGAGGCATCGAGGTGACACCGAAGCGCGGAGACCTCAGCGCGCTCTGCCGGGAAGCGTTCGATCAAGTCTGCGCGGCCTACCCGCTGCGCAAGCTGGAAGCGGACATTGCCCCAGCCGTGACGATGAACTTCGACGCGCCGCGCATGCGCCAGGTGCTCTCCAATCTCTTGAACAACGCCGTTCAGCACGGTGATCCGGCTTTTCCCGTCATGCTGGCGGCGAGCCCCGACGAGCAAGGGGTGACCTTGGTCGTCAGGAACCGTGGAACCCCCATCCCCCCCGATGCGATGCAGGTGATCTTCAACCCACTGGTGCAAGTCGCGTCCAAGGAGTCGGAGCCTCACGAACGTCCTGCGACCAGCTTGGGATTGGGTTTGTTCATCGCCCGGGAGATCGTGAAAGGCCATGAAGGCACGGTCACCGTGACGTCATCGGCAAAGGAAGGCACGTCCTTTGTCGTGCGACTTCCCATTGCGCCGAGGGAAAGCGCTTGTTTGGCGGAACCCTGAGCAGGAACCGCAGAACCGCGTCTCGCGCGCTCTAGGATCACGTCTGACACCGGTGGCCTGAGTGCGCCGTCGTCCTTTCAGCGCCATGCTCTGGTAGAAAAGACGCCATGACCGCGCCCGGGGCCTCCATCGTCGATCTCTTGCTGGGTCTGCAACTCGGACCTTCCGACAAGGCCGCTCGCGACCGCTGGTCGCTCGAAGGCGTCAGCTGGCAATCCGGGCAGGACGGCGCGATCGAAGCAGGCGTTCGCGAGTTCGAGGCGACCGCGCTTCGGCTGGCGTCGGGAGCGCTCGTGCTGGAGATCGGGCGCATGGCCGTGCATGGGCTCGTCGGCAAGCTGCAATCGGGGGCCGGCACGCCGCGGCTGTCCGCCGCGCGGGCCCTGGAGGCCGAACTGTCGGGCGTGAAGCTGCAGGGGCCCCTGACAGTACCGCCGCAATTCCAGGCCGCATGGGATGCCCTGCGCACACCGGCACAAGGGGCATTCGCCGCCGCCACGCCCCAGCAGGCGGCCGAAGCGTGGTGCCTCGGTCCGCTCGCCGATGCGGACGGCACGGTCAGCGGCCGGATCACGGACGCACACCTGATGTTCGACGCCGACGTGACCGTGCCGATCCGCCAGGGGGAGATCGACTTCAACGACGCCACGGTCGAGCATGTGGGACCGGACTCGCGCATGGGCGTCAGCCGGCTCGGGCTGTATGTCGATGCGCCGAACGGGCGCAGCTATCTCTACCAGTTCGCATCGGCACCGCTCGCGGGTGTCGAGTTCGAGCGCCGCGGCGCGCTGCTGAGCCCTTGGGTTTCCGAGCGCGGCAAGCTGCACCTGAAGACCTTCGGCGAAGCCATGCTGCGCCAGTGCGGCAGCAGCGGCCCGAGCCAAGGCCTGACCGAACAGGCGCGCCTGTTGCTGGGGCGCACCTCGCTTGCGGGTGAGGTGCAGCTCGGCGACGGACGCCTTGCCGTGCCGGGCCTGCAGGCGCACCTGGACGGCCGCGGTGAGGGCGGCAACGCGGTGGCATTGCACGCCGATGCCCTGCGCCAGGGCCTCACCGCAGAGATCGATTCGTTGTCGGCGCACGATGCTTCGGCCACCTGGCCGGGCGTGCAGCTGGAATGCGGCCGCATCACGGCGCGCATCAGGCTCCAGCTGGTGGCCGAAGACTCGCAGCTGCGCTTCGTGCTCGAGATCGAGGATTGCAAGATTGCGGCGCCGCGGCTGGATCTTCATCGCCACGGCCCGGCATAGCGCTCAGGCCGGATGCTGCACGGGCGCATGCCGTGCCATCAGCGCCGCGACCCATTCGATGAACACGCGCAGCTTGGCGCTGACATGCCGGTTCGGCGGAAAGGCGATGTAGATCGGCATCGGATCGAGGCGCCAGTCCTCGAACAGGGGCACCAGTTCGCCGCGGGCCACGTGCGGCTGCGACATGTAGTGCGGCAGCCAGAGAATGCCCATCCCCGCCAGGCCCGCGGCGAGATAGGCATTGCCGTCGTCGACAGCCAGCGCATAGCGGCCCTGCACTTCGATGCGTTCCGCGCCCCGCTGCATCGCATAGGCCAGGACCCTGCCCGTGCGCGACCAATGAAAGCCCACGATGCGGTGGTGCGAGTTCTCCAGGTCCCGCGGGTGCGTGGGCACACCGGCAAGCGCGAGGTAGTCGGGCGCCGCATGAACGCCGAGCTGCAGGTCGCCCACGCGGCGCGCCACCAGCGACAGGTCGGTGAGTTCGCCGCCGCGCACGACGCAGTCCACGCGCTCGTCGATCAGGTCCACCATGCGGTCGCTCACGCCCATGTCGAGCTGGATCTCCGGATAGCGCGCGTGAAACGCGGGCAGCGCCGGCACCAGGATCAGGCGGGCCAGCGGGGTGGGCACGTCCACCCGCAGCCGGCCCCTGGGCGACGCCGATGCGCCCGACAGGCTGGTCTCCGCGTCATCCATGTCGCCGAGCAGCCGCACCACGCGCTCGTAGTAGGCCGCGCCATCGGCCGTGACGTTGACCTTGCGCGTGGTGCGGTTGAGCAGCTTGACGCGCAGCCGCGCTTCCAGCTGCTGCACCAGCTGCGTCACGCTGGTCTTGCTCACGCGAAGCGTCTCGGCGGCCTTGGTGAAGCTGCCCGTTTCCACCACGCGCGCAAACGCCTGCATCGCATCGAACCGGTCCATCTGTGCTCCTGCTGCCTGTGCGATTGTTTGGTTTCTCCAAACAGTCATTATTGGCTTTGCCCGTTTATCGCCGGGCCGCGGATGCCTAGAGTCCCTGCATGGGGATCGGCAGTCGATTCCCGCCCCTTCATGAAAGAGGACACACATGGCTGAACGAGACGTTGTTTTTCCAGCCGGGCGCCAGGCGCTCTACGAAAGGAACCGCTATTCGCCGGCGGTCCGGTCCAACGGCTTCCTGTTCGTCTCGGGGCAGGTCGGCAGCCGCGAGGACGGCTCGCCCGAGCCCGACCTCGAGACGCAGGCCCGGCTGGCGTTCGAGAACCTGAATGCCGTCCTCGCGGCCGCGGGCTGCACCTTCGACGACGTGATCGACGTGACGCTCTTCATCGTCGATCCCGAGTCGCACTTCGAGACGCTCTGGAAGGTGGTGCCGGACTACTGGGGCAAGGCGCCGCACCCGACCCTGACCGGCGTGGGCGTGACGTGGCTCTACGGGTTCCAGTTCGAGATCAAGGTGATCGCGAAGCTTCCGGGGGCCGGCGTCGGCTGATCCGCGCGCAGGTCGCGGCCCGTCCGGGTCACCTGGCGGACTTGCCGCCTCGCCGCCGGAGCGCCCCGCGCCGCTCGAGCCGGCGCCGGTGCCGCGCCATCAGGCTGGTCGCGAGACTGATCGCGAACAGGCCGGCCGCCTGCTGCAGGAGCTTTGCGGTGGCGTGCCGCGTGCGTTCCTCGAGCGCACGCCGGGTTCCTTCGACGCTCTCGAGCGTTCCGATCTCTTGGGCGGCGCGCTGCCGCACCGCCGCGCTCTCGGTGCCCCGCTCGGCCTGCTCGGCGGCCACCTCCGTGGCGGCCTTGGCCTTGATCGCGGCGACCGAGCCATGGGCGTTCGCATAGACCTTCGTGAACTCCGCGCCGAGCAGGAAGATCTGCGCCGCGTAGTACACCCACGCCAGAAGAACCACGAGCGATCCCGCCGCGGCAAAGGATTCGTTGACGCTGCTCTTGCCGAGGTACAGGCCGATCAACACCTTGCCGACCTCGAAGAGCACTGCGGTCACGGCCGCGCCGATCCACACGTCAGGCCATGCGATCGGCGCGCTCGGCATGAACTTGAAGATCATCGCGAACAGCAGCGTGAGAATGGCCAGCGTCACCAGCGTGTTGAGCGACTGCAGCAGCAGCTCCCAGCCCGGAAGGAGCCCGACGCTCCACGTCGACAGCGCCGCCAGCGCGGCACTGACGACGAGCGACACCATCAGCAGGAACGCGAGCCCCAGGATGAGCCCGAACGACAGGATCCGCGCGCGCAGGATGCCCCACAGGCCGCTCGGCTTGGCGCGATCGGGCACATGCCAGATGCGGTCGAGTGCGCTTTGCAGTTCGGCGAACACCGTGGTCGCACCGACGATCAGCACCACGACGCTGATGGCGCCGGCGATGAGCCCGCGCGACGGCTCGTTCGCGCTCTTGATGAGGCCCTGCACCGCCAGCGCGCCTTCCTCGCCGATCAGGCCGGTCAGCTGCGCCGCGATCTGGCCCTGGACGGCTTCAGCTCCGAACAGCGCGCCCGCCACCGCGATCACGATCACTAGCAGCGGCGCCAGCGAGAACATCGTGTAGTACGAGATCGCCGCGCCCATGCTGGGCGCGAAATCGTCCACCCAGGCCATGGCGGCCTCCTTGCACAGGCGCAGCAGGTGCTTGAGCTTGTTCATGGCAAGGCGACGCTCGCTCTTTCATGCAAGCCTTGTTGTAGGTAGAGGCCGCTTCAGCGTGCAAGGCCCGCGCGGCCTGCGTTCTAGGCGGGCGCGGCGGCCTGCACCGATGCGCAGACGCGATTGCGCCCGCTCGCCTTCGCCGCATACAGGGCCAGGTCCGCGGCCTGGATCAGCGCCTTCGGCCGCGCCGCTCCGGGCAAGGGCGTGAGCGCGTCCACGCCGGCGCTCAGCGTGACAAAGCCGCCCTCGACGCCGGCATGGACGATCTCCAGGTCGCGAACCGCGCTGCGGATGCGTTCGGCCAGCGTCAAGGCGCCGGCCACGTCGGTGTTCGGGAGCAGCACCGCCAGCTCCTCCCCGCCGTAGCGCGCGGCCAGGTCGCCCGGACGCCGGGCGGCAAGCCTGGCAACGGTGCGGCCGATCGTCTGCAGGCACTCGTCGCCGGCCGCATGGCCGTAGATGTCGTTGTACTGCTTGAAGCAGTCCACATCCATCATGATCAGCGCCAGCGTGCTGGCATTGCGCATGGCGCGGCCGTATTCGTTGTCGAGCGTCACGTCGAACTGCCTGCGGTTGGCGAGCCCCGTCAGCCCGTCCTCCATGGCCAGCGTATTGAGTGTCTTGTTGAGCGTCTCGAGCGCGTCGCGCGCCTGCCGCAACTCGTCCTCGGTGCGGCTCTGCAGTTCGAACTGCTTGACCAGGCGCCATCCGACGAAACCCACGACCAGCGCCAGCAGCACGACACCGGCCGAATGCCAGAGCGTTTCGCGCCACCAGCTCGCCAGCGCCTCGTCCTTGGACAAGGCAGCCGTCACGAAGAGCGGATAGGTCTGCAGGCGCCGGAAGCTGTTGAGCCGCATGGTGCCGTCCTGCGCCGACTTGATGTAAGCCACGCCCGCGGTCCCCTGCTCGAGGTAGGCGCGAAACAGTCCGGTCTCGCGCATGTCCCGGCCCACCATCTCGGCGACGAATGGCCGGCGCGCCATCATCGTGCCGTTGTCGAGCACCAGCGCCACCGCGCCGGCCTCGCCGATGTCCAGGCTCTCGTAGAACTTGATGAAGAAGTCGATGTCGACGGTCGCGAGCGCCACGCCCGCAAAGCTGCCGTCCGGATGATTGATGCGGCGCGATACCGGCAGGAGCAGCTCGCCGCTGGTGCGGCTCTTCACCGGAATGCCGATGTGCGGACCCCGGTCCTCATGCGTGCGGTGGAAGATGAAGTATTCGCGGCTTGCGTTGTTCAGGTTCTGCGGCGGCGTGCGGCGCGAGTTCGCGACCCAGTTGCCGTCCTGGTCGTAGATGTGCAGACCGTCGAGCTGCGGGAATTCGTCGACCTGGGCGGCAAGCACCTTGCGAAGCCGCTCGACCGCCGCGGCACCGGTGCCGTCGTACTCGACGCGTTCGACGATGCCGACCAGTGCGGAATCGGCCGCCTTGATCGTGTCGTCGGCCTGCTGCGCCATGGCGCGCGCAAGATTCGAGGCCGCCACGCTCATCTGGCCGAGCTGCACCGTGCGCGAATGCCAGCTGTTCCAGGCGTCGATCGCGAGCAGGCCCACGCAGACGAGGGCCACGAAGGCCATCGCCCGGGAGGTGATGGAAGGTCTGCGGAACACGGTGCGCTATGGAAAAAGCTGTAAGGCCGGTCGCACTTTGACACATTCCGGCCCCAATCACCCGTCCGGCGCGGTAACAAGCAGCGCCTCCTCGCGGGGGCTTCAGGGTATGCCCTATTTTTTAGTTATCAGCCAAAACTATATTAGTTATCTCACATAACTTCATCGAGCCGGCCCGCCGGCAAAGGAGACACAGATGAGCCAGATCATGTTCTCTTCGCGCCGCCCGGTCTGGGCCGCGCTCGCCACCGCTTCGGTGCTCGCCGCCTGCGGCGGCGGCGGGGGCGGCGGCGCAGGCGGTTTTGCGTTCGTTGCGCCAGTCGGTGGCGGGGGCGGTGCGGCGCTGCCGGAAGCGCGCCCTGGCATGCTGCAATCGTGCGACGACCTCGCGAGCAAGGCAAGCTTCGCCAACACCGTCTACACCAGCGCGGCGACGGTGCCCGCAGGCTCGCTCGCCGTCGCGGGCGTGGCCACGCCGACGCCCGAGCACTGCCTGGTGCAGGGCCAGATGAACCAGCGCACCAGCAGCGTGGACGGCAAGACCTACGCGATCGGCTTCGAGATGCGCCTGCCGCTCAACTGGAACGGCCGCTTCTTCTACCAGGCCAACGGCGGGCTCGACGGCAGCGTGGTGCGCGCGACCGGCGGCATCGGCGGCGGCGCACCGACGAGCACCGCGCTGCACCGCGGCTTCGCGGTGATCAGTTCCGACGCGGGGCATTCGGGCGCGCAGATCCCGACCTTCGGCCTCGACCCGCAGGCGCGCCTGGACTATGGCTACAACGCCGTGGCGCAACTCACGCCGATGGCCAAGAACCTGATCGCCAAGGCCTACGGGCGCGGGCCCGACCGCTCCTACTTTGGCGGCTGCTCGAACGGCGGCCGCCATGCGATGGTGGCTGCGGCGCGGTTCGCGAACCAGTACGACGGCATCCTGGCGGGCAACCCCGGCTTCAACCTGCCGAAGGCCGCGGTGGCCCAGCTCTATGGCGTGCAGCAATATGCCAAGGTGACCACCGCCACCACCCCTGCGGGCAAGCCCGACCTGCAGACCGCCTTCACGCCCGCGGAGATGACCACGGTGGCCAACGCGGTGCTCGCGCGCTGCGACGCCCTGGACGGGGTGGCGGACGGCATCGTGGCGGATGTGCAAAGCTGCAAGCAGGCGTTCGACCTGGCGAGCGCCGTGCCCACCTGCGGCGCCGCGCGCAACGGCAGCTGCCTCACGCCCGCGCAGAAAACCGTGCTCGACAACGTCTTCTCGGGCGCGCGCAACAGCGCGGGCACGGCGCTGTACAGCGGCTTTCCGTACGACGCCGGCATCAAGGGCGCCGACTGGCGGCAGTGGAAGTTCGCCAATTCGCAGAACCTCGACACCGCCGCCGTGGGTTTCGTCTTCAGCACGCCGCCGCTGGGCACGAGCCGCCCTCCGGGCATCGACTTCGCGCTGGGCTTCAGCATGGACACCGATGCGCCGAGCATCTTTGCCACGACGGCGCTCTACACCGAGTCGGCCATGTCCTTCATGACGCCGCCGAATCCCTCCGACCTGTCGGCGCTGCGCGCGCGCGGCAGCAAGCTCATCGTCTATCACGGCACCAGCGACGCGGTGTTTTCGTCGGACGACACCACCCGCTGGTACGAGCAGCTGCGCGCGGCCAACGGCGGCGATGCGTCGGCCTTTGCGCGCTTCTTTCCGGTGCCCGGCATGAACCATTGCGGCGGCGGCCCGGCCACCGATCAGTTCGACATGCTCGCGCCGCTGGTCGCGTGGGTCGAACAGGGCAGGCCGCCGGCGTCCGTCATTGCCAACGCACGCGGGCCGGGCGCCAACGTTGTCAATGCCGAAATCCCTGCCGACTGGTCGCCGGCGCGCACGCGGCCCCTGTGCCCTTACCCGCACACGGCGGTCTACATGGGCGGCAGCATCGAATCGGCCGCCAGCTTCTCCTGCCGATAGCGCTGCCCTGCCCTCTGGTTGCTCCGTTGGTACGTTCTCTCGGTAGACCCATCCAACATTTCCACATTGCATAGGGGACATCAGGAAAATCTGTTGGACCCGCCAAGACAAGGTGCTGATCATCGGAAGCGTCGCCCATCCACACATTCATTCCCGCGACGCAAAACATGCGGCTCCCGCCGAAAGGAAATATGAAGATGAACCCCGATGCCATCAAACATTCGATGCAAAGATTCACGGAGTTCATCAACACGGCGGATGAGCACCTTGCAAGGGAACTTATTGCCAAGGATGCGGTTTTTCATGTGCCTACGCAGACCGCGCCATTGCAGGGCCCCGAGGGCTACCTGTTAACTATCGCGATGATGCGCGGAGGTTTCCCGGACATCCAGTGGACCCTTGAAGAGATGATCGCGGACGGAGACAAGGTTGCTGCGCGCTACACGATGCGCGGCACGCATCGGGGCACCTTCTTAGGAATTCCACCGACAGAGAAGCGGATCGAAGTGCAAGCGATGAACTTCTATCGGTGGTCCGATGGGCAAATCGTTGGGGAACGCGGCCAACCCGACATGCTGGGACTTTTACAGCAGATTGGTGCATTGCCTGCACCCTGGTGATCTAAGAGCCGGCCTTTATTGCTGCGCGGCGAGTCCAGTTCCATCGGCAATGTCGACGATGGTTGCCGAGACGGCACCGCGCGTTCTGCTTCGGCCCGATGCGCGGACTTTTGTTTTGCTGGAGGTCCAAGCCTTCGAACTATCGTTGGCTTGACGAATAACAAGCCGGCTCGTCAGACTCATGGGCAGTCGCTCGAGGAGTTCGAATGCTAGCCAGCCTACGCCAGCTGTATCGCCGCGGTTCGCCGCAGAAGAAGGATGCTGTCATTCTGATGACAACGTTGACGGCGCTGTCGTCCTGGCTGGTGTTCTGGTTTGGCGATTGAAGCATCGTTGCTGCCAGGATGCGGCGAGTGTCCCGCGTTATTCGTCCCAGCTCCATGACACTGCTTGTCAAATACCTGGCATGCACGAAAGTGCGATGCTGATCAGCTCAGGCAACTTTTGCATGGATCGACGGGCCTGCCGATCGGCTGCAAATCTTGCAGCAGCGACTTCGATCAGTTGCAAGCTCTGGCGCGCCGCCGGCGCCGATACCTCGAGAGCCGATGTCGCTTAGTGCGTCAGATCAATCCCTCGACGCTGGCGGACGTGCAGCATTGGCCAGCTGCAGCCAATAGGCGGCCTGGTCCTGATCTGCCTCGACACCCACGCCCTGAAAATACATCCGAGCAAGGGCTTCCTGGGCCTTCTGCCATCCCTGCTCGGCAGCACGGCGGCACCATTGGAAGGCCTGCACCTCGTCACGCGCCACGCCCCGACCGTGCGTGTAGAAGCCGCCAAGGTAAAACTGCGCTTCGGCGTGTCCCTGCTCGGCCGCCTGGCCGAACCAGTGCGCCGCGGACGAGAAGTCCTCAGCCGCCGCGAAGCGCCAGCCGATCTCGAACTGCGCCTGGGGGTGATCAGCGCCGGGCATGTCGGCCGGATCGTTGCCTGTGGGGGTGTACCGGTGCAACTGCGTGCGTAGCAGCCACTGGTAAAGGGCCTGGTGGCGATCGAAGCCTGCCACGGTCGCCGTGATGTTCAGCGAGATTGCGCCCTCGGGCGGGCACAGGCACAGCACCAGTTGATGGGTGTCTTCGGTATCGCCCGGCTTGCGGCCACGAAACTCGGCCACGATGGCCGGCCCGGCCTCGGTCGCCAGGCGCATCGGCGGCAGGTACGGGCGCAGGAAAGGCAGGGCGTTCGAGATGGAGCCGAGCCGCAGTTCGGCCCAGACCGCCAGATCGACGCCCGGGTCCGGATTGCAGCTGGCGGTGAAGGTGCTGCCGCCGCCAGCGTGCACGATCCGCAGGTATTCATCGTCGCTCGCATTGCGCCAGGCCGCGGGCGCATTGAGCAGCAGATGTGCCTTGCCGCCCGTGAACGGACGGAAATCTTGCGCGCTGAACACCTTGGGGCCCACGGGCGCGGGTGGCAAGGGGGGCGCCAGCGATTCCAGCGTCGATGTGCAACCGCTTTTGTTGATCGAGGACTGAAGCGCTCGGGCGGCCTGCAGATCCAGCTCTCGCACGGTGAGGTTGATGACCTGTCCGCTTCGCAGCACGCGGGCCAGTTCATCCGGGGCATGCTTGAGCCGGGGTGACAAAGCGTCGCCCACTTGCTCGGCCGTGAATCCAGGCTGGGTGCCACGAATGACGATGCGGTAGCCCGTGTGCATTATTTTTTCTTTCTGTGCAGTGCGTCATCGAAGTCAAAGAGCACGACCAAGGGTTCATGGCGCTTGAATCGTGCCATCGCCATCGACCGGTTCCGATTTGCAACGCGCCACATATCCAAACCGGGTCGAACGTCGTCTTGCCAAGACCGCGAGCTCAGCAAAGCTGAACGAATGTTGTGAACGCGTTTTTCGCCGGATCATGAAAAACATACACCGCCGCTTCGTCATGAAAATAGTCGGCGACGGGAAACTGCCCCAAGAAGACCAAAGGGCCGGCATCCCCGATAGGCCACGCTGGAGACTGCAACCAGCGCGGGGGCTGCTTGGTGTACTTGAACAGCTCCAAGATTCTCTGACGCAGCCATGCCTTTCTCTGTTTGGAAGGTAAACATGGCGCGGCATCGAGCAACGAGGCAAGGAACTTGACGTCCGCGTCGAGCCAGCGCGGTTGGGCATCGAGCAGCAGCGCATATTCCGCCGCTGCGGCGCCGTCCAGCGCTATCGTCATTCCGTGCTTCTGGAGCAACGAGACCAACAAGTCCTTTGCGTTGAGCACGTGGCCTGGGTCGCTGAGGTCGATTCCGATCAGGTAGTGGAATAGCGTTGTCCCCGTTTGGCAAAATCGAGGGGCGCCCTCTGCCGAGAGCAATGTTTCAATGTCCGGATCGTTGTAGAGCTGTTGCTCGAACTCAGGCACTGGGGTTTTGCCAGAGGCGAAGTCGCTCAGTCGTTGCAGGGCTTCAGTTGATGGAGGCATTCTCGAAGGCTTCTAGATTGGCATGCGCGGCGAATCATCAGCCGACGGTGAAACAACGGTTCCATGCGCAGTGATTGAGCAGGGCGAAAAGTATCGACCCCAAAACGGCCGCATGGCCCGTTCCTTCTGAGAGCCAACATCTCAAAAGAGAATCACCCATTCACCGCGCAGGTACCGGTACTGATAGCTGGGGCCCGAAAACGTGGTGCTGCGGCTGTAGCCCGCACCGAACCTGAAGACCTGCGATCCCCTGACGGGACTTTGCACGCTGATGTCCAGCAACCGCGTCGGCTGGCTCAGGTCGTGGTTGATCGTCTCGTTGCCCAGGCCCGCCGTCACGGAGGCGGTCCATCCCTGGAAGCGATGGCGCCAGCCGATGGCGAACATCGACTCGCTGTAGTCCTTCGGATTGAAATAGGCCCGGTCGACGTCGTGGCTGCTGCGGTAGGTCCGGTAGCGCAGCTGCAGCGTCAGCCCGAGGTCGAGCGACGGCTGGTAGATGAGCCGCAGGCGGCCATGGTCCCGGCGATTGCCGTCGGAAAAATACTGTTGCGCCAGCAGGCCCACCAGCGTCACATGGTCGCCGAGCCCCTGGTCGACAGCGGCACCGACAAACGTGAAATCGATGCCGCGGTCGAGCGACTTGGGCGTTTCCACCCAGTCGCGCGTGAGCAGGAACTCCACCGCCGTGGACTTGGTCGGCGAGATGCGGTAGCTCCCGTCGAGCGTCAGCAGCGTATGGCCGCCCTGTTCGAACACGCCCGCCTCCATGGACCCGCCGTCGGCGGTCCGGGTCTGGACCGAACGGGCCAGGAAAGAGAGCTTCTTTCCGTTCCTTCGCCAGCTGTCCTGCTGGTATTGGTAATCGCCGAGCCGGAAGCCCAAAAAGCGGTCCGCATTCTCGAATGCGGGAAAGAATTCCACCGACACCCGCCGCGACTGGAAATGATCGCTGTCGTTGGTGACGAAGAATTCAGCACCGAAAGCCATATCGGGCGATTTCTCATCGCCCTTCTGCTCTTCCGCCATGCAAGGAGAAATCAATGCCGCGAATCCCAGGAGACCAGTGAAAAGAACCTTGGGTGCCGCCGTCATTTGGTTCCCCATGCCTTGGGTTTCCTGAACAATTCGTCCAGGTAACCGAGAACGCTGGCCGGCTGCAGGATGAGGCTGTAAAGCAGCACATAGGCAAAGAAACCCTGCACGTTCTTTCGCACCACGAGGCCCGTGTTCCTGAAGAGCCGGCGTTCGATCTGGAACATCAGCATGCTCAGGGCAAAGGTGGCCGGCAACAACGCCAGCGTCATCAGGCCTACCACCCAGTAATAGCCGAAGAGCGCCAGGACAATGCCCGGAATGAAGCCGATGGTGAATGCCAGATCGAGCCAGGGAAACAGCAGGTTCCAATAAATGAAGAAGGTCGACAGCCGCGTCTTGAGAAGAATGCCCGGATGCTTGATGAAAGCTTCCGTCATGCCGCGCGCCCACCGCTGGCGCTGCTTGACCAGCTGCTTGACGGTGGTGGGCACGTTGGTGAAGAGGCACGCGTCCTCGCAGTGGCCCACGCGGTAGCCGGCCTTCAGCAGCGCCCATGTGAGCACGATGTCCTCGCCCACGCATTCGGGCCATCCGCCCACCTCGGCCAGCGCATCCCGGTCGTAGACGGAAAAAGCGCCCTGCGCCACCAGCGTGCCCTGGAACAGCGACTGCACGCGCTTGATGGCGGAGATGCCATGGAAATAGTCCCACTCCTGGCAGCGCGTGACCCAGTTCTTGCGCGAGTTCCGCACCAATATCTTTCCCGCGACGGCGCGGGTATTGGGTGGATCGGCCTCGTATCGCTCAATGATGTTGGCCAGCGCCCCGCGGTAGAGGAACGAGTCCGCGTCGACCGTGACAACCAGGTCGTGCAGGACCTCCTTGAACCCGATATTCAGCGCGCGCGCCTTGCCGCCGTTCTTTTTCAGATCCACGAAGGTGAGCCACGGGTAGCGGTGCAGGGCCCGCTCGACGACCTGCGCGGTGCCGTCCTTGGATCCGTCGTTGATCACGATGACCTGCATCTGGCCGGGGTACTGCTGCCGATCGATGCTGACCAGCGTTTCCTCGATGGACGCTTCCTCGTTGTAGGCGGCCACCAGGATCGATATACCGGGATAGGCGGACAGCGGGCTGTGCGGCGGCCGCCTGTCCAGAAGAAGGCTGATGGCCAGGAACGCATTCATGAAGCCCGGGATGATGGCAATTCCATACACCAGGAAAATGGCCAGCACCGTGCCGATATGACCTTTCAGATCGGCAAGCCAGGGGCCCGCGGCCCAAATAGAAAAAACCATCCAGGCCGTCGCGCCGATCAGTGCGATAAGAAATTTGCCTGCCACCGGCAGGTAAATCCTGGATCGTAATTCTTTCTGACTATCTTTCTTCATAGCACCTCGGCAGCGCTTTCAATGTAGCGTCCGGGGTGCGTAATGAATAGTCTGTTTACATTCTTTAGGCGTGTTAACAACTCCGGAGTGAGTCTTGCGGCGAGCTGCAGCCGGTGCATAGGCGGACCGAGGCGCCCGGCCACTTTCGGACGATCGGGCAAAGCTTACCGAGGCGCGAGCAGGACGCGGCATGCCGCTCGCGCGAAAGTCGGGCTTCCACCTGGCTTCAACCCACAAGGAAAGCGCACCATGAACGCACCCATCGACTTCAATGCCATCAAAGGCCGCCAAATGACCGCCTGGTCCAGCGGCGACTACGCCGTGATCGGCACCACGCTGCAGCTGGTCGGAGAGCAACTGGCCGAGGCCTGCGACCTGCGCTTCGACGAACGCGTGCTCGACGTTGCCGCCGGCAATGGCAACGCGACGCTCGCGGCCGCGCGGCGCGGCTGCCAGGTCACGTCGACCGACTACGTGGCCGCACTGCTCGACCGAGGCGCCGAGCGCGCGCGCGCCGAACGCCTGGAAGTGCACTTCCAGACCGCCGACGCGGAGGCGCTGCCTTTCGGTGACGCGAGCTTCGACGCCGTGCTGTCGACCTTCGGCGTGATGTTCACGCCCGACCATGCGACGGCGGCATCCGAAATGGCCCGCGTCTGCCGTCCCGGCGGGCGCATCGGCATGGCCAACTGGACGCCTGCCGGCTTCATCGGGCAACTGTTCAAGGTGCTCGGCCGGCACGTGCCGCCGCCAGCCGGCGTGCAGCCGCCCTCGCTGTGGGGTACCGAAGCGCATCTGCAGGAACTCTTCGGCGCGCGCGCCGAGTCCATTGCCATCACACCGCGGCAGTTCAACTTCCGCTACCGCTCCGCCGCGCATTTCATCGAGGTGTTCCGCACCTTGTACGGCCCAGTGCACAAGGCCTTTGCATCGCTGCCGGGCGAAGGCGCCGCCGCGCTGGAGCAGGATCTGACGGAACTGCTGGAGCGCTGCAACCGGGCCGGTGCATCGTCGCTCGTTGTACCCAGCGACTACGTCGAGGTGGTCGTCACGCGGCGCTGAGCCGCGCCCGGCGCGCGGGGGCCGGTGCGCTCATCCGTTGCATAGCCCTCGAGCACTCTTACGCCCACGTGCAGCGCATCGAGCCACCTGTCGTAGGACAGGTCGGAGGACGCGATCTCCATCCAGTGGCTGGCGTCGTCGCATTCCTCCATGAGCACCCAGAAGAAGTGCCCCGGCATCGGCTCATCGACGTGGACGGAAATTCGCCGGACATGGCTCGTCACTTGTTCCTGGCAAGGGGCCTGTTCGGGCGGCCCCGCGTCCGGGGCCTCGCCCAATGCCGCCGGCCTGTCCTCGGGTCCGGCTTTCTGCAGGTCGTCTGCCATGGTGTCCCCCTTGCGCTCGTGGGTGGGATCGTGCGCGGAAGGTGGCACGCATCGACCGCACGCGCACGCGGCGTTTTCCGCGTCCTGCTGACAGTGGCTCTCCTACGCCGTTGTGCGGGCGCATCGGCCCTCGCCGCTCCCCTCAGGATGGCTTGTGGCCCTGCTCGATCTCGGCAATCAGCCGGCGCGCTTCATCTCCTTCGGGGATGGGCAACGTGCCTTGCGTACCGCTGCCACCCGCGTATACTGAACTATTTGGTTCAGTAGTTGCGTGCCCATCTCCATAGTCGCGGGCCGGCACGATCGTCGAGCACCTGCAACGAAAGGAGAAGATCGATGGATGCAAGAAGAGACCGCGAGCCTGTCCCAACAAACAACGGAACGGTCGTGGAACGGAAGTCCGAGCGTGAGCTGGTCGTGACGCGGATCTTCGACAGTCCGGCACGCATCGTTTACGAGGCGTGGACCCAGCCTGAGCTGCTCAAGCGTTGGTGGGCACCGAAGTCGATGGGCGTGTCCCTGATTTCCTGCAAGGCGGATGTCCGTACCGGGGGCAGGTACCGCTTCAAATTCGGCCACGGCGACGCCGAGCAGATGGTGTTCTTCGGCAGGTATGTCGACGTGGTGCCGCAGGCGCGCCTCGTCTGGACCAATGAAGAAAGCGGCGACGGTGCCCTCACCACGGTGAACTTCGAGGAAAAAGGCGGCAAGACGCTGCTGGTCTGGCACGAACGCTATCCCTCGAAGGAAGCGCTCGACAGCGCGGTCGCGGGAATGGAAGGCGGGATGACCGAGCAGTTCGAGCAACTGGACGCGCTTCTCGCAAGTACCGCAAACCCGCCGCCCTGAAACAAGTCTTGGCATTCCGTTCTTCCATTGGATGGATGTCGGCCAGGCTCACTCCTCAAACTCCTGATTCGTGCGAGGCGCCCCAGGCGCCTGCTCGTCCAGGGATTGCCGGTACCTGATGCAACCACGCATGAACTGCGGCCACGCGGGAACGGTGATCGACGGTTCCGATCGCTCCGGCAGCAGCGACCAAAGGTCCGGGTGATGCCAGCAGAGTTCGTGGCTGCTCGAATCCCTGTGCCGCCGGATCGCGGCGCGCAGCTTCTGCACTTCCACGAGCAGTTCCGCACGGGACATCGCATCGAGGTCTTCGTCCATTTGCCAGCACCTCCGGAAAGAATGAGACGGGCGAACTGCGCCTCGGCGCAATCCGCAGCCCGAGATCGCGCAGGATAGTGCGAGGCGGCCGATCTGCCCAGCCTTCCATAGATCGGCTGGCGGCCTACGCTGCGCTCGCGTGCGACCAGCAGAGGGACACGCGCGTGCCCTCACCTCGGCGGCTCTCGATGCGCAGCCGTGCGCCGATCGCATCGGCCTGCTCCCGCAGCCCCACAAGGCCGTAGTGACCCGCCGCCTCGGCGCCCGGATCGAAGCCGATGCCGTCGTCGCCGATCTCCAGTTCCACGCCGCCGTCCGACGCGCGCTGCAGGCGGATCAGCAGCCGCGCCGCACCCGCGTGGCGTTCGACGTTGCGCAGCACTTCCTCGCACATGTGGAACACCGTCTCTGCGGGCTCGGCCGCCAGCGCGGACAGCACGGGATCGATCCGGCAATCGAGCTCGATGCCGGAGCGCTCGCTCAGGCTTTTGGCCAGTTCGGCCAGGGCCGCACCCAGCCCGATGTCGCGCACCGGGTTGCTGCGCAGCTGCTCGATCGCACGGCGCGCCTCGTCCAGGCCGTCGCGGGCCGCCTGCTCGGCGCGGACCAGTTCGTCCGGCAGCGCATCGGGCCGGCTGGACGCCAGGCGCTTGAGCACCCGGATCTCGGTGAGCATCGCCATCATTGAATGCGCGAGCGTGTCGTGCAGCCCGCGCGCGAGGCGCAGGCGCTCGCGCACCACCGCCGCATCGCGCGATTCCTTCGCCAGCCGGTTGATCTCCTCGGTGCGCTGCCGCACGCGTTCGTCGAGCTCGGCGTTGAGGCGCCGCAATTCGTCGCGCTCGCGCTGCAACGTGTCCAGCAGGCGGTCCAGCGCGCTGCCCAGCCGCGCGGCTTCGTCCACGCCTTGCGGCACTTCGATGCGCGTCGCGCTTCCGGCCAGCACCGCGTCCGCCGAATGCGCGATCACGCTCACGCGGCGCGTGAGCCGGTGCGTCACCAGGATGCCGGCGGCGGCAGCGGCCAGCCCCAGCAGGCTCAGGACGATCGAGATGCGCCATTCGATGGCCGTTGCGAAGGCCGCGACCGATTCGACCGGCTGGATCACGACCGCGTGCCACCCGAGACGGCGCAGCGTGCCGTCGCGGGCATTGGGCGGGGTCGCGATGAGGTAGGGCTTGTTGTCCAGCAGCCGCCTCGTGCGGATGCGCGTCGGCAGATCGGACCCGTCGGTCCCAAGGCCCGCCACGGCCGGATCGAAAGGCGTCACCGGATCGCCGACGTCCTGCCAGCGCTGTCCCAGCAGCACGCCCGGGCCGTGGCGCACGACGCCGTCGCGATCGACCAGGAGCCACTCGCCTGGCGAGGCGCGGATCTCGCCCACCATCTTCTGCACCCAGTTCCAGCTCAGGTTCGCGGCGACCACGCCGATGATCGCTCCATCCGCGTTGCTCACCGGCGCGGTGAGTTTCAGGAAGCGCTCGTTCGGCGAGCGGCCGTCCTCGATCCACGCGGCGTCCAGGCCTTGCGAGATCCACGCATGCTGATTGACGTTCTGGCCGATCACCTGCTCGTCGGTCGCGGCGACGATGAAGCCATCGGCGTCGGTCACCGCCAGCCAGATCAGGTCCGGCACGCCGCGGCGCACCGCCTGCAGCGACCGCTTCAGGCGTTCGCCTTCGCTGTGTTGCACGTCCTCCGACAGCATGGTCGCCACCACGCTGACCGCCTGCAGGCGCAGCAGCAGAGCGGTGTCGAGTTCGGCATTGACGTGTTCTGCCGCGGCCTCCAGGCGCTGGCCGTGCTGCTCGAGCAGCGTCGTGCGCACGAAGCTGCGCAGCCACAGGTTGGCCGCAAGTGCCAGGCACAAGGTGAGCGCGATCAGCAGCCAGCCGATCGCGGCCGCCATGGAGCGCCGTGGGTCGATGCGACGTGCGAGGTTCATTGGCTGCGGATTCTCGCAAACGGCGCCCGTGACTTTCGGCATGGGTAGTTCCCCTGAGACCTCGGGGTTTGTCTCGATCGTCCGCGTGACTTCCGGCAGGCGCGCCCGTGGCCGTTTGCGGGAACAGTTGCACCCATCGCGATCCGTGCCCCCAGCGCGACTGATTCCCAACCCTGCAACGTGCCGCGACGCGATCGGCGCGACAACGAATGGAGACGAACGAATGAACCCCACTTCCCCGGCACAGCCCGCATCCGGCGCGCCGCCCCGCCTGTTCGACAACCGCTGGCTGCAACTGGCCGTCGGCATCGTCTGCATGATCGCCACGGCGAACATTCAGTACGCATGGACCTTGTTCGTGCCGGAGATCCAGGGCAAGTTCGGCTGGGAGCGGGCGTCGATCCAGATCGCCTTCACCATCTTCGTGCTGGTGCAGACCTGGCTCGCGCCGATCGAAGGCTATTTCATCGACAAGTTCGGGCCGCGCCTGATCGTGGCCTTCGGTGCGCTGTTCATCGGCGCCGCCTGGGTCGTCAACTCGCAGGCCACGACGCTGATGGGTTTCTACATCGGCGCGGCCATCGGCGGCATCGGCGTGGGCTCCATCTACGCGACCTGCATCAACAACGCGCTCAAGTGGTTCCCCGACCGGCGCGGCCTGGCCGTGGGCCTGACGGCCGGCGGCTACGGTGCCGGCTCGGCCGCCACCATCCTGCCGATCGCCGCGATGATCGAATCGTCAGGCTTCCAGCAGGCCTTCCTCTTCTTCGGCCTGCTGCAGGGCTCGCTGGCCTTTGCCGCCGCCTGGTTCCTGCGCGCGCCCAAGGGCGACGAGGTGCGCGGCTCGACCAAGCTCGCGCAGAGCCGCCGCGACTACACGCTGGGCGAAGCGCTTCGCACGCCGCTGTTCTGGCTGATGATCCTGATGTTCTCCTGCGTCGTCACCGGCGGCATGATGGCCGTGGCGCAGCTGGGCGTGATCGCACAGGACCTGGGTGTGAAGAACTTCAAGGTCGACCTGTACTTCGTCACCATGGCCGCGCTGCCGCTCGCGCTGATGCTCGATCGCGTCATGAACGGCATCTCGCGTCCGCTGTTCGGCTGGGTCTCCGACCATATCGGCCGCGAGAAGACGATGGTGATCGCTTTCACGCTGGAAGGCATCGGCATCATCGCGCTGGGCTACTTCGGCCACAACCCGTGGGCCTTCCTGATCCTGTCGGGCGTGGTCTTCCTGGCCTGGGGCGAGGTGTATTCGCTGTTCTCGGCGCTCGCGGGCGATGCCTTCGGCACCAAGCACATCGGCAAGATCTACGGCGTGCTGTACTGCGCCAAGGGCGTCGGCGCACTGTTCGTGCCGCTGGGCAACCTGATGATGGAAGCCACCGGCACCTGGTCGACCGTGCTCTACACCGTGGCGGGCCTCGACCTGTTCGCGGCCTTCCTCGCCATCGTCGCGCTGCGGCCGATGCTTGCAAAGCACACCGCCGGCAATGCCGCCGCATCGCATGCGCCAGCGCCTTCGCCCGAACTCGCGATGCCGGGCGGCCTGTCGCCCGCTGGCCGCACGGCCTGATCGACTCCCACCGCGGATTCCAGTGCACCCGTGGAACCGGCCTTGCCGGTCCACTGGTGCATTTCGCGTTCTGGGGAGGCGCCGAAGCGCGCTTCGGGAATTACTTCTTCAACACCAGCACCGCCAGCTCCGTGCGCGTGTTCGCGTGAAGCTTCTGCATGATCCGGCTGACGTGGTTCTTTGCGGTTCCCTCGGCCAGGTTGAGCGCGGTGGCGATCTGGCGATTGCCGTAGCCCTTGGCGATCAGTTCGAGCACCGCGGCCTCGCGTTCGGTCAGCGGCTTGGTGGCATCGGGCTGGGCCTGCTGCCCGGCTGCCGCAGCCTGGGCGTCGGCGCGCGCATCCGGCACGGGCACGGGTGCGGGCTCCTGCGCCACACGGTCCGCAAGCAGACGGAACTGGTCCATCACCTTGCGCGCGATCTGCGGCGTGAGCCGCGACTCGCCGCGATGCACCGCCCGCACGGTGTCCAGCACCTCTTCCTCCGAGGCATCCTTGAGCAGGTAGGCCTGCGCGCCGGCACGCACTGCGTCGAACACCAGGTCGTCGCGGTCGAAAGTGGTCAGCACCATCACGCGCGTGTGCGGCAGTGCGGCCGAGATCTCTCGCGTGGCGAGCACGCCGCCCTTGCGCGGCATGTGCAGGTCCATCAGCACCACGTCGGGCCGCGCTCGGCGAGCCAGCTCCACGGCTTCCACGCCGTCGGCGGCCTGGCCGACCACTTCGATGTCCGGCGCGGCATCCAGCAGCATGGCCATGCCGCGGCGGATCAATGCCTGGTCGTCGGCGATCAGCACGCGAATTTTCGGCGCAGCCTGCGCAGCGGAAGACGAGGGTTCGGCGGTGGTGCTCATGCAGGGCTGATTGTGCCCCGCGGCGGCCGGATCTGGGCAACGCAGATGCCGTGGGCGCACGCGCGCGCAGCTCAAGCCGCGGCGCGTCGGCGCGTGCCTGGCCGCTTCTGCCGCGACACCATGGCCACGATCGTCTCGAACAGTTCCCGCTTGGCCTGCGATGCGGAGATCTCGTCCATGGCAGCCGCATAGGACAGCGCTTCGGCCGCTCCGAGCATGGCGCGCAGCCCCGCCACGCCGACGTCCTTGCCAGGCGCGAACGGCGCCAGGATCGCGCGGCACTTCTGCAGGAAGGCCGATTCCGACTGGCGCTTGAGAGCCTCCATCTCGGGAGCGCCAGCCAAGGCGGCGCTCACGCCGGGCAACTCGCGTCCCTGCGCGAGCACGCAGTCCACGTACGACTCGGCGATCACGGATGCGCGGCCGGCCAGTGTCGGTTCGCCGCCTTGTATCGCAGCATCGATCAGCGCGTTCTGCTGCAGGTCGAACTCGCCGTAGAGCGCGGCAAGCAGCCCGTTGCGTGTCGCGAAATGGTCGTAGACCACCGGCTTGGCAACGCCGGCATGCTCGGCGAGCGAACCGAGCGTCAGGGCATCGGTGCCCGACTCGCGCACGATCTGCCACGCCACCTCGATGAGCTGCCGGTAGCGGTCGGCGCGGGTCAGGCGGCGGCGCTTGGGCGCATCGCCTTTCGCACCGGCCTGCACTTCCTTAACCCCGTTCCTGCGCATGGTTATGTACCAAAAGTAGGTTATCAATATACTAAACGTAGGTTGCACTCTAGCAGCCCCCGTTCAACCTCAGGAAGCATGAAAGGAGTGTCGCGCATGCATGCGCTCATCGTCGTCTCGCACCCCGATCCCGAATCGTTCACCCACCGTGTCGCGCACGGCCTCGCGGAAGGGGTCGCCCTTGCCGGGGGCGGCCACACGGCGGAAGTCGCAGACCTCGCGGCGGAAGGTTTCGATCCGCGCTTCAGCGCGGCCGATCATGCCGCCCACAAGGAGCAGGCGCCGCCCGCCGCCGACGTGACGCGCGAACAGCAAAGGATCGACCGCGCCGATGCGCTCGTGCTGGTGTACCCGGTCTACTGGTGGTCCTTCCCGGGACTGCTCAAAGGGTGGATCGACCGGGTTTTCGCCAACGGCTGGGCCTACGAGGAGCGTGCGGGCGGCCCGCCCGTCAAACGCCTCGGCCGCCTTCCGGTCCACCTGGTCGCGATTGGCGGCGCCGATGCCGGAACCTACGATCGGCATGGCTACTTCGATGCCATGAAAACGCAGATCGAGCACGGCATCTTCGGCTACTGCGGGGCGCCGGTGGCCGGGTCCGCGTTCCTCCTGGAATCGGCGGCGCAGGATCGAGCGGCGCAACTGGAAACCGCGCGCAACCTGGGTCTCGCGCTTTTCGCCGGTGGGCGCGCATCCCGCGGCGCGCGGCGTCCGGCCCAGGACGTGTCGCTGCAGTGCTAGAGCGCGCCGGGCCTCGCGCGCCCCGTCGGCGCTTCAGGCGAGCCCGAGCGCCTTCCGCAGGCTGGCATCGACCGGCCCCGCAGGCATGAAGCGGCGCAGCTTGCTCAGGAGCGATGCCTGCCCCGCCGGCGTGCGGCGCATGCGCCACGGTCCGAGCGCCGCCTCGATGATCGTGTCGGCCACGCCATCGGGTGCAGGCGCGCCGTCGATGCTTCGGGCGACCGCGCGTGCCGCGACGACCCGTTCGCGGTCGTAGTCCGCGATGGTGGAACCCGCCTGGGGCGAATTGGCGTCCAGGCTGGTCCGGGTGTAGGCCGGTTCGACCAGCGTGACGCGGATGCCGAACTGGCGCACCTCGTGGTCCAGGCTCTCCGACAGGCCCTCCACCGCATGCTTGGACGCCGCATAGAGCCCCATGTAGGGTGCCGGCAGGAAGCCCAGCACCGAGCTCACATTGACGATTCGTCCCACGCGTTGCGCGCGCATGTGCGGCAGCACCGCATGCACCGTGCGCAGCACGCCGAACACGTTGGTGTCGAACAGCGAGGCGGCTTCGGAAACCGCCGTTTCCTCCACCGCGCCGGTCATGCTCATTCCCGCGTTGTTGACGAGAACGCTGATGCGCCCGGTCTGGTCGATGATGAACTTGATGGCGCGGTCGACGGAGGCCTCTTCGCGAACGTCCATCTCGACCAGTTCCACGCCCGGCAGCGGAGGCGTCCTGTCGATGCTGCGCACGGTGCCGAAGACGCGGCAGCCGCGCTTGGCGAATTTCTCGGCGGTGACCCGCCCGATGCCCGACGACACGCCGGTGATGACGACGACTGTATCCAGCATGGCAATTCCTTTTTCGATACTCACGGACAACAAGGAGAGCGGCCCCATCTCACAGCCTCCGGTCAGGCCGGTTGCGCGGCCAGCGGCGCACGGCGGCTGTCGGGCCTGATGCGGAACCAGATGGCATACACGGCCGGCAGGAACACCAGCGTCAGCACGGTCCCCGCGAAGGTCCCGCCGATCAGCGTGTAGGCCAGCGTTCCCCAGAACACCGAGTGGGTCAGCGGAATGAAGGCGAGGATCGCGGCCAGCGCCGTGAGGATCACCGGCCGCGCGCGCTGGACGGTGGCTTCGACGACCGCGCGGAACGGATCGAGCCCCGCCTGCTCGTTGTGGTGGATCTGCCCGATCAGGATCAGCGTGTTGCGCATCAGGATGCCCGACAGTGCGATCAGTCCGACCAGTGCATTGATGCCGAACGGCTGCTGGAACAGGATCAACGTCGGCACCACGCCGATCAGCCCCAGCGGGCTGGTCAGAAAGACCATGACCATCGCCGAGATCGAACGCACCTGCAGGATGATGATGAGCAGCGTGATGGCCAGCATGATGGGAAAGAGCGGCAGCATCGCGGCCGTCGCCTTGCCTGACTCTTCGATGGAGCCGGCCTCCTCGATGCGGTAGCCGCCCGGCAGCTTCTCCATGAGGGGCTGCAGCTGCTGCGTGATGGCGGCCGACACGTCCGGCGGCTGCAGGCCTTCGGCGATGTCGCCCCGCACGGTGATCGTCGGCACCCGGTCGCGCCGGCGCATGATCGGCTCTTCCATGCGCACATCGACCTTGCCCACCTGCGACAGCGGAATGCGCTGCCCGTTGGCGCCGGCCAGCGTGAAGTCGCCGAGCCGGGCCGGATCGAGACGGATGTTGCCGGCCGAGCGTGCAACGACCTGCACGGTGCGGATGTCCTCGCGCACCGCGGTGACCGGCACGCCGCTGAGCAGGAACTGCAGCTGCTGGGCCACGGCGCTGGAGCTCAGGCCCACGGCCTGCAGCCGGTCCTGCTGCAGGGTGAAGTGCAGCGTGGGCGTGCGCGTGCCCCAGTCGGTGTTGACGGTGCGCATCATCGGGCTGGCATCCATCACCTGCTGTACGCCGGCCGCGATCTCGCGCAGCCTGTCGGGGTCGGCGCCGGTGACGCGGTAGGCCACCGGAAACGGCGAGTACGGACCGAACACGAGTTGCGCGACGCGCAAGCGGGCCTCGGGCGCGAGCCCGTCGGCAATGGCCTGCCGCAGCCGGTGCTTCAGCGCTTCGCGCTCGTCCTGGTTCTCCGTGCGCACCACGATCTTGGCGAACGACGGATCCGGCAGCTCCGGCCCCATCGAGAAATAGAAGCGCGGCGCGCCCTGGCCGATGTAGGCGGTGACGATCCGGGCCTCTTCCTGCTTGGCGAGCCAGTCTTCCACCTTGGCGGCGGCGGCGCTGGTCTGGCCGATCGACGTGCCATAGGGCATCTGCACCTCGATCAGCACTTCGGGGCGGTCGGAGATCGGGAAGAACTGTTTCTTGACCACCGCCATGCCGAGCACGGCCAGCACGAAGAGGCCGATGACCGAGCCCGCGACCAGCCACTTGCGCCCGATGACGCGCGCCAGCAACCGGCGGAAGCGGTTGTAGCGCGGCGTGTCGTAGATCGCGTCATGGCCGCCCTCGACCTTCTTGAAGTCGGGCAGCAGCTTGACGCCGAGGTAGGGTGTGAAGACCACCGCAACCACCCACGAGGCGATCAGCGCGATGCCGACGATCCAGAACATGTTGCTGGTGTACTCGCCCGCGGTGGAGCGGGCGAAGCCGTTGGGCATGAAGCCGACGGCGGTGACGAGCGTGCCCGAGAGCATCGGCGCCGCCGTATGGCTCCAGGCATAGGCGGAGGCCGCAACGCGGCCATAGCCCTCCTCCATCTTCACCACCATCATCTCGATGGCGATGATGGCGTCGTCCACCAGCAGGCCCAGCGCGAGGATCAGCGATCCCAGCGTGATGCGGTCGAAGTTCTTGCCGCTCGCGAGCATCACGACGAAGACCACCGCCAGCGTCAGCGGCACGGCCGCGGCCACCACCAGGCCCACGCGCCAGCCCATGCTCACGAAGCTCACCAGCATCACCACCAAGAGCGCGACGAAGAACTTGACCATGAACTCGTCGACCGCGGCGCTGATGTTGACGGCCTGGTCCGTGACCTTGCCGAGGCTCATGCCCAGCGGCTGCTCGGCGTTGATCGCGCCGACCTCGCGGTCCAGCGCCTTGCCCAGGTCGAGGCCGTTCCAGCCGTCGCGCATGACCACGCCCAGCAGCAGCGCCGGCTCGCCGCCATTGCGGATCATGAGGCTCGCCGGATCTTCGTAGCCGCGCTTGACAGTCGCGATGTCCGACAGCTTCAGCGTGCGTCCCTGCGCCACCACAGGCGTGTTGCGGATCTTCTCCAGCTCGTCGAAGGCGCCGTCCAGGCGAATGAACACCTCGGGCCCCTGGGTCTCCACGGAGCCGGCCGGCGTCAGCGCGTTCTGGCTGTTGAGCGCGGCGAACACGTCCTGCGGAGCGACGCCCAGCGTCGCCAGGCGCTCGTGCGAGAACTCGACATAGATGCGCTCCGACTGCTCTCCGACGATGTTGACTTTCTTCACGCCGGGCACGTGCAGCAGCCGCTGGCGCAGCGTCTCGGCGTCGCGCACCAGCAGGCGCTGCGGCTCGCCCTTGGCCTTGAGCGCATACAGCGCGAAGGTCACGTCCGAATACTCGTCGTTGAGAAACGGCCCGATCACGCCAGGCGGCAGGTTGCGCGCCTCGTCGCCCGCCTTCTTGCGGGCCTGGTAGAACTCGGCCTCCACTTCCGAGGGCGGCGTGCTGTCCAGCAGGGTCAGCATGGTGAAGGCGAGGCCCGGTCGGGTGTAGGTCTCGGTGCGTTCGTACCAGCGCAGCTCCTGCATGCGCTTTTCGATCTTCTCCGCCACCTGGTCCTGCATCTCCTGCGCGGTCGCGCCGGGCCAGGCGGTGACGATCGTCATCACCTTGATGGTGAAGGCCGGGTCCTCGGCACGGCCGAGCTTGAAGAAAGCGACGCCTCCCGCAAGCGAGATCAGCAGGATGAGGAACAGGGAGATCGCGCGCTCGCGCACGGCGAGCGCCGACAGGTTGAAGCGGCCCTCGCTCATTGGCGGACCTGCTCGGCAACGGCGGGCGCGGCGGCCTGGCCCGCCACCCGGACCGGCTCGCCTTCGCGCAGCAGATGCGCGCCGAGCGCCACGATGCGGTCACCCGGCTTGATCTGGCCGGAGACGCGTGCGCCGTCGTCATTGAGCTGCTGGACCTCGACCGGCCGCCAGGACACCTTGGCGGGCTCGCCGCCGATGACCCAGACCCCCGGACCCTTGCCGGCGTCGAACAGGGCGCCGGCAGGCACCTGCAGGCCGGCTTGCCCGAAAGAAGAGCCGTCCGGAATCCGGACCGTGACCGTGGTGCCCAGCGGTGCATTGGCCAGATCGCCCTCCAGCACGTAGCGCGCCTCGAAGGTGCGGGTGAGCCGGTCCGCCGCGTCCGAAAGCTGCCGCAGCCTGGCCGGCGCACCCGTGCCGTCCTTGCCGAAGAGCGTGGCCTGGCCGGTGGAGCCGACCACGGGGCGCAGGGTCTCGGGCAGCTGGATCACGGCTTCGCGGCGTCCCGCGTGCGCCAGCCGCACCACGATCTGTCCGGCGTTCACGACCTGGCCCGGTTCGGCCAGCGTTTCCATCACGACGCCGTCGCCGTCGGCGACGAGCTCCGCGTAGCGGCTCGCGTTGCGCGCCACGTCGGCCTGGGCCACGGCCGCGTTGAGCTGGGCCTTGGCGGCATCGGCCGCGCTCTTGATCTGGTCATAGGCCGACGCCGAGATGGCCCCGGTGCCGCGCAGGTCGCGGTAGCGGGCTTCGTCCTCCGCCGTCTGCTGCGCACGCGCCCGCGCGGCAGCGACCGCTTCCTGCTGCGCCTGGGCGGCAAGCTTCAGGTCGACGGGATCGATGCGCATCAGCACCTGGCCTCGCCTGACGGTCTGCCCGGCATCGACGAGCCGCTCCAGCACCTTGCCGGAAACGCGGAACCCGAGGTCGCTCTGCACCCGGGCCGCTACCGTCCCGGTGAACGAACGCGACGCGGCGCCGGCCCCCTGGACGATGGCGGCGCGCACCAGCGGTGCGCCGGTGCGCGCATCGGGCGGCGTCTTGTCGCCGCACGCGGCCAACGCGAGGGGCAATGCGCAGATGACTGCGATGGAAGCAAAGGAGCGCCGGCGCATGAAAGTCCCAGTGGCGAAGTGATCAGGACCTTCATTGTGATACTAGTGACCAATCTAGTCAATAGTCACGGAAAACCCGATCAGGGGGACAGACTGCGAAGCACCAGGTTGGACAGGTGCACCGGTGCCTGGTCGGCGTCGTGAGCGCTGCTCTTCAGGAGCAACGGGTTGATATAGGGGCGCATGACGAGGTAGACCGCCGTCGCCGTTTCGTCCAGCGGCGTCTTGCGCTCGAAGTCCCCGTTCTGCCGCCCTTCCTGCAGGATGTCGCGCAGCAGTTTCTGGATGCGCTCTTCATAGGCAACCACGGCCTGCCAGCGCTCGGTGGCGGCCGATGCGGCAATCTCGTAGAGCTTCTGGTCCTGGAACAGGAGGCGCAAGGTCGCGTCGGTGATGGACTTGAACATGCGCCGCAGTTTCTCGGGCGGCTGTCCGGCTTCCGCTATGGCCGCGCCGACTTGCGCCTCGATCTCGCGCAGGCAATGGGCGCAGATCGCCTCGCCGATCGCCTGCTTGGACTCGAAGAACTTGTAGATGTACGCCTTGGAAAAACCGATGGCCTTGGCCAGGTCGGAAACGGTGGTCTTCTCGTAGCCATAGCGGCTGAAGTGCTCGGTGGCCGCGGCCACGATCTGGTCTCGCACCTCGTGGTCGGCCGGGCCTCGGGCCGGAACGGGATAAGCGCTGGTTGTCGTCATGGGTCCAGCTTACGCGAGTCGCGATGATTGGACAACTTGTGACCATCTGGTAATATGGTCACTACCGTTTTTCTTGAAAGAAGCCTCATGCTGGCCAAACACGCCTTTGCCGCGCTCGTGGTTGCAAGCCTTTCCGCGGGCTGCGCCGTCGGGCCCGACTACGTCCGGACCGACGTCCTTGAGCTGGAGCGATTCCAGGGCCAGTCCGCGGTGGACCGCCGGCACGCGGGCGCCGCGGCCGACCTCGAGGCATGGTGGACGGGGTTCGGCGATCCGCAGCTGACGCGGTTCGTCACGCTGGCGCAGCAGCAGAACCTCGATCTGGCGCAGGCCTCGGCCCGCGTCGCCCAGGCGCGTGCCGGCCTCGGTGCGGCGAATGCCGCATTGCTGCCCTCGGGCACCGTGAGCGGCCAGGCGGCCAGGGGCTACCAATCCGTCGAGACGCCTTTGGGGCAGGTGCTGAATTCGACACCGGGCTTCGACCGTTGGGGCAGTTCGTATGAGATGAACGCCGGTGCGAGCTGGGAACTCGACCTCTTCGGCGGCCTGCGCCGCGGCCGCGAAGCGGCGCTCGCCGAATACCAGGCTTCGGAAGCCGGCGCCACGGCCACGCGTTTGGCGGTGGCCGCACAGACCGCCGACATCTACATCAGCATCCGCGGCCTGCAAACCCGTTTGAAGGTGGCGCAAGACCAGGTGCGGACGCAGCAGGAACTGCTTTCGACCGTCCGGCTCCTGCATGGCAAGGGCTTGGCCGCCGAGCTCCAGGTGAACCAGGCCGAGGGCGCACTGGCCCAGGCCCGCGCCTCCGTGCCGGAACTCGAGGCCGGCCTGGACGCCGCGATGAACGCACTCGACGTGATGCTGGGTTCGGCGCCCGGCACGCACCGGGCCGAGCTGGCGCAGGCCGCCGCCATTCCGGTGCCGCCGCAGATCGCGGACGCGGGCTCGCCGGCCGAATTGCTCCGGCGCCGGCCCGACCTGATCGCGGCCGAGCGCCGCCTGGCCGCATCGAACGCGCGCATCGGCGTCGCCATGGCGGAGTACTACCCCAAGCTTTCCTTGAGCGGACTGATCGGCAGCGCGACCTCGGTGTCCGGCGGCAACCTGTTCACCAGCGGCGCGAGCCAGGCCGCCGGCGTGCTGGGCCTGCGCTGGCGCCTGTTCGACTTCGGCCGCATCAATGCGCAGATCGACCAGGCCAAGGGCCAGGAAGCCGAGCTGCTGGCGGCCTACCGACTGGCCGCGCTGCGTGCGACGGAGGACGTGGAGAACGCCTTCGTGGCCCTGGTCAAGCGCGAGGAGCAGGCGGCCGTGCTCGGACAAGGCGTGAATTCGCTCGGCCGCGCACGGGGCGCTTCGTTCGCGGCCTACCAGAGGGGTGTGGTCAGCCTGATCGAAGTTTTGCAGGCCGACGACAGCCTGCTGCGCGCTTCCGACGCGCAGGCCCGCGCGCAAACCGAATCCGCACGTGCCGCGGTGACCGCGTTCAAGGCCCTGGGCGGCGGCTGGCAACCGGACAGATCCGAATCGCTGGCCAGCCGGTAGCGGCTGCAGTGGCACCATTTGCAACCACCTTGGCGCCTTTCATCTAGGGGTGCCGCCTATGCTTCGCGGTGGCCGATGAAGGTTGCAAAGCGGGCCCCTGTCCATGATCACTCTCTATCACTGCATGAGCGCACGCTCGTTCCGTCCTCTGTGGATGCTCGAGGAACTGGGGGCTCCCTACGCGCTCGTGATGCTGCCGTTCCCCCCGCGCGCGTTGCAGCGCGCATACCTCGACATCAATCCACTGGGGACCGTGCCGCTCATGGTCGACGGGGACACGCGCATGACCGAGTCGGCGGCCATCTGCCAGTATCTCTGCGCGCGGAACGCACCGACGCCGCTCCAGATCGAGCCGGGTGAAGACGGCTTCGGCGCCTACCTCAATCACCTCCACTTCGGCGAATCGACACTCACGTTTCCGCAGACGCTCGTGCTGCGCTACGGGCGCTTCGAACCCGCGGACCGGCGGCAGCCCGCCGTGGCGGACGACTACGCAAAATGGTTCCTGGCACGGCTGCGGACCCTCGAGCCCCTGCTGTCTACGCAGACCTACCTGTGCGGCGGCCGCTTCACGGCGGCGGACATCTCCGTGGGCTACGCGCTCTTGCTGGCCCGGCACCTGGGGCTCGCGGACCGCTTCACACCGGCGGTCGCGGCCTACTGGCACCGGCTGCAGGCGCGCGACGGCTTTCTCCGCGCCCTCCGCTCCCAGGAGCAGGCGGCGCTGGCACAGGGTGTCTCGACCCTTCCGGCGCCCGACACGGCCACCGATCCAGCGCCTGCTGCCGGGGCATCGCATCCCCGTGTCGCGGGCTAGCCGATCGCTGCAGGTTTGCGCTGCCCCCACCAGCGTTCAGAAGGCCGTTGAAGTCGGCTCGGGCCCGATCGGCACGCCACCAGGTCCCGCATTGAAGGTGGTGAACTGCCAGTCGAAGGTCTGCCCGACGCCCGGCTTCGACCAGTCGCAAACGCCGAATGGCAAGACGGCAGTCAGCCTCGCCTGCTGCGCGGGCGAGAACACGGCGCCGCCGTAGACCGGATCGTTGAGGGCCAGCGGCTTGAGCTGGCACTGGTAGATGTCCTCGGACACCGGGCCTCCCGCAACCTGGCGCGGCGAGAGCGTGGCCTTGAGCGGACACGCCGGATCGTTCAATGCCAGCTCGGCCGCAAGCTCCGCATCGGTGGCGCCCGCCGATGCGAAGCAGCCGTCCTTCGCATCCGCCGGCTTGTTCGCAATCACCTTGGCCTCGATGGGAGCCGGGCCCTTGTCCGCCTCGATCGCGGCGAGCCAGCGATCCATCATCCGGAACGACTGCGCCGCCAGTGCCGTTCCGCCGAAGGCACTGCTGCCGCGCAGCACGTGGTTGCCATGCCCGCCATTGGCCTGGTCCAGGCGCGCGCGTGCCTGGTAGCTGCGCCAGGTCATGTGGATGTCCGCACCCAGTTCGGGACGAAGATCGATGATCGGAACCTTGGCAAGATTCCTGGCATTGCTGTGCAGGCCGCTGCGATAGATCTGCGGAAAGATGTCGGCCGGCGACCTGAAGCGCGTTGCGGGATTGGTCGGCGTGGCAACCTCGCCCCCGGTCCATGCCATGTCGGCGGTGAAGGCGCCGACGCCTTCATTCAGCTGGACGAACTCCTCCGCCGTGATGGCACCGTCCCGCAGCGCCTTGAGGCCGTATTGAACGCCGGTGTTGTCGTAGGGCAGCTTCGGCTTCACGCTGCCGTCGGACTCGGCCAGGGTGCCGAAGATCGACGTCATCATGTCGTGGATGGAGCAGCGAACGCCGTTCGGGCGGGTGCCCGGAATGTAGACCAGGGACGCCGGAAAGCCGGCGCCGCAATTCACGGCAAGCGTCGGTTTCTGCGGACTGATGAACGAGTTGTTCCAGGTCTTGCAGTAGGTGGACGGATGCCCGTTGATGCTGGCACGCGCCGCATCGGGCAGCGCGCTGCCGCCCGGCGTCTGGTAGTAGCGCTCCAGCAGCCCGCAGTCCCGCGTCTCGATCCACGTCGACACCGCGTCCGGGTAGCTCAGCCCCGTCTGAATGCCTTGCAGCAGGCCGGGCATCACCGAGGAAATCACCGTCTGCATCATCGATCCGCCGGAGCCGCCGTCCGACATCGTGTAGCGGATCTCTCCATACGTATCGACGATGTGCTCCTTCACGATCATCATGTTCTCTGCCGCCAGCAGTTCGTTGTTGTTGTCGTTGTGGTTGGTGAGCTGGGCGCTCGCGACCATGAACCCGGCCGCGAGCGCGTTCTCGTCCCACACGACGCCACCGAAGGGGCTCAGCGCCGCGTCCTGCTGGAACCGGTTGCCCGACGCCGACGCCCCGAACTTCCAATGCAGCTTGCCGTTCCAGCCCGGCTGCGGAGCCCAGGGCTCCCAGGGCTGCGCGGGATCGAAGTACGCAAGCACGGCGTAGGTGCCGCGGCCCGCGGTTCCCTTCTCCAGGCGCAGCAGCCGCTTCGCAGCCACGCCGCGGTCATTGGTGAAGTCTGCGATCTCCGCGTTCGCGGGCCGTGCGGCGGGCTGGTATTCGACGAAGCATGGATCGGGTCCCGATGCCGTCAGCGTGCAGCCGGAGTCCTGCTTCGCCTTGGGTTGGTAGTAGTAGCTGAACTTGGTCGGCCCATTGCATTGGGCGTCCGTCGGATCGGCGTCGAGGCCGTTGACGCGCGTGGTCACGCTGTCGGAGAGGTTCGTGCCTTCCACGGCAAGCATCACCGCCTTGCCGTCCTTCGTGCCGCAGATCCAGGGCTTGACTTGCGGGCCTGCGAACACCGGGCCGCCGCGCGGATGATTGACGATCGAAAGCCTGGCGCCCTTGCCGTTCGCACCCGTGGCGGTCACGGTGTTGCTGCCGTCCTTCAGCCCGGTGAGCACACCCAGCACCCTGCCGTTCGAACGAACGGCGAATCGCGAGCTCACGTCCGCGCCGTTGAGTTCGACCTTGATGCCCGCGGCACTGGCGCCGGCCGGCATCACCACCTCGACGTAGGCATCGCCATCGCTGACGAGGTCGGCGCGATTGGAAAGCGTCTTGACGGCAGAAGGGGCCGGCGAGGACGTCGCGGGCGGCGTCACCGGCGGAAAGAAGCCCCCTCGCGAATCACCCCCGCCGCAACCGCCCAGCAGTGCGGCTGCCGCAGCGAGCGCGGTGGTCCATCCAGTCCATAACTTGCGTTTCATCGGCGTCTCCGTAGGTTGGCAACGCTCGATGCGCCGCTCCCCGCATTGAAGTGATCCGCGCATCCGCCGTCTGTTGTCGCGCTAACATTTCAAGGGTAAGTCCTAGGCTTTGCGGCGCCGCAAAATCCCCGCCGCGGGCCTGTGCAAGCGCGTCGGACGGCGCAGAATAGTTGCGCCTTCCGGAGCCCGACCATGTCTGCCGACGCCGAACTCTCGACCTTTTTGCATGAAGCCAGATGGGCGCAGGGACTGCAGCCCCAGGAGCTGCTGCGCGTGCAGCAAAGCCTCGTCGACCGGCGCTTCGACGCGGGCGCCATCGTGACGATGAAGGGTGCGCTCGCCGATCACTGGATCGGCGTGGTGAGCGGCATGGTGAAGGTCGACACCATGAAGGTCGATGGCCGCACCACCACGTTCATCGGGGTCTCCAAAGGCGGCTGGCTCGGCGAAGGTTCGGTGCTCAAAGGCGAGGCCCGCCCGTACGAGATCGTCGCGCTCCAGGAGAGCCGCATCGCCTTCATGCCGCGCGCCACCTTTCTCTGGCTGTACGACAACAGCCTCCCCTTCAACCATTTTCTCGTCGCCCAGCTCAATGCCCGGCTCGCGCAGTTCATCTCCCTGGTCGAAAAGACTCGGATGGCCGAGACATCCGCGCAAGTCGCATTCGGCCTGGCGAGCCTGCTCAACCCGCTGCTCAATCCGGCCGCCGACTGCAAGGTGAGGATCTCGCAGGAAGAACTCGGCAAACTGTGCGGCCTGTCGCGCCAGATCGTCAGCGGCGCGCTGAGGCGCTTGCAGATCGACGGGGTCGTGTCCCTGGAGTATGGCGGCGTGAGAGTGCTCGACGTGCCGGCGCTGAACCGGTTCGCCGGCGTTGTCTGCTGAAGGCTGCGCCGGGCTCGGCCGGCGTCGCCGATTGTCGGAGGCAGAAAGCCGCGAGCGCGGGGCCGCTCAGACGGCCAGCAGTTCGATGCTTTCCAACTCGTCGCCCAGTTCGTCTTTCGCCCTGGCGGTTTCGTAGTCCTTTTGCAGGCTGACCCAGAAGTCATCGCTGAGGCCGAAGGCGCGGGACAGGCGCAGGCCCGTATCGGCCGTGATCGCGCGGTCACCGGCGATGATCGCCGTGATTCGCGTCAGTGGCACATGGATCGCCTGGGCCAGCCTGTACGGCGTGATGCCCATCGGCAACAGAAATTCCTCGGCGAGGATCTCGCCAGGGTGGGGGTACGGTACTTGGCGCGTCATGGAGATTCCCTTCTCGGCGTCCGATGCAACTCAGTGGTAATCGACGATCTCGACGTCGACAGGACCTGCCTCGGTCCAGACAAAGCACACACGCCATTGATCGTTGACGCGAACGCTGTGCTGGCCTTCGCGATCGCCCGCCAGAGCTTCGAGACGGTTGCCGGGCGGCACGCGCAGATCCGCCAGCACGCGCGCGGCATTCAGCATCGCCAGCTAGCGCATCGCCACCGTCGCCACCGTCGCCAGATTCGCCCATCGCGCGACACGCTGCCCTTCAAAGAGGGCCCTCGTATCGCCGCACTTGAAGCTCTGGATCGCCACCAGTGCATAGTAACGCGTCGCGTTACTAGTGTCAAGTATTGCGAAGTCTGCCTGCTGACGCTTTTCGCCAACTGCCCCGACCGGTGCTGCCATTGCCGCGCTGCCCCGCACCGCCTAGATTGCAGCCCACATGACTTCTCTTCCTAAATCCACGGCGAGCGCATCCAAGGGTGCGCCGCTCGCCGGCGTGCGCGTGCTCGACCTGACCCGCCTGCTGCCGGGGCCGCTCGGCGCCATGCACCTGGCCGACCTCGGCGCCGACGTCGTCAAGATCGAAGACACCGCCGCGGGCGACTACGCGAGCCCCTCGGTGCGTGCGCTCGTCAATCGCAACAAGCGCGCGATCCGCATCGACCTGAAGCATGCGCAAGGTGCGGCCACCCTGCTTCGCCTGTGCCGCGATGCCGACGTGCTGGTCGAGGGATTCCGGCCCGGCGTGATGCAGCGGCTGGGCGTGGGCTATGACGCGGTGGCGGCGGTGAACCCGCGCATCGTCTACTGCAGCATCAGCGGATTCGGCCAGACCGGGCCGCTCAGCGACACGCCGGGGCACGACCTGAACTACGCGTCGCTCGCGGGCGTGGCCGACCAGATCGGCAATGGCGCGGGCCCTGCCCTGTCGAACCTGCCTGTGGCCGATCTGCTGGGAGGCACCATGACCGCGGTGGCCGGCATCCTGGCCGCGCTGTTCGACGCCGCGCGCAGCGGCCGCGGTCGCCATGTCGACATTGCCATGGCCGACGGCGTGCTGGCGCATGCGGTGCTGCCGCTGGCCGGCCTGCACCAGCATGGCCAGGTGGCGCGCGTCGGCCAGAGCGCGTTGACGGGCGCCCTCGCCTGCTACGGCTACTACCGCACGGCCGACGACCGGCAGGTGGCGGTCGGCGCGCTGGAGCCCAAGTTCTGGCACGACCTGTGCCGCCTGCTCGATCGCACCGACCTCGCCCCGCTGCACCGCAGCGGCGATGCCGCCACCGAGGAGCGCCTGCGCGCGGAACTCGCCGCGATCTTCGGCGCGCGGCCGCTCGCGCACTGGCGCGCCCTGTTCCACGACGGCGTGGGCTGCGTGACGCCGGTGCTGCGCATCGACGAGACACTGGCGCATCCGCATTTCCGCGCGCGCGGCATGCGCGTGGCGGCCGACGAAGCGGCGCCGCCGCAGCTCGGCTGTCCGATCAAGATGACCGGCTTCGAGCCCGCCATGCCGCGACCCGCGCCGCGCGCCGGCGAGCACACCGACGAAATCCTGCGCCAGGCCGGGCTCGACGCATCGGCCGTGGCCGAACTGCGGGCGGCCGGCGTCGTCGATTGAGGCGCTTCCCGCAGCGGGAGCGCTGCCTACAATCCCAACGGCCGCATCGCAGCGGCCGCGAACGATGACGCCCACCCACCACACCGTCGCCATCCAGCAGGTGCACAGCATCCTGATGGGTGCGCGCCATCGCGGCATCGATCCGGTGCGTGTGCTGGCGCGGGCGGGCATCGCGCCTTCGCTCCTTGAATCGCCGCTCGCGCGCATCTCGCAGCGCCAGTACGCATTGCTGATCCGCGCGCTGCGGCGCGAACTGCGCGACGAAATCTGGGGCTTGCTGAGCGAGCCGCTGCCGCCCGGCAGCTTCGGCCAGTGCATGCGCCAGCTGGTGCGCTGCGCCACCCTCGGCGAGGCCCTGCGCGACGGCTTTGCCGCCTACCACCTGCTGCTCGACGACTTCGTGCCGCGCCTCACGGTGCAGGGCGGCAGCGCACGCGTGCAGTTCGTGCTGCGCCGCGACGCCGATGCGCGGATGGACTACGCGGTGAAGGCCTTCATGCTGTTCGCCTTCAACGCCTCCTCGTGGCTGGTGGCGCGCCGCATTCCGCTGCTCGAGGTCGACTACACGGCCGAGCAGACGAACACCGAAACCTCGCGTGTCTACCAGGTGCCGATCCGCTATGGCCAGGCGCACGTCGGCATGTCGTTCGAGGCGCGCTGGCTCGACCTTCCAGTGGTGCAGTCGCCGCAGAGCCTGCGCGAATTCCTCGCCGGATCGCCGGCCAACCTGATCGTGAAGTACCGCGACACCAGCAGCCTCACCGAGCGCATTCGCCGTCTGCTGCGCAAGGGCCTGGGCAGCGAGCTGCCGTCGCTCGAGGAAGTGGGCGATGCGCTCGCCGTCACGCCGCAGACGCTGCGCCGGCGGCTGCGCGACGAAGGCCGCGGCTTCCAGCAGATCAAGGACGAGCTGCGGCGCGACGCCGCCATCGAATACCTGCTGCACACGCCGCTGCCGCTGCTCGACATCGCCAACCGCGTCGGCTTCTCGGAAGCCAGCACCTTCCACCGCGCCTTCAAGCAGTGGACCGGCGTGGCGCCGGGCGAGTACCGGGCCACGCACGGCCCTGAACGCTGAGCGGTTTCGCCAAGCCCTTTGGCGCTTCCCGCCATGGGTGCGGCGCGCGGCGCGCCATAAGCTGTGCCGCATCTTCGTTATCCCTCGGCGGCTTCCATCGTGTACCTGACCCAAGGCCTGCATCGCGCGCTCCAGCGCAACTCCGGCATGACGGCACTCACCCATGTGAGCGACAACGGCGTGCGCCGCCAGACGCACGTGCAGCTGGCGGGCAGCGTGGCCCGGCAGGCGGCCGCGCTGGCACGGCGCGGCATTGCGCGCGGCGACCGCGTGGCGCTGCTCGCACCCAACAGCGACCAGCTGGTGCGCGCCATCCTCGCATGCTGGTGGCTCGGCGCCGTCGCCTGCCCATTGAACATCCGCTGGAGCACGCCCGAGCTCGCGCATGCGCTGCAAGACAGCGAAGCCTCGCTGCTGCTCGCCGACGACACGCTGCTGGCGCTCGCACCGGCGGGCGAGCCCGCGCTGCTGCGCCTGGGCGCGCTCGAAGAAGAAGCCGCTGCACTGGAGCCGCTGGCCGACACGCGCACCGGCGGCGACGCGCTCGCGGCCATCCTCTACACCGGCGGCACCACAGGGCGTTCCAAGGGCGTGATGCTGAGCCACGCGAACTTCTGGACCGCGTCGATGACGCGCGGCGCCGAGCTCAACAACGCGCCCGATTCGGTGTCGCTGCTGGTGGCGCCGCTGTTCCACGTTGCGGGCCTCGGCCGGCTGGTGGGCCAGCTGATCGTCGGCGGCGGCTGCGTGACGATGGCGCAGTTCCGGCCCGCGGCGGTGATCGAGGCGATTGCCGAGCACCGCATCGGCGACATCATCGTGGTGCCGAGCATGCTGCAGTCATTGCTGGACGATCCTTCGTTCACGCCCGAGCGCGTGCGCAGCCTCACGCGCATCGCATTCGGCGCCGCGCCGATGCCGCCCGACCTGCTCGACCGCGCGCTGGCCGCCTGGCCGCATGCCGAGTTCTTCCAGGCCTACGGCCTCACGGAAACGGCGGGCGCCGTGTGCATCAACCTGCCGGCCAACCACCGGCCCGAAGCGCGCCCACTGGGCCGGCTCAACTCCGTCGGCCGCGCCGGGCTTGGGGCGGAGATCATCGTCGCCGACGAGAGCGGCCGCGAGCTGCCGCGCGGCGAAGTCGGCGAGATCCTCGCGCGCGGTCCCATGGTGATGCAGGGCTACTGGCGCAACCCCGAGGCCACCGCCGCCGCGCTGCGCGACGGCTGGCTGCGCACCGGCGATGCCGGCCGCATGCTGGACGACGGCTACCTGTTCATCGTCGACCGCCTGAAGGACATGATCATCAGCGGCGGCGAGAACGTCTATTGCGCCGAAGTGGAGGCCGCGCTGCGCAGCCATCCGCAGGTGCGGCAGGCGGCGGTCATCGGTGTGCCCGATGCGCGCTGGGGCGAAGCGGTGCACGCCGCGGTGGTGCTGGACGACGGCGGCGCCGCCACGGCCGACGAGCTGCGAGCCTGGTGCCGCGAGCGCCTGGCCGGCTACAAGTGCCCGCGCAACATCAGCTTCATGCGCGAGCTGCCACTGTCGGCCGCCGGCAAGGTGCTGAAGAACGTGCTGCGCGAGCGGGTGCGGGCATGATGAAGCCTGTTACGGGCGCGGACCGCCGCAACCTGTTCGGCCAGGTGCCGTTCATGCGGCTGCTGGACGCGCGCCGCGAATTCTCCGAAGGCGGCCGCGCGCGCCTCGTCCTCGACGAGCGGGCCGAGCTCGGGAACGTCATCGGCGCCGTGCATGGCGGCGTGCTGGTCACGCTGCTCGACGTGGTCATGGCCAGCGCGGCCGTGTCGCTGTTCGACTTCGAACGCACCGCCGTCACCCTCAACCTCAACACCAGTTTCCACGAGCCGGGCCGCGGCCGCCTCACGGCCGACGGCGAAGTGGTGCAGCACGACGCGAGCGTGGCCTGGTGCCGCGCCTCGGTCAGCGACGACGCGGGCCGCGTGGTCGCGCGTGCGCAGGGCTCGTTCCGCTACCTGCCGCTGCCGCAGGCCGCCTGAGCCGCCGATTTCAAATGACAGGAGACAACACCATGATGAAGATGCATCGCCGCGCGGCATTGGCCCTCGTGGCCGCCTGCGCGCTGGCCGCGCCGCTGGCGCAGGCGGCCGACCCGTATCCACACAAGCCGATCCAGCTCGTGCTGCCCTTCCCGCCGGGCGGGTCATTCGACCCGATCTTCCGCACGCTGGCCGAGGCCGCCTCCAGGGATCTGGGCCAGCCCATCGTGCTGATGCACAGGCCGGGCGCGGGCGGCGTCACAGGCACCGCATCGCTGGCGGCCATGAACGAGCCCGACGGCTACACGATCGCGGTCATGCACAACTCGGTGATCCGCGCGCCGCTGGTGCAGAAGGTGACCTGGGACCCGCTCAAGGACTTCACCTACGTGATCGGGCTGGCCGGCCTCACCACCGGCATCGTGGTGGCCACCGACGCACCGTGGAAGACGCTGCCCGAGCTGCTGGCCGACGCCAGGAAGCGTCCCGGCATCGTCAGCTGGGGCAACGTCGGTGCGATCAGCATCAACCGCATCTACGCCGAGCGGCTCGCCAAGCAGGCGGGCACCTCCTTCAACCTGGTGCCCTACAAGGGCGGCAGCGAGGCCTTCCAGGCGGTGATCGGGCGCCATCTCGACGTCTACGGCGACCCCGGCTTCGGGCCTCAGGTGCAGGGCGGCAAGGTGCGCCTGCTCGCCACCTTTACCGCGGAGCGCCTGAAGCGCTACGACGCGCCGACCGTCAAGGAGCTGGGCCATGACATGGTGATCGAGTCGCCGGTGGGCCTGGTGGCGCCGAAGAACCTCGACCCGAAGATTGCCGCCAGGCTGCACGCGGCCTTCAGCAAGGCTGCGACGGACCCCACCTACCTGCAGCAGCTGGAGCTGTTCGACATGCAGCCCAAGCTGATGAGCGGCGAAAGCTACGCCGACTACGCCCGTACGCAGTTCGAGCGCGAACGGAAGATGCTGGCCGAGATCGGCTTCAAGCCGGAATGACAGGAGCAATGAAACCCATGGACTTTTCCGCTTTCGATTTCAAGGGCCGCCACGTGGCCGTGGCCGGCGGCTCCAGCGGCATCAACTTCGGCATCGCGCAAGCCTTTGCGCGCGCCGGTGCGCGGCTCACCGTGCTCAGCCGCTCGGCCGACAAGGTCGCCAGGGCCGCGCTGCAGCTCGAGGCGCTCGGCACCGAGGCGCTCGGCATTCCGGCCGACGTGCGCCAGCCGGAGGCGCTGGAACGCGCCTTCTCGGAAGGCGCCGAGCGCTTCGGCCCGATCGACGTGCTGGTGTCGGGCGCCGCGGGCAACTTTCTTGCGAGCGCGCTCGACATGTCGCCCAATGCTTTCAAGACGGTGGTCGACATCGACCTGCTCGGGAGCTTCAACGTTGCGCGGCTGGCGCATGCGCACCTGCGCAAGCCCGGCGCCTGCGTGATCCAGATCTCCGCCGGGCAGGCCTTCACGCCCACGCCCTTCCAGGCTCACGTGTGCGCCGCCAAGGCGGGCGTCGACATGCTGACGCAGGTGCTGGCGCTCGAATGGGGTCCGCAGGGCATCCGCATCAACTCCATCGTGCCGGGCCCCATCGCCGACACCGAGGGCCTGAAGCGGCTCGCGCCCACCGACGACACGATGGCCGCGATGGCACAGCGCGTGCCGCTCAAGCGCCTGGGCCGCATCGAGGACATCAGCCGCATGGCGATGATGCTCGCGAGCGATTGGGGCTCCTACATCACGGGCGCCGTCATCCCCGTGGACGGCGGCCTCGCGCTCACCGGGCCGCGCGACTTCACAGCGGCAGCCGCCGCGTCGAAGCGGGGAGCCGCGGCATGAGCCTGCACCTTGCGAGCGCGGCGCCGGAAGGCGACGACCGGCCGCGCAGCGGACCGCAGCGCCATGTACCGTTCTCCGAGCACCTCGGCCTCAAGGTCGAGCGGGCCGACGGCGGCGAATCGCTGGTGTCGGTGGCACTGCGCCCCGAGCTGCTGAACAACCACGCCGCCGGCCATGGGGGCGTGCTGATGACGCTGCTCGACAGCGCCATGGCGCATGCCGCGCTCTCACGCGTCGGCTATGCGCGCGAGGTCGTCACCGTCGACATGCACATCGCCTTCATGCGGCCCTCGAGCGGCGTGCTGCAGGCAGAGGGGCGCGCCACCGGCGGCGGCCGCTCGGTGTGCTTTTGCGAAGCCACCGTCACCGACGCGAGCGGCGAAGTGGCGGCGCGCGCCATGGGCACATTCCGCTACCGCGACCCGGCGTGAGCGCAGCGCCAAGGGTGCACCCCGTGAGCGTTTCGGCCAATCGTTTTGGGCCGATCCGCGATTGTTGAATACGGTGCATCGACAGAGACTTCAATCCATCGTCACCGCGCCCAATCCGCGACCAATCAGGAGTTTCAATGACACGTATGCAACGCCCCGTCCATGTGGTCGGCGTGGGTATGATTCCCTTCACCAAGCCCGGCGCCAGCGACCCGTACACCGTGATGGGTGCGCGCGCCGCCAAGCTCGCGCTCGACGACGCCGGCGTCGACTATTCGCTGGTGCAGCAGGCCTATGTCGGCTACGTCTACGGCGACTCCACCGCCGGGCAGGCCGCCATCTACGGCGTCGGCCTCAGCGGCATTCCGGTCTTCAACCTCAACAACAACTGCTCCACGGGCTCCAGCGCGCTGTTCCTCGCGCGCCAGGCGGTCGAGAGCGGCATGGTCGAATGCGCGATCGCGCTCGGCTTCGAGCAGATGCAGCCCGGCGCGCTCAAGGGCGCCTACGACGACCGGCCCTCGCCGATGGCGCGCTTTGCCGATGTGATGGCCGAGAAGCAGGGCTACATTCCCGAAGCGCCGCGCGCCGCGCAGTTCTTCGGCGGCGCCGGCCGCGACTACATCGCGCAGCACGGTATCCGCCGCGACACCTTCGGCCGCATTTCGGTGAAGGCGCGCCAGCACGCCGCGCGCAACCCGCTTGCGGTGTTCCGCCAGACATTGACGCTCGACGAGGTCATGGCCTCGCCGCTGGTGTTCGATCCGCTCACGCGCTTCCAGTGCTGCCCGCCCACCTGCGGCGCGGCCGCGGCCATCGTCTGCTCGGCCGAGTTCGCGGAGAAGCACGGGCTCGACAAGCGCGTGGTGATCGCCGCGCAGGCCATGACCACCGACACGCCCTCCACCTTCGAGAGCAAGGACATGCGCAAGCTGGTCGGCTACGACATGACCGCCGCCGCGGCGCAGCAGGTGTACGAGGACGCCGGCATCGGCCCCGAGGAGCTCGACGTGGTCGAGCTGCACGACTGCTTCACGGCCAACGAGCTCATCACCTACGAGGCGCTGGGCCTCACGCCCGAAGGCACGGCCGAGCGTTTCATCGTCGAAGGCGACAACACCTACGGCGGGCGCGTGGTGACCAACCCGTCGGGCGGCCTGTTGTCCAAGGGCCATCCGCTCGGCGCCACCGGGCTCGCGCAATGCGCCGAACTGGTGTGGCAGCTGCGCGGCCGCGCGGAGCAGCGCCAGGTCGAAGGCGCGCGCCTCGCGCTGCAGCACAACCTCGGCCTGGGCGGCGCCTGCGTCGTCACCCTCTATCAAGCAGTTTGACATGATCGATCGCCGCCACATCGGCCACCAGCTGCCGCCCTTCCAGGTGGAGGTGGAGAAAGGCCGCCTGCGCTTCTTCGCCAAGGCCACGGGGCAGACCGAACCCGTCTACATCGACGAGTCCGCCGCGCGCGATGCGGGGCATCCGGGCCTGCCGGTGCCGCCCACGTTCCTCTTCTGCCTGGAAATGGAATCGCCGAACCCGGCCGCGATCCGCGAGCTGCTCGGCATGGACTACCGCAGCCTGCTGCACGGGGAACAGGGCTTCAGCTACCACGCCATGGCCTACGCCGGCGACACGCTGACCTTCCGCCAGCACATCGAGGACATCTACGACAAGAAGAACGGCGCGCTCGAATTCGTCGTGCGCAAGACACGCGTCAGCAACCAGCGCGATGAACTCGTGGCCGAGTTGCGCTGCGTGACAGTCGTGCGCAACCAATGAACGACCGGAACCCAGCGATGACCACCGCCAAACTCCCCGACTGGAACTCGCTGCAGCCCGGCGACGCCCTGCCCCCGCTCGAGCTGCCACCGATCAGCCGGCTCGACCTGGCGCTGTACTGCGGCGCCTCGGGCGACCACAACCCGATTCATGTCGACATCGACTTCGCCAGGTCCGCGGGCATGCCCGACGTGTTCGCGCACGGCATGCTCTCGGCGGCCTGGCTCGCACGGCTGGTGACGAACTGGGTGCCGCAGGCGGCGATCCGCTCGCTCGACGTGCGCTTTGCCGCGCTCACCCAGGTGGGTGAGCGCATCCGCTGCACCGGCACGGTCGACGAAAAATTCGAGCATGAAGGCCGCCGCAGCGTGCGGCTCAAGATCGCGACCGCCAACGCCAGTGGCGGCATCAAGCTGAGCGGCGAAGCCCTCGTCGCCTGGCCCTGACACATCCCCGAGGAGACACCCCATGAACAGCAGCAGCAACAACAGAAAACTCGAAGGCAAGGTGGCCATCGTCTCCGGCTCCGGCCGCGGCATCGGGCGCGAGATCGCGCTCAAGCTGGCGAGCGACGGCGCGCGCGTGGTCATCAACGACCTCGACGCCGAGCCGGCCGCGCAGACCGTCAACGACATCGTCGCCGCGGGCGGCAGCGCGATCGCCTGCGCCGGCAGCGTGACGGACAGCGGCTTTGCCGACCGCTTCGTGGGCACCGCCGTCGAGAGCTACGGCGGCCTGGACATCATCGTCAACAACGCCGGCTACACCTGGGACAACGTGGTACAGAAGATGAGCGACGAGCAGTGGGAAGCCATGCTCGCCGTGCACCTCACGGCGCCCTTCCGCATCCTGCGCGCCGCTTCCAGCTTCATCCGCGATGCCGCCAGGCGCGAAGCCGACGAAGGGCTCGAGGTGTTCCGCAAGGTCGTCAACATCTCTTCCACCTCCGGCGTGTACGGCAACGCGGGCCAGGCCAACTACGCGGCCGCCAAGGCAGGCATCAACGGCCTGACCAAGGCCATGGCCAAGGAATGGGGCCGCTACAAGGTCACCGTCAACAGCGTGGCCTTCGGCCTCATCAAGACCCGGCTGACCGAGGCCGATGCCAGCGCGGGCGCGAGCATCGACATCGAGGGCCGGCAGATCAGGGTCGGCGTCAATCCGCAGATCCTCAAGAACGCCGAAGCCATGATCCCGCTCGGCCGCGGCGGCACGCCGCAGGAAGCGGCCGGTGCGGTCTACATGTTCTGCATTCCCGAGTCGAACTACGTGAGCGGCCAGGTGCTGGTTTGCGGAGGCGGCCGGCCATGACCGGCGGGGCCGTTGCCACGCGGCCGTGGATGAACGAAGAACTCGAGATGCTGCGTGACAGCGCGCGCCGCTTCTTCGAGCGCGAGTGCGTGCCCCATGAACCGCGCTGGCGCGCGCAGCACCACGCCGACCGCGACATCTGGAGCAAGGCCGGCCAGGCCGGCCTCCTGTGCGCCAGCATCCCCGAGGAATACGGCGGCGGCGGCGGCAGCTTCCTGCACGAGGCGGTGATCTGCGAAGAGCAGATGCGCGCCATGGCGCAGAGCTTCAGCAACAACGTGCACAGCGGCATCGTCGCGCACTACCTGCTCGCCTACGGCACCGAGGCGCAAAAGCAGCGCTGGCTGCCGCGCATGGCCAGCGGCGAGCTGGTGGCTGCCATCGCCATGACCGAACCCGGCGCCGGCACCGACCTGCAGCGCATCAAGGCACAGGCGCGGCGCGACGGCGACCATTGGCGCATCAGCGGCAGCAAGACCTTCATCACCAACGGCATGCACGCCGGCCTGGTCTGCGTCGCGGCCAAGACCGATGCGGCGGCCGGCGGCAAGGGCATCTCGCTGCTGATGGTGGAGACCGAAGGCACGGCGGGATTCCGCCGCGGGCCGCTGCTCGACAAGATGGGCCAGAAGACGCTGGACACGACCGAGCTGTTCTTCGACGACGTGCGCGTGCCGGCCGACAACCTGCTGGGCGGCCAGGAGGGCTCCGGTTTCGCGCAGCTCATGGCGCAGCTGCCGCGCGAGCGCATGCTGATCGCCGTCGGCGCCGTGGCCACCATGCAGCGCGCCATCGCAGACACGCTCGAGTACGTGCGCGACCGCCAGGTGTTCGGGCAGCCATTGCTGAAGATGCAGAACACCCGCTTCAAGCTGGCCGAGTGCGAGACGCAGGCGCAGGTGGCGCGCGCCTTCGTGGACGACTGCATCGCCCGCCTGATGCGCGGCGAGCTCGACGTGCCCACGGCCGCCATGGCCAAGTGGTGGACCACCGACACCTGCTGCCGCATCGTCGACGAATGCCTGCAGCTGCACGGCGGCTACGGCTTCATGAATGAATACCCGATCGCGCGGCTGTATGCCGACGTGCGCGTGGGCCGCATCTACGGCGGCGCCAACGAGGTGATGAAAGAGATCATCGCCCGCGCCCTCGAAAAGCAATGAGCGCCGTCCCATGACCGACCGGCCGCCGCACTTCCGCTTCTGGCCCAAGGGCGTGGCACGCCAGCTGCGCGTGCCGCGCGCCACGCTGCTCGATTACCTGGACACGGCCGCTCGGCGCTACCCTGACAAGCCGGCCATCGCCTACTGCGGCACCACCGTTGCCTACGCACAGCTGCGCCAGCGCGTCGATGCCCTGGCCGCCTACCTGCAGCAGCGCCTCGGCGTGGCGCCGGGCGACCGCGTGCTGATCGCGAGCCAGAACTGCCCGCAGTTCGTGACCGCCTTCTATGCGGTGCTGCGCGCCGGCGGCGTGGTGGTGCCGGTCAACCCCATGAGCAAGGCCGCGGAAGTGCGCCACTACGCGCTCGACAGCGGCGCGCGCGTGGCCTGCGTCGCGCAAGACCTGCTGCCCGCGCTCACCCTCGGTGAAGGCGACGGCGAGCTGCGGGGCGTGCTCGTTCATGCCTATGCCGATGCGGTCAATGCGAGCGCGAGCGACGACACGCTGCCCGATTGGGTCACGGCGCCGCGCGCGCCGCTCGAAGGCGCACGGCTGCACGGCTTTGAAGCGGCGATCGCGCTCGGCCTCGCACCCGCCGCACTGCCCTTGTCGCCCGATGATCTTGCGGTGCTGCCCTACACCTCGGGCACGACCGGCCATCCCAAGGGCTGCATGCACACGCACGCCACGCTGCTGGCGTCGCTCGCTTCCTCGGCGGTGTGGAAGCAGCTGCACGTGGAGACCGTGACGCTCGCCGTCGCGCCGCTCTTTCACATGCTGGGCCTGCAGAACGGCATGAACCTGCCGATGTTCCTCGGCGCCACCGCGGTGATGATGCCCCGCTGGGACCCGGCCATGGCCGCGCGCCTCATCGAGCGCCATGCGGTCACCGCATGGTCGGCGCCGCCAGCCATGGTGATCGACCTGTTCTCCCACCCCGAAGCCGATCAGCGCGACCTCTCCAGCCTCGCGCTGCTGTCGGGCGGCGGCGCCGCCATGCCCGAGGCCGTGGCCGCGATGCTCTTGCAGCGCCACGGCCTTTCATACAACGAAGGCTATGGCCTGACCGAGACCGCCTCGTTCCTGCACGCGAACCCGCCCGCGCGCGGCAAGCGCCAGTGCCTGGGCATGCCGACACAGGGTGTCGATTCGCGCATCGTCGATCCGGTCACGTTCGAGGAATTGCCGATCGGCGAAACCGGCGAGCTGGTCACGCGCGGCGCGCAGGTCATGAAGGGCTACTGGCGCAACCCGGAGGCCGACCGCGACGCCTTCATCGAGATCGGCGGCCAGCGCTTCTTCCGCACCGGCGACCTGGCCTCGATGGACGAGGAAGGCTACTTCTTCCTGCGCGACCGGCTCAAGCGAATGATCAACGCCTCGGGCTACAAGGTGTGGCCCACCGAGGTCGAGAACGCGATGTACGAGCATCCGGCCATCCACGAGGCCTGCGTGATCGCGGTGCCCGACGGCAAGCGCGGCGAGTCGATCAAGGCACTGGTGGTGCTCAAGCCCGCGCAGCGCGGCCTCGTTCGCGAGGAAGACGTCGTGGCGTGGTGCCGCGAACGCATGGCGGTCTACAAGGCGCCGCGCGTGGTCGAGTTTCTCGATCGCCTGCCGAAGTCCGGCACCGGAAAGATTCTTTGGCGCGAACTGCAGGAAGCGCATCGCGCCGCCACGCCCCAGGAGCAAACTCGATGAACGATTTCACCGCACTGCGCTACGAGCGCCACGGCAGCACCGCGCTGCTGACGCTCGACACGCCCGCCAACCGCAACGCCTTCACCCCCGCCATGCGCGACGACCTCGCACGGGCCATTGCAGAGGTGCGCGCCGACACCGAGGTGCGCGCCCTGGTGCTCACCGGCGCTGGCGGCCAGTTCTGCTCGGGCGGCGACTTGCGCGGCATTGCCGATGCAAAGCTCGACAACGCCGGCTGGCGCGGGCGCATGCAGGCCACCCAGCGCTGGTTCAGCGAACTGGTCCTGCTCGACAAGCCCGTGATCGCCGCGGTCGATGGCGCGGCCTACGGCGCGGGCTTCAGCCTGGCACTCGCGGCTGACTTCGTGCTGGCGAGCCCGCGTGCGCGCTTCTGCATGTCCTTCCTGAAGCTGGGCCTGGTGCCGGACTGCGGCGCCTTCTACACGCTGCCGCGCGTGGTGGGTGCGCAGCGCGCGCGCGAGCTGATGCTGTCGGCACGCGAGGTTGGCGCCGCCGAGGCGCGCGAACTCGGCATCGCCATGGAACTGCATGCGCCCGAAGAACTGCTGCCGCGCGCATTGGCGCTGGCCGAAAGCTTCGCCGGCGCCTCTTCGCTCGCGGTGAGCCTGGTGAAGCGCGCCACGGGCGACGCGGGCGCGCTGGCCGCGCTGCTCGACACCGAGGCCAACGTGCAGGCGCTGGCCTTCGGCAGCGCCGAGCACCGCGACGCCGTGAACCGCTTTCTCGACAAGAAGCCGCTGGCTTTCCAGTGGCCGGCGAACAAGGAACCCAGCCAATGACCGACACCACCACCGGCGTGCAGGCCTTCCACGAAGGCGAACTGGACGCCGGCCGCTTCCTGCTCCAGCGCTGCGGCGACTGCGGCCGCCATGTGTACTACCCGCGCGAGAGCTGCCCGCACTGCGGCGGCGCGTCACTCGAATGGAAGGCGCCCGGCGGCCTTGGCACCGTGCATGCGGTGACGACGGTGCGGCGCAAGCCCGCCGACGGCGGCGACCTCAATGTCAGCCTGGTCGAGCTCGACGAAGGCGTGCGGCTCATGAGCCGCATCGAGAATCTCGCGCCGGGTGCGGTGCGCATCGGCCAGCGCGTGAAGGCGCGGGTGCAGGTGAAAGACGGCCGCGGGCTGGTTCTGTTCGACGCCGTCGAAGGAGCCGCACGATGAGCGCCGGACTCAAGGCACTGCGCGGCAGCGCCGCGATCGCCGGCGCCGCCACTTTCGGCTGCGGCGAGACGCCGGGCTTCACCGACATGGAACTGCTCGCACGCGCCGCGCGCGCGGCCGTGGCCGATGCGGGCCTGGAGATGCGCGACATCGACGGACTCTGCACCGCCAGCGCCTCGGCTGCAATGTGGGCCTTGCCGGTGGTCGAATACCTGGGCCTCAATCCGCGCTACATCGACGGCACCATGCTGGGCGGCAGCAGCTTCATCGCGCACCTGCTGCCCGCGATGCAGGCGATCCAATCGGGCCAGTGCAGTGCGGTGCTCATCTGCTACGGCAGCGCACAGCGCAGCGCCGCCTTCGGCCGGCGCGAGATCGTGGCAGCGCGCCGCTTTCTCGATCCGCAACCCTACGAGCATCCCTACGAGCCGATGCTGCCGGTGTCGGCCTACGCGCTCGCGGCGTCGCGCCACATGCACGAGTTCGGCACCACGCGCGAGCAGCTCGCCGACGTGGCGGTGGCGGCCCGTGCCTGGGCCGGGCTCAACCCGGAAGCCTTCATGCGCGAGCCGCTCACACGCGAGGAGGTGCTGGGTGCGCGCATGGTGTCCGATCCCCTCAGCGTGCGCGACTGCTGCCTGGTCACCGACGGCGCGGGCGCCTGCGTGCTGGTCAGCGCCGAGCGCGCCAGGGACCTGCCGAAGAAGCCGGTCTACGTGCTGGGCAACGCCACGGCGGTGTGGAACCGGCAGATCTCGTCGATGGCGGACCTCACCACGACGTCTGCCAGCCAGTCGGGCCGCGAGGCGTTTGCAATGGCCGGGCTCGCGCCCAAGGACATGGACGTGGTGCAGCTGTACGACGCCTTCACGATCAACACGCTGCTGTTCCTCGAAGACCTGGGCTTCTGCCCCAAGGGCGAGGGCGGCCGCTTCGTGGCCGACGGCGCCATCGCGCCGGGCGGCCGGCTCGCGGTCAACACCAACGGCGGCGGGCTCTCGTGCGTGCACCCGGGCATGTACGGCATCTTCGCGCTGATCGAGGCGGTGCGGCAGCTGCGCGGCGAATGCGGCGAGCGCCAGGTGAAGAACGTGCGCACTGCAGTCGCGCATGGCAACGGCGGTATGTTGTCCAGCCAGGCCACTGCCGTGCTGGGCACGGCCGAAACGCTTTGAGAAAGCAGCAAGAAGAATGATCCGCGACCCGCAAATCCTCGAAGCCCTGCTCGACGCCGTCAACCGCTTCGTGCGCGAGCGGCTGGTGCCGGCCGAAGCCCTCGTGGCCGAGACCGACGAAATCCCCGAAGACATCGTGCGCGAGATGAAGGAGCTGGGCCTCTTCGGCCTGACCGTGCCCGAGGAGTACGGCGGCCTGGGCGTGACGATGGAAGAAGAGGTCATGGTGATGCTGGCCATGGGCCAGACCTCGCCCTGCTTCCGCTCGCTGTTCGGCACCACCGTGGGCATCGGCTCTCAGGGCATTCTCTTCGACGGCACCGAGGCGCATAAGAAGAAGTACCTGCCGCGCCTGGCCACCGGCGAGCTCATCGCATCGTTCGCGCTGACCGAGCCCGACAACGGCTCCGACGCGGCGTCGCTGCGCACCAGCGCAATCCGCGATGGCGACCACTACATCGTCAACGGCACCAAGCGCTTCATCACCAACGCGCCGCACGCGGGCATCTTCACGCTGATGGCGCGCACCAATCCGCAGGACAAGGGCGCGGGCGGCGTCTCGGCCTTCATCGTGGAGGCCGGCACGCCGGGCATCACGATCGGCCGCAAGGACCGCAAGATGGGTCAGCGCGGCGCCCACACCGCCGACGTGATCTTCGAGAACTGCAAGGTGCCCGCGAGCCAGCTGATCGGCGGACGCGAGGGCCAGGGCTTCAAGACCGCGATGAAGGTGCTCGAGAAGGGCCGCATCCACATTGCCGCCATCTGCGTGGGCGTGGCCGAACGCATGCAGCGCGATGCGCTGCACTACGCGATGGAGCGCAACCAGTTCGGCCAGCCCATCGCCGAGTTCCAGCTGGTGCAGGCGATGCTGGCCGACAGCCAGGCCGAGATCTATGCCGCGCGCTGCATGGTCATCGATGCGGCGCGCCAGCGCGACGCGGGCCGCAACGTGGCCACCGAGGCTTCGTGCTGCAAGCTGTTCGCGTCCGAGATGTGCGGCCGCGTGGCGGACCGGGCGGTGCAGATCTTCGGCGGCGCGGGCTACGTCTCCGACTACGGCATCGAACGGTTCTACCGCGACGTGCGGCTGTTCCGGCTGTACGAAGGAACCACCCAGATCCAGCAGATCGTCATTGCACGCAATCTGGTGCGCGAAGCGATGCGTTGAGCTTTTTCGAACAACCAGGAGACAAAACCATGAAGACATCGAAGATGCGAAGACTCTGCCTTGCAGCCGGCCTGGCCACGCTGCTGGCGGCGCCGGCTCTGGCGCAGGGGCCTTACCCCGCCCAGCCCCTCAAGCTGATCGTGCCCTACCCAGCTGGCGGCGCCACCGACACGCTCGCGCGCACCATCGCGCAGAAGCTGCAGGAGGCCTGGGGGCAGCCGGCCATGGTGGAGAACCGGCCCGGGGCGGGCGGCACCATCGGCAACAGCTTCGTCGCAAAGGCGCCGCCCGACGGCCATACCGTGCTCATCGGCATCACCGCGCTGATCCAGCAGCCGATGCTCATGGAAAAGCTGCCCTACGACCCGCTGAAAGACTTTGCGCCGGTCACGATGATCGCCCGCAGCCCCAGCCTCCTGGCCGTGCCGCTCGACTCCCCCGCGAAGGACCTGAAGAGCTTCATCGCGATGGTGAAGGCCAGCCCCGGCAAGTACAACTTCGGCAGCTATGGCGCGGGCACCTCCTCGCACATTCAGGGCGCGCTTCTCAACATGCAGGCCGGCATCGACCTGGTGCACGTGCCGTTCCAGGGCGCCGCACCGCTCGTGACCAACCTGGTGGGCGGACAGCTCGCCTCGGCCTTCATCGACAGCGCGACTGCGCGGCCGCACCTCAAGTCGATGCGGCCGCTGGCCGTGACCGGCACGCAGCGCATGCCCGGCCTGCCCGACGTGCCCACCTTTGCCGAGCTGGGCTACCAGTCCTTCGATCCGTACGGCTGGTTCGGCGTGTTCCTGCCGGCCGCCACGCCGGCGCCCGTGGTGCAGAAGCTCTCGGACGAGATCAACCGCATCGTGCACCTGCCCGAGGTCAGCGCCAAGATCGAGGCGCTGGGACTGCAGGTGGCCGGCGGCAAGCCCGAAGAGTTCCAGAAGGTGGTGCGCTCGGATGCCGCCGTCTACGCCAAGATCATCAAGGACGCCAACATCCGCGTGTCGCAGTGAGCGCGGCTCTCCAATAAGCAACCGAGGGCTTCGCAAGGCCGCCCCTCGCCGCGTGGCTCTGGCGTGGGGTCCGCGGCCCTCTTGCCCAGTTCGCAAATTTGCGAACGTGCACCGGCGCAGTGATCAACGAGCGCACGGCCGGTGCGTGAGCTTCGACTCGGTGCGTTGGCACGGCTTTCTTTTCCGGCTGTTCCAGCGCCTGGAACACCGTCTTCCCTCTGAAAGACCGTGCGGCATTGCCATGCTGCACCCGCTGGCACGCGTTCTGCTAGTGTCCTGTCCCAGTAATTCGCCCGCAGAGCCGAGCGAGTTTTTCGAGGATTGAATCGGCGGTGGCGGTCCAGGTGAACGGCTTGCAGTTTTCGTTGTATTGGCTGACGAAGCCATCGATCTTG